>JAESGH010000041.1_pt1 | contig 526381 bp, 509 predicted proteins | sample 9269641 | NCBI WGS metagenome assembly JAESGH01 (sample SAMN14515345, study PRJNA621665) | algae metagenome | isolation source: Phormidium tanganyikae FI6-MK23 and co-occurring heterotrophs from granitic... | place: USA: Fort Irwin, California | collected 1998-05-24 | reverse complement strand
ACCCGCTGGGACATGCAGGGCCTCGTCATCGACCTGCCCGGCACCGACGAACTCTTCCTCCAGGGCGTCTCACGACCACTCAACACCTCCGACTTCGTCTTCGCCTGAACATCCCAACACCCACCAAGGGGGGGAGGCGGGCCACCGCCTCCCCCTTCGCACATCCGCATGCTATCGGCGCGCGCCATGCGCGCCTCCCACCCCCCCGACCTGCGTGCCGCGCGACGCGTGGTGGTGAAGGTGGGCTCCGCCCTCGTGGTGGATGAGGGACTGGCCGCGCCGCGGGAGGCATGGCTCGCCGGCGTCGCCGAGGATGTCGCGGCGATGCGTGCGCGGGGCGCGGAGGTGATCCTCGTCTCCTCCGGCGCCATCGCGCTGGCCCGCCGCGCGCTTGGCCTCACCCGCAGGACGCTCAGGCTGGAGGAGAAGCAGGCCGCCGCGGCCGTCGGGCAGATCCGCCTCGCCGGCGCATGGGCCGCGGCGCTCGCCCGCTGCGGGCTCAACGCCGCGCAGCTCCTGCTGACGCTCGAGGACAGCGAGGATCGCCGCCGCTACCTCAATGCGCGCGCCACCCTCGGCACGCTTCTCGGCCTCGGCTGCGTGCCCGTGATCAACGAGAACGACACCGTCGCCACCACCGAGATCCGATTCGGCGACAATGACCGGCTCGCCGCCCGCGTGGCCGAGATGGTGGAGGCCGACGCGCTCGTGCTGCTCTCCGACATCGACGGGCTCTACACCGCCGATCCCCGGCTCGATCCCCGCGCGGCGCACCTGCCGCTCGTGCCGCAGGTGACGGAGGAGATCATGGCGATGGGGGGCGAGCCGCCGCCGGGCTACTCCTCCGGCGGCATGCGCACGAAGCTGATCGCCGCGCGCATCGCCACCGGCGCAGGCTGCGCCATGGCGATCGCGCTCGGCAAGGTCGATCGCCCGCTCCGCGCGGTCGAGGACGGCGCGCGCGTCACCTGGTTCCTGCCGGAGCGGGAGGGGCGCTCGGCGCGAAAGCGCTGGATCGCCGGCAGCCTCGCGCCGCTCGGCGCGCTGGTGGTGGATGAAGGCGCGGCCCGCGCGCTGCGGCGCGGATCATCCCTGCTGCCGGCCGGCGTGCGCGCAGTGGAAGGGTCCTTCCGCCGCGGCGATCCCGTCGCGGTGCGCGACGCGGCGGGGCAGGAGGTCGCACGCGGCCTCGTCGCCTACGATTCCGCCGATGCCGCCCGCATCCTCGGCCGCCGCAGCGAGGATCTGGAATCCGTACTCGGCTGGCGCGGTCGAGACGAGATCATCCACCGCGACGACCTCGTGCTGCTGTAGCGGGCGGCGGGAGGAGGGCGCCCGCCCTCCTCCCTTCGCGTCAGCCGCGGCCCGCGGCGCCGGCCATCGACGTCGCGGCGGCTGCCGCGGGCACGGTGCTCGCGTTCTCGCCGCTGCCCACCACGCGGGCGATGCGGCCGCTCTGCGCCACCGGCGCCTCGATCACCTCGACGACCGCGCCCTCGCCGGCGCCGATCACGCGGTACAGCGCGCCGCCGACGATGTTGCTGCCGGCGTCCCGGCCGATCACCTCGACGCCGTTGGCATCGTCCACCGTGCGCAGGCCCTGCGCGAAGGCGGTGCCGGCGAAGGCGGTGCCGATCAGGGCGGCGGCGGCGATGCGGGTGAAGCGGGTCATGGTCTCTCTCCTGTCTTCTGCTGTCGTCCGGCCCGCGATGCGCGTCCGGATCCGATGGCCGGAAGGTGCGCGCCGCGCCGCCGCCTTCCCAATCGTGACGCCGGATCGCGGTCATAACGCGGCCGGATGACGCGGCGGCGCGGCGCGGACCCGCTCCCGGCACGCGGCTTGCTGCGCGCCGATCCTGCCAAGGTGATGGAAAGAGGACCGCACGCGATGCACCGGATCACTGCCTCACGCCGCGCCATCCTGCTCACCGCCGCGGCAGGTCTCACCTCGCCGACGGTCGCACGCGCGCAGCCGGCGCGCTTCCGCTTCAACCTCGGCTGGCGCGTCGAGGCGTCGGCCGCCGGCTATCTCCTCGCCGCCGAGCGCGGCTACTACCGCGAGGAAGGGCTCGACGTCGTCATCGACACCGGCAACGGCTCCGCCGGCGCGATCACGCAGGTCGCCGGCGGCGCCTATGACGGCGCCTCGGCCGACTTCGCCTCGCTGATCCAGCACAACCTCGCCAACCCGGCGCGCCGGCTGGTCGCCGCCGCGATCCAGTACGACCGCAACCCCAACGCGCTGATCGTGCGCGCCGACGGCCCGATCCGCGCGCCGCGCGACTTCGCCGGCAGGCGCATCGCCGGGCAGCCCTTCAACGCATCCCGCGCGCTGTTCCCGATCTTCGCACGCGCGCAGGGCATCCCGGCGGAGAGCGTGCAGTGGCAGTCGGTCGATCCCGCGCTCGGCAACCAGCTCTTTATCCGCGGCGAGGTCGACGCCGTCGCCTTCTTCTTCTTCACCGGGCTCATCAACCTCGCCGCCGCGGGGATGCCGCTGGAGCGGATGCGCAGCTTCGTCTACGCTGACCACGGCCTGCAGGGCTACGGCAATGCGGTCGTCGTCAACCCGCGCCTCGCGACCGACAATCCCCGCGCGCTGGCCGGCTTCGTCCGGGCCTCGACGCGCGGCTGGCTGGACTGCGTGGCCGATCCGGAAGCCGGCGGCCGCGCGGTGAAGGCGCGCGAATCCCTTGCCGACCAGGCGATGGAGACGGCGCGGCTGCGCATGATCACCGAGGGCACGATGGTCACCGCCGATACCCGCGCGCATGGCTGGGGCGCCGCGACCCCCGCGCGCATCCGCGCGACCATCGAGGAGACGCTTGCCGCCTTCAACCTCTCCGGCACCCTGACGCCGGAGGAGGTGTTCACCGACCGGTTCCTGCCCAGCCCGGCGGAACGCGCGATCCGCCCGCCGCAGGGCTGACCGCGATGGAGATCCCGATCGTCAGCCTCGCCGCGCCGGAAGCCGAGGTGGCGCTCCGGCTGCGCGAGGCCTGCATCGCGCACGGCTTCCTCTATGTGGCCGGTCACGGCGTGCCGGCCGCGCTCGTCACCCAGGCCTTCGACCAGGCGGCCCGCCTCTTCGCGCTGCCCGAGGCGGAGAAGGAGGCGATCCACCTGTTCCGCTCCCGCGCGAAGCGGGGATGGGAAGGGCTCGGCGCCCAGACGCTTGACGCCGCCGCGCAGCCCGACCGCAAGGAAAGCTTCTACTGCGGCGTCGAATACGGGCCCGAGCACCCCTACGTGCAGGCGGGCCTGTCCGGCTACGGCGCCAACCAGTGGCCGGCCTCGCTGCCCGGGCTGCAGCCGGTGATGGAGCCCTACATCGCCGCGATGACCCGGCTGGCGGAGCGCGTGATGCGCGATCTCGCCCGCTCCCTGGATCTGCCGCAGGGCTATTTCGACGCGACGATGGCGGAGCCGATGGTGACGCTGCGCCTCTGCCGCTACCCGCCCCAGCCGGCGGAGGCCGGCGCCGACGTGTTCGGCGCGGGCGCCCATACCGACTGGGGCGCGATCACGATCCTCGCCCAGGACGACCTCGGCGGGCTGGAGGTGCAGGCGGCCGATGGAAGCTGGGTGCCCGCGCGCCCGGTGCCCGGCACCTTCGTCGTCAACCTCGGCGACATGATCCCGCGCTGGACCAACGGGCTCTACCGGTCCAACCCGCACCGGGTGATCAACGCCAACCCGACCGCGCGCGACCGCTACTCCATTCCGTTCTTCTACAGCCCCAACCACCACGCCCGCATCGAGGCCGTGCCCGGCACCGTTCCGCGAGGCGAGGCGCCGCGCTTCGCGCCCTGCACCGCCGGCGAGCACCTGGAGGAGATGTACCGCAGGACCTACGGCCTCGCCGCCTGACGGGCGGCGCGTGCGAGCGGGGACCATGACAAGCGGCACGGCGCGCTCCACATGGGGGACATGCCGAACCTGCCGGACAAGCCCGGCTCTGCCGCCGTCGCCGCCTTCCTGGAGAAGGTCGCCGCCCTGCCCGCCGCCACCCCGGCGCCCGGCCGGCCGGGGCGGCTGCTCTTCGCGATCGATGCCACGGCCAGCCGCCAGCCCGCCTGGGACCGCGCCTGCCACCTGCAGGCCGGAATGTTCGCCGCGGTGCGGGACATCGGTGGCCTCGCCGTCTCGCTCGCCTACTGGCGCGGCTTCGGTGAATTCGCGGCGACACCGTTCCTCACCTCCGCCGAGGAGGTGACCCGGCGCATGACGGGCGTCGCCTGCCTCGGCGGGCAGACGCAGATTCTCCGGGCCCTCCGCCATGCCCTGGCCGAGACGACGCGCGAGCGGATCAACGCGGTGGTGCTGATCGGCGACGCCATCGAGGAGGATATCGACCCGATCTGCCATGTCGCCGGCCAGCTCGGCCTGCGCGGCACGCCGGTCTTTGCCTTCCAGGAAGGCCACAGCCCGGTCGTCAGCAACGCCTTCCGCCAGATCGCGCAGCTCTCCGGCGGGGCGCACGCGCCGTTCGATGCCGGCAGCGCCGACGCGCTGCGGGACCTGCTGCGCGCCGTTGCCGTCTATGCGGCGGGCGGGCGGCGGGCGTTGCTGCGGCTCTCGGGCGGCGCGGCGCGCCACCTGGCCGGCCAGCTTCCGGCGCCCCGCGGCGCGTGATGTCCGGCTGCCTGAGCCCCGCGCTGCGGCCGGCGGCAGCCGGACGAGGCGCCGAACGGCACCCGCCGCCCGTACGGCGCAGCCAGGGCCGCGGATGCGGCCGCCGGCGACCAGGGGCACGGATGCGCCAGCATCCGCGCAGCCGGCCATGACCTGGCTGGCGCTCGGCGCGCTCGCCCTCGTGCTGGTGCTCCTGCTGCTCCGCCTCTTCGCGGATGCGCGGCCGGCACAGGTGAAGTCGGCGCTCGCCTGGGGCGGCGGTGCGGTTGGCCTCGTGCTGGTCTTCCTGCTCTTTGCCACCGGCCGCGGCGGCCAGGCCTTCTGGGCAGCGATCCTGTTCGGCCCGATGCTCTGGCGCTGGTGGCAGGGCTGGCGCGCCGCCCGCACCTTCGCCCGCGGCGGCCAGGCCAGCCCGGGCGGCGCCAGCGACGTTGAGACGGCGAGCCTCGCCATGGGGCTCGAGCACGGCAGCGGGCGCATGACCGGCCGGGTGAAGGCCGGCCGTTTCGCCGGCCGCGACCTCGCTGACCTTGACCTGCCGCAGACCCTCGACCTGCTGCGCGAGATCGCGGCGGAGGACCCGGAGAGCGTGCCACTCCTCGAGGCCTGGCTCGACCGGAGCTTCCCCGACTGGCGCGAGGCGCCGCCTCCGCGCGCCGATGGCCGCATGACGCGGGAGGAGGCGCTCTCCGTGCTCGGCCTGCGCGAGGGCGCGACCGAGGTCGAGATCCGGCGCGCCCACCGCCGCCTGATGCTCGCCGCGCATCCCGACCAGGGCGGGTCGGACTGGCTGGCGGCGCGGCTGAACGAAGCGCGAGATACGCTCATCCCGGGTTGAACCCCCGTGGACGGGCCCCGCGGCCCGTGGCAAGGCTGCGCCGCCATACGCCCAGGGAAACGACGCCTCGTGCCAAAGCCTCTCCGCAAGGCCGTGCTGCCGGTCGCCGGCCTCGGCACCCGCTTCCTCCCCGCCACCAAGCAGATGGCGAAGGAGATGCTCCCGGTGGTGGACAAGCCGCTGATCCATTACGCGGTGGAGGAGGCGCGCGCGGCCGGCATCGAGCAGTTCTGCTTCGTCACCGGCCGCGGCAAGACGATGCTGGTCGACCAGTTCGACGTCGCCTACGAGCTGGAGCGCACGCTGGCCGAGCGCGGCAAGCAGAAGGAGCTCGACGCCCTCCGCACGCAGGCCCTGCCGCCCGGCTCCATCATCTCGACACGCCAGCAGGTGCCGCTCGGCCTCGGTCACGCCATCTGGTGCGCGCGCGCCTTCATCGGCGACGACCCCTTCGCCATCCTCCTGCCGGACGATCTGATGCAGTGCGAGGTGAGCTGCACGAAGCAGCTCGCCGATGCCTATGCGGAGACAGGCGGCAACGTCGTCGCCATCGAGGAGGTGCCGAAGGAGCGCGTGTCCTCCTACGGCGTCATCGCGCCCGGCGCCACGAAGGGCCGGCTGGTCGAGGTGACCGGCCTCGTCGAGAAGCCGCCGATCGAGAAGGCGCCCTCCAACCTGACCGTCATCGGCCGCTACGTGCTCATGCCCGAGGTGATCGGCCACCTTGCACGGTTCGAGAAGGGCGCGGGCGGCGAGATCCAGCTCACCGACGGGATGGCGAAGCTGATCGGCGGCCAGCCCTTCCACGGGCTGCGCTACGAGGGCCGGCGCTTCGACTGCGGCGACAAGGCCGGCTACCTGGAGGCGCAGGTCGCCTTCGCCCTGGCGCGCGACGACCTCGGGCCGAAGATGCGCGACATCCTCAAGAAATACGCCTGACGGGACGCGCGCGATGACCGCCTTCAACCACCGCTTCGACCCGACCAGCCTGCGCGAGTACGACATCCGCGGGATCGTCGGAAAGACCCTGCGTCCCGAGGACGCCTTCGCCATCGGCCGCTGCTTCGGCTCCGTCGTCTCGCGCGGCGGCGGCAAGAAGGTGGTTGTCGGCTATGATGGCCGCCTTTCCTCGCCCGAGATGGAGGCGCAGCTCGTCGCCGGCCTGCGCGCCTGCGGGCTCGAGGTGGCGCGCATCGGCTGCGGCCCGACGCCGATGCTCTACTACGCCGCCCATGACCTGTCGGCCGACGGTGCGGTGATGGTGACCGGCAGCCACAACCCGCCGGATTACAACGGCTTCAAGATGATGCTCGGCAAGAAGCCGTTCTTCGGCGCGCAGATCCAGGAGATCGGACGCATGGCCGCGGAGGGCGACGTGGTGCCCTCCGGCGTCGGCCATGACACCGAGGTGGAGATCGCCGACGAGTACGTCGCCCGCGTGCTGAAGGACTGGGATGGCGGCACCCGCGCGCTGAAGGTGGTGTGGGATCCCGGCAACGGCTCCTCCGCCGAGGTGGTGAAGAAGATCACCGCCCGCCTGCCCGGCACCCACTGGGTGCTGAACGGCACGATCGACGGCACCTTCCCCGCCCACCACCCCGACCCCACCGTGCCGAAGAACCTCGAGGAGCTGATCTCCGAGGTCGCGAAGCAGGGCGCCGACCTCGGCATCGCCTTCGACGGCGACGGCGACCGCATCGGCGTGGTGGACGACGAGGGCCACATCCTGTTCGGCGACCAGCTTCTCGTCGTGCTGGCGCGCGACGTGCTGCGGCGCAGGCCGGGCAGCACCATCATCGCCGACGTGAAGGCGAGCCAGGTGCTGTTCGACGAGGTGGCGAAGGCCGGCGGCGTGCCGCTGATGTGGAAGACCGGCCACAGCCTCATCAAGGCGAAGATGGCGGAAACGGGATCGCCGCTCGCGGGCGAGATGTCGGGCCATGTCTTCTTCGCCGACAAGTGGTACGGCTTCGACGACGCGCCCTACTCCGCCGTCCGCCTGCTCGGCATCATCGCGCGGATGCGGGGCAAGCTCTCGGCCGTCCGCGCCGCGCTGCCGCAGGTGGTGAACACGCCGGAGTTGCGCTTCGACTGCCCCGATACCCGCAAGTTCGGCGTCGTGCAGGAGGTCAGGCAGCGCCTCGCGGCCGAGGGCGCCAAGGTGCAGGACGTGGACGGCGTGCGCGTGCTGACGCCGGATGGCTGGTGGCTGCTGCGCGCCTCCAACACCCAGGCGGTGCTGGTGGCGCGGGCGGAGGCGAGCAGCGAGGAGGGGCTGGAGCGGCTGAAGGCCGGCATCGCCGCGCAGCTCCAGGCCTCCGGCCTCGCCGCGCCGGATTTCTCGGGCGCCAACGCCGGGCATTGAGCCGGCCCGTCTTCCTCTACGGCACGCTGCTCGATCCGCGCGTGTTCCGCCGGCAGGCGGGGACGCTGCGGCCATGGCGGCAGGCGGTTCCGGCGCTGCTGCCGGGCTTCCGTCGCGTGCACCTCCGCGGCACGCCCTATCCCACGCTCGTCGCCGCGGCGGACGAGGTGGCCGGGCTGATCGTGCGCCTGCCGCCGATGCCGCTGGAAAGCCTCCGGCGCTACGAAGGTCCGTCCTACCGCCTCTGCCCGGTGCGGGCGGTGACCCGCCGCGGCCCGCGTGCGGCACGGGCGTGGATGACTGCGCCACGCCGCGCCGAATTCGCGCGGCCCTGGCCCGCGCACGCGGGAATGTGAGCGGCGGCCAGCACCATTCCCGCGTTAGACCGCGGATGGCTCGCTTGTGCGCGAGGCGTCGCCCGGCGAAACGTTCCACAGCGTTACATGACTGGAAAGGGATGGCGTGATGGGTCGGGAGTCGCGGAAGGTGCTGGTCGTCGAGGACGAGGCCCTGGTGGCGATGCTGGTGGAGGACGCTCTCCTCGATGCGGGGTTCACGGTGCTCGGCCCCGCCGCCACCGTGGAGGAGGCGATGAGCCTTCTCTCGCAGGAACGCCCCGACGCCGTCGTCCTCGACCTCAACCTGGCGGGCGAGACGTCGACGCCCGTGGCCGACGTGCTGGCGCAGCGCGGCATCCCCTACGTCATCGCCACGGGCTACGGCGCCTCCGGCCTTCCTGCCGGCCACCAGAACGCGATGGTCCTTGCCAAGCCGTACGATCCCGGGGAGCTGACCGCGATGCTCGGCCGCATCTTCACCATGGCGGCCTGACAACGACCCTCCGCGCGCAGCGCGTGGCGGTCCTTCGCATCCGGCACGGCGGGCGGCAGCGCGGGTGAGCGCCTGCAACGCCTGCGCTACCCCGCCCGCAGCCCGTTCGCCTGCGCCGCCGCCAGCGCCGTCATGTTGACGATGCCGCGTGCCGTCACGCTCGGCACCAGCACGTGGATCGGCTTCGCCATGCCCAGCAGCATCGGCCCGACCTGGAGCCCCTCGCCCGCCGCCTTGAGCAGGTTGAAGGCGATGTTGGCGGCATCCAGCGTCGGCATCACCAGCAGGTTCGCCGCCTCGGTCAGCCTGCTGTCCGGCACCGCCCGGGCGCGGATCGCCGGTACCAGCGCGGCGTCGGCGTGCATCTCGCCATCCACCTCGAACTCCGGCGCGCGGGCGCGCAGCAGTTTCAGCGCATCGCGCATCTTGCGCGCCGACGGCGCGCCCGACGCGCCGAAGCTCGAATGGCTGAGCAGCGCCGCCTTCGGGGCGATGCCGAAGGCGCGCATCTGCTCGGCGGCGAGCATCGTCATGTCCGCCACCTGCTCCGCCGTCGGCTCGACGGTCAGGTGCGTGTCCACGAAGAACAGGTGGCCGTTCGGCACGATCAGCGCAGAGAGCGCGTAGACGCGCCCCACCCCGTCCCGCTTGCCGATCACGTCGAAGGCGTGGTGCCAGTGGCGGAACCAGTCTCCCGTGCCGCCGCAGAGGCACGCATCGACCTGCCCGGACTCCAGCAGCAGCGCCGCCGCGACGGTCGGCCGGTTGCCGACGCGCCGCGCCGCCGCGTCCGGCGGGATGCCGCGCCGCCCGACCCTGCGCTGGTACAGCTCGACCAGCGGCCCGAACACGGCCGCGTCGGCGTTCGGGTCCAGCACCTGCACGGACTCGGAAAAATCCATGCGCAGGCCCATCGCCCGCGCCCGCGCGGCGATCACCTCGCGCCGGCCGATCAGGATCGGCTCGGCCAGCCCGTCATCCAGCACGGTCTGCACCGCGCGCAGCGTCCGCTCGTCCTCGCCCTCGGCATAGACCACCCGCGCCGGACGGCCGCGTGCCGCCTCGAAGACCGGACGCATGAGGTTGCCGGAGCGGAAGACGAAGCGCTCCAGCTCCGCCTTGTACTTCGCCAGATCCTCCACCGGCCGGCGCGCCACGCCGGACGCCGCGGCGGCGCGCGCCACCGCCGGCGCGATCTCCAGGATCAGCCGCGGATCGAAGGGCTTCGGGATGATGTACTCCGGGCCGAAGACCGGCGCCTGGCCGCCATAGGCCGCGGCGACCACCTCGCTCGCCTCCATCCGCGCGAGCGCGGCGATCGCATCCGCCGCGGCGACCTTCATCGGCTCGTTGATCTCGGTCGCGCCGGCATCGAGCGCGCCGCGGAAGATGAAGGGGAAGCAGAGGACGTTGTTGACCTGGTTCGGGTAGTCGCTGCGGCCGGTCGCGACGATCGCATCGGGCCGCACGGCGCGCACCGCCTCCGGCAGGATCTCGGGCTCCGGGTTCGCCAGCGCGAGGACCAGCGGCTTCGGCGCAAGCCGGGGCAGCCACTCCGCCTTCAGCACGCGCGGCGCCGAGAGGCCGAGGAAGACGTCGGCGCCCTCCAGCACCTCCTCCAGCCGCCGCGCCGCCGTGTCCTGCGCGTAGGCCGCCTTGTACGGATCGGTGTCCGGACGTCCCTTCCAGACGACGCCGTCGATGTCGCAGATCGTGACGTTCTCCCGCCGCAGCCCCATGGCGACGAGCAGGTCGAGGCAGGCGATCGCCGCGGCGCCGCCGCCGGTGTTCACCAGCCGCACATCCTCCAGCCGCTTGTCCTGGAGGACGAGGCCGTTGCGCACCGCGGCGGCGACGATGATGGCCGTGCCGTGCTGGTCGTCGTGGAAGACCGGGATGTTCATCCGCGCGCGCAGCTCGCGCTCCACCTCGAAGCACTCGGGCGCCTTGATGTCCTCGAGGTTGATCGCGCCGAAGGAGGGTTCGAGCGCGGCCACCACCTCGACGAGGCGCTTCGGATCGCGCTCCTCCACCTCGATGTCGATGGAATCGATGCCGGCGAACTTCTTGAAGAGGACGGCCTTGCCCTCCATCACCGGCTTGCCGGCGAGCGCGCCGATCGCGCCGAGCCCGAGCACGGCGGTGCCGTTGGAGACGACGGCGACCATGTTGCCGCGGGCCGTGTAGTCCCAGGCCGCGTCGGGGTCGCGCGCGATCTCCATGCAGGCGGCGGCGACGCCGGGGGAGTAGGCGAGAGCCAGGTCGCGCTGCGTCGCCATGCGCTTGGTCGGCTCGACCGAGAGTTTTCCGGGCCGCGGCAGGCGGTGGTAGTCGAGCGCGGCCTTGCGGAAATCGTCGTCCATCGCGCCCGTATAGCGCAGGGCCCGGACCCCGGCGAGGCGCGCGCCCTCCCGGTCTTTACCACCCGGCAAGAGCGTGCCGCGCTAGCCTCGCGCAGGAAGGCTCCGCCCGATCGCCGGCGGAGGCCAGGATCGTGCGCATGCCGGCCATCGCCGCCATCGAGACCTTCACCCGTGACGGGATCAACCTCGTCCGCGTGCGGACGGAGGACGGCGCGGAGGGCATCGGCCAGACCGCCTTCGGCCAGGCCGGGATCGTGGCCGAGATCCTGCACCGGCAGGTCGCGCCGCACCTGCTCGGCGAGCGGGGGGAGGCGGTGGAGGCGCTGCATGCAAGCGTGCTGGCGCGGGAGGCGAAGTTCCTCGGCGCGCACCTCTCCAAGGCGCTCGCCGGGGTCGACACCGCGCTGTGGGACCTGCGCGGCCGGCGCGCCGGGCTGTCGGTGGCGGCCCTCCTCGCCGGCGGGGCGGAGCTGCCGCGCCGCATCCCCTGCTACGCCTCCTACCTCCGCCGCGACACGGCGCCGGAGGAGGTGCTGGAAAGGCTGCGCCGCGCGCGCGACGCGGAGGGGCACCGCGCCTTCAAGGTGAAGATCGGCCGCCGCCGCGGCGGCGGCGAGGACCAGTGGCCCGGTCGCACCCCGGCCCTGATCCGCGCGCTGCGCGAGGGTCTCGGAGAGGGTGCCGAGCTGATGGCGGACGCGAATTCCTGCTACGCTCCGCCCGCCGCCATCGAGACCGGGCGCATGCTCGAGGCGCACGGCTTCACCCAGTTCGAGGAGCCCTGCCCGCACCAGGAGCTGGAGTGGACCGCGGAAGTGGCGGCCGCCCTCGACATCGAGGTGTGCGGCGGCGAACAGGACCACGACCCCGCGCAGTTCCGCAGGATGGTCGCGCTGCGGGCGGTGGACGTGCTGCAGCCGGATGTCTGCCACGCCGGCGGGATGACCGTGGCGCGCACCGCGGCGGGCCTGGCCGCCTCGGCCGGCCTGCCCTGCCAGCCGCACTCCGCCAACCGCAGCCTCGTGCTCGTCTTCGCGCTGCACCTGCACGCCGGCAGCGCGAACCGCGGCCGCTTCGTCGAATGGGCGGTGGATGCGGCGCCGGGCGCCTCACCCTTCCTGCCGGAACCCTCGGTCGCGGAGGGCCACATCCGCCTGCCCGACGGGCCCGGCTGGGGCATCGCCGCGAACCCGGCCTGGATCGCCGGCGCGCAACGGCGCGTCAGCGGGAAGGAGGAGGGACCGCGCAGGCTGATCGGCTACGCCCGGCAGCGCGTGGCGCGGCTGCTGTTCAACTGAGCATCGGCGGCGGCGGCAGGGCGCGTCGGGCGGCGATATGCGGTCGAGAAGATTCGAACTTCCACGGGGTTTCCCCCACCAGCACCTCAAGCTGGCGCGTCTACCATTCCGCCACGACCGCAAACACGGTAGAGCGCGCGCCTATAAGCCATGAGCGCGCGCCCCACAACACCCTCCCTCGCCTGGTCCATCGCCCCCGGCCTGACGCCGTACGGGGGCACCGCCGCGGCGATGGAGGCGCGGGTTGCGGCGATCCGGGACGGCACGGCGGAGGAGCTGGTCTGGCTGGTGGAGCACGAGCCGACCTACACCGCCGGCACCTCCGCCCGCGCCGAGGACCTGCTCGACAGCCGCTTCCCCGCGGTGCGCACGGGGCGCGGCGGGCAGTGGACCTATCACGGGCCGGGGCAGCGCACGGGCTACGTGATGCTCGACCTGACGCGGCCGCACGGCTCGGTCCGCGCGCGGGATGTGCGGGCCTATGTCCACGGGCTGGAGGAGTGGCTGATCCGGGCGCTGGACCGCTTCAACATCCGCGGCGAGCGGCGGGAGGGACGGGTCGGCATCTGGGTGGCCGACCGCGCGCGGGGGACCGAGGACAAGGTCGCCGCGATCGGCGTCCGGGTGACGCGCTGGGTGAGCTGGCACGGGGTGGCGCTGAACGTCGATCCCGACCTGTCGCATTTCGGCGGGATCGTGCCCTGCGGGGCGCAGGGCCACGGCGTGACCAGCCTGCATCGGCTCGGCGTGCCCGCGACGATGGAGGAGGCGGACGGCGCCCTCCTCGCGGCCTGGGGCGAGGTCTTCGCCTAACCTGCCGGGCGAGTCCTTCAAGATGTCCTGCAACGGAATACGACACTACAATGTGTGGGGTCGTTCCGGGACCAACTTGGCCAAGGCGGGCGTTGCCCGTCCGGCAGAAGGGTAGGCGGCGCGATGGCCGAGGCGACGGCGCTTGAACAGTATCTTCTCGAGTTGCTGAACCGCGCCCGCCGGGACCCGGCGGCGGAGGCCGCGCGGCTCGGCATCGCACTCGAGGACGGGCTGGAGCCGGGGACGCTCTCGGCCGAGGCGCGGGCGCCGGTCGGCTTCAACCCGCTGCTGATCGACGCGGCGCGGGCGCACGGCGCCTGGATGATGGAAGCCGACACCTTCACGCATACGGGCGAGGGCGGCTCCGATCCCGGCGCGCGGATGGAGGCGGCGGGCTACGTCTTCTCGGGCGCCTGGCGGTGGGGCGAGAACATCGCGATGCGCACCGGCACGGCGGATGCGCAGACGGCGGAGCTGCTCCACGCGCAGCTTTTCCTCTCGGCCGGACACCGGCAGAACCTGCTCCATGAGGAGTACCGCGAGGCCGGGCTCGGGCTGGTGGAGGGGGCCTTCGATTACGGGGCGCCCTATGGCGTCTGGCAATCCGTCTCGCTGACGCAGGATCTCGCGCGGTCTGGGGAGGGCAGCCTTCTGCTCGGCGTCGCCTACGAGGACCGGGACGGCGACGGGTTCTACGACCCGGGCGAGGGCCTGGGTGGGCTCACGGTGACGGTGCGGGACATGCTGACCGGACAGAGCCGGACGATCGCCGGCTGGACCGAGGGCGGCTACCAGGGGGCGATCGGCGCAGGGATGTTCGAGGTGACCTTCGCGGGCGCCGCCCTCGCCGGGCCGGTGACGCTGAACCTGGCAAAGGACGCGGAGAACGCGAAGCTCGACCTGGTGACGGGCACGGGCGCGGTCCCCGCGGCGGCGGGGGCGGCGACGCTCTCCGGCACGGGCGGGGCGGACACGCTCGCCGGGCGGGAGGGCACGGACCGGCTGCTCGGCCATGCCGGGGACGACCTGCTGTTCGGCGGCGTGGGGAACGACAGCCTCTCCGGCGGCTCCGGCGCCGACACGCTCGCGGGCGGCACGGGACGGGATACGCTGACGGCCGGCAGCGGGGATGATGTGCTGATCGGCGGGCCGGGCGGCGACGTGCTGACCGGCGCCGACGGGGCGGACCTGTTCGTCTTCCTGGCCATCGGGGATCGGGGCGACCGGATCACCGATTTCGACGCGGCGGCGGGGGACCGGGTGGATCTGTGCCGGATGATGCCGGTGGCCGCGGGGTCCGATTGGGCGTCGCTCTCGGAGGGTGGCTATGCGCGGCTGACCGAGGGGACCGCCGGGGCGGTGCTCTGGGTGGACACCAATGGCGGCGGCGACCGGTGGACGAGCCTCGTCACCTTCTCCGGCCGGACGGCGACCGATCTCGGGGAGGCGTTCCTGATCGCGTAGCGGCTGCGGGTTTCGGACAAACCCGGCAGTCTCACGGATCTGGACGATCCATCCGCCCGCTTCCGACAAATTCACCCCCCGGGGCGCGGGTCATGGACAAACCCCGGGCGGCCATTCGGCAGGCTTCGACAAACTCCCGGCCCGGCGCGGGTCCCGGGGGGCGGGCGGACGGATGGGGATTGCTGAAAGAGCGGGGCCGGGTGACGGCCCTGGAGCATTTTCCTAGCATGCGGCAGGTCCGGCGTCGAGTGCGGCGTTGCCGCGCTACGGCCCGTCCTCCTCCACCTCCCAACCCGCGGCGAGGTACTTCGCGAGCAGCGCCTCGTGCCGGTCCTCGGGGTGGGATTCGATCACCTCCTCCTCGCCGTCCAGTACTTCGGTACCGGCGGCGGTGGTGACGATGACGAGGGTGTCGAGTTCGCCCCTCATGAGAATTGTCTCGCGCATCCGCCTAACCCTGCCCTCCCCTGCGACGGCCGGGGAGGGGTCCGGGCTGCCGGACGGTTCCGCCTGACGGGAAAATGCTTCAGGCCAGCAGGAAATCGCCGGCGGTGAACTCCGCCGCCAGCCGGCCGAGAAACAGGATCGACTCGCCCCCGCCGAGGTCGAGCAGCGCACCCCCCTCCGTGTCGGTCAGCGATGCCAGGGGATCGAAGTCGTCCGCGAAGCCCTCGAGGCGCGCATCGTCGAGGCCGGGCGCGAAATCCAGCAGCAGATCAGCCCCGGTCTCGCCTGCGACGAAGACGAAGAGGTCGGGGCCGGCGGCGCCGGAGACGGTGTCATCCCCCTCGCCTCCCTCCAGCGTGTCGTTGCCGGAGCCGCCCTGCACCACGTCATTGCCGGCGCCGCCCGAAAGGTCGTCCGCCGCCGTCGCGGCATCCGCCGAGGTCGCGAAGGCGCGAACCAGGTCGTCGCCGTCGCCGCCCAGGATGGTGTCGGCGGCGACGTCGCCCCCGATGATGCTGTCATTGCCGCCGCCGCCGAAGACGATGTCGCCGTCCGGGTCGTTCCAGGCGATGAAGTCGTTCCCGGCGCCGGCGAAGACCGTGTCCGATCCGGCCATGCCGACGACCGTGTCCGCCCCTCCGCCGGCGAGCACGACGTCGTCGCCGGTGCCGGTGTTGACGACGTCGTTGCCGCCGCCGCCGACGAGCAGGTCGGAGCCGCCGCCGCCGGCAAGGCTGTCATCGCCGGCACCGCCGAACAGGGCGTCGCTTGAGCCGCTGCCGGTCAGCGTGTCGTTGCCGCCCAGGCCAAAGACGATGGCCGAGTCACTCGCCGCGAGTGAGTCGTCGAGGCCGGTGCCGAAGATGATCCCGCTCATCGCTGCCCTCCCTTCGCAACCGATCCGGGCAGTGGGTCCACTGCCACACGGAAGAGTTGATCAGAGTGCGTGAGACAATGGTGTGAGGTTCCGCCAGCCCCATGATCTGGCGCCGGAAGCATCGGGCGACGCAGTCATCCGGCATGCCAAGCCGATCAGCGGCTTGAGCAGGCCGGCCGGGCAGGGATCACGCCCCGGCGAGCGACGCGTGCCGCTTCCACGGGGCATGCCAGCGGCCGGCCGGGCCGAACGGCCGCCGCGCCCGCGCAGCGGCCAGGCGTGCAACGGGCGCGCGACGCGCGCCTCAGCGGCGGCGGAGGAAGGCTGGGGCGCCGCCGCCGTCGCGGAAATCGCCCTCGCGCCAGCTCCGGTCCTTGCGGTCGGCGGCCGGGCCGGGGCGACGGAGGGGGGCGTCGCCGCCCCGCGGCGCGGAGGAGGCGCCGCCCCGCGGCGCGGAGGAGGCGCGCGGCGGCTGCGGTTGGCGGGCACCGCCGGAGCCGCCCGGCCGGCCGCGGCCGGCCGGGGCGCCGCGTCCGCGCGGCGCCGACTTCGCCGGCTTCACGGCGTCGGGGCGGCCGGGGGTGCGGCGCATCGCGACCGTCACGTCCTGGCGCTGGTCCTCGGACGGGATCTCCTGGCGGATCAGCTTCTCCACCCCCCACAGCTTCTCCCGCTCGTCCGGCGCGCAGAGCGCAACCGCGATGCCGCTGGCGCCGGCACGGGCGGTGCGGCCGATGCGGTGGACATAGGCCTCGGCGGTGTCCGGCATCTCGTACTGGATGACGTGGGAGACGCCGTCCACGTCGATGCCGCGGGCGGCGATGTCGGTTGCCACCAGGACCGGGGCGCGGCCCGACTTGAAATCGGCGAGCGCACGCTCCCGCTGGCCCTGGCTCTTGTTGCCGTGGATCGCATTGGCGGCGATGCCGTCGGCCTCGAGGTTCTTCACCACGCGGTCGGCGCCGTGCTTGGTGCGGGCGAAGACGAGGGCGCGGGTCACGCCCGGGGCGCGCAGCAGGGTGGCGAGGACGCCGCGCTTGCGGCCCTGCTCGACGAAGACCAGCCGCTGCTCGACGCGCTCGGCCGTGGTGGCGACGGGCGTCACCTCGACGCGGGCGGGGTCGGAGAGGATCTCGGCGGCGAGCTTCGCCACCTCGGCCGGCATGGTGGCGGAGAAGAACATCGTGTGCCGCGGCTTCGGCAGCACCGGCAGGATGCGGCGGATGGCGGGCCAGAAGCCCTTGTCGAGCATCTGGTCGGCCTCATCCAGCACGAGCGCCTCCACCCGGTCGAGGCGCGCGGTGCCCTGATCCAAGTGGTCCTGCAGGCGGCCGGGGGTGGCGACGAGGATGTCGATGCCGGCCGAGAGGGCGCGGCGCTGCGGGCCGTGCGGCACGCCGCCGAACACCACCGCGACCGAGAGGCCGAGGTGGCGGCCATAGGCCTTCAGGCTGTCGGCGATCTGGCTGGCGAGCTCCCGCGTCGGCGAGAGGATGAGGGCGCGGCAGCCGCCGCGGGGCGGGCGGCCGCCAGCGGCCGCCAGGCGGTGCAGCAGGGGCAGGCCGAAGGCGGCGGTCTTGCCGGTGCCGGTCTGCGCGATGCCGAGGAGGTCGCGGCCGGAGAGGGCATGGGGAATCGCCTGCGCCTGGATCGGCGTGGGTGCCTCGTAGCCCTCCTCCGCAAGCGCCTGGAGGATGCGGCCGTCGAGACCGAGGTCGGTGAAGGTCAAGGTGTGAATCCGGTCGTGCCGCCACGCGCGGCGGCGGGCGGGAGTGGCAGGGGCCGGGCCGCGTGCGGGCCTGGCCGGGTCTGTCCGATGGTGGCGCCCTGGTCCGGACCGTGCCGCCGCGTGTTCGGGCGGCGCTGGGCCCGCTCACGCGGCCGGGCGCGGCGGACCATGGCTTGAGGCCCGCTGAACGACCGGAAAGCTAGGGGTTCCGGCGGGTGGAGGCAAGGGGATTGTGCGGTGCAAACAGGCGCCAGGGATCAGGGGCCAGGGTCGGGCCTCAGCCGGTCGGGAGCTGGCGGAAGCCGGGTTCTGGGGGCGGGTCGGTCAGCGTCTCCTCGATGCGGTCGACGCGGGCGAGGAATGGGCCGCGGCGGCAGAGGGTGAGGAGGGCCTGGACGGCGCCCTCCTCACCCGCCACGAGCGCCTGCACGCTGCCATCGGGGCGGTTGCGCACCCAGCCCTGCACGCCGAGGCGCTCGGCCTCGCGGTGCATCCAGTCGCGATAGCCCACGCCCTGCACCCGCCCCTCGATGCGGAGCAGGTGCGCCTTCATGCGGCGCGGGCCAGGTCCAGCATGCGCGCGGCCAGCGCGACATCGGCGGCGGCGGCCTCCCGCCGGGCCAGCGATTCGGCGTCCGTGCCCCAGAACTCCTCCTGGAAGCGCTCGTCGAGCGTGGCGAGGGCATGGGCGCGTGCGGCGTCCACCTCGCCGCGCGAAAGGGCGAGGCCGAGGAGGAGGCTGCCGAGGGCAGGTACGGCGACCCCGAGCGCGGCGAGCTCGATCGGCGGATGCGCGGCGACGGCGCGCCGCAGGGCGGCGAGCGCGTCGGCCGGCTGCGCCACGGGCATCACGCCGTGGGTGACGCGGAGCGGCGCGTCGAGCACGCGGGCGGCCCAGCCGACCACCGGGTCCCATTCCTCGGCCTGACGGGCAGCGAGGCGGCGATCCTCGGCGCGGTAGCAGAGGAGGTCGGTCTCGGCATAGCGGGCGAGGGCGGCGACGGTGCCGGCGGGGTCGGGGGCGATGCGCTCCTCCGCCGTGCCGACCAGGCGGGTGAGCGGGACGTGGTCGGGGCGCATCTCGCCGCCCCTGCTGCCGCCGGCGGCGTTCCACTCGCCGGCGATCGCCTCGGCGAGGGGGCGGGAGGCGACGCGGAGATGCGCGCCGCCCGGCAGGCGGACCGGGCGGCCGTCGAGCAGGATGGCGAAGCGCCCCTCGGTCTCGGCGGCGGCTGCCGCGTCCCAGAACCGCTTCATTCGCCTGCCCTCAGGCGCCGGGCGGCCGCTCCGCGGCCTTGGCTGGCGCGCCGACGCGCTGTCGCACCGGGCGGCGCAGCCGGTCGGCGCGCGGGGCCGCCTTGCGGCCCCGGCCGGCCTGAAGGGCGGCCGGCCGCCAGCACTGGACCCTGCGGCGGCCGCATTCCCTCAGCGTGTGGCGGCGGCCGAGCGGTTGCTGGCGGCCGGGCGGGCGGGGGTGCGGCTGGGCGCGGCGCGCGAGCCGCGGGCGGCGGCCGGCGTCGTCGCGCGCTCGGGGCAGGCGGGCACGTCCTGCAGGTTCAGGATGTTCCGCTCCACCGCCATCTGCGCGAGGTCGGAGGCCGAGTTCTGCGCCAGCGCGGCGCGGAACAGCGGCGCGACGAGCGGGCAGAAATGCGTGCCGGAGCGGCTGGCATCCTGCTGCTGCGCATTGGCGAGGTTGGTGATGTAGGCGTCGATCGCGCGCGGGTTGCGCGCCTCGGTGCGGCGGAAATGCGCCTGGACGTTGCGCGCGGGCGCCTGGAACTCGGACTGGAACTTCTGGACGAAGGTGCGGTACTCGCCTTCGAGCTGCGGATAGCCGTTGTCGCGGCAGAGCAGCGCGGCGACCTGGAGCTGGCTCTGCAACGCGCGGACCTCGAACGCCGTGCGCTCGGCCGAGGTCAGGCAGGCCTGGGCGATGGCGGGGCCGGCGAAGCCTGCGGCGAGGCCGGCGAGGAGCAGTCGGGCGGTGGATGTGCGCATGGCGCGGATCGGAACTCCCCTGTGCACCGCCCTGCCTGCCGCATCCGCCGCGCCGGCGCAACCGGCCGACGGGGCGGCATTGCGGCGGGGCCCCCCGGCCCCCTCCGGCGATGCCGAACACCGCCTGTCTACAACATGCGCGCGCATCGCGCGACCGTCGTTCCGCGCCCCGCGCGCGGAATGGTGGGCGCCAGGCGCTCCACCACGCCGCCCCGCCCCGGTTGCGGGAGCAAGGCGGTTCAGGCGCGGCGCGGCCGGCGCGGGCGTTGCAACTTCGCCAGGTCGGCGAGCCGCCGGTCGAGGAAGGCGCGGCTCCCTGGAAAGCCGGGCTCATGGTCATTCAGCCAGAAGGCGAGCGTGGCGCCATAGACGCCGGCGAGCGTGGCGCGGCGCGTGTACCAGGAGAAGTCGGCCGAGGTGTCGCCGGCGGCAGCCCACATCGCGTCCGCGGTGCGCGCCAGGGTGCGCGCCGCGGAGGGCAGGTTCCAGGGCAGCGATTGCAGCCCGAGGGCACGGCGCACCGCCTCGCGGTCCGTCTCGGCCCGTTCCAGCCGGATGAGGATCACGCGGCGGATGCGCGCCGGGATGCGAAGCTCCGCGATGTCCTCGGCGCGGGCGGCTTCCTCCATCTCGCGGTCGGCGAGGTCGCACCACGCCTCCACCGCCTCCACCGCGCCGCCGGGGAACAGCCACTCATGGGCGAGCGGGTCGGCGCCCGCGTCGCGCAGGCCGGCGGCGAGGGCGGCGCGCGTCCAGCCTAGGGCGGGGACGTGCGGCAGGGCGGCGCGGATGGCTGCGTCGCGCTCCTCGCTGCGCTCGATCATGTGCGGGGCTCCTGCTTGGCGGCGGGCTGGGCGGCGGCCTGGCCGGCGGCCCGGGCGAGCTCCTCGGTGAAGCCGAGCAGCGACAGGTCGGGCATGCGCATCGGGTAGAGCACGCCGTCCAGGTGGTCCGTCTCGTGCTGGATGACCCGGGCGGCGAGGCCGGCAGCCTCGCCCTCCACAGGTTGGCCCGAGGCGTCGAGGCCGCGGAAGCGGATCCGGGCGGCGCGGGGGACGCAGCCGCGCAGGCCGGGGATGGAGAGGCAGCCCTCCCAGGCGTCCTCGGTCTCCTCGCCGATCGGTTCGATCTCGGGGTTGACCAGGGCGACGACGTTGCCGACGCCGCCGCGCCAGACAAAGAGGCGGAGCGGGTGATGGACCTGGGGGGCGGCGAGGCCGATGCCGCCGGCATCCTCCATCGTCTCGGCCATGTCGGCGAGGAGGCGGCGGATTTCGGGGGCGGTGGGATCCTCGACCGGATCGGCGGGGCGAAGGAGGACGGGGTGGCCCATGCGGGCGATCTTGAGGAGGGCCATAGGGGATCCGGCGTGACGGCGGTTCGGGCGATACCGGCGAGCCAAGGTCCGGACCTGCGGCCTGCGGAGCAGGCCGAGGCCGCGGATGCGGCCCGCCACCGATGCGGCGAAGCCAAGCGCGCGGAGGCGCGCGCCGGCGTCTGAGGTCGAAGAGATAATGCGCCCGAGGCGGTGCGGGAGCCCTTCCTTTCCGCGCGCGGTGCGTGCTAAAGGCCCGTTTCTCGCGTCGGGGGGGTGCCGGGCCGATCCGGAACCATCGCCGACGCGCGTGCTTTTTCGTCCATCCCGCCACCCGAGACAAGGAGGTTGCACCGCGTGCAGGTCGTCGTCCGCGACAACAACATCGACCAGGCCCTGAAGGCGCTGAAGAAGAAGCTGCAGCGCGAGGGCGTGTTCCGTGAGATGAAGCTCCGCCGCCACTACGAGAAGCCGTCCGAGCGCCGCGCCCGCGAGGCCGCGGAGGCCGTGCGCCGGGCCCGCAAGGTGGAGCGCAAGCGCCTGGAGCGCGAGGGGTTCTAAGAGACCGCCCGAGAACACCGGCGGGTCGGCTTGGTCCCCCTCCCCGGGGACCGCGGAATCGTATCGGAGCGTGAGGTGCCGCGGCGCGGGGCGAAGTCCCCGCGGGCCGCGGTTTTCGCGCGTCCTCACGCCAGCCCGAGCGCCGCGGCGAGGGTGCGCGCCGAGATCAGGATCAGCACGGCGCCGACCACGCCCATCAGGGCGCGCGGCGGCAGGCGCCGCGCAAGCCAGGCGGCCAGCGGCGCCGCGAGCACGCCGCCGAGCACGAGCCCGAGGATCACCGGCCAGAGATCGAGGCCGATCGTCGCCAGGAAGGCCGCGGTGATCGCGGAGGTGACGAAGAACTCGGCCGCGGCGGTGGAGCCGATCGCGACCAGCGGCACGCCGCCGCGGCCGATCAGGGCGGAGGCGACGATCGGCCCCCAGCCGCCACCGCCGACCGCATCGAGGAAGCCGCCGGCGAGGCCGAGCGGCACGAGGCGCCGCACCGCTGCCGGTGGGGTTGGCGGGCGCAGCGCGCGCCACAGGATCAGCAGGCCCATGGCCAGCAGGTAGGCGCCGACCAGCGGGCGGATGACGTCGAGCGGCATGGCGGCCGCCAGCAGCGCGCCCGCCACGCCGCCGGCGACGCCCGGCACGGCGAGGCGCGCCACCAGCCGGGGATCGAGGTTGCCGAGCCGCCAATGGGCGAGGCCGGAGGCGCCGGTGGTGAAGACCTCGGCGGCATGGACGCTGGCGCTGGCGACCGCCGGCGGCGTGCCGAACGCGACGAGGGCGGCGGTGCCGGTCAGGCCGTAGGCCATGCCGGTCGCGCCATCGACCATCTGGGCGAGGAAGCCGACGGCGGCGAAGAGGAGGATCTGCTCCATCGCGGGCGCTCCTTCCCCGGCGCGGCGTCAGGCCGCGCGGGCCGTGCGCTTCCTCCGGCGCGCCGCGTTTTCGGGTGGCGGGCGGCTGCGTCCGGCAGGGTAGGACGGACAGGACCGCGCGCGCACGCGCCTTCGGTGGCGATCCCCGCTTCCGGCGGCGACCGTCAGACCGCGCGCAGGCGCGGGCGGTCCGCGGCGTAGGTGACGCCCTGCGTCCAGCGGCTGACGCTGCACATGTGGAAGAGCTGCTGGACGAACAGCGGGTGCATGCGCGCATCCTCGGGCACGACGCGGGGTCCGGTGTTGCGCTCGAACCAGTCGAGCCCGGGGTCGATGCGCCAGAACATGCGCACGTCCGGATCGTCATTCGCGGCGGCGCGGGAGGCGGCGAGCATGGCGCGGTAGGTCTGGTCGGCCGTCACGTCGTGGAAGCGCGGCGGGATGGCGTAGAGCAGCGTGCGCGCATCGTCGACGCTGCGGTAGACCGGGTTGTCCGCGAATTCCTTGTAGGCGAGCGTGCCGATGCGGAGGAAGGATTCGAACATGTCGTCCTGCCCGTTGCGGTAGCGGGCGCCGACCAGCGGGTCGAAGAAGGGATGGCCGACGCCGTTGAGCTTCAGGCGCGAGCACCAGTGGTTGTCGAACACGTCGCGGTGGCTCTTCGTCACCACCTGGTTCTCGTAGTGGCGGCCGGGGAACCACATGCCGCGTCGGATGTGCAGCGCGTTCGTGGCCGTGATGCGGGCCTGCGGATAGGGCACGGCGGCGTATTCGTAGGGCGCGTCGAGGGCGGAGACGCCGCGGACGTCAGCGGCGACGATCCTCTCCCCCGCCTTCTGGCTGATCTTGCCGAGGCCGCCATTCGCCGGGTGCGATTGCTGCAGGCCGAGGAACGCGACCGGCACGCCGATGTGCTGGAGCAGGTAGTTGAAGCCGAGGGCGAGGTTCATGCAGTTGCCGCGCAGCACGCCGCTGGTCCAGGCCTCGTTGTCCCAGGGCACGGCGACCTGGGTGAAGCTGTAGACGAAGTTGCTGTCGGCGACGAAGCGGCAATAGGCCTGGAAGGCGGCGAAGACCACCGCCTCGGCGGTGCTGCCGCCGGCGAAGCGGGGCGGGTTGTAGCGGGCGACGAAGGCGTCCAGCCGCGACTTCAGGGGCGCGACGACCCGGCTGTCGGCGTAGAGCGGCCCCTCCACGGTGGGCGGCAGCGTGTAGAGCGTGAGTGCCATCCGGGTCGCCTCCCCTGCCGATGGGGGCGGGCCGGGGGAGATCGGCACGCCCGCGCATCGGTCCGAGCATCCGCCAGGACGGGCGCGGATGCAATGCGCGGCGGCGGGGAAGGCGCGAGGACTGCTACTTCTGGAGGGCCTGGACGATCTCCTGGGTGACCTTCTTCGCGTCGCCGAACAGCATCATCGTGTTGGGGCGGAAGAACAGCTCGTTCTCCACGCCGGCATAGCCGGAGGCCATGCCGCGCTTGACGAAGAACACCGTCTTCGCGCGCTCCACGTCGAGGATCGGCATGCCGTAGATCGCGCTCGACTTGTCGGTCTTGGCGGCCGGGTTGGTCACGTCGTTGGCGCCGATCACGTAGGCGACGTCGGCCTCGGCGAATTCGGGGTTGATCTCCTCCAGCTCGTGCACCTCGTCGTAGGGCACGTTCGCCTCGGCCAGCAGGACGTTCATGTGGCCGGGCATGCGGCCGGCGACGGGGTGGATGGCGTAGGAGACCTCGGCGCCCTCCTTCTTCAGCAGGTCCGCCATCTCCCGCACCACCTGCTGCGCCTGGGCCACCGCCATGCCGTAGCCGGGCACGACGATGATCTTCTGGGCGTTCTTCATGATGTAGGCGGCGTCCTCGGGGCTGCCGGCCTTGACGGGGGCGCGGTCCCCTGCCCCGCCGCCGGCGGCGGCCGCGCCGCCATCGCTCCCGAAGCCGCCGAGCAGCACGTTGACGATGCTGCGGTTCATCCCCTTGCACATGATGTAGGAGAGGATGGCGCCCGAGGCGCCGACGAGCGCGCCGGTGACGATCAGCAGCAGGTTGCCGATGGTGAAGCCGATGCCGGCGGCGGCCCAGCCCGAGTAGCTGTTCAGCATCGAGACGACGACGGGCATGTCCGCCCCGCCGATCGGGATGATCAGCAGGAAGCCGAGTGCGAAGGACAGGAGCGCGATCAGCCAGAACAGGACGGGCGCACCGGTGGCGACGAAGGCGATGACCAGGACCAGCAGCGTCGCGCCGAGGGCGGCGTTCAGCATGTGCTGGCCCTTGAAGATGATCGGCGCGCCGGACATGCGGCCATCGAGCTTCAGGAAGGCAATGACCGAGCCGGAGAAGGTGACCGCGCCGATGGCGAGGCCGAGCGACATCTCGACGAGCGAGGCGGCCTTGATCGCGCCGGGGACGCCGATGCCGAAGCTCTGCGGCGAGTAGAAGGCGGCGGCGGCGACGAAGACCGCGGCCATGCCGACGAGCGAGTGGAAGGCGGCGACGAGCTGGGGCAGCGCGGTCATCTGGATGCGCTGCGCGACGATCGTGCCGATCGTGCCGCCGATGGCGAGGCCGGCGAGGACGAGGACGATGCCGCCCACGCCCATGCCCGGCCGCAGCAGGGTCGCCACGATGGCGATGCCCATGCCGACCATGCCGTAGAGGTTGCCGCGGCGGCTGGTCTCGGGGTGCGAGAGCCCGCGCAGCGCGAGGATGAAGAGGACCGACGCGACGAGGTAGGCGAGGGTCGGGAGCGTCTGGCCCATCGCTCAGCCCCCCTTCCGGCGGAACATGGAGAGCATGCGCCGCGTCACCATGAAGCCGCCGAAGATGTTCACCGCGGCGAGCGTCACGGCGAGGAAGCCGAAGACCCGGGCGACGAGGCTGTCGGACAGGCCGGCGGCGAGGATGGCGCCGACCACGATGACCGAGGAGATGGCGTTGGTCACGCCCATCAGCGGCGAGTGCAGCGCCGGCGTGACGTTCCACACCACGTAGTAGCCGACGAAGCAGGCCATCAGGAAGATGGTCAGGAGATAGAGGAAGGGCTCGGCTGCGGCGGCGACCGGGGCGGCCGCTTCGGCCATGCGGCGTGCCTGCTCGGCGAGGGTCAGCGCCTCCTGCGCGCGCGCGGAGGCCTGGTTGGCGATCTCGACAGGATTCAACGTCTTGTTTCCTTCGGAAACGCCGGCCGATTCAGACCTCCGGGCGCAAGCGCCCTCCGGTCATCGGACGGCCTGGTCAGCCTCATGCCTGAAGGGAGGGATGGACCACGGCGCCGCCGCGGGTGAGCGTGACGCCCCTGGCGATGTCGTCGCCCTCGGGCAGCGCGAGCCGCTTCGCCTCCTTGTCCCAGAAGGTGGTGACGAAGGTGAGCAGGTTGCGCGCGTAGAGGGCGGAGGCCGCGGCGGCGATCCGGCCGGGCCAGTTGGAATGGCCGAGCACCTTCACGCCGTTGGGGGTGGTGACGACCTCGCCCGGCTTCGTCACCGCGACATTGCCGCCGGCATCGGCGGCGAGGTCGACGACGACGCTGCCCGGGCGCATCGAGGCGACCATCGCCTCCGTCACCAGGGTCGGCGCCTTGCGGCCCTGCACGAGGGCGGTGGTGACGACGATGTCCTGCTTGGCGATGTGGCCGGCCACCACCTCGGCCTGCTTCGCGTAGAACTCGGCCGAGAGCTGCTTCGCGTAGCCGCCGGCGGTCTGGGCGGCCTTGCTCTCCTCGTCCTCGTAGCCGACGAAGCCCGCGCCGAGGGACTTGATCTCCTCCTTGGCGGCGGGGCGGACATCGGTGGCGCTGACGCGCCCGCCGAGGCGGCGGGCGGTGGCGATGGCCTGCAGCCCGGCGACGCCGGCGCCCATGACGAAGACGTTGGCGGCCGGGATGGTGCCGGCGGCGGTCATCAGCATGGGGAAGCCGCGGTCGAAGGCGGCGGCGGCCTCCACCACCGCGCGGTAGCCGGCGAGGTTGGCCTGGGAGGAGAGGACGTCCATCGACTGCGCGCGGGTGATGCGCGGCAGCAGCTCCATGGACAGCGCGTCGATCCCGGCCTCGGCATAGGCCTTCGCGGCGGCGGCGTCGGCGCCGAGGGTGCCGATCAGCACCGCGCCGCGCGGGATGCGGGCGAGCTCCGCCGCTTCCGGCGCGCGGACGGCGAGGATGAGGGCGGCGCCCGAAAGCGCGGCGGCGGGGTCGGGGGCGATCTCGGCCCCCGCCTCGCGGAAGGCGTCGTCCGGGATGCCGGCGGCAAGGCCGGCGCCGGATTCCACCGCAACGGTGCAGCCGAGGGCGGCCAGCTTCTTCGCCGTCTCGGGCGTCGCGGCGACCCGCGTCTCCGCCGCGCGCCGCTCGCGCAGGACCGCAACCCGCATCAAGTCCCCTCCGCCCGGGAAAGCCGTTCCCCTGCCGTATGGCGCCCAGGGGGCGCCGTGGCAAGGCACGGCGCCCGTCCCCCGGTTGAAGGGAGGGCGGCGGGCCGGCATCGTCCGGCGATGGTGCGATGGATGATTCTTGCGCTCTGCCTGCTCGCCTGCTTGCCGGCGGCTGGGCGGACGCTGCTGACCGGCCACTGGACGCCCGACGAAGCCGGGCTGCTCGGCCCGGACGGCCTGCCGTCGGGCGCGGCGCATTTCGACCTGCGGCTGCTGCACGAGGCGGCGGCGCTGGCGGGCATCGGCGTGACGCTGCGTCCGCTGGAGGGGCCGCGCATCCTGCCGGCGCTGCGGGCGGGCGAGTCGGATTTCGCGCTGCCCGTGCTGCGGCCGGCGGAGGAGGACGCGCGGCTGCTCTGGTCGCAGCCCTACGGCACGCGCTACGACATGCTGTTCCTGCCGGGGGCGCTGGCCCGCAACTTCGCCGAGGACAGCGATGCGGCGCTGGCCGAGATCGCCCGGCGCGGGCTGCGGCTGGCCGTGGTACGCGGCCATCCGCAACCGCGGGGAGCGGCGGAGACGCTGGCGGCACTCGCCGCCGCGGGCCGGCTGATCGAGGCGACGTCGGATGCGCAGGCGCTGCGGCTGCTGGCGCTGGGCCGCGCCGACGCGGCGGTGGCGGAGCGGCTGGCCGGGCTGGCGGCGCTGGCCGGGCCGCTCGCCGGACGGGACATCGAGCCGCATGGCGACCCGGTGGCCGAGTGGCCGCTGCGCGTCGCCTTCTCCCGCGCCGCGGTGGACGAGGCGACGGTGGCGCGGCTGGACGCGGCGATCGGCGCCCTCGTCGCCGACGGCACGGCCGCGGCGCTGAAGCAGGCGGAGGCGCGCCCTGCCCTGCTGCGCTACGTGGTGGCGGCGAATCCCTGGCTGACCGTGCTGGAGATCGCCGGCGCGGTCGTGTTCGCCATCTCCGGCGTGCTGATCGCGCGGCGCGAGCACTGGTCGATCTTCGGCGCCTTCGTTCTGGCGGCGCTGCCGACGGTGGCGGGCGGCGCGATGCGCGACCTGCTGGTCGGGCGGCGGCCGATCTTCATCATGGAAACGCCGGTGCCGCTGATCGTCGTGCTGCTGGTGGTGGGCGTGGGCTTCCTGTTCTACCGGCTCTACGACGCGGCGAAGGGGCGCAGCCTGCTTCTGGTCGACCTGGCGAATGCCTATCTGCGGGTGCGCCGCTTCGCGCCGCCGCGGGTGCTGGTGGAGGTCACGGATTCGCTGGGACTGGCGGTGCTGACGGTGACCGGCGTGCTGGTGGCCGTGCGCTTCGGGGCGGAGCCGCTGTGGCTATGGGGTCCGCTGCTGGCGGTGCTGACAGGCTCCGGCGGCGGCATCCTGCGCGACGTGGTGCGCTCGAATCCCGCGATTCCGGGGCTGCGCACCTCGCTCTACGCGGAGATCCCGCTGGTCTGGGGGCTGCTGCTGTCGCTCGGCGTGATGACCTTCGCGTCGGAGGAACATGTGGCGCGGCTGCTGTGGATGGTGGTGGGCACGGTGCTCGGCGCCTTCGCGACGCGCATGGCGGTGATCGCGCTGCGCCTGCCGGCGCCGCGGTTCTAGCGGTTGCGTGAACGCTCCGCGTTCACGCCCTCAAACCCCGGCGCCGCGCATCGGCGCGGCTGGCTGGGCAAGACTTGCCGCGGCGCCGATTCGGGCGCTCGGCCCGCCTGAAGGACGGCGGGCCGCAGGCCGACATCCCGCCGACGGTTTGGAGGCTCTCCGATGCTGTTCCGCGACCTGCCCGACGGATCCTTCCTGGCGGTGAGCCAGCCGATGCACGCGCTGGTTTCCGGCCAGATGGCGCGGGCGTGGGGTGCCAAGGGATTCGCGCGGCCCGAACCCTTCGAGGAGGTCGTCGTCGCGGCGGCGCAGCACGACGTGGCCTGGATGGGCTGGGAGGCGGCGCCGACGCTGGACCGCGCGACGGGGCGGCCGCACGTCTTCCGCGCAGTGGGGGCGCGGCACCATGCGCCGATGTGGGAAGCGGGCGTGCGCCTGGCGGCCGCGGCCTGGGGGCCGCTGGTCGGGCTGCTGGTCAGCCGGCATGGCGGGCTGATCTATGGCCGCTACACGGACCGGCACCGGCTGGACGCGGCCGATGGCGCGGCGGTGGAGGCGTATCTCCGCAACCAGGCGCTGGTCGAGCGGGAGCTGGCGGCGGCAACCGGGATCGGCCCGGCGGCGCTGGAGGCGGCGTCCGCGATCGTGGCGGCGACGGACGCGCTCAGCCTGGCCGTCTGCGGCGGCATCGCGACCATGGGCGGCATCGGGGCGGTGGCGCTGACCGCCGGCGGAGCCGCGCAACTGGAGTTGGAGGAGGGCGAGGGCGTGCTCGCGGTGCGGCCCTGGCCTTTCGCGGCGGAGGAGGTGCGGCTGGAGTGGCGCGCGCGGCGCTTCGGGCCGGGCACGCGGTGGGAGGAGGAGGGTGCGATGCGCGCGGCACTTCGGGCCGCGCCGGCGGTGATGTGCGGCGCGCGGCTGGTCCGGGGGTGAGGGCTATGGCCGCGCGATATCGCCGGCGCTGGTGGGGCGGGGCGGCGGAACGGGGCCGCGCGGCGCGGAGGTGATGCCGCGCGCGACGTCGAGGCCGACATCGCAGCGGAGCGTCATCTCGTCGAGCGTCGATTCGCGCGGCGAGAAGCCGAGGTAGCCGTACTCGTCGCGGCAGCGGGAGGCGTGGCGGCGGCGCAGCTCGTGGAACAGGTTGTCGGGGGTATCGAGGCCGGGGATCTCCACCCCGACGAGCCCGGCCGCGGCGAAGGCGAGCGCGGCGTGGCTGGAGCAGTTCCAGCCGGCGAGGCTGAAGCTGCCCGGCCGCGCACGCATCGCCTGCCAGGCGCCGGTGAAGCGCTCCGCCTGCCGCGGCGTGACCTGGATGAGCAGCACGCCGGAGACGACGTCGTTGGCGGTGGCGTCGGCGAGGTTCACGTACCAGGGCCGGTTGGCGGAGAACAGCGAGTAGCCGTAGACCTGCCCGGGCACGCCCATGCCGAGCGTGCCGGCGCGCTCCGTCGCCTCGTCCACGAAGAAGCCGACCGGCGCGCCGCTGGGCATGATGACGTCGGCATGGCCCTCGCCAGGCGGCGGGACGCCGCGGCGGCGCTTGCCGCGCACGATCAGCGCGATCTGCCCCTGGTCCGGGAAGGGCAGTGTGATGCTGGCACCGACCGTCATCGAGGCTTCTCCGCCCGGAGATGAAACGCAGACGGTTGCAGCGGAGCGCGGGCTTACCCCTCAGTCAAGGAAATCCGGCTCCTCGCGGGTCAGGATGCGCTTGATGCTTTCGAGGTGGAGGCGCGCGCTCTCGCCGTCGCCCTCGCGCATCTGGGCGGCGGTGCGGGCGGCCATCCCGGGCGGCACCGGCTTGAGGGGGCGGCCGGTGGAGAGGGCGAGGCGCTGCGCCTCCGCCGCCCGCTCCAGATAGTAGAGGTCGTCCCAGGCGGCGGCGATCGAGGGGCCGACGACCATCACGCCGTGGTTGCGCATGAAGACGATGTCGGCCTCGCCGATGCTCGCCGCGATGCGGTCGCCCTCCGCCGTGTCGAGGGCGAGGCCGCCATACTCCTCGTCCACCACCGTGCGGCCGTGGAACTTCAGCGCGCTCTGTCCCGCCCAGAGCAGCGGCGGCCCCTCCGTCATCGCCAGCGCGGTGGCGTTCGGCATGTGGGTGTGGAAGGCGGCGCGGGCGCGCGGCACGTTGCGGTGGATGCGGGCGTGGATGAAGAAGGCCGTGGCCTCGGGCACGCCCTCGCCGGCGACGACATTTCCCTCGAAGTCGCAGACGAGGAGGCGGGAGGCGGTGATCTCGGCGAAGGCCCAGCCGTAGGGGTTGACCAGGAACAGGTCGTCGCGGCCGGGGACGACGAAGGAGAAGTGGTTGCAGATCCCCTCATGCAGGCCGAGCCGCGCGGCCATGCGGAAGCAGGCGGCGAGGTCGATCCGCGCGCCGCGGACGGCGGCGGCGTCGAGCGCGGAGTTGCGCAGGATGGGCGGCGCGGCGGGGGCGCCGAGGGCGTGGGCCATGGTTGTCCTCTCCCGGTGCTTCGGGCGATGATTCGCGCGAAGCGGCGCCCGCCGCAAGGAGCGACGCCATGCCGGATGCCGCCATGAACGAGCCGATCACCGCCTTTCCGGTGCCGGAGCTGGCAAGCCTGCCGGAGGACATCCGCGCGCGCATCGCGGCGGTGGCGGAGAAGTCGGGCTTCGTGCCGAACATCTTCCTCGCGCTCGCGTGGCGGCCGGAGGAGTTCCGCGCCTTCATGGCCTATCACGACGCGCTGATGGGCAAGCGCGAAGGGCTGACGGCGGCGGAGCGCGAGATGATCGTCGTCGCGGTGTCGATCGGCAATGCCTGCCAGTACTGCGTGGTGGCGCATGGCGCGATCCTGCGCGTGCGGGCGAAGGACCCGGCGATCAGCGAGCTGGTGGCGGCGAACTGGCGCAAGGCACGGCTGCCGCCGCGGCAGCGGGCGATGCTGGACTACGCGACGAAGGTGGCGACGGCGTCCCACCTGATCGGGCCGGAGGACCGGGACGCGGTGCTGTCGGCCGGCTTCTCGCAGGACGAGCTGTGGGACATCGGCGCGATCGCGGCCTTCTTCTCCATGTCGAACCGGCTGGCCAACGCCATCGAGCTGCGGCCGAACCCGGAATTCCAGGGGATCGGCCGGGGATGAGCGGCACCAACCGGCGCATCGACGGCAGGCGGCTGTGGGACAGCCTGATGGCGATGGCGGAGATCGGCGCGACGCCGCGGGGCGGCGTGCGGCGGCTGACGCTGACGGAGGTGGACCGCGCGGCACGCGACCGCTTCGCGGCGGAATGCCGGGCGCTCGGGCTGGCGGTGCGGGTGGACGCGATCGGCAACATGTTCGCGCGGCGCGAGGGGCGGGACCCGGCGCGCGCGCCGGTGCTGTTCGGCAGCCACCTCGACAGCCAGCCCTCGGGCGGGAAGTTCGACGGCGCGCTTGGCGTGGTGGCGGGGCTCGAGGTGATGCGCACGCTGCACGACCTCGACCTCGTCACGGAGGCGCCGCTGGAGCTGGTGAACTGGACGGACGAGGAGGGCAGCCGCTTCGGCCATTCGCTGATGGGCAGCGGCGTGTGGAGCGGGGTGTACCCGCGTGACAAGGCCTATGGGCTGCGGGACGCGGAAGGGGTGACCGTGGCGGAGGCGCTGGACGCCATCGGCTATCGCGGGCCTCACGAGGCGGAGCCCTTCGCGGCCGATGCCTATTTCGAGCTGCACATCGAGCAGGGGCCGATCCTGGAGCGGGAGGCGAAGCGGATCGGCGTGGTGACGGGCGCGCAGGCGCAGGTCTGGTGGGATGCGCGGATCACCGGGCAGGACAGCCATGCGGGGACGACCCCGCCCTCCGCCCGGCGGGACGCGCTGGCGGCGGCGGCGCGCGTGATCGGGCTGGTGGACCGCGCGATGCGGGCGCGCGGCGAGGACGGGCGCGGCACGGTCGGGTTCCTCAGGGTGTCGCCGAACAGCCGCAACGTCATTCCCGGCGAGGTCGCCTTCAGCATCGAGTTCCGCCATCCGGACACCGCGGAGGTCGCCACCCTCGCCGACCGGTTCCCGGAGGAGGCGCGGGCGGCGGTGGAGGAGACCGGGTGCGCGCTGGAGATGACGGAGCTGTTCCGCTTCGCCGCCCAGCCCTTCGACCCGGACTGCGTCGCGCTGGTTCGGGCGGCGGCCGAGCGTCTCGGCCAGCCCTGGCGGGAGATCGTCTCCGGCGCGGGGCATGACGCGGTCTATGTCGCGCGGCGCGTGCCGACGGCGATGATCTTCACGCCCTGCAAGGACGGGCTGTCGCACAACGAGGCGGAGAGCATCGCGCCGGAGGAGGCCGAGGCCGGCTGCCAGGTGCTGTTCGAGGCCGTGGTGGCCCGCGCGAACCGGGCGATGTAGCGGCCGCGGCGACACGCCGCGCCGGCGCATCGCGCGACTGTCACGTGATGCATGGCCGGAGCTGGGGCATGAGCGCCCCGGGAGAGCTCTGATCCCCGGGAGGCCTGATGAACTCGATACTCGAATGGCCGCGCCAGGCGCTGATCGCGCTGGCGCTGCTGCTTCTGCTGGCAATCCTCGGCTGGGCGGTGGCGTTCAGCCGCGGCGGCACGGTCAGCGACGTGCGGGAAAGGCTACGCACGGCGGAGACGCGGGTGGCGGAACTCGACGGCACGCTGACGCAGGAGCGGCAGGCGAGTGGCGAGCTGTCCGCCATCCGGCAGCGGCTGACGGAAACCGAGGCGGCGCGCGCCGAGGCGGAGCGGAACGCGTCGCGTCTGCGCGAGGAGGCGGCCGGGGCGGAGCAGCGTCTGGCGACGCTGCGCGGCCAGGTGGAGCAGCAGCAGCAGGCGCTCGCCCAGACGCAGCAGGCGGCCGAGGCGGCGCGCCAGGCGATCGCGACGGCGGAGGAGCGCACGGGCGGGTTGCAGTCCCGCGCCGAGGAACTCTCCCGCAGCGTGACCGAGGGGGAGGCCCGGCTGGGCGGGTTGCGCCGGGAGCTGGCCGAGGCGGAGCAGGCGCTGACGCAGCGCATGGAGGCGACGCGGACGGCGGAGGCCGAAGCGGCGCGCATCGCCGCGGCGCGCGACGCGACGGCGGAGGCGCTGCGTGCGCTCGAGGCGCGGTCGGCCGAGCTGGCCGCGGGCATCCAGGCGGCCGAGGCGCAGCTGGCGTCGATCGCCCGCGAATCGGGCGAGGCGCAGCAGGCGCTGACGGCGCGGCAGGCACAGGTGGCGGGCGTCGAGCAGCGGCAGCGCGGCCTTGCGGACCAGCTCGCCCTGGCGGAGGCGGATCTGGCGAACCGCCGGAGCGCGCTGGCCGAGCTGGAGGCGCGCGCCCAGGCAGCGGGGCGCGCGCTGGAAGCGGCGACCGCGCGGCTCGCGGCGACGCAGGCCGAGCAGACGCGCCTGGCCGAGGCGGCGCAGGGCGCCGAGGCGCGCGGCGCGCAGCTCCGGCAGGCGGTGACCGAGGCGGAGGCGCTGCTCGGCGAGCGCCGCGCGGCGGCGGAGCGCGCGGCGGCGGAGCTGGCGCGCCTCGGGACCCTGCGGGACGAGACCACCCGCGCGGTGCAGGCGGCGGAGGCACGGCTCGCCGAGGTGACGGAGCGCGGCCGCGCGGCGGAGGCGCGGGTGGAGCAGATGGCGCGACAGGCGGATGAGGCCGAGGCGCGGCTCAACGGGCTGCGGCAGGAGGCGCAGGCGATGCAGGCCACGCTCGCCGAGCGGCGCGGCGCGCTGGAGCAGTCGCAGTCGCGTCAGGCGGCGCTGGCCGAGGAGCTGCGGCGCGCCGAGGCGGCGATCGCCGAGCGGCGCGCCGCGGCGGAGCGCGCGGCGGCCGAGGCCGCGGAGGCCACGCGGCGCATCGAGGCGGCGCGCGCCGAGGAGACGGCGGCGCGGCAAGGGGCGCAGGGCCGCGTGCAGGCCGCGGAGACGCGGCTCGGCGAGGTGCAGGGCCAGCTCCGTCAGGAGGAGGGCCGGCTGACCGAGCTGCGGGCCCGCATCGCCGAGGCGGAGCGGCGGCTGCTGGAGCGGCAGGGCGCGACCACGGGGTCGAACTGACGGGCTGACGGGGCGGGGCGGGCACGGCGCCGCCCCGCCCCGTCCTCTCAATGCCCGAAGAGCGAGGCGACGAGGTAGGCGACGACCGCCGCCGCGCCGCCCACGGCCAGCGTCTGCGCCGCGCCGCGCAGCGCGGGCAGGCCGGTGACGCGCGCCCTCAGCCAGCCGAAGCCGAACAGCGCGACGGCGGTGACACCGCAGGAGACGGCGAGCGCGGGCGGCGTGGTCGGGAAGATCATGTAGGGGGCGAGCGGGATCATCCCGCCGACGACGTAGGCGCCGCCGATCGCGACCGCGGACTTCGCCGCGCGGTTCGGGTCGGGCTCCGACAGCTCCAGCTCGAAGCGCATCATGAAGTCCACCCACTTGCGGCGGTCGCTGGCGATGGCGTCCACCGCCTGGCGCAGCACCTCGCCGCGCACGCCGTAGCGGTGGAGGATGGCCGCGACCTCCCATTTCTCGCGCTCGGGGTAGAGCCTGCTCTCCTCCTCCTCGCGCGCGCGCTCGGCGGCGAAGTGGTCCGCCTCGGTGCGGGCGGCGAGGTATCCGCCGAGACCCATGGCGACGCAGCCGGCGGCGATCTCGGCGAGGCCGGCGGTGACGATCAGCGGGTTGGCGGCGACGGCGCCCGAGAGGGCGGCGGCGAGGGCGAAGGGCACGGTGAGGCCGTCGGCGGTGCCGATGACGAGGTCGCGGACGGTGGCGCTGCGGGTGAAGTGCCGTTCCTCGTGCGGCGGGCCGGGCGGCATGGGCGGCAGGCCGTCGCGGGGCGTCTCGGCGGTGAGGCTCTCCGACATGTCCCGAGAGTAGCGGCGGCGGAGTCGTGGCGCCACCGCCCCTCCCCGCGCGGCGGCGGGTCTGGCAGGGTTGCGGCAGCAATGGGGAAGGAAACGCGCGGATGCGACGCATGTTCATCACGGCCGCATTGCTGCTGGCGCTGGCCGGCGCGGCGGCGGCACAGCCGCTGCAGGTGCGCGAGATCGGCAGCCTGCATGTCGGCGGCCGGATCGCCGAGGTGACCGGCCTGCCGGAGCAGGAGATCACCTTCTCGCCCGGCGCGCCGCCGCTCCGCGTCAATCCGAACGGCCACTTCCATGTCGAGCAGATGTACGCGCAGTACGTCCGCCTGCAGGAGCCGCGCGCGCGGCACCCGCTGATCCTGGCGCATGGCGGCGGACTGACCGGCGTGACCTACGAGACGACGCCCGATGGGCGGCCGGGCTGGCAGATGTTCTTCCTGCGCGCGGGGCACGACGTGTTCGTCACCGATGCGGTGGAGCGCGGGCGGTCGGGCTGGGCGCGCTTCCCGCAGATCCTCGCCGGGGAGCCGGTGTTCCGCTCCATGGGCGAAGGCTGGGGCCTGTTCCGCATCGGGCCGGCGGAGGGCTGGAACCTCGATCCCGCGGCGCGGCGCGCCTTCGAGAACACGCGCTTCCCGACCGCGGCGTGGAACGGGTTCATGATGCAGTCCGTGCCGCGCTGGGTGACGACGGACCGGCAGATCCAGGCGGCGTACGACGCGCTGGTGGGGCGCGTCTGCCCCTGCGTGCTGCTGGTGCACAGCCAGGGCGGCAATTTCGGTTTTCGGGCGGCGCTGAACGCGCCGGACAAGGTGGCGGCGGTGATCGCGGTGGAGCCCTCGGGTGCGCCGCCGGCGGAAACCGACGCGACGGCGCTGCGTGGCGTGCCGCACCTGGTGGTGTGGGGGGACCGGGTGAACGACCAGCCCTTCTGGGGGCGCATCCGCGCGAACATCGAGCGGTGGCAGGGGCAGATCCGGGCTGCCGGCGGCACGGCCGACACGCTCGACATGCCGGCGGAAGGCGTGCACGGCAATTCGCACATGCTGATGATGGACACCAACAGCGACGAGGTGGCCGGCCGCATCCAGGCCTGGATGGAGCGGCGCGGGCTGATGCGCTGAGGCTAGGCCGGCTCCAGTTCCCTGGCGCGTTCCGCGGGGCGGGGAGCCGGCCGGGGGATGAGGCAATCCGGCAGGCTCGCGGCCGGCCTCGGGGCCGGGGGCGGCGCGGCGGGGGCTTTCGCGGGGCCGGCGCCGCCCCCGGCCCCGCGGTCGCGGCGGAGCAGCACCAGCTCGCGCACCGCGAAGGCAAGCGGCACGCCGAAGGTGAGGGCGCCGCTCAGCAGGATCTGCGTCTCGGGGCTCATCGGCGACCTCCTCGAGGGAGGTTAGCGCGGAGAGGCCGCGGTGGACAGCGGAGCGGCGGCTGCGCTGGCAGCTGGCTGCCATGGCGGGCGGGGCAGGCCTGCCGGTGCTGGCCGGCGGATGAGGGGTGCGCTCCGCATCAGCCGCGGCGCGCCGCCGCCTCCTGCATGGTGGCGGGCACCGGGGCGCCCTCGCCGGCCGGTCGGGCGGGCGCGGTCGCCTCCGGCGGCGCGTCGCCGGCGCGCGTGATGAGCCGCGCGCCGCGCTGGAAGGTCAGGTAGCTCCACAGCCATTCGAAGGAGACGACGACGCGGCTGCGGAAGCCGATCAGGTACCACACATGCGCGATGCCCCAGAACCACCACGCGATCCAGCCGGTGAGCCGGAGCGGTTCGAGCGACACCACCGCGGCCCGGCGCCCGATGGTGGCGAGGTCGCCATGGTGGCGGTAGCGGAAGGCGTCCCCTGGCGTGCGCCCGGCGGCGCGGGCGGCGATCAGCCGCCCTGCGTGACGGCCCATCTGCTTGGCGGCCGGCGCGTTGCCGGGCACGGGGCGGCCCTTCGCATCGGTCACCGCAGCGGTGTCGCCGATCGCCATGATCTCGGGCCGGCCCGGCAGCGACAGGTCGGGGGCCACCTTGATCCGTCCCGCGCGGTCGCACTCGGCGTCCACCCACCGCCCTGCCGCCGAGGCGACGACGCCGGCAGCCCAGACCACGGTGCTGGCCGCGATCCGCTCCTCCCCGCATTGCACGCCGGTCGCGTCCACGCCGGTCACGCGCGTCTCGGTCAGCACCTGCACGCCCATGCGCTCCAGCGCCCGGCGGGCATAGGTGGAGAGGGCCTCGGGGAAGGCAGGCAGGAGGCGCGCGCCGGCTTCGATCAGCACCACGCGGGCGCCGCGCGGGTCGTAGCGTCGGAACTCCCCCGCGATGGCGGTGCGGGCGAGCTCCACCATGGCGCCGGCCAGCTCCACACCGGTCGGGCCGCCGCCGATCACGGCAAAGGTGAGCAGCCGCCGCCGCTCCTCCGCGTCCCGCGCGAGCTCGGCGCGCTCGAACGCCAGCAGCAGCCGGCGGCGGATGGCGGTGGCATCCTCGATCGTCTTCAATCCCGGCGCGAAGCGCGCCCAGTCGTCCCGTCCGAAATAGGAATGCGTCGCGCCCGCGGCGAGCACCAGCGTGTCATAGGGCAGGTCGAGACCCTCGGCGGTCCGCACGTGGCGCGCCGCGGCATCCACGCCCGTAACGGTCACCATCAGCACCGTCAGGTTGCGCTGCCGGCGGAAGACGCTGCGGACCGGCCAGGCAATGTCGCCCGGCGAGAGCGCAGCGGTGGCGACCTGGTAGAGCAGCGGCTGGAACAGGTGGTGGTTGTGCCGATCCAGCAACGTGACCTCGACAGGCGCGCGCGCCAGGGCGCGGGCACATTCCAGCCCGCCGAAGCCCGCCCCGACGATCACCACGCGATGCGCGGCGGTGCCGGAACTGCTCATGGCCAGCCGCTCATGAGGGGTTGCACGTCACCGTTGCGCCGCTCCGCGTCGTACCGGCCATCACTGGCTCCGCTGTGGCGTTGCCGATCGAGCGGGGAGGCGGCGTCGAAGTTCCCCGCCTCGCGGAATGCACACATGTCTCCCGCCGAAGGCACCCCGACGGTCCGGATGTCGGCCGGGTCGGGCCAGCCGTTGCGGGCTGTCACGGGCGGTCGTGCCGCCGGCGCGCCGCGAGGTCGCCGAGGCGTCACCGGCCGGCGGGTTGCCCGGGCCACGGCCCCCCTCTATAGCGGCGGCGCCGAAAGGAACCGTCTTGGCCACCACCGAACCGGACACCCAGCCGCGGGCGGAGCCGACGCCCGCGCAGGCCGCGCAGGCCCGCATCCTCGCCCGGCCGGCGACCGAGGAGCGGCGCATGGCGGATGCGATCCGCGCGCTGGCGATCGATGCGGTGGAGGCGGCGAAGTCCGGTCATCCCGGCATGCCGATGGGCATGGCCGACGCGGCGACGGTGCTGTTCACCCGCTTCCTCAAATACGACGCCGCCGATCCGCGCTGGCCGGACCGCGACCGCTTCGTGCTGAGCGCCGGGCACGGCTCCATGCTGCTCTATGCGCTGCTGCACCTGACCGGGCAGGCGGGCATGGGCATCGAGGAGATCCGGCGCTTCCGCCAGCTCCATTCCCCCGCCGCCGGCCACCCCGAGCATGGCGAGCACCCGGGCATCGAGACCACGACCGGGCCGCTTGGACAGGGCATCGCCACCGCGGTGGGCATGGCGCTGGCGGAGCGGATGCTGGCGGCGCGCTTCGGCAAGAGCCTGGTGGACCACCGGACCTGGGTGATCGCCTCGGACGGCGACCTGCAGGAGGGGATCAGCCACGAGGCGGCGTCGCTCGCCGGGCATCTGCGGCTCGACCGGCTCTGCGTGCTGTGGGACGACAATTCGATCTCGATCGACGGCGACACGGCGCTGTCCTTCACCGACGACACGCTCAAGCGTTTCGCGGCCTATGGCTGGGCGGTGCGGCGCGTGGACGGGCACGACCATGCGGAGGTCGCCGCGGCGCTCGGCTGGGCGATGCGCAGCCGCAAGCCGACGCTCATCGCCTGCCGGACGATCATCGGCTTCGGCGCGCCGACGAAGGCGGGCACGGCGGCGAGCCACGGCGCGCCGCTCGGCGCGACGGAGGCGGCGGCGGCGAAATCCGCGATGGGTTGGAACCACCCGCCCTTCGAGGTGCCGGAGGGGCTGAAATCCGCCTGGGAAGCGGCCGGGCGCCGCGGCGCGGGCACCCGCCGGTCCTGGCTCAAGCGCCTGGCGAAGCACCCGCAGCGCGAGGAGTTCGAGCGCGCGGTCGCGGGACGGCTTCCGGAGGCCTGGCACGAGAGGCTGGCCGAGCTGCGCGCGCGGCAGGCGGAGGAGAAGCCGAAGCTTGCCACCCGCGTCGCGGGGCAGCGCGCGCTGGAGGCGCTGGTGCCGGCGGTGCCGGAGATGGTGGGCGGCTCGGCCGACCTCACCGGGTCGAACAACACCAACGTCAAAGGCGTGCCGGCGGTCTCGCCCGGCAGCTACGCCGGCCGCTACGTCCATTGGGGCGTGCGGGAGCACGGGATGGCGGCGGCGATGAACGGGATGGCGCTGCATGGCGGCCTCATTCCCTATTCGGGCACCTTCCTGATCTTCTCGGACTACCTGCGGCCGGCGCTGCGGCTGGCGGCGCTGATGCGTCAGCGCGTGATCCACGTGCTGACGCATGATTCGATCGGCCTCGGCGAGGACGGGCCGACGCACCAGCCGGTGGAACACCTGGCCTCGCTGCGGGCGATGCCGAATCTCTGCGTGTTCCGCCCCGCCGACGCCATCGAGACGGCGGAGTGCTGGGAGCTGGCGTTGAAGCGGGCCGACGGGCCCTCGGTGCTGGCGCTGTCGCGGCAGGCGCTGCCGGCGGTGCGCGCCGAGGCGGGCGAGAACCGTTGCGCCCGTGGCGGCTACGTGCTGGCCGAGGCTGCGGGCGAGCGGCGGGGAACGATCGTCGCAACGGGGTCGGAGGTTCACCTCGCCCTCGCCGTGCGCGCGGCGCTGCAGGCGGAGGACATCGGCGTGGCCGTGGTCTCGCTGCCGTGCTGGGAACTTTTTGCCTTGCAGGACGAATCCTACCGCGAGGCGGTGCTCGGCACGGCGCCGCGCCTCGGCGTCGAAGCGGCGGGGCCGATGGGCTGGGAGCGCTGGCTGGGGCCGGACGGCACCTTCATCGGGATGGACGGCTTCGGCGCCAGCGCGCCGGCCGAGGATCTGTTCCGCCATTTCGGCATCACGCCGGAGGCGGTGGCGGCCGCGGTCAGGCGGCGCCTGAGCTGAGAACGATTAGGACGGAGAGACAGTCATGGCCGTGAAGGTCGGCATCAACGGCTTCGGGCGCATCGGCCGCCTCGTGCTGCGCGCGATGATCGAGAGCGGGCGGGACGACGTGGAGTGCGTGGCGATCAACGACCTCGGCTCCGTCGAGGCGAATGCGCACCTGTTCCGCTACGACAGCGTTCACGGCCGCTTCCCCGGCGAGGTGAAGGTGGACGGCGACAAGCTGGTGATCAGCGCGAACGGCCGGAGCTACGCGCCGATCCGCGTCACCGCGGAGCGCGATCCGACGAAGCTGCCCTGGCAGGGGGTGGACGTGGCGGCCGAGTGCACCGGCATCTTCACCAGCAAGGAGAAGGCCTCGGCCCTGCTCGCGGCGGGGGCGCGGAAGGTGGTGATCTCGGCACCGGGCGAGAATGCGGACGCGACCATCGTCTATGGCGTGAACCACAAGACGCTGACGAAGGAGATGACGGTCATCTCCAACGCGTCCTGCACGACGAACTGCCTGGCCCCGGTGGCGAAGGTGCTGCACGAGACCTTCGGCATCCTGCGCGGCTACATGGTGACCATCCACGCCTACACCGGCGACCAGAACACGGTGGACACGCTGCACAAGGACCTGCACCGCGCGCGGGCGGCGGCGGTCTCCGCCATCCCGACCTCGACGGGCGCGGCGAAGGCTGTCGGCCTCGTGCTGCCGGAACTGAAGGGCAAGCTGGACGGCACGGCGATCCGGATCCCGACGCCGAACGTCTCGCTCATCTCGCTCGACGTGAACCTGAAGGCCGAGGGCGTCACCAAGGAGACGGTGAACCAGGCGATGAAGGAGGCTTCGGAGGGCGAGCTGAAGGGCATCCTCGCCTACAACACCGCGCCGCTGGTCAGCGTCGACTTCAACCACGACGCCCACAGCTCCACCTTCGACGCGACGCAGACGCAGGTGGTGGACGGCGCGCTGGTGCGGGTGATGGCCTGGTACGACAATGAGTGGGGCTTCAGCAATCGGATGTCCGATACCGCCGCGCTGTTCGGTAAGCTCTGATCGACGAGCCTTTCAGAACAGCGTGAGGCGGCTGCGCGAGGCCTGGAAGCCGCGTCCCGCGCCGTTGGCGCAGCGCAGCCCGGCCTCGTGCGATTCGCAGGTGATCCCGGGCCCGAGCCAGCGCGCGCCGTAGCCGAGCACGAAGGCCTCGTCGTCGCGCACCGTCCCGGCATCGCAGAGCAGCGCCGTCTCGCCGGCCGTCCGCAGGGCGAGGCCGCCGCGCCAGCCCTGCGGGCAGTCGCGCGGTTGCGGCGGCGGGTTGTGGTCGCGCTCCAGAACGTCGCAGCGCAGCACCTCGGCGCGCATCAGGCAGTGCACGTTGCCGGACGGCGTCTGGAAGGAAGCCGGGGGTGATTGGAGCGCAGGCTGCGCCGATGCTAGGACCGGCGCCAGGATGAGGGCCGCCGGGATCCGCAACAAGGCCATCGCCATAGGTCCGCCTCCCCTGGCAGGACAAGAGAGCAGGATACGAATCATGCCGTTCCGCACCCTCGACGACCTCGAACCACGTGGCAAGCGCGTGCTGCTGCGCGCCGACCTCAACGTGCCGGTACGCGACGGGCAGATCACCGACCGCACGCGCATCGAACGCCTGTCGCCGACCATCCGCGAGCTTGCGGAGAAGGGCGCGCGGGTGATCGTGTGCAGCCATTTCGACCGCCCCAAGGGCAAGCGCGTGCCGGAGATGTCGCTGAGGCCGATGGCCGATGCGCTCTCGGCCGCGCTCGGCCGGCCGGTCGCCTGGGCGGAGGATTGCGTCGGGCCGGAGGCCGAGGCCGCGGCGGCGCGGCTGGCGGATGGCGAGGTGCTGCTGCTCGAGAACACGCGCTTCCACGCCGGCGAGGAGAAGAATGATCCCGCGCTGGCGGCGGGGCTGGCGAAGCTGGCGGACGCCTTCGTCAACGACGCCTTCTCGGCCGCGCATCGCGCGCATGCCTCGACGGAGGGGGTGGCGCGGCTGCTGCCCTCCTACGCCGGGCGGCTGATGCAGGCGGAGCTGGAGGCGCTGGACGCCGCGCTCGGCAACCCGGCGCGGCCGGTGGTGGCGATCGTCGGCGGCGCGAAGGTGTCCACCAAGCTCGAGCTGCTGGGCAACCTGGTGAAGAAGGTGAACGTGCTGGTCATCGGCGGCGCCATGGCCAACACCTTCCTCGCCGCGCAGGGGCACCCGATGGGCCGGTCGCTCCAGGAAGCCGAGATGCACGACACGGCGCGCGAGATCCTCACCGAAGCCGGGAAGGTCGGGTGCGAGGTGCTGCTTCCGGCGGACCTCGTCGTGGCGGCGGAGTTCAGGCCGAACCCCTCCACGCGGACGGTGAACGTGGATGGCGTGCCCCCGGACATGATGGCGCTGGATGTCGGGCCGGACACGGTGGCGGCGGTGGAGGCCCGGCTGCGCCAGGCCTCCACCCTCGTCTGGAACGGGCCGTTCGGCGCCTTCGAGACGCCGCCCTTCGACGCGTCGACGGTGGCGGTGGCGCAGTCGGTCGCCTCGCTCACCGCCTCTGCCGGGCTGAAGTCGATTGCCGGCGGGGGGGATACGGTGGCGGCGCTGAAGCATGCCGGGGTGGCGGAGCGGATGACCTATGTCTCGGCGGCGGGCGGGGCGTTCCTGGAGTGGCTGGAGGGCAAGATGCTGCCGGGGGTGGCGGCGCTGGAGCGTTAAGCGTTCGGCAGGAAATGACGGCGGCGCCACCGCTGGTTGCTGGAAGGTTAACGCGCGCGGGGGTAACCCGGCGCCATGCGCCCGATCGGCCTTCGCCGCCTCCTGCCCGCCCCGCGCTTCACGCGGCGTTCAGATCTGCGGCCTATCGTGCTGCGCATGATCTCCACGAACTCGCTCGCCGCCTTCACGGCGGAGGTCTCGCGCCGGGGCGGGCCGCTGGACGTCCGCGGCGCCGCGGCCCCCGGCGGCCTGGCGGCGCCGGCCGGTCTGCCGGAGCGGCGGCTGGAGGCGCTGCCACCGGCGCCCGCCGCGCCGCCACCCCGGGGTTCGCTGCTCGATCTGCGCGTGTAGCAGCGGGTGTGACACCGGCGCCTTCATCGTTCTGTTGATGGCGCAGCGCTTGCGGCGGGGCGGCGGCCGCCGCACCCTGGGCGCATGTCGGCCAGCAGCCCGGCCCTGCAGCAGAAGTTCGTCCGCCGCGTCCCGGAAGGCGAGGACCGCGAGCGCCTGACCTGCGCCGATTGCGGCTTCGTCGCCTACGAGAACCCGAAGATCGTCACCGGCTCCGTCGTCTCGGTGGAAGGGCGCGTGCTGCTCTGCCGCCGCGCCATCGAGCCTCGCGCCGGCTTCTGGACGATCCCCGCCGGCTACATGGAGCTCGGCGAGACGGTGGAGGAGGCCGCCCGGCGCGAGGCGCGGGAGGAGGCCTGCGCCGATCTCGCCCTGGACGGCATCCTCGCGATCTACTCGATCGCCCGCATCGGCCAGGTGCAGGTGCTGTTCCGCGCCCGGCTGGCAAGGCCGGGCTTCGCGGCCGGGCCGGAAAGCCAGGAGGTGCGGCTGTTCGACTGGGCGGAGATCCCGTGGGACGACCTCGCCTTCCCGTCCGTCCGCTGGGTGCTGCGCGCCTGGCGGGAGGCGGGGGACGGGCCGCTGGGACCGCCGAGGACCAATCCGAACGAGGATCTGCGCGGCACGCGGCCGCTGGCGGAGGGGGGGATATGAAGGCCGGATTGCTGATCGGCGCGCTGCTGCTCGCCACGCCGCCCCCGGCCCTTGTCGCCGCCCAGGAACGAGGCGCGGCCCCGCAACGCCCGCGGCCGCCGGCGACCGCGCCGGTCACGCCGCAGTTGCGGCGGATGACGGACGAGCCGTTCAGCCTCGGCCGCCCGGCGCCGCAGGCGCCGCGCCGGGCGGACCGGCTGCCGGTGCCCGACCGCGGCATCGAGGCGCCGCGCGACCGCTTCGCCAACGACCTGCAGCCGAGCCTGGAGCCGATGCTGCTGCCGCCGGAGCGGCGCGCCGGCGTCACCTTCGGCCGCGAGCACTTCCGGGAGACGGGACCCGACCGGCCCTTCGACCAGTTGCTGCCCGGCGCGCGGCTGCGGATCCCGTTCGAGGGATCAGGCGGGCGGTAGGCGGCTTCAGTCCAGCCCGACGAGCCCGCGCGCGAAATCGCGGGCGGTGAAGGGGCGCAGATCCTCGGCCCGCTCGCCGACGCCGACCATGTGGACCGGCAGCCCGATCTCCTGCGCCAGCGCCACCACCACGCCGCCCTTGGCGCTGCCGTCGAGCTTGGTGACGGCGAGGCCGGTGACCTCCACCATCTCCTTGAAGGTGCGCACCTGGCTCAGCGCGTTCTGGCCGGTGGTCGCGTCGAGCGTGAGCAGCACGGAATGCGGCGCCGAGGCGTCGAGCTTGCGGATCACCCGGATGATCTTGCGCAGCTCCTCCATCAGCGCGGCCTTGTTGTGCAGACGGCCGGCGGTGTCGATCAGCAGCACCTCCGCGCCCTCGGCGCGGGCGCGGGCCAACGCGTCATGCGCGAGCCCGGCAGCGTCGGCGCCAGGCTTCTGCGGCGCCACCACCGGGCAGCCCGTGCGCTCGCCCCAGATCTGCAACTGCTCCACCGCGGCGGCGCGGAAGGTGTCGCCGGCGGCGAACATCACCCGGAACCCCTCGCGCCGCCACTGCTGGCCGAGCTTGGCGATGGTGGTGGTCTTGCCCGTGCCGTTGACGCCGACGACGAGCACGACATGCGGCGCGCGGGCGCGGTCGATGACGAGCGGCGTCGCGACGGGGGCGAGGATCTCGGCCACCTGGTCGGCGAGCGCGGCCTTGATCTCCTGCTCCGTCACCTCGCGGCCGAAGCGGGTGCGGCGGAAGCTGTCCACGATGCGGCGGCTGGCGGGAAGGCCGAGATCGGCCGAGATGAGCGTCTCCTCCAGCTCCTCCAGTGCCTCGTCGTCCAGGCGCCGCTTGCGGAAGGCGGTGGTCAGCGCATCGGTGAGCCGCGCGGTGGAGCGGGAGAGGCCGGCCTTCAGCCGGGCGAGCCAGCCGCCCCGCGCCTCGGCCGGCGCAGGCTCCGGCTCGGGCTCGATGGGTGCGGGGGGCGGGACGTCCGGCTCGGTCGAGGCGAGAGCCTCCTCCACCGCGCCGCGCTCGTCGCGCGCGATCGGCGGCGCCGGGCGCGGCGGCGGCTCGGGGACCGGCGGCGGCACGGGCGGCAGTTCCGGGACGGCCGGCGTCGTCGCATAGGGCGGCGGAGAGAAGGGATCGGGCGGAAGCGGCACCACCGGGGGGGGCGGCGTCGGCTCCGGCTCCGCGGCCGGGCTCTGCGGGGAGGCGGGATCGCGGCCGCGCAGCCGGTCCCAGAACGCCTTCAACGCCATGGCGAAGCTGCCTCCAGGACCAGACCGTCGTCATCGGCGGCAACGGCCCGCCGATGCAGGAGTTCGCCCGGCGCGGGCGGCGCCGGGGCGCGCAGCCGGACCGGGACGTAATGCGCAGTGCGGCCGCGGCCGCCGCGTTCGGTCAGCACGGCCTCCACATGGCCGATCCGGCCGTCGAAGAAGCACCGCGCCGCACGGCGGCCGGCCTCCCGCAGGATTGCCGCACGCTCGCGCCGCAGCGGCACCGGAAGGGCCGGCATGCGGGCGGCGGGCGTGCCCGGGCGCTCGGAATAGGGGAAGACGTGGAGGAAGGACAGGCCCGCCTCCTCGACCAGCGCCAGCGTTTCGGCCGCGTGCGCCTCGGTCTCCGTCGGGAAGCCGGCGATGAGGTCGGCGCCGAAGGCGATGCCGGGGCGCAGAAGCCGTGCCCTCGCGCACAGCGCCACCACGTCCCGCCGCAGGTGGCGGCGGCGCATGCGCTTGAGGATCAGGTCGGCGCCGTGCTGCACCGCGAGGTGGAGATGGGGCATCAGCCGCTCCTCCTCCGCCAGGGCCCGCCACAGATCCTCGTCCATCCCCGCCGGATCGAGGGAGGAGAGGCGCAGCCTCGGCAGCTCGGGCACCAGGGCGAGCAGGCGGCGCACCAGCCCGCCGAGGCGCGGCCGGCCGGGCAGGTCGGCGCCCCAGCTCGCGATGTCGACGCCGGTGAGGACCACCTCGCGGCAGCCGGCCGCGACGAGGGCGCGCGCCTCCGCCACCACGGCGCCGGCGGGGAGCGAGCGGGACGGGCCGCGGCCCTGCGGGATGACGCAGAAGGTGCAGCGGTGGTCGCAGCCGGTCTGCACGGCGAGGAAGGCCCGCGCCCGCCCCTCCGGCAGGGCGGCGCGCGGCGGCGGGCCGTCGGGCAGCCCCCAGGCCCCGGGGTGGAGTTTCGTGGCGTTCGGAATCACCCGCGCCACGCCGGGCAGCGCGGCCCAGCGCGCGGGGGCGATCTCCGCTGCGCAGCCGGTGACGAGGATCGGCCGGCCGGGCGCGGCACGGGCGGCGCGGCGGATTGCCTGGCGGGCCTGGGCCTCGGCCTCGGCGGTGACGGCGCAGGTGTTGACGACGAGCGCGCCTTCGAGGCCCGCACGGGCGGCGAGGCCGCGCATCGCCTCGGATTCCGCGGCGTTCAGGCGGCAGCCGAAGGTCAGCGTCTCGACCGTCATCCGGCGCGGAAGGCGCCGAGGTCGATCTCGCCCCGGAAACTGGTGGCGACGGGACCGGTCATCAGCACGTGGCCGTCCGCGCGCCACTCCATCGCCAGCGTGCCGCCGGGCAGTTCCACCGCGGCGCGGCGGCCGGTGAGGCCACGGCGGGCGGCGTTGACGATCGCCGCGCAGGCGCCGGAGCCGCAGGCGAGCGTCATGCCCGCGCCGCGCTCCCACATCACCAGCCGGATGCGCTCGGGCGAGATGATCTGCGCGAAGCCGATGTTGGCGCGCTCGGGGAAGATCTCGTGGTGCTCCAGCGCGGGGCCGAGGGTGGGAATGTCGAGCGCGTCGAGCGCGTCCACGAAGAAGGTGGCGTGCGGGTTGCCCATGGACAGGGCGGCGGGATCGGAGACCGGGCCGAGCGTGATCGGCAGGTGGAGCGTGTCGGCCGGCCCCGCCAGCGGCACGTCCCGCCAATCCAGGCGGGCGGGGCCCATGTCGGCGCGCCAGAGGCCGCCGGGCAGGCGCTCCACCGGCAGGTCGCCGGCGACCGTGCGCACCGTGACGCGGTCGCGCCCCGTCTCCTCGGCGAGGAGGGAGCCGACGCAGCGCGTGGCGTTGCCGCAGGCGCCGGCCTCGGAGCCGTCGGGGTTGCGGATGCGCATGAAGACGTCGGCGCCGTTGCTGGCGGGCTCGAGGACGATGAACTGGTCGCAGCCGATGCCGCGGTGCCGGTCGGCGACCGCGGCGGCGAGGGCGGGGGTGACCGGCAGGGGCGTGACGCGCGCGTCCAGCACGACGAAGTCGTTCCCCAGGCCGTGCATCTTCCGGAAGGCGGTCATGGCGACGCCGATATAGGCGGCCCGGCACGCGGCCGGAACCCGCCAAGGTCGCGGCCCTGGGTGTCACCCGCCGCACATCCGCCGGTCATCCGGGTGTCGTCGGCGGCGCCTAGGGTCGGTCATGTCGGGCCGGGAGGGATGGGGTGGACGTGCGACGCCGCGCGGTGCTGGCCGCGCCGCTGGGCCTGCCCGCCCTGCTGCCGCGGGTCGCCGGGACGCAGGCCGATGCGCGGCCGGTGATGCGCGTGGCGGTGCAGGCGCTGCCGCCAACCCTGGAACCGCTGGAGAGCATCTCCAATGTCGGGCTGCGGGTGACGGGCAACGTGTTCGACACGTTGTGGCGCCGCGATTTCGCCGCCGAGGCGCGCGAGGGCGGGCAACGGCTGACGCCCTTCCTCGCCACCGCGCTGACGCAGCGCGATCCGCTGACATGGGTGGCGGAGCTGCGGCGCGACGTGCGCCTGCACGACGGCACGGCGATGACCAGCGCCGACGTGCTCTCCACCTTCTCGGCCGAGCGGATGTGGGGGCCGGAGCCGCAGGCCTTCGAGGGGCGGGTGAATTTCGGCCATCTCGCGGGTGTCGAGGCGGAAGGGCCGCACCGCGTCGCCTTCCGCACGCGCGACCCCGATCCGGTGATGCCGCAGCGCCTGGCGGCCTATGGCGGCTGGATCCACTCGGCACGCTTCCACGCCGCCGAGGGGCTTGCCGGGATGCGCGCGCGGCCGGTGGGCAGCGGGCCCTACCGCGTCGCGTCCTTCCAGCGCGACCAGCGCGTGGTGCTGGAGAGCCACGACGAGTACTGGCACGGCCGGCCGCCGGCGCGGCAGGTGGTGTTCACGGTGGTGCCGGAGGCATCCTCGCGCCTCGCCGGGCTGCGCGCGGGCGATTTCGACCTGGTGACCAACCTGCTGCCGGAGCAGGCGGCCTCGCTGGCGCGGGATCCGCTGCTGGAGGGCGTGGATGTCGCGCTCGATTTCGCGCACATCCTCTACTACGACACGCGGCGCGGCCCGCTGCGCGACGCACGGGTGCGGCGCGCGCTGAACCACGCGGTGGATTACGAGACGCTCGGCCGCAGCCTGTGGGGGCCGGCCTTCCGCCGCATGCCGGCCCTGCAGATCCCCGCCTTCGGCGAACTGTACGATGGGGGACGCGAGGGCTTCGCACACGACCCGGATCGCGCGCGCCGCCTGCTGCGGGAGGGCGGCTACCGCGGCGAGGAGCTGATCATCCGCATCGCGCCGGCCTACTACCTGCAGATGCTGCAGGGCGTGCAGGTGGTGCAGGAGATGTGGCGCGCCGTCGGCGTGAACACGCGGCTGGAGACGCGGGAGAACCTGTCCGTGCTGACCCAGCCGGGGGCGGACATCCGGCCGACCTCGATCGCCTTCCGCTTCCCCGATCCGCTGGGCGGCGGCCTCGCGGTGCATCTCTCGCGCGACTACTCCTTCCAGCGGCTGGGGTTCTGGCAGCCGGTGCGGTTCAACGAGCTGGTGGACGCGCTCCGCATCGCGGCCGAGCCGGCGGAGCGGCGGCGGCTGTGGCTCGCGCTGCTCGACGAGTTCGAGGCGGAGGCGCCGGCGCTGATCCTCTACCCGGTGCGCGAGTATTTCGCGAAGCGGCGGAGCATCAGGTGGAGCCACCCGCCGCTCTACTACATGGATTTCCGCGCCGACCAGCTCGGCTTCGCGTGAGGTGCCCACATGAGCCAGATCGCCTTCCTCTCCGACCTGCACCTGTCGCCGACGCATGGCTTCTTCTGGGAGAATTTCCGACGCGCCCGCGACGCGGCCAACGCTGCGGGCGCCGAGGCGGTGGTGGTGTGCGGCGACCTCTGCATCAACGGCCCGGACAGCGACGCGGAGATGGACTTCGCGAAGGATGCGCTGGGCGGGATCGCGGGGCGCGTGCTGGCGCTGCCGGGCAACCACGATGTCGGCGACGAGCCGCCGGGCCAGGACCCCGCGCAGATCATCGACGAGGCCCGGCTGCGGCGCTGGGATGATGCCTTCGGGGCGGACCGCTTCGCGCTGGATGCGGGGGCGTGGCGGCTGGTCGGCGTGAATGCGCAGCTCTTCGGCTCGGGCCTGGCGCGGGAGGCGGAGCAGGATGCGTGGCTGGAGGCGGAGCTGGCGAAGGCCGGCGGCCGGCCGGTGGCGCTGGTGCTGCACAAGCCGCTGTTCCTGCACCATCCGGAAGAGACGGGTGGGACCGCCTCCTCGCTGAACCCGGCGCCGCGGGCGGCGCTGCTGGCCCGGCTGCGCGCGGGCGGCGTGCGGATGGTGGTGAGCGGGCACCTGCATGCGACGGCGGATCGGGTGGTGGACGGGATCCGCCACCTGTGGCTGCCGGCCACCGCCTTCCTCGGTGCGGGATCCGGCGGCGGCACGCCGGCGGTGGGTGCGGTGACCATCGATTTCGCGGCGGAGGAAGCGGTGGTGGCGCCGCTGCCGGGGCTGGCGCTGGCACCGCTGGTGCTGGAGGAGATCAAGGGGCACGGGCGCTGGCGCTTCCTGCGGGACATGCCGCCCTGCCCGCCCGTGCTGGCGGCGTAGGGCCGCCCAAGCAAGGCGACCGCAGGAGAAGATCGTAGCGGCCCAGCGGAGTTCACAAGAATATTTTTCTTTCGGAGCGCTTCCTGTTGCCCTACAACAGAAAATCATTTTCTCTGGCCTGGAAAGCCGGAGCCCGCTGCCATGCCGAAGGTTCACGTCATCCACGAGAACGACGCCTGGGTGGAGCCGCTACGCGACGCCTTCGCCGCGCTACGGGCGCCGCATGCGGAGTGGTTCCTCGACACCGGGCTGCTCGACCTCACGCGGCCGCCGCCGCGCGGCGTGTTCTACAACCGGATGAGCGCGTCCTCGCACACGCGCGGCCACATCTACGCACCCGAATACGCCGGCGCGGTGATCGAGTGGCTGGAGCGGCATGGCCGGACGGTGGTGAACGGACGGCGGGCGCTGCAGCTCGAGCTGTCGAAAGTGGCGCAATACGAGGCGTTGGCGCGGCACGGCATCCCGACGCCCGCGACGGTGGCGGTCGTGGGGCGGGAGAACATGCCGGACGCGGCGTCGCGCATCGGCTATCCGCTCATCCTGAAGCACAACCGCGCCGGCAAGGGGCTGGGCGTGCGGCTGGTGCGCGGCCCGGCGGAGCTGCGGGAGGCGCTGGCCGGGCTGGCCGTGACCGGCGACCCTGAGGCGCATCCGCGCGACGGCGTATGGCTGGTGCAGCGCTACGTCGCGGCGCCGGAGCCCTTCATCGTCCGCGCCGAGTTCGTCGGCGGGCGCTTCCTCTACGCGGTGCGGGTTGACACCTCGGACGGCTTCCAGCTCTGCCCGGCGGATGCCTGCGCGGCGCCGGCCGCGGGGCCGAAGTTCCGCGTCCTGGAGGGGTTCGCCCACCCGCTAATCCACCGGATGGAAGCCTTCCTGCTGGCCAACGGGATCGGCGTCGGCGCGGTGGAGTTCATCACCGACGCCGAAGGTGCGGCCTTCGCCTACGACGTGAACACCAACACGAACTACAACGCCGAGGCGGAGCGCGCCGCCGGGCTTTCGGGGGCGCGCTCCGGCATGGGGGCGGTGGCCGCCCATCTCCTCGACCTGCTGCGGCAGGAGGAGCGGGCGGCGGCGTAAAGCCCGCATTCAGGCTTGGTGCCGTTCCCTCCCCTGCTAAGCTCGTCGCAAGGCAAGGGAGGAGAACGGCATGGGCGCGATCCGGCGACGGACGCTGCTGGGCACGGGCGCGGCCTTCGGGCTGGCGACGGCGGCGATGGCGCAGGGCGGGTGGCGGCCGGCCGGGCCGGTGCGGGTGGTGGTGCCCGCCGCGCCGGGCGGCACGACCGACATCATGGGGCGGCTGCTGGCTGCGCACCTGCAGCCGCGCTGGGGGCAGAGCGCGGTGGTGGAGAACCGCTCCGGAGGCGGCGGCACCATCGGCACGCTGGAGGTGGTGCGCGCGCGGCCGGATGGCGGGACGATCCTGCTCGGCAACATCGGGCCGCAGGCGATTGCCTACTCGCTGTTCAACGCGCTGCAGTACAGGCCGGAGGACCTGGTGCCGGTCTCCAACATGATCCGCGGGCCCAATGTGCTGGTGGTGCACCCCTCGGTGCCGGCGAACACGGTGCCGGAGTTCGTGCGGTGGCTGCGGGCGGAGGCCGGGCGCGGCACCTACGGCACGCCGGGGGTCGGACAGTCGCCGCATCTCTCGGCGGTGTGGTTCCACCAGCTCACCGGCACGCAGGGCGTGGCGGTGCATTATCGCGGTGCGGCGCCGGCGATGATCGGGCTCGTGGCGGGCGAGATCCGCTTCATGTTCGACAACCTGACGACGGCGGTGGAGCAGGTGCGCGCCGGCACGGTGCGCGCCCTGGCGGTGACGAGCGCGGCGCGCAGCCCGCAGCTTCCCGACCTGCCGGCGCTGCGGGAGACGATGCCGGAGCTGGCGAATTACGATGTCAGCACCTGGTTCGGCGCCTTCTACCCGGCCGGCGTGCCCGACGCGGCCGTGCGGGCGCTGAACGCCGAGATCGGCGCGCTGCTGGAGATGCCGGCGACGCAGCGCCGCTTCGCCGAGATGGGCGGCGTGCCGGACCATGCCTCGCCGGAGGGGTTTGCCGGGTTCGTGCGGACCGAGACGGAGAAGTGGCGCGGCGTGATCCGGCGGGAGGGGCTGCAGCTGGAGATCGGATAAGGCAGGAGACCGCAATGCACGATGAAGCGGGCTGAGCTGGCACAGGGCGGGAACGCCCCCACCCCGACCCTCCCCCGCTTCGCGGGAGAGGGGGAAGGCGGCACCGACCCTCGACTTGCATCCGCGGGCCGCGGCGGCTAAACCCCGGCCCTCATCGCGCCGCGGCTTCTGGACATGCCCGGCCGGTGACCCCGTCCCCGCCGCATGGTGCGGCCCCGGCTTCCGCCGGGCGAGAGGTGGGACGGCCGACCCCAGGAGGGCCAAATGTCCAAGATGAAGACGAAGTCGAGCGTGAAGAAGCGCTTCCGGCTCACCGCCACGGGCCTCGTCAAGGCCGGCGCCGGCAACAAGCGCCACTGCCTGACCGCCAAGACCACGACGATGAAGCGGCAGAACCGCGGCATGTTCGTGCTGGAGAAGCAGGACGGCGACACGGTGAAGCAGTGGCTGCCCTACGGGCTGGATCGCTGAGCGGAGAGGGCTGAGACATGGCACGCGTCAAGCGGGGCGTCACGAAGCACGCCCGCCACAAGAAGGTCCTGAAGCTCGCCGAGGGCTACGTTGGCCGGTCCTCGACAGCCTATCGTCCCGCGCTGGAGCGCGTCGAGAAGGCGCTGCAATACGCCTATCGCGACCGCCGCAACAAGAAGCGGGAGTTCCGCGGCCTCTGGATCCAGCGGATCAACGCGGCGGTGCGCGAGCACGGGCTGACCTATTCGCGCTTCATCGCCGGGCTGAAGGCCGCCGGCGTCGAGATGGACCGCAAGGTGCTCGCCGAGATCGCCTTCGACGACACGGCCTCGTTTGCCGCCATCGTCGAGAAGGCGAAGGGCGCCCTCCCCGCGCAGGCCTGATCCGCTCCGGCGGATCGGCTTTTCCACAGAATGAGGGCCGTCCCCGGCACGGGGGCGGCCTTTTTCGTATCCGGAGCCGAGGATGACCGACGACCTCTCCGCACTCCGCGCCGAGACCGAGGCCGCGCTCGCGGCGGCGCCCGACCTGCGCACGCTCGAATCCCTGCGCGTCGGCGTGTTCGGCCGGGCGGGCAGCCTTTCCGGGTTGATGAAGACGCTCGGCGGCCTGCCGGCCGAGGCGCGGAAGGAGCGCGGCGCGGCCCTCAACCTTCTGAAGGCCGAGATCGAGGCATTGCTGGAGACGCGGCGCACGGCGCTGGAGGAGGCGGCGCTGGAAGCGCGGCTGAGGGCGGAGCGGGAGGACATCACCCTGCCCCCGCGCCCCTTCGCGCCCGGTACGGCGACGGAGGGCGGCATCCACCCGATCAGCCGCACGGTGGAGGAGCTGACCGCGATCTTCGGCGCGATGGGATTCCGCGTGGTCGAAGGCCCGGACATCGAGAGCGACTGGCACAATTTCGGCGCGCTCAACATCCCGGACCACCATCCGGCGCGGCAGGACCACGACACCTTCTACCTGCCCGGCACGACCGAGGGCGGCCTGCGGCGCGTGCTGCGCACCCAGACCAGCCCGCTGCAGATCCGCACGATGCTGTCCGAGCCGCCGCCGATCCGCATCATCGCGCCCGGCCGCACCTATCGCGCCGACCACGACGCGACGCATTCGCCGATGTTCCACCAGGTGGAGGGGCTGGTGATCGACCGCGACATCACCCTCGGCCACCTGAAGGGCTGCCTGGTGGATTTCCTGCGCGCCTTCTTCGGCATCGCCGACCTGCCGGTGCGCTTCCGGGCGAGCTACTTCCCCTTCACCGAGCCCTCGATGGAGGTGGACATCGGCTGGAACCGGAAGACCGGGGATCTGGGTGGCGGCGGCGACTGGCTGGAGATCCTCGGCAGCGGGATGGTGCACCCGAAGGTGCTGGCGAATTGCGGACTCGATCCGCGGGAGTGGCAAGGCTTCGCCTTCGGCATGGGCATCGAGCGGATCACGATGCTGAAGCACGGCATGCCCGATCTGCGCCCGTTCTACGAGAGCGACCAGCGGTGGCTGCAGCACTATGCGAGCGACCCGCTGGCGCCGGCGAGCCTGCATGAGGGCATCTAGCGCGATGCGAGCAGAACGAGGCTCCGGCCTGAAAGGATGCGGCCGCAACGCGGCCGCCGCCGCCCAACCGACCTCCCGGCCGGCGCGACAGCCGCGCGGCGAAGCCAAGGCCGCGGATGCGGCCGCCCGGCGCCTGAGGGCATAGAAACATGAAATTCACCCTCAGCTGGCTGCGCGAGCACCTCGAGACGCAGGCGTCGCTCGAGCAGATCGCCACCACCCTCTCCGCCATCGGCATCGAGGTGGAGGGCGTGCATGACCCGGCGGCGGAGCTCGGCGGATTCAGGATCGCGCGGGTGATCGAGGCGGCGCAGCACCCGAACGCGGACCGGCTGCGCGCGCTGCGGGTCGAGCTCGGCGAGGGGCGCGAATACTCGGTCGTCTGCGGCGCGCCGAATGCACGCACCGGCATGAAGGGCGTGCTCGCCCTGCCCGGCGCCTTCATCCCCGGCACCGGCATCACGCTGAAGGCCGGCGAAATCCGCGGGGTGAAGTCCGAGGCGATGATGCTCTCGGCGCGAGAGATGGGGCTGGGCGATGACCATTCGGGCATCGTCGACCTGCCGGAAGACGCGCCACTCGGGGCGCGCTACGTCGACTATGCGGGCCTTGCCGATCCCGTGTTCGAGATCAAGGTGACGCCGAACCGGGGCGACGCGCTCTCGGTCCGCGGCGTCGCGCGCGACCTGGCGGCGGCGGGGCGCGGCGCGCTGAAGCCGTGGGATGTCGAGCCGGTGGCCCCCGCCTATCCGGCGCCGCTGCGGTGGGAGATCGCCGATCCGCGCGCCTGCACCTGGGTTCTCGGGCGCGCGGTGCGGGGCGTGCGCAACAGGCCCTCGCCGAAGTGGCTGGCGGACCGGCTGACGGCGGTCGGCCTGCGGCCGATCAACGCGCTGGTGGACGTGACGAACTTCTTCACCTTCGCCTTCGGCCGGCCGCTGCACGTCTTCGACGTGGCGAAGGTGAAGGGCGACGTGCTCACCATGCGCATGGGGCGCGAGGGCGAGGAATTCGCCGCGCTGAACGGCCGGACCTACCGGCCGACCGGGGAGGACGGCGTGATCGCCGATGCCGCCGGGGTGGAGGCGCTGGGCGGAATCATCGGCGCCGAGCATTCGGGCTGCGACGAGGGCACGACGGAGTGCTTCATCGAATGCGCCCTGTTCGACCCGGTGCGCATCGCGCTCTCCGGCCGACGGCACGACGTGCGCACCGATGCGCGGGCGCGGTTCGAGCGCGGGGTCGATCCCTCGCTGCTCCCGAAGGCGCTGGAGGCGGCGACGCGGATGATCCAGGAGCTCTGCGGCGGCGAGGCGTCGGAGGTGTCGGGCGCCGGGGCGGAGCCGCGCTGGGGGCGGGAGGCGACGCTGCGTTTCGCGCGTGTGCGGGACCTCGGTGGCCTCGACCTGCCGGCGGAGGAGGCGGTGGCGCGGCTGGAGCGGCTGGGCTTCTGCGTGGTGCGGCGCGATGCGGCCGGCGTCACCGTCTCCGTCCCGCCATGGCGGAACGACGTTGCGGGGCACGGCGCGCTGGCGCAGGACTCGTCGCTGCCCGCCGAGCGCGCGCGGGCGGCGGCCGAGGGCTGCGCGGCGGTGGAGCCGGAGTGCGACCTGGTGGAGGAGGTGCTGCGCCTCGGCGGGCTGGATGCGGTGCCGGCGGTGTCGCTGCCCCTCGCCTCCCCCGTGCCGCAGCCGGCGCTGCGGCCGGCACAGGCGCGCGCGGCCCTGGCGCGGCGCGTGCTGGCCTCGCGCGGCCTGCTGGACTGCGTGACCTACGGCTTCCTGGCGCGCGACGTCGCGGCGCGGTTCGGCGAGGTGCCCGACAGCCTGCGGCTCGAAAATCCGATCGCCTCGGATCTCGACCAGATGCGGCCGACACCCGTGGCCACGCTGGCGATGGCGGCGTCGCGCAACGCGGCGCGCGGCTTCGGCAACGCGGCGCTGGCCGAGATCGGCGGCGCGTACCGCGCGGCCGGGCAGCTCTCGGTCGCGGCGGGGGTGCGGGCGGGGATGACGCCGCCGAATCATGCCGCGCCGGCCCGGCCGGTGGATTGGCTCGACGCGAAGGGCGACGCGCTGGCGGTGCTGGCCGCGCTCGGCGTGCCGATGGCCGCCGTGCAGACGGCGGCGGAAGCGCCGGGCTTCTACCACCCCGGCCGGTCGGGCGTGCTGCGCCAGGGGCCGAAGACCGTGCTGGCAACCTTCGGGGAGCTGCACCCGGCGGTGCGCCGCGCACTCGACCTGCCGGGCGCGGCGGTGGCGTTCGAGGTGTTCCTAGACGCCGTGCCGGAGCCGAAGCGGCGAAAACGCGGCGTGCCGGACCTGCCCGCCTTCCAGCCCGTGCGGCGCGACTTCGCCTTCCTGGTGGACGCGTCCGTCCCGGCCGAGGCGCTGCTGCGCGCCGCCCGCGGCGCCGACAAGGCGCTGGTCGCCGACGTCGTTCTGTTCGATCGCTATGCCGGAGAGCGACTGCCGGAGGGCAAGGTGAGCCTCGCCCTGCAGGTGACGCTGCAGCCGCGTGAGCGGACGCTGACCGATGCCGAGATCGAGGCCGCGGGGACGAAAGTGGTGGCGGCGGTGACCAAGGGGACGGGCGCGGTGCTGCGAGGGTGAGCCGTCAGCCCCCGGGGCCGTCCGCAATCACCATCCAGCCAACGCCGAAGCGGTCCTTGAGCACGCCGAAGGCGGGGGAAAAGAAGGTCTTCGCGAGCGGCATGGCGACCTCGCCGCCCTCGGCAAGCCGGCCGAACAGCCGCTTCGCCTCCGCTTCCTCCGGCACGCCGAGCGCCAGGGAGAAGCCGCCGAAGGCGGGCGTGCCGCTGCACTGGCCATCGGAGGCCATCACCTTCGTGTCGCCGATCATCATCTCGGCATGCATCACCTTGTCGGCCGGGGCGGACGGCGCGCCCTCGCCCGGCGGATGCTCGCCGTACCGCATCATGGCGGTCACGCGGGCGCCGATCGCGTCTTTATACCAGTCCAACGCCTCCTCGCACCGGCCGTTGAAGAACAGGTAGGGCTGGGCCTGCATCGCTTCTCTCCGGCTCATCACTAATCCAGGTGGTTAAGTGACGAGAGGCGACCTGTCAAGCGCGGCAGGTGCATAGGCCGCGCCTGTGGCGGCAATCGCGGGCGGCGATTGGGCGGGGCGGCAGCGCCGCGGCAGGATGCGCGCATCGAAACGGGAGCGCCCGCCGTGATCCGCCTCCGCCTCCTCCTCGCCGCCCCGCTCCTCGCCGGCATCGCCGCGACGCCACCCGCCGCCGCGCGCGGCGGCCCGCCGCAGGACCGGGATTGCGTCGCCGCCGGCTTCTTCACGGTCGAGGGCTTCCGGAGCGCGGCGGCCTCGGGTCGCTACACCTACCAGGTGGTGGTGCGGAACCGCGGCGGGTCCGAGCGCGGCTTCCGCGTGGTGTTCAACCCGCCGGCGGGCGCGACCGCCACGACCGCGGCGCAGGGCCACAGCCTGGCGGGACGGGGGAGCGGCGCCTTCCCCCTCGGCAGTTCCACGGAATTCCTGGGCGACCGGCAGCTCCGCGACGCGACGCAGATCCGCTGCCTGGCCTAGCACCGGGCTGCGGCTGCTATACTCGCGCCGTCGGACGGAGTGCCGCGCATGGGCAAGGGGGCGGTGATGGCGGATGCCGAGGGGCGACTGGTGCTGCCCGCCGAAATCCGCGCCTCGCCCGGGCTGGAGAGCGGCGGGGAGCTGGTGCTGGAAGTGCAGGATCGGCAGCACCGCGGCTCGACGCGGGCAATGGCGTTGCGGCGCGCGCAGGCGATGGTGGCCGCCATGGTGCCGGCGGGCGTCCGCCTTTCCGAGGAACTGATCGCCGACCGGCGGGCGGCGGCGGCGCGCGACCTTGCCGAAGGGGAGCAGGAGCGGGCGCGCCGCGGGAATGGCTGAAGGTCCGCTGCTCGACTCCTCGGCCGTGCTTGCCCTGCTCCAGGCCGAGGCCGGCGCGGCGGCGGTGCAGGAGGTGCCGGAGGAGGCGGCGATCTCGGCGGCAAGCCGGACCGAGATCCTCGCGCGGCTCGACCGTTTCGGAGCGGACGGAACCCCGGCGCTGACGGCCGACCGCGCCTGGGCAGCACTCGGCGTTGCCGTCGAGGTGCGGCTGATCCGTTGAACGGGCGCACGAAAGCCCTGCACCTGTCGCTGCTCCTCGCGGCGGTGGTGCTCAGCCTTTCGGTCTGGTTCGCGGGCACCGCCGCGGTGCCTGCCCTCGTCGCGGCGGGGCTGGTCACGCCGGACCGCGCGGCCTGGCTGACCTCGGCCGTGCAGCTCGGCTTCGTCGCGGGCACGCTCGTCTCGGCGGTGCTCTCGCTCGCCGACCGGCATCCGCCGCGGCTGGTCTTCCTCGGCGCGGCGCTGCTCGCCTCGGGCGCGACCTTCGCCGCCGCACTGGTGCCGCCGGCCTCGGCCGCGGCGCTCGGCCTGCGCTTCGTCGCGGGGGCGGCGATGGCGGGAGTGTACCCCGTCGGGATGAAGCTGGCGGCGAGCTGGGCGCGGCCCGGGCGGGACGGCGACCTCGGCCTGCTGATCGGGCTGCTGGTGGCGGCGGTGACGCTCGGCTCGGCCCTGCCGCAACTGCTGCCTGGTCTGCCAGGAGGCCTGCCCTGGCAGGGCATGTATCTCGGCGCGGGCGGGCTGGCGCTGCTCGGCGGGCTGCTGATCCTGCCCTTCCGGGCCGGCCCGGCGCTCGGCGCGCGGCCGCCCTTCCGGCCTGCGCAGGTGCTGGAGGCGTGGCGGAACCGCGGGCTCCGCCTCGCCAACCTCGGCTATCTCGGCCACATGTGGGAACTCTATGCCATGTGGGCCTGGATCGGGCTGTTCCTCGCCGGGCTGGCCGAGGGGCAGGCGCCGGGCGGGACGGTCTTCGCCGTCATGGCAGCGGGCGCGGCCGGGTGCGTGCTGGCCGGGTGGCTGGCCGACCGGTGGGACCGCGCGGCGGTGGCGGCGCTCCTCATGCTTGTCTCGGGCGTTTGCGCGCTGGCCATCGGGCCGGTGGCGGCGGCGGCGCCGGGCCTCGCACTGCTGGTGGCGCTGGTCTGGGGCTTCGCGGTAGTGGCGGATTCGGCCCAGTTCTCCGCCTGTGTCGCCACCCTCTCGCCGCCCGGCTACCTCGGCACGATGCTGGCAGTGCAGACCTGCCTCGGCTTCCTGCTGACGGTGACGACCATCGGCGTCGTTCCGCTGGCGGTGCGGCTGCTGGGCTGGGACTGGGCCTTCGCGGTACTGGCGCCGGGGCCGCTGCTCGGCGCGTTGGCGATGTGGCGGCTGCGGCCGCTGCTCGCCTCCCGGGGCTGAAGCTTCCCCCCGCGGCGCGCAACCCCTATGTGGAGCGCGAAATCCACGGGTTCCGCATGACCGACGTCCCGCTCGACCGCATCCGCAACTTCTCGATCATCGCGCATATCGACCACGGCAAGTCCACGCTGGCGGACCGGCTCATCCAGGCCACCGGCGCGGTGACCGCGCGCGAGATGAAGGAGCAGCTCCTCGACAACATGGAGCTGGAGCGGGAGCGCGGCATCACCATCAAGGCGCAGACCGTCCGGCTGGCCTACCAGGCGAAGGACGGGAAGACCTACACGCTGAACCTGATGGACACGCCCGGCCACGTGGACTTCGCCTACGAGGTGTCGCGCAGCCTGGCCGCCTGCGAGGGATCGCTGCTCGTGGTGGACGCGTCCCAGGGCGTGGAGGCGCAGACGCTCGCGAACGTCTACCAGGCGATCGACGCCAACCACGAGATCGTCCCCGTCCTCAACAAGATCGACCTGCCCGCGGCCGAGCCCGACCGCGTGAAGGGCCAGATCGAGGACGTGATCGGCCTCGATGCCTCGGACGCGGTGATGATCAGCGCGAAGACCGGTCTGAACATCGAAGGCGTGCTGGAGGCGATCGTCACCCGCCTGCCGCCGCCGCAGGGCGACGCCTCGGCCACCACCAAGGCGCTGCTGGTGGACAGCTGGTACGACGCCTATCTCGGCGTCGTCGTGCTGGTGCGGGTGAAGGACGGGGAGCTGCGCAAGGGCCAGCGCATCCGGATGATGTCCAACGGCTCGGTCCACACGGTGGAGCAGGTCGGCGTCTTCACGCCGAAGATGGTGCCGGTGGACCGGCTGAGCCCGGGCGAGATGGGCTACGTCACCGCCGCCATCAAGACGGTGGCGGACACCAATGTCGGCGACACGCTCACCGACGACCGCAATCCGGCGGCCGCGCCCCTGCCGGGCTTCAAGCCTTCCATCCCCGTGGTGTGGTGCGGCCTCTATCCGGTGGAAGCCGACGATTTCGAGAAGCTGCGCGAAAGCCTCGCGAAGCTGCGCCTGAACGATGCGAGCTTCCACTACGAGGCGGAGACATCGGCCGCGCTCGGCTTCGGCTATCGCTGCGGCTTCCTCGGCCTGCTGCACCTGGAGATCGTGCAGGAGAGGCTGTCGCGCGAGTTCGACCTGGACCTGATCGCGACCGCGCCGTCGGTCGTCTACCGCATCCGCAAGACGAACGGCGAGGAGACGGAGCTGCACAACCCGGCGGACATGCCGGACGGCAGCGTCATCGACAGCATCGAGGAGCCGTGGATCAAGGCGACGATCCTCGTGCCGGACGACTACCTCGGCCCGGTGCTGACGCTCTGCAACGAGCGGCGCGGGCGGCAGGTGGAGCTGACCTATGTCGGCAGCCGCGCCATGGCGGTGTACCGGCTGCCGCTGAACGAGGTGGTGTTCGACTTCTACGACCGGCTGAAATCCGTGAGCCGCGGCTATGCCAGCTTCGACTACCAGATGGACGGCTACGAGGAGGGCGACCTCGTCAAGATCTCCATCCTGGTGAACAACGAGCCGGTGGACGCGCTGAGCTTCATGGCGCACCGCGGCGCGGCGGAGCGGCGCGGCCGCGCGATCTGCGAGAAGCTGAAGGAGCTGATCCCCCGCCAGCTCTTCAAGATCCCCATCCAGGCCGCGATCGGCGGGCGGGTGATCGCGCGGGAGACGATCTCCGCCCTGTCGAAGGACGTCACCGCCAAGTGCTACGGCGGCGACATCACCCGCAAGCGCAAGCTCCTCGAGAAGCAGAAGGAAGGCAAGAAGCGCATGCGCCAGTTCGGCAAGGTGGAGATTCCGCAGAGCGCCTTCATCGCCGCGCTGAAGATGGATGCGTGAGAGCGGGCGGGCGGCTCAGTGCCGCTCGCCGGTCAGCGCCACCAGCCGGATGTCGAAGGGCGCCCCGCCCGGCGACAGCTCGCGCCGGGGCGCGAGCGTGGCGGCATCGAACAGCCGCACGCGACCCGCCGCAGGGTCGCTCACCGCCACCATCCCGCCGCCGGCCGAGAGGCGCGGGCGCGCCACGGCGGAGCCACCGTCGAGGCTGTAGCGCCCCGTCGCCTGCACCGTCCCGCGCGGCGCGCCATCGGTCGTGCCGAAGGCGTGCAGCACGCCATCCTCCGTGAGGGCGAAGCCCGTCTCCGCACGGGCCGGATCAAGCGCGAAGTGCAGGCGGCGCGCCGGCAGCGGCACGACGCGCATCGTCGACGCCTCCGGGTCGATCACCACCATCGCATCCGGGCCGAAATCGCCGAGCAGCAGGCGCCAATCCTCGCCGCCCTCCAGGTTGCGCACCATCCGCTCGCCGGCGCCGGACGGGTTGGCAACCTTGGCGAAGGTCGCGCTCCGCGTGTCCAGCAGCAGCACGCCGTCGGCGCAGCCGAAGGCGATCAGCGGACCGGTCCGCGCCTCGCCATGCAGGCGCGGGCAGTCCTCGCGCCGTGCGACCTCGGCGCCCGTCTCGTCGCGCAGCGCGACGATGGAGGGGCGCGCGCCGGCAGCCGGCGCCTCGCTCAGCGCCACGAGGGAGCGGCCGCCGCCGGCGAAGGGGAAGGCGACGCCGTGATGCGCATGGGCCGCCCGCAGGCGCAGCGGCGCCGCAGCCTCGGCGCCCGCCCCCACCACTGCGGCGGTCCCGTCCCCATCGAAGAAGACGCCGAGGCGACCATCGCCGGCGACGACATGCGACGGGCGCGGGCCCTCCAGCCGGGCGTCGAGCAGCGCCGGGACTCCGACCGTCAGATCCGCATGGTCGCCATGGCCGTCGAGCCGCAGCCCGGTCTCGAGCAGCGTGACGCGGCCGGCAGTGGCGGCGCGCAACGCCACCTGGCCGTGGTGCACGCCCTCGTGCAGCCGCACCGGCTCGGCCGTGTCCAGGCGCAGCAGCGCCGCGCCGTCCTCCCCCAGAACCTGCACGACGGGCGCGGCATGGTCCGCGACGACGAGGCGGACCGCGGTTTCGGTGGCGGTCGCGGGCGCAGCGGCGAGCAGCAGAAGAGGCAGGAGGAGGCGCATGAGGACGGTCCGGCGTAACGTTATGCTATAACGTATCGGTTCTGCGCGGGCTGCTGCAAGGCCTCTCGTGCATCATCGCGCCATCGGAACTGGCAGCCTCGCGATGACTGCCCTACATCGCCGCGGCACGGGCCGTGCGCGCCGAAGCGCGGCCGGCCACATGTTCTTGGGAGACGCAGTCCGAATGACCCATTTCGCCCGACGCGCCCTGCTGGGCGCCGCCGCTGCCGCCCTCGCGCCCCTCGCCGGCCCGGCGCTGGGGCAGGGGCAGTACCCGACTCGCCCGGTCACCATGGTCGTTCCCTTCGCCGCAGGTGGGCCGACGGACACGGTGGCGCGTCTCGTCGCGCAGGTGATGACCAACGACCTCGGCCAGACCGTGGTGGTGGAGAATGTCGGCGGCGCCGGCGGCACGCTCGGCGCGCAGCGCGTCGCGCAGGCGCGGCCGGACGGCTACACGATCCTGCTGCACCACATCGGCATGGCGACCATCCCGACGCTCTACCGCCGCCTCGCCTATGACCCGGTGAACGGCTTCGAGACGATCGGCCTGGTGACCGAGGTGCCGATGACGCTCGTCGCGCGCCGCAACCTGGGGCCCAACACGCTGCAGGAGCTGGTCGCCCTGGCGCGGCGGGAGCGTGACCGGCTGAACTACGCCAATGCCGGCATCGGCGCGGCGAGCCACCTGTGCGGGCTGCTGTTCCAGAAGGCCATCGACGTGCCCTTCACCACCGTGCCGTACCGCGGCACCGGCCCGGCGATGAACGACCTGGTGGCGGGCACGGTCGACCTGATGTGCGACCAGACCACCAACACCACCGAGCAGATCCGCGCCGGCACGATCCGCGGCTTCGCGGTGACGACGCGGGAGCGCGTGGCCTCGCTGCCCGACCTGCCGACGGCGGCCGAGGCCGGGCTGCCGGATTTCGAGGTGAGCGTGTGGCATGGCCTCTATGCGCCGCGCGGCACGCCGGCGCCGATCATCGAGCGGCTGAACCGCGCCCTGCTCGTCGCGCTGCGGGACGAGACTCTCGGCCGCCGCTTCGCGGAGCTGGGCACCGCGCCTGTGGCCGCCGCGCGCGCCACGCCGCAGGTCCACCGCACCTTCTGGCAGGAGGACATCGCGAAGTGGCGCCCGCTGATCCAGGGCGCGGGACAGTACGCGGATTGACGGGCTGGTCGGCCCCACCCCCTCCCTCGCCCACGAAAGCGGGGGAGGGAGAGGGGCTGCGGCGAGGACTCAATCCGCCTGGATGTTCCCCTCCCGCACCACGCGGGACCACAGGGTGCGCTCCTCCTCGATGAGGCGGCGGAAGGCGGCGCCGTCGGCGAAGTGCGGGATCGAACCCTGCGAGAGGTAGGTCTGCGGCAGGTCGGTCTCGCGCATCGCCCAGGCAACGGCGGCTTCCAGACGGGCGCGCACCGGCTCCGGCGTGCCGGCCGGCGCGACCAGCCCCTGCCAGCCCACCGCGGCGAAGCCGGGCAGACCCTGCTCGGCCACGGTCGGCACGTCCGGCAGCGCCGGCATGCGCGCCGCGCCGGTGGTGCCGATGACGCGCACGCGCCCCGCCTCGACCGCGCCGCGCGAGAGGTTGTAGGCGTCGATCATCAGCTGCACCCGCCCGCCAAGCAGGTCCTGCAGCGCCGGCGCGCTGCCGCGATACGGGATGTGCGCCACGTCGATCCCCGCCTGGCGGCGGAACAGCTCGAAGGCGAGGTGCGGCAGGCCGCCGGTGCCGCCCGAGCCCATGTTCAGGCTCCCCGGCCGCGCACGGGCCTGGGCGATGAAGTCCGGGATCGTGCGCGCCGGAAAGTCGGCCGGCACGGTGACCGCGAGCGGCACCTGGACCACCTGCGCCACCGGCGCGAAATCCCGCAGCGTGTCGAAGGACAGGTTGGCGTAGAGGGCATGGTTGATGGCGAGGTTGCCGCCATTGCCGAAGAACAGCGTGTGGCCATCCGGCGCGGCGCGCGCCGCAGCCTCCATCGCGATGTTGCCGTTCGCGCCGCCGCGGTTCTCGACGACGAATTGCTGGCCGAAGCGTTCGGCCAGCTTCGCCAGCAGCGGCCGCGCGGTGAGATCCACGCCGCCGCCCGGCGGGAAGCCGACAATGACGCGCACGGGGCGCGCGGGGTACTCGCCCTGGGCGCGGGCGCGGGAAACGAAAGGTAGCGCGGCGAACAGGCCGAGCGCGGCGCGGCGGTGCATGGATCGTTCCTTCCCCTGTCGCGCCGATCCTGAGGGGCGGCCGCCCCGGCGGTCAACGCCGCGCTTGCCGCGCGCCGTGCCGGCATGGAACGCTGCGCGCGGGAGATGGGTGGGGAGGATGCGATGAACCGGCGCGGAGTGCTGGCCCTTGGCGCGGCGGGCGCCGCGGCGGTCACGCAGGTGCAGGCCCAGGCGCCGGCCCCGGCCGTGCCGGCGACGCAGGCGTCCAACGCCCCTGCCCTGCCCTATCGGCCACATTCGGTGCGCACGCCGGACGGGCTGACGCTTGCCGCATACGACCACGGCAACCCTGACGGCCAGCCCATCCTCCTGATCCACGGCTATGCGCAATCAGCGCTGTCCTGGGACCGGCAGACTCGCGACCCCGAACTGGCGCGGGAGTTCCGCCTCGTCGCGATCGACCTGCGCGGCCATGGCATGAGCGACAAGCCGGTCGGCGACGCGCAATACCGCACCGGGCGGCTCTGGGCCGACGACGTGAAGGCGGTGATCGACACGCTCGGGCTGCGCCGCCCCGTTCTGGTCGGCTGGTCCTATGGCGGGCGAGTGATGGGCGACTACCTGACGGCGCATGGCCATGGCGCGATCGGCGCGATGAACTGGGTCTGCGCCGTCTCCTCCTCCGCCCCTGCCGGCTTCGGGCGCGGCGGGCGGTTCATCGGGCAGATGACGAGCGCCGATCCCGCGACCGCCATCCGCGGCACCGTCTCCTTCCTTCGCGAGTGCTTCGAGGTCCAGCCGGCCACCGGCGACTTCGAGACGATGCTCGCCTTCAACATGATGGTGCCGCGGCACGCGCGCATGTCGCTCGGCGGACGGATGGCGGATTACGACACGCAGCTCCGCGCGCTGGATATCCCCGTCCTGGTGACGCATGGCGCGAAGGACAAGCTGATCACCGCCGCGATGGCGCGGCACACGGCCGAGGCGGTGCCGAACGCCCGCCTCTCCAGCTACGAGGAGATCGGCCACGCCCCCTTCTGGGAGGACGCGCCGCGCTTCAACCGGGAGCTGGCGGAGCTGGCGCGCGCGGTGCGGCGCTGAGCCTCAATCCAGCACGCGGCGCACGAAGTCGGTCATGCCCGCCAGCACCGGCTCCGCCGCCTCCAGATGCGGCGCGTGGCCGATGCCGGGCAGCACGAGCGCCTCGACCGGACAGTAGCTCTCCCGCTCGATGACCCGCAGGTGCTCGAGCGTGCCGTAGGGATCGGCGTCGCCCTGCACGACGAGCACGGGCACGCGGAGATGCGCGATCTCCGTCCCCATCTCCAGCGCCGCGGGGAAGCCGGGATCGGTCCATGCGTCGTGCCAGCCGCGGAAGGCGGCGTCGGGGTCGCGATGGTACTTCGCCATCCGCCCGCGCAGGTCGCCCCCCCGATACCGCGCGCCGGTGCGGCGGATCTCCTCCAGCGGCCCCGCCTCCACGGTCACATGCGGCGCGATCAGCACCAGGCCCTGCACGCGCGGATCCTGCACGGATCCTGCATAGGCGAGCGCGATCGTCGCGCCGTCGGAGTGCCCGACGAGCAGGCCGCGGCGCATCCCCGCCGCATCCAGCACGCGGCCGACGACGTCGCGCGCCTCGTCCTGCATGTAGGTCAGCGGCCGCGGCAGTGGCACGCCGTCGGAACCGCCGTAGCCGAGGCGTGACCAGGCGAGAACGCCGCAGCCGGTCGCGGCCGCGAGGCGCGCCGGAAAATCGCGCCAGAGCGCCACGCAGCCGAGCCCTTCGTGCAGCAGGGCGAGGGTCGGCCCCGCCTCCGGCCCCGGGCCCCACCACGCCGCTTCGATGCGGCGCCCGTCCAGCGAGAAGGAGACGTCCCTCATCCGCGGTCGGCCAGCGCGGCGCGCAGCCGGAAGCGCTGCACCTTCCCGGTGGCGGTCTTCGGCAGGTCGTCCACCGCCTCGATCCAGCGCGGATACTTCCAGGGGCCGGCGACGGACTTCACATGCGCCTGCAGCTCGGCGACCAGCGCCGCATCGGCCGCGGCGCCGCCTTTCAGCACGACGAAGGCCATCGGCTTCACCAGGCCGTCCGCATCCTCGCGCCCCACCACCGCCGCCTCCTGCACCGCGGGATGGGCGACGAGGGCGGCTTCCACCTCGAAGGGGCTCACCCAGATGCCGCTGACCTTGAACATGTCGTCGGCACGGCCCTGGTAGCGCAGGAAGCCGTCCTCGTCGCGCAGGTACTTGTCGCCGGTCCGCGTCCACTCGCCCTCGAAGGTACGGCGCGTCTTGTCCCGCTGGTTCCAGTAGCCCTCGGCGGCGGAGGGGCCGCGCACCAGCAACTCGCCCGTCTCGCCCGCCGGCACCTCCCCTCCCGCCTCGTCCACGATCCGCGCCTCGTAGCCCGGCACCGGGACGCCGGAGGTGCCGTAGCGCAGCCGGTCGGGGCGGTTGGAGAGGAAGATGTGCAGCATCTCCGTGGAGCCGATGCCGTCGAGGATGTCGACGCCGACCGCCTCCTTCCAGCGTGCGCCGACCGCCTCGGGCAGCGCCTCCCCCGCCGAGACGCAGAGGCGCAGGCGCTCCGACCACGTCCCGCGTCCGAAGCCCGGCTGCGCGAGCATGGCGGCGTAGAGCGTCGGCACGCCGAAGAACAGCGTCGGCCGGTGGCGCGCCATCACCGCCGCCACGCTTTCGGGGGTGGGCCGCTCCGGCAGCAGTGCCGCCGCCGCGCCGACCGACATCGGGAAGGTCATGGCGTTGCCGAGGCCGTAGGCGAAGAACAGCTTTGCCGCGGAGAAGCAGAGATCGTCCGGCGCGATGCGGAGAACCTGCGCCGCATAGGTTTCCGCCGTCGCGCGCGGCGCGCCATGCACGTGGCGCACGCCCTTCGGTGCGCCCGTGGAGCCGGAGGAGTAGAGCCAGAACGCCGCCTCGTCGTCGCTGGCGGCGACGGCATCGCGGCTTGGCGCCGCGGCGCCAAGCGCGGCGGCCAGGCCGTGCACACCCTCCGGCAGCGCCGGCGGATCCGCGCCGTCCACGCCCGCGACGAGCACGAGGCGCAGCGCAGGCAGCCGCGCGAGGACGGGGCGCAGCGCCGGCAGCAGCGGCGCGGAGACGACCACGCCCTCCGCCCGGCTGTCCTCCAGGATGTAGCCGACGGCGTCGGCGGGCAGCAGCGTGTTCACCGGCACGGGGATCACGCCGGCGCGCAGCGCGCCCCAGAACACGGCGGGGAAGTCCACCGTGTCCAGCATCAGCATCGCCAGCCGGCGTTCGCGCCCGATGCCGGCCGCGGCAAGCGCGCCGGCGACGCGCGCGCTCGTCTCCGCCAGCTCCGCATAGGTGACGGCGCGATGCGGGTCGGCGAAAGCGGGCGCGGCGCCCCGCCCCTCCGCCACGTGCCGATCGAGAAACCAGGTGACGGCGTTGGCCATCGTCAGGTCCTGGTGAAGTCGATCGCGCCGCCAGGCAGCAGGTAGAGCACGATCGCGCGCCCGCCGGTCACCGTCGGGTGGTGGGCGCTGCCGGGGCCGTAGACCAGCCAGCCCTCGCCCTTGCCGTCGAAGCACGCACCCGGCGTCTCCGGCATGATCATGTCGATCTCGCCGCCGGGATGGGCGTGATGCGGGCCGGCGAGGCCCTCCATCAGGACCACGTCGACGCTGAAGCCGGCCGTCTCGGGACTGGGCTTCACCGGGCGGCCGAAGCGGATCCCTCCCGCCTCCCGCGCGCAGAGCCAGCCTGCGGCGATGCCGCGGCGGCAAAGCGCCTTCACCGCCTCGAACACCTCGCCGCCCGGCGGGAACCGGCGCTCCAGCTCCTCGGCCAGGGCCGGTTCCACCTTCCTGCCGGCGATCGCGTCCGTCACGGGACGGATCGCGTTCCGGAACTCCGCTGCGGACATCTCAAACTCCCAGGTGGCGGTGCATCAGCTCGGGGTCGTCGCGCAGCGCCTGCGGCGTGCCGTTCCAGACGATGGCGCCCTTCACCAGGATCTCAGCCCGATCGACGACGGAGAGCACCGCGCCCACCGTCTTGTCGACGACGATGACGGCGAGCCCCGCCTCGCGCAGCGCGCGGATGGTGCGCCAGATCTCGTCGCGCACCAGCGGCGCCAGCCCCTCCGTCGCCTCGTCGAGGATGATCAGCCGCGGCGAGGTCATCAGCGCGCGGCCGATCGCCAGCATCTGCTGCTCGCCGCCCGAGAGCTGGTCGCCGCGGTTGGCGGCGCGCTGCGCAAGGCGGGGGAAGGTCGCCATGACGCGGTCCAGCGGCCAGGGGGTGGAGCCATCGGTGGCGGGGCGCGCGGCCAGGCGCAGGTTCTCCACCACGGTGAGCGTGCCGAAGACCCCGCGCCCCTCGGGCACCACGGCGATGCCGCGTGCGGCGCGGCGGAAGGTGGGCAGGGCGGTGACGGGCTCGCCATCGATCCGCACCTCGCCGGCGCGGGGGGTGAGGAGACCCATGAGCGTGCGGAGCAGCGTGGTCTTGCCCATGCCGTTCCGGCCCATCAGCCCGATCGCCTCGCCGGGGCGGACGGCGATGTCCACGCCGCGCAGCACCAGACCCTCGCCGTAGCCGGCCTGCAAGCCCCTCGCTTCAAGGATGGGCGTCACAGATCATGTCCCAGATACGCCTCACGCACGGCGGCGGAGCCGCGGATGCGCGCGGGCGGGCCCTGTTCCAGCACGCGGCCGTCCACCATCACGGTCAGCACGTCGGCCACCGCGAAGACCACGTCCATGTCGTGCTCGATCAGCAGCACCGCGTGGTCGCGCGCCAGGGCGCGCAGCAGCGCGGCGAGCCGTTCGCTCTCCTCCGGCCCCATGCCGGCCAGCGGCTCGTCCAGCAGCAGCACGCGCGGGCCGGTGGCGAGCGCCATGGCGATCTCCAGCAGGCGGAGCTGGCCGTGGCTCAGCGTGCCCGCGGCGCCGCGCGCCGCCAGGCCGACGCGGTCCAGCGCAGCCTCCGCCGCCGCGCGCGGCCCGGCTTCCGCCGCTGCGGGGCGCAGCCAGCGGCCGATGCCGAAATTCCGTGCCGCGGCGGCCAGGCGGACATTCTCGAACACCGTCATCTCGCGCATCACGTTGGTGCGCTGGAAGCTGCGGCCCATGCCGGCGCCGGCGCGGCGCCAGGACGGCCAGGCGGTGACGTCCTCCCCCAGCAGCTCGACACGCCCCGCGCTCGGCCGCAGCGTGCCGGAGATGAGGTTGACGAGGGTGCTCTTCCCCGCGCCGTTGGGGCCGATCACGCCGTGCAGCTCGCCCACCGAGAGGGAGAGCGACACGTCGCCCACCGCGACCAGCCCGCCGAAGCGCCGGGTCAGCCCCTCCGCGCGCAGCGCCGTCACGTCCGCGCCTCCTCCGCCGCGACGGGCGGGGCACGTCGGCCGAGGGCGAGGCGGATGCCGGCGATGCCGCGCGGCAGCAGCAGCACGACGGCAAGGATCACCAGCCCCTCGATCAGGCGCTTGCGCTCGGTCAGCAGCGTCGCGGCCTCCGCCATGCCGACATAGGCGAGGGCGCCGAGCACCGGCCCGTGCAGCGCACCGATGCCGCCGAGCAGCACGATCAGCAGCGCCTCGGCCGAGCGGTGCCAGCCGAGCAGCTCGGGGTTCACGAACGCCTCGGTCATCGCCCATTGGTGGCCGGCAAGGCCCGCCAGCGCGCCGGCCAGCACGAAGGCGGCAAGCTTCAGCCGCACCGTGTCGTAGCCGAGGGAGCGCATCCGGTCCTCGTTCGCGCGGATGCCCTGCAGCGCGTGACCGAAGGCGGTGCGCATCAGCGCGGCGAGCCCGGCATAGACCGCGACGAGCAGGCCGAGGTTCAGCCAGAGCAGCACCTGCGGCCGCTGCCGGCGCGGCACCTCGAGAACCAGGCCGAACGCCTCCAGCGCAGGGCGGGTGACGAAGACGCCATCCTTCCCGCCGCCGAGCGGCGTGTCATGGAACAGGAAGAACAGCATCTGCCCGAAGGCGAGCGTGACCATCAGGAAGAAGAAGCCGCGCGTGCGCAGGCTGAGCGCGCCGATCGGCAGCGCCGCGAGGGCCGCAAGCGCCATCGCGGCCGGCAGCGTCGCGAGGATCGACAGGCCGGGCGGCAACAGGTGGACGGCATAGGCGCCGACTCCGAAGAAGCCGGCATGGCCGAGGCTGACCATCCCCGCCCCGCCGACCAGCAATTGCAGGCTGAGCGCCAGCATCGCCCAGACGAGCGCGGTGGAAGCGAGCTGCAGGTGGTAGCTCTCCACCAGCCAGGGCAGCGCGGCGAAGCCCAGCGCGAGCATCGCCAGCAGGAGGTGGCCGCTGCGGCCGGCAACGCTCATCGGCGGCCCGCCGTTGCGGGCCGAGCCGCCGAACGGCGGCCGCCGCTCATGCGGCGAAGCCAAGCCGCCGGAGGCGGCGCCCGGCGTTTGAGGGCAGTCATCATGTGCGCCTCGCGAACAGGCCGGCGGGGCGCCAGAGCAGCACGGCCGCCATCAGGACATAGACGGCAAGCCCCGCCACACCGGGCAGGTAGGCCTTGCCCAGCGTGTCCACCAGCCCGATCAGCAGCGCCGCCCAGAAGGCGCCGGCGATGGAGCCGACGCCGCCGACCACCACGACCACGAAGCAGATGATGAGGAAGCCGTCGCCCATGTTCGGGTAGACGCTGTGCAGCGGCGCGGCCAGCGCGCCCGCCAGCATCGCGAGCGCCGTGCCGACCGCGAAGACGAGCATGTGGATGCGCCGCGCATCGAGGCCGAGCAGGTCCACCATCTCCGGCTTCTCGGCCGCCGCGCGCACCGCCGCGCCGACCCGCGTCCTCTCGATGCCGAGGAACATCAGCGCGGCCACGATCAGGCAGACGACGAGCACCGCGAGGCGGTAGGCGGAATAGGCGAAGTCGCCGGCGACGGGGACGGAGAAGTCGAGGAGCGAAGGCACCGGCACGGCGTGGAAATCGTTGCCGAGGAGGGCGGAGCGCGCCTCCTCGAACAGCAGGATCAGGGCGAAGGTCAGCAGCACCTGGTCCAGGTGCTCCCGCTTGTAGAAGCGGCGGAACAGCCCGGCTTCCAGCGCCGCGCCGAAGGCGATGCCGCCGATCACCGCCGCCGGCAGCGCCAGCCAGAGCGCGCCGGTCCAGCCCGCCATGACGAAGGCGAGGTAGGCGCCGATCATGAAGAGGCTGCCGTGGGCGAGGTTGATCACGCCCATCACCCCGAAGACGAGCGTGAGCCCGCTGCTGATGAGGAACAGCAGCAGTCCATACTGCAGGCCGTTGAGGATCTGCGCGAAAAGGCCGGTGAGATCCATGTCAGAACGTGCGGTCCAGGCGAGCAGGTGATGGCGGCCGGCGACGCGGGGCGAGGCAGCGGACGCGGCGCGCGCGCAGGCCGGGTGCATGCCCCTGCGCAGCCGCCGCCCGCGCGCAGCCAAGCCCGCGAAGCGGGCGCCCGGCGTCCGGTGGCACCCTCAGCTCATCCGGCAGCCGGTGCCGGGATCGGCCAGGGCTTCGGCGGCGATGCCGATCACCCGGTTCTCGCCGCCCCGCGCCTCGCGCAGGTACATGTTCTGCACCGGGTTGTGGCTCGGCGAGAGGGTGAAGGCGCCGCGCGGGCTGTCGATGCGCGCGGCCCGCACGGCACGCACGAAGGCCTGCTCCGCCGTCGGGTCGCCGCGCGCGCCCTCGAGCCCGGCGGCGAGGATCTGGGCCGCGTCGTAGCCCTGCACCGCATAGACGTCGGCATCCCGGTTGGCGCGCCCGCGGAACGCCTGGCGGAAGGCGTTGTTGCGCGGCGTGTCGATGCCGTCGCCGTAGTGCAGCGCCGTGCGCATGCCCTCCGCCGCCGCGCCCTGCGCCTGCAGCACGCCCTCGGTGATGAAGCCGGAGCCCGTGAGGGGGATGCGCTCCTTCAGCCCCGCCGCGGCGTATTCCCGCACGAACTGCACTGCGCCGCCGCCGGCGTAGAAGCAGCCCACCGCCTCCACGTTCAGGCCGGGAAGCTGCGCGAGCAGCGGCTGGAAGTTGGTTTCGGGGAAGGGCAGCTTCAGCTCCCGCACCACCTCGCCGCCGCCCTGGCGCAGCCCCTCCCGGAAGCCCTCGCCCGCCTCGTTGCCGGCTGCGTAGTCCCAGGTCATCCAGGCGGCGCGCTTCACGCCTTGCCGGCCGAGCTGCAGCCCCGCCGCATAGGCCGGCTGCCAGTTGCTGAAGGAGGAGCGGAAGACGGTCGGCGAGCACAGATCCCGCGTCGCGGCGACGTTGCCGGCGTTGGGGATGATCAGCGGGATGCCGCGCTCGCGCGACGCCTGCACCAGGGCCATGACGACGCCGGAATGCACCGTGCCGACGAGCACCTCGGCCCGGTCGCGCCCGACCAGGCGGTTGACGTTCTGCACGGCGGTGGCCGGGTTGCTCTCGTCGTCCAGGCGGATGATCTGGACGGCGCGGCCGCCGAGGCGGCCGCCCTTCTCGGCGACGTACATCTCGAACGCGGTGGCGATGTTCTCGCCCAGGGCGGCGAAGGTGCCCGAGAAGGGGAGCATCATGCCGACGCGAAGCGGCGCCCCCTGCGCCAGGGCCGGCCGCGCCAGGCCGGTCGCCGCGATCCCCGCCGCGATACCCGCAAGCCCACGGCGCGTCACGCGCGCTGCGCTGCTGTCCATCGGAAGCTCCTTCCCCGTTTGCGGCCTGCCTTGGGGCAGGCTCGACCCTGTTGGCAGCATGCCGGCCGGTTGACGGACCTGCAAGATGTTGCAGGTTTGCAGGCCGGCTGCTGCCGTGTTTGTCAGACGGGTGGGTTGCAATCCGAGGGCAGCGTGGTAGGAAGCGGGCCCCGATGACGGGAGCGCGGGCGTAGCTCAGGGGTAGAGCACAACCTTGCCAAGGTTGGGGTCGAGGGTTCGAATCCCTTCGCCCGCTCCAGTCGGTTTTCCAACCTCACATTTCCCACGCGCAGATCGCGCCCTGAACCGCAGGTTTCCTGGGGTTTCGCCGGGTCGGCTTGAGGGTTGGAGAACGCAACAAACCCGGAATTCTCTCTCCGGAGGCCCCAAAGTCTCCGAAGCTCGGGGGTGCAGCGATTTACCCTACAAGCTTCAAGTTATTGAAATTCCTCGTGTTCCGTGACGGCAAGGTTGAGGCTTTTCAGCATCCCTACCGGTCGCCGGCGCATACTCGCTCCCAAACTTCGCCGAAAACCTACAAGCTGCCGGGGGCGCCGCCGAAGCACCGCCCCGTTGGCCCGGGTCAGTGCCGGCCGCCGACCTCGTCGTGATGGGCCCGGACTTCGTCCTCGATTCGGGCCACTAGGGCGTCGACGTCATCTTCCTCCAACACCTCAGGATCGAGCGCCGCCTGGCGGAACAGCGCGACGGCCCTTCGATAGGCAGGTGCCAGTGCGGGGTCCTGCGGCGCACCGAGGATGAAGTGCAGCTTCAGCGGGTCCGTCGCACCGTCCCGAACGGCCGTCAGATGCCCCAGCCACCGGTGGGTCTTCGCCATGATGCCGTCGCCATCGGCCAGGTCGAGCGAGACGGGCTCGTACACATGCCAACTGCCATTCTTCCAGGCGTGCTCGAAGGTGATGCTGTCGAGCGAACCAGCGATCACCTTCGGCTCGAAGGGCACCTGTACATTACGTTCCGCCAGCTTCTCCCGGACAGGGCGCCAAACCTCTTCATCGACCCGCCGGCGCACCGTCCGATCGTCGTTGCGACGAACCAAGCGTTCGAACAGCCGCTCCAGCGTCGCCTCAGCGTCGCTGGTCAGCCCTGAGCCCACAGGCGACCACTGGAGAGCGCTGTCATCCGCAGCCATCGCCTTCCGGGCATAGCTGGCGGCATCCCCCTGGCCAGACAGCAGCGTGGTGGCCGCGACATCCTCGGCCACGGCGCGGATGGCCCGCTCGACCGCGCGCATGGCACCTCGGAACGCCTCCCCGTCGAGATCAGGGAACGCATCCTTCAGCCGACCATGCGTATGGCGGGTCTTGACCAGCAAGCGATGCTCGGCAGCGACGTGCAGCACGATGCCGACATTCAGCATCTCGCCCGCTCGCGCGTCGTGCACGTAGCGGAGGACGGTGTAGGTGTATGGTCGCTGCTCGGTCATGCCAGGACCCTTTTTATCTCGTTGAGGCACCCGTCTATATGGTCACGCGCGTCCTTGATGAGGCGGATGGCCGCCGCCGTGTCTGCCGCGGCCGAGGCCCATTCCGCCGGAAGGGCTGACGCATACCCTTCGATCCGCCCGTCCGACAAGGCGGCCCAGGCTGCCCGGATGGGGTCGAAGTTAAGCGCCGCCCGCCGCAGCTTGTCACGGAAGATGTGCGCGCCTGGATTTACAAGGCGTTGCAGCCCGCCGAGTTGCCATGGCGGCTGCCAGCCGATGATGATCAGCCGATGCGCGAAGGCGAGTTCGTGATCGATGATCCGCAGGTGCTCGCCCAGCACCAGGCAGTTGGCGTTGCCCTCCCGCCGGTCGTCGTTCTGGATGATGGCGTCGAACACGAAGATGCCGAGCGCCGCCTCCACCATCTCGGGCCGCAGGGTGATGCCGGCGTTCCAGGTGGCGAACTGCGGCCCGGCAAGGCGCGAGCCGAAGGCGACGGGCAGGCTAGCGGCCATGGCGGCACGGATATCGGGATCCGGCACCGCGGCCACCCAGGCGGGCGGCAGGTCAACCAGGAAGGGCTGTGGCACCGGCAGGCCGAGATCGCCCGCGAGGCAGGCTGCGATGGCCTCCCGGGCAAGATGCACCGCCCCCTGTTCACAGCGGGCGGAGATCTTTGCGAAGAGTTCGACCTCGTCCCCGGTCGGGTAGGCGCAGGCGAGCATGACGGGCTTGGTGCGGCCGTTGCTGGCCGCACGGGTGAATTCGGTGGCGGTGACCCGCGTCAGCATCCGGCCGGGCTGAAGGTCTGATGCAGCATGGCGGGCAGAAGCGCGGCTGCATCTTCGGCCGCGGCGGCGTTCAGAGCGCGAACAGCCTTCGCTTTCATGCGCAGATCCTCGAACCACTGCTGCGCATCGAGAGGCGGCACAGGCACGAGGATGGCTTCAAGGCGGTCCTGCGCCAGGGTGCGATTTCGATCTGCGCTGCCCGGCGATGCCGCCTGGATTTGCGCCAGCCCGTCGCGCGATTGGAGGAAGAACCAAAGCACGCCGGGAAGCAGCCTTCGGTGATCAGCGACGCAGGTCAGGTACCGGTGCGATGCCACCTTCCCGTGATGCGCCGGCTCAGCCACCGCGAATGCGCCCTCCCATGCCTTGATGTTGCTGATGACGAGGTCGTCCGCCTCGATGCGGAATAGCTTCTGCCAGGTCAGGCTATCCCCTCGTAGCGTAGGCTTCAGGAAAAGGCCGCGACCGAATGCGCGAGCACCGATCTCCTCGTAGGTCCCGTCCTGCTCGATTTCGACGGGGCGACGCACCAGCGGCGCGACATCGGCCATGCGGGCGCGCTGGCTGCCTGCGGTGAGCCGCGCGAAGGCTTGCTGAAGCATCGCAGCGAGCTCCGACTCCTGCCGGTCCGCGGCATCCGCGCGTGCCTTGAGCCGCGATGACACCGCATCCAGCCGCGCGGCGATGCGGCGCTGCTCGTCCAGGGGCGGGAGCGGCACCTGAAAGGTCAGAAGGCTTTCTGGATGCACGCGGCGCCGACGGTCGCCCATTCCAACGCCGAGTTTGGCAATCTCGGCCCAAACACCGGGCTGCTTGAAAATCCAAGCAATGAAGGCGGGATCAGCAGAGCCTTCGATCCAATCGAAGGTAGGGAATTCGTTCGATACGAAGCACCCATCCAGGTCTGGCGGGACAACCGCATAGGCGCCTTCGAAAGCGAACAGCCTGCTGTAGATGAACTGTCCCGCACGAACCCGGTAGAGGGTCTTCGCGCTCGTATCCATGCCGGTGATGTCGGGTTTGGCAAAGACTCCACGACCGAAACCGAAGATGCCGAGGTTGGGGTAACTCCGTTCAGGATGAACCGCCTCAGCGTCCTGGACAGGTCGGAGAACATCGCCCAACGGCACCATGCGCCAACGCGACATGATCACGCGCGCTCCGCCACCAGCGCCTCAATCTCCCGCAGCAGGTCCAGCACCTGGGCCTCCCGGGCCACCATCCCGGAGACGATCTCGGCCGGCGTGCGATGGTCCTCCGCCTCCACGGCGTTCGGATTCTTCAGGTCGAGGTTCACCGCTAGCACGCGCCCCTCCGCGTCCGTGCGGATCAACCCCTCGGCCGGCACCGTCCAGGCCCGCGGGTCTTCGCCACGTGCACCCCACCAGCCCAAGCAATCGGCCAGATCCTCGAACTGCAAAGGCGCGGTCTTGCTGTATTTCCGACGCCCCTCCGGCGCGGGCTGCTGCCAGTAGCTGATCGTCTGCGTCGGCCCGCTGGTGTCGAAGAAGATCACATTGGTGGGGATATCGGTGTAGGGCGCGAAGACGCCCTCCGGTAACCGCAGCACAGTGTGCAGGTTGAACTCGCGCAGTAAGTCCGCCTTCACCCGCGCGGCCACGCCGCCCTCGAACAGCGTGCCATTAGGCACGATCGCCACCTGCGCGTCGGTGACTTTCCGACGCTGCTGCCGCTGTCGGAGAATGGCGAGGTCCAGGCCGGCACCATGTCCGAGAGCCAGGAGCTCGTGTTCCTGCAGACCTTCGCGCGGCGCATCCGTGTCACGCGGCAGATGCTGGTGAACGACGATCTCGGCGCCTTCACCGACTTCGCCTCCATGATCGGCCGGCGCGTGGCCGACTTCGAGAATGCGACGGCCTACCAGCTCCTGAATGCGGCGAATGGCGACGGCCCGACGCTCATCACCGGCGCGGCCGCGGTTTTCGGCACGGCGGCGGCACGCGCCAACAAGGCGGGTGCGGGCACCGCGCTCGACCTGCCGAACCTGGCCCTCGGCCGTGCCGCGGTCATGCGCCAGAAGACCCTCGACGGCCTGCCCATCGCGGTCGGCGCGCAGATGCGCCTGCTGGTCGGGCCGAACCAGGAGCTCGCCGCCCGGCAGCTCACCGTCTCGGTGCAGGCGACGCAGACCTCCAACGCCAACGTCTACGCGGGGTTCGTGCAGCCGCTCGTCGAGCCGCTCATCCCGGCGAACCGCTGGTACCTGTTCTCGGACCCGATGGCGGCGCCGGTCTACGTCTACGGCTACCTGAACGGCGCCGAGGGGCCGCAGGTCACCACCGGCAATGTCCAGGGCGTCGACGGCGTGGAGGTGTCGGTGATCTTCGACTTCGGGGTGGGCGCCATCGACTGGCGCGGCGCCTGGTTCAACCCGGGCACCTGATCCAGCATCCCCTCGCCACCGTCACAGCTTGGTGGTGGCGAAGGGGTTGTGGACCGTCACGCCACGCCAGGTGAACCCGTGCTGCATATCCTCGGAGAGCAGCATGCGGCAGTCCGCCTGCGCGGCCGCCGACAGCATCACCGAATCCCAAAGCGCCAGACGATGTGTGGTGGCGATTTCCATCGCCTCCACTATCACCGCCGGCGTGGTGCCGATCACCGGATAGCTGTCGGACCAAGCCAGGACCGCGGTGCGGGCATCGGCAGGCTCACGCCGGGCCTTGCGCGTCAGCACGACGAACAGCTCGCCGAGTGCCTGTGCGGGGACCAGCACATCCGCGCCGTCGAATCCACGCAGGACATCGAGCGCCGTGGCCTTCCGATCCTCGCCGTTCACGCCCTCGGCGTAGGCCAGGACATTGGTATCGAGCGCCAGACGCATCTCAGCGCTCGTACAGGTCTTCGCGGCTCCAGCGGCCGACATCGACCACGGGCTGCGCGGCAAGCCGTGCCAGCAGCTCGGCTCGCGCCGCTCCCCGCGCTGCATCGGCGGCGTCACAGGGCACGAGCCGCGCCACGGGCTTGCCGTGGGCGGTCACAACGAAGCTGCGGCCTTCCTCCCTGACCTCGCGGAGCAGGCGGGAGAAGGCGCGATTGGCGTCGGCGGCGGAGATGGCGGTGTCCATCCCTCGATAATAGTGAAATGCACTACTTCACGCAACCCCGATGCCGGTCCTCAGCCGCTGCGTCTGGGCTCGCGCCACCCCAACCATCACTGGAGACCTCATCCCCATGCGCAACTACGTGCAGCCCGGCGACAGCCTGGCTCTCGCCGTCCCCTATGCGGGCGGCGTCACCTCCGGCCAGGGCGTCCTGGTCGGCTCGCTCTTCGGCGTCGCCGCGGTCGATGGCGCGCAGAACGCCGTCATCGAATGTCAGACCAAGGGCGTGTTCGACATCACCAAGGAGCCGGCGCTGGCCATCACCGCCGGGGCGCGGCTCTTCTGGGACAACACGAACCGGCGTCTCACCACCACCGCCACGGGCAACATCCAGGTGGGCCTCGCCACGGTGGCGGCGCTCGCCGCGGACACCACCGTCCGCGCCGTGCTGGTGCGTGCCCCGGCGTCCGGCGCATGAGCATCGATCCGAAGGCCACGCGGGGCTATCGCAACCGCAATCCGGGCAACATCGAGCATGTCCCGGCCAACAAATGGCAGCGGCTGGCCGATCCGCCCTCGGATGGGCGCTTCTGCCGCTTCACCAGCCATGAATTCGGCATCCGGGCGCTCGCTACGCTGCTGGTCACCTACCAGGACCGGCACAAGCTGCGGACGCCACGCGCCATCATCGAGCGCTGGGCGCCCAAGGTGGAGAACGACACAGCCGCCTATATCGCGGTGGTGGCGCGGCGGATCGGGGTCGGGCCGGACGATGCGATCGACCTCCACAGCCACGCGCATCTGCTCGCACTGTACCGCCAGTGATGCTACGGCGCTTCAAGACACAGATCCTCACCGGCCTCCCACCCAAGAATGAGGAACGATGGCAGGAGCCGATGGCTGCGGCCCAGGTTAAGGCCTACGATGTCGTCCTAGAGGATATGCGCGGCGGACGCCTCACGGCCCTCGCAGCCCTGCAGGCCCTCCGTCAGATCTGTCTGCATCCGGAGTTGCGGGTTCCACGGGATGCGGATGATCGCCGCGCCCTCATCGAGGCCAGTGCGCGCTTCCGGGCACTTTTCAAGGTACTCCAAAAGGCCCGGGATGCGGACCATGGGGTGCTGGTTTTTGTGGATATCCGCAAGGCACAGGATGTCCTGCAAGCGATGATCCGCGACGAGTTCCGACTGCCTAAGGTGCCGGATGTGATCAACGGCAACACACCCATCACTGCAGTCGGCGAGATCAAGGCGCGTTTCCAGGCAGGTCGTGGCTTTGGCGTGCTCCTCCTTGGTCCGCGCTCTGCTGGCTTCGGTCTGACGCTGACGCGTGCAACGCAGGTCGTGCATCTCAACAGGTGGTGGAACCCAGCTGTCGAGGATCAGTGTAGCGACCGCACGCACCGAAAAGGTCAGACGGAACAGGTGACGGTACACCTGCCCATCGCGCGCCATCCGCAGCTGGGCGATGAATCATTCGACGTGCTTCTCGATCAGCTGCTGATGTTCAAGCGCGAGCAGAGCAAGAGGGTGATTGTGCCGTCGGCACTGACTGAGCGTGAACTCGCTGAGTTCTACGCACGGATGACTGTAGGATCCGCCTCTGCGCGTGGTCAGGGCCTGGACGAGATCGACCACCAGGACTGGCGGAGCTTCGAGATCTGGGTCGCGCGGCGCTTTCAAGAGGCAGGTTGGCAGGTGAGCGAGACACCACGGAGCGGCGACGGCGGGGTGGATGTCGTCTGCAGGCACCCGGCCAATAGGCGGAGCGTTCTCGTCCAAGTGAAGCACAAGGAGATGGGGCTGGGGCAGGTTGCGGACGACGCAGTTGCTCAGATCAGGGCTGCGCCCAGCCGATACCGGGGACATCCGTGGCTGCGGGATGCGCTCCTGTTAGTGGCCACAAATGGGCGCTTCGATCTTCGCGCACGGACCGCAGCTGAGCAGAGCAACGTGAAGCTGGTTGGCCGAGAAGACATCCTGGCGTTAGGCTCGATCGCTCAGGATCTACTGAATGTTCAGTAGCGGCATGCCCGAGCGAATCAGAGTAGGGACTGCGTATGATTTGGTGCTAAGGCTGGTCTTCGGCGCGCTTCGTCTGCTCAAGCCAAGAGGTGAGGCAGTCCGGCAGATTTGCCGGCTTGCTTCGCTCAGCGCGCTGCTGGTGAGGAAATTTGTTTGAATGTGGGACGCTATTGAGGCTCGTGTTGCCGAGAACGATATCCAACAGCCAAATCCACGACGTCAAGCATTGCTGGGGGCCATTCGTGACAGCGGCCTCGTGCCTAACGCAGGCGCCACGAAGTACATGGTTGGCTTTTCATACGGGCACGAAGTCACCGTCGTTTGGGAGCTAACAGGCCAAGCCCATAATTTTTTTATTGCGCCACAATGGCGAAACGCGGTTACGGGCGCAGGCCTCGAATATGAAGAAAAGCCCTTTATTCAAGACCAAAAAGACGGAGGACGACATTCCGGGCTCAATAGGCCCTGGTCCTTTCCGCAAGCCGACTGCCTACGTGTAAAAATAGATGATTCCGAACAATTACATCGCCTTCTTACGGTATTTGGTAATATACTTCTTACGGTATTTGGTAGTATAAGCGAGCCGACGAAAGAAAAATTTTCTCGCAACAGTTATAGAATCCGCTATGGATGCATATGACCTCTATCGGACAGCAGGCAAAAATTCTGATATTTTTGGCAAATTTGGCGACCCGCGCGACTACTGGGTGCGCTCTACACGGGATCGCGAAAGCCGTGTCTATCCGACTAAGCCAATTGTCGGCTATATCCTGAACAAAACAGACTTGAGTGGCGGCTGGGGGCAAAAAGCCGATGCGGCGGCGCGGCTTCACAATGCCGGCTTCATCATAGTCGCGCAGGACGACAAGCCTGTCATGCCGCCAGAGCGCTACGACCACCTCCTACGCGATGCCGATAGAATACGACTCTGTGCGCTGAATTACTTTATACAACCGGCGCGTGAACGTCATTCATCTGAGGTCTCAATACGCGCCGGCGACCTTGCCGCGGCCATGGGGCTGCAAGATGCCTTCCCAAACATCTGTCAGGCCCTCGGCGGCGAGAAGTTCCAGCAGTTGGCCGGGGTACCAGCCCCCACACATACCGAACCTAACCCCAGCAGTTCGACCATCTTCACCTACAACCTCGGATCGCGAGCAGAGGCGGAACCCGTGACAGATGTTGCAAACAAGGCGCCGCCGTTGGCAACCAACCTGATCCTTTATGGGCCGCCAGGAACCGGCAAGACTTACCAAACGGCTTGGGAGGCGGTTCGGCTTTGTCTCGGCGAGCAAACTGCGGCGGAGCTTCAGGGCGACGGGAAGCGTGATGCGCTGATGGTCGAGTATCGCCGGTTGGTGACTGAGGGGCGGATCGAGTTCGTTACATTCCATCAATCGATGTCGTACGAGGAGTTCGTTGAAGGCCTCCGGCCAACCACCGGCGACGACGATGGTGAGGTGCCGGAGGAAGGCGAAATGGGCGCGGGTTTCCGCCTGAAGACCCACGATGGTGTATTCAAGCGTGTCAGTGAGCGCGCGAGGCTTGATCAGGCAGATGGCCGAAGATCAGCCCGCCTTGACCGTTCTGCACGTGTCTTCAAGGTCGCGCTTGGAAGGCGGCAGGTCGAAGAGGACAGGATCCGCTTCGGTCTGGATGATGGTTTGATCCATATCGGCTGGGGCGGCGACATCGACTGGTCAGACGAACGGTTCGACGACTTCAACGCAATCTTTTCCGAATGGCGGGCAAAGAAGGATCCTAAGGCGACCGGCCACGACGGGAACATCGTGATCACCTACTCGTTCAGGGCAAACATGCAGGTGGGCGATTACGTTGTCGTCCCTGATGGACGCGACCGGATCCGGGCACTCGGCAAGGTCGCAGGCGAATATTTCTACGATCCAACCGCCGCATTCCATCCGCACCGACGTCCCGTGGAGTGGCTTTGGCGCGAGGACAGCGGCACGGAACGCAGCCGGTTTTACCCAAACTCCTTCAGGCGGCATTCCGTCTACGAGCTGAAGCAGTCGCTCGTGGACTGGGACGCACTTGAAGAGATCGTTTTTGGTGAAGAAGCACCGCCCGCAAGCCAGTCGGCGCGTGACCACGTTTTGATCATCGACGAAATCAACCGCGCAAACATATCAAAGGTTTTTGGCGAACTGATCACGCTTCTGGAATGCGACAAGCGGTTGGGAATGCCGAACGAGATCCGCCTCATGTTGCCCTATTCGAAGAAGCCGTTCGGTGTCCCGGCTAACCTGCACATTATTGGCACGATGAACACTGCAGATCGATCGATCGCGCTTCTGGATACCGCGCTGCGCCGCCGCTTCACGTTCCGTGAGCTAATGCCGAACCCGCTGGTCCTTTCCACGAACGCGGGCGGGATCGACCTGCGTAAGCTCCTAACCACGATCAACGACCGGATCGAATTTCTCTTCGACCGCGAGCATCAGATCGGGCATGCCTATTTCACTGCATGCAGTACGCGCGATGACGTAGAAGAGGTCATGCGTCACAAGATTATTCCGCTACTGGCAGAGTATTTCTATGAGGACTGGGCCAAGGTTGCTGCCGTCCTTGGCGACACTGGTCAGGACCAGGGGCGGTTCCTGGAGGCACGGCGCCTTGCCGCACCTGTCGGTGTTGCTGAAGACGATTTCGCTGGTGAGAAGCTGCGCTGGCGCGTGAAGGATCAGTTTGACTTCTCGGAGTTCAAGTCCTGAGGCCTTCCTACACCTTGCGCGAATGGGAGACGCTGCCGCATGGCGAGGGTGAGGGCTGCATCCCGGCGCATCTTGCTAGTCGGCTGGCGGCGCTAGCCAGGACTTCGCCTTTCGCCGGCGGGGGCGGCAGTGGTGTATTAGAGGATCGGCGGCACGATCTGCGGGCACGCGGTGTAGTTGGTGTGCTTGCTGCGCAGGGCTGCAGCCTCGAGATTCTCCCGAAGATCGATGTCGCGGCCAATGAAGCCCCTGAGCGGCAGAACGCGGCCATCCGCAAGCACCTTGTGCATATGCTCGCGGTTGCACTCGACCTAAGGATCGAGACCGGTCGGGTCACCGAACTCGACTGGCAGCGCGAAACGCTTCTCGAAATCCTCATCAGAATATTCTGCGACAAACTGACTGAGGCGGTCCGCCGCGGCATGCCTCGACGCTATCTAGGCCAGGAGGACGACCTCTCCGCCCTGCGCGGTACACTCGATATGCCGCGTCAATTCACTCGTCACGTCGCCAATCCGGGTCGCCTTGCCTGTCGATTCGACGAGTTGTCGGATGACATCGCGCTCAACCGCATCATGAAGGCAGCCATCACGCATCTCGCCACGACTTCGCGTAACGGAGCCAATCAGCAGCGCCTTCGCGAACTGGCCTTCGTCTATGCGGATATCACGGAGGTTCCACGGTCTGCCCTGAACTGGGGAGAGGTCATCATCGACCGAACTAACCGCGCGTGGCGGGAACTATTCGGTATGGCGGAGCTGTTCCTGGGCAACCGATATCAGACAACCAGCAGCGGGTTGGGACAAGGCACGGCGCTCCTATTCGAGATGAACGAGCTGTTCGAGGAGTACGTCGGTAGGCTGGTTTCGCGCGCTCTCGCCGGGACGGAATTTCGCGTTACGCTTCAGGGAGGACGGCGGTTCTGCCTGACGTCGGTCGACACTTCCCGGGCGGTGTTTCAGACCAAGCCTGACATCCTGATCTGGCACGCAGGACAGGTAGCTCATGTGATCGACACAAAGTGGAAGCGGATATCCGCCGTGATCGATGACCCAAAGCAAGGTGTTTCCCAAGGCGACGTCTATCAAATGATGGCTTATGGCCATCTCTATAAGGCGCCCCGGCTAACGCTGCTCTATCCTCATCACCATGGGCTAGGTGATAACGAGGGTGTTCAGGCTCAGTTTCGGATCACAGGGCACGATACAGTCCTCGAGACTGCAAGCATCGACGTGGCGGAAAGGAAGGACTTGGTCGCTCGTCTCAGGGACAAGATCTTCCCATCGACCACCGCGGAGCGTGTGGTTCTCCAGTGAATGGAACTGTCTGGTCACCACAAAATCCAGCGCAGGTGCGACGGCCGCATTTTCGGAGCGCCATAAATCCAGAGAAGGTTGGATTCCGGTTCCCACCGCTGCTCCATCTCTTCGGAGCGAGATCAGACCGCGCTTTTCCTGGCTATAGCCGAACGACCTCGGCCCCCCAGTGCCAGACCTTGCGGGCTACGATGTCCCGCGGCTCGGCGATATGAGCCTGCACCGCGGCAACGAGCCTCGGCCGGTCTCCGTCGCGCAGCGCTTCCAGCATCTCGGCGTGGCCGGCCGCCCCGGCTGCCAGACTCGCCGTGTCGGCCATCCGGTAGGACCGGATGATGGTGAGCAGCCAGGAATAGCGGGCGATCGCATCGGCCATGACGCCATTCCCCGCGGCGCGGAACAGCGCGTCGTGGAAATCGCGGTTGTGCTCGTACACCGCCTTCAGGTCCCGGCGCTCGACCGCAGTCGCATGTGCGGCGTGCAGGCCTTCCAGCCTCTCGACGAGCTCAGCCGCGGCAGGCAGCGGAATGCGCTCCGCCGCGCAGGCCTGCAGCACGGCGCGCGTCTCGACCAGCTCCTCGATCTCCCGCAGGCTGAAGTCGCGCACCTGCGCGCCGCGGTTCGGCAGGATCACGAGGACCCCGGCGCGCTCGAGCTCGGCCAGGGCGCGGCGCACGACATTGCGGTTGGTGCCGAAGCGGCGCGCCAGGGTGTCGCCGACGAGCCGCTCGCGTGGCGACAGCCGGCCGAGGAGCAGGTCCTCTTCCAGCGCGGCCGCGATGCGGCCGGCTTCAGCGTCCTCGTCGAACGGGCGCGCCAGCGGAAGGCGTTCGATCATGCGGAACCTTACTCGACCCAAGTTGCCGGCAATATTGCTACCAATCTTGTTGACGGTCCAGCCATCCCCTGCCTAGCCTCGCCTTGGCCGACCAGGCTTGCGCAGAAGGGAGGAGAACCGTGTCCCACGCGTCCAGGACAGGCGCGCATCGGCCGCGCCCGCTTGCCGCGCTCGCTGCCCTGCTGCTCGCGGTCCCGGCGGCCGGCGCGACGGAGCTGCGCATCGGCATCGCCCTCGCGCCGCAGCACATGGATCCGTTGCAGCACTCCACGCCTTCGAACGACGAGGCGGCACGCCAGGTCTTCGACGCGCTCGTGCTTCGCGGCCCGCAGGAGAATTTCGAGCCCGGCCTGGCGGAGTCCTGGAGCCAGCCCGATCCGCTGACCTGGGAGTTCCGGCTCCGCCGCGGCGTCGACTTCCATGACGGCCAGCCCTTCACCGCCGAGGATGTCGGGCACTCGATCGACCGCGCACGCCGCGCCGCCGGCGCAAGCCCGCACGGCTTCTACGTGCGGCAAGTGACCGCGGTCGAGGTGGTCGATCTCCATACCGTGCGTCTTCGTACCGACGAGCCCTTCCCCCTGATGGTGCCCTACATCAGCCGCATCCACATCGTCGGGCGGAACGCGGCGGAGGGCGACCGGAGCGCGCCGCCGCCGGGAACCGGCCCCTTCCGTTTCAGCAGCCACACGCCGGGCGACCGTGTCGTGCTGGCGCGCAACGATTCCCACTGGGCCGGCGCCCCGGCCTGGAGCCGCGTGACCTTCCGGGTGATGACCAACAGCGCCTCCCGCGACGCGGCGCTGATCACGGGCGAACTCGACGTGATCGCCGACCCCGGCACGAGCAACCGCGAGGTGCTGCAGGCCAACCCGCGGCTCCGCCTGCACGGCGCGCCCGGCAACACCATCGTCTACTTGGGGTTCGACCAGCGGAGCGAGGTGCCGCGCGGCATACGCGGCGCCGAGCGCAATCCCTTCGCCGATCCTCGCGTCCGGGAAGCGGCCTCGGTCGCGCTCGACCGCACCGGGCTGACGCAGCGCCTGTTGCGCGGCGGCGGCGTGCCGGCGGACCAGCCGCTGCCGCCCGGCCGCTTCGGCCGTCCCGACGGCATCGCGGTGGACCCGCACGACCCCGAGCGCGCCCGCCGCCTGCTCGCCGAGGCCGGCTTCCCCGGCGGCTTCGAGGTCACGCTCAGCGTGCCGACCGACCGCTTCTCCGACGGCCCGCAGGTCGCGCAGGCGCTCGCGCAGATGCTGACGCGGGTCGGCATCCGCACCACGGTGGAAGCGATGCCCTTCAATGCCTGGCGCAGCCGCGCCGGCCGCGGCGAGTTCGCCGGCTTCGTCAACGCCTATGGCAACCCCCATGGCGACGCCAGCGCGCCGATCCGTGCCCTGGCCGGGCTCATCAGCCGCGAGACCGGCTTCGGCAGCCAGAACTTCGGCCTCTATCGCAACGAGCGCCAGAACGAGCTGCTGCTGGCGAGCTTCCGCGAAACCGACCCCAACCGCCGGCGCGCCCAGCTGCAGGAGGCGACGCTGATCACCGTGCGCGACCGCGCTGTGGTGCCGCTCTACTGGGAGACCAACTTCGTCGCCTCCCGCGCCGGGCTCAATGTGCCGGTCCGCGCCGACGGCATCATCGTCGCCGCCGACATCCGTCCGGCCCAATGAGCCGGCCCGTGCCGCAGACAATGGCGGAGAAGGTGCTGGCCCGGGCCGCCGGCCTGCCCTCGGTGACCGCCGGGCAGATCGTCGATGCGCGGCTCGACCGCGTCGTCGCCAACGAGAACTTCCACCGCATGCACCGGACCCTCGTGCGGGAGGGCTTCGCCGAGGGCTTCCCGCGCATCTTCGACCTCGACCGCTTCCACCTGCTGCTCGAACACTACCAGCCGGCGCAGAACGAGAAGCAGGCCGGCGCGCTGGCGCTGATGCGCGAACTCGCGCGGCGCTACGGCCTCCGGCACTTCGTCGATTCCACCTGCGGCGTGATGCATCGGATGGTGCTGGACGATATTGCCATCCCGGGCGAGCTCGCTGTCGGCAACGACAGCCATTCCTGCGCCTGGGGCGCGCTCAACTGCGCCGGCACCGGCATCGGCGAGAAGGACATGATCTTCGCGCTGATCTTCGGCGAGCTCTGGTTCAAGGTGCCGCCGAGCATCCGCATCGACCTCTCCGGCCGGCTTGCCCCCTGGGCCTCCTCCAAGGACATCGTGCTGCGCCTTGCCGGCGATCACGGCGTCGGCCTCGGCCTCTACCGTTCGCTCGAATTTGCTGGCCCGGCGCTGCCCGCCCTCTCCGTCGAGGCGCGGATGGGCCTCGCCTCCCATGCGGTGGAGCTAGGCGCCAAGTTTGGCCTCTTCCCCTTCGACGCGGCGGCCGAGGCCTTCCTGGCGGACCGGCCGAGCGGCGCCGCCCGGCTGGAGGCCGCGCGGCCGGTCGCCGCCGATCCCGATGCCGCCTATGAGCGCGCCATCCCGCTCGACCTCGATGCCCTGGCGCCGCAGGTCGCGTTGCCGCACACCTTCGAGAATGTCCGCGGCGTCCGCGAGGTCGCCGGCGAGGCGCTGACCATGGCGGTGATCGGCTCCTGCGCCAACGGCCATGTGGAGGACATCCGCGCCGCGGCGGCGCTGCTCCGCGGGCGCCGCGTGGCGGCCGGGATCCGCCTCTTCGTCCAGCCCTCCTCCTGGGTGGTCTACCGCCAGGCGATGCGCGAGGGGCTGTTCGAGGTGCTGCTCGATGCCGGCGCGCAGGTGCTTTCGCCCGGCTGCCATGCCTGCCAGGGCCAGCAGGCGGCCCTCGCCCCGGAGGATCGCTGCATCACCTCCGCGACCCGCAACTACCGTGGCCGCATGGGCAGCCCGGAGGCGCGGATCTTCCTCGCGAGCCCCCAGACCGTCGCCGCCTCGGCGCTCGCCGGCCGGGTCGCCGACCCGCGGGAGTACATGGCATGAACGCCGTCGAGCCGATCGAAGGCAGGAGCTGGGTGTTCGGCGACAACGTCGACACCAACGTCATGGCGCCGGGCAGCATGCACGCGCTGATCGGGTTGACGCCGGAGCAGGAGGCAGAGCATCTCAAGCGCGCCTGCTTCTCGGCCATCCGCCCGGGCTTCCACGAACGCGTTTCGCCCGGCGACGTGCTGGTGGCCGGCCGCAACTTCGGCCAGGGCTCGCATCGCGAACGCGCCAACCTCGCCCTCATCCACATGGGCCTTGCCGCCGTCATCGCCGACAGCCTCGCCCGGATCTTCTTCCGCAACTGCGTCGCCTTCGGCTTCGTCGCCGTGGAGTGCCCCGGCGTCTCCTCCCTGGTCCGCGAAGGCGACAGGATCTCCCTCGACCTTGCGGCGGGGCGCGTCATCAACCTGGCGACGGCGGGCTCGCTGCGATTCCAGCCGCTGACGCCACTGGTGCGGAGCATCCTCGCCGCCGGCGGCATGCTGCCGATGGTGCGGGACCGCCTCGCGGCCGAGCAGGTGTAGGTGTGTCGGATCAGGTGTTTGGTCCCGCGATGAGGTGGCGCGGGTCGATGGTGAAAGGGGGACGGGTCTTCTGCCCGCGCATCGCAGATGGGCTGGAAGGGCGTGCGCCATCGGAGCGCCTTGGTGCGGTTCATCCGCTCCGCCTGACCGTTGGTCCAGGGGTGGTAGGGCTCGGTCAGGCGGTGCTCGATGCCGTGCTCGGGGCGGGCGCGACTTCGCCGTAGGCCAATCGCACGAGCTTGACCAACGGACTACCGCGATCGTGCTCGCCGGGCCGCGGCGCGGCAGGCGAAGGCGCTCGCGGAGGATCCCCGCCTGCCGCTGGCTCTCGCCGTCGGATCCACGCGGACAGGCGCGCCGGAGCGGACGCCCGCCAGGCGCGGCTCCACCGGTCGTGCCTCGAGCTCGGCGGCGGCAACGCCGCCGTCGGACCCGCCGTCGCCTTACGGCGCGCGCATGTAGCGGTCGCGCTTCGCGAGAAAGCCGAGTACCTGACGGTGATAGGGGTTGTGCTCGGGGTCGGGGATGCCGGACGGCGGCACCGCACCCGAGCCAGCGCCGGTCTGGAACATGTCGTGGTGGTAGACGACGTAGCCGCCGGCCTCCCAGACCGCCGCGATCTGAAGGACATGGTCCATCGGGTCGGTCCCGGTCTTCGGCCCTCCGAAGTCCGGCGTGCCGTTCCGCGCGGGCTCGTCATCCACGACGGGCTTGCCGAAACGTGCGAGGAGATACGCGATCTCGGCGGGCGCTACGCGCCAATGCGGGATCGATCCGTCATGCTGACGCGAGGTATGCGGCGTGAGAAAGTCGAGGCGCCGCTCGACTTCGCCCCGCCCACGCGCGAGCAGGACGCCCGCGACGCCGCTGGAATTGGTGACGAGGCGCGCGGCGTCCGTTGCCTTCACCGTCTCGGCATGCTCCAGCGCAAGCTCGTCGAACTCGTTCCAGATCTGGATTGCGAGGTTGCGATGGCTCGCGGTGGCTCGCGTCACCTCCGCGACCGCCCGCGTCGCCGCCTCCGCCGACAGGCGGATGCCGTCGTGCCAGCTCTCCTGGGCGAAGAGCGCGAGCTCGACGCACATCCGCTCCTCCGCGGCGACGGCGAGAAGATGATGCAGCCGCGCGAGCGGAACCTCGTTCAGCGTGCCATCCGGGCGATAGAGCGTCGCCCCCGGCGCGGTGTCCACGAAGCCGCGACGGCTGTCCCACTGGCCCCACACGCGCAGGACGTTGACGCCGAACGCGGCGAACCGGCGCAGCCACACGCGGCGCGCCGCGTCATCCGCGTTGAAGGCCGGGTTGTAGAGGGCGTTGAAGAAGGAGAGCCCAGTGAAGGGGAAGTCCTCGCCATCCAGCGTGAAGCGCGTGCCCGAGACGTTGAGGACGGCGGGGCGCGCGGCCGAGGGGATGCTCATGCGGTGAGCGTCCGGTATTCTCGACAAAATTGTCAATAGTTCTTGCCACGCAGGATCGCCCGGTCCTAGCCTGCTCACGAAGGGCGCAACGACGCCTGGACGTGATGGAGGAAGCGGAGATGACGATCACGCGCCGCGCAGCACTCGGAGCCGCGGTGGCCGCGGGGGTGGCGCGACCGTCCCTCGGGCAGGCCACCACGACCTTGCGGGTCTGGAGCCACTGGGCGTCCGAGCCACAGCGCCGAGACTTCGTCGAGACCGCCGGCCGCGCCTTCGAGGCCGCCCATCCCGGCCTGCGGATGGAGTTCACCTGGTACGACAAGCCCGCGCTGAACGCCGCGCTGCGCACCGCGCTGCGGGCGCGCCAGGCGGCCGACATCTTCTACGCCGAGCCCGACCAGACCGAGTACATCGAGAACAACTTCCTCGCCGACCTCTCCCGCGGCGTGAACTGGAACAACGTCGAGCCCTGGGCGCGCACGCTCTGGACGCGCGGCAGCGGCATCTACGGCGTGCCGCTCGAGGCCTGGACTGTCGAGCTGTTCTACCGCCCCGACCTGATGGAGCGCGTCGGCGCGCGCGTCTCGCCGGGCGAGCAGCTTTCGCCGGAAGCCTTTCTCGACCTGGTGCGGCGGGCGCGGGCGGCGGGCGTCACGCCGATCAACCTCGGCGTCGGTGACCGTCCCTATCCCGGCGCCTTCCTGACGAGCGAGACGCTAGTCAAGCTGCTCGGCGTGGACCAGTACGGCAAGCTGCTGGCCGGCGAGCTGCCCTGGACGGATCCGCGGGTGCTGCGCGGCCTCGGGTTCGTGCGCAGCCTGGCGGATGCCGGCGCGCTGCCGACCAACTTCACGACGATGCGCCTGTCGGAGAGCACGACGGGCTTCCACCGCAATCCCGGCGCGCTGATGCTGCTGATGGGGTCCTTCTACATCACCGGCACCTTCCGCAGCCCGGAACAGGGCGGTGCCGGCGACGTGCGCTTCAGCATCATGCGGTGGCCCGCCCTGCCCGGCGCGGCCGATCCCACGGCCAAGACGCTGTCGGTTGGCGGATCCTACGTGGTGAACGCGGCGTCCCGGGCGCGCGACGCGGCGATCGCCTTCGTCTCCTCGCTGGCCCAGCCGGAGGTCGGCCGGCGCTGGATGGAGGTGAACGCCACGCAGTCGGGCGTCAAGGCCACTGCCGACGGCATCGAGGGCCGCAAGGGCGAGGTGCTGCGCGAGCTGCTCGCCCAGAACCAGGGTGCGAACTACGCCTTCGGCATCCCGGCGCAGGTGCTGGCGCCGCGGCCGCGGGAGGTCTTCCAGCAGGTGATCAACCAGGCGCTGCCGGCCGGCCTGCTGACGCCGGAGGACGCGGCGGCACGCATGAGTCGCGCCTATTGAGCGCGCATGCGGAGGGGCACGCGGCCGTCGCCGCGCCGTCCCGCCGCCGGCGGGACGCCTTCGCCCTCCCGGTCGGCACCATCGTCGGGCTGCTGGCGCCTGCCCTGGCCGTCTACCTGGTCCTGAAGGCCTATCCCGTGCTGCGGACCTTCTGGAACTCGGTGCACGAGGTCTCGCCGGCAGGTGAGACCTTCGTTGGCCTCCGCAACTACGCCGACCTGCTGCTGCGCGACGACACGATCTGGGTCGCGGTCCGCAACACGCTCGTCTGGGCCGCTGTCTCCCCGCTGTTCGAAGTGGGGATCGCGCTGCTGCTGGCCTTCGCGCTCTACAGCAAGGTGCCGGGCGCGCGGTTCTTCCGCCTTGCCTGGTTCACGCCGGTGCTGATGTCCTACGTCGTCGTCGGCGTGATCTGGATGTGGATCTACAACAACGACTGGGGCGTGGTGAACGTCGTGCTGCGCACCGTCGGCCTCGGCCACTGGGCGCGACCCTGGCTCGGCGATCCTGCCACGGCGCTGCCGGCCCTGATGCTGATCACCACCTGGATGTGGGCCGGCTTCAACATGGTGGTCCTGCTTGCCGCACTGCACGCCCTGCCGTCCGAGGTGATGGAGGCCGCGGACCTGGACAACTGCGGATGGCTCGCGAAGATCCGCTTCGTCGTCGTGCCGATGATCCTGCCGACGCTCGTCAACCTGTTGATCCTCTCCTTCGTCGGCAAGATGAAGATCTTCGACCTGGTCTGGGTGACGACGCGGGGCGGGCCGCTCTGGGCCACCGAGACCGTCTCCACCTACACCTACAAGCGCGCCTTCGAATGGAGCACCTTCGACCTCGGCTATCCCTCCGCCATCGCGGTCGTGTGGTTCGTCATCATCATCGCGGTCGTCGTCGGGCTGAACCTGCTGACCCGCCGCCGCGGCACGCTGGAGTACTAGGGATGGGCGCGCGCGCGATCCACCAGGGCCTGCTGCTCGCCGTGCTGCTGGCCTACACCGCCTTGTCGGCTGGCCCGTTCGCCTGGGTGATGAGCATGTCGCTCCGTACGACGACGGAGATCATGGACGCACCCTACGCGCTGCCGGCCTCGCCGCACTTCGAGAAGTTCGCGCAGGTCTGGTTCGGCGCGAACTATGGGACCTATTTCTGGAACTCGCTCGTCGTCGTGCTCTCGGCGGTGGCGATTCTCACCGCGATCGGGTCCATGGCGGCCTACGCCTTCGCGCGGTTCCGCTTCCGCTGGAACCGGTTCCTCTATTTCCTGATCTTCTCCGCGCTGATCTTCCCGCCGCAGATCATGATCATCGCGCTGTTCCAGATCATGGTGGACCTCGACCTCTTCAACACGCATCTCGGCCTCATCCTCGCCTATGTCGCGGCGCAGCTGCCGCTGACGGTCTACCTGCTCGAGGCCTTCTTCGCCCGCATCCCGACCGACCTGTTCGAGGCCGCGCGGGTGGACGGCTATTCGGAGTTCGAGATCTTCTGGCGCATCGGCCTTCCCGTAGCGGGGCCTGCGCTCGCCACGACGGTGATCCTCAATACCATCCTGCTCTGGAACGAGTTCCTGCATGCGGCGGTGCTGCTGACCGACGAGGACAAGCGGACCCTGCCGCTCGGCATCCAGCGGTTCATGGCCGACTACATGATGGATGTGGGCATGCTGGCGACCGGGCTGATGATCGCGATCGTGCCCGTCGTGCTGATCTACCTCTTCTTCTCCGAACGCCTGATCCGCGGCATGACCGCGGGCGCGCTGAAGTAGGACGGCGGGCGATGGCATCCGTCGAGCTGATCCGGCTGACCAAGCGCTACGACCGCAGCTCCGCCCCCGCCGTGCGCGACGTGTCGCTCCGCGTCGAGGACGGGGAGTTCATGGTCTTCCTCGGTCCTTCCGGCTGCGGCAAGTCGACGACGCTGCGGATGATCGCGGGGCTCGAGCCGATCTCCGACGGCAGGCTGCTGATCGACGGCCGCTCCATGAACGACGTGCCGGCGCGGGACCGCGACATCGCGATGGTGTTCCAGTCCTACGCGCTCTATCCGCACATGACGGTGCTGGAGAACATGGCTTTCGGCCTACGCCGACGCGCCATCCCGCGGGCAGAGGTGGACCGCCGCGTGCGGGAGGCGGCAGAGATCCTCGCGCTGACCCCCTACCTTGCGCGCCGGCCGAACGCGCTTTCAGGCGGGCAGCGTCAGCGCGTTGCGGTGGGCCGCGCGATCGTGCGCGACCCGAAGGTGTTCCTGTTTGACGAGCCGCTGTCGAACCTCGACGCGGCGCTGCGCGTCTCGACGCGGGCGGAGCTGACGAAGCTGCATGCACGGCTCAAGGCCACCATGATCTACGTCACCCACGACCAGGTCGAGGCGATGACGATGGGCACCCGCATCTGCATCATGCATGGGGGCGAAGTGATGCAGGTGGGCCGGCCGATGGAGGTCTATGCCCGGCCGGCCAATACCTTCGTCGCCGGCTTCCTCGGCGCGCCGCCGATGAACCTGATCGAGGCGCAGGGCGGGCGCGGGGCGATCCGCGTCGGCGAGGCGGTGCTGCCGGACGCCTCGGTGCCCGACGGCGCCGTCCTGCTGGGCGTGCGGCCTGAGGATCTTGCGATCGGCACGGAGGGTCCCCTGCGCGGCGAGGTCGCCTCGGTCGAGCCGCTCGGGGCGGAGACGATCCTCGCGGTCGCCGTGCCGGGGATCGCGCGCGACGTCCTGATCCGCGCCGGCCGGACGCCACCGGCGCAGCGGGGCGAGGCGGTGGCGCTCTCTCCCGCGCCGGGGTCGCTGCACCTGTTCGATCCGCACAGCGGCGCACGGCTCAACTGAGGAGGTGCCCTTGATTGCCCGTCGCCACCTGATAGCCGCCGCCCTCCTCGCTCCGGGCGTGGCATCCGCGCAGGAGGGCCGCCCGCGCGGTCCGGTCCGCATCCTGATCCCCTTCGCGCCCGGCGGCGTGCCCGACATCGCCGCGCGGCTGATCGCGCCAGGCCTCGGCGCGGCGCTCGGCCAGCCCGTGGTGGTCGAGAACCGGCCCGGCGGCGGAGGCACCGTGGCGGCCGAGGCGGCGGCGCGCGCGGCGCCAGACGGGCACACGCTCTTCATGACGACGGCCTCGACGCAATCGATCGCGCCCGCCCTCTTTGGAACGCTGCGCTACGATCCCGTCGGGGACTTCGCTCCGGTCTCCTTCATCGCCCGCGTGCCGCAGGTGGTGATGGTGCCGCCCTCGCTCGGCGTCGCGACCGTCGCGGAGCTGATTGCGCTGCTGCGGCGCGAGCCCGGGCGCCACGCCTTCGGCTCCTCCGGCGTCGGCGCGCCGCCGCATCTGGCGGCGGAGCTGTTCCGGCTGCGCGCCGGCGTCGAGATCACGCACGTGCCGTATCGCGGCTCGGCGCCCGCGCTCACCGACCTCGTCGCGGGACGGATCGCCTTCCTCATCGACGCGCTGCCACCCGCCCTGCCGTTCATCCGGGATGGACGCGTGCGCGCGCTCGGCGTCACGACGCGGGAGCGCGCCGTGGCGGCACCGGACATCCCGACCGTGACCGAGGGCGGCCTGCCCGATTTCGAGACCTACACCTGGGCCGCGCTCTACGCCCCGGCCGGCACGCCGCCGCCCGTCCTCGACCGGCTGTCGGCCGAGGTCCGGCGCGCGGCCCGCGCGCCGGAGACCGCCGCGCGCATGGCCGAGCTCGGCTACGAGCTGGTCGCGAGCGATGCCGCGACCCTCGCCGCGATCCAGCGCGCGGAAACGGAGAAATGGGGCGAGGTGATCCGGCGCGCCGGCATCAAGCCCGAATCCTGAACGCCCGCCCCGAACGGAACGCCCGATGGCCGAAGCCCCGACGCTCACGATCCGCCGCGACTGGCCCCGCCCGTCCGAGGCCGATCTCGTGCCGCTGCGCGACACCCCGACCGGCTGGGTGGTGGATGCGCAGGCGCGCCGCGGTGCGCTCCACCACGCGATCCGCGCGGTGACGCGGAACACGCGCATTCTCGGCACCGCGCTCCCTGTCTGGTCGCGGGCGCGGGACAACCTGGCCCCCTATGCCGCGCTCGCCGTCGCGCGGCCCGGCGACGTGCTGGTGGTCGCCACGGAGGAGTTCGAGGCCGCCTCCGCCATGGGTGACATCCTCGTCGGCATGGCGCGCAACGCCGGGATTGTCGGCGTCGTGACGGACGGCATGATCCGCGACGTACCGGGTCTCGACGCGGTCGGCATCCCGGTCTTCGCGCGCGGCATCTCGCCCAACTCGCCGCAGAAGGACGGGCCGGGCACGGTCGGGCTGCCGATCGCGATCGGCGGCCTCGCCGTGACGCCGGGCGATGTCATCCTGGCCGATGGCGACGGCGTCGTGGTGGTGCCCGCGGCGACGCTGCGCAGCGTCGCCGCGAACCTCGCCGAGATCCGCGTCAAGGAAGCGGCGATGGACGCCTCCGTCGCGGCCGGGGCCAGGCAGCCCGCCTGGATGGCCGAACGCCTCGCGCGCCCCGACATCCTCTGGGTGGAGTAGCCCATGCCGCGCGTCGTCTACTGGAGCCTCGGCACACCCGACCTCTACGCCCTGCTCCGACGCCTCTGCCCCGCCGGCCTCGACCTCGTCACCCTCGAGTCGGGGGAGGAGGCGGAGCGCCTCGCCGCATTGCCGGAGGCCGACGCCGTGGTCGTCGCCGCGACACGCTTCACCGAGGCGCATCTCGCCGCCGCGCGCCGCCTGCGGCTCATTCAGCACCAGGGCGTCGGGTGGCAGGACACGGTGGCCTGGGCCGAGTTGGCTCCGCGCGGCATCGCGCTCGCCACCACGCCGCAGGGAACGACGACGCCGGTGGCGGAGATGACGGTGCTTCTCGCCCTCGCCGCCCTGCGAAGGCTGCCTTTCGCGGATGCCGGGCTTCGCGGGGGAAGCTGGCATGTGAACGCGTTGCGGCCGGTGTCGCGGAACCTTGCCGGACGCGTCGTCGGCTATGTCGGGTTCGGGCGGATCGGGCGTGCGGCGGCGGAACGCTTCGCCGCGTTCGGCACGAAAGGCCTCTACCACGATCCGGCTGCGGCCGTCCCGCCGGAGGAGGAGGCACGGCTGCGCGTCCGGCGCGCCGCTTCGCTCGCTGCGCTGCTCGCCGAGGCGGAAATCGTGACACTGCACCTCCCGGTGACCGAGGCGACACGCAACGTCCTCGGCCGGGACGCCATCGCGGCGATGCGGCCCGGCGCCGTCCTCGTCAACACGGCGCGGGGCAGCCTGGTGGATGAGGTGGCGCTCGCCGAGGCGCTGCGGGAGGGACGGCTTCTCGCGGCGGGGCTCGACGTCTTCGCGACCGAGCCGCCGCCAGCCGACCACCCGTTGATCGGGTTGCCGAATGTGGTTCTCACGCCCCACATCTCCGCGGGAACCCGCGATGCCTTCGAGGAGAAGCTGTCGGCGGCGCTCGGCAACGTGGCGGACTTCTTCGCGGGCCGTCCCCTTGCGAACAGGGTGGCGCTGCCGGCCGCCGCCGCGTAGCGACGGTGGCGGACCCGGGCAGCGCCCGCGCCGCCCGGGCAGTTCCGCCTGCGGATCGGGCGCCGGCCTACGCGGCCACGGAGCCCGTCAGGCGGCCGTAGGCCCGCGTCGCGAAGCTCGTATGCTCCGTGCACAGCCGGACCAGGGCATCCCGATCCCCTTGCCGCAGCGCCCTGAGCATCGCACGGTGCTCGTCACGCGCGCGGATCGCGAGCGCGGGGTCCGCCATGGCGTGGCAGCGGAACGGCAGCGACAGGCGCGCATGGTCGCGGATCGTCGCGGCGAGGTGGGCGTTGCCGCAGGCCGCGAACAGCGTCTCATGGAAGCGCTCGTTCTCCGCATGGATCGCGGAGAGGTCGGCGCGTGCGACCGCTTCGGCATGCGCCGCCTCGATCGCCTCCAGCGCCGACAACAGGGCCGGACTGGCCGGGAGGGGGATACGCCGGGCGGCTTCCGCGTGCAGGATTTCCCGAACCTCCGTGATCGCCGCGACCTCGGACGGATCGAAATGGCGCACCTGCGCCCCCCGGTTCGGCAGGTGCACCACCAGCCCCTCCTTCGCCAGGGCCTGCAACGCGGCGCGCACCAGATGGCGCGTCGCGCCGGTGCGCGCGATCAGCGCGTCCTCCACCAGCCGCTCGCGCGGCAGCAGCCGCCCGAAGAGGATATCCTCGCGGATGCGCGCCGCGAGCACCGCCGGCGTCTCCGCGGTTCGGGTGCGGCTCGACATGCCGCTATCCTAGTGCGGCGGGGCGGACAACTCCACAAGGACGATGCCCGGCCGCTACTCCACCTTCGCGCCGCTCGCCCGCACGATCGGTCCCCACCTTGCCAGTTCGCGGTCCCAGACAGCGGTGAACTCCTCCGGCGAGGAGCCGATGGGGTCCACGCCCATCTCGGTCAGCCGCGCGCGGCAGGTCGGGTCGCGCGTCAGCCGCCCCACCTCGGCGGAGAGCCGGTCCACGATCGGCCGCGGCGTGCGGACCGGAACGAACAGGCCGAAGGAATTGTGGGTCTCGTATCCCGCCAGCCCGCTCTCCTGCACCGTCGGCAGGTCGGGCAGTTGCGGCAGGCGCGCGGCGGAGGTCACGGCGATGCCGCGCACCGACCCGTCGCGCACCTGCGCCAGAACCACCGGCAGGCTGTCCACGATCAGGTCAACCTGGTTCGACATGACCGCCTGCAGCGCCTGCGTGCCGCTTCGGAAAGGCACGTGCTGCATCCGCGCTCCGGCCATGTTGGCGAGCAGCAGCGCGGAAAGATGCACGATCGTGCCGTTGCCTCCCGACCCGTAGGTCACCTGCTCCGGCCGCGCTCGCGCATCCGCGAGGAAGGCGGCGAGGTCGCGCGCCGGATGCCCGGGCCGGATCGCGACGACGTTGGGGGAGCGGCCGATCTCCGACACGGCGGCGAAGTCGCGGCGGGTGTCGAAGGGCAGGCGCTCGTAGAGAAACGGGTTGATGACCGCGGTGGACGTGGTGAGGACGGTCACGGTGTAGCCGTCGGCCGGCGCCTTGGCGGCAAGGTCGGTCCCGATCGTTCCGCCCGCCCCGGCCCGGTTGTCCACCACGATCTGCTGGCCGAGCGACGGCCCCATGCACAGCGCGGCGACCCGGCCGACGACGTCGGTGCCGCCGCCGGCCGCGAAGGGGATGATCATGCGGATGGGGCGGTCCGGGTAGCCCTGCGCCAGCGCCTGCGGCGTGGTGAATGGCGCGGCGGAAAGCGCGCCGAGCAGCACGGCGGCATGTCTGCGGTTGGCCTTCATTTCTTCGTTGCTCCCTCGACCGCGCCGGTCAGCCGGCGCGCTGCCTGACATGCTCCAGGATCCAGCGGATGCCGGGACTGGCGACCGTGCCGTCGGCCGATCCGAAGCCCGGATGGAAGGCGTTGTTCCAGTACCCCGGCTCGCCGAGACGCCCCACCTGGCCGGGGCGCGCGACGCGCGACGCGCCCTGGAACCAGGCGGGAAGGTGGATCATCAGATGCGCCCGTCGCTCCGCGTCCTGCGCGACATGGTCCACCAGGCCGCGATAGGCGGCGCGGCCCGCGACGTGGCGCGGCACCAGCGGATTGCGCTCGTCGGCCTCGGCGAAGGCACCGAAGACGCGGCGGAAGCGTGGGAAGTCCACGGCGTAGCCGGGCGGCGGCGCGGCCGTCATCGTCAGGTCGTCGGACATGCCGCCGCCATAGCCCTCGAAGGATTCGACGTTCATCACCGGCTTCGGCGTGCGGGCGCGCAGGTCGTCGAGCACCGCGGTCGCCTCGGCCAGCGTGTTGCCGGCGTCCTGCATGACGACATCAACCTCCGGCAGCCCGGCGATCGCCGGCGTCATCGGTGCCCGCAGCGATCCGGCGCCGACGATCGCGCCCGGAAGCGCCGCCTTCACCGCCGCCGCATAGCTGCGCAGATCGTCCACAGCTTCCAGGCGCCGGTCCGTCTGCGCCTCGTTGAACACGTTGAACATCAGGTTGGGATGCGGCCCGATCTCCCGCGCCGCGGTCGCGGCAGCGGCGGCCAGGATCGCCGGCGTGTCGGTGGGCAGCAGCGCGCTGCGGTAGAACACCCCGACGATCGCCGCCATGCCACGCTGCCCGCAGGCGGCGATGATGCGGCGGGTGCGCGCGATCACCTCGGGTCCCGTTGTCGCGCCGTTCTCGGCCAGCCCCTCGGCCGCCGCGAAATCCGTCCGCGCGAACACCGGCGCCCGCCCCGTCGCCAGGCTGCCATCGGCGGTGAAGACACGCGTGTAGCCGCCGCTGGTGCCCTGAAGCCAGAGGATGAGGGCGTTGATGCCGTGTGCGCGCCACAGGTCGAGCTGGCCGATCAGCGCTTCCGTCCAGTCGTCGCGCAGCGGCGCAGAGCCGACGCGGAAGCCGAACAGCGTCGTCGGCCGGCCGTCGAGCAGGATGCGGCCGCCATCGATCGCCACGGCGCCGCGTTGCGCATGTTGGGCCTGGACCTGCGCCCGTGCCGGGGCGGCCAGCGAGACCACGGCGGAGGCGAGCAATGCGCGACGGTCCGGCTGCATCGCGTCCGTTCCCCTCAGCCTGCCGCAACCCGCGCGGCGATCAGTTCCCCGAAGGCGCGTGTGCCGAGCGGCCCGCCAAGGTCCGGCGTGCGGAAGGCCGGATCGGCCAGCGCCGCATCCACCGCGGCATGGATCGCCGCGCCGGCCTGCCCGGCCGCCGCATTCCCGCGCCGTTCCGCGAGCCACTGCAGCAGCATCGCCGCCGAGAGGATGAGGGAGGTCGGATTGGCCCGGTCCTGCCCCTCGATGTCCGGCGCCGAGCCGTGCTGCGCCTGGGCGCAGCACAGCGCATCCCCCGCATTGGTCGACCCGGCGAGGCCGAGGCCGCCCGACAGCTCGGAGGCGAGGTCGGAGAGGATGTCGGCGTGGAAGTTCGTCGCCACGATGACGTCGAAGCGCGCCGGGTCGCGCACCAGGTAGGCGGCGCAGGCATCCACGATCACCTCGTGCAGCTCGACATCCGGGAAGTCTGCCGCGACCTTGCGGACCTCGCGCAGCCACAGCCCGTCGGTCAGGATGAAGGTGTTGGCCTTGTGCACCGCATGCACGCGACGCCGGCGGCGGCGCGCCAGCTCGAAGGCGCGGCGCGCGATGCGCTCGCTCGCATGGGCCGTGATCTTGCGGACGGAGAGCGCGACGTCAGGCGTCGGCATGAACTCGCCGCTGCCGGCGAACATGTTGCGGTCGGGATAGAAGCCCTCCGTGGCTTCCCGCATGATGACGAGGTCGAGCGGCGCATGCCCGCGGCCGAGACCCGGCCGCGTCCGGGCGGGCCGGATGTTGGCATACAGATCGAGGCCAACCCGCATGGCGGCTGAGACGTTGATGCCGCCCTTGTCGCGGGCGGGGTAGTCGAGATGGGAGATGGGGCCGAGCAGGATGCCGTCGCTCATCCGCGCCGCCTCCATCACCCGGTCCGGCAGCGTGGTCCCCTCGGCCGCCAGCGTGCGCAGGCCGATCTCGTGTCGTTCAGGGCGCAGGCCGAGGCCGAAGCGGCGATCGGCCGCCCCAAGCACCGCCAGGGTCGCAGCGGTGATCTCCGGGCCGATGCCATCGCCCGGCAGCACGGCGAGGCGGATCAACGGGCCGCTCCGGCGCCCGAGACCATGCTCATCCGGCTCCTCCCTCCGCATACACTTTAGGCCGTCATGGTATGCAGAAGCCTGGACAGCCCGCAAGGGGCGACGGCATCATCACTGGCATGACCCTGTCTGCCCTGCCCCTGCCCGACGGCCCCTACGAGGCCCTGAAGGCCCGCATCCTGCGCGGCGACCTGCCACCGGGCGCGCGCGTCGGCGAGGCGGAGCTCGCCCTCTCCCTCGGCACCTCCCGCACCCCGATCCGGGAGGCGCTGATCCGACTGGAGGCGGAGGGCTTCGTCGAGGCCCACCCGCCGCGCGGCCTGCGCGTCACGCCGCTCCGCGCGCGCGACGTGCGGGAGATCAACGAGGTGCTCGCCTGCCTGGAGGCCGAGGCGGCCGGGCGTCTGGCGGAGCGCCGGCCGCATGCCGCCGACATCGCACGCCTCGATGACGCGATCGCCGCGCTCGACGCGGCGCTGGAGGCGGAGGACCGCCTCGCCTGGTCGGAAGCGGATTACCGCTTCCACGTGCTGATCGTGGAACTCGCCGGCAACCGCCACCTCGCGGCGACCGCGCGCCTCTTCCTCGACAAGGCGCATCGCGTGCGGCTGCTGACCACGCCGCTGCGGGAGAACCCGGTCTATTCGAACGTCAACCACGCCGCCGTGGTCGAAGCCGTGCGCCGCGGCGACGCGCAGACCGCGCTCGAGATCCATCGCGCGCACAAGCGGCGCTGGAGCCGGGAGCTGGACGGGCTGCTGCTCCGACTCGGGCTCTCCGAATGACCGCGCCGCGCATCGCGCTGATCCACGCCGTCACCGTCGCGATGCCACCCGTGGCCGCGGCCTTCGCCACGCTTTGGCCGGAGGCGCGGGTGACGAACCTGCTGGAGGACAGCCTCTCGCCCGACCGCGCCGCGGAGCGCGAGCTGACGCCCGCCATGTCGGCCCGCATCGCCGCGCTGGCGCGCTACGCCGCCGGCATCGGCGCCGACGCCGTGCTCTTCACCTGCTCCGCCTTCGGGCCCGCCATACTGGCCGCGGCGCGCGACCTCGCGCCCCTGCCCGTGCTGCGCCCGAATGAGGCGATGTTCGACGCCGCGCTCACGGTCGGCGGACGGATCGGCATGCTCGCGACCTTCGGCCCCGCCGTCGCCTCGATGGAGGAGGAGTTCGCCGAAGCGGTGGGCGGATCCGGCGCCAGGCTCGCCACGGTGCTGGTCGAGCCGGCGATGGCGGCGCTACGCGCCGGCGACGGCGCGGCGCACGACCGGCTGCTGGCCGACGCCGCGCCGCGCCTGGCCGGCTGCGGCGCGGTGATGCTCGCGCATTTCTCCACCTCGCGGGCGGAGGCGGCAGTCGCCGCGGCCCTGCCCGGCACGCGCGTGCTGACGAGCCCGGGCGCGGCCGTGCGAGCGCTGCGCGCAAGGCTTCGCGCGTAATGCTGCGCGTCGCGCTCGCCGGCGCGGGCATGATCAGCGCCTTCCACCTGCCCGCCTGGCGCGCGGCCGGGGCCGAGGTGGTCGCCCTGACAGACCCCGACGCCGTCCGGGCCCGGGCGCGTGCCGACGCATCCGGCGTGCCCCGCATCCATGTGGACGCCGCGCAGATGCTCGATGCGGAGCGGCCGGACGCGCTCGACATCGCCTCCCCGCGGGAGACCCATGCCGCGCTCGTGCGGCTGGCCGCGGCGCGCGGCATCCCCGTGCTGTGCCAGAAGCCGCTCTGCCCGACGCTGGCCGAGGCCGAGGCACTGGCGACGGAGGTGACGGGGCGCACGCGCCTGATGGTGCACGAGAACTGGCGCTTCCGCCCCCACTACCGCGCGCTCAGGCGCTGGATGGAGGAGGGTCGGATCGGCACGCCGACCTCGCTGACGATCCTGCACCGCTCCAGCGGGTTCCTGCCCGGGCCGGATGGCCGCCGCCCCGCACTCCAGCGGCAGCCCTTCATGGCGCAGGAGCCACGGCTGATGATCGCGGAGACCCTCATCCACCACCTTGACGTTGCACGATGGCTGATGGGGCCGCTGACGCTGCTCGCGGCGCGCCGGCAAAGGCTGGTGGACGCGTGCAAGGGCGAGACCGCGGCGACGCTGCTGCTGGCCACGCGGGACGGCGCGCCTGTCTTTGTCCAGGGCCACGGCGCCGCGCCCGGCCTGCCGCCGCGGGCGCGCGACGAGGTGACGCTGACTGGCACGCGCGCTTCAGCGACCCTCGACGGCACGACCCTGCGACTGCGTGGACCCGGAGTGGAGGAGGACCGGAGTTGGGACGAGCACGCCGCCTATCAGGCTTCTTTCGATGGCTGCATCGCCCACTTCGTCGCCTGCCTGCGGGACGACCGGCCATTCGAGACCTCGCCGGAAGACAACCTGGAGACGTTGCGGCTGGTGGAGGAAGCCTACGCGGCCTGACGAGACCTGGGCACGCGCGGCCAGCCGCTTCCTTGGCTATGCCGCGGGGTTGGCCGGGGCCGCTGATCCGCTGCGTTACACCCGTGCGCAATGTCGCCGCCCCTCGCGCCGGCCTGCCAGCCCGACCGCCTCCCGCGCAGCACCTCGGCCGCCATCGATTCCGGCGTCGTCGCGCTCGGCGTGCTGCACGTCATCGTGCTAGGCCAGTCCTTCTGCGCCGGCATCCGGGGTGCGTGAGGCAATGGACAGGCTGGTGACCGAGGCCGGGCGCCTGCTGATCGCCCGCCGCGCCGCGCAGGCGGCGCAGGCCGCGGAGGGGCCGCACGGCCCGTTCCCCCAGGTGGACCGCGGCGCGCCGCCGCCGTCAGCGCTGGGGCAAGTCATGGCGGCGCCCGCGGCATGAGCGGCCCGGCGCGTCCACCCTTCGCCGTGGCCCTGTTCCGCCACGGCTTCCGCCCCTTCTTCCTGCTCTGCGGCCTCTGGGCCGTCGGGGCGATGCTCCTCTGGGCGGCCGCCCTGCACGGCGCGCCGCTGCCCGAGGGCCTGCTGCCCGGCGCGCGCTGGCACGCGCATGAGATGATCGCCGGCTTCATCGGCGCGGCGATGGGCGGCTTCCTGCTGACCGCGGTGCCGAACTGGACGGGGCGGCCGGGCTATGCCGGGTGGCCGGTGATCGGCCTCGCAGCGCTGTTCGTCGGGGCGCGGCTCGTCCTTCTGCCGGGCGTGCCGCTGCCGCCGACGATCGCGGCCACCATGGCGCTGCTGCCGCTCCCCGCGCTGCTGCTGACCGTGCTGCCGGCCGTGCTGGCCGCAAGGACGCCGCGCCTCTTCGGCCCGCCCGCCCTCATCCTGCTGTTCTGGACCGGCGACCTGCTGATGCTCGGCGAGGTCGCGGGCTGGTTCGGCGGCACCTGGGCGATGGGCCAGATGCTCGCGCTGAACGTCGCCCTGGCGCTTGTCGGGCTGATCGGCGCGCGCATCGTGCCTGCCTTCACCCTCAACGCGCTCCGCCGGGCGGGCCGGCCCGTCGAGCTGCGGCCGCTGCCCGGCATCGACCAGGCGGCGATGCTGGCGCTGCTGGCCGTGGTGCTCGTCGATCTCGCGGCGCCGGGCGGGGCCCTGGCCGGCGCCGTCGCCGCGCTTGCCGGCGTGCTGGCGGTGCTTCGCCTGTCGCGCTGGCACGGCCTGCGCACGGCGCATGAGCCGCTGCTCTGGGTGCTGCACGCCGCCTATGCGCTGCTGCCCGCGGCGCTGCTGCTGAAGGCGGCATTCCTGCTGACGGGTGCCGTATGGGCCGCCGGCTGGCTGCACCTGCAGGGAGCCGGCGCAATCGCGCTGATGATCCTGGCGGTGATGACGCGCGCGACGCTCGGCCACACCGGCCGCGACCTCGCCGCCGCCCCGCCCGTCACAGCTGCCTACCTCCTGCTGCTCGGCGCCGTCCTGCTGCGGGTCTTCGGGCCGCTCGCCCTGCCGGGCGCCACCGCCCTGGCCGCCGCCGCGCTCCTCTGGATCGGCGCCTTCGCGGCCTTCCTGGCCGTCTTCGCGCCGATGCTCGCGACGCCGCGGCCGGACGGCAAGCCCGGCTGAGCACGCCCCGTTCGGACCTCGTGGCGATGATGAGGAAGGACGCCGCATGCACGCGCGTGCGCCGCGGGTCTCGGCAATCAAGACATCGCCGCGCGGCCTTCCGTGTCAATCATGCGCATCGCGTGTCGATGCGCGCAGCCCGGGCCGCGCGCCCTCGCTTCTTCGCACAACCTGAGCGCCTGCGCACGCGCCGCGCGGCATCCGCATGCGCATGCGCGCGGCGCATGGCGGGCGTCACGGAAGCTTCGCGCGCTTCCAGCTGCTCACGACATTTCGATACCGCCGGTGCGAGCTTCCGTCGCATCGGCGCCGCGCAGGTGGTAGTGCTCGCACCGCATTTCAGGCAGGCGCGCATCCGGCGTGCCCGTATTCCTCATGGACGCAGGGAAGCTGGATGAATCCGGCTGGTGATCATGGATGGTGGCGCGTGCAGTCAACGGCCGGCCGATAGGCATCGCGGCGCCATCGCACGCCGCGCGCACGCCGCATCGGCAGGGCGGAGATGAGAATGGGCGCCGCGGCACGGCACGATGCGGCAGCGCCATGCGCCCCCATGCGGCTCCTGTTCGTCTCGGACCACGCCTATCTCCCGCAGCGCGTCGGCGGCACGAAGTCGAGCACGCACGAACTCTGCCTCTCGCTGCGCGAGCGCGGGCACGCGGTCGGCGTGCTCTGCCATCCGGGCCCGGAGCGTGATGCGCTCTGGCTTTACCACCGCATCGCGCATCGCGTCTTCGGCCCCGGCAGGCCCGTGCCGGACCGCGTGCTCCGCTACCCCGTCTGGCGACGCCACGACCTGGACGGAAGCGCGATCCGGCTCGTCACCGCGCGCTTCCGCGCCGATGCCGTCGTGGTGCAGGCCGAGCGGCCGGTCCCGCTGATCGAGGCGGCGCTCGGGACCGGGCTTCCCGTCTTCGTCTATCTGCGCGACGTCGAGCTGCACAAGCTCGCCGCTCCGCTGCCGGCCAATGCGCGCATCCGCTACATCGCCAACTCCGCCTTCACCGCCCGGCGCTACCGGGAAGCCTTCGGCCTCGACGCCGTGGTCCTGCCGCCGATCATGCGGCCTGAGCGCTACCGCTGCACGCCAGACCGCCGCTTCGTCACCTTCATCAACCCGGTGCCCGTGAAGGGAAGCGAGGTCGCCTTCGGCCTCGCCGCGGCGCGGCCCGACCTCCGCTTCCTCTTCGTCGCCGGCTGGCCGGTGGACGAGGCGGAGGACAGGGCGCGGCAGGACCGCGCGCGCGCACTCGGCAACGTCGCCTGGCAACCGAGCGTGGGGGACATGCGCAAGGTCTATTCCCGCACGCGCCTTCTGCTCGCGCCCAGCCAGTGGGAGGAAGCCTGGGGCCGCGTCGCCTCCGAGGCGCAGATGAGCGGCATCCCCGTGCTCGCCAGCGACCGCGGCGGGTTGCCGGAGGCGGTCGGGCCGGGCGGGCTGCTCGTGCCGCACGACGCGCCGATGGAGGCATGGCTCGCGGCGCTGTCCACGCTGCTCGACGATCCCGCCCGCTACGACGCCTTCTGCCGGGCGGCCGCCGCGCATGCCGAACGGCCGGACATCGCGCCCGACCATCTCGTCGCGCGGCTCGACGCCGTGCTGGCCGCGCATGTCGCCGCCTGGCCCCGGCCCGGCGCGGATCCGGCGCGGCGCGGCGCGGCAGCGCCCGCAGCGGCCGGGGTCTGAGAGGCGGGGAGCGACGCTTGGCAGCCCCCACCGCCCGCAAGGCCGTCGCCTTCTCCTTCGTCGCGAAATATGCGGCGCTGGCGCTGCGCACGGTCGGCCTCCTCGTCATCGCGCGCTTCCTGCCGCCCGAGGAGTACGGCGTCTTCGCGACCGCCGCCGCGGTCGTCATGCTCGTCTTCGTCTTCGCCGAATTCGGCCTGAACAGCTATCTCGTCCAGGCGCGGCGGTTCACCCGCGCGCTGATCGCGGTCGCGGTCGGGCTCTCGATCCTGCTCAACCTGCTCGGCCTCGCCGTCGTTGCGGCACTCGCCTGGCTGCTGCCGCTGGCGCGCGGCGTGCCCGACGCCGGCACCGTGCTGCTGCTCCTCGCCGCCGCCGCCGCCGTCGGGCCCTTCGCCCTGCCGGTCGCCGCCAAGCTGCAGCGGGCCATGCGGTTCGACAGGCTGCTGGTCATCGATCTCGGGCGGACGATCATCGGCGTCGGCGGCAGCATCGGCCTCGTCGCCGCGGGCTGGGGCATCCTCGGCCTCGCCTGGGCGGCGCTGGTCGAGGCGGTGTCGGGCGTCATCCTCACGCTCCTGATCGGCTCGGGGCGGCGTGCGGTCCTCCCCTCGCTCCGCGGCTGGCGCGGCGCCCTGCGCTTCGGCGGGCCGCTGGCCCTCGTCGGCGGCTTCCGGCAGGCCGCCGAGGCCGGCACCACGCTTCTCGTCAGCGGGCTGCTCGGCCATGCGGCCGCCGGCGTCTACTCCCGCGCCATCACCATCCAGACGCTGCTGCGCAAGGGCGTGATGGAGGCGATCTCGCCCGTCGTCCTGCCCGTGCTGGCGCGCGAGATCCGCCGCGGCAACGACCTCGGCCGCCTCTACCTCCGCAAGGTCGGCGCGCTGACCGCGCTGCACTGGCCCTTCTTCGCGGTGCTCGCCCTGCTCGCCGAGCCGGTCGTGCTGCTCGTCCTCGGCCCCCAATGGGAAGCCGCGGCGCCCGTCGTCCGCGTCCTGGCGCTCGCCGGCCTGTTCGACCCGTTCGGCGAGCTCAGCCTGAAGTTCTTCGTCGCCCTCGGCGCGAACACCGCCTTCCTCCGCATCCAGGTCGCCGTCGCCGCCGTGCGCCTCCTCGCCGTCGGCCTGCTCGCGACCGTGTCGCTGGAGGCCGCGGCGCTCGGCCTGGTCGCCGGCGCGGCGACGCGCGCCATCTGCGCGACGCTCTGGCTGGAACGCCGGCTCGACGTGTCCTGGGCCGCGATCGGCGGCTGCGTCGTGCAGGGCCTGGTGGTCACCGCCTTCTCCGTCGCCGGCCCCGCCCTCCTGCTGCTCGCCACCGGCTGGCCGGCGGACCTGCCCACCGGCCTCGCGGCCGGCGCGCTCGGCGCCATCGGCTGGGCAATCGGCCTCGCCGTCACGCGCCACGACCTCGGGGGGGAGCTGCTGCGCGCCGCGGGCGCGCTGCGGTCCCGCCTCACCCCATGGATCACCCTTCCCCGCCTTGGCTGGAGACGATGACGATGACAACCGCCGCGCAGCACGAACCCATCGTCACCCTCGTCGTGACGCCGCGCGAGAAATGGAGCGTCTGCCGCCGCTCGCTCGACAGCATCCTCGAGCACACGGCCAAGCCCTACCGCATGATCTGGGTCGATGGCGGCTCGCCCGAGCCGGTGCGGCGCGAGGTCGCGGCCGAGGCCGCGCGGCATGGCTTCGAGGTGGTGCGCACCCCGCACTATCTCACGCCCAACGAGGCGCGGCTGATCGGGCTGGGGCGCGTGCGCTCCCGCTACGTCGTCTTCATCGACAACGACGTCATCGTCTCCCCCGGCTGGCTCGAACCCCTCATCGACTGCGCGGAGACGACCGGCGCCGCCGTGGTCAGCCCGGTGATCTGCCAGGGCCATCCGGTGCACGAGATCGTCCACTGCGCCGGCGGCACCTGCGGCGTGAAGGACGTGGTGTCCGAGGACGGGCCGGAACGCCACATCTTCGAACACATCGCCAGCCAGGGCCGGCGCCTCGGCGACCTCCGCCGCCGCCTCTCCCGCTCCGAGACCGGGCTGGCCGAGTTCCACTGCCTGCTCGCCCGCACCGAGGTGGCGCAGCGCGACGGCATGATCGACCGCGAGATCCTGAACACGCGCGAGCACGTCGATTTCTGCATGAACGTGAAGGAGGCCGGCGGCACGATCTGGCTGGAGCCGGACAGCATCGTCACCTACCTGCATGACACGCCGCTGCAGCGCTCCGACCTCGCCTACTTCATGCTGCGCTGGAGCGACGCGTGGGAGAGGCGGAGCATCGAGCGCGTGATCGCCAAGCGCGGCCTCACCACGCGCGGCACCATCGGGCGCCGCCTGAAGAACGCCGGCTGGCGCCGACGCCAGTACCTCGTCGGCCCCTTCGTGGACCGCATGGCGGCGAAGATCCCCATCGGCCGGCTCCGCTGGCCGGCCAGGACGCTGATGGTCCGCGGCGAGGCGGCGCTGAACGCGCTGCTGACCCGCGCGCATGCCTGGAAGGCCGGCGACGCGCCGCCGCCCCGGCCGGCGCCCGCGGATGACGGCGGCCCGGCTTCCTCGGCGCGGTGACCTCCTTGGCGCCGGTCGCCTCCATCCTGGTCGCCGCCTACCGGGCCGCCCCGCACCTTCCGCACGCCCTGGCCTCGGCGCTCTCCCAGACCTGCCGCGACATCGAGGTGGTCGTCGTGGACGACGGCTCCGGCGACGACACCTTCGAGGTGATGCGGCATTTCGCGCGCCGCGACCCGCGCGTCGTCGCGCTGCGCCATGAGGTCAACCGCGGCCCCGCGGCGGCCCGCAACACCGCGCTCGATGCGGCCCGCGGGCGCTGGCTCGCGGTGCTCGACGCCGATGACGCGCTGCTCCCCGACCGCATCGAACGCCTCGTCGCGCAGGCCGAGACGCGCGGCGCCGACCTCATCGCCGACGAGCTGATCCAGACGGATTTCGACACCGGCGAACGCCTGCCGCCGGAACTCGCCGGGCGCATCGTCACCCAGCCGGGACCGGTCACCCTCGCCGGGATGGTGCAGCGCGACCGCCCCGACATGATCGGGCGGACGCAGTTCGGCTTCCTCAAGCCCGTCATAAGCCGGGACTTCCTGCTCCGCACCGGCGTGCGCTACCAGGAGGATCTCCGCGCCGGCGAGGATTTCGTCTTCGCCTTCCAGTGCGTGGCGCATGGCGGCCGCTACCTGCTGACGCCGGAGCGCGGCTACGTCTATCGCGTGCGCGGCGAATCCGTCTCCGGCCAGACCCGCTCCCACCTCGATCTCTGCATCGGCAACCGGCGCCTGCTGGAACTCGCCGATCCGGCCGATGCCGCGCTCGTGCAGGCGCTGCGCCTGCGCCAGTACCTGCTCGACTTCGCCTGCTTCAAGCTGCACTTCGACAATGGCCACCGCCGCCGCGCGCTGGAGCACGCGGTCCGCGTGCCGCTCGGCTACATGGCGCGCCGGCTCGGCGCCGCCGCAGGGCGGCGCGCCTCGGCGGCCTGCCGCCCGCTGCTCTATCGTGCGGCGCGGCCCATCCGCGAAGACGGTGCGGCCGAGTGATCGCCGTCGTCTTCGCCACGCGCAACGGCGCGCGGACGCTGCCGGAGATGCTGCCGCGCCTGCTCGCGCTGCGCGCGCCGCCCGGCGGGCACCGCATCGTCGCGGTGGACAATGGCAGCACGGACGCGACGCCGGCGATCCTGCGCGACGCCTCGGCGGCGAGCACGGCCCCCTTCGCCGTGCTCCGCGAACCGCGCGCGGGCAAGAACCGCGCGCTGAACCACGCGCTGCCCCTCGTCTCCGAAGCGTCGCTCGTCGTCCTCACCGATGACGACGTCCTGCCCGAGCCCGACTGGCTCGAAAGGCTCTGCGCCGCGGCGCAGGCGAACCCCGGTGCCGACATCCTCGGCGGCGCCATCCGGCCGCGCTGGCCCGGCGCGATGCCGCCCTGGATCGCCGGGCACGGGGTGCCCCTCGGCGTCGTCTACGGCGCGACGGATCCGCGCCTGCCGGCCGGCCCGGTCGGCCCCGACCTGGTCTGGGGGCCGAACATGGCGATCCGCGGCGCCGTGCTCCGCGCCGGCCACCGCTTCGACGAGGGCGTGGGCCCGGACGGCGCCGCCGCGTCGTACGGCATGGGCAGCGAGACCGAGTTCACCACGCGGCTCGCGCGGGCCGGGCACCGCGCCGTCTTCGTCCCCGACGCCGTCGTCCACCACCTCGTCCGGCCGGAGCAGACGGAGGAGGCCTGGGTGCTCGGCCGCGCCTTCCGCCACGGCCTCGGCTTCTTCCGCTATCACCCGCGTCCCGGGCGCGGGCGGCTGCCCTGGATTGCAGGCCTCCCGCCCCGCCTCGCCGCCGATCTCGCCGCCCATTCGACGGCGGCGGCGGTCGCCCGCCACCTGCCGCGGGGCCGCCTGCGCTTCCGGATCCTCTGGCAGGCCGCTTGGCTGCGCGGCGCCGCGCAGCATCTCCGCCGCACCTCCGCGCCACCCCCCGGCGCCGCGGAGGCACCGGCCGCCAAGGGCACCGCGGCCGGCTGACGGCCGGCACGACGGCGCCCCGCCTCGGCCCCGCGCCGGGGGCCGCCCTGCTGCGCCGCCCCGCGGTTTCCCCGCCGGTGCTGCTGCGGGCATGATGGGTCCGTGACCCGCGCCCCCGCACCGCCCTCCGGCCTGACCATCCGCGCCTTCCGTGCCACGCCCGTGCTCGTGCCGATGCGCCGCCCGCTCGGCACCAGCGCGATGACCGTGACCCACGCGCCGCTCCTGCTGCTCGACCTGGAGACGGAGGAAGGCGTCACCGGCCGCGCCTATCTCTTCTGCTATCTCCGCGGCGCCGCGCCAGCGATGGCCGCGATGGTCGCGGAGGTCGAGGCGGTGGTCCGCGGCGAGAAGCTCGTGCCGCTCGCCCTCGCGCGCCGGCTGGCGCGCCACTTCACCCTGCTCGGCCTGCAGGGCGTCGCGCGCATGGCCGCCGCCGGCCTCGACGTCGCGGCGTGGGACGTGCTCGCCCGCGCCGCCGGCCTGCCGCTCGCGGCGCTGCTCGGCGGCGCGCCGCGCCCGCTCCCCGCCTATGACAGCCGCGGCCTCGGCCTGAACCTCTCGCCCGACGCCGCGGCCGAGGAGGCGGAGGCGATGGTCGCCGAGGGCGGCTTCGGCGCCGTGAAGCTCCGCCTCGGCCGGCCCGACGCCGCCGCCGACCGCGCCGCGCTGCGCGCCGTGCGCCGCCGCCTGCCGGACCGCGTCGCGGTCTTCGTCGACTTCAACCAGGCCCTCACCCTGCAAGAGGCCCTCGCCCGCGCCCCCTGGCTCGACGCCGAGGGCGCCGCCTGGGTCGAGGAGCCGGTGCGCCACGACGATTTCGCGGCCTGCGCCGCCCTCGCCCGCGTCCTCGCCGCGCCGTTGCAGCTCGGCGAGAACTTCTCCCACCCGCCCGACATGGCCCGCGCCCTCGCCGCCGGCGCCTGCGACCTCGTCATGCCCGACCTCGAGCGCATCGGCGGCGTCACCGGCTGGATCGGCGCCGCCGGCCTCGCCGCCGCCCACCGCATCGAGATGTCGTCCCACCTCTTCCCCGAGGTCAGCGCCCATCTCCTCTGCGCCACGCCGACGGCGCATTGGCTTGAATACGTCGACTGGGCCGACCCGCTCCTCCGCCATCCGCTGCGCATCGCCGACGGCCTCGCCCAGACCTCCTCCGCCCCGGGCAACGGCCTCGACTGGGACGAGGACGCGGTGCGGCGCTACGGCATCGCCTGAACGGCGCGCCGCCTACAACGCATCCCCCTCCGCCCGCCGCCGCAGCTCACGCCGCCGCTCCTCGCCGCCCGCCATCCTCGGGTGCAGCGCCAGCGCGGCATCGAGGCTGCGCAGCGCGCCCGCCAGATCGCCGCGCTCCTCCTGCAGCTCCGACAGCGCCAGCAGCGCGCCGAAATGCCGCGGCTCCAGCCGCAGCGCCTCCTGCAGGTCCCGCGCCGCCGCCGCCGGATCGCCGAGCCGCGCCAAGGCACGGGCACGCAGCAGCCAGGGCTCGGCCGCGCCGGGCTCCAGCACCAGCGCGCTGTCGAAATCCTCCAGCGCCTCCGCCGGCTCGTTCGCCTGCAGGTTCCGCGCGCCCCGCCGCAGCAGCAACGCCGCCGCCGGCGAGACCGCGCCGGTCCAAGCCGCCCGGATCCGCGTCTCGACGAGCTGCGCCCCCGCCGCATCCGGCGCGGTGCGCAGCGCCTCGAACAGCCGGTCGAGTTCCGCGCGCCGCTGCTCGGCCGGGCCGCGCGGCGCGGGCGCCGCCTGCTGGGCCAGCGCAGGCAGAGCGAGCGCGGGGACGGAGAGTGACAGCAGCAGCACCAGCATCCGGAGCATGAGCGGACCTCCCCGCCGCAGATGGGTGCTCACCGCCCGATCGCGATGCCCGCCGCCGCCACGATGCCGCGGAACTTCGCCAGCTCCGCCGCCAGGAAGTCGCGTGTCGAGGCGGGCGTCGAGGGGCCGGCGGCGTCCACCCCGGCGGCCGCCAGCCTCTCCCGCACCGATGCCTCGGCCAGCGCGGCATTGGCCGCCGCGCCCAGCCGCGCGGCCACCGGCGCCGGCAGCCCCCGCGGCCCGAGCAGCACGTTCCAGGTGGTGACGTCGAACCCCTCCATCCCGGCCTCGGCGAGGGCGGGGATCTCCGGCACCAGCGGATGCCGCCGCGGGATGGTGACCGCGAGCCCGCGCGACGTGCCGTCCCGCAGATGCGGCGCGGCGGAGGCCAGCACCTCGCAGGACCAGTCCACCTCGCCCGCCGCCATCGCCGCCAGCACCTGCGCGCCGCCGCGGTACGGGATGTGCTCGGCGCGCAGCCCGCCGGCGCGGGCCAGCAGGAACTCGGCCGTCAGGTGGCCGATCCCGCCCGCGCCGGAGGTGGCGAAGGAAAGCCCGCCCGGCCGCGCGCGCATCGCCGCCAGCAGCTCCCCGATCGTGCGATGCGGCGACCGGCCCGGCACCACCACCACCAGCGGCCCGCCGCCGATCATCGCGATCGGCGCGAAATCCTCCACCGGGTCATAGGGCGTGGTTCCCGGCAGCGCCGCCGGGTTGGTCGCGTGGGACGACGCGGTGCCCACCAGCAGCACATGCCCGTCCGGCGCCGCGCGGCGGACATGCTCCGCGCCGAGCGAGCCGCCGGCCCCCGCGCGGTTCTCCACCACGATGCGCACGCCCGGGCCGAGGATCGCCGCCATCCGCTCCGCCAGGATGCGCGCCGCGATGTCGGTGGACCCGCCGGCGGTGAAGGGCACGACGAGCGAGATCGGGCGATCCGGCCAGGCGGGCTGCGCCCGGGCGGGCAGGGCGGCGCCCATCGGCAATGTCAGCAGCGCGCGTCGTCGCATCGGGCGATGTTCACCGATCGCCGGCGCCCCTGGCAAGCATCGGGGGCGCATCACGCCTTGACGACGTTCCCCCCCGCCGCGCCGGCCCGCGCCAGGGCGTTGCGCGTGTCCACCACCAGCCGCGCCGCCCCGGCCAGCCCGCGGTAATCCACCCCGTCATGGTCGGTCGCGACCACCACCGCGTCGTATCCCGCGATCCGCGCCGCGTCCCAGGGCACCGAGCGCAGCCCGACGAGCCCGGCCGGCGCCTCCCCCGCCGGGATCTCGGGCACGAAGGGATCATGGTACTCCACCGCGGCGCCGCGCCGGCGCAGCAGCTCCATCACCGCGACCGAGGGGCTCTCCCGCAGGTCATCCACGTTGCGCTTGTAGGCGACGCCGAGGACGAGCACCCGCGCCTCGCGCAGCCCCCGCCCCGCCGCGCCGTCCAGCGCCTCCGCCAGCCGCTCCACCACGTGGCGCGGCATCGCCCCGTTCACCTCGCCCGCCAGCTCGATGAAGCGCGTCGCCACCCCGTGCTCCCGCGCCTTCCAGGCGAGGTAGAAGGGATCGACCGCGACGCAGTGGCCGCCGATGCCCGGCCCGGGCTGGAAGGGCATGAAGCCGAAGGGCTTCGTCCCCGCCGCCCCGATCACCTCCCACACATCCAGCCCCATCGCCTCGAAGACGAGCTTCAGCTCATTCACCAGCGCCACGTTCACCGCGCGGAAGACATTCTCCGTCAGCTTCGCCGCCTCCGCCGCCGCGGCGGAGGAGACCGGCACCGCCCGCCCCGAGATGCCCGCATAGAAGGCGGCGGCGAGGGAGAGGGAAGCGGGATCGTCCGCGCCCACCACCCGCGGCACGCCCTCCGGCCCTGCCGCCGCGCCGGCCGGGTCCTCCCGCTCCGGCGCATGCGCCAGGAACACGTCGCGCCCGCAGGCCAGCCCGCCCGCCTCCAGCGCCGGCCGCACCAGCCCGGCCGTGGTGCCGGGATAGGTGGTGGATTCCAGCACGACGAGCTGCCCCGGCCGCAGCCGCGCCGCCACCTCCGCCACCGCCCGCCTCAGCGGCCCGAGATCCGGCTGGCGGTGCCGGTCGAGCGGCGTCGGCACGCAGAGCAGCAGCAGGTCGGGCTCGCCCAGCCGTCCGGGGTCGCCGGTCGCCTCGAACCGGCCGCCGTCGCGGAGCGCGGCCACCGCCGCATCGGGAATGTGCCGCAGCGGCGACCTTCCCTCCGCCAGCATCGCCAGCCTGCGCGCCTCCGCCTCGAAGCCGAGCACCCGGTGGCCGCGCCCCGCCACCGTCATCGCCAGCGGCAGGCCGACATAGCCGAGCCCGACGATCCCCACCGCTGCCTCGCGCGACTCGATGCGGGCGCGCAGCCGGGCGGCCACCTCCCCGGCAGGCGCCGCGCCGCGGCGGAAGGCCGTCATGTCCGTCATGCGATGGGTCCCCGCGTGGTTTTCGCGCAAGGGTTGAATATTAACGCCTCTCTTGCGCGTCCGTCACGCCAGGATCTCGCGCAGATGCGCGCAGACCCGCCGCCCCACCTCTCCGTCCCACAGCCGGACGGGCCGGGCGCGGGGCCATCGCCCCGACAGCGCCTCCTCCACCGCCCCGGGCAGCGCGGACGGCGCCACCAGCCGGCTGCTGCCCTCGCGCAGCGTCACCGGCCGCTCCGTCCCCTCCCGCAGCGTCAGGCAGGGTATGTCGAGAACCGTCGCCTCCTCCTGCACCCCCCCGCTATCCGTCGCCACCAGCGCCGCGCGGGTCAGCAGCGCCGCGAAGTCGAGATAGCCGAGCGGCGGCAGGACGAGCACGCCGGGCGGCGGCGACAGGCCGAAGCTCTCCATCCGCAGCCGCGTGCGCGGGTGCAGCGGCCAGGCGAGCCTCAGGCGCGCCGCCGCCCGCCCGGCCGCCTCCAGCCAGGCCGCCAGCCTTTCGCGGGAATCGACATTCTCCGCCCGGTGCAGCGTCAGCACGCCGTAGCCGCCGGCCGGAAGCCCCTCCGGCAGCGCGCGCCCACCTGCGCGGGGGATCATGTGCAGCAGCGTGTCGGCCATGCTGTTGCCCACCGCCCGCACCCGCGCCGCCTCATGCCCGGAGGCGACGAGCGCCGCCGCATCCTCCTCCGTCGCCGCCCAGAGGATGTCGGAGATCGCATCCACGGCGCGGCGGTTGATCTCCTCCGCCATGTCGCGGTCGGTGCCGCGCAGCCCGGCCTCCAGATGCGCGACCGGGATGCGCAGCTTCCGCGCGGCGAGGGCCGCGGCAAGCGTCCCGTCCACGTCGCCCGCGACGACGACGAGGTCCGGCCGCTCCGCCCGCCACGCCGCCTCGCAGGCGATCATGGTGCGCCCGGTCAGCTCCGCATGGCTGCCGCCGGCGATCCCGAGCGCGATGTGCGGCCGCGGCATGCCGAGATCGTCGAGATGCGCGGCGAACAGCCGGTCGTCATGGTGCTGGCCCGTGTGCAGCAGCCGCGGCACGCAGAAGGGCTCCGCCTCGTGCAGCGCCCGCCACACCGCGGCGAGCTTCGGCAGGTTCGGCCGCGCGCAGGCGACCAGGTGGAGGGTCGGCAGGGACATCCGCCGAGCGTAGCGGCATCACCCCCTCCCACCGATGGCACATTTTTTCCTTGACTCAGCCTTTGATCCTAGAACATGCTTGGCCTGCCAAGGGGCGAACTGCGTCCACGCCGCCCCCGGCCCCTCCCCATCCTCTCCGCAGGACCCCCACCATGTCCCGTCATCCCCGCCCCGCGGGGCTGCGCTGATGTCCGGCGCACCCGCCCTGCTGGCCGCGCTCGACGCGCCCGCCCGCATCCTCGTGGCGCCCGGGGCGCTGCACGCCCCCGCCGCGCCCGTCCGCCCGCAGCCCTCCAGCCGCGCCACGTCGCTCGACGCCGATGGCCTGACCTGGCGCGAGCACGCGCCCGACACGCCCCGCTTCCACGGCCCCTCCGCGGGGAGCGGCCCCTCCGCGGGGAGCGGCCCCTCCGCGGGGAGCGGCCCCGGCCGCGCCCTGCTGATCGAGGGCGCGCGCACCAACCTGCTGCGCAACCCGCGCTTCGAGGGCGCGGTGCCCGGCCTTGTCGGTTCCGGCGGCGCGGTGCCCACGCAGATGAGCTGGACCTTCGCGGCGGGCCACACGCTGACCGTCCACGCGCTCGGCCCCGTGCAGGGCCTGCCCTGCCTGGAGATCGAATTCACCGCGCCGGGCGCCGGCAGCAGCACGCTCGGGCTGGAGGTCGCCTCCGGCGTCGCCCTGCAGCCCAACACCACCTACACGGTCAGCATCCTCGCGCAGATCACCGGCGGCAGCACGGCCGGCTTCTCCAATTTCGGCATCCGCGGCCGCACCGACGCCGCGACGGCGCTGAACCACCCCTTCACCAGCCTGCTCGCCGTCTCCACCACGGCGCTGACCCGCATCACCAGCAGCTTCACGACCGCCGCGGATGCGTCCTCCGGCCGCATGCAGCTGATCTTCGTCACGGGCGGCGCCGCGAATATCCGCCTGCGCCTCGCCGCGCCGCAGATGGAGGCCGGCGGCTTCGCCAGCACGCCGATCCTGCCCCTGGCCGGATCGCCCGCCCCCGGCACGCGCGGCGCCGATCTCGTCACGGCGGCGCTGCCCGCCCTCGGCATCGGCCCGAACGGCGCCTGCACCCTCCTCCTCTCCGGCACCTTGCCCCAGGCCGCGGGCGCGCTGCCGCAGACGCTCCTCCAGCTCGACGACGGCACCGCCGCCAACGGCGTCGCGCTGCTGAACGAGGCCGGCGGCACCCTGGTCCTCCGCCGGCTGCTCGCCGGCGCCGCGGCCGACGCGGCGCCGGGCACCTTCACGCCCGGCACGCGATTGCGCCTCGGCCTCGCCCTCGACGGCACCGGCCGCGCCGCCGCCTCGCTCAACGGCGCGGCGCTCGTCGCGGTGACCGGCGCGCCGACCACCGGGCTGACCACGCTCCGCCTCGGCAACGGCCCCGCGGGCGACCGCCCGGCCTTCGTCGAAGCCGCGTCCCTGCGCAGCCGCCCCTACGCCCTGCCGGACCCCGCGCTCGCCGCCGCCGTCGCGGCGCTGCCGTCATGAGCGGCGCCCAGCCCCGCGCGCCCCTGGCGCGCCTGCTCGACCTGCGGCGGCTCCGGCCCGCCCGCCATCCAGTCGAGCAGCTCCACCGTGTGCACCGTCGGCCTGCCGCCGCCCGAAAGCTGCGTCAGGCAACCGATGTTGCCCGCGGCAATCAGATCCGCCCCCGTGCGGTCGAGGTGCCCGAGCTTGCGCGCGCGCAGCTGCCCGGCGATCTCCGGCTGGAGGATGTTGTACGTCCCGGCCGAGCCGCAGCAGATATGCGCCTCCGCAGGCTCCTTCACCGCGAAGCCGGCGCGCTTCAGCAGGTCCTTCGGCGCGGCGGTGATCCCCTGCCCGTGCTGCAGGCTGCACGCGGCGTGGTAGGCGACGGTCAGGCCCGGCGCGGCGCGCGTCGGCGCGTAGTCGAACTTCCGCAGCACCTCCGACACGTCCATCGTGATCGCGCTGACCCTCGCGGCGCGTTCCGCCCATTCCTCGTCCCCGGTGCGGAACATGAAGCCGTAATCCTTCACCGTCGTGCCGCAGCCCGAGGCGTTGATCACCACCGCGTCCAGCCCCTCGCCCTCCATCTCGGCGGTCCAGGCGGCGACGTTGGCGCGCGCCAGCCGCATCGCCGGGTCGTGGTGGCCCATGTGGTGGTCGAGCGCGCCGCAGCACCCCTGCCCTGCCGTCACCACCACCTCGACCCCCATGCGGGTCAGCAGCCGGATCGTCGCCTCGTTGATCGAGGGGGCGAGCACCTGCTGCGCGCAACCGGTCAGCAGCGCCACGCGCCCGCGCCGGACCCCCTCCGCCCGGTGCACCCCCGGCCGCTCGACGGCCGAGCGCGCGGGGACCGAGGCGGGGGCGAGCCGCAGCATCGCCCGCAGCCGCTCCGCCGTCATCCCGCGCCCGGGGATCAGCCCCGCGAAGCGCCGCCCGAGCACGCCGCCGCGCAGCGCCAGCCGGAACCGCCGCGGATAGGGCAGCAGCGCCGAGAGCAGCCGCCGCAGCGCGCGCTCCGCCCGCGGCCGCTCATACGTCTCCTCGATGTGGCGCCGCGCATGGTCGACCAGGTGCATGTAGTGCACGCCGGACGGGCAGGTCGTCATGCAGGACAGGCAGGAGAGGCAGCGGTCGATGTGCTTCACCACCTCCGGCGTCGCCGGCCGGTCGTTCTCCAGCATGTCCTTGATGAGGTAGATGCGCCCCCGCGGGCTGTCGAGCTCGTCGCCCAGCAGCAGGAAGGTCGGGCACGTGGCGGTGCACATGCCGCAATGCACGCAGGTCCGCAGGATCCTGTTGCTCTCGGCGGTGTCGGGATCGCGGAGCTGCGTCTCCGTGAAGCTCGTCTGCATGGGTCCCCCTGGCCGGCCGCAAGATGGGGTGCGGCGGCCCCCGGGGAAAGAACAACCCTCATCCGCCCCGCCGCCAAGGCATCTTCAGGCGGGGCGGAAACCGCCCGGCGACCCGGAAGATGCGTCAGACGATCAGCCAGGCCGGTCTCGACGCCGCCGACGGCGGCGAAACCGGCCTGGAGGCCCGGCGCCGAAGGAAGGCGCCGGGCCGGTCGTGGCCCCCGCGGGGCTCCGCCTCAGGCGAAGAGGAAATCGCCCGCCGAGAACCCCGCGCTCTGCAGGCCCTCGAGCGAGGTGATGTCCGTGAAGCGCGCGATCGAGACCGCCGTATCGGGCGCCGACACCACCAGCAGGCTCGCCACGTTCACCGTGCTGTTGAAATACACGATGAGGTCGCCCGCCTCCTCGTTCCGCGCGGCCTCCACCGCCGCCGCACCGGTGGCGAAGGCCTGGTCGGTCAGCACCATCACGCCCTCGCCGTCCGACTCCGCCGCGGCGCCGCTGAAGAAGCTCGCCACCTGGCCGCCCGCGCCGCCGCTGCCGTCGATGAAGTTCGCCCCGGCCGCATCCTCGCCGAGTCCCGCCGCGTCGAACAGCAGCACGTCCTCGCCCGGGTTGAAGTCCACCAGCGTCGCGAAGGCGGGCGCGGTGCCCGCGGCGGCCGGCGATTGCGGGTCGTTGAAGCGGAAGGCGAAGGTGTCCGCCCCGCTGCCGCCGCGCACCACGTCCAGCCCCTCGCCGATCCAGAGCTGGTCGTTCCCCGCGCCGCCGTTCAGCACATCGGCCGAGAGGTCGCCGCGCCCGGTGCCGGGCCCGGAATCGCCCCACAGCACGTCGTCGCCGGCGCCGCCGAGGAGCTGGTCCACCCCGGTCCCGCCGAACAGCACGTCGTCGCCGGCGCCGCCCTCGAGCCGGTCCGCGCCCGCCTCGCCGAACAGCACGTCATTGCCGCGGCCGCCCCGGATGAGGTCGTCCCCGTCGCCGCCCCTTGCCGTGTCGGCGCCGCCGCCGCCCCGGATCGTGTCGTCGCCGCCGCTGCCGACGAGGCTGTCATCGCCCTGCCGCCCGATGAGACGGGAGCCGACGGCCTCGATCTCGCCGGAGGCGACCGGAAGCACGAGCTTGTAGCCGGCCGTGCCGTCGATCTCGCCCGGCGTGCCGGCGCCGACGCTCCCATCCACCGACAGGCCATGGATCACCATCTCGCGCAGCCCGAGCGGGAAGAGCTGGTCGGCCGTGATCCCCTCGGCCAGGCCCTCGCCCGCCGCGAGGTCGAAGGTCTGCTCGTAGCGGATGCGTCCGTCGGGCGCGGTCGGGAAGCCCTCCAGCCCGGCATCCGGCGGCGTGGTCGCGTTCAGCAGGATCGGGCCGTAGGCCGGCAGGCCCTCGGCCAGCTCCACGAAGCCGTCGCCATCGGCGTCGAGCGCGCGGGACGGCGTGTTGCTCTCCAGCGGCACGCCATCCTCGGACAGGCGGCCATGGATGTGCTGGATGTGCACCTGGTTCGGCTCCAGCCCGTCCGCCTCGATGCGGATGGTCAGCCGGTCGTCCTCCCGGGCGAGCTCGGCGAAGCCGCTGATGCCGGAGCCGTTGAGCGCGGTGAACTCGACACGGCCGAGGTCGCGCGCGACGACGGTCTCGCCCGTCGGGCTGGCGCGACGCACCGCGTCGAAGGGTACGGGATCGGCACGGCCGGCATCATCGGACGGGCGGTCGCCCGTATGGTCGTGGTGCGCGTTCTGCATGGTGTCATCCCTGGTCGGCCTGCGGGATTGCACGGCCTTCCAGCCGCGCTACCCGGGCCGGGGATGCGCCGGATGCGTAATTCACGGGGACGTCAGAATTATCCGCAAATAAATCGCCCGATATCGAAGTGCCATCATTCCAGAAAAGGGAGAATCCCCCCGAATCACGGCCCGACGGGACGTCATTGTCTTGTCACGCAAGGCGTTTGTCTTGGACTTTTCCCGGACAGCCGGGAACTCAAGCGGCAGCGCCCGCGCGCATCCTGCCGGGATTGAAGATGCCTGCGGGATCCAGCGCCGCCTTCACCCGCGCGCCGATCGCCGCGAGCGCCGGCGGCTCCTCCGGGATCACGGCGACCGCGGCGCGCAGCGGCTCCGGCGCGCGGAACAGCGTGAAGGTGCCGCGCGCCTCGGCCGCGGCGCGCATCACCGCCCCGTGCGTCGCCTCCGTCGCCGGCCCCGCCGCCCAGACCAGCCCGCCGCCCCAGTCCAGCAGCAGCCGCGCGCCGAAGGCGCTGGACAGGGCGGCCGCCACGTCCGGCGCGGCGGAAGGCCGCACCGAGACGCGCCAGATCGCCGCATCCGCCGCGGCGCCGAGCGGCACCGCATCCCGCACGCCCCGCCACAGGGCGCGCGACTCCTCGTCGCCGATCACCGACACATCGCCGAACCGCGCCAGCCCGTCCCGCAGCCGCGCGGCGCGATAGGCGACGGAGTCGGCGAAATCCTCGACGCGAAGGATCGCGACCGGACCTTCCGGCAGCAGCGCCGCGCCGCTGACGCCGAACGGGCTGCCCAGCGCCGCCGCCAGCGCCCGCACGCCCGTGCGGACATCCGGCACGCGCAGGCGCACCGTGGCGCTCGTCTCCGGCGCCGGCAGCACCTTCAGCGTCACCTCCGTGATCACGCCGAGCGTGCCGTGGCTGCCGGTGAGCAGCTTGCAGAGATCGAGGCCCGTGACGTTCTTCAGCACCCGCCCGCCGCTCCGCACCACCTCCCCCGCGCCGTTGACGAAGCGGATGCCGAGAACGTGGTCGCGCATCGCGCCCGCGGTGATCCGCCGCGGGCCCGACAGGTTCGCCGCCACCACGCCGCCGAGCGTCGCCGCCTCCGCCGCGCCGAACACCGCGCGCGTGTCCGGCGGCTCGGGCGCGATCATCTGCCGGTGCTCCGCCAGCGCCGCCTCGATCTCGTCGAGCGGCGTGCCCGCGCGCGCCGAGAGCACGAGCTCGGTCGGCCGGTGCAGCGTGATGCCCGTCAGGTTGCGGGTCGAAAGGGTGCGCGCCGCCTGCACCGGCCGCAGCAGCCCCCGCTTGCCCCCGCGCCCCTCCACCGCGATCGGCTCCCGCGCCGCCGCGGCCTCCGCCACGGCGCGCGCCACCCCCTCCTCGCTCGCCGGCGCGATGGGGTTCACCCGCGCGCATCCTCCAGCGGGAACACCTTGTGCGGGTTGAGCAGCCAGCCGGGATCGAAGGCCGCCTTGATCCGCCGCTGCTGGTCCAGCTCATGCGGCGCGAACTGCACGCCCATCAGGTCGCGCTTCTCCACCCCCACCCCATGCTCTCCCGTCAGGCAGCCGCCCACCTCGACGCAGAGCTTCAGGATGTCCGCCCCGAAGGCCTCGGCGCGGCGGAAGCTGTCGGGGTCGTTCGCGTCGAACATGATCAGCGGGTGCAGGTTGCCGTCGCCGGCATGGAACACGTTGGCGACCTTCAGCCCGTATTCCTCGCTCATCTCGCCGATCCGCCGCAGCACGCCCGGCAGCTCCCCGGTCGGGATCGTGCCGTCCATGCAGAGGTAGTCCGGCGAGAGCCGCCCGACCGCGCCGAAGGCGCCCTTCCGCCCCTTCCAGATCGCGACGCTCTCCTCCGCCGTCTCCGCCACCTTCAGGCTGATCGGGTCGAACCGCGCGCAGATCGCCCGGATGCGGTCGAGCAGCGCGTCCTGCTCCGCCTTGCTGCCCTCCACCTCGATGATCAGCATCGCCTCGGCATCCAGCGGGTAGCCCGCATGGGCGAAGGCCTCGCAGGCGTGGATGCAGGGCCGGTCCATGAACTCCAGCGCCACCGGGATGATGCCGGAGCCGATGATCGCATCCACCGCCGCGCCCGCGACGTCGGTCGCGCGGAAGGCGGCGAGCATCGCGCGCGCGCCCTCCGGCCCGCGCAGGATCCGCACCGTCACCTCGGTGATGATGCCGAGCTGCCCCTCGCTGCCCGTCAGCAGGCCGAGCCAGTCATAGCCCGCCGCGTCGAGGTGCCCGCCGCCGATCTCGACGACCTCGCCCTCCGGCGTCACCAGCTTCAGCCCGAGCAGGTTGTTCGCGGTGACGCCGTATTTCAGGCAATGCGCGCCGCCCGAGTTCATGTTGACGTTGCCGCCGATCATGCAGGCGAGCTGGGAGGACGGGTCCGGCGCGTAGAAGAATCCCTCGTGCTCCACCGCGCGGGTGATGCCGAGGTTGGTGACGCCGGCCTCCACCACCGCCAGCCGGTCCTCGAAATCGATCTCGAGGATGCGGTTCATGCGCATCAGCCCGATCACCACCGCATCCGCCAGCGGCAGCGCGCCGCCCGACAGGCTGGTGCCCGCGCCGCGCGGCACCACGCGCACCCCCTCCTCGTGGCAGAAGCGCATCACCGCGGCGACCTGCTCCGTCGTCTCCGGCAGCACCACGGCAAGGGGCGGCTGGCGATAGGCCGAGAGCCCGTCCGTCTCGTACGGCTTCAGCCGCACCGCCTCGCTGATCGTCGCCTCGCCGGGGCAGATGGCGCGCAGCGCGGCCACGATCTCCGCGCGGCGGGAGAGGACGTCCGCATTGGGCGGCGGCAGGGCGATCATGGCGGCTCCGGCGTGTCGGGCGGAACATGGTCCGGGCGCCGCGGAGCGGCAAGGCGCGGCCCGCCACGCACGAAAACCGCGCCGGGGAAGCCCCGGCGCGGCCAATGCTTCCGATGCCGGGAACGCGCGCCCCGGCTATCCCGACTCAGCCCTGGCGGGCCTTCATGCGGGGGTTCTTCTTGTTCAGCACGTACACGCGGCCCCTGCGACGCACCAGGAAGCAGTTCTTGTCGCGGGTCTTCGCGGTCTTCAGCGAGTTGCGGATCTTCATAGCGGCGGCCTTTCGAAGGCGGGCGAGATACGGGCGCAGGCCCCCGGTGTCAACCTCGTCCCCGCGGCGCGGGCCGCTACCCCTCGTGCCGCGGCCCGGTCTCCGCCCGCTCCGGCACGCGGCGCGCCGTGCCGCGGCGGTCGAGCGCGGCGCGCACGCGGTCGGCCAGTTCCGACCGGCGGTAGGGCTTGCCGAGCACGTCCATCGCGGCGGCGGTCGGCCCGTCCATCACGAGATCCTCGTTGTAGCCGGTGGTCAGCAGCACCGGCACGCCCGGCAGGCGCCGCCGCACCTCCTCGGCCAGGGCCAGCCCGTTCAGCCCGCCCGGCATGACGATGTCGCTGAACAGCAGGTCGATGGAACGGCCCTCCGGCCCGTCCAGCACCTCCAGCGCCTGCTCGCCGCTGCGCGCCGCCAGCACCCGGTAGCCGAGGCCCTCGAGGTGCTCGCACGCCAGCGCCAGCACGTCCTCGCCGTCCTCCACCACCAGCACCGTCTCGGTGCCCTCGGCCCGCGGCGGGGTGCCCGCGGGCTCGGCCCCGGCGCCATCCGCCCGGCGCCGTTCCGCCGCGCCGTCGGCGGCCGGGAAGAGGAACCGCACGCGCGTCCCCCGTCCCGGTTCGCTCTCGATCTCCAGCCGGCCGCCCGATTGCTGCGTGAAGCCGTGCGCCATGGCGAGGCCGAGCCCGGTGCCGAGGCCGGACCGCTTCGTGGTGAAGAAGGGCTCGGTCGCGCGCTCCAGCACCTGCGGCGGCATGCCCTGCCCGGTGTCCGCCACCTCCAGCGCCACGTAGCGGCCGCCGGGCAGGCCGTTGGCCTCGACCTGCTTCGTGGCGGTGGAGATCGTCACGCTCCCGCCCCCCGGCATCGCGTCGCGCGCGTTGATCAGCACGTTCAGCAGCGCCATCTCGAGATGCGTGGGATCGACGTTCACGGCCGGCAGCCGCCGCTGCGCGCTCACCCGCAGCTCGTTCCGCGCGCCGAGCGTGGTCTCGATCATCTCGCTGAAGCCGTCGACCAGCGCGTTCAGGTCCACCAGCTTCGGCTCCAGCCGCGTCTTGCGCGCGAAGGCGAGGAGCTGGCGCGTCAGCTTCGCGCCGCGCTCCGCCGCCGCGCCGGCATTCTCCAGGCTGCGGCGCTGGCGGTCGTCCGCCGCGCGGCCCTTCGCGTTCTCGATGTTGCCGAGGACGACCTGCAGCAGGTTGTTGAAGTCGTGCGCCAGCCCGGCGGTGAGCTGGCCGATGCTCTCCATCTTCTGCGCCTGGCGGAACGCCTGCTCCGAGGTGCGGCGGCGCGTGATGTCGAGCTGGGAGGCAAAGAAGTAGAGCAGCTTCCCCGCCTTGTCGTAGACCGGCGCGATGTAGACGCCGTTCCAGAAGGGCGTGCCGTCGCGCTTGTAGTTGATGATCTCGACGGAGATGGCGCGGCGTTCCGCGATCGCCTGCCGCAGCTCGGCCACCTGGGCGCGGTCGGTCTGAGCGCCCTGGAGGAAGCGGCAGTTGCGCCCGATGATCTCCTCCGGCTCATACCCCGTCAGGTCCTGGAAGGCGCGGTTGGCGAAGGCGATCGGGTTGTCCGGCTGGTTCGGATCCGTGAGGATCATCGGCATCCGCGTCATCTCGATGGCGGCGAAGAAGATGCCCCCGCGGTTGTCGAGCCCAGGCTCGCTGATCGTCGCCTCGCGCCAGTGGCGCACGCCGGGCCCGCCGGTCGGCGAGTAGGAGAGTTCCTCCGTCGTGCCCTCGGCGGGAAGGCCGCTGCTCTGCCCGCCGCCTTCGAACTCCCGCTGTCCCGTCCTCTCGTCCTGTTCGCTCACGCCTTCCCTCGCGTCACGAGACTTCACGTTCCAAAAGCGACGCGCGCGCCCGCTGGTTCCACCGGCGGAAGGCTGACACTCCCGCGACGCATCAATGATAAGGTGGTGATACCGACTTCCGCAACCTTAGGTCGCGGACATCAGGCCGGCACTACTCCGCCGCCGCCCGCCCGGCGGCGCCTTCGGCCGCGATCAGCTCCAGCCAGCCCTCCCGCGTCTGCGGCAGCCGCCGGCCGAGGATCCCCTCCGCCACCCCGTTGCGCAGCACCTGGGCCGTGCCGCCGGCGATGGCGAACATCCGTGCGTCGCGCAGGTAGCGCTCGACCGGGTTGTCGCGCGAATAGCCGGCCGCGCCCCAGACCTGGAGCGCGTCGTTGGTGACGCGGATCGCCATCTCGCTCGCGAAGATCTTCGCCTGCGCCGCCGCCAGCCGGTCCGGGAAGCCCGCCGGGCCGGCGCTCCGGGCCGCGCGGCGGATCAGCGCGCGCGCCGCCTCCACCCCGATCGACATGTCGGCGAGCATCCAGGCGAGGCCCTGGAACTCCGCGATCGGCCGGCCGAACTGCCGCCGCGTCCGCGCCCGGTCGATCGCGTGGTCCAGCGCGCCGGCCGCGAGACCGGTCGCCACCGTCGCGGCGCCGACGCGCTGGCCGTTGTAGGCGTCGATCAGCCGGCCGAAGCCGCGCGTCCAGCCGCCCGGCGGGCGCAGCACCATGTCGTCCGGCACCTCCAGCCCGCGGAACTCCAGCTCCGCCTCCGGCATGCCGCACAGGCCGAGCGAGGGGATGCGTCGCGCCACGACGAGACCCGCCGGGTCGTCCTCGCCGTTCCGCACGGCGAGGAAGCCGCCGATCCCGCGCGCCTCGCCGCCTTCGACGACGCGCGCGAAGATCAGGTGCAGGCGGGAGACGCCGCCGCCGGTGATCCAGGTCTTGCGGCCGTCGATCACCCAGCGGTCGCCGCGGCGCGTCGCGGTGGTGGTCATCTCGGTGGCGGCCGAGCCCGCCTCCGGCTCGGTGATGCAGATCGCCGGCTTGTCGCCCGCCAGCACGAGCGACGCGGCGAGGCGCTTCTGCGCCTCCGTGCCATAGGCCATGACGGCGCCGAGCGCGCCCATGTTGGCCTCCACCGCGACGCGGCCGCAGACGGCGCAGGCGCGCGACAGCTCCTCCACCACGATCGTCGCGTCGAGGACCGACCCGCCGGGCCCGCCCCATTCGCGCGGGATCGTCAGCCCGGTGAAGCCGGCCTCCGCCATCCGGCGGACCATCGGCCACGGGTATTGCCCGCTGCGGTCCGTCTCCGCCGCGCCGAGCGCCGCCTCCGCCGCCAGCTCGCGCGCGCGGTCGCGCAGGCGGAGCTCGTCGGGGGTCAACGCCTCCGTCACGAGGCCAGCCGCTCCTCGATGGCTGCGGCCGCCGCCTTGTCGAGCTTCAGCGCGCCGGCGAGGCCGTCGAGCCAGGCGCGCTCCGCCGGCGTCACCTCTCCGGCGCCGGCCACCGCGGCGGCGTAGAGCCGGGCGCGCAGCATCGGGTCCGTCGCCTCCCGCGCCAGCGCCTCGGGCGAGAGGGGCTTGTCGAAATCCGCCAGCACGAAGTCGCGCTCCTCCGCGTCCAGCCCGGCCGCGTCGAGCTGGGCGGCGATGGCCTGCCGCTCGGCGGCGTCGACGGCGCCGTCGGCACGGGCGCCGGCGATCATCGCGCGGACCAGCAGCAGCGCCTCGGCCGCCTCGGCCTCCGGCCCCTCGTGTGCGGGCGCGGGCGCGGAGGCCGGCCTCGCCCAGGGGCCGCCGGCTTCGGGCATCCGGCGCGCGGGCTGGGCGGCAGGCGCCGGGCGGCGCGCCGGCTCGGGGGTCGGGGCCGGCGCGGCCTGCCGGCTGCGCATCCAGGCCTCCGCCGCCGCCACGGCCACCGTGCCGAGGGCGCGGGCGAGCTGCGCATTGCCGCTCCGCCCGCCGAGCAGCGAGGGGGTCGTCCGCCGGCGCCGCCGCGGCGGCTGCACCGCCCCGCCGAGCAGCGCCCCGAGCACCCGGTTCAGATCCATGGCGTCGTCTCCCCTCTCGCGGGCCGGCAGACCCCCACCCGCCCTCGCTGCGCTCGGGCACCCTCCCCCGCAGAAGCGGGAGAGGGGATTTCAACGTCGCTTTCTCCCTCCCCCGCTGTTGCGGGGGAGGGTTGGGGTGGGGGTTGTTGGCGTTCGCCCGTCCTTCGGATGCCGTAGCCCGCCACCGCCGGACAAGGAAGTCACCGCCCGAACAGCCCGCGCAGCAGCTCGCCCGCCGGACCCTGCAGCTCGCGCGGCACGCCGGGCACGGCCGGCGCCGCCGGCCGGGCCTCCGGCGCGGGCGTCGGCGCCTCGGCGGGGCGGGCCTGCGGCACGCGGCCCGCCCGCCCGCCCCGCGCCGCGGCCAGCGCCGGGCCGCAATCCGGCAGAGGCTCCACCCGCCCGCCCGGCCGCGCCAGCGCGCCGAGCAGCGCGCCCGCATCGCCGCCGAGCCGCCCGGCCAGCCCGCCGATCACCTCGCCGAGGTTCTGCGCCTGCACCCCGCCATAGCGCGGATTGGCGAGCGTGCCGCCGAGATCGGCGGCGACCCGCACGGTCTGCCCCGCCGCGCGCACGTCGTGCAGCAGGCGCAGCGCGAGCGTCTCCTCCCGCAGGTTCACCGTGCCGCTCCCCGCCACCTTCGCCGCCGGCGCGTCGAGCAGCAGCGTGCCGATCCGCGCCACGCCATCCGCCGCCTCGGCGCGGATTGCGATGCACTCGTACGGCAGTCGGGAGGGCAGGGCCGGCAGCACCGGCACGCGCTGGCGCAACCCCGCCACGATGGGTTCGACCAGCGCCGGCTCCAGATGCCCCTCCAGCACCGCGATCCCGAGATGCCCGCCGAGCGTCGCGGCCATCGCCCGCGTGTCGCCGCCGCGGCCGCGCAGGTCGGCGTCCAGCTCCGCGCTGCCGGTCACCCGGTTCGGCTGGCCGAGCGCCGCCTGCAGCGCCGCGAGGTCGAGCCCCGGGGAGCGCGCGACGAGCCGCACCGCCGCCGGCTCCTGCCGCGCATCGGCCTCGATCTCGAGCGTCAGCGGGCCGGCGGGCGTGCGGGCGGAGACCGGGGCGATCCGCGCGCGGCCCGCCTCGATCCCGACCTTCGCCGCCACCTGCCGCCACGGCTGCCCGCCCGCCACCAGCTCCGCCACCCTGATGTCGAGGTCGGCGTCGAAGGTGCGGAGCGCGCCGACCGGCAGCGGCACCGCGGGGATCACCCGCCCGTCGCGCTCCGCCGCCGGCGCGGGGGCGCCCGACGGCTGCGCGGCCGACGCCGGCCCCGGCGCCGCCGCGCGCAGCGCGTCGAGGTCGAGCCGCGGGGAGGCGAGGCGGCCGGTCAGGCCCGGCCGCTCCCCCACCACCAGCGTCAGCTCTCCCGCCACCTCGCCGGCGGAGGAGGCCACGCGCAGATCGTGCAGATGCGCCCCGCCCTCGAAGCGCGCCGTCCGCTCCTCCACCCGGGTCGAGGCGCGCAGCTCGCGCAGCGGCGGCAGCGGCGTGCCGGCGAGCGGCGAGAGGGCGGCGAGATCCGCCGCCTCCGCGGTCACGGTCAGGTTCACCCCCGACACCGCCCAGGGATCGGCGACCCGGCCGCGCAGGGTGGCAGCGGCGCCCTCGGTCTCCAGCCGCAGGTCGAGCGGCATCGGGCCGCGCGTGCCCTCCCGCAGCAGCGCCGGCGCGCCGGCAGTGCCCGACAGGCGCAGCGGACGGCCGCCCAGCACCGCCTCGCCCGCGATCCGCACCGGCTGGTCCAGGGCGGGGACCGCGGCCTCGAACCGGCGCAGCGTCAGGCCGGGGCGGAGCACCGAAAGGTCGCTCTCCCCCACGGTCAGGGTGGCGTCGGCAACGCTCCGCAGCCCCCTGCCCTCGCCGGTCGCGCGGCCCGCCGCCCGCACCTCCCGCAGGGGCGGCAGCGGCATGTCGGGCAGCAGGGGCGCGAGGCGGGCGAGGTCGGCGGCCCGCGCCTCGCCCGACAGCGCCCAGGCGCCGCCGGCGGCGAGCGTGCCGTTGCCCGTCGCCTCGGCTCCCGCCGCGGCGACCGTGCCGCGGAACGGCCAGGGCTGCGCGCCGCCGAAGGCGGAAAGCGGGCCGGTGGTGGCGGAGAAGCGCACCTCCTGCCCGCGCGCGGCGAGCGTGCCCTCCACCGCCGCCTCGCCGCCGCGCGGCAGCCGGGCGGTGACGGCCGGGAACTCGGCGGTCTCGACGAGGCCGGAGGCGGCGTCGCGCCAGGTGATCCGGGCGCGCGTGACCTCCAGCCGGTCGATGCCGAGATCGGGGCGGGCGCGGGGCGTGCCCTCGGGCGCGGCGGGGCCGGGATCGGCGGCCTGCGGCCCCTCGGGGGGCCGGAACCCCCAGTTGGCGCGGCCGTCGGCGGTGCGCTCCAGCAGCAGGTCCGGCTCCTCCAGCTCGATCCGCGTCACCTCGACACGGTTGGAGAGGAGGGGGAGGAGCGCGGCCTGCACCTCGACCCGGCGCGCGGTGAGCATCTGCGGCCGGCTGCCGCCTTCCATGTTCGCCAGCGTCACGTCGCGCAGCTCCACGGTCGGCGAGAGGGAGAGGGCGACGCGCATCTCGCCGACGGTGAATTGCCGCCCCGTCGCGCGCTCCACCGCCGCGACGAGGCGGGGCTTCAGCGAGTCGGCGTCGAGCAGCAGCCAGGCGGCGCCGAGCAGCGCCAGCGGCACGGCGAGGACGGCCGCGAGGACGATCCAGGGCCAGCGGCGGCGGCGGGCGGTGCTCTCGGTCATTGCGACGCTCCCCCTTGCTGGGTCCTCAACGCCCGATCACGCCGTCCGTCGCGGCTTCGGCGTGCGGGGCGCCTCGAAGCCGAGAAAGCCGAAGCTCTCCTTCATGTGGTGCGGCAGCGGCGCCGCCACTTCCAGCCAGCCGCCGGCGGGATGCGGCAGGCGCAGCGCGCGGGCGTGCAGGTGCAGCACGCCCGGCAGGTCCGGCAGGTGCGCGGAGGCGCCGCCGTACTTGCCGTCGCCGAGGATCGGGCAGCCCAGCGCCTCGGCGCAATGCACGCGGAGCTGGTGGGTGCGGCCGGTGAGCGGCTTCAGCTCCAGCCAGGCCGCGCGGCGCCGCACGGCATCGAGCGTGGCGAATTCGGTGATGGCGCGGGCGGCCGACTTGTCGCCCGGCTCGGCGGCGGCGGTGCGCTCGCCGCGCGGGCCGCCCTGGCGGACCAGCGGCAGGTCGATGCGGCCGGCCTGGGGCGTCGGCTCGCCGACCACCACGGCCCAGTAGGTCTTCTCCACGTCGCGGCCGCGGAAGGCGGCGGCGAGCTTCGCCGCCGCGGCGGCGGTGCGGGCGAGGACGAGCACGCCGGAGGTGTCGCGGTCCAGCCGGTGCACCAGACGCGGCCGCTCCTCGGCCTCCAGGCGCAGCGCGTCGAGCATGCCGTCGAGGTGCCGCGCGATGCCGGGGCCGCCCTGCACCGGCAGCCCCTGCGGCTTGTCGAGCACGAGCACCTGCGGGTCGCGGTGTAGGATCCGGCGGAGCATCGCCTCCGCCTCCTTCGCGTCGACCGGCTTCGGCGCGGGCGGACGGGCGGCGCGGGGATCGGGCGTCACCGGCGGGATGCGCACCTCCTGCCCGGGGAGCAGGCGGGTGTTCGCCTCGGCGCGCCGGCCGTCCACGCGGATCTGGCCGGTGCGGAGCATCTTCTGCACCGCGCCCTGGGTCAGCGCCGGGACGTGGCGCTTCAGCCAGCGGTCGAGGCGGGTCTCGCCCTCGTCGGCGGCGACCTTGCGGAGCTGGACGTTCATGACGGGAGTGTAGCACCGGCGCGGCCCGGCGGGATGCCGGGCCGCGCCGGCCCCTTTACGGGCGCGGGGCCACGAAGGCCTCGGCGGCGGCGAGGAGGGCGGCGAGGCCGCCCTCCGGAAGCGTCTCGCCCACGCGGACGAGGTCGAGCAGCATGCGCGGGCGGGTCGGCAGGATGGGGCGGTAGGCGCCCTCCTCCTCCATCCCCTCGAAGAACCAGTCCGGCGTCACGCCGAGCAGCATCGCAAGAACGGGCAGCCGCGTGGCGGGGACGCCGTTGCTCCCCGTCTCGTACTTGCGGGCCTGCTGCGTCGAGACGCCGAGCGCCAGCGCGAGCTCGGCGAGCGAGAGCCCGCTCTGCACGCGCCGTTCGCGGATGCGCCGGCCGACATGGCGGTCCACCGCCAGGCCGGCCGGCGCCGCGCCGTTCAGTTCCAGAAGTCCCACTGCCCCTCGCCGGCGCGGATGCGGTCCGCGACGTCTTCCAACGTGATCTGGCCGTCGGCGACCTGGTTGCGCCAGGAGCCTTCCCAGGTGCCGTCATTCTCGACGTAGCGCTGGGCGGCCGCCATCCAGTCATAGCCGTCATCGGCGGGAGCCGACCACTCCCCATCGTCCGACCACGCCGCCGCGGCGGGGGCCTGCCTGGGCTCGGGCGCGGAATTGCCCTCCCCGGGGGTCCAGGCGGAGACGCGGACCCAGTCCACCTCGATCTCGACGCGATCGGGGGTGGAGCCATCGGGGCCGCCGCCGTACCAGCGCTCCCAGTCGCCGTGGACGTGGCCCTGGATGCTGAACGACATCTGCTGGGAGGGCACGTCGACGTCGAGGGTGCTCACGTGGCGGTCGTCGACGAACAGCTTCAGCTCGCCCGGCGTCCAGTCGAGGCGGTAGGTGTGCCACTCGTCCACATTCGTGCGGATGTAGTCGACCGTGTTCGGCTCGCCGTGGTTGACGAAGGCGAAGCTGTCGCGGCTCGGGTCGTTCGTCTCGACGATGTCGATCTCGTCGGTCCATTCGTTGGAGGAGGGCCAGAGCAGGAAGATGCCGGAGGTGCCCTGCCCCTCATCGACGCGCGCGCGGAATTCCACGCGGCCATAGCTGATGCCGTCCGGGATGGTGGACAGGCCGCCGCTGACCCAGGAGCCGCCATCGCGCTCTGTCGCGATGGTCAGCCTGCCGTCGCCAACCTCGATCTGGCCGGGATCCCAACGGAACATGCCGTTGCCATACTGGCCGGAGTACTGGGTTCGCCAGATACCCCAGTCCAGTTGTGAACCGTTGAAGTCATCCTGGAAGACAGTGGTGAAATCGGACATGTGACTGGTCCCTTGTCTCATAAGGCGGGACCCCCGGGAGCGCGGTCGTTCTACGAAGCTGCGCTGCTCTCGTCCACGAGAGATCGAAGGTTGCTTCGGTTCAAAGAGACGAAGCGACGATTTCGTCTTGTGGTTGTGTTCAGCGGCGAGTCACGAACATCCCAAGTGCGAAGGCCGCCAGCCCGAGCACCACCGAGGCGCCGACGTAGAGCGCCGCCAGCAGCGGCGCGCGCGCGTGCAGCGCCGCGGTCTCGAGGCTGAAGGCGGAGAAGGTGGTGAAGCCGCCGAGGAGGCCGGTGACGAGCAGCAGCCGCGCCCCGCCGCTCACGCCCCATCCCGCGGCGACGCCGATGAGCGCGGAACCCGCGACGTTCACGGCAAGCGTGCCGAAGGGGAAGCCGGTGCCGAGCGCGCCGGCGGCAAGGACCGAGACGAGGTAGCGCAGCACCGATCCCGCGGCGCCGCCGGCCGCGACGAGCAGGAGCGAGGAAGGGGAGAGCGCGCCGTTCATCCGCGCCGGCGCAGACGGAGCGACTCCCATTCGGCGAGGCGGCGGGCGACGCCCTCCTCGGCGCCGCGGCCGGTCGGGCGGTAGAACTGCCGACGTCCCATGCCTTCCGGCCAGTAGTCGGCGCCCGAGAACCCCTCTTCCTCGTCGTGGTCGTAGGCGTAGTCGCGGCCGTAGCCGAGATCCCGCATCAGCCGCGTCGGCGCGTTCAGGATGTGCGCGGGCGGCGCCAGGCTGCCCGTCTCCTTCGCGGTGCGCATCGCCTCCTTGAAGCCGGCGTAGAGCGCATTCGACTTCGGCGCGGTGCCGAGATGCACGACGACCTGCGCCAGCGCCAGCTCGCCCTCCGGCGAGCCGAGGCGTTCGTACGCCTCCCACCCGGCGAGCGCGATGCCGAGCGCCGCGGGATCGGCCATGCCGACATCCTCCGACGCGAATCGCACGAGGCGGCGCGCGACGTAGCGCGGATCCTCGCCGCCCGCGAGCATGCGCGCGAACCAGTAGAGCGCGGCGTCGGGGTCCGAGCCGCGGAGCGATTTGTGGAGCGCGGAGATGAGGTTGTAGTGCTCCTCGCGGTCCTTGTCGTAGAGCGCGGCGCGGCGCGCGAGGATCGCGGCGAGGCCGGCGGGATCGAGCGCCTGGCCGCCCGGCGGCAGGGAGAGGAGCTGCTCCGCCATGTTCAGCAGGTAGCGGCCGTCGCCGTCGGCCATCGCGCGCAGCGCGGCGCGGGCTTCCGGCGTGACGGGCAGGGCGCGGTCCTCCTCCGCCTCGGCGCGTTCCAGCAGGCGTTCCAGCGCCGCGTCGTCGAGCCGGCGCAGCACCAGCACCTGGCAGCGGGAGAGCAGCGCGCCGTTGAGCGCGAAGGACGGGTTCTCCGTCGTCGCGCCGACGAGGGTGACGGTGCCGTCCTCCACCACCGGCAGGAAGCCATCCTGCTGGGCGCGGTTGAAGCGGTGGATCTCATCCACGAAGAGCAGCGTCAGCCGCCCGTTCCGCCTTCGCAGCCGCGCCTCGTCGAAGGCGCGCTTGAGGTCGGCGACGCCGGAGAAGACGGCGGAGATCGGCTGGAAGGCGAGGCCCGCGGCCTCGGCCAGCAGGCGGGCGATCGTCGTCTTGCCGGTGCCGGGCGGGCCCCAGAGGATGAGGCTCGGCAGCGTGCCGCGCGCGATCATGCCGCTGAGCGTGCCATCGGAGCCGAGCAGGTGTTCCTGCCCCACCACGTCGGCGAGGACGCGCGGGCGCAGCCGGTCGGCCAGCGGGCGCGGGCCGGGCGGGGCGGCATCGGCCCCCGGCTCGGGGTCGCCGAAGAGATCGGGGGCGCGGGCCATGCGCCGCATCCTGGCAGCGCGGGCGGGGTGGCGGGAAGGGAGAGCGGGAGGGAAACGCTCAGAGACCGTTGGAGAATACCGGACGGGTCGGCTCCGCGGGTCTTTTCCGCCCCGGCGTCGTTGCCGGACTTGCCGATGCAACGGGCATCTCTCAGCCGATCCCGTCGCGCGGCGGGCGGCCCGAGAGGACATCGGCGATGTTGGCGGCGGCGCGCAGCTCGATGGCCTGCCGCACGCGCCGGACGGCGGAGCCGAGATGCGGCGTGAACAGGGTGCGGGGATGGGCGAGCAGCCGCTTGTCGATCGCCCGCGGGCGGTCCGGCAGGGCCCAGTCCTCGCAGGCGAAGACGTCGGCGGCATAGCCGCCGAGGCGCCCGGCTTCCAGCGCATCGGCGACCGCCGCTTCCTCCACCGTCGAGCCGCGGCCGACATTCACCAGCAGCGCGTGCGGCGGCAGCAGCGCCAGGCGCGCGCCGTCGATCAGGCCGCGCGTGCCCGGCGCCAGCGGCAGGGCGGCGACCACCGCGTCGGCGCCCGCCAGCGCCGCCTCCGGCGGCAGGCGGCGCACGCCGGGCGCGTCCCGCGCCGGATCGGCGCCGACAAGATCGCAGCCGAAGGGCGCGAGGCGCGCGGCGACCGCCGCGCCCAGCGCGCCGAGGCCGAGCACCGCGACGCGCGCGCCCTCGAGCCCGGCGCCGTAGAGCACCGGGCGCCAGCCGGCGAAGCCGCCGCCGCGCACCAGCGCATCGCCTTCCGCGATCCGCCGGCCGAGGCCGATCAGCAGCCCGATGGCGAGTTCGGCGGTCGGCGCGGTGAGCAGGTCCGGCACGATCGAGACGGCGACGCCGCGGGCGCGGCAGGCGGCGAGGTCGATGTTGTCGTGGCCCTTCAGCGCGCAGGCGAGGACGCGCAGCCGCGGCGCGGCGGCGAGGAAGCCGGCATCCACGCGGTCCGTCATGAAGGCCATCATCGCCTCGGCCTCCGCGGCGCGGGCGCGCAGCGCGGCGTCGGGCCAGGGCCCGGCCTCCGGGTTGGCGTCCACCTCGCCGAGCGCAGCGAGGGCGGCGCGCGTCTCCTCGAAGATGCGGGCCGTAACCAGTATCCGGGGTTTCACTTGAGGCGCGCCCGCAGCGCCGCGCCGATGCCGTCCACCACCACGACGCAGGCGAGGATGGCGAGGAGGATGGCCGAGACCTGCGCGTAGTCGAGCAGGCGGAGCGCGGCGATCAGCTCGAAGCCGATGCCGCCGGCGCCGACGATGCCGAGCACGGCGGAGGCGCGGAAATGGTACTCCCAGCGGTAGATGGTGATGTCGGCAAGCTGGGGCAGCACCTGCGGCAGGACGGCGTGGGTGACGACCTGGAAGCCCGAGGCGCCGGCGGCGCGCGCCGCCTCCAGCGGCTTCGGGTCGACGTGCTCGATGGCCTCGGCGTAGAACTTGCCGACCATGCCGACCGAGTGCAGGGCCAGCGCCAGCACGCCGGGCAGCGCGCCGAAGCCGACGGCGGCGACGAAGATGATGCCCATGATGATCTCGGGCACCGAGCGGAGGAAGGAGAGCAGCGTGCGCACCGCCACGCGCAGCGGCGCGGCGGGGCTGGTGTTCGGCGCCGCGAGCAGCGCGAGCGGCAGCGACAGCAGCACGGCGAGCGCGGTGCCGGCGACCGACATGGCGAGCGTGTCGGCCAGCGGGCGCAGCCAGGCGCGCCAGCGGGCGAAGTCCGGCGGCACCATCTCGTCGGCGAGCTGGGCGAGGGCGGGGATGCCGTCCGCGAAGCGCGCCGCGTCGAAGAAGCCGGTGGCGGCGAGGGCGAGGAGGCAGAGCCCGACGACGAGGCCGGCGAGGCCGGCCTGGCGCAGCGAGTCCCGCCCCGCGGCGGCGAGGATGGCGGCCTGGGCCGGGGTGCTCATCCGCGGACCTGGGAGAGGTCCATCTCCAGCACGCGGGCCGTCTCCCGCAGGATGTCGTAGGCGGCGTCGGTGGTGGGGGCGAAGCCCTCCACGCGGAAGGCGCGCAGCACCTCCGGCTCCCGCAGGTCGAGGAAGGCGCGGCGGATCGCCTCCTTCAGCGGGGCGGCGAGGTTGCCCTGCATCACCATCGGGTAGTTCGGGATCGGGTCGGAGACCGCGACCTCGACGATGCGGGCGGCGTCGATGCTGCCGCGTTCCACGAGCGCGCCGAGGATCGCCCGGGAGAGGGCGCCGGCCGGGACCTGGCCGTTCTGCACGGCGCGGGCCACGGCGTCATGCGTGCCGAGATGGACGACGCGGTAGTCGCGGCCGCCGGCCAGCTCCGCGCGGCGGAGCAGCAGGGCGCGGGGGATGAGGTGGGAGGAGGTGGAGGCCTGGTCGCCGAAGCCGAAGGGCCTGCCGCGGATGTCCGCCAGCTCCCGCACCGGGCCGCCGGCGGTGGCGATGACGACGCTCTCATAGGTGGGGGAGCCGCGCTCGACGCCGACGGCGAAGGGCTCGATGGACGGTGCGCGGGACCTGGCGAGGACGTAGGAGAAGGGGCCGAAATAGGCGACCTCGATGCGGCCGAAGCGCATCGCCTCGATCATCGAGGAGTAGTCGGTGGTGACCACCAGCTCGATCCCGCGCGAGAGCACGCGCGCCAGGTGATCGCGCAGCGGCGCGGCGTTCTGGATGATGGTGGAGGCGTTCTCGTCCGGCAGCAGGGCGAGGCGGAGGCGCGCGGGGTCGCGCCCCTGCTCGCGCCCCTGCTCGCGCCCCTGGGCGAGCGCCGTGGCGGGCAGGAGCGTTGCGGTGGCCAGCAGGGCGCGGCGGTTCATGCGTATTCGTCCTCTCTCGCGGGTTCGGGATCGAGCGGGGAGGCGCCGTAGATCCGCGCGACGGAGGCGGCATCGAGCGCGGCGGGCGGACCATCGAACACCACCGCGCCGCCGGCGAGGCCGACGACGCGCTCGGCGAAGCGGCGGGCGAGCTCCACCTGGTGCAGGCTGACCACGGCGGTCAGGCCATCGGCGCGGCAGATGCCGTGCAGCAGATCGAGGACGCGCAGCGCGGTGGCGGGGTCGAGGCTCGCCACCGGCTCATCCGCCAGGATCAGGCGCGGCTGCTGCACGAGGGCGCGGGCGATGCCGACGCGCTGCTGCTGGCCGCCCGAGAGCTGGTCGGCGCGGCGCAGCGCCATGTCGAGCAGGCCGACGCGGCCGATCGCCTCCAGCGCACGCAGCTTCTCCTCGCGCGCGAAGGGCAGCAGGGTGCGCCAGCCGCGATGGTAGCCGAGCCGGCCGGTCAGCACGTTGCCGAGCACCGTGACGCGGCCGATGAGCTGGTGCCCCTGGAACACCATGCCGGTGCGGCGGCGATGGGCGCGCAGCGCGGCGCGGGCGGAGATGTCGCCCACGTCCTCGGCGAGCACGCGGCCCGCGGTCGGGCGGACGAGGCCGTTCAGCGCGCGCAGCAGGGTGGACTTGCCGGCGCCGGAGGGGCCGAGCAGGACGGTGAAGGTCCCGGCCGCGAAGGACAGGCGCGTCGGGCACAGCGCGCGCACGCCGTTGGGGTAGGTGACGGCGATGTCCTGCACTTCGATCACGCGGGGCGGTTAGCGGCGGTGCGTTGCGTGGCGATGGTGCGGGCGTGACAGTTTGCCGTCGTTCGGCCGGCGGCGGCGCAGCGCGGCGGATGACGGGGCAAGGCATCCGGACCACCGGCGGGAGAAGGTGGGCGCTGGCGCGGCGGCGCCGGCGACGGCAGGATGGCGCAACGAAGGGAACGCCTCATGACACGCCCCACCCGCCGCGCGCTGGCCGCCGGCCTGCTCGCCCTGCCGGCCCTGCCGCGCGCCGCGCGGGCGCAGTGGTCCGCCGCGCGGCCGGTGCGGATGATCGCGCCCTATCCGCCAGGCGGCGGGGTGGACACCACGGCGCGGCTGCTGGCCGGGCCGATGGGCGCGTTCCTCGGCACGCAGATCGTGGTGGAGAACCGGGCCGGCGCCGGCGGATCGATCGGCGCGGCGGAGCTGGCGCGGAGCGCGCCGGACGGGCACACGCTGATGGTCGACGCGATGGCGCACACGGTGAACCCGGCGCTGCTGCGCGGCCTGCCCTTCGACTACGCCACCGCCTTCACGCCGATCAGCCAGGTGGTGGTGCTGCCGCAGATCCTGGTGGTGAACCCGGCGGTGGTGCCGGCGCGGACGCTGCCGGAGTTCGTCGACTGGGCGCGGGCGCGGGCGGGCCGGCTCTCCTACGGCTCGTCGGGCAATGCAACGGCGGCGCACCTGGCGGCGGCGCTGCTGGTGGAACGAGCGGGGCTCGACATCCAGCACGTGCCGTACCGCGGCGGCACGCCGGCGCTGCAGGACCTGCTGGGCGGCGCGATCGCCTTCGTCTTCGGCACGGTGTCGAGCTCGTTGCAACTGGCGCGGGAGGGGCGGCTGCGGGCGCTGGCGGTTTCCACCGCGTCGCGCATCGCCTCGCTGCCCGAGGTGCCGACGGTGGCGGAGGGCGGCTTCCCCGGCTACGAGCTGAACGAGTGGAACGGGCTCTATGCCCCGGCCGGGTTGCCGCCGGCGATGACGGGGCGCCTGCACGCGGCGGCGCTGCATGCGCTGGCCGACCCGGCGGTGCGGCAGCGGCTGGAGGCGCTGGGCGCGGTGCCGGTGGGCAGCGCGCCGGCCGAGTTCGCCCGCTACGTCGCGGAGCAGCGGGAGGCGATGGCCCGGCTGGTGCGCGAGGCGCGCGTGGAGGTGGGTTGACCGGCGCGGGCGGGCGGCGATCCTCGGGCGGAGAAGAAGGAGACGCCCCGATGCCGACGCGCCGCGCCGCGCTTGCCGCCCTCATCGCCCCTGCCCTGCTGCCGGCCGCCGGGGCGCGCGCGCAGCCGGCCTGGCCGGCACGCTCCATCCGGCTGATCGTGCCCTTCGCGGCGGGCGGCGCCGCGGACAGCGCGGCGCGGGTGCTGACGCCGCGGATGGGCGAGATCCTCGGCCAGGGCTTCGTGGTGGAGAACCGCACCGGGGCGTCCGGCAGCCTCGGCGGGGGCGAGGTGGCGCGGGCGACGGACGGCCACACCTTCCTGTGGGACGCGTCGTCGCACATCGTCAACCCGTCGCTGCTGCGGGTGCCGTTCGACTACACCACGGCCTTCGCGCCGATCTCGCTCGTGGTGACCTTTCCCTCCGCCATCGCGGTGAAGACCGATTTCCGCGCGGGCACGCTGGCGGAGTTCGTCGCGGCGGCGAAGGCGCGGCCGGGGACGGTCAGCGTCGGCACGCAGGGCAACGCGACGGCGGGGCACCTCGGCCTTGTCGCCTTCCAGCGGGCGGCGGGGATCGAGGTGGTGCACGTGCCGTACCGCGGCGGCGCGGCGGCGGCGCAGGACCTTGCCTCGGGCGCGATCGACGCGGTGTTCACCACGCTCGTCTCGGCGGGGCCGGTGGTGGAATCGGGGCGCGCGCGCTTCCTGGCGGTGGGCACGACGACGCGGGTGGAGAGCCGGCCCGACGTGCCGACGGTGGCGGAGAGCGGGTATCCGGGCTTCGAATCGAACGAGTGGGCGGGGCTGTTCGGCCCGTCGAGCACGCCGCCGGCGGTGGTGGCGCGGATGCACGAGGCGCTGGCCGAGGCGATCGCCGACCCGACGCTGCGGGCGCGGCTGGTGGGGATCGGCTGCGTGCCCGTGGCCAGCCGGCCGGAGGCGTTCGCGCGCTTCGTGCGCGAGGGGCGCGACGCGATGGCGGCGCTGGTGCGGGAGGCGAACATCCGTGCGGAGTGAGGCGGCCATGCCCATGACCTGGGCGTGAGCGGGCCGCAGGCGGACAGGCCGCTCGCCGGCATCCTGCTTATGTCGGTGGCGGTGCTGATGTTCACGCTGAACGACGTGCTGGGGAAGTGGCTGGTCGCCACCTTCACGGTGGCGCAGGTGCTGGTGCTGCGCAGCGTCGCCGCGCTGCTGGTGCTGGCGCCGCTGGTCCGGCGCGACGGGGTGGAGCACCTGTTCCAGCCGCGGCGGAAGCGGCTGCAGCTGGCGCGCGTGGCCTGCGGTACGGTGGAGGTCGGCGCCTTCTACTGGGCGGTGGGGATGATGCCGCTGGCGGACACGCTCGCCTTCTGGATGGCGATGCCGATCTTCGTCGCCGTCGCCTCGGCGCTGTTCCTGAAGGAGCGGCTGGAGCCGTCGCGGCTGGCGGCGGTGGTGGCGGGCTTCGCGGGCGTGGTGCTGGCGCTCGGCGCGGGGCTGGATCATGGCTGGCTGCCGACGCTCGTCGCGATGGTCGGCGTCTCGGTCTACAGCGGCTACCTGCTGCTGACGCGGTCGCTGCGGGGGACGCCGGCCTCGGTGCTGGCGGTGTACCAGATGGCGGGGGCGCTTGTGTTCGGGCTGGTGATGGCGCCGTTCGGCTGGGTGCCGGTGGGCTGGGCGGATGCGGGGCTGCTGATGGCGCTGGGCGTGGTGGGGGTGGCGGCGCACCTGGCGGTGACGCGGTCGCTCGCGCTGGCGCCGGCCTCGGTGGTGGTGCCGTGGCAGTATGCGATGATCCTGTGGGGCATCCTGTTCGGCTGGCTGTTCTTCGACGAGGTGCCGGAGCCGCTGATGCTGGCGGGGGTGGCGGTGATCGTCGGCGCCGGGCTGTGGCTGACGCGGATCGAGATGCGGGCGGCGCGGCGGCCGGGATAGCGGGTCAGCGGTCCGAGGGGCCGGTGCGAAGGCCTGGAGGTCGGTGCGGCTGGTGCAGGTGGAGAGAGGCCGATGGGCCGTGCCGACGTGCCGGACGCGTGAGGTTGGCGCGGACCGGGGCGGGCGGCAAGCAGGCGGAGACTGTGCCGGCGATCGGCAGCGCCTACAGGATGGGAAGGCCCCGCCCAGCACATCTCCTAGCGGCGGTGGTTGATGGTTGACAACCTAATTGCCTCGTCTTAATTGCCAACCATCAACCACCTCGGAGATCCGACGATGCAGGATGAGCCCAGCGTCTCCCGCAAGGCAGACGGCGCGCCTCAGCCGTCAGCCCCCTTCATGGCAGAGCTGCTGTCCATCCGTCAGCAATTGCAGGCGGCGCTGACACGCTGCGACCGACTGCTGACCGCGCAGCCGCCATCGACCTCACCCGACGACTATCGGACGCTGCAGGCCCGATATCGGGTGAGCCCGGGCGGCCCCCTCTCGCCGGAGGGGGTTGCGGAGATCCGGCGTCGGTTCGAGGCGGGCGAGACCAATTCTGTCATCGCCCGCGAGATGGGAATCGCAGTCCAGGGCGTGGCCAAGCGCCGGGTTGATTTCAACGCGGTGACCGGCGCTGCCCGTTCCCGCCGCCCCGGCGCACTTCGAGGCCGGATTCAGACGGCGCCGGACTTCGACGAACTGCCGCAGGAGGAACGCGACGCGATGGAGGGACGGAAGGGGTGAAACTCCTTCTCGATACGCACGCCCTGCTGTGGTGGCTGGCGGATGACCACCAGCTTGACCCCCAGGCACGGAAGCTGATCGAGGACCCTGATACGGAGGTCCTCGTCAGCGTGGTCTCCCTCTGGGAGATCGTGGTGAAGGTGCGCGTGGGCAGGTTGCAGGCGCATGTCGAGGACATCTGGGAGGCGGTCCTCGAAGCGGGCTTCACGGTGCTCGACATCGGCATCGCGCACCTGCTGGACCTGGTCGCCCTGCCGATGCTTCACCGGGATTCGTTCGACCACCTGCTGATGGCTCAGGCGAGGGTGGAAGGCGCGGTATTCCTGTCGCAGGACGGGTACGCGCCGAGCTACCCGGTCCGCCATCTCACCTGCTTGGATGCTCCGGGTTCCGCATCCGGCCTGCCGTGACGGGGCTCCCCGCCCTGCCAGGTCACGTTCGGCGCGCGCTGCCCTTCCGCGACCACATGCGGAACCTCGGCGAGAGCTGCCTTGCGGCCGCAGCCGGCCGGCTCCATCGCCAACCGGCCGTGGCTCAGTCGAGAGCGTGAGAAGCGAGAGCTCCCTACGCCTCGTCCGCCTCGCTCGGCACCGTCTCCGGCCGGGGGCCGCTGTCCTGGCCCTTGGCGGAGACGTCGCGCTCCACCAGCTCGATGATCGCCATCGGGGCGGCGTCGCCGTAGCGGATGCCGGCCTTGAGGACGCGGGTGTAGCCGCCGTTGCGCGCGCGGTAGCGCTCGGCGATCGGGCCGAAGAGCTTCTGCACCACCTTCTCATCCCGCACCTGCGCGAGGGCCTGGCGGCGGGCGTGCAGGTCGCCGCGCTTGCCGAGCGTGATGATCCGCTCGACGTAGGGGCGCAGCTCCTTCGCCTTCGGCAGGGTGGTGGTGATCTGCTCGTGCTTCAGCAGGCTGGTCGCCATGCTGCGGAACATGGCGATCCGGTGGGAGGAGGTGACGCCGAGCTTCCGGCCAGCAACCCCGTGACGCATTGGTGTATTCCTTGACTATCCCGGGGCCCTCAGAAGGGCTCCTCCAGCTTCTTGGCCAGGTCCTCGATGTTCTCGGGCGGCCAGCCGGGCACGGAGAGGCCGAGGCCGAGGCCCATGGAGGCGAGGACCTCCTTGATCTCGTTCAGCGACTTGCGCCCGAAGTTCGGGGTGCGGAGCATCTCCTGCTCGGTCTTCTGCACGAGGTCGCCGATGTAGACGATGTTGTCGTTCTTCAGGCAGTTGGCCGAACGGACCGAGAGCTCGAGCTCGTCCACCTTGCGCAGCAGGTTGCGGTTGAAGGGCAGGTCGTCGCGGACCTCCTCCTGCACCCGCGCGCGGGGCTCCTCGAAGTTGATGAAGAGCTGGAGCTGCTCCTGCAGGATGCGGGCTGCGATGCCGACCGCGTCCTCCGGGCTGACGGTGCCGTCCGTCTCCACCGTGAGGACGAGCTTGTCGTAGTCGGTCTTCTGGCCGACGCGGGTGGGCTGCACCTGATAGGCGACGCGGCGGACCGGCGAGTAGATGGCGTCCACGGGGATGAGGCCGATGGGCGCGTCCTCGGGCCGGTTCTCGGCGGCGGGGACGTAGCCCTTGCCGGTGTCGACCGTCAGCTCCATGGAGAGGCGGGCGCCGTCATCGAGGGTGCAGATGACGAGGTCAGGGTTGGCGATCTCGATGTCGCCGGTGGTCTGGATCTGGCCGGCGGTGACCTCACCCGGGCCGGTCGCGGTGAGCTGCAGGCGCTTGGCGCCGTCGCCCTGATAGCGGATGGCGAGCTGCTTCACGTTGAGGACGATGTCGGTCACGTCCTCCCGCACGCCCTGGATGCTGCTGAATTCGTGCAGCACGCCGTCGATCCGGAGCGCGGTGACGGCGGCGCCCTGGAGGGAGGAGAGCAGGATGCGGCGCAGCGCGTTGCCGAGCGTCATGCCGAAGCCGCGCTCCAGCGGCTCGGCGACGATCGTCGCGGTGCGCATCGGGTCCGCGCCGAGCTCGATGTCCTTCTTCGTCTCGATGAGCGAACGCCAGTTCTTCTCGATCACGGTCTTTTCCCCTGCCCGGCCTTCAGCGATGCGCGTCCCTGATCAGACGCGGCGTCGCTTCCGGGGGCGGCAGCCATTGTGCGGAATGGGCGTCACGTCCCGGATGGCGGTGACGTAGAAGCCGACGGCCTGGAGGGCGCGGAGCGCGGATTCGCGCCCCGAGCCGGGACCGCTGACCTGGATCTCGAGCGTCTCCATCCCGTGCTCGCGCGCCTTGCGGCCGGCATCCTCGGCGGCGACCTGGGCGGCGTAGGGGGTGGACTTCCGGCTGCCCTTGAAGCCCTGGCTGCCGGCGGAGGACCAGGCGATGGCGTTGCCCTGCGCGTCGGTGATGGTGACGACGGTGTTGTTGAAGGAGGCGAGGACGTGCGCGACGCCGGAGGAGATGTTCTTCCTCTCCTTCTTGCGCGGGCGGCTGCCGGCGCCGCCGGCACGGGGTTCGCGGGCCATCTTACTTCGTCACCTTCTTCTTGCCGGCGATCGCGACCGCCTTGCCCTTGCGCGTGCGCGCATTGGTGTGGGTGCGCTGGCCGCGGACGGGCAGGCCCTTGCGGTGGCGGAGACCGCGGTAGCAGGCCATGTCCATCAGGCGCTTCTTGTTCATCGCCTCTTCCCGGCGGAGGTCGCCCTCCACCCGGTACTCGCGGTCGATGAGCTCGCGGATGCGCAGCACCTCCTCGTCCGAGAGCTGGTTGACCCGCCGCTCCTCGGGGATGCCGAGCTGCTCGACGATGTCCTTCGCGTTCTTCGGGCCGATGCCGTAGATGTAGCGCAGCGAGATGAGAACCCGCTTGTTGGTTGGGATGTTCACGCCGGCGATGCGCGCCACGGTGCCTCTCTCCTCACGGGCCGGACCCGGCCCCCTCCACGCCGACCCTGGCCGGCGCAACCCTGAACTGGAACGAACGGCGAAGCGCGGCCCCGGGGCTTGCCCCGCGCCGCGAGGGCGGGGGGTTACACCGGGGAGCGCCCCGGAGTCAAGCGGCGGTCAGGCCGCCACGCCGGCGCCGAGGATGGCGCCGATCTGGCGCGTCACCTCGTCCATCTCCGCCATGCCGTCCACCGCCCGCAGCTTGCCCTGGGCCGCGTAGAAGGGCAGCAGCGGGGCGGTCTGGCGGTGATAGGCCTCGAGCCGGGCGGCCACCGTCTCGGCCTTGTCGTCGGCGCGGCGCACGAACTCCGTGCTGCCGCAGACGTCGCAGACGCCGGCGATGGCGGTGGGCTTGAAGCGGTCGTGGTAGCCGGCGCCGCAGCGGGCGCAGGTGAAGCGGCCGGCGATGCGCTCGACCAGCGCGGCGTCGTCCACCTTCAGCTCGATGACGTGGTCGAGCTCCATCCGCTGGTCCCGCAGCATCATGTCCAGCGCCTCGGCCTGGGGGACGGTGCGGGGGAAGCCGTCGAGGATGAAGCCGCGCGCGCAATCCGCCTTGCGGACGCGCAGGCCGAGCATGGCGGTGACGATGGCGTCGGGGACGAGGTCGCCGCGCTCCATGATCGCCTTGGCCTCGCGCCCGAGGTCGGAGCCGGACTTCACCTCGGCGCGCAGCATGTCGCCGGTGGAGATCTGCGCGATGCCGAAGCGCTCCTCCAGCCGCTTGGCCTGGGTGCCCTTGCCGGCACCGGGCGGGCCGAGGAGGATCAGCCTCATCGGCCACGCGCCCCGGGCTGGGTCCCGCGGCCGCCCAGGCGGGCCTTCTTGATCAGCCCCTCGTACTGGTGGGCGAAGAGGTGGGACTGCACCTGCGCCACCGTGTCCATGGTGACGGAGACGATGATCAGCAGCGAGGTGCCGCCGAAGTAGAACGGCACGCCGTAATTGGCGATCAGCAGCTCCGGGATGAGGCAGACCACGGCGAGGTAGATCGCGCCGACGACGGTGAGCCGCGTCAGCACCCGGTCGAAATACTCGGCCGTGGGCTGGCCGGGGCGGATGCCCGGGACGAAGCCGCCGTACTTGCGCAGGTTGTCCGCCGTGTCCTGCGGGTTGAAGACGACGGCGGTGTAGAAGAAGGCGAAGAAGACGATGCCGGCGAGGTAGAGCGCCATGTAGAGCGGCTGGCCGTGGGCCAGCAGGTTGGCGATGTCGCCGAGCATCGAGGGCTCGGTCCGGTCGGTCTGGAACGCCGCGAAGGTGGCCGGCAGCAGCAGCAGCGAGGAGGCGAAGATCGGCGGCATGACGCCGGCGGTGTTCAGCTTCAGCGGCAGGTGCGTGTTCTCGCCGCCGAACATGCGGTTGCCGACCTGGCGCTTCGGGTACTGCACCGGGATGCGGCGCTGCGCGCGCTCGACGAAGACGACGGTGGCGATGACCAGCAGGGCGGCGAGCAGGAAGAAGACGATGAAGAAGGTGGAGAGCGCGCCGGTGCGGCCGAGCTCGAGCGTCGAGGCGAGGGCGCTCGGCAGGTTGGCGACGATGCCGGCGAAGATGATGAGGCTGATGCCGTTGCCGATGCCGCGGGCGGTGATCTGCTCGCCGAGCCACATCAGGAACATGGTGCCGCCGACGAGGGTGATGACGCAGGAGATGCGGAAGAACCAGCCCGGGTCGTGCACCGCGTTGCCGAAGCTGCCGCGCAGCGATTCGAGGCCGATGGCGATGCCGTAGGCCTGGAAGATCGAGATGAAGAGGGTGAGGTAGCGGGTGTACTGGTTGAGCTTCTTCCGCCCCGTCTCGCCTTCCTTCTTCAGCGCCTCCCAGGAGGGGATCGCGGTGGTCATGAGCTGGACGATGATGGAGGCGGAGATGTAGGGCATGATGTTCAGGGCGAAGACGGTCATGCGGCCGAGCGCGCCGCCCGTGAACATGTCGAACATGCCGAGGACGCCGCCGCCCATCTGGGCGAGGAGCTCGCCCATCACCGCGGCGTCCACGCCCGGCACGGGGACGTAGGAGCCGATGCGGTAGACGATCAGCGCGCCGAGGGTGAACCAGATGCGCTTCTTGAGCTCGGTGGCCTTGGCGAGCACGCCGAGATTGAGGTTGGCCGCGAGCTGTTCGGCGGCGGACGCCATGTGGGAAATCCTCCTCGCGAGAACGGCGCCCCGGTGCCCCGGGACGCCGCCTCGCAGCACGCCTTAAACTGCTGCCCGCCCCGCCAAGGTGCAAGGGCGAACCGCCGGGATCAGCCCTCGGCGGGCGCCTCGGCCGGGGGGGTCTTGACGGTGACGGTGCCGCCGGCGGCCTGCACCGCGGCCATCGCCGCGGCGGAGGCGCCGGTGACGGAGATGGTCACCGCGCGCCGGATCTCGCCCTTCGCCAGCAGGCGCACGCCCGCCATCTTGCGCGAGACGCGGACGAGGCCGGCGGCCTGGAGCGCGGCCTCGTCGATCGGCTGGCCGGCGGGGAGCTTGCCGGCCTCGATCGCCTTGTCGAGGGCGCCGAGGTTGAGGGGCGCGTATTCCTTGCGGAACGGGTTGACGAAGCCCCGCTTCGGCATGCGGCGGTAGATCGGGAGCTGGCCGCCCTCGAACCCGTTCAGGCTGACGCCGGTGCGGGCTTTCTGGCCCTTCACGCCGCGGCCCGCGGTCTTGCCCTTGCCGGAGCCGATGCCGCGGCCGACTCGCTTGAATTTCTGCCGCGCGCCGGGATTGTCGGCGATTTCGTTCAGTTTCATGGGATCACCCTTCCACCTTGATCAGGTGGGCGACCTTGCGGATCATGCCCCGGACGGCGGGCGTGTCCTCCAGCTCGCGCGTGCGGTTCATCTTGTTGAGGCCGAGGCCGATCAGCGTCTCGCGCTGGCCGGGCTTGCGGCCGATGGGCGACCCGGTCTGGGTCACCCTGACGGTCTTCTTGCCCGCTGCGTCAGACATTCGGCTGCTCCTGCGCCGTGCCGTCGGCCGCGTCCTTGCGCGGGCCGAGCAGGTCGGAGACCTTCTTGCCGCGCCGCGCCGCGACGGCGCGCGGGCTGGTGCAGCGGCCGAGCGCCGCGAAGGTCGCCTTGACCATGTTGTGGGGGTTGGTGGTGCCGGTGCACTTGGCCACCACGTCGCCCATGCCGAGCGTCTCGAACACGGCGCGCATCGGGCCGCCGGCGATGATGCCGGTGCCGGCCGGGGCGGCGCGGAGGATGACGCGGCCGGCGCCGAACTCGCCGATCTGGTCGTGGTGGAGGGTGCGGCCCTCCTTCATCGGCACGCGGATCATGCCGCGCTTGGCGCGCTCGGTCGCCTTGCGGATCGCCTCCGGCACCTCGCGCGCCTTGCCGGCGCCCCAGCCGACGCGGCCCTTCTGGTCGCCGACGACGACGAGGGCGGCGAAGCTGAAGCGGCGGCCGCCCTTCACCACCTTGGCGACGCGGTTGATGGTGACGAGCTTGTCCTTCAGCTCGTCGCCGTCCTGCCGCTCCTGCCGCTGATCCCGGTCGCGGTCGCGGCCGCGGCCGCGGCGGCGGTCGCCGCCCTCGCCGCCCTCGCCGCTCCTCGGTTCCCTGGCCATACCCTGACTCCTCAGAACGAGAGACCGCCCTCGCGGGCAGCCTCCGCCAGCGCCTTGACGCGGCCGTGGTAGAGATACGGCCCGCGGTCGAACACCACCTCGGACACGCCGGCGGCCTTCGCGCGCTCCGCCACCAGCTTGCCCACCGCCGTCGCCGCATCGCGGTCGGCGCCGGTCTTCATGCCTTCGCGCATCTCCTTCTCGAGCGAGGAGGCGGCGGCGAGGGTGCGGCCGGCCTTGTCGTCGATCACCTGCGCGTAGATGTGCCGGCCGGAGCGGAAGACGGAGAGCCGCGGCCGGCCGCCGCCCTTCACCCTCAGCTGGTAGCGGAGCCGCGCGCGGCGCCGCTGCGTGATTGCGAGCTTGTCGGCCATTACTTCTTCTTACCCTCCTTCCGGAGGATCACCTCGTTGTCGTAGCGGATGCCCTTGCCCTTGTAGGGCTCGGGGCCGCGGTAGCCGCGGATCTCGGCCGCCACCTGGCCGACCTGGCGCTTGTCGGCGCCTTCGACCTTCACGGTGGTGGGCTTCTCCACGGTGATCTTGATGCCCTTGGGGACGGGGTAGCGGATCTCGTGGCTGTAGCCGAGGTTCAGCACGAGGTCGCTCCCCTGCATCGCGGCGCGGTAGCCGGTGCCGGTGATCTCCATGGTCTTGGAGAAGCCGGTGGAGACGCCGGTGACCATGCCCTGGATGAGGCTGCGGGTGGTGCCCCACATGGTGCGGGCGCGGCGATCCCCGCCCTTCGGCGCGACCGCAACCTCGTTGTTCTCGACCTTCACGTCCACGAACTCGGTCAGGTCGAGCTTCAGCTCGCCGTTCCGGCCCTTGGCGGTGATGGTGCGGCCCTGCAGCGCCACCTGGACGCCGGAGGGCACCTGCACCGGATACTTGCCGACGCGCGACATTCCCTGCCCTCCGTCAGAACACGCGGCAGAGAACCTCGCCGCCGACATTGGCGGCGCGGGCCTCGTTGTCGCTCATCACGCCCTTGGGCGTGGACAGGATGGAGATGCCGAGTCCGTTGTAGAACTTCGGCAGCTCCGTGATCTTCGAATAGACCCGCCGGCCCGGCTTCGAGACGCGGCTGATCTCCTTGATGGCGGGCTCGCCCTCGGAGTACTTCAGCTCGATCTGGATCTGCCGGATGCCCGGGCGGAGCTCCTCCGTCGCGAAGGCGCGGATGTAGCCCTCGCGCTTCAGCACGTCGAGGACGTTCTCGCGCAGGCGGGACGCCGGGGCGACGCAGCGGCTCTGCCGCGCGCGCTGGGCGTTGCGGATGCGGGTGAGCATGTCACCCAGCGGATCGGACAGCGACATTCGCGGCCCTCCTTACCAGCTCGCCTTGACGAGACCCGGGATCTGGCCGGTGTTGGCCAGTTCGCGGAGCTGGTTCCGGCTCAGCTTGAACTTGCGATAGTTGCCGCGCGCGCGGCCGGTGAGCTCGCAGCGCAGGCGCACGCGGTTGGCGGCGCCGTTGCGCGGAAGCTGCGCGAGGCGGAGCGTCGCCTCGAACCGCTCCTCGACCGGGCGGTCGCGGTCCATCACCACCGCCTTGAGGGCGGCGCGCTTGGTGCGGTGCAGCGTTGCCATGCGCTGCCGCCGGTTGTTCTTCTCGACAGACGAGGTCTTTGCCATGCCGTCCTAGATCCTCCGGAACCTTCCCGAGCGCGCCCGGGGGTTTTCCAAACTCAGTTGGCGAAGGGGAGGTCGAAGGCCTTGAGCAGCGCCTTCGCCTCGCCGTCCGTCTTCGCCGTGGTGACGAACTGGATGTCCATCCCGCGGACCGTGTCCACCTTGTCGTAGACGATTTCGGGGAACACGATCTGCTCCTTCAGGCCCATCGCGAAGTTGCCGCGGCCGTCGAAGCCCCGGTTGCCCGGGATGCCGCGGAAGTCCCGCACGCGGGGCAGCGCGATGGTCACCAGCCGGTCGAGGAACTCGTACATCCGCGCCTTGCGCAGCGTGACCTTGCAGCCGATCGCCTGGCCCTCGCGGATCTTGAAGCCCGCGATCGCCTTGCGCGCCTTAGTCTTCACCGGCTTCTGGCCGGTGATGGCCATCAGGTCCGCCACGGCGGCGTCGAGCTTCTTGCTGTCGCCCGCCGCCTCGCCGACGCCCATGTTGATGACGATCTTCTCGAGCTTCGGCACCTGCATCGGGTTGCCGTAGCCGAACTCCTCCGAGAGGCGCTTGCGCACGACCTCCTCGTAGTGCCGCCGCAGGCGCGGCATCTCGGACGGCGAGGCCGCGGCCGCGCCGGCCTTGGCGACCGCCGCGGGCGCCGCCTGCTGGCCGCCGCGGTTCTCGGCGGCCGCCTTCGGCGCGGCGGCCTTCGCCGGCTTCGCGGACTTCTTCGTGTCGGCGCCCTTCTTGGCGCCGCCCTTCTTTGAATCGCTCATCGGTCGATCACCTCACCCGAGAGGCGGGCCACGCGGACCTTCTTGCCGTCCTCAAGGGTCTTGAAGCCGACACGGGTCGGCTTGTCGGACTTGGGGTCGAGGAGGGCGAGGTTGGAGAGGTGGATCGGCCCCTCCTTCTCCGTGATGCCGCCGGGGCGGCTGAGGCCCTGCGGCTTCTCGTGCCGCTTCACCATGTTCACGCCCTGCACGAAGGCGCGGTTCTCCGTCGGCTGGACGCGCAGCACCTCGCCGCGCTTGCCCTTGTCGCGGCCGGCCAGCACCTGGACCCGGTCGCCCTTCCTGATCTTCGCGGCCATGGCCTTACAGGACCTCCGGCGCCAGCGAGATGATCTTCATGAACCTGCGCCCGCGCAGTTCGCGCACGACCGGCCCGAAGATGCGGGTGCCGATCGGCTCGCCCTGCTTGTTGATCAGCACCGCGGCGTTGCCGTCGAAGCGGATCGCGCTGCCGTCGATGCGGCGCACGGGATAGGCCGTGCGGACGATGACGGCGCGATGCACCTCGCCCTTCTTCACCTTGGCGCGGGGGATCGCCTCCTTCACGGAGACGACGATGATGTCGCCGACGGAGGCGACCTTCCGCTTCGAGCCGCCCAGCACCTTGATGCACTGGACGCGGCGCGCGCCGGAATTGTCGGCCACGTCGAGGTTGGATTCGACCTGGATCATGGATCAGGCCTCCGCCGCGGCGGGCTGGGCGGGCTGCACCGGCGCGCCCGGGGGCGGGAAGCCGGCGGGCCGGTCCACCACCTCGCCGTTGCGGCTGACGACGAGCCAGCTCTTGGTCTTGCTGATCGGCCGGCACTCCTCGATCGAGACGAGGTCGCCCTGCTTGCACAGGTTGGCCTCATCATGCGCGGCGTACTTCTTCGACCGGCGGATGAACTTCTTGTAGAGCGGGTGCATCACGCGACGCTCGACGAGGACGGTGACCGTCTTGTCCGTCTTGTCGCTGACCACCCGGCCCGTGAGGACGCGCCTCGGCATCGCCCGAACCCCTTACTGCTTCCGGGACGAGCGCACGCGCTCGTCCATGATCGTCTTCACGCGGGCGATGTCGCGCCGGACCTCGCGGATCCGGCCCGTCGCCTCGAGCTGGCCGGTGGCCCGCTGGAAGCGCAGGTTGAACTGCTCCTTCCGGAGGGAGACCAGCATCTCCTTCAGCTCGTCAGGGCTCTTGGCCCGGACGTCCGCGATCTTCGTCTGCGCCATCTCAGGCCTCCGCCGCCGCGCCGAGGCGCGTCACGATCTTGGTCTTGATCGGCAGCTTCGCCGCACCGAGCACCAGCGCCTCGCGCGCCGTCTCCGGCGAGACGCCGTCGAGCTCGAACATGATGCGGCCGGGCTTGACGCGGCACACCCAGTATTCCGGCGCGCCCTTGCCCGAGCCCATGCGGACCTCGGCCGGCTTGGTGGAGACTGGCACGTCCGGGAAGATGCGGATCCAGACGCGGCCCTGCCGCTTCATGGCGCGCGTGATGGCGCGGCGCGCGGCCTCGATCTGCCGCGCGGTCACCCGCTCGGGCTCCAGCGCCTTCAGGCCGAAGCCGCCGAAGTTGAGCGTGAAGCCGCCCTTGGCCACGCCCTTGATGCGGCCCTTGTGGGCCTTGCGGAAAGCTGTGCGCTTGGGTTGCAGCATGTCACATCACCGATCAGCGCTGCGGCGCCTGTTCCGCGGCGCGCTTGTCCTGCGCCATCGGGTCGTGGGCCATCACCTCGCCCTTGAAGATCCACACCTTGACGCCGCAGGTGCCGTAGGTGGTCTTCGCGGTGGCGACGCCGAAGTCGATATCCGCGCGGAGCGTGTGCAGCGGCACGCGGCCTTCGCGGTACCACTCCATGCGCGCGATCTCGGCACCGCCGAGGCGGCCGGAGCAGTTGATGCGGATGCCGCCGGCGCCGAGGCGCATGGCGGACTGCACGGCGCGCTTCATGGCGCGGCGGAAGGCGACCCGCCGCTCGAGCTGCTGGGCGATGCTCTCGGCGACGAGGGTGGCATCGATCTCGGGCTTGCGGATCTCGACGATGTTCAGCGAGACCTCGGCGCCGGCCATCTTCGCGAGGTCCTTGCGCAGCACCTCGATGTCGGCGCCCTTCTTGCCGATGACGACGCCGGGGCGCGCCGCGTGGATGGTGACGCGCGGCTTCTTCGCCGGACGCTCGATCACCACGCGGGAGACGCCCGCGCCCTTCAGCCGGTCGCGGAGCGTGCGGCGCAGCTTCAGGTCCTCGTGCAGCATGCGGGAGTAGCCGTCGGTGGCGAACCAGCGGCTGTCCCAGGTGCGGTTGATGCCGAGCCGGAGCCCGATCGGGTTGACCTTCTGGCCCATCAGGCGGCCTCCTTCCCGGCGTCCGCGGAGGGCGGCGCCTGTTCCGCCACCACGATCTTCAGGTGGCTGAACCACTTCTCGATCTTCGACGAGCGGCCGCGGCCGCGCGCGTGGAAGCGCTTCATCACGACGGCGCGGCCGACCTCGGCCCGCGCGACGACCAGGCGGTCGACGTCGAGCTGGTGGTTGTTCTCGGCGTTGGCGATCGCGCTCTCCAGCGTCTTGCGGACGGTGATCGCGATGCGGCGCTTGGAGAAGGTCAGCGTCGCGACCGCGTCCTGCGCGGTGCGGCCGCGGATCAGCCCCGCCACCAGGTTCAGCTTGCGCGGGCTGACGCGGATGTTCCGCGCGACGGCCTGCGCCTCGGTCTCGGCGAGCCCGCGCTCGCTCTTCGGCTTGCTCATGGCGTCATCAGCCCCGCTTCGCCTTCTTGTCGGCCGAGTGGCCGTTGAAGGTCCGGGTGGGGGAGAACTCGCCGAACTTGTGGCCGACCATGTTCTCCGTCACCTGCACCGGGATGAACTTCTTCCCGTTGTAGACGCCGAAGGTCAGGCCGACGAAGTTCGGCAGGATGGTGCTGCGGCGCGACCAGATCCTGATGATCTCGTTGCGGCCGGAATCGCGCGCGCGATCCGCCTTGTTGAGCAGGTAGCCGTCCACGAACGGCCCCTTCCAGACGCTGCGGGGCATCGCCTCAGCCCTTCGTCGCGTTGCGGCGCCGGACAATCAGCCGGTCGGTCCGCTTGTTGTTGCGGGTCTTCGCACCCTTGGTCGGCTTGCCCCACGGCGTCACCGGGTGACGGCCGCCGGAGGTGCGGCCTTCGCCGCCGCCGTGCGGGTGGTCGATCGGGTTCATGGAGACGCCGCGGTTGTGCGGGCGGAAGCCCATCCACCGCATGCGGCCGGCCTTGCCGATCTGCTGGTTGCTGTTGTCCGGGTTGGACACGGCGCCGATCGAGGCCATGCACTCCGCCCGCACCAGCCGCAGCTCGCCCGACATCAGCTTCACCTGCGCGTAGCCGGCATCCTTGCCGACGAGCTGCGCGTAGGTGCCGGCCGAGCGCGCCACCTTGGCGCCGGCGCCGGGCTTCATCTCCACGCAATGCACGATGGTGCCCACGGGGATGTTGGCCAGCGGCATGGCGTTGCCCGGCTTGATGTCGGCGCGCTGGCCGCTGACCACCGTGTCGCCCGCCTTCAGGCGCTGCGGCGCGATGATGTAGGCAAGCTCGCCGTCCTGGTACTTCAGCAGCGCGATCCAGGCGGTGCGGTTCGGGTCGTATTCCAGCCGCTCCACCGTGGCCGGCACGTCGAACTTGCGGCGCTTGAAGTCCACCACGCGGTAGGACTTCTTGTGCCCGCCGCCGCGGAACCGGACGGTGGTGCGGCCGTGGTTGTTGCGGCCGCCGGAGGAGGTCTTGCCGACCGTCAGCCCCTTGACCGGCTTGCCCTTCCACAGCTCGGTCCGGTCCACGAGGACCGTGCCGCGCAGCGAGGGCGTGACCGGGTTGAAGTTCTTCAGCGCCATGGCGTCACGCGAGCCCCGTCGTGAGGTCGATCGTCTGGCCGGCCTGCAGCGTGACGATCGCCTTCTTCCAGTCGGACCGCTTGCCTTCCCGGCCGCGGAACCGCTTGGTCTTGCCCTTCATCCGCACCGTGTTCACGGCGCGCACCTCTACGCTGAACAGCTTCTCGACGGCCGTCCGGATCTCCGGCTTCGTCGCGTCCAGCGCCACGCGGAAGGTGACCTGGCTGAACTCGTTCAGCCGCGTCGCCTTCTCGGTCACCACCGGCGCCAGGATCACCTGGTAGAGCCGCTCGGCCGAGAGCTTCGCGCGGCCGGGCTGCGGCTTCTCCTCGGTCCCGCTCATGCCGCCTTCTCCTCGGACGCGCCGTTCAGGCGGACGGCCAGCGCCTCGACGCCGGCGCGCGTCACCACGAGCACGTCGTGCTTCAGGATGTCGTAGACGTTGGCGCCGATGGTCGGCAGCACCTGCACCTTCGGGATGTTGCGGCTGATGCGGGCGAAGCCCTCATCCACCTGCGCATCGACGACGAGCGCGCTCTGCCAGCCGAGGGCGCGGAGCTGCCTGACGAGGGCGGAGGTCTTCGCCCCCTCCTCGGCCCGGGCCGCGTCCAGCACCACGAGCTTGCCCGTGGCCGCCTTGGCCGAGAGCGCGCTGATGAGGCCGAGGCGGCGCACCTTCTTGTTCAGGCTGTAGCCATGGTCGCGCGGCACGGGGCCGTGCACCACGCCGCCCTTGCGGAACTGCGGCGCGCGGAGCGAGCCCTGGCGCGCGTTGCCGGTGCCCTTCTGGCGATAGGGCTTCCTGGTGGTCCCGGAGACCTCCCCCATGCCCTTCACCTTGTGGGTGCCGGCGCGGCGCTTGGCGAGCTGCCAATGCACCACGCGGGCCATGATGTCCTTGCGCGGGGTGGCGCCGAACAGCGCCTCCGGCAGCTCGATCTCGCCCGTCTGGGCGTTGTCGAGCGTGATGACGGGTACCTTCGGCATCGTCGCTTACCCCTGCCCCGCCGCGTTGTCCGGCGCGCCTGCCGTGGCGACCGCCGCCGGGTACGGCGCGTCGGCGTGCCGCGGACGCTTCACGGCGTCGCGGACCAGCACGTAGCCGCCCTTCGGGCCGGGAATGGCGCCCTTGATCAGCAGCAGCCCGCGCTCGGCGTCATGGCCGGCGACGACGAGGTTCTGCGTGGTCACGCGCTCGACGCCGAGATGGCCGGCCATCTTCTTGTTCTTGAAGGTCTTGCCCGGATCCTGCCGATTGCCGGTGGAGCCGTGCGAGCGGTGGCTGATGGAGACGCCGTGCGACGCCTCGAGCCCGGCGAAGTTCCAGCGCTTCATGGCGCCGGCGAAGCCCTTGCCCTGCGTCACCCCGGTGACGTCGACCTTCTGGCCCTTCACGAAATGCTCGCCCGAGAGCGTGGAGCCCGGCGCCACGACGGCATCCTCGGCCACGCGGAACTCCACGGTCTTGCGCGGCGCCTCGACGCCGGCCTTCGCGAAGTGGCCCTTGAGCGGCTTCGTCACGTTCTTCGGCTTCGCGCGGCCGATGCCGAGCTCCACCGCCACGTAGCCGTCGCGCTCCTGCGTGCGGTTGGACACCACGCGCACCTCGTCGAGGTGCAGCACGGTGACCGGCACGGTGGAGCCGTCGTCGTTGAACAGCCGGGTCATCCCCAGCTTGCGGGCGATCAGCCCTGTCCGGCCATAGGTGGCCATTGCCCTAACCCCTTCGCGCCGCTCAGAGCTTGATCTCGACATCCACGCCCGCGGCGAGGTCGAGCTTCATCAGCGCGTCCACGGTCTGCGGGGTGGGATCGACGATATCCAGCAGGCGGCGGTGCGTGCGGATCTCGAACTGCTCGCGGCTCTTCTTGTCCACGTGCGGCGAGCGGTTCACCGTGAACCGCTCGATCTGCGTCGGCAGCGGAATGGGCCCGCGCACCCGCGCGCCCGTCCGCTTCGCGGTGTTGACGATCTCCCGCGTGCTGCCGTCCAGCACGCGGTGATCGAACGCCTTCAGGCGGATGCGGATGTTCTGGCTGTCCATGGCGCGAAGGCCCCGATCCCTGTCGCCGTTACTTGGTGATCTTGGCGACGACGCCGGCGCCGACGGTGCGGCCGCCCTCGCGGATGGCGAAGCGCAGGCCTTCGTCCATCGCGATCGGCGCGATCAGCTCCACCTCCATCGTCACGTTGTCCCCCGGCATCACCATCTCGACGCCGTCCGGCAGCTTCACCACCCCCGTCACGTCCGTCGTCCGGAAGTAGAACTGCGGACGGTAGTTCGTGAAGAACGGCGTGTGGCGCCCGCCCTCCTCCTTCGTCAGCACATACGCCTCCGCCGTGAACCCGGTGTGCGGCGTGATCGAGCCCGGCGCCGCCAGAACCTGCCCGCGCTCCACCTCCTCCCGCTTCGTCCCACGCAGCAGCGCCCCGATGTTGTCCCCCGCCTCCCCGCTGTCCAGCAGCTTGCGGAACATCTCAACACCCGTCACCGTCGTCTTCACCGTGGGCTTCAGGCCGACAATCTCCACCTCCTCGCCCACCTTGATGATCCCGCGCTCCACTCGCCCCGTCACCACCGTGCCCCGGCCCGAAATCGAGAACACATCCTCGATCGGCATCAGAAACGGCCGGTCCTTCGGGCGCTCCGGCTGCGGAATGTAGGCGTCCACCGCCTCCATCAGCTTCAGCACCGCACCCTCGCCAATCTCCGGCTGCTTGTCCTCCAGCGCCATCAGCGCCGAGCCCCGGATCACCGGAATGTCGTCCCCCGGAAACTGGTAGGAGGTCAGCAGCTCGCGCACCTCCATCTCCACCAGCTCCAGAAGGTCGGGATCCGCCATGTCCACCTTGTTCAGAAACACCACCAGCGCCGGAACACCCACCTGACGCGCCAGCAGAATGTGCTCCCGCGTCTGCGGCATCGGACCGTCCGCCGCCGACACCACCAGGATCGCACCATCCATCTGCGCCGCACCCGTGATCATGTTCTTCACGTAGTCCGCGTGACCAGGGCAATCCACATGCGCGTAGTGACGGTTCGCCGTCTCATACTCGACATGCGCCGTCGAAATCGTGATCCCGCGCGCACGCTCCTCCGGCGCCTTGTCAATCTGGTCATACGCCGTGAACGTCGCACCGCCCGTCTTCGCCAGAACCTTCGTGATCGCCGCCGTCAGCGACGTCTTGCCATGGTCCACATGCCCGATCGTCCCAATGTTGCAGTGCGGCTTCGTCCGCTCAAACTTCGCCTTCGCCATCGTCGTGTCCTCGGATCGGGTCGGTTGTTACCAACGATAATGGCTGAAGGCCTTGTTGGCCTCCGCCATCCGGTGCGTGTCCTCGCGCTTCTTCACCGCGCTGCCGCGATTGTTCGCGGCGTCCATCAGCTCGGCAGAGAGGCGGTCTTCCATCGTGTTCTCGCCGCGCTTCCGGGCGGCGTCGATCAGCCAGCGGATGGCGAGCGCCTGGCGGCGCTCCGGCCGGACCTCGACGGGCACCTGGTAGGTGGCGCCGCCGACGCGGCGGGAGCGCACCTCGACCGCCGGCTTCACGTTGTCCATCGCCTCGTGGAACAGGCGCAGCGGATCGGCATTCGCGCCGCCGCGGCGCTTCAGCGTGTCCAGCGCGGCGTAGACGATACCCTCGGCGACGCTCTTCTTCCCGTCGTACATGAGGACGTTCATGAAGCGGCTGAGCACGAGATCCCCGAACTTCGGATCGGGCAGGACCTCGCGCTTCTCGGCGCGGTGGCGACGCGACATGCCTCAGCTCCTCACTTCGGACGCTTCGCGCCGTACAGCGACCGGCGCTGGCGACGCTTGGCGATGCCCTGCGTGTCGAGCACGCCGCGCAGGATGTGGTAGCGGACGCCCGGCAGGTCCTTCACGCGGCCGCCGCGGATGAGCACCACGGAGTGCTCCTGCAGGTTGTGGCCCTCGCCCGGGATGTAGCTCACCACCTCGTAGCCGTTGGTCAGGCGGACCTTCGCGACCTTGCGCAGCGCCGAGTTCGGCTTCTTCGGCGTGGTGGTGTAGACGCGCGTGCAGACGCCGCGCTTCTGCGGGCTGCCCTGCAGCGCCGGAACCTTGTTCCGCTTCGCGTTCGGCTCCCGCCCCTTGGCGATGAGCTGGTTGATCGTCGGCATGACGCCCCTTCGTGCCCGTCCCAGTCTGCGATCCACGCCGGGGCGCCCTGCGCCTTCGACGATCGCCGCCGATCCGCCGCTTCCGCCAAGCACGTCGACCCGCCTGGGGCGCGCGAGAGCGCGTCCCTGCGGGTCACCGTCCAGCCACCGGCCTCAGCCCCGAGGGGGCGGCGCCGGCGACGCGAAGCTGTGGACCAAAAACAGCCCGGCCGCGCGGGGCGAGACGCCCCAAGCCCGGCCAAGGGCGGGCGATATATCTGCCGCCCCACGTCGAGTCAAGCGAAGGAACCCTTCCGAAAGAGAAGAAGCCGGCGCTTTCGGCGCCGACTTCCCCGTTCTCCGCGAATGGCGGCTCCGCTATTCGGCGGCCTTGGCAGGCCCCGGCAGCGGCGCCGCACCCTGCGGCAGGCGGCCGCGGTCGCGCTGCGCGGCGAGGGCGCGCAGGCGGTTCATCACCGAGCCGGTGCCCGCCGGGATCAGCCGCCCGACGATGACGTTCTCCTTCAGGCCGGCCAGCGTATCGACCTTGCCGGCGGTCGCCGCCTCGGTCAGCACGCGGGTGGTCTCCTGGAAGGAGGCGGCCGAGATGAAGGAGGTGGTCTGCAGCGAGGCCTTGGTGATGCCCTGCAGCACCGGTTCGGCCCGGGCGGGCCGTTCCTTCGCGGCGATGCGCTTCTCGTTCTCGATGTCGAACTCGATGCGCTCCACCGTCTCCCCCACCAGGAAGGTGGTGTCGCCCGGATCGACGATCTCCACCTTCTGCAGCATCTGCCGGACGATGACCTCGATGTGCTTGTCGTTGATCTTCACGCCCTGCAGCCGGTACACGTCCTGGATCTCGTTCACCAGGTAGTTGGCCAGCGCCTCCACGCCGAGGACGCGCAGGATGTCGTGCGGCACGCGGGGCCCGTCGACCAGGGGGTCGCCGGCCTTCACGTAGTCACCCTCCTGGACCGAGACGTGCTTGCCCTTGGGGACGAGGTACTCGCGCGGGGTCGGCGGCTCGTCGCTGTCCGGCGCGGCCTCGGGCACCACGAGGATGCGGCGCTTGGCCTTGTAGTCCTTGCCGAACTCCACGCGGCCGTCGATGTCGGCGATGATCGCGGCGTCCTTCGGGCGCCGTGCCTCGAACAGCTCCGCCACGCGCGGCAGGCCGCCCGTGATGTCGCGGGTCTTGGACGATTCGCGCGGCATGCGGGCGATGACGTCGCCGGCGTTCACCTCGCGCCCGTTCTCCACCGAGAGCAGCGAGCCGGGCGGCAGGAAGGTGATCGCCTCCGAGCCGTTGTCCCGCTTCACCACGGCCCCCTTCTCGTCGCGCAGGATCAGCCGCGGGCGGAGGTCCGCGCCGCGTCCGACCTGCTTGTACTCGACCACCTCCTTGAAGGAGAGGCCCGTCACCTCGTCGGTGCGGTCCATCAGGGTGATGTTCTCGATGAGGTCGGCGAACTCCACCTTGCCGTTCTTCTCGGTGATGATCGGCAGGGTGAAGGGGTCCCACTCGGCCAGCTTCTCGCCGCGGGCGACCTGCGTGCCGTCCTGCACCAGCAGGCGGGCGCCGTAGGGCACGCGGAGGCGGCCGCGCTCGCGCCCGTTGGCGTCGATCACCACGGCCTCGCAGTTGCGGCTCATCACGATGGGCGCGCCCTGGGAGTTGGTGACGACGACGCGGTTGAGGAACTTCGCCGTGCCGTCGGCCGGCGCCTCGACCGCGGACTGCTCGGCGCCGCGCTGCGCCGCGCCGCCGATGTGGAAGGTGCGCATGGTGAGCTGCGTGCCGGGCTCGCCGATCGACTGGGCGGCGATGACGCCGACCGCCTCGCCGACGTTGACGGGCGTGCCGCGGGCGAGGTCGCGCCCGTAGCACAGGCCGCATACGCCGACGCGGGCGTCGCAGGTCAGCACGGAGCGGATCTTCACCGCCTCGACGCCGGCCTTCTCGATCACCTCTGCCTCGGGCTCGGTGATGAGGCCGTTGCGCGGGACCAGCACGGCGCCCGAGGCGGGGTCCAGCACGTCCTCCTGCACGGTGCGGCCGAGGATGCGCTCGGAGAGGGAGGAGACGACCTCGCCGCCGTCCATCACAGCGCGGACGGTGATGCCGCGCTCGGTGCCGCAGTCCTCCTCCACGATGATGCAGTCCTGGGCGACGTCGACCAGGCGGCGGGTGAGGTAGCCGCTGTTCGCGGTCTTCAGCGCCGTGTCGGCGAGGCCCTTGCGCGCGCCGTGCGTCGAGTTGAAGTACTCGAGGACGGTCAGCCCCTCCTTGAAGTTGGAGATGATCGGCTGCTCAATGATCTCGCCGGAGGGCTTGGCCATCAGGCCGCGCATGCCGGCGAGCTGGCGCATCTGCGCCGGCGAGCCGCGGGCGCCGGAGTGCGACATCATCCAGACCGAGTTGGCCTGCTTGCCGACCTCCTGCTTCATGATCTCCTTCATCATCGCCTGCGCCACCTCCTCGGTGCAGCGTGACCAGGCGTCCACCACCTTGTTGTAGCGTTCGCCGGCGGTGATCAGGCCGTCGAGGTACTGCTGCTCGAACTCCTTCACCTGGTCCTTCGTGGCGCCGATGAGCGCGTTCTTGCTCTCGGGGATGACCATGTCGTCCTTGCCGAAGGAGATGCCGGCCTTCGCCGCGTGGCGGAAGCCGAGGCCCATCAGCCGGTCGGCGAAGATCACGCTCTCCTTCTGGCCGCAGTGGCGGTAGACGGCGTCGATGACGTCGGAGATGTTCTTCTTCGTCAGCAGCCGGTTCACGAGCGAGAAGGGCAGGCTGGGGTGCAGCGGCAGGAGCGCGCCCATCAACATGCGGCCGGGCGTGGTCGCCACGCGCTCGGTGACCAGCACGCCGTCCTTGTCCATCGCCTTGCGCCGCGCGCGGATCTTGCCGTGCAGCGTGACGGCGCCGGCCGCCAGCGCCTGCTCGATCTCGCCCATCGTGGCGAAGGCAGGCGCATCCTTCTCCTCGGTCGACTTGAACTCCGGCGTCTCCAGCGAGAGGTAGTAGAGGCCGAGCACGATGTCCTGGCTGGGGACGATGATCGGCTTGCCGTTGGCCGGGCTGAGGATGTTGTTGGTGGACATCATCAGCACGCGCGCCTCGAGCTGCGCCTCCAGCGAGAGGGGCACATGGACCGCCATCTGGTCGCCGTCGAAGTCGGCGTTGAAGGCGGTGCAGACCAGCGGGTGGAGCTGGATGGCCTTGCCCTCCACCAGCACCGGCTCGAAGGCCTGGATGCCGAGGCGGTGCAGGGTCGGGGCGCGGTTGAGCAGCACCGGGTGCTCGCGGATCACCTCCTCGAGGATGTCCCAGACCTCCGGCCGCTCCTTCTCCACCATCCGCTTGGCGGCCTTGATGGTGGTGGCGTGCCCGTACTTCTCGAGCTTCGAGTAGATGAAGGGCTTGAACAGCTCGAGCGCCATCTTCTTCGGCAGGCCGCACTGGTGCAGCTTCAGCTCCGGCCCGACGACGATGACCGAGCGGCCGGAGTAGTCGACGCGCTTGCCGAGCAGGTTCTGCCGGAAGCGGCCCTGCTTCCCCTTGAGCATGTCGGAGAGCGACTTCAGCGGGCGCTTGTTGGCGCCCGTGATGGCGCGGCCGCGGCGGCCGTTGTCGAAGAGCGCGTCCACCGCCTCCTGCAGCATGCGCTTCTCGTTGCGCACGATGATGTCGGGCGCGCGCAGCTCGATCAGGCGCTTCAGGCGGTTGTTGCGGTTGATGACGCGGCGGTAGAGGTCATTCAGGTCGGAGGTCGCGAACCGGCCGCCGTCCAGCGGCACCAGCGGGCGCAGCTCGGGCGGGATCACCGGCACGACGTCGAGGATCATCCACTCCGGCCGGGCACCGCCCTCGCCGAAGCTCTCCAGCATCTTGAGGCGCTTCACGAGCTTCTTGCGCTTCGCCTCGGAGGTGGTCTCCTTCAGCTCGGCGCGGAGGCGCGTCGCCTCCTTGTCGAGGTCGATGTCCGCGAGCATGGACTTCACCGCCTCGGCGCCGATGCCGACGCGGAAGCTGTCCTCGCCGAACTCGTCCTGCTTCGTCTGGAACTGGTCCTCGGTGAGGAGCTGGTGGAGCTTGAGGTCGGTCAGCCCCGGCTCGAGCACCACGTAGCTCTCGAAGTAGAGGACCTTCTCCAGCTCCTTCAGGCTCATGTCGACCATCAGCCCGACGCGGCTGGGCAGCGACTTCATGAACCAGATGTGGGCGACCGGGCTTGCCAGCTCGATGTGGCCCATGCGCTCGCGCCGGACCTTGGCGAGCGTCACCTCCACGCCGCACTTCTCGCAGATGATGCCGCGGAACTTCATCCGCTTGTACTTGCCGCAGAGGCACTCGTAGTCCTTGATCGGGCCGAAGATGCGGGCGCAGAACAGCCCGTCCCGCTCCGGCTTGAAGGTGCGGTAGTTGATGGTCTCGGGCTTCTTGATCTCGCCGTAGCTCCAGGACCGGATCTGCTCCGGCGACGCGATGGAGATGCGGATCTGGTCGAAGGTCATCGCCTGGCCGGTCTGGCCCAGGATCTTCATCAGCTCATTCATGCCGTCCACTCCGTCCGGCTGGCCGCGCCAAGGCGGGCGCGCGCCGCGAAAAGGGGGAGCCGCGCGGCCACCGACGGGCCGCGCGGGAAGCCACGCCGCCCGGTCAGCCCGGGCGGTTCTCGAGATCGACGTTGAGGCCGAGCGACTTCAGCTCCTTCACCAGCACGTTGAAGGATTCCGGGACGCCGGCCTCGAAGTTGTCCTGGTCGCGCACGATCGCCTCGTAGACCTTGGTGCGGCCGGAGACGTCGTCGGACTTCACCGTCAGCATCTCCTGCAGCGTGTAGGCGGCGCCGTAGGCTTCCAGCGCCCAGACCTCCATCTCGCCGAAGCGCTGGCCGCCGAACTGCGCCTTGCCGCCCAGCGGCTGCTGGGTAACGAGGCTGTAGGGGCCGATGGAGCGGGCGTGGATCTTGTCGTCCACCAAGTGGTGCAGCTTGAGCATGTAGATGTAGCCGACGGTCACCTTCCGCTCGAAGGGTTCGCCCGTGCGGCCGTCCACCAGCGTCACCTGTCCCGAGGTCTGCAGGCCGGCCCTGACCAGCATGCCCTCGATGTCGGCCATGCGCGCGCCGTCGAAGACCGGCGTCGCGATGGGGATGCCCTTGCGCAGGTTCTCGCACAGCTCGATCAGCGCGTCGTCGTCCATCGGCTCGACGTCGCGGCGGATCGTCTCCTCGTCGTAGCTCTCGCGCAGCTTGGCGATCAGCTCCTCGCGCATCGCGCCGCCGCGGCGGTACTCCTCCACCATCTCGCCGATCTGGCGGCCGAGGTTGGCGCAGGCCCAGCCAAGGTGGGTCTCGAGGATCTGGCCGACATTCATGCGCGACGGCACGCCGAGCGGGTTGAGGACGAGGTCGACCGGCGTGCCGTCCTCGAGGAAGGGCATGTCCTCGATGGGCACGACGCGGGAGACGACGCCCTTGTTGCCGTGGCGGCCGGCCATCTTGTCGCCGGGCTGGAGCTTCCGCTTCACCGCGACGAAGACCTTGACCATCTTCATCACGCCGGGCGGCAGCTCGTCGCCACGCTGCAGCTTCTCGACCTTGCTCTCGAAGCGCTTCTGCAGGCGCTCGACGGCGGCGTCGAACTCGCGCTTCAGCGCCTCGATCTCGGCCATGGCCGCGTCGTCCTGCACGCCGATCTGGCGCCAGGTCTGCTTGGCGAACTGGTCGAGCACCTCGTCGGTGATGTCGATGCCGGCCTTCACGCCCTTGAAGCCGCCGCTGGCCTTGCGGCCGAGCAGCCGCTCCCGCAGGCGGGAGTGGAAGGAGCGTTCCTGAATGGCCTTCTCGTCGTCGCGGTCCTTGGCCAGGCGCTCGATCTCGGCGCGCTCGATCGCCATCGCGCGCTCGTCCTTGTCCACGCCGCGGCGGGAGAAGACGCGCACGTCGACGATCGTGCCGGCGACGCCGGGCGGCAGGCGGAGCGAGGTGTCGCGCACGTCGGACGCCTTCTCGCCGAAGATGGCGCGGAGCAGCTTCTCCTCCGGCGTCATCGGGCTTTCGCCCTTCGGCGTGACCTTGCCGACGAGGATGTCGCCGGGCTGCACCTCGGCACCGATGTAGACGATGCCCGCCTCGTCGAGGTTGCGCAGCGCCTCCTCGCCGACGTTCGGGATGTCGCGGGTGATCTCCTCCTGGCCCAGCTTGGTGTCGCGGGCCATCACCTCGAACTCCTCGATGTGGATCGAGGTGAAGACGTCGTCCTGGGCGATGCGCTCGCTGATCAGGATGCTGTCCTCGAAGTTGTAGCCGTTCCAGGGCATGAAGGCGCAGAGAGCGTTGCGGCCGAGCGCGAGCTCGCCGAGCTCGGTCGACGGGCCGTCGGCGATGATCTCGCCGGAGCGGACGCGGTCGCCCACCTTCACCAGCGGGCGCTGGTTGATGCAGGTCGACTGGTTGCTGCGCTGGAACTTGCGCAGGCGGTAGATGTCGACGCCGCGGGTGGTGTTGTCGTCGCCGGTGGCGCGCACCACGATGCGCGCGCCGTCGATGCTGTCCACCACGCCGTCACGGCGGGCGACGATGGTGGCGCCGGAGTCGCGCGCCACCGCGGCTTCCATGCCGGTGCCGACCAGCGGCGCGTCCGCACGGATCAGCGGCACCGCCTGGCGCTGCATGTTGGAGCCCATCAGCGCGCGGTTGGCGTCGTCGTTCTCGAGGAAGGGGATGAGCGCCGCGGCGACGGAGACGAGCTGCTTCGGCGAGACGTCGATCGCCGTCACCTCCTCGGGCTTCACCAGCCGGAAGTCGCCGCCGTCGCGCACGCTGACCAGCTCGCCGGTGAGCTTGCCCTCGGTGTCGAGGCCGGCATCGGCCTGGGCGACGACCAGGCGCTCCTCCTCCATGGCGGAGAGATAGCGCGGGTCGCCCACCACCTGGCCGTTCTTCACCAGGCGGTACGGCGTCTCGATGAAGCCGTACTTGTTCACCTTGGCGAAGGTGGCGAGGCTGTTGATGAGGCCGATGTTCGGGCCTTCCGGCGTCTCGATCGGGCAGATGCGGCCGTAATGTGTCGGGTGCACGTCGCGCACCTCGAAGCCGGCGCGCTCCCGCGTCAGACCGCCCGGGCCAAGCGCCGAGAGGCGGCGCTTGTGCGTCACCTCGGAGAGCGGGTTGGTCTGGTCCATGAACTGGCTGAGCTGCGAGGAGCCGAAGAACTCCCGCACCGCCGCCGCGGCCGGCTTCGCGTTGATCAGGTCGTGCGGCATGACGGTGTCGATGTCGACCGACCCCATGCGCTCCTTGATCGCGCGCTCCATGCGCAGCAGGCCGACGCGGTACTGGTTCTCCATCAGCTCGCCGACCGAGCGGACGCGACGGTTGCCGAGGTTGTCGATGTCGTCGATCGAGCCGACGCCGTCCTTCAGCTGCAGCAGCACGCGCAGCGTCTCGACGATGTCCTGCTTGCGGAGCGTACGCTGGGTGTCGGGCACCTCCTCGGCGGAGAAACCGAGGCGCATGTTCATCTTCACCCGGCCGACGGCCGAAAGGTCATAGCGCTCCGGGTCGAAGAACAGGCCGCGGAACAGGGTCTCGGCGGTCTCGGCGGTCGGCGGCTCGCCCGGGCGCATGACCCGGTAGATGTCCATCAGCGCCTCCTCGCGATTGGAGTTCTTGTCCACCGCGAGCGTGTTGCGCATCCAGGGCCCGGCCGACTGGTCGATGGCGAGGGTGGGCAGGCGGTCGAGGCCCGCCTCCTCGATGGCGGCGAGCTTCGCCTCGGTCAGTTCCTCGCCAGCCTCGGCCCAGATCTCGCCGCTCTCGAGGTTCACCAGATCCTCGGCGACGTAGCGGCCGAGGAGGTCGGCGCGGCCGACGAGCACCTCGGTCGTGCCGGCCTCGGCGATCTTCCGCGCGACGCGCGGGGTGAGCTTGTCGTCCTTCTTCGCGACCTCCTGGCCGGTCTTCGCATCGACCAGCGGCTCCGCCAGCTTCACGCCGCGGAAGGCGTCGGGGTCGAAGGGGCGGGACCAGCCCTTCGCACTGCGGCTGAACACCACCTGGCCGTAGAAGTTGTTCAGGATCTCCTCGGAGTCCATGCCGCGCACCTCGTGCGGCTCGAGCGCGGGGAGGCCCTGGCCGGCGCGGTCCTTGCGCACCGCCTCGGTGTGCGCGGAATCGAGCGCGTAGAGCAGCGTGGTCGCCGGCAGCTTCCGCTTCCGGTCGATGCGCACGTAACAGATGTCCTTGGCATCGAACTCGAAGTCGAGCCAGGAGCCGCGGTACGGGATGACGCGGGCGGCGAAGAGGTACTTGCCCGAGGAGTGGGTCTTGCCCTTGTCGTGGTCGAAGAACACGCCCGGGGAGCGGTGCATCTGGGAGACGATGACGCGCTCGGTCCCGTTGATGATGAAGGTGCCGTTGTCCGTCATGAGCGGCATGTCGCCCATGTAGACGTCCTGCTCCTTGATGTCGCGGACGGAACGGCTGCCGGTGTCCTCGTCCACGTCCCAGACGATGAGGCGCAGGCGCACCTTCAGCGGCGCGGCGAAGGTGAGGCCGCGCTGGATGCACTCCTCCACGTCGTATTTCGGCTCCTCGAGCTCGTACTGGACGAACTCCAGCCGGCCCCGGCCGCCGAAATCGTCGATCGGGAAGACCGACTTGAACACCTCCTGAAGACCGGCCTGCGCACGCGAATCCGGGTCCACCCCCATCTGCAGGAACGCCTCGTAGGAGGCGCGCTGCACATCGATGAGGTTGGGCATCGGCGCCACTTCGGGCAGCCGCCCGAAGGACCGCCGGATTCGCTTGCGCCCGGTGAACGACTTCGTGATAGCGTTCATGCCTGTCCCGCTTTCCCTGCCCCGGCGTTGCCGCCGCGGGCCCATCTTCTGCGGCGGGCCTGGCCGGAAGCGCCCTCGCCCCGGCCCGATGCCCGTCGTACTTGCCGACCGCCTCTGGATGCGGTCACGAAATGCGGGCGCGGGCGGGATTCCCTCTCGGGAATCCCGCCCGTCCCACCTTTGATACGCTGGCCCGGATCCCTCCGGGCCATCCGGCTCCCGACCCGAGCGGGCCGGATGCCAGCGAGGTCAGCTGATCTCGACCTGGGCGCCGTTGTCTTCCAGCACCTTCTTGATCTTCGCCGCCTCATCCTTGTTCACGCCCTCCTTCACGGTCTTGGGCGCGCCTTCCACCAGGTCCTTGGCCTCCTTCAGGCCGAGACCGGTGATGGTGCGGATCTCCTTGATCACGTTGATCTTCTTGTCGCCCGAGGCCTTGAGGATGACGGTGAACTCCGTCTTCTCCTCGGCCGGGGCAGCCGCGGCCGGGCCGCCAGCGGCAGGCGCCGCCGCCACCGCGACCGGAGCCGCGGCGGAGACGCCCCACTTCTCCTCCAGCATCTTGGAGAGCTCGGCAGCCTCCAGGACGGTCAGGCTGGAGAGCTCGTCAACCAGCTTCGCAAGGTCGGCCATGTCTGTGTGTCCTTCGATCTAATGGCTTGGCTTGGTCTTTGCAACACCCCGTGGGGACCCTTCCCCCCGGGGAACCTGGGTCCAGGCAGCCCATTCAGGCCGCCGCCTTCTCGTCCTTCGTGGCGTAGGCCGAGAACACCCGCGCGAGCTGCGAGCCCGGTGCCTGCAGCACGCCCGCGATCCGCGTCGCCGGCGTCTGGATCAGGCCGAGCAGCTGCGCGCGCAGCGTCTCGAGCGAGGGCAGCTCGGCCAGCGCCTTCACGCCATCGGCGTTCAGCATCTGGGTCCCGAGCGCCCCGCCAAGGATCACGAACCGGTCGTTCGCCTTGGCGTAGTCCACGGCGGTCTTCGCCACCGCCACCGGATCCTTGGCCCATGCGAGGGCGGTCGGACCCTTCAGCAGCGGCGCGATGGCCTCGAACCTCGTGCCATCGAGGGCGCGCGCGGCCAGCCGGTTCTTCGCCACCTTGTAGGTGGCGCCGGCATCCCGCATGCGCTGCCGCAGGGTCGTCGCATCCGCCACCGTCAGCCCCTTGTTCTGGCTGACGAGGACGAAGGACGTCTCCGCGAAGGTCGCGGCGAGGGCCTGGACGAAGGCGTGCTTTTCCGTACGGTCCACGTCCCAACTCCTGATGCGGCAGCGCCTTGTGGAGGGGCGCCGCCAAGTTCAACCGCCCCGGATGGTCCGGGGCGGCACGCTTCCTGTGGAACGGGACCGCAAGCCAAGCCGGACCGGGACTGGCCCGGCCGGCCGAAACTTCTCGGCTCCCCGTCTCGCCCTGCGCTTTCGCCTTAAGGCCGGCCCAGCAAGCCGGGCGCGGACCACAGGGGGTCTCCGACAGGTTCGGGCGGGGGCCGCTGCCGGCCATCCCACCCTGCCCGGCGCCTCGCGGCGCCGTATCTCGTGGCGGATCAGGCCGACGCGGCGAGCGTCGCGAGATCCACCTTCACGCCCGGACCCATGGAGGAGCTGAGCGACACCTTCTTGACGTAGGTGCCCTTCGCCCCGGTGGGCCGGGCCTTCTGGATGGCGTCGATGAAGGCCCGCGCGTTGCCGAGCAGGTTCTCCTCGGGGAAGGACGCCTTGCCAATGCCGGCGTGGACGATGCCCGCCTTCTCGGCGCGGAACTCGACCTGGCCGGCCTTGGCGGCGGTGACGGCGCCCTTCACGTCCATCGTCACGGTGCCGAGCTTCGGGTTCGGCATCACGCCGCGCGGGCCGAGGACCTTACCGAGCCGGCCGACGAGCGCCATCATGTCCGGCGTGGCGATGCAGCGCTCGAACTCGATCTTGCCTTCCTGGACGAGGGCGGCGAGGTCGTCGGCGCCCACCACGTCGGCGCCGGCGGCCTTCGCCTCCTCGGCCTTGGCGCCGCGGGCGAAGACGCCGACGCGGACGGTCTTGCCGGTGCCGTTCGGCAGGCCGACGACGCCGCGGACCATCTGGTCGGCGTGCCGCGGGTCGATGCCGAGGTTCATCGCGATTTCGACGGTCTCGTCGAACTTCGCCTTGGCGTTCTGCTTGATGAGGCGCACCGCCTCCTCGAGCGGGTAGGACTTCTCGGTGTCGAGCCCCGCGCGGATCGCCTTCAGGCGCTTGCCGATCCTGGCCATCGCGTCAGCCCTCCACCACCGTCATGCCCATGGAGCGGGCGGAGCCGGCGAGCATGCGCACCGCGCTCTCGACATCGGTGCAGTTCATGTCCTTCATCTTCACCGCGGCGATCTCGCGCAGCTGGGCCTTGGTGACGCGGCCGACCGTGCCGCCCTTGCCCGGGGTGGTGCTGCCCTTCTCGATCTTCGCCGCCTTCAGCAGGAAGTAGGTGTTGGGCGGCGTCTTGGTGACGAAGGAGAAGGTCCGGTCGCTGTATGCGGTGATGACGACGGGCGTCGGCGTGCCCGGCTCCATCCCCTGCGTCGCCGCGTTGAACTCCTTCACGAACTGCATGATGTTCAGGCCGCGCTGGCCGAGCGCGGGGCCGACCGGCGGCGAGGGGTTGGCCTTCCCCGCCGGGATCTGCAGCTTGATGTAGCCGACGATCTTCTTTGCCATGCGGCATCAGTCCTCTGCGTCCACAGAGGCCCGCGGTCCGTGCGACGCCCGAAGGCGTCTCCCGCGTTCCCCGAAGCGCCGAACGGCCCGGGAAGCCCCGGGCCGCTGGCGAGCGCGGGCGTATAGCGGCGGGGCGTGCGGCTGTCGAGTCCCTCCCGTCAGCGCGGCAGGAGGCCGCGGGCCTTCGCCTCCGCCCAGCGGGCATCCTGCTGCCGCAGGAACTCGGCGAAGGCGGGTGGCGGCAGGGTCTGGATATCGACGCCGAGCGCCTCCAGCCGCCCGCGCAGGGCGGGCTCGGCGAGCCGCTCCGCGGCGGCGGCGGCGATGCGCGCGGCAAGTCCGGGCGGCATGGCGGGCGGGCCGAACATGCCGTACCAGCCGCTGTACTCGAAGCCCGGCACGCCGGCCTCGGCGATCGTCGGCACCTCGGGCAGCATGGCGGTGCGGCGGGCGGAGGAGACGCCGAGCACCCTGAGCCGCCCGGAGCGAAGATGCGGCGCCGCGGAGCCCGTGCTCGTCCAGCCGATGCCGAGGGTGCCGGAGATCACGTCGTTCAGCATCGGGCCGCCGCCGCGATAGAGCGCGTGCTCCATGGCGAGGCCGGCGGCACGGGCGAAGTCGTGGCCGGCGATGGTGGTGCCCGCCTCGGAGCTGCCGAAGGCCATGCCCGGGTTGGCGCGGGCGTGGGCGATGAGCGTCGGCACGTCGCGGAACGGCGCGTCCGGGTTCGCGACGAGCACGAGGGCGGTGCGGCAGAGCAGGGTGAGCGGCGTGAAGTCCGTGATCGGGTCGTAGGGTAGCGAGGGCAGGACATGCCGGTTGATGATGTGCGTGCCGACCACGACGGCGAGCAGGTGCCCGTCGGGCGTGCCGCGGGCCACCGCCTCCGATCCGATCACGCCGTTGGCGCCGGGCCGGTTCTCCACGACGAAGGGCTGGCCGAGGGCAGCCTGCATCGCCTCCGCCAGCAGGCGGGTGAAGGTGTCGGTGCCGCCGCCGGGCGCGTAGGGCACCACGACGCGCACCGGGCGCACCGGCCAGGCGGGGTCCTGCGCGCGCGCCGGCGCGGGCAGCGCCGGCAATGCGGGCAGGGCGAGAATGCCGAGCGTCGTCCGGCGCGTGAAGATTGTCATGCCTCCCTCTCCTCTTCCTGGTCCTCGAGCCAGCGCGCCTCGAAACGGAGGGCCTCGCGCAGGCCGAACAGCTCGTGCAGGTCGGGTTGCGGCCCCTCGGCCGGCGGGGGCAGGCCGGTGTCGCGCAGGGCGCGGGCCGCGGCGCGGGTGGCGCGGGCGGCGGCGCGGAGCAGCAGGCCGGGATGGATGGCGAGGCGGAATCCCATCGCCTCGAGCCGCGCGGCGGGCACCATCGGCGTGCGACCGCCCTCCACCATGTTCGCCAGCACCGGGATGTCGAGGGCGCGGGCGATCCGGGCCAGCTCCGCCTCGCTTTCCGGGCTCTCGACGAAGAGGATGTCGGCGCCGGCGCGCGCATAGGCCTCGGCCCGCCGCAGCGCCTCGTCCAGGCCGAGCGCGGTGCGCGCATCGGTGCGCGCGACGATCAGCAGCGTGTCGTCGCCGCGCGCCTCGGCGGCGACGCGAAGGCGGCGGACCATCTCGGCTGCGGGTGCCACGCGGCGGCCGGTGACGTGGCCGCACTTCTTGGGAAATTCCTGGTCCTCGATCTGCACCGCCGCGGCGCCGGCGGCCGCGTATGCGCGAAGCGCGTGGCGCAGGTTGAGGAGGCCGCCGAAGCCGGTGTCCATGTCGGCGATGACCGGCCGGCCGCCGGCGCGAGAGACGATCGCGGCGAGGCGTTCGGCCATCCGCTCCGCCGAGACGAGGCCGGCATCCGGCAGGCCGTGGCTGGCCGCGACGCCGTAGCCGGTCATGTAGAGCGCCTCGAAGCCGGCCTCGACGGCGAGCAGGGTGGAGAGCGCGTCGTAGACGCCGGGCGCCAGGAGGATGCCCGGTGCGCCGAGCCGCGCGCGAAGTGCCTGGCCACCTGCCGTCATGCGATGCGTTCCTCCCTGCCGCGCAGGCTAGGGCGGGGGCGCGGTGCCGCCCCCATAGGAAGCGGCCCCTTCCCCATAGGCTGGGCCTGGGGCAGCCTCCGGCGGATGGGGAGAGGAGACGGGGATGCCGGGCAGGCCGCTTCCGCTGTCCGCCCTTCGCGCCTTCGACGCGGCGGCGCGCCACAGGTCGATCAGCGGCGCGGCGCGGGAGCTGGGCGTCGCGCAGCCCTCGGTGAGCGAGCAGATCCGGCTGCTCGAGGCGCGGCTCGGCGCACCGCTGTTCGACCGCCTGCCGGGCGGGTTGGCGCTGACACCGCGCGGGCTGGCGCTGAGCGTGGAGACCGCGCCGGCCTTCGGTGCCCTGCGCCGTGCCATGGGCGAGGCGGAGGAGTGCGCGGGTGAGCTGCGGCTCTGCCTGTTCCCGACCGTCGCGTTCCGCTGGCTCGCGCCGCGGCTGCCGCTGCTGGCGGCGGCGCTGCCGGGACTGCGGCTGCGCATCGAGACCGTGCCGAGCTGGTCACCCGGCCTGCTGCGGCTGCACGACGTGACGAGCCGCTTCGGCGTGGGCGACTGGCCGGGTCTGCGATCCGTGCGGCTGGCGGAGGATCGGCTGGTGCCGGTGACCGCGCCTGGATCGGCGCGCGAGCGGGCGGGACGGCCGCGCATCCGCTGCGCGCGGCGGCCGGAGGCGTGGGAGCTGTACGGCGGGGGCGTGCGCCGGGCGGGCGCGCGGCCGGCGCTCGCGGTCGACACCAACCACCTCGCCACCGCGCTGGCCGAGGCCGGGGCGGGCGTCGCGCTGACGCCGCTGGCCTTCGTGGAGGCGGAGATGCGCGCCGGGCGGCTGGTGCAGGAAGGCGCGGTGTCGGACCCGGGCGGGCGGGGCTACCACCTGGTCGCGCGGGCCGGCTCGGGCCCGGCGGCGCGCTTCCTGGACTGGGTGGCGGGGCAGGCGGGAGGCTGAGCGGGGGGAGGGAACCCCGCCCTACAGCTTCTCCACCTGGCCGTATTCGAGCTCGACGGGAGTGGAGCGGCCGAAGATGGAGACGCTGACCTTCACGCGGCCCTTCTCCTCGTCCACCTCCTCGACCGTGCCGTTGAAGCTGGTGAAGGGGCCGTCGGCGACGCGCACCTGCTCGCCCACCTCGAAGACGATGGCGGGGCGCTTCGGCTTCTCGGCGCTGTCGGTGACCTGCTTCAGCATGCGCTGGGCCTCGGCCTCGCGGATCGGGGTCGGGCGGTTGCGCTCGCCGAGGAAGCCGGTGACCTTCGGTGTGTTCTTCACCAGGTGCCAGGCGTCGTCGGTCATCTCCATCTTCACCAGCACGTAGCCGGGGAAGAACTTGCGCTCCTGGTTGGTCTTCTGGCCGCGCTTGACCTCGACGACCTCCTCGGCCGGGACGAGGATCTCCTCGAACGCGTCGGCGAGGCCCTTCTGGGCCGCCTGTTCGCGGAGCTGCTGGGCGATCTTCTTCTCGAAGCCCGAATAGACGTGCACCACGTACCACTTCTTCTCGGCCATGGTCGTCCTCAGGCTCCCAACCCGAACAGCAGGCGCATGCCGCCCGCGATGATCCAATCGACGATCATGAAGAACAGCGCGGCCAGCGCGGACAGCGCCAGCACCAGCCCGGTGGTGATCAGCGTCTCCTTGCGGGTGGGCCAGGTGACGCGCGCCACCTCCTGCCGCACCTCGCGCACGAAGCCAATCGGATCGAACCTGGCCAAGTCGGCCCCTTTCACCTGCAACTGGGATGGGATCGCACGCCGCGACACCCGCGCGGCTGGCAGGGGCGGAGGGTCTCGAACCCCCAACCTCCGGTTTTGGAGACCGGCGCTCTAGCCAATTGAGCTACGCCCCTGAACCGGGCCGCGCGAGGGGGGGTCCGTATCCCATCCCACACGGGCTGTCGAGGGGCGGCGGCGGTTCAGCGCCGCTCCACCACCACGAGCGTGCCGGCCATCTTGTCATGCCAGGCCTGCCGGCGCGGATCCCACAGCGCCCAGAGATAGCCGAGGCCGAGCGGCAGGGCGGAGACGAGGTAGCCGAGATAGCGCAGCACGAGCCGCCCGAAGCGTGGCGTGCCGCCGGTCTCCGCATCGACGATGCGCAGGCCGAGCACGAGCTTGCCGGGCGTCGCGCGCCGCTCCGCCCAGAAGGTCAGGACGAGCAGGGCGATGATGAAATCCACCAGCAGCTCGCCCATGGAGGAGGGAGCGTCGCCGTTGACGATGCCGCCGAGGGTCAGCATGGCGACGTAGAGCGGCAGCACCCAGAGCAGGTCCACGAGCTGGGCGCCAAGCCGCTGCCCGAATCCCCCGAGCTCCACCCCGCCCGTCGCCGACATGCCGCGCTCCGATCCGTGCCTGATGCGTAGGCCCGGCGCGCCTTCACTGTCCAGCCGCCCAACGAAGAAGGGGCGGGCCACCCGGCCCGCCCCCACCTTCCCGGGCTGCGCGTCGCCGTTACTTGGTGATCTTGGCGACGACGCCGGCGCCGACGGTGCGGCCGCCCTCGCGGATGGCGAAGCGCAGGCCCTCGTCCATCGCGATCGGCGCGATCAGCTCCACCTCCATCGTCACGTTGTCCCCCGGCATCACCATCTCGACGCCGTCCGGCAGCTTCACCACCCCCGTCACGTCCGTCGTCCGGAAGTAGAACTGCGGACGGTAGTTCGTGAAGAACGGCGTGTGGCGCCCGCCCTCCTCCTTCGTCAGCACATACGCCTCCGCCGTGAACCCGGTGTGCGGCGTGATCGAGCCCGGCGCCGCCAGAACCTGCCCGCGCTCCACCTCCTCCCGCTTCGTCCCACGCAGCAGCGCCCCGATGTTGTCCCCCGCCTCCCCGCTGTCCAGCAGCTTGCGGAACATCTCAACACCCGTCACCGTCGTCTTCACCGTGGGCTTCAGGCCGACAATCTCCACCTCCTCGCCCACCTTGATGATCCCGCGCTCCACTCGCCCCGTCACCACCGTGCCCCGGCCCGAAATCGAGAACACATCCTCGATCGGCATCAGAAACGGCCGGTCCTTCGGGCGCTCCGGCTGCGGAATGTAGGCGTCCACCGCCTCCATCAGCTTCAGCACCGCACCCTCGCCAATCTCCGGCTGCTTGTCCTCCAGCGCCATCAGCGCCGAGCCCCGGATCACCGGAATGTCGTCCCCCGGAAACTGGTAGGAGGTCAGCAGCTCGCGCACCTCCATCTCCACCAGCTCCAGAAGGTCGGGATCCGCCATGTCCACCTTGTTCAGAAACACCACCAGCGCCGGAACACCCACCTGACGCGCCAGCAGAATGTGCTCCCGCGTCTGCGGCATCGGACCGTCCGCCGCCGACACCACCAGGATCGCACCATCCATCTGCGCCGCACCCGTGATCATGTTCTTCACGTAGTCCGCGTGACCAGGGCAATCCACATGCGCGTAGTGACGGTTCGCCGTCTCATACTCGACATGCGCCGTCGAAATCGTGATCCCGCGCGCACGCTCCTCCGGCGCCTTGTCAATCTGGTCATACGCCGTGAACGTCGCACCACCCGTCTTCGCCAGAACCTTCGTGATCGCCGCCGTCAGCGACGTCTTGCCATGGTCCACATGCCCGATCGTCCCAATGTTGCAGTGCGGCTTCGTCCGCTCAAACTTCGCCTTCGCCATCGTGCTGCCGTCCTGTTCCCGACCTCGTCACCCTGGTTCCGGCCATGCGCGTGGAGCGGGTGACGGGAATCGAACCCGCACAACCAGCTTGGAAGGCTGGGGCTCTACCATTGAGCTACACCCGCACCGCGCAGGACGCGGAACGCCCCTGCCGCCCCGGCGCCGCCCTGCGAGGCGGAACGCCGAAGCGCCGAACGGACGGCGTCCTGGAGGAAGAGGTATGGAGGGGGTTGGATTCGAACCAACGTAGGCGCTAGCCAACGGATTTACAGTCCGTCCCCTTTAGCCACTCGGGCACCCCTCCGCGGTCTTCCCAGGGCACGCGCACGAACCGGCGGGAGCGCGCGGGACTAGCCCCAGCACGCCGGCGCTGTCAACGGCACCGGGCGCTGGCGGCGGCTGCGCCGCTCGGGTTGGCGGGCGGCGCGGCGCGGCGCAAACTGGGGCGATGCCCCGCCCCCCGCGCCGCGAATCCGGCCGCCCGCCTCCAGGCAAGCCGCAGCGTCCGCCGCACCCGCCGCGCCCGCGCGGCGAACCGCCGCGTCCCCCGCGGGACGCCGAGCCCCTGCCCTCCCCGCGCGGTCGCGACCGGCGCGGCATGGGCGATCCGCGGCCGGCGCGGGCGGCCGAGCCGCCGCCGGCGCCGCGGCATGTCGGCCCGAAGGAAGCGGCGCCCGCCGGCACGGTTTGGCTGCACGGGCTGCACGCCGTCTCCGCCGCATTGGCCAATCCGCGTCGGCGCCTCCGCCGCCTGCTGCTGACGGCGGATGCCGAGGCCGAGCTGGCGCGCCGGCTGCCGCCCCCCTGGCGCGTCGCCGCCGAACGCGCAGAGCGCCACCGCTTCCAGACCTTCCTGCCGGAGGATGCGGTGCATCAGGGCGCCGCGCTGCTGGCCGAGCCGCTGGCGGCGGCGCGGCTGGAGGAGGCGGTCGCCGCCTCCGACGGGCCGGTGCTGGTCCTCGATCAGGTGACGGATCCGCGGAACGTCGGCGCGATCCTGCGTTCGGCGGCCGCCTTCGGCGCCGCCTGCGTCGTGATGCAGGACCGCCACGCGCCGCCCGAGACGGGGGCGCTGGCGCGCGCGGCCTCCGGCGCGCTGGAAGCGGTGCCGGTGGCGCGGGAGGTGAATCTCGCCCGCGCGATCGTGGCCTTGCAGCGCGCCGGCTTCTGGGTGCTCGGCCTGGCTGGCGAGGGCGGAAAGACGCTTGCCGCCGCGCTGCCGCGCGACCGGCGGGTGGCGCTGGTGCTCGGCGCCGAGGATGCCGGGCTGCGCCGGCTGCAGCGGGAGACCTGCGACGAGCTGGTGCGCCTGCCGATCGTGCCGGGCATCGAGAGCCTGAATGTCGCCGCCGCGGCCGCGGTGGCCCTCTACGAGATCGCGCGGGACGCCGCGCCGGAGCAAGCCGCATGACCTCTCCCGCCGCACAGGCGATCCTCGCCGCGCGCCGCGCGCGCGCGATCCTCCCGCCGCTCGGCGCGGCGGCGCCGGCCGACGTGGCGGCCGGCTACGCGGCGCAGCGCGAGGTGGCGGAGGCGCTCGGCGCGGTTCCGCCGGCAGGCTTCAAGATCGGCGCGACGACGCGGCAGATGCAGGCCTATCTCGGCCTGTGGGGCCCCGCCGCCGGCTTCGTGGCGCGCGAGAACCTGCACCGCAGCCCGGCGACGCTGCGCTTCGCCGACCTGCTGGCGCCCGGCGTGGAGTGCGAGGTGGGGCTGCGGCTCGGCGCCGACCTGCCGGCCGGACCGTGCACGAAGGAGCAGGCGGCAGCCGCGGTGGCGGAGGTGTTCGCCGCCATCGAGCTGGTGGAGAAGCGGTACGGCGACCTCGGCGAGCTCGGCACGCCGGCGCTGGTGGCGGACCAGGTGTTCCACCGGGCGGGCGTGCTCGGCGCGCCGGCGGCGGCGTGGCGCGGCGCCGATCTCGGCGCGGTGCGCGGGCGGATGACGGTGGACGGCACGCTGCGCGGGGAGGGCGTGGGCGCCGACCTGCTCGGCCATCCCTTCGCGGCGCTGGCGTGGCTGGCGGCCTCGCCGGCGGCGGCGGCCTTCGGTGGGCTGCGGGCGGGGCAGGTGGTCCTGCTCGGCTCGGTGACGCCGCCGATCTGGCTCGACGGGCCGGCGCGGGTGGTCGTGGAATTCGACGTGCTGGGGCGGGCCGAGCTGGTGGTGACCTGACCACCGCCTTCACCCTCCCCTAACCCGTCTGCCGCATCCTCGGCCGATCAGCCACGACGCCAGGACGGCGCCCTTTCCTGGGACCGTCATGCAAGCCGCCACCTGGACCCTCCTGCCCGAGGAGGTGCAGCTCGTTCTCTCGCGCGAGGCGCTGCGCCGCGCTGCCGAAACGCTCGCCGAGCATGCCGAGCTGCTGGCAGCCGAGATGGACCGCGGCACGCTGGCCGATCGCGGCGGGCCGGATGCGCTACGGCTGTTCGCGGCGGTGGTCCGCGCCACCAATGACGACGCCTTCGGCGCCATCGGCCACGCGTGAGGTGCTTCGGGGCGCCGCGGCCTGCCACACCGTGGCGGCGAAGCCGCGGCGGACGTCGCGCCAGGGTGTCGCCTCCTCGCGCCAGGCGGGGTCGGCCGAGAGGACGCGGCGCGCGGCGTCGGCCTGACGGGCGCCATCGCGGTCGGTGATGCCGAGCAGCACCAGCCGATCATAGCCTGCGGCGTGCCGGGGCAGCGCGAGGGCGTCCTCCTCGCGCAGGAGGAGCATCGGCTGGCCCTGCGGCGCCTCGGCGAGTGTCGCGCCGACGATGCCGACGCCGTCATTGCCGCGCGGAACGAGGAGCAGGGTGCGCGGGCCAAGTGCCGGGGCGAGGGCAGCGAGGGCATCGCGGTAGGTCTGCTGCGTGGCCGGATGGAGTGCCATGCCGACGGTGCCGGCGGCCTGCACCGCGAGGATCGTGCCGAGGGCCAGCGCGGCCGCACGGCGGGGCAGCGCCGCCATGGCGCCGGCCGCGAGCGCCGCGGCGAAGGGCGCGGCGAAGGCAAGGTAGCGAAGCTCGATAGGCGTGTTGCCGAAGGCGGCGCCAAGCAGCAGCAGCCCGGCGGAAGGGCCGAGAAAGCCGCCGAGCCAGAGCCAGCGCGTCGGCCCGATCGCGCGCCAGCGCAGCATCACGGCAAGCGCCGCGGCGGCGAGCAGCCCGACGAGCAGGAGGCCGAGGGCCAGCCGCGCCACGCCCTCGACATAGAGCGGGAGGCCGCCGAAGAGGTTGGCGGCGTTGAACTGGGCGAGGAGGCGAAGGGCGGGGGCGAGGCCGAAGGCCTCGAACTGCTCCGGCCGCGAATCGCGCTGTGCGAGGAAGAAGTAGAGGTTGCCCGCCTGGACCAGCAGGAAGGGCACGGCCGCCGCGGCGGTGAGGGCGAGGCGCCGCGGCCAGGTGGTCGGCGCGATGAGCAGCCACGCGAGCACCGCGGCCGCCGGGAAGGCGGCGAGGTAGTTGGAGAAGGAGGCGAGGCCCGCGGCCAGCCCGGCCGCGGCGGCGGCGCCGGGGCTGCCGCGCCGCCAGGCGAGCACCGCGGCAAGGGTGGCGAGGCCGAGCAGAAGGTGGGCGAGGGCGAAGCCGCGCGCCACGCCGCCGGTATACGCGAAGCCGTAGGCCAGCGCCGTCATCAGCCCCACCGCCGCGGCGGGGAGGCCGGCGAGATGCGCCGCGGCCATGAAGGCGGCGACGGCGCCAAGGGCGAAGAGGACGGAAAGGGCGCGCAACGCCTCGATCGAGGTACCGCCGGCGGCGCGGAGCGCGCCGGCGGCCCAGAAGTAGAGCGGCGGATGGACATCGGTTTCGCGCAGGTTGCGCGCGGTGGCGGCGGGGCCGACCACCGCCTCCAGTACCGGGGTGGCCTGCTCGGGCGTGAACGGGCTGCGGGGCCATTCGGGCCGCGGCTCGGGAGAGGTCACCAGCCTCGTGTAGGTCTCGTCGTACTCGGTGGAGCGCAGGGCGGCGCCGCCGCCGATCGCGAGAAGGGCGAGGAGCAGGACAAGAATGGCGGCGCGCCAGGGGAAGGCATCCCCCCGGCGCAGCAGGGCGATCGGCATGCAGGTCCCCCCAAGGCACGGGGAGAGACGCGCGGCGCCGCCGGGCGATGCATCGCGGCGGCGCAACATTTTCGTGCGCGGGCGAATCGGATGCCGCCGCGTTGAGGCGCGGGGACGGCTGCGCTAGGGAGAGTGGGCGCGCCGGGTTAGCACAGCGGTAGTGCAGCGGTTTTGTAAACCGAAGGTCGGGGGTTCGAATCCCTCACCCGGCATCGCCGCCGCGAGCCTCAGAAGTCGCTCGCCCTACCCTTCCGCTCCCAATCGCCGAAGCGCGTCGGCTCCGGTCCCGCCGGGCCGCCGATCTCCCTCAGGCGGACCGGCTTCTCGGATGGCGGATCGCCCACCGGCGGGGTGGGACGCTCGCCGGGCAGGGGCATGTCGTCGTCGGGCGGCGGCTGGATGGCCGGGGGCTCGGGCTCGGGGATCGGGATGCCGGGGGGCATGCCCGGGGGGCTGTCGGGCGGCAGCGGCACGCCGGAGGCGGCGGGCACGGAACCGCGCGGCTTGTTCGGGTCTGTCATGCTCAACATCTAGGCTCTCCCCGCGACATGTCGCGGGGAGACAACGCGGTATCCCCGCAGAAAGGAGCATGAGGGGCATGAACGGCTATCTGCGCACTGCGGTCCTGCTCGCCGGCCTGACCGCGCTGTTCGCCGGCGTCGGCTGGCTGATCGCGGGACAGCAGGGCATGATCATCGCGTTCCTCGCCGCCTGTGCGATGAACCTGTTCGCGTGGTGGAACAGCGACCGCGTCGTCCTCGGCATGCACAACGCCCAGCCGATCGGGCCGGGAGACGCGCCGCGGCTGTTCCAGATGACGGAGGCGCTGGCGGCGCGCGCGGGCATCCCGATGCCGGCGCTCTACGTGATCCATGAGGATCAGCCGAACGCCTTCGCCACCGGCCGCAGCCCGGAGCGCGGGGCCGTGGCGGTCAATACCGGCCTTCTCGACCTCATGAGCGAGCGGGAGGTGGCAGGCGTCATCGCGCATGAGCTGGCGCATATCCGCAACCGCGACACGCTCATCATGACGATCACCGCGACGCTGGCGGGCGCGATCGGCATGCTGGCGCAGTTCGGCTTCCTGTTCGGCGGTCGCGGCGGCGACGGGCGGCAGAACCCGTTCGGGCCGATCGGCCTGATCCTGCTGATGGTGCTGGCGCCGGTGGCGGCGATGATCGTGCAGCTCGCGATCAGCCGCGGGCGGGAATACGAGGCCGACCGCGTGGGGGCGGAGATCGCGGGCGATCCGCTCGGCCTCGCCTCGGCGCTCGCGCGGCTCGAGGAATACAAGCAGGGGCGGGTGAACGGGGCGGCGGAGGCCAATCCGGCGACGGCGCACATGTTCATCATCAACCCCCTGTCCGGCCAGCGGATGGACGGGCTGTTCTCCACCCACCCGGCGACGGAGAACCGCATCGCGGCACTGCGCGAGCTGGCAACGGACATGGGCGGCGGGCTGCCGCCGGCGGGACCCTCGGCGCGGCTGCCGGGGACGGCGGCGCGCCCCGCGGCCCGGCCGGGCCCCTGGGCGGGCGACCATCGCAATCCCTGGAGTTGACTTGCCTCAACCTTCCGGTGTTGGGCAAGGCATGGCGGATTCACCGACCAGCCCGGCCCCCACGCCCCACGCAGCCCCATCGCGCCGCGCCCGATGGCTGCGGCGCGTCGCCCCGCCCCGCCCCCGCGGCGCGGGGGCCCTCACCTGGCGGCGGCTGACCTGGGGCTACGTGCTGGCGCTGTCGCTGATCGCCTGCATTACCCTTGGCGGCGGCTATGCGCTCTGGGACCTGGTGCGGCGCCAGGCAGACCATGCCGGCATCATCAACGCCGCGGGCGCGCAACGCATGCTGTCGCACCGGATAGCAGCGACCCTGGCGCTGGCCGTGTCGGAGGGCGACGCGGCAAGGCGGGCGGAGCTGCTCGGGCAGGCGGAGGCGGCGCTGCGGCGGATGCGGGACTCGCACCGCGCCCTGACGGACGGGCTGGAGGCGCCGGCGCGGGCGACCCAGGCGCTGACGGCGCATTACTTCGGCGACCCGAGCGCGCTGGCTTCCCGGGTCGAGCTGTTCCTGGCCAATGCGACGTCGCTGCTGGCGGCGGAGGCGGCAGGCGAGGCCCCGGCGGTCGCGCGGGACGCGCTCGTGGCCGAGGCGCTCGGGCCGCTGCTTGACGGGCTGCACCAAGCGGTGGCGCTGCACGAAGCGGCGGCAGGGGCCGAGGTGAGGGAGGTTCTGGCGCTGCACGAGAAGCTCGTGCTGCTTGCCCTGGCGCTGCTCGCCGCGGAGGCGCTGCTGATCTTCCGGCCGCTGGCCTGGGCAGCGGCGGGCACGGCGAGCCGGCTGGAGGAGGAGGCAAGGCGGGACGCGCTGACCGGCCTGCCGAACCGCCGCGCTTTCGACGATGCGCTCGCGGCCGTCAGCCGCACGCGTCCGGCGGCGCTCGTGCTGATCGACCTCGACTGGTTCAAGGAGACCAACGACCTGGAGGGCCACGATGCCGGCGACGCGCTGCTGCGCAGCGCAGGCGGGCGGCTGCGCGCCCAGCTCGGCCCGGACGGGCTTGCCGCACGCATCGGCGAGGACGAGTTCGGCATCCTGCTGCACGGCCTGACTGGCGAGGCCGCGGAGGTGATGGCAGGGCGGCTGCGCGACGCGCTGTGCCGGCCCGTCCCTCATGCCGGGCGCGCGCTGCGGCTCCGGGCCTCCTTCGGCGTCGCGGCCGCCCCGGAGGACGGGCCGGGCGGCGAGGCGCTGCTGCGCGCGGCGGAGGCGGCGCTGCTGCGTGCGAAGCGCGAGGCGCGGGGCGGCATCGGCCGCGCCTCGCCGGCCGATGCCGCACGGCTGCGGCGGGAGGCGGCGATCCTGCGGGCCTTCGAAGCGGCGGGCGCCGGGCCGCTGCCCGGGCTTGCCGCGCATCTCCAGCCGATCGTCAGCCTCACCGGCGGGAGCGGCGAAGGCGTCCTCGGCTTCGAGGCGCTGGCCCGGTGGGACCACCCGGAGCTCGGGCCGCTCTCGCCGGCCGAGTTCGTGCCGCTGGCGCAGCGGGTGGGCCGGGCCGGTTGGCTGGACCGGCAGGTGCGTCGTTCCGCCTTCGGCGTGCTGGCGCGGCTGCGGGAGGCCGGGCTGCCGGCGCCGCGTGTGTCGGTGAACCTCTCGCTGGCAGAGATGCTGGATGGGCAGGCTGTGACCGCGCTGGCGGCGAGCCTCGATTTCGCCGGCCTCTGCTTCGACGCGATCACGGTGGAGATCACGGAGGAAGTGCTGCTCGACCGGGTCGATCCCGGCGTGGTGGAGTCGCTCGCGGCGCTGAGGGAGCTGGGCGCGCGGCTGGCACTGGACGATTTCGGCACCGGGCATTCCGGCCTGTCGCACCTGCTGCGGCTGCCGATCGACACGCTCAAGCTGGATCGCGCCTTCATCCGCGATCTTGGCGGCGACCGGCGATCGCAGGAGATCGTGCGGGCGACGGTGGCGATGGCGGAGGGGCTCGGCATGACTGTGGTGGCGGAAGGGGTGGAGACCGAGCGGCAGGCGGCGATGGCGCGCGCGCTCGGTTGCGTGGCGGCGCAGGGCTTCCTGTTCGCCCGGCCGATGCCGGAGGCCGAGCTGGCCACCTGGCTGGCCGAGCGCCGGGCCGTGCGCCGCGGCGTTCTCCCCGCGAGGGCGTGACCAGCCCTATCCGGCGCGCCGGCGGCCCCGGGTCTTCCAGATGTGCCAGGCATAGGCACCGAGGATGCCAGCGACGACGACGTAGGAGAGCGGCTCGAGCCATCCCTCCACCTGGTCATAGTGGTCCTCGAGGAAGTAGCCGGCCGAGGTCAGCAGCGTGATCCAGACAAGGCTGCCGGCGGCCGTCGCCGTGTAGAAGATGTGCCGCGGGATGTGCGCGAGGCCCGCGGGGATCGAGATGACGGTGCGGATGCCGGGCAGCAGGCGGCCGAAAAACAGGGCCACGGGGCCATGACGCCTGAGCGCCGCCTCCGCCTTGTCGAAATCCTCGTCGTCAACCGCGAACCAGCGGCCGTAGCGGGCGAAGAGCGGGCGGATACGGGCGGAGCCGATGGCGCGCGACAGCTCGTACCAGAAGGCGTTGCCGGCGACGGTACCGACCACGCCGGCGAGCAGCGCGGCGACGAAGGACATCTGCCCCCGTGCGACAGCGAAGCCGGCAAGCGGCATGATCACCTCCGACGGGATGGGCGGGAAGAGGTTTTCGAGGAACATCAGCAGCATCACGCCGGGCCAGCCGCCCGCCGCCACCATTCCGGTGACCCAGTCGATCATCCACCATCTCCATACAGAACGATCGCGACCCGGCGGCCGCGCGAGTAGTTGAACCCCTCGACCATCCCGCGGTCGCGCGGGACGAGGCCGAGCGCGGCGGCCTCCTCCCGGAAGCTCCGCTCCTGCCGGTCGGCGACGGCCGCCAGCCGGCCGGGTTCCTCCGCCAGGAAGCGCGCCGCCGCCGCGCCGTCACGCAGCAGGCGGATCTCGCCGCCCAGGGCGAAGAGCAGGGAGGGCTCATGGTAGCCCGCGATGCCGAAGCTCGCGGGGGGGAGCCCGGGTTCCGCGGCGCGGACCGTCTCGGCCAGCCGGGGGGAGATCCAGGGCGCCTGCAGCCGGGGCAGCACGCCTTCCATCACCACGGCCTGGAGCGGGATGACGAGCACGACGGCGAGAAGGCCGGCGCGGGCCGGCTGCCCGGCCCGTAGCGCGCGCAGCACGGCCCAGGCGAGCAGGGCGGCGGCCGGCGGGGCGAGGAGCGAGACGGGCGAGAGCGCGCGATCAGCCAGCACCGGCAGGGCCACCGCCGCGACGGCGAGGCCGAAGGCGGTGAGCAGGAAGCCCGCGACCGCAAGCAGGCGCAACCAGCGTGGCGGTGGCCGACGCAGCGGATCGAGCGCCCAGTGCGCCGCCAGCAGCATCAGCGCCGGAAAGGCCGGCAGCGAGTAGTGCGGCAGCTTCGTCGTCACGGCCTCGAACATCAGCCAGACCGGCACGGCCCAGGCGAGGAGGAAGCGCGTGGCGGGCTGGATCCGCTCCGCCCAGACTCCGCGGGCGGCGAGGAGGACGAGGAAGGCGGCCGGGAAGGCGGAGATGCCGAAGGTCGCCAGGTAGTAGCCTGGCGGACCCCAATGGTTCTCGTCGGCACCGCCCACCTTGGTCAGCATGTCGCCGCCGATCGCCTCGGCCAGGAAGCGGCCCTCGGTTGCGATCGTCACGGCGATGAACCACGGCGCGGCGGCGGCGAGCATCAGCGGCACGCCCCAGCCCGGCCGCAGCGCGCGGAGCCAGGCCGCGCTGTTGGTCCAGGCGCGATCGGCGACGGCCAGGGTGAGCCCGGCCAGGAGCGGCACGGCCGGGCCGATCGGTCCCTTGAGCAGGATCGCACCGCCGAGCACCAGCCAGAATGCGGCCGCCCCGCGCGCGGTGAAGGTGGCCGGCGAGAGATAGGCGCGGCCCATCAGGCCCATCGCGGCCACGACGGTGCCGAGAAGGGCGGCATCGGTCTTGGCGATGTGCGTCTCCACCGCCAGCACGAAGCAGCCGGCGAGCATCACGGCGCCGAGGAAGGCGGCGCGGCGGCCGACCAGGGCACGGCCGAAGTGGAAGGTGGCGAGCACGGCGGCGAGCCCGCCGAGCAGCGAGGGGATGCGATAGGCCCAGATGCGGTCGCGCGCGGGAAGGCCTGCGGCCTCCAAGGCATGCACCGCGGCGGATTGCGCCCAGTGGATGCCGGCGGGCTTCTTGTTGCGCTCGACCTCGCCGAAGCGGATGCGGACGTGGTCGCCGGTCTCGACCATCTGGCGCGTGGCCTGGGCGAAGCGGCTCTCGTCGCGGTCGCCGGGCGGGAGGGTGAAGAAGCCCGGCAGCCAGAGCAGCAGACACAGCACCGCGAGCCAGAGCGCGGGACGCCGTGTTTCCGGGAGCCGATCGAGGGCGTCGCGCGCTGAGACCATCCGCGGGCGCCCCTAGCACGGCACCGCCCCCGGAGCCATAAAGCGCCCCCTCATGCCCGACGCCCCCATCGAGCCACGACACGGCCCAGGCCCACGCGACGCGCCGTTGCGCGCCGGCGGGCGTTCGGTGGCCGGCGCGCCGGCGCGGGAAGCGGCGCTCTTCCTGCTCTCCGCCGTGCTGGAGCGGCGGCGGCCGCTGGAAGAGGCGCTGGATGCGCTGGCCGGGGGCCTTGCCTCGCGCGATCGCGCGGCGGCGCACCGAATCGCCGCAACGGTGCTGCGGCGCGCCGGCAGCCTGGATGCGGTGCTGGAGCCGTTCCTGCGGCGGGAGCCGCCGGCGGCGGTGCGGGCCGCGCTGCGGATGGGCGCGGCGGAGCTGCTGCTGCTCGGCACCCCGCCGCACGCCGCCGTGGCGGCGACGGTGGGCGTGGTGCCGCGTCCCTTCGCGGGGCTGGTGAACGCCGTGTTGCGCCGGGTCGCGACCGAGGGCGCGGCCACGCTGGCGGGGTTGGATGCGGAGCGGCTGGATACGCCGCCCTGGCTCTGGGCGGCGTGGCACGCGGCCTATGGCCCGGCGGTGCGGGAGATCGTGCGCGCGAACAACCGGCCGGCGCCGCTGGACCTGACGCCTCTGCCGGGCGCAGCGCCGCCTGAGGGGGCTGAGCTTCTGCCGACCGGCAGCCTGCGCCTGCCGCCGGGCAGCCGGGCCAGCGACCTGCCGGACCTGGCCGAGGGGCGGTGCTGGGTGCAGGACGCCGCCGCCGCGCTGCCGGTGCGGCTGCTGGCGCCGAAGGCGGGGGAGCGGATCGCCGACCTCTGCGCCGCGCCGGGCGGCAAGACCGCGCAGCTTGCCGCGGCCGGGGCGCGCGTGGTCGCGGTGGAGCGCGATCCGCGGCGCATCGCCCGGCTGCGCGAGAACCTGGCACGGCTCGATCTCCCCGCGGAAACGGTGGAGGCCGATGCGAGCGGCTGGCGGCCTGCCGCGGCGGGCTTCGACGCCGTGCTGCTCGACGCGCCGTGCAGCGCCACAGGCATCATCCGCCGCCATCCCGACATCCCCCACCTGAAGCGCGCGGCCGACGTGGCGGGGATGGCCGAGGCACAAGCGCGGCTGCTGGCGAGTGCCGCGGCACTGCTGCGGCCGGGCGGGCGGCTGGTCTTCGCCACCTGCTCACTGCAGCCGGAGGAGGGAGAGGCGCTGGTTCCGCGTGCCACCGCGCTCGGGCTGGTGCTCGACCCGGTGCGGCCGGAGGAATTGCCGGGGCTGGAAGGCGCCGCCACCCCGGGGGGCACGATGCGGACGCGACCGGACATGTGGGCGGAGCGCGGCGGGCTGGACGGCTTCTTCGCGGCGCGTTTCATCCGCGCCTGACGCTTTCATGATTCCGCGCGTGACCAGGGCGGCGGCGTTGCGGTAGCCGTTCGGTGCCATGCTGTACCGCCGACACCTCCTCGCCGGCCTCGCGCTGCCGGCGCTCCGCCCCGCCGGGGCGCAGGCTGCGGCGCGGGTCGCCCTGCTGCACCTCAACGACTTCCACAGCCGGCATGAGGGAACGCAGGCGAACGGCATGAACTGCCGCGCCGGCCTGCCGTGCCTCGGCGGGAGCGCGCGGCTGGTCGCGGCGATGAAGGCGGCGCGGGCGGCCGCGGTGGCGGAGGGGCGCGCGGCGCTCGCCCTCGACGCCGGTGACCAGTTCATGGGCAGCCTCTTCTACACCTATCACCGCGGCCTGGCGGAGGCGGCGATCCAGAACGCCTGGGGCTGCGAGGCCATGGCCCTCGGCAACCACGAATTCGATCACGGGCCGGAGACGACGGCGCGCTTCGCCCAGGCGCTGCGGGCGCCGCTGCTCTCCGCCAATCTCGACACGGAAGACGAGCCGGCGCTGCGCGGCCTCGTGCGCCCCTGGATCGCCTTCGAGCGCGGCGGGGCGCGGATCGCCGTGGTCGGGCTGATCACCGAGGACACGCCGACCATCGCCTCGCCCGGGCCGCGCCTGCGCTTCCGTGAGGCCGAGGAGGCGACGGAGCGCGCGGTGGCGGAAATCCGCGCCGCCGGCCCTGCGACGGTGGTGCTGCTGTCGCATCGCGGCATCGGCGCCGACCGCCGGCTGGCGGAGCGGGTGGCCGGCGTGGACGTGATCGTCGGCGGGCACTCGCACACGCTTCTCGCCAACCGGCGGGACGCGGCAGGGCCGCACCCGACCCTGATCGACGGGCCGGACCGGGCGGTGCGCATCGTGCAGGCGGGCGCTCTCGGCCACTTCGTCGGACGGCTCGATCTCGACATCGAGGCGGGGGGCCGCGTTGCGGCGCATGGCGGCGACGCAGCCGAGGTCACCTCCGCGACGGCCGAGGATGCCGAGGCCGCGGCGATCGTCGCGCGCCTCGCGGCGCCGCTCGGCGAGTTGCGGGCCCGGCCGGTCGGCTCCGCCACGGCGGTGTTCGACAACGGCGCGTGCGGGATGGCGGAATGTGCGATCGGCAATCTGATCGCGGAGGCGATGCTGGCGGCCGCGCGCGGCGCGGATGTCGCTTTGCAGAACGGCGGCGGCATCCGCGCCAGCCTGCCGGCCGGCACGATCACGCTCGGCGACGTGCTGAGCGTGCTGCCCTTCGGGAACACCCTGGCCACGGCGACCCTCCGCGGCGCCTACCTGCTCGAGTCCATCGAGAACGGCCTCTCGCGGCCCGGCTCCGGCCGATTCCCGCAGATCGCCGGCCTTCGCATCGAGGCCGATCCCTCAGCCCCGGCCGGAAGCCGGCTCGTCTCGGCCGTGGTGACGCACGGCGAGCGGGCGGGGCCGGTGGACACGGAGCGGGCCTACCGGATCGTCACCAACAACTTCCTCCGACGCGGGGGGGACGGCTACGTCGCGCTGCGGGACCGGGCGCTGGACGCCTACGACACGGGGCCGCTGCTGGAGGATGTGCTGGTGGAGCACCTGGCCGCCCGCGCGCCGGCCGAGCCGCGCCTGGATGGCCGGATCAGGTGGCGCTGAGCGCCGCCGGCCTGCGGCGAGCGCATCGGGGTCGGGTCAGTCGCGCTGCGCCAGGTAATGGGCCAGGGCGGCAATGTCCGGATCGGTGACGCCATACATCACCGCATTCATCTGCGTGTCGGTGCCGACGCGCCGGTTGTCGCGGTATTCGCGCAGCGTGGCCGCGAGGAACTCCTCGCGCTGTCCGGCGAGCCGGGGGATCTGCGCCCGGCCGGCGTAGTCGGGGAGGTGGCAGACGCCGCAATTCATCCGTGCCGAGAGGGCACGCCCGCGTTCCGCCAGGGCGGCGTCGCGCGGCGCGCGGTCGGGCGGGGGTCCGGGCGGCAGCGCGGCGTAGTGCGCAGCGAGGTCCTCGATGGCGGGGTCGGGAAGGCCGCGCGCCACCTCGTTCATCGCGGGGACCTGGCGCAGCCCCTCCCGGAACAGGATCATCTGGAGCGTGATGAACTCGGCGGGCTGGCCGGCGAGCGAGGGGATGCCGGGCTGCGTCGACCGGCCATCGACGCCGTGGCAGGCGGCGCAGGCCTCCGCCGCGCGCGCAGCCCCGCGCGCCGGGTCGGCCGCCGTGGCCGGACCGGCGGCAGCGGCGGCGGCGAGCGCGGCCGCCGCCAGGAGACGCCGCATCAGCGGCCGTGGGTGATGCGGTAGATCGCGCCCATCTGCTCGTCCGAGACGAGCAGCGAGCCGTCGCGTCGCACCTGCACATCCACCGGCCGGCCGAGGAACCGCTGGTTCGCGTCGTCGCGGAAGCCGGTGAGGAAGGGCTCAACCCCCGTCACGTTCCCCTGCGCGTCCAGACGCGCCACCACCACGTCGTAGCCCGACAGCGCCTCGCGGTTCCAGGAGCCGCGGCGGGCGATGAAGATCTGGTTGCGGTACGCCTCGGGGAACGTCGTGCCGGTGTAGAAGCGCATGCCAAGCGCCGCGGTGTGCGGCCCGAGCAGCGCGGCCGGCGCCTGGAACTCGGAACAGTTGCGTTGCGCAGGTGCACCGGGATCGGCCCAGGCGCCAACGCAGAACGGGAAGCCATGATCCTCGCCGCTGCGGCGGACGCGGTGCAGGCTGTCCTCCGGCACGTCGTTGCCGGCCCAATCACGGCCGTTGTTCGTGGCCCAGAGCTCCCGCGTCGTCGGGTGGTGGGCCATGCCGACGCTGTTGCGCACGCCGCGCGCCTCGATGCGCCGATCGGAGCCGTCGGGGTTGAAGGAGACGAGCAGCGCGAAGCGGTCGCGGTCGAACTCGCAGATGTTGCAGGGCACGCCGACATTCGTATAGAGGCGCCCGTCGGGCCCGACGGTGAGGAACTTCCAGCCGTGGTGCTCCTCGGTCGGCAGGCCGAATGCGGCGGTCATGTCCACCGGCTGGGGTGGGTTCTCCAGGTTCGCCTCGATGTTGTCGTAGCGCAGCACCTGGTTGATCGCCATGACGTAGAGGCTGCCGTTGAGGAAGGCCACGCCGTTCGGCTGGCGCAGCCCCTGCGCCAGGACGCGCGTGCTGGTGGTGCCGTCCGCGTTCGGCGTCACCGCGTAGACGCGGCCGATGGCGCGGGTGCCGACGAAGATCGTGCCGCGGTCGCCCATGGCCATCATGCGCGCGCCCGGGATGCCGTGGGCGAAGACCTCGATGCGGAAGCCCTCGGGCACGCGGAGCGACGCGGTGGGAAGCTGGTCGGGCGGCGTCACCGTCATCCGGGGGGCGTGCGGCGCCAGGCGCGAATTGGCCATGTTGTCCGGCCGGCCCTGCGCCCAGGCCGGCGGTGCCGGGGGCTGCTGCGCAAGGGCGGGCCAGGCGGCCAGCGCGGCCAGGAGGCCGGCGAAGGCGTTGCGGAGCATCGTCTCTCTCCCTGGACGGCCTGCTCGGGACGGCAGGCGCATCCGAAGCATGCGCGTTGGCGGCGCCGCGCGCAACGGATGCAAGACGGGCCGGGTGGTTGACGGAGGCCGGCCGGGTGACCAGAGGAGGCGGATGGAGGACCCGCGCCGATCCGCCCCTGCCGCCGCGCGCAACCGCGAACCGATCCTCGCCGTGCTGCGCCATGTCCTGCCGCCGCGCGGCCTGGTGCTGGAGGTGGCGAGCGGCACGGGCGAGCATTGCGCGCATCTTGCGGCGGGGCTGCCGACTCTGGAGTGGCAGCCAAGCGACCCGGATGGGGAGAGCCGGGCGAGCACCGATGCATGGTGCGGCGTGCTGCCGAACGTGCGGGCCGCGCTGACGCTCGACGCCGAGGCGGCGCACTGGCCGGTCGCGCGTGCCGAGGCCGTGCTCTGCATCAACATGACGCATATCGCGCCCTGGACTGCGACGGAGGGCCTGCTGCGTGGCGCGGGCCGGCTGCTGGCGGCGGGGGCGCCGCTGGTGCTCTACGGCCCCTTCCGACGTGCCGGCCTCGCGACGGCGCCGAGCAACGAGGCATTCGACGCGCAGCTTCGCGCGCAGGACCCGCGCTGGGGCCTGCGGGAGCTGGAAGCGGTGGCCGAGGAGGCGCGTCGTGCGGGGTTCGGCGCGCCGGAGATCATCGAGATGCCGGCGAACAACCTGACGGTCGTGTTCCGGAAGGCGTGAGGGGCGCCGCTCTTCCGGCCCCCACCCCTACCCTCCCCCGCAACCGGGAGGGAAGGGCGAGGACGGGTGGGAAAGGGAGGCCTCAGCCGGCGCGCTCGACGAGCATCTTCTTGATCTCGCCGATCGCCTGCGCCGGGTTCAGCCCCTTCGGGCAGGTCCGCGCGCAGTTCATGATGGTGTGGCAGCGGTAGAGCTTGAACGGATCCTCCAGCGCGTCCAGGCGCTCGCCGGTGTATTCGTCCCGGCTGTCGGCGATCCAGCGATAGGCCTGCAGCAGCACGGCGGGGCCGAGATAGCGGTCGCCGTTCCACCAGTAGCTCGGGCAGGCGGTGGTGCAGCAGAAGCAGAGGATGCACTCCCACAGCCCGTCGAGCTTCGCCCGCTCCTCCTTCGACTGCAGGCGTTCGCCGTCCGGCGGGGGCGGCGTGTCGGCCTTCAGCCAGGGCTCCACGCTGCGGAGCTGGGCGTAGATCTGCGACAGGTCGGGAACGAGGTCCTTCACCACCGGCATGTGCGGCAGCGGGTGGATCTTCACCTCGCCCTTCACGTCCTCGATCGGCTTGAGGCAGGCGAGGGTGTTCAGCCCGTCGATGTTCATCGAGCAGGAGCCGCAGATCCCCTCGCGGCAGGAACGCCGGAAGGTGAGCGTGCTGTCGACCTCGTTCTTGATCTTGATCAGCGCGTCCAGGACCATCGGGCCGCAGGCTTCGAGGTCGATGTCATAGGTGTCGGTGCGCGGGTTCTCGCCGCTGTCGGGATCCCAGCGGTAGATCCGGAAGGTGCGCACCTTCTTCGCACCAGGGGCCGCCGCATGATGGCGCCCCTTGGTGATCGTGCTGTTCTTCGGAAGTGTGAAGGTTGCCATATCCGCCTCAGTAGACCCGCGCTTTGGGCGGGAAGACCTGCACCTCGTTGGTGAGCGTCCGCATCTTCACGTCGCGGTAGTCGAGCCGGACGTGGCGGCGCCCATCCACCCAGGCAAGGGTGTGCTTCATCCAGTTCCCGTCGTCGCGCTCGGGGAAGTCCTCATGCGCATGGGCGCCTCGGCTCTCCTTCCGCGCCTCGGCGCCGACCACGGTGGTCAGCGCGTTGCCGATCAGGTTGTCGAGCTCCAGCGCCTCGACCAGGTCGCTGTTCCAGATCAGGCTGCGGTCAGCGATGCGGATGTCGTCGTAGCCCGTGGCCACCTTCGACATCTTCTCGACGCCTTCCTTCAGCAGCTCGCTCGTGCGGAACACGGCTGCGTGCTCCTGCATCGTGCGCTGCATCGCCAGCCGAACCTCGGCGACGCTCGATCCACCCTTCGCGTTGCGCACGCGGTCGAAGCGGTCGAGGCTGGCCTCCCCAGCGCCGGAGGGCAGCGGAGGCTGGCTCGCGCCCGGGCGGATCGTTTCCGCTGCGCGATGCGCCGCGGCGCGGCCGAACACGACAAGGTCGAGCAGAGAGTTGGTGCCCAGACGGTTGGCGCCATGCACCGAGACGCAGGCCGCCTCGCCCACCGCCATGAGACCGGGCACCACGCGGTCCTGGTCCTGCGCCGTGGGGCTCAGCACCTCGGTGTGGATGTTGGTGGGCACGCCGCCCATGTTGTAGTGGACGGTCGGGAGCATCGGGATCGGCTCCTTCGTCACGTCCACGCCGGCGAAGATCTTCGCCGTCTCGGAAATGCCGGGCAGGCGCTCGTGCAGCAGGTCTGCGCCGAGGTGCTCCAGGTGCAGGTGGATGTGATCCTTCAGCGGGCCGACGCCGCGGCCCTCGCGGATCTCCATCGACATGGCGCGGGAGACGACGTCGCGGCTGGCGAGGTCCTTCGCGGTCGGCGCGTAGCGCTCCATGAAGCGCTCGCCCTCGGAATTGGTGAGGTAGCCGCCCTCGCCGCGCGCGCCTTCCGTCACCAGGCAGCCGGAGCCATAGATGCCGGTGGGGTGGAATTGCACGAACTCGTTGTCCTGCAGCGGAAGGCCGGCGCGCAGCACCATGCCGCCGCCGTCGCCGGTGCAGGTGTGCGCCGAGGTGCAGGAGAAGTAGGCGCGGCCGTAGCCGCCGGTGGCCAGCACGGTGGTCTGCGCGCGGAAACGGTGGATGGACCCGTCCTCAAGGCACCAGGCGGTCACGCCGCGGCAAACGCCCTCCTCGTCCATGATCAGGTCGAGGGCGAAATACTCCACGAAGAACTCGCAATTGTGCTTCAGGGACTGCTGGTAGAGCGTATGCAGGATGGCATGGCCGGTGCGGTCGGCCGCGGCGCAGGCGCGCATCGCCGGCGTCTTGCCGTAATGCTGCATGTGGCCGCCGAAGGGGCGCTGATAGATCCGGCCATCCTCGGTCCGGCTGAACGGCACGCCGTAGTGCTCCAGCTCGATGATGGCGGGGATCGCCTCGCGGCACATGTACTCGATGGCATCCTGGTCGCCGAGCCAGTCCGACCCCTTCACGGTGTCGTACATGTGCCAGCGCCAGTCATCCTCGCCCATGTTGCCAAGGGCGGCGCCGACCCCGCCCTGGGCCGCCACGGTGTGCGAGCGGGTGGGGAAGACCTTGGTGATGCAGGCGGTCTTGAGGCCCGCGGCGCCCATGCCGAAGGTGGCGCGCAGCCCCGCGCCGCCGGCCCCCACCACCACCACGTCGTAGGTGTGGTCCACGATGCGGTACGCCCCGCGCGAGGGCCTGGAGATCGCGTTCATCCGCTCCGTCGTCCGTCGTCAGGGCCGCCCGGGATAGGGCGGCGCCGGTCAACTATGAATTTGGTCCTTCAGACCCGCACTGCAAGTCGTCAGACCGCGATACGCAGCACCGCCAGGACCGAGGCGATGCCGAGCAGCCAGCACAGGCCCTTCACGCCGAGGATCAGGCCCATCTTCAGCCATTCGTTGTTCGTGTAGTCCTCGATGATGACCTGGAGGCCCGAGGCGGTGTGCTGGAAGGTCAGCACGATCAGCGCCACCAGCAGCGTCGCGTTCAGCGGCCTGCCGATCCAAGCCATCGCTTCCGCATGGGTCATGCCGGCGTTGGTCGCCATGACAACGATGAACCAGATCGTTAGCGGCAGCAGCGCGATCGAGCTGACCCGCTGCATCCACCAGTGATGCACGCCGGACTTGGCCGAGCCCGCGCCGCGGACGCGGCCGAGGGGGGTGCGGAGCGAGGCCTGGCGCGGCGGTTGGCCGGAGGTGGAATGGGACATCGGCGTCACCAGGACAGCAGCAGCGCGAGCCAGGTCAGCGCGGTCAGCACCGCCGTGCCGATCAGCACGGCGCGGCCGGTGCGATAGGTCGTCGGGATGTCGTAGCCCCAGCCCGCATCCCAGGCCAGGTGCCGGATGCCGGCCAGGGTGTGGAACCAGGCCGCCGCGGTCAGCCCCATCAGCCCGATCACGCCGACGAAGGAGCCGAGGAACCACTGCACCGTGTCGAAGCTGCGCGGCCCCGCCGCGGCGGCGATCAGCCACCACGCCATCACGACCGCACCAAGCGACCAGACCACGCCCGTGATGCGGTGGGAGATGGACAAGGCGCTCGTCATCTGAAGCATGTCGTACACTTGCAGGTGCGGCGAGAGCGGCCGCCGGACAAGCGTGCCGTCCGATCGGCGACCGACCATGGTCGCCTCCCGCGAATCCTGCATGATCGACATGCCGAGAGTGCTCCTGAAGGCGCGCCGGCGCCACGGCCCGGCGCGCGTCACCTTGCTGCGTCTCTTTATGGTGCAGCGCGCCGAAGCGTCAACGCGCCGGAGTTCGTGAACGCCCGGCGCAGAAAGGACATGATTCCGGTTACTGGGAATAGTATCGTGTCGATATGCGAGCCCCCGAACGGACCCGCCTGCCGCGATTCGCCAGCCGCCGCCGCCGCGTGCGCCAGATGCGCTTCGTGCGCGCGGTGGAGCTGCTGCACAAGCTGCTGACCGGCGCAGCCGCGCTGGCTGCGCTGCTGCGGGCGCTGCTGTGAGGCAGCGCCCGCAGCCGATCAAGGGGCCGAGCGGCGCAGGCCCGTCCACTGCGCGGCGGCCAGGCCCAGCACTGCCAGTGCCTGCGCCCCGATGAAGGCAGTGCCGAGTCCCGCGGGCTGCACCCAGCCCGACGCCAGCAGCAGCATGCTGTCCGCCACCCAGACAAGGTTGAGCCCGATCACCGCCCAGACGACGCCGGCCGGGATCGTCGGTCGCTGCCCCAACCAGCCCAGCAGGGCCGCCCAGAGCACGCAGACCAGCCCGGCGCCGTGGAGCAGCGCGACCGGCAGCCCGAGCGGCGGCGCAAGCCATGCGCCCCCGGCCAGCATCACGGCACCAAGCGTGCCGCTGGCCCCGGCATCGGCGAGCAGGGCCAGGCGCAACAGGGTGGCCGGGCGGAGCCCCGCGGCGCGGGGCGGGAGAGCGGCGTCCATCATGGTGTCCTCCGTCGCGGGCGGCGGCCCCTTTGACCGCGCGGCGGCCCGCGTGCCACGCATCCTCCATGCGACGCGGCGGCGGGGCGATGACGCCCAAGGTAATCGAAGGTCGGCGCGCGGCGCGGCATGATGCATCCATGACGGCAATGACACGCGACGTGGGAGGGCTGATCCGGGAGTGGCGGCGGCGGCGCAGGCTGAGCCAGCTCGCCCTCGCGAGCGAGGCGGAGATCTCGCAGCGCCACCTGAGCTTCCTGGAGTCCGGGCGATCCCGGCCCAGCCGGGAGATGCTGCTGCACATCGCGGAGCAGCTTGGCGTGCCGCTGCGGGAACGCAACGTGATGCTCACCGCCGCGGGCTTCGCTCCGGAATACCCCGAGCGCCCGTACGATGCGCCGGACATGGCGGCGGCACGGGCCGCCGTGGACCGCGTGCTTGCCGCGCAGGAGCCCTTCCCCGCCCTCGCGGTGGACCGCCACTGGACGCTGCTGGCGGCGAATCGCGGCCTCGGCCCGCTTGTGGAGGGGGCGTCGCGCTGGCTGCTCCAGCCACCGGTCAATGTGCTGCGCCTTGCCCTGCATCCGGAGGGCATCGCGCCCCGGATCACGAACCTGGCCGAGGTGCGCGCGCATGTGCTGGACAGGCTCCGGCGCCAGGCCGAGGCGACCGCCGATCCGATGTTGCTGGCCCTGCTCGCCGAGCTGCGCGGGCTGCCGGGCGGCGCGCCGATGCGGGTGGACCATGCGGCGGGCGGCGTGGCCATCCCGCTCCGGCTGCGTAGCGCGGCGGGCGATCTCGCCTTCCTCGGAACCGTCACCGTTTTCGGCACGCCCGTCGAGGTGACGCTGTCCGAGATCGCCATCGAGACCTTCCTGCCTGCCGATGCCGCCACGGCGGAGGCGCTGCGGCGGATGGCGGCGACGTAGACGGCTACGCCAGCAGCCCCTGCACCAGCAGCTCCTCCGCGATCTGCACGGCGTTGAGCGCCGCGCCCTTACGCAGGTTGTCGGAGACCACCCAGAAGGCCAGCCCGTTCGGCAGGGAGACGTCGCGACGCAGGCGGCTGACGAACAGCGTGTCCTCGCCGGCGATCTCGGCCTGCGTGGCGTAGCCCCCCTCCTCCCGCCGGTCGAGCAGCGTCACGCCGGGCGCGTCGCGTAGCGCTTCGCGCGCCGCGGCTTCGGTGACCGGCCGCTCGAACTCGGCATGCACCGCCATCGCGTCGCCGATGAAGACCGGCACGCGCACGCAGCTCGTCCCCACCAGCAGGTCGGGATCCAGCACCTTCCGGATCTCGACGCCGAGCTTCCACTCCTCCTCCGTCGCGCCATCGTCGCGGAAGCCGCCGACCTGGGGGATGCAGTTGAAGGCGATCTGCTTCGGGAAGGCCTCGGCCGGCGGTGCCTCGTTCACGTAGACGCCGCGCGTCTGCGCCCAGAGCTCGTCCATCCCCTCCTTTCCCGCGCCGGAAACGGAGTGGTAGGTCGCCACCATCGCGCGGCGTGCGCGGCCGGCTTCGTGCAGCGGCTTCAGCGCGAGGGCGAGGGCGATGCAGGCGGCGCTGGGGTTGGCGATGATGCGGCGGCGGCGCGCGCCGCGCAAAGCGGGCGCGTTCACCTCCGGCACCACCAGCGGCACGCCAGGCTCCAGGTGGAAATGGCCGGAGAGATCCACCACGGCGCATCCCGCCTCCGCCAGGCGCGGTGCCTGCACGGCGCTCACCTTCGCGTCGGTCGCAAGGATGACGAGATCGAGCGAGGTGGGGTCGGCCCCTTCCAGCCCGCGCACGCGCAACACCCGCTCCTCGCCGTAGGACACCTCCTGCCCGCCGGCGCGACCGGGCGAGAGCGCGACCACCTCCGCGGCAGGGAAGCTCCGCTCGGCGAGGGTCTTCAGCACCTCGCGCCCCACCGTCCCCGTGGCGCCGACCACGCCGACCCTGACCGCCATCGTCGTCTCCCGCGTTCCTTGCAGCGGGCACTAGGCCGGCGGGCGCCGGGCCGCAAGCCGCGGCGGTGGCCGTTCAGTTCGCCGGTACGCCCGCCTGTTCCATCGCCGCCTTCTGGCGGGCGGCGATCGCGGACTCGTCGAAATCCTCGATCATCTCGAGGAACATGCGGTGCCAGTTCGCCTCCGCCCGGAGGCGATAGAAGACGCTGCCGAGGCCGATCGCCGCGCGGTCCATCAGCGGGAACTCGCGCGGGACGCGCACCGTGGTGCCGGTCTTCTTCAGCCCCTGATGGACCTGCATGGCGATGCGGCGGCCGTACATCGGGTCGTCCAGCGGGGTGATGGTGCGCACCCGGTCATCCACCAGCGGCTCATACAGGAAGCGCGCCCAGACGGTGAGGATCTCCATCTGCTCCTTCGACAGGTTGCGGAAGCCCCAGATGCGGTAGGCCTCCGCCGCCTTCTCCATGTCGTCGTCGCGCACCGCCTCGTAGAGCAGGATCACGCCGGTGACGAAGCTCGGCGGGAAGACGCGGATGACGCCGAAGTCGAGCAGGTTGACGCCGAAGCCGACATCCGGATCCGGCCGCACCTGGTAGTTGCCGAGGTGCGGGTCACCATGGATCACGCCGTAACGGTAGAAGGGCACGTACCAGGCACGGAACAGCGCCTTGGCATAGGCCACGCGCTCCGCCTCCGGCGGGTCCTGCTCCAGCCGGCGCAGGATCGGGCCGCCCTCGAGCCAGGTCATGGTGAGCAGCCGCGTCGTCGTCAGCTCGTCGACCGGGGACGGGACGGCGACGCCCGGCGTGCCGTGGAGCATCGCGCCATAGAGGCGCATGTGCGAGGCCTCCCGCCGGTAGTCCAGCTCCTCGCGCAGGCGGGCCGCCAGTTCCTGATACGCCTCCTCATTGTCGAGGGTGCTGTCCATGCGGCGATAGACCGACATGGCGAGGCGGAGCTGCCGCAGATCGGCTTCCACCACGCTCGGCATGTCGGGGTATTGCAGCTTGCAGGCCACATCGCGGCCGTCGGGAAGGCTTGCGCGGTGAACCTGGCCGAGCGAGGCCGCGGCCGCCGCCTCCTGTCCGAAGCGGGCGAATCGCGACTGCCAGGCAGGCCCGAGCTCGCTCTGCATGCGGCGTCGGACGAAGTTCCAGCCCATCGGCGGCGCGTTGGACTGCAGCGTCGCCAGCTCCTGCGCATACTCCTCGGGCAGCGCTTCCGGCACGGTGGCGAGGAACTGCGCCACCTTCATCAGCGGCCCCTTCAGGCCGCCGAGGAGCTGCTTCAGGTCCTCGGCGTGCGCGTTCTTGTCGGTCTTGAGGCCAAGGAAGCGCTGCCCCGCCACCCGCGCCGCGATGCCGCCCACCGCGCCGGAGGTGCGGACCATGCGCCGCATCTCGCCGAACAGCGTCGGCCCCTCACGGTCGGCCATCGCGTCAGGATGCCTTCTCGAGTTCGTCGATGAAACCGGAGATCACGTCCAGCCCCTTGCGCCAGAAAGCGGGGTCCGAGGCGTCGAGGCCGAAGGGCGCCAGCAACTCCCCGTGCCGCTTCGTGCCGCCGGCCTCCAGCATCTCCAGGTACTTCTCCTGGAAGCGCGGATGCCCCTCGCGGAACACGCCGTAGAGGGCGTTCACCAGGCAGTCGCCGAAAGCGTAGGCGTAGACGTAGAAGGGCGTGTGGACGAAGTGCGGGATGTACGCCCAGTACACGGCGTAGTCCGGCGTGAAGTCGAAGGCCGGGCCGAGGCTCTCGGTCTGCACGGACATCCACAGCTCGCCGATCCGCTCATGCGCCACCTCGCCCCCGCGCCGCTCCTCGTGCAGCAGCGTCTCGAACCGGTAGAAGGCGATCTGGCGGACGACGGTGTTGAGCATGTCCTCCACCTTGGCGGCCAGCAGCGCGCGGCGGCGCCTCGCATCCGTCTCGGCGTCCAGTACGGCGCGGAAGGTGAGCATCTCGCCGAACACGCTCGCCGTCTCCGCCAGCGTCAGCGGCGTGGACGACATGAGGTAGCCCTGCTTCGCCGCGAGGATCTGGTGCACGCCGTGCCCCAGCTCATGCGCCAGGGTCATGACGTCCCGCGTCTTGCCGTGATAGTTCAGCAGCAGGTACGGGTGCGCGGAAGGCACTGTGGGATGGGCGAAGGCGCCGGACGCCTTGCCGGGCCGCAGCGCCGCATCCACCCAGGGTCGCTCGAAGAAGCGGCGGCCGATGCGGCCGAGCTCCGGCGAGAAGGCGCCGTAGCTGTCCAATACGCGGCGCGTCGCCTCCTCCCACGGGATCACGCTGTCGTCGCCATCGGGCAGCGGCGCGTTGCGGTCCCAGTGCATCAGCTTCGGCAGGCCAAGCCACTCCGCCTTCATCGCGTAGTAGCGGTGGCTCAGGCGCGGGTAGCTTTCCCGCACCGCGGCCACCAGGGCATCCACCACCTCGTCCTCAACCATGTTGGCGCGGTTCCGGGAGGAGGTGGGGCGCGGGTAGCGCCGCCAGCCGTCGATGATCTCCTTGTCCTTGGCAAGGACGTTGGTGATGAGGGAGAACAGGCGCACCCTCTCGCCGAACGCCTCGGAGACACCCCGCGCCGCCGCGGCGCGCACCTCGCGGTCGCGGTCCGAAAGCTTGTTCAGCGCGGCGGAGACGGTCAGCTCCTCGCCGGCCACCTTCACCCGCATCGCCGCCACAGTCTCGTCGAACAGGCGGTTCCACGCGGCTCGGCCAGTCACCTCCTTCTCATGCAGCAGCTTCTCCAGCTCGTCGGAGAGCTGGTGCGGACGAAAGACGCGGAGGTCGCGCAGCCAGGGCTTCCAGCGGGCGAGCGCGGGCGCGGCGGCAAGCTTCGCCTCCAGCGCCGGCTCGTCCATCCGGTTGATCTCGAGCGTGAGGAACAGCAGATGGCTGCTGATCGCCGTCACCCTCTCCTGCACCGTCTGGTAGAAGCGGCCGTTCTCGGCCGATTGCGCGTCGCCGGAGAAGACGAGCTGGGCGTAGGACATGGCGCGGCCCAGCACCTCCTCCACCGCCTCGTAGCGGGCGATGGCGGCGGCCAGCGCATCACCGTCGAGCGTCGACAGCCTGCCGGCATGCGCCGCCTCGAACGCCTTCGCCTCTGCCTCCGCCACATCCAGATCGGCGCCCAGCTTGGGGTCGCCTGGCGCGGCGTAGAGGTCGGAGAGGTCCCATGAAGGCAGCGAAGCCTCGGCGGGCGAGGCGGCGGCGAGCCGCGCCTCGGTCTCTTGGAGTATCGTCACGGTTGCCCTTGCATGCGCGCTGTCTTGCCACCCGATATAGAGGTGCGGCGGGCCGGGCCAAGCCGTCCGCGAGCAGGGGGGGAGAAGGACAGGGATGCAGCCGGGCGACCGCAGGGCATGGAACAGCCTGCCGCAGATGATGCTGGAGGTCGCGGCGGCCCGGCACGACAAGCCGATGCTGCGCCACTGGCGGGACGGCGCCTGGCAGCGGATGAGCTGGGGGGACTACGCCGGCGCCGTGGCCTCGGTTGCGGCCGGCCTGCGCGCGGCCGGCATCGCACCCGGCGACCGCGTGCTGCTGGTCAGCGAGAACCGGCCGGAATTCCTGATCGCGGATACCGCCCTGATGGCGATCGGCGCCGTCACGGTGCCGACCTACACGACGAATGCGGTCTCGGACCACGCGCACATCCTGCGCGACAGCGGGGCGCGGGCGGCGATCGTCTCCTCCGCCGCCCTGGCGGGCCGGGTGCTGGCGGGGGCGGCGCAGGCCGATGGCCTCGACCTGCTGATCACGATGGAACCGCCGCCACCGGAGGCGGGGCCGCGGACCCTGGCGTGGGAGACGCTGGCCGCGACGCCGGCGGATCCGGCGATGACGCTGGCGGAGGCGGAGGCGATCCCGCCCGGGCGGCTCGCCTGCCTCGTCTACACCTCCGGCACGGGCGGGGCGCCGAAAGGGGTGATGCTGCCGCACCGGGCGATGCTGTCCAACCGGCATGGCGTGGCGCTGCTGGCCGACCGGCTGCACCTAGAGGGCGAGTGCTACCTCTCCTTCCTGCCGCTGTCGCACAGCTATGAGCACACCGTAGGCGGCTTCCTGCTGCCCTCGCTGGGGCTGGAGATCGTGTTCTCCCGCGGCGCGGACCGGCTGGCGGCGGAATTCACCGAGGTCAAGCCCGCCATCGTCACCGCCGTGCCGCGGTTGTTCGAGGTGCTGCGCGGCCGCATGCTGGCCGGCGTGGAGAAGGAGGGCGGGTGGAAGGAGCGGCTGTTCCACCGCGCCGTCGCGCTCGGCCTACGGCGGCTGGACGGCCCGCCGCTCGGCCTCGTGGACCGCGTGCAGGACGCGGTGCTGGACAGGCTGGTGCGGGAGAAGGTGCGGCAACGCTTCGGTGGACGGATGCTGGCGCTGGTCTCGGGCGGGGCGCGGCTCGACCCCGACCTCTCGGGCTTCTTCCTGGCGCTGGGCCTGCCAGTCATCCAGGGCTACGGCCAGACCGAGGCGGGGCCGGTGATCAGCGTGAACCTGCCCTGGTCCAACCGGCGCGAGACGGTGGGCAGGCCGCTGCCAGGCGTGGAGGCGCGCATTGCGGAGGATGGCGAGCTGTGCGTGCGCGGCGACCTCGTCATGGACGGCTACTGGAACGACGCGGAATCGACGGCGCGCGCGCTGCGCGCCGATGTGGCTGAGCCCGGCAGCCGACCCTGGCTGCACACCGGCGACGTGGGCGAGATCGACGCGGAGGGGCGCATCCGGATCACCGATCGCAAGCGCGACTTCATCAAGACACTCGGCGGCGACATGGTGAGCCCGGCGAAGCTCGAAGGGCTGCTGATGGCGGAGCCCGAGATCGCCCAGGCGGTGGTGGCGGGCGAGGGCAGGCCCGCGATCATCGCCCTCCTCGTGCCCGCCGACGGAGCAGAAGCGAAGGTGGCGGATGCGGTGGGGCGGGTGAACGCGAAGCTGTCCACCATCGAGCGCATCCGCCGCACCGCGACCGTCCCGGCCTTCACCGTGGAGAACGGCATGCTGACGCCGACCATGAAGGTGAAGCGGCGCGTCGTCCTGCAGGAGCATGCGGCGCAGGTGGAGGCGCTGCACGCCAGGGGATAGGCGCTACAGCTCCTCCGCGCCGAGGATCGACGTGCCGAAGCGCCAGGCCGCGTTGGCCTGCCAGCGTGGATCGCGTCGCAGCGCCGCGAGGAACTCCCCGTGGCCGGCCTGGGCACGGCCGACAAGGCAGCCGGCGCCGATGCCGCCCACCCTCTCCCGCGGCGCATCGAACCCGCCATGCTGGTCGATGACGTAGAGGCCCCGCTCCTGCGGATCGCCCCCGCGGTGGAAGTCGCGATCCGCGTCTCGGGTGACGGGAAGCGGCGCCACCTGCACCAGCGCCTCCTGCTCCAGCTCCGTGCCGATGGCGGTGCGGCCGAGCACCCAGGCACGATGCCAGCCGCGGGCGAGGCGCGGCGCGCCCTGCGGCTCGGCCGGTTCCTCCACCGCGGGGCGGCCGGAGGCCGTCGTCGCTTCCCAGGCACCGAGGATCTCCGGCCGGCCGCCCGGCGCGATGCGGAGCAGCAGCCGCAGGTCGTCGAAGGCGTCGGGACGACGGGAGATGGCACGGCCGTCCAGGTCCAGCCCCTCGACGTAGACTATTGCGGGGAGGTCGGGGTGACGCGGCATCGGGTCGCCGCGGCGGAGCAGCGCGGCGGCGACGCGGCCGGCGAGGTCGGTGCCGGGATGCACCGGCAACACCGGCGTCGGCGCGAGCAACGCCTTGGCAGTGGAGGGGTGGAGCCCGCCCTCGAAAGGCGTGCCGGCGGCAGCGCAGAAGGCAGCGAGAGCCCATTGCGTGGCAGGATCGAGCAGCCCGTCGGCCGGCGGGTCGAGCAGGCCATGATGGGCCAGCCGCGCCTGCAGCTCCGCCACCGCCACTTCCCGCCGCACTAGGAGCGCGACGGGTACCGCCTCCCCTGCCCCCGCGATCGCCTCCAGCCCGTCCATCCGCCGCTCCGATCCTTGCGGTGTCGCAGCGCGGCAGGCAGGCGCGCGTTCCCGGGAACTCAGCCGACCGGGTGCAGCGGCCGTCCGGTGGCGGCGAAGGTGTCGAGGTTGGCGACCGTGGTGGCGGCGATGGCACGCATGGCCTCGGCGGTGAAGAAGCCCTGGTGGCCGGTGATCAGCACGTTCGGGAAGGTCAGCAGCCGGGCGAAGACGTCGTCGTCGATCACGGTGGCGGAGAGATCCTCGAAGAACAGCCTCTCCTCCTCCTCGTACACGTCGAGGGCGAGATGACCGAGCCGGCCGGACTTCAAGGCGCCGATCACGGCGCGCGTGTCGAGGATGGCGCCCCGGCTGGTGTTCACCAGCATCGCACCGGGCTTCATGCACGCCAGCGCCGCATCGTCGATCAGGTGGCGCGTCGCCGGCAGCAGCGGGCAGTGCAGGGAGACGATGTCGGAACCGGCCAGCAGTTCTTCCAACGGCACGTATTGCAGGCCGAGCGCCAGGCAGGCCGGGTTCTCCTGCGGGTCGTGGCCGAGCAGGCGGCAGCCGAAGCCGGCCATGATGCGCGCGAAGGCGGTACCGATCTGGCCGGTGCCGATGACCCCGACGGTCCGGCCATGCAGGTCGAAGCCGAGCAGCCCATCCAGCGCGAAGTTGCCCTCCCGCACGCGGGCGTAGGCACGGTGGATGCGGCGGTTCAGGGCGAGGATCAGCGCCACCGCGTGCTCCGCCACGGCCTCGGGCGAATAGGCGGGGACGCGGCCGACGGCAATGCCCGCAGCCGCGGCGGCGGCGAGATCGACATGGTTGAATCCGGCGGAGCGCAGCGCCAGCAGGCGCACGCCGCCGGCTCCGAGCGCGGCGAGGGCGGGTGCGTCGGCGCGGTCGTTGACGAAGAGGCAGGCGGCGTCGCAGCCCTCGGCGAGGCGGGCCGTGTGGCTGTCGAGCCGCGCCTCGACCCAGCGGAACTCGTGCGCGGCGCCGGCTTCGCGAAGGAAGCGGCGGTCATACGGCTTCGTGCTGAACACCGCGACCTGCATGCCCTGCCCCCTCCTGCCTCCTACAGATCTCCTTGCCCCGGCCGATAGGCCCCGGCATCGGTGGGCCGCAGGGCGGAGAAGGTGGCGGTGAGCTGGGTGTAGTCGCGATAGCCGCAGCGCGCCACCGTCGCCGCGCCAACCGCGTCGAAGCGCCCGTGCTGCAGGAACGCCTCGTCGATGTGGACGCCGACCACCTGGCCGATGACGTAGAAGCCGCCGGTGCCGCGGCCCTCCACGTCCCGCAGCTCGTCCGAGTGCACCACGCGGCACTCGAGGGAGGCCGGGCTTTCCGCCACACGCGGCGCCTTCACCATCCGGCAGGGCGCCATTGTCAGGCCGGCATGGTCGAACTCATTCTCGCCTTCGGCCAGCGATGCGGCGCTGGCGTTCATGGCGTCGAACAGGGGGCGGGTGACGAGGTTGAAGACGAATTCGCCGGTTGCGACGGCGTTCGCCGCCGAGTGTTTCAGCCCGTCGCTCCCGAACATCACCATGGGCGGATGCGTCTGCACCATGTTGAAGAAGCTGTAAGGGGCAAGGTTCGGCCGCCCCGAACCGTCCAGCGTCGAAAGCCAGCCGATCGGACGCGGCGCGACGATGGCCTTCAGCGGGTCGTTCGGCAGGCCGTGGCCCTGCCCCGGATCGTAGAACACCGCGCGGGGTTCCTTCAGAAGATGTCGGGTTCGGGCGTCGGCGCGCCGGCTTCGAGGAAGCGCAGGTCGCAGCCCTGGTCGGCCTGCGTCACCTGGTCGAGGTACATGGCCGTCCAGCCCCGCGCGTGGCGGCGCGGCGGCGGGCGCCACGCGCCGCGGCGGCGCGCCAGCTCCGCGTCCTCCACCAGCAGGTCGAGCCGGCGGGACGGCACGTCGAGCCGGATCGCGTCGCCATCGCGCACGAGGGCGAGAGGCCCGCCGACATGGCTCTCCGGCGCCACGTGGAGGATGCAGGTGCCGTAGCTCGTGCCGGACATGCGGGCATCGGAGAGCCGCACCATGTCGCGCACGCCGGCTTCCAGCAGCTTGCGCGGGATCGGCATCATTCCCCATTCCGGCATGCCCGGGCCACCCTGAGGGCCGCTCGACTTCAGCACCAGCACGCTGTCCGGCGTGACATCAAGGCCGGGGTAGTCGATCCGGCGCTTGAGGTCGGCATAGTCCTCGAACACCACCGCCTTGCCGGTGTGCGCCAGCAGCCGTGGATCGGCGGCGCTGGTCTTGATCACCGCGCCATCGGGCGCGAGCGAGCCGCGCAGCACCGCGACGCCGCCTTCAGACTGCAGGGGGTTGTCCAGCGGGCGGATCACCGCATCATCGAACACCTCGGCCGCGGCGACGTCCTCGCCCAGCGTGCGCCCGGTGACCGTGCGCGCCGCGAGATCGAGATGCGGCGCAAGGCGCTTCAGGAACGCCGAGCTGCCGCCGGCATAGTGGAAATCCTCCATGAGGTGCGTCGTGCCGTTCGGCCGCAGGTCGGCGATCAGCGGCACGCGGCGGCTGATCGCGTCGAAGCGGTCGAGGTCGAGGCGGAGGCCGGCGCGCCGCGCCATGGCGATCAGATGGATGATCGCATTCGTCGAGCCGCCGAAGGCCATGGTGGCGGCGACCGCGTTGTCGATGCTCGCCTGGGTCAGCATCGCCGCCGGCGTCAGGTCCTCCCACACCATCTCGACGATGCGGCGGCCGCTCGCGGTGGCCATGCGCGGGTGGGCCGCGTCGGGCGCGGGGATGGAGGAGGCGCCGGGCAGCGTCAAGCCCATTGCCTCCACCGCGAGCATCATGGTGGCGGCGGTGCCGGCCGTCATGCAGGTGCCGAAGCTGCGGGCCATGCCCGCCTCCATGTCCTTCCACTGCGCGCCCGTGATGGTGCCGGCGCGCAGCTCCGCGTGGTATTTCCAGGCGTCGGAGCCGGAGCCCAGCGTGCGGCCGCGCCAGTTCCCGCGCAGCATCGGCCCGGCGGGCACGAAGACGAAGGGCAGCCCGGCCGAGAGAGCGCCCATGACGAGGCCGGGCGGCGTCTTGTCGCAGCCGCCGAGGAGCACGAGGCCGTCGCAGGGCTGCGAGCGCGCCAGCTCCTCCGTCTCCATGGCGAGGAGGTTGCGGTAGAGCATCGAGCTCGGCTTCATGTACTGCTCGGTCACCGGATGGGCCGGCAGTTCCACGGGGAAGCCGCCGGCCTGCCACACGCCGCGCTTCACCTCCTCGGCGCGGGTGCGGAAGTGGAAATGGCAGGGCGAGAGCTCGGACCAGGTGTTGACGATGCCGATGACCGGCTTGCCCCGGAAATCCGCCTCCGCGAGGCCCATCTGGAGCATGCGCGAGCGATGGCCGAAGGCACGCAGGTCCTCCACGCCGAACCAGCGGTGGCTGCGCAGCTCCTCCGGCTTCTTGCGCGCCATGTCGTGCCTCCTCCGCCCCAGAAGCACTCGCCATCGCAGGCGCGGATGCCGGCGGCAAGCCCTCTTCCGTGCTGATCCGCCGGCGCCGGCCTCGCTCAGGCGTCGCCGTGATCCGCGCCGCAATCGAGGCAGGCGCAATCCTGCCCCTCGCCGCAGCCGAGGGACGTGGCGATCAATTTCATTTCCACCAGGAGGACGCTTTGCTGAGGGCCGAGCCCGAAGTCGCCGAGGCCGCCGCCGGTGACGCGGTCGAGATCCTCGGGCCCGATCGGCTGCGGTCCGCCGGGCGGCACCACCCCTTCGCGCCGCAGGACGTCGCGCAGGGCAGCCGGATCGTCGGCCGCGCCCGATTGCAGGAAGCGTCGGGCGAGTTCGCCATCCGCCTCGAACCGGCGGGTCATCTCCGCCACAAAGGCGGCCGTCGACATCGGTGCCTCACATCCCCAATGCGCGCATGTACAGGTCCAGCAGCGACTGCTGCTCCTCGACCTCAGCCGGCTCCTTCTTGCGGATGGAGAGGATCTGGCGGATCACCTTCACGTCGAAGCCGGCACTCTTCGCCTCGGCGAAGATGTCCTTGATGTCGCCGGCCAGCGCCTTGCGTTCCTCCTCAAGCCGTTCGACCCGCTCGATGATCGAACGCAGGCGATCAGCGGCGATGCCGCCGACATCGGGCTCCGACTCCTGCCGCTCGCGGCTGGCCTTCGCCTCCTGCACGTCGCTGTCGCTCACCCGCCTCTCCGCCACACGAAGGGCACGGGTGGTGCCATGCTTTCGTGCCACGCTCAATGGCCCGGATTGGCAGCCGCGAACTTCGCCTTCTGCTCGGCCGTCGCCTCGGTCTGGTGCTTCGCCTGCCACTCCTTGTAGGGCATGCCGTAGATGATCTCCCGCGCGTCGGGATCGGAGAGGTCGAGACCCTTCTCCTCCGCCGCGGCCCGGTACCACTTGCTGAGGCAGTTCCGGCAGAAGCCGGCAAGGTTCATCATGTCGATGTTCTGCACGTCACTCCGCTCCCGCAGGTGCTGCACAAGGCGGCGGAAGGCGGCGGCCTCGAGCTCCGTGCGGGTGGCGGCGTCGATCTCGCGGGGCATGGCGGGGCTCCTGTCATGGCAGTGGGACACAGATGGTCCATCCGACACGCGCGCGCCATACTGGCGGGGCAAGGGGGACCGGATGGGCTGGACGGATCGTGAGGCGCGCATCGCGCTGAGGGCGATGTTCGATGCGGCGGTGGCCAGCGCCGATCCGCGACAGGTCCTTCCGAAGCACCTGCCGGAGCCGCCGCGGGACGGGCGCGTGGTGGTGGTGGGCTGCGGCAAGTCCGCGGCCGTCATGGCGGCCGCGGTGGAAGCCGCCTGGGCAGAGGTGCCGCTCTCCGGCGCCGTCGTCACGCGCTACGGCCACGGCTACCCGACCGACCGCATCGAGGTGCTGGAAGCAGCGCATCCCGTACCGGACGAAGCCTCGGCCGCAGGGGCGCGGCGGCTGCTGGCGGAGGTGTCGGGCCTCACTGCGCGGGACCTGGTGCTGTTCCTCGTCTCGGGCGGCGGCTCGGCGCTGACGACCCTTCCGGCGGCGGGGCTGACGCTGGACGAGTTGCGGGCGGTGAACCGCGCGCTGCTCGCCTCCGGCGCCGACATCGGCGCGATGAACACGGTCCGCCGGCACCTCTCCGCCTTCTCGGGCGGCCGGCTCGCCGCTGCGGCGCATCCGGCGCGGGTGGTCACGCTGGCGATCTCCGACGTGCCGGGGGACGATCCGGCAGTGATCGCCTCCGGCCCCACCGTTCCCGACGCCACCACCTTCGCGGAGGCCCGCGCCATCGTCGCACATTTCGGCATGCGCCTGCCGGAGCGTGTCACAGCGCATCTCGCCGCCGCGGCGGAGGAGACGCCGAAGCCTGGCGACCCGCGCCTGTCCGGCGCCGAGTACCGCTTCATCGCCACGCCCATGATGGCGCTGGAGGCAGCGGCGGCCGAGGCACGACGCCGCGGCCTGGCGCCGCTGATCCTCGGCGATGCGCTGGAGGGCGAGGCGCGGGGGCTGGGGCAGGTGATCGCGGGGATGGCGCTTTCGGCCCATGCGCATGGCCACCCTCTGCCCGCCCCTTGCGTGCTGCTTTCGGGCGGCGAGGGAACGGTGACGATCGGGCCCGAAGGCGCCGGGCGCGGGGGACGCAACACGGAAGCGCTGCTGGCGCTCGCGCTCGCGCTCGGTGGCCTGCCGGGAGTGTGGGCGCTGATGGCCGATACGGACGGGATCGACGGATCGGAAGGCAATGCTGGGGCCTTCTGCGCCCCCGACACGCTGTCCCGCGCCCGTGCCGCCGGGATCGATCCGCGCAGCGCCCTGGCGCGGCACGATAGCCATGGCGTCTTCGCAGCGCTTGGAGACCTGCTGGAGACCGGGCCGACGCTAACCAACGTGAACGATCTGCGCGCGGTCATCATTACTTAGGTAATCTAAGCACCCACTCGGCCATGGACGCCCCGCCTTACTGGCCTTAAGTTAGACTGATGCGAGACCCCGCCCTTGAAGCCATCCTCTCCCAGCGCGGCGCGGTGACGCGGATTGCCACTGCGCTCGGCATCTCCACCGCCGCCGTCTCCCAATGGCGGCGCGTACCCGATGACCGGGTAGCGGAAGTCGCCCGCGCGCTGGGCATGACGCCGGAGGCTGTGCGGCCGGACCTGTCTGAGCCGCCCGCCGTTCCACGTCGGGAGGCGCCGCCGATCCGCTCCAGCCGCATGCCGCTGCGCCGCCGCAGGCGCACGAAGGTAATCGCCACCCTCGGCCCGGCCTCCTCCTCTCCGGAGGTGATCGAGCGCCTGTTCCGCGCCGGCGCCGACGTGTTCCGGCTGAATTTCTCGCACGGCTCCCACGCCGACCATGCGGAGCGCATCGCCGCGATCCGCGCGCTGGAGCGCAAGGTCGAACGGCCGATCGGCATCCTGGCCGATGTGCAGGGCCCGAAGCTGCGGGTCGGGCGCTTCCAGGGCGGGCGCGTGCAGTTGCAGACCGGCCAACCGTTCCGGCTCGACATGAGCCCCAATCCCGGCGACGTGCGGCGGGTGGCGCTGCCGCACCCCGAGATCATCCGCGCCGCGGGCATCGGCACGACCCTGCTGCTGGACGACGGCAAGCTGCGCCTGCGTGTGACCCGCCAGCGTGACGACCACCTGGAGACGGAGGTGCTGGTCGGCGGCGCGCTGTCGGACCGCAAGGGGGTCAACGTGCCCGACGTGGTGCTGCCGATACCGGCGCTGACCGAGAAGGACCGGGCCGACCTCGCCTTCCTGCTCGAGCAGGGCGTGGAGTATGTCGGCCTCAGCTTCGTGCAGCGGCCGGAGGACGTGGCGGAGGCGAAGGCGATCGCCGCCGGACGGGCCTGGATCATGGTCAAGATGGAGAAGCCGCAGGCCGTCGAGAACCTCGACGCCATCGTGGCGCTGGCGGATTGCGTGATGGTGGCGCGCGGCGACCTCGGCGTCGAATGCCCGCCGGAGGAGGTGCCGCTGATCCAGAAGCGCATCGTCCGCGCATGTCGCGCCGCGGGCAAGCCGGTGGTCGTGGCGACCCAGATGCTGGAGAGCATGATTGCGGCGCCGGCGCCGACGCGGGCCGAGGCGTCGGACGTGGCGACCGCCGTCTTCGACGGCGCTGATGCGGTGATGCTCTCGGCCGAGACGGCGGCGGGCCAGTTCCCGTACGAGGCGGTGAACATGATGGACCGCATCGTGGCGCGGGTGGAGGACGACCCGGACTGGCGGCGGATGACCGATGCGAACCGGCCGGAGCCGCAGAAATCCTCGGCGGACGCGATCGCCGCAGCGGCCCGCCAGGTGGCGCACACCATCCAGGCGGAGGCGATCGCCACCTTCACCAGCACCGGCTCGACAACGCTGCGCGTGGCGCGGGAGCGTCCGGACTGCCCGATCCTCGGCCTGACCGCGAGCCTCGAGACGGCGCGGCGCATGGCGGTGGTCTGGGGCGTTCACCCGCTGGTGACGGTGGAGCTGCACTCGATGACCGACATGGTGGCGAAGGCGATCCGCGCCGCGGCGCAGGAGGGCTTCGCCAAGCAGGGCGACGAAGTGGTGGTGACCGCAGGCGTGCCCTTCGGCACCCCGGGCACGACCAACGCCCTGCGGGTTGCCATCGTGAAGTAGGCGGGCGAGACAGGGCCGCTTCGTCCGGAGAGCCATTCCCATGATCCGCGCCTTTCTCGCTGCCCTTCTCCTGGGGCTTGCCGGGCCCGCGGCGGCGCAGCGTGCGGGGCTGTATGACGTCTCCGGCACCAACCTGGACGGCACGTCCTACACCGGGGTGGCGCAGATCCAATCGGCCGGCCTCTCCTCTTTCGTCATCCGGTGGCGGATCGGCAACCAGGTGGTGGAGGGGGTGGGCTTCGCCTCAGGCCGCACCATTGCCGTCGCCTACGGCCTGGCGCAGCAGCCGGGCGTCGGCATCTATACGCTCAACCCGGATGGCAGCATGGAAGGCGAATGGACCGTGGTCGGCGCCCCGGCCAACGGGCGGGAGAGGCTGGTCCCGCGTCCCGAAGCGCCGGCAGCCGGCAGCGAAGCGCCCCGGCGGGAGTGAAGGCCGGCACGATGCTCCTGCTCGACGGCAGCTTCCTCCGTCAATTCGAGGAGCCGGAGTGGGAGCCGTTCCCTGCCGCTCAGTCCGAGCACCTGGCCGAGCTGAACCGCCGGGTGGCTGCTTCCGGTACGCCCCTGGAAGGCAACCTGTTCTACAAGCACCGCTCCGCCGATCTCGGCGACGCGCCGAACCCCGCCCGGCGGCACAAGCGGCGCAACTTCGCCCTCTATGCCGCGAGCGGCAGCCGCATGCTGGAGATCGGCTTCAACGCCGGTCACAGCGCGCTGCTGGCGCTGAGCATCAACCCGCAACTGCGCTACACCGGCATCGACCTGGGACGACACCCCTACACGCGTCCATGTGCCGACTACCTGCGTGAGGTCTTCAGCCCACGCTTCGACATTCTCTACTCCGACTCCCGCAAGGGGCTCACCGATCTGTCGCGGTCCCACCCGGAACACTTCGACCTGTTCCATGTGGATGGCGGCCACGGAATCGAACTGGCCCGGTCCGACCTGCTCGACGTCATCGGCATGGCACGGCCGGGCCAGATCATCCTGATCGATGATACCAACGCGTTCCACATCGCCGCCCTGGCGGACGCGTTCTGCCTGACCGGCCGCGCGGAGCGCGTCAGCCTGTCCCGGCTCTGGTCAGGTTCGGAGCAGACCCTGCTGCGCCGGCTTTGAGGCGCCGCTCCCCCTCCAGCAGCGCCGCCTTGCGCGGCACCCCCCAGCGGTAGCCGGTAAGATCGCCGGTCGACCCGACCACCCGGTGGCAGGGCACGGCGAGGGAGACCGGGTTCCGCGCGCAGGCCCGTGCCACGGCGCGCACTGCCGCGGGCTGTCCCATCTCGGCCGCCAGGCCGGCATAGGTCCGTGTCTCGCCCAGCGGGATACGGGTCAGCGCCTCCCACACGCGGCGCTGGAAGGCGGTGCCACGCAGGTCGAGCGGCAGGGCGAGCGCCGCGGCCGGCTCCGCAATGAAGGCGACGACCTCCCGCACCGTGTCCGCAAGCGCGGCGCCGGCGGGCTCGATGTGCGCATTGGGGAACCGGGCGCGGAGGTCGCCTTCCAGCGCCTCCGGCGGCTCGGCGAAGCCGATGAAGCAGATCCCGGCCTCGGTCGCGCCGACCAGCAAGGGGCCGAAGACGCTCTCGGCATGGGCGATGCGGATCGTCTCGCCGCGGCCGCCGCGCCGGGCGGCGCCGGGAGTCATGCCCAGGTGCCGCGCCGTGTCCTCATACACCCGGCTTTCGCTGCCGAAGCCGGCGCCGGCCACGGCCTCCGCCACCCTGTCGCCGGCGGCAAGGGCGGCTTGCAGGCGGCGGGCGCGCACGCCCTCGGCGTAGCTGCGAGGGGTGACGCCGGTCACCTCCCGGAACAGCCGGAGGAAATGGTGTCTGGCGTAGCCGGCACGGGCGGCCAGCGTCTCGAGCGAGGGGATGGTCTCGGCGGATTCGATCAGGCCGCAGGCGGCGCGTACCGCTTCGGCATGCAGGGCGGCACGCTCGCCCTTCGGGTCGCAGCGCCGGCAGGGCCGGAAGCCGTCGGCCTCGGCGGCGGCGGTGTCGGCATAGAAGCGCGTGTTGCGCCGGAGCGGCGGACGCGAGGGGCAGCCCGGCCTGCAGAAAACGCCCTGGGTGACGACGGCGTAGAGGAAAGGACCGCAGTCAGGCGCCGGGTTGCGCGCCAGCACGGCCTGCCAGCGGGCCTCTTCAGCATCGGGGAGGAGCGGGGCTTCGGGCATGACGGGAGAATGGCCCGTGGTCGCCGGCGCCGCCATCCGCGGGTTGCGCCGACGCGGCGAACCGGGAGCGCCTTACCCGACGGCGGCGCGCAGCCCTTCCCGGCCCACCGGCTCCGGCCGGCTGCGCAAGGCGTCCATCAGCGCCAGAAGCCGCCGCGTCTCATAGGGCTTGCGAAGCACGCCGTCGAAGCCGGCCTCGCGGCACCTTGGCTCCACCTCCTCCGGCGCGTCGGCGGTCAGCGCCAGCATGGGCACGCGCGACGCCTCGCCAGGCATGGCGCGGACCGCGGCGGCCACGCCGAAGCCGTCCATGCCCGGCATGTTGAGGTCCACCAGCAGCATGTCGAAAGATTGCCCGTGCATCGCCGCCAGGGCCCGGGCGCCGTCCTCCGTCCCGGTGACCTCATGCCCCGCGCGCTGCAGGACCGAGGTGAGCAGGAGGCGGCTGGCGGCCACGTCCTCGGCGACGAGGATGCGCAGCTTCGCAACGGCGCGGGCCGGCGGCGCCGAACCGGGGCGGAAGGGAATGCGGAAGCTGAAGCGGCTGCCCTGGCCGAGCGTGCTCTCGGCCGAGATCACGCCGCCCATCGCGGTGACCAGCCGGCGGGAGATGGCAAGACCGAGGCCGCTGCCGCCAAACCGGCGTGCAGTGTCGGCGCCGGCCTGGCGGAACCGATCGAAGATGCGGGGCAGCGCCTCGGGCGGGATGCCGGGGCCGGTGTCGACCACGGCGATCTCGATCTCGTGGGAAGCCGGTGCAAGACGGGCGCAGAGGGTGACCCGGCCGGCACGGGTGAACTTGATGGCGTTGCCGAGCAGGTTGGTGATCACCTGCCGCAGCCGCAGCGGATCCCCGCGGATCCAGCGGGGCAGACCCGCATCGGGCTCCACCATCAGCAGCAGCCCCTTCTGCGCCGCGAGGCTGCGCACCACGCCGGCGCAATCCTCGAGAAGGGCGGGCAGGTCAATGTCGGTGTCCTCGAGCTGGACGGCGCCCTCCTTCAGGCGCGCGTAGTCCAGCACATCGCCGATCAGCGCCAGCAGCGCCTGGCCGGCGCGGGCCTGCTGCTCCACCCAGCCGCGCGCCTCCGCCGACAGGGAGGCGCGGCCGAGCAATTCGGTGTAGCCGAGAAGCCCGGTCAACGGCGTCCGCAGCTCATGGCTGACGGTCGCGAGCAGATCGGTCCGCCTTCGCTCCTGCTCCTCGAGCCGGGCGTGGTCCTCCGCCGCCTTGCGGGCGCGCTCCTGCTCGGCCCGCCGGTTGCGAAGCGCGATGCGGGCGGCGATCGACAGGCCGGCAAAGGCCGCCGAGAGGCCGAGCGCGGCGAGCAGCCAGGACCAGGCCGCGGTGATCAGGTTGGCGGGCGGGGCGGCGGTGAGCATCGTCCACCGCGTGTCGCCGACGAGCTGAGCCACGGCCAGGCGCCCATCCTCGATCCAGGTCGGCTGACCGGGCTGCGCGGCGAGCGCGCGAAGGGAGGGAGGCGTCGCCGGCTCGCTGCCCCCACGCACGAGCTGACGCCCATCCTCGTCCACCATCAGCACCGTCCATCCAGGCGGCAGGCGGAGTCGCGTGACGGAGGTGGCGATGGCGGTGCCGGGCAGCACCGCGACGAGCGCGTAGCGCACGCCGCGCTGCAGCCTTACCGGCACGCGGATGGCGACGCTTCCGTCGCTGAGCACGGCGTTGGAGGGGCGGCCGGTCTGCAGCACGGAGGCGACCGGCACCTCGGCCGCCGAGGGCAGGCTCGCCGCATCGGCGGGGTAGCGCAGGTTCACGACCTGCCGGCTGGCATCGAGCAGGACAACATTGTGCCAGTTGGGCTGCACGGAGAGCAGGCGCCGGGCCTCCTCCCGAAAGCCCTGCACATCCCCGACCTCGAGCCGTCCGGACGTGGCGAGCGCCTCCAGCGCGCGGGTGCTGGCGGCAATCTCGATGTTGACTGCGGCGGCAAGTCCGGAGGTCGCGCGCTGGATATCGGTGCGCAGATCCCCGATCCGCTCCGTCTGCAGGCTGAAGAACAGCACGACGGCGTAGGCTGCCAGCGGCAGGGCGGCCAGGATGGGCGAAACCACCAGAAGTCGGCGCCACAGGCCATCCCGTGGCGACGGGAGCGCAGGTGGCGCGAGGGGGATGGACACGCGCGCAGGGCCTCTGAAAGGTAGCGAATTGAACAGGAGGGCTCGCACGTCGTGCCCCCCCTTTCCGAATATACTACTGGTGCGTGTATTGCCAGATTAAGTCGCTACTGAGGCGCGCTTTTTATGGATTTGCCGCCCCGCCTATTCGATCCGAATCCCGGCAGCGTGGATGACGTCCCGCCATTTGGGTGCCTCGGCAGCCATGAAGCCGGCGAACTCGGCTGGGGTGTTGCCCACCGGCTCGAAGCCAAGCGCGGCGATGCGGGCGGTAACCTCGGGCCTGCGGAGCGCGGTCGAAAAGGCCTCATGCAGGCGGGCAATCACCGTGGGCGGGGTGCCGGCGGGGGCCAGGAGTCCATACCAGGCCTCCACCGAGATTGCGGGACCGCCTGATTCGGCGACGGTCGGCACCTCCGGGAAGGCCGCGAAGCGACGCGGCGTGGTGACCGCCAGCGCCCGGAGGGTGCCGGCGCGGACATGCCCGATGGAGGCCGGACTGTCGAAGAACACGGCGGTGTCGCCCCGCATGACGGATTGCGTTGCGTCCGGCGTCTGCCGGTAGGTCACGTTGGTGAGCTGGATGCCCGCAGCGCGCTGAAACAGCTCCGTGGCGAGGTGCGGCACCGTGCCGTTGCCGGCGGTGGCGTAGTTCAGGGCGCCGGGGCGGCGGCGCGCCTCCGCGATCAGCTCGCCGATGGTGGCGAAGGGAGCACGCGGGTTGCCCACCACCATCAGCGGCCCGGTGGTCAGCATCGTGATCGGCGCCAGCGAGGTGAAGGGATCGTAGCCGAGCTCCCGGTAGAGGAACTGATTGATCACAAGCGGCGAGGCGGCGTTGAGCACGAGAGTGTGCCCATCGGGCGCCGCCTGCGCGACGGTGCGCGTGCCGAGGTTGCCGCCCGCGCCGGCGCGGTTCTCGACGACCAGCGGCTGGCCGAGCGCAGCCCCGACCGGCTCGGTCAGCAGGCGGGCGACAACATCGGTGGGGCCGCCCGCCCCGAAGGGCACGATCACGCGGATCGGCCGGTCCGGGGTCCAGGGCTGCGCACTGGCCAGCCGCGGCGCCGCAAGCGTGGCAACGACAAGGGTAGCGAGGCTGCGGCGGCGGATCATGCGTCCGTCACTCCGGCTGGATACGGGCGGCGGCGACCAGCGCCCGGTTGCGGGGGATCTCCGCGGCGATGATCTCGGCGAAGCGCGCCGGCGTCTCGGCCAGCGCGGTCAGCCCGAGATCGGCCATGCGGCGCGCGTTGGCGAGATCGGTCGCCGAGGCGTTCACCGCGGCATTGATCCGCGTCACCTGCTCGGCAGGCAGGCCACGCGGGCCCCACAGGCCGCACCAGCCCTCGTAGACGAGGTCCGGGAACCCGGCCTCGGCGAGGGTCGGGGTGTCCGGCAGGACCGCTTCGCGACGGGCGGAGGTGACGCAATAGGCGCGCAGCCGATTGTCGCGCACCAGCGGCAGGGCCGGGCCCATCGGCGCGATGAACAGGCTGACGGCACCCGAGACGAGGTCGTTCATCGCCGGCCCGGTGCCGCGGTACGAGACGAAGGTCGTCTCCACCCCGAGCTTCTGCCACAGCGCGGCGGTTGCGAGCTGGCCGACCGAGCCGAGCGAGGAGCCCGCGAAGGAGAAGCCGGCCGGGTTGCGGCGGATCGCCTCTAGCAGCGCGGCCAGGTTCTGCTGCGGCAGGCCGGCGCCGCCCACCAGGACGTACGGAATGGAGACTGTACGGGCGACCGGCGTGAAGTCGGACTGGAGGTCGAAGGGCACGTTGCGCTGCACGAAAGGCAGCACGGTCAGCACCTCATTCGAGTAGAGCAGCGTCGTGCCGTCCGGCGCGCTGCGCGCCACCGCATCCGCCCCGACCGCGCCGTTGGCGCCGGAGCGGTTCTCAATCACCCATTGCTGGCCAAGCGCGTCGGCCGCGCGCGGCGCGATGACGCGGCCGGTGAGGTCGGTGGTTCCGCCCGGCGGATAGGGCACGACCATGCGCACGCTGCGCGCCTGGGCCAGCGCCGGGGCGGCGAGCGCGGCGACGCCAAGACCCAGCGCGGCCCGGCGTCCCGTCGGTGTGGCGGTGTGCATCTTGTTTCCTCCCCGATCGGCCGGCTCAGTCCGGCCAGGCTTCCAGCAGGTCCACCGGGTCGCCGTAGCGCGACGCCATCTCCACGACGGAAGGGTCGCGCAGCGATTCGAGGAAGCCGCCGGTGATCAGCGGGGTGTTGCCGGCCGTCACCGTCGTGTCGAAGGAGACGAGGTCCATGTGGACGGGCGGCTCCTCCCATTCCGGCATCACGCGGCGGATGTAGTCGCAGGGCTTCGCCAGGTCGATGCCGTAGTGCAGCGCGCCGGGGCTGTTGGAGCCGGCCGGGTAGATGCCGCGGCGTGGAGCCTTCGGGTTGAAGCCGCAGCCGAGCTCGATCAGCCGGCCGCCGACGAGCATGTCCCGGAAGATGCCGGCCAGTTCCGTGTCGCCGGTCACCTCGACGATGCGGTCGTCGCGGAACACCACGCCGACCCGCTCCTCGAAGGGACGCTCGAAGCCGACGGCCCACTCGGGATAGACGATCCCGTTGACCGGCACGACCACCCCCTCGTCGTCCTTCACGCTGGTGCGGTCATACAGGTTGGGGCCGTGTGTCGGCAGGTAGTGGACATAGGCGCCGTTCTCGTCCGGCGTCATCCGGCCGCGCCAGCGGTTCGACTTCAGCTGATTCTCTCGCATCTCCGGCGTGAAGCCGATGACCAGGTCGGTGCCGCGCGGGTCGGTGAAGCGCAGGTCGAAGGGCGAGCCCTCCGGGTAGCGCGCGGCGGTGCCACGGATGATCTCGCCCACGATGTCGATCGGAAAGCGGGCCTGTGGTGTCCTCAACAGGTCGAGCGACCGGAAATAGGTGATCTTCACCCAGCGCTGTCCACGCTTGCGCAGCGCGATGCAGAACGGGTCGATGATCGAGCAGAACCAGGTGGAGACCACGAAGCTCGCCGTTTCGAGCAGCGGCTTCACCTCCTCAGGCACGGCGAGCACCTGGGTGGTATCGGCCATATAGACCACCGGCCGCACGCCGTTCGCGCGGGCGAGCCCGGAGATGGCGGCGATGACCTCCGGATCGAGGTTGCGATCGGCGAGGAACACCATGCGGTCTTCCGGCCGCGGCCGGAAGACACGGGTGAAATTCTCCAGCGCCTCGAAATACTGGCCGGTGAGCACGGTGGGCAGCGTGGATGGGGCTGGCATCCCCTGCCCCCTGAAGGGCGCGGCCTGGGCCATGACGCGTTCCTCCCGGCGGCCGCGGCGACACGCGGCACCGAATGCTTCGAAAGCTAAGGAATCGTCGCGCCCCTGCCCCGAGTCAAGCCGCCGGCTCCAGCGTCACCAGCTCGGCGCCGTCCTCCACCAGCTCGCCCACCCGTGCGCCGACCGCGGTGACGGTGCCGTCCGCCGGCGCGGTGATGCGCATCTGCACCTTCATCGCCTCCAGCACCAGCAGCACGGCGCCCCGCGCCACCATATCGCCGGGCGCGACGGCGACGCTCAGCACGCGGCCCGGCATCGGCGCGAGCACGCGCCCACCGCCGCCCTCGCCGGTGCCGGACGCCGCGCGGGGATCGATGTGGCGAAGCTCGTGCGTCGCACCGTCCAGCACCACGGCGAGCGCCTCGCCATCGAGAAGAACGGTGGCGCGCACCGCCCGTCCGTCCAGCACGAAGCGCACCTCATCGGCGGTCCATGCCTCGCCGGACATGACAGCGGGGCCATCCGGCAGATCAAGGTGCAGCGCGGCGCCGAGATGGGCGCGGAGCGTGACCGTATGTTCGCCGTCGAGCAGGCGGAAATCCTGCCACCCCTCGCCGTTGAGCCGCCAGGCGTTGGGCAGCGCCCAAGGGGAGTGGGGGTCCGTCTCCTCCCGCCCGCCACGGTCCCGCAGCAGGCGGAGCGCGGCCGCGGCCAGCGCCCCGCGCGGCGCGGCGCCGGCTGGCGGCAGCAGCGCCGCGGCATGGCGCGAGATGAAGCCGGTGTCGAGATCCGCCGTCGCGAAGGCGGGATGCGCGACAATGGCGCGCAGCAGCGGCAGGTTGGTGCGGAGGCCGGCGACCGCCGTCGCTTCAAGCCCACGCAGCAGCCGGCGCCGCGCCGCCTCCCGGTCTGGGCCGTGGGCGATGATCTTGGCAATCATCGGGTCGTAGTGGATCGGGATGGCGTCTCCCTGCCGCACGCCCGCATCCACCCGCAGGAAGCTGGGCAGCGCGATGTGGCGGAGCGTGCCGACGCTCGGCGCGAAGTCACGCGACGGATCCTCGGCGTAGAGCCGCACCTCGATGGCGTGACCGGCGATGGAGAGCTGGTCCTGCCGAAGCGGCAAGCTCTCGCCGGCCGCGACGCGGAGCTGCCATTCCACCAGGTCGAGGCCGGTGATCGCCTCGGTCACCGGGTGCTCGACCTGGAGACGGGTGTTCATTTCCATGAAGTGGAAGGAGTCGCCTTCCGCGATGAATTCCACCGTGCCGGCGCCGACATAGCCGATGGCGCGCGCGGCGTCGCAGGCGGCGCGGCCCATCGCGACGCGCCGCTCCGGCGTCATGCCGGGCGCCGGCGCCTCCTCCACCACCTTCTGGTGACGGCGCTGGATGGAGCAGTCGCGCTCGAACAGGTGCACGACACTGCCATGGGTGTCGGCGAAGACCTGGACCTCGATGTGCCGCGGCCGGGTCAGATAGCGTTCCAGCAGCAATCGGTCGTCGCCGAAGGCGGCCATCGCCTCACCACGCGCGAGCGCGAGCGCTTCCTCCAGTTCGGCCTGCTCGGTCGCAACCTTCATGCCCTTGCCGCCGCCGCCGGCGCTCGCTTTCACCAGCAGCGGGAAGCCGATGCGCGCGGCCGCGGCGCGCAGCGCGTCGTCCGACTGGTCCTCGCCATGGTAGCCCGGCACCAGCGGCACGCCCGCGCGCTCCATGAGCGCCTTGGCCGCTGCCTTGCTGCCCATGGCCCGGATCGCGGCCGGTGGCGGGCCGACAAAGACGAGGCCCGCAGCCGCGCAGGCCTCGGCGAATGCTGCATTCTCCGAAAGGAAGCCATAGCCGGGATGCACCGCGCCGGCGCCGGTGACGCGCGCGGCCTCGATGATCGCGGGGATGCTGAGGTAGCTCTCGCGCGCCGGCGCCGGGCCGATCCGTATCGCGGCATCCGCCATCGCGACATGCAGGGCACCCGCATCCGCATCGGAATGCACCGCGACGGTGCGCAGCCCCATGCGCCGGGCGGTACGGATGACGCGGCAGGCGATCTCGCCGCGATTGGCGATCAGCAGCGTGTCGAACGTCACATGCGGAACACGCCGAAGCGTGCCTCCGCTGTCCGGTCGCCGGCGCCCCAGCCGGGCACGGGATTGTTGCGCGCAGCCGAAAGGCAGAGGGCCAGAACCGTCCGTGTGTCCTCCGGCGCGATCACGCCGTCATCCCACAGGCGGGCGCTGGCATAGGTCGGGTTGCCCTGCGCCTCGTACTGCGCCTCGACAGGCGCCTTGAACTTCGCCTCCTCCTCCGCCGGCCAGGTGCCGCCGCGGGCCTCGATGCCGTCGCGCCGGATCTGGGCGAGCACGCTGGCCGCCTGCGGCCCGCCCATGACCGAAATTCGCGCGTTCGGCCACATGAAGAGGAAGCGCGGCGAGTAGGCGCGGCCGCACATGCCGTAATTCCCCGCGCCGAAGCTGCCGCCGATGATGACGGTGAACTTCGGCACGCGCGCCGTGGCCACGGCGGTCACCATCTTGGCGCCGTCCTTGGCGATTCCGCCGGCCTCGTATTTCCGGCCGACCATGAAGCCCGTGATGTTCTGGAGGAACAGGATCGGCACGCCGCGCTGGTCGCAGAGCTCGATGAAATGGGCACCCTTCTGCGCGCTCTCGCTGAACAGCACGCCGTTGTTCGCCACGATTCCCAGGCGGTAGCCCCAGATGCGAGCGAAGCCGGTGACGAGAGTGGTGCCGTAGAGCGGTTTGAACTCGTCCATCTCGCTGCCGTCCACGAGGCGGGCGATGACCTCCCGCACGTCGTACGGCTCGCGCAGGTCGGCAGGGATGACGCCGCCGATCCCGTCGTACAGCGGATCGCGCGGAGCCGCCGGGTCGTCGTGGCCGCGCGGCTTGGCGCGGTTGAGCGAGCCGACGATGCGGCGCGCCAGGCCGAGGGCGTGCGCGTCGCTTTCCGCCATATGGTCCGTGACGCCGCTGGTCCGGCTGTGCAAATCGGCCCCGCCCAGATCCTCGGCGGTCACCACCTCGCCCGTCGCGGCCTTCACCAGGGGCGGGCCGCCGAGGAAGATGGTGCCCTGGTTGCGGACGATCACCGCTTCGTCCGACATGGCCGGCACGTAGGCGCCTCCCGCGGTGCAGCTTCCCATGACGACCGCGATCTGCGGGATGCCCGCCGCCGACATGCGAGCCTGGTTGTAGAAGATGCGGCCGAAATGGTCCCGGTCCGGGAACACCTCATCCTGGTTCGGCAGGTTCGCGCCGCCACTGTCCACCAGGTAGAGGCAAGGAAGCCGGTTCTGCTCCGCGATCTCCTGCGCGCGCACGTGCTTCTTCACGGTCATCGGGTAGTAGGTACCGCCTTTCACCGTGGCGTCGTTGGCAACGATCACGCACTCGCGGCCCATCACGCGGCCGATGCCGGTGATGATGCCGGCGGCCGGCACCTCCTCCCCATACATTCCCTGGGCGGCGAGCTGCGAGAACTCTAGGAACGGCGAGGCAGGATCGATCAGCGTTCGGATGCGCTCCCGCGGCAGCAGCTTGCCACGGTCGAGGTGGCGCTTGCGGGCGGCCTCGCCGCCCCCCTCCCGGATGCGCTCCACCGTCGCCCGCAGTTCCCCGGCGAGAGCGGACATGCGCGCGGCATTGGCCCGGAAGGCATCGGAACGCGGATCGGCGGTGGTGGCGATCACGGCCATGGGCGCGGCAGGTTCCACTGTTCAGCGGGGCAATTCACCCGGTCGCGCGCAGGAAGTCCAGCAGGTGGCGCACCGTTTCCTCCGGCTGTTCCTGCTGCACCCAGTGCCCTGCGCCTTCGACAAGGTGACAGGCGGCCATGCGGGGGCAGACCTCCGTCTGCATCCGCCGCAGCACGCCGGGCACCTGGTGGATGCCCCAATCCTGCGCGCCCGCGATAAACAGCGACGGCACCTCCATCCGCCGCCCTGCAAACAGGCGCAACTCTGCCGCATTGGCGCCCGCGGTGTTGCAGCGATACCAGTTCAGGCCGCCCTGGAAACCGGTGCGGGCATACTCCGCCGCGTAGACGCGCAGCTCCTGTTCCGGCAGCCAGCGATGATCGGCGAGCGCCCCGTCGAGCGGCACATGCGGCGCCACCGCCTCCGCCATCGTGGCGTGCAGGGGCATGATGTAGTAGTCGGGCATCCGCGCCAGTTCCGGCGCGGTCCAGCCGGCGAGCTCGACCGGCCGGTTGCCTTCCCAGTCGGCGCTCTTGTGGTGGTAGTAGGCGCGCAGGAAGGCGTGCAGCCCCGCCTTCGCGCCGCGCATGTCGGCATCCGCGGAGCGTGTCGAGTAGTACCACTGGTAGTGCTTGCGCGGGGGGTCGAGCGCGGCAAGGGCTTCGTGGATGCTCGCGCCCCCCGCCGCATCCCAGCCGGGCGGGCCTGCGAAGGGCGCGCTCATCATCACGCAACGCGGAAACACGTCCGGCCGCGCCACGGCGCACCAGGCAGCCACGGACGATCCGGAATCGTGCCCCACCACGGCCGCGACGCGCGGACTGCCGAGACGGTGCAGCAAGGCGAGCTGATCGCGCACGAGGTTCAGCAGCCGGAAAGGCGCGAGATCGGCATCGTATTCGGCGTTCCAGCCCGTGGTGCGGCCGTAGCCGCGCATGTCGGGCGCGAGCACCCGGAACCCGGCGGCCGCCAGCGCCGGCATGGTCTTGCGCCAGGAATAGGCGAGCTCGGGGAACCCGTGGAGCAGCAGCAGCACGGGACGGCCCGGCACGCCCGCCTCGAGCAGGTGCACGCAAAGGCCGTTCACCTCCTCGACATGGCGCGCGCGCACGCCGGCCGGCAGCACTTCGTCGTCGAGGGGTCGCATCCGGTATCCTCCGATTGCGGGCGTCACATGGACGGCAGATTCACCACCAGGTTGCGCGCCGCATCGCAGGTGGCGCGGGCGCCAACCGGCAGCACGAGCGTGCTTTCCCTCTCCTCGACCAGCGCGGGGCCGGTGAGGGTGTTGCCGGGCTGCAGCGCTGCGCGGTCCCACACCTCTGCGGCAACGAAGCCCTCGCCGAACCATGCCTTTCGTGTCCCCTTGCGTGCCGGCCCGGTGCATGGTCGCGCGCCCGGCGAGATCTCCGGCGCAGGCCCGCTCACCGCGACGCGCCAGCCCACGCATTCGACCGGCAGCATGGGCTCGAAGCGACCATAAAGCCGCCGGTACTCGGCCTCGAAGGCGGTGCGGAGAGCGGCGCGGTCGCCCTGGGCCAGCATCTCCTCCGACGCCTCCACCTCCACGCTGAAGCCCTGACCCGCATAGCGCATGGAGGCGCCGATCCGGGTCGTGCCGCCGGCAACGCCGGCTTTCGCCAGCATGGCGCTGCCCTCCGAACGCATCTCCTCGACCACGTGCAGCAGCGCAGCGAAGTCCAGCGTATCCAGCGCGTCCACCCGCCCACGGAGAAAGGCGAAGCTCAACGGCGCAGCAAGGAAGCCGAATGCAGAGGCGACGCCCGCGCCCGCCGGCACCACCAGTTGCCTCACGCCAAGCTTGCGGGCGATGGCACAGGCATGCACCGGGCCGGCGCCGCCGATCGGCACCATCGTGTAACCCTCAATGCGCCGAGCCTTCTCGGTCGCGTGGATCGCGGCGGCCTGGGCCATGCCGTTGTTCACCGTCTCGTGCACCGCCCAGGCCGCCTCGATGGCGTCGAGGCCGAGAGGCGTGCCGACGCCGCGCAGCACGGCCGCTTCTGCCGCCCTGACGTTCAGCCGCATCTCCCCGCCCAGGAAGCGGTCCGGCGCGAGGTAACCGAGCAGCAGGTCGCAATCCGTCACCGTCGGCTCGGTGCCACCCAGGCCGTAGCAGGCCGGTCCTGGATCGGCGCCCGCGCTGTCCGGGCCGACGCGGATGAGGCCGAGGCGGTCGACGCGCGCTACGGAGCCACCCCCGGCGCCGATCTCGATCATGTCGATGACCGGCACCTTCAGCGGTAGGCCGCTGCCCTTGCGGAAGCGGTCGACGCGGGCGACTTCGAACTCCAGCGTGCGGGCGGGCTGGCCGCGGTCGATCAGGGCGGCCTTGGCGGTGGTGCCGCCCATGTCGAAGCAGAGGATATCGTGGGCGCCCGAAGCGGCGCCGAGCACGCGCGTGGCCTGCACGCCGCCCGCCGGGCCGGACTGCACGAGGCGGATCGGGTGGCGCGCCGCCACGTCCTCCGTCACCGTCCCGCCGTCCGAGAGCATGAGGAAGAGCGGCCCGCCGAACCCAGTCTCGCGCAGCCCTCGCCCAAGCCGCGCCAGGTATCGCTCGAACACCGGCTGGACGTAGGCGTTGGCGATGGTGGTGGAGCCGCGCTCGTATTCCCCGATCTCCGGCACGAGATCTGAGGAGAGGCAGAGCGTGAGCTCCGGCGCCTCCTCCGCGACGATCTCGGCCAGCCGCCGCTCATGCGCCGGGTTGCGGAAGGCGTGCAGCAGGCAGATCGCCACCGCCTGGACGCCCGCATCACGCAGCACCGACACCGCTGCGCGCGCCGCCGCCTCTTCGAGCGGCTGCAACACCTCGCCCGAGGGCAGCAGGCGTTCCTGGACTTCGAGCCGCATGGAGCGCGGGACCAGCGGCTCCGGCCGGCGCATGAACAGGTCGTACGTATCGTGCCGAAGTTCCGTGCCGATCTCCTGAACGTCGCGGAAACCGGCGGTCGTCAGGAAGCCCGTGCGCACGCCCCGGCGCTCGATCAGCGCGTTGGCGACGAGGGTCGTGCCGTGGATGACGTGCCTCACCTCCGCCGCGCGCACGCGATGGCGCGCCAGCAGGCCGCGCAGGCCATCCAGCACGGCGCGTTCCGGCGCGGCGGGACTGGTGAGCACCTTGCCGTTGAACAGCCGCCCGTCGCGCGTATCGAGCAGGACGAGGTCGGTGAAGGTGCCGCCGATGTCGACGCCGATGCGCCACGGCGCGTCAGCCATCCGCGTAGCCCTCGCGCCGGTCGCGCTCGACCGCCGCCGGGTCGCGGTCCTCCGCCGGTCCGAAGCCGCCGCCTCCCGGCGTCTCGAAGGTGATCGTGTCACCCGGGTCCAGGACGACCCGCGCCTTCGACGGCACGGGTGTGCCGTTCACCACGTCCCGCCCGCCGCGACCGGGTTGGCCGCCATGCAACCCGCGTGGAGGATGCCGCACACGCTCGTGCCGGAAAGTGGCGGTCACCGGCCGCTCGCCCAGCACGCGGAAGCCGATGCGCTGGCCGAGCCCGCCGCGGTGGCGTCCCGTGCCGCCGCTGCCGGAGATCAGCGCCTTCTCCGTCACCAGCATCGGCACCGCGTTCTCGAACGCCTCCACCGGCTGCGTCGCGACGTTGGACGGGAAGGACAGGCACGAAGGCCCATCATGCGCGGCCGCCGCGCCCTGTCCGCCATTCATGAAGAACATGCGGACGAAGCGCCGCCCGCCCGCATGCTCGCCGGTGAAGTAGACGTTCCAGAGCGGCCCGCCGCTCTCCGCGATCACGCGCTCGGGCAGGATCTTTCCCAAGGCAGCGAGCACCAGCATCGGCAGGTAGTGCCCGGTCAGGTGCCGGCCCCAGACCGGGGCCGGCCGGCATGGATTGACGATGCAGCCCTCCGGCGCGACGAGCGTGATCGGGCGGAAGCTGCCGTCATTGTTCGGCGTTGCCGGATCGAACGCGCATTTCACGGCGTAGTTGGAATAGGCCCGGGTGAAGTTCAGCGGCGAGTTCACGGGACGGGCAATCTGCGGATCGGTGCCGGTGAAGTCGAGCGTCAGATCCTCGCCGCGGATCTCGAGGCGCAGGCGGATGGTGACCGGATGCTCGAACCCATCGGCGGTGACCGCGTCAGTCACCTCGCCGTCCGGCACCGCGGCGATGGCGGCGCGCATCGCGCGTTCGGAACGGAAGAAGATCTCCTTCGCCAGCGCGTCGGGCGCGGCGATCGCCTCCTCGGCCAGGATGCGGCCCAGGCGTGCCTCCGCCGCCTCGTACATGGCAAACTGCGCACGCAGGTCGCCCAGCACCTCCTCGGGTTGGCGAAGATTGGCCTGGAGAAAGGCGAAGACGTCCTCGTTCTCCTGCCCACCACGGAGGATGCGGCAGACCGGGATGGTCAACCCCTCCTCCCAGCTGTCGCGTGCCTCGACGGAGGGCGCGCCGCCGATATCGGTGGCGTGGAAGGTGCTGCCGATCCAGGCAGCAAGGCGGCCGCCCAGGAAAACCGGCTTGATCGTGGTGATGTCGTTCAGGTGGCCGGTTCCGTCGTAGCCGTCATTGGAGATCAGCACGTCGCCGGGCCGCAGCGTCTCCGCTGGATGCCGCCGCAGCATGACGGCGAGGGTTCGCGGCATCGTGCCGACGAAGGATGGGACGGAGCGGGAGGACTGCGCAAACTGTCGCCCGGCGCTGTCCATCAGCCCCACCGCCATGTCCCAGTTGTCGCGCACGACGGAGGAGAACGAGGTGCGGACGAAGCTCTCCGCCGCCTCGTCCATCAGGCCGGAGATACGCGCCCAGGCGGTGCCCAGGCGGAGCGGGGAAAGCGTGCTCACCCTCTCATCGCCTGAAGCTGCGCCGGGTAGCCGGATGGATCGACGCGCACATCGATCAGGCTCGGGCCGGGATTGGCGAAGGCTTCGCGCAATGCTGTCCGATACTCCTCCGCCGTCCCCGCGCGCAGTCCGCGCAGGCCGAAGCCGTCCGCCACCGCGGCGAAGTCCGCCCGGTCCCAGCGCACGCCGGCAGGGGGAAGCTGCCGCGACTGCTGCTTGATGTCGATCAGCGACAGCGCGCCGTCGTTGAACACGACGGTGACCAGCGGCACGCCGAGCTCCGCGGCCGTCGCCAGCTCACCGACACACATCATCAGCCCGCCATCGCCGGTGAAGGCGACCGCGCCGCGCGCAGGCTCGTGCAGCGCGGCGGCGATGCCGGCGGGCAGGGCGTATCCCATGGTCGCCAGCCCGTTGGAGATCAGCAGGTCCCGCGGCGCGTCGCAGCGCCAGAAGGCAGTGGCGGAGAACATGTGTGCGCCCGCATCCACCGTGACGCGCGGTGCGCGGCCGGCGGCTTCCGCCTCCTCCTGCGCGATCCGCACGACGGCCGGAGGCGGCACGCCGCCTTCCCCGCGCCAACCGAGGGCCGAGAGCGCGCGGTCGCGGTGAGCGGCGATCTCGGCCGGCACCCAGACGGATCGGCGCGCCGCCGGCAGAAGCCGCCGCAGCGATGCCGCCAGCTCCCCGTGCAAGGCTGCGGCGGGGGAGGCGTAGCGTACCGGATGCGGCCGCAGCGCCAGGTCGAGCACGGGCGCACGATACCGCCAGGGCTGCAGGATCAGCTCCACCGGATCCAGCCCGGCCTGCAGGATGAGATCTGCCTGCCCTGCCAGCGGCGCCTCCAGCGTGCCGCCCGTGAAGATGCCGGCATGCAGCGGGTGCGTGTCGGGCAGCACGCCCTTGGCCTTGTAGGTGACGAAGACGGGGCAGCCCAGCGCCTCGGCGAAGGCGCGCACCGCCACGGCGCCGGTTTCGGACACGGCCTCCAGCCCCACGATCATCACGGGCCGCCGTGCAGCGCCGAGGATGGACGCGGCGTCACCCAGATCCGGCGCCGGCGCCTCTGGGGCGCGGCGCGTGACGGGCGGCGCCGGCCGACGCGCCGCCTCCCCTGTAAGGTCAAGGTGCACCGCGCCGCGCGGCGCCGCCATGGCGAGGTCGAGCAGAGCGGACACCTCCTCGCCGCGCGAATAGCCTTTCGCCACCGCCGCGGTTGCCGCGCGCTGGTCGAACACCTGATGCGTGACGAAGGAGAGCTGCGCCGCGGCGAACCCGTCCGACAGCAGCAGCAGCGGCGCGCGTTCCAGCGTGGCGCAGGCCAGGCCGTTCACCGCATTGCCCACTCCTGGTCCCTTGGTGGTCAGGACCACGCCGGGAGCGCCCGTCAACTCGGCGTCCGCCACCGCCGCCATCGCCGCCGCGCCCTCATGCCGGGCGAGCACGAAGCGCAGCCCGAAGCGCGGCGCCGCCTCGATGATGTCGAGCGAGGATCCCCCGCCCGGCAGGCCCCAAATGCGCCGCGTGCCGCGCCGCGCCAGCTCCGACAGGATCGCCTCGGCCAGGTTGCGCACCTCCACGCCGCCGTCGGGCATCGCCTTTCCTCCCGCCTTCACGGCGCATCTTCCCCCGGGTCGGGGCGGACGTCACCCCACGCGCTTCGCGACGGCGATACACGCGAAACCCGATTCCGCTCCCTCGCGACACCACGGCGAAACGCGGCTGCGGCAGAACACGCCGCATCGGTCAAACCAGGAGCACCGCCATGTCCCGCCTGCCGCTCCTCTTCCTCACGGCCGCCGCGCTCTGCATGGTCGGCGGCGTTGCCCTTGGCATCGCCATGGGCATGTCGCACGATTTCCGCCTGGCGCCGGTGCACGCGCATCTGAACCTGCTCGGCTGGACATCGCTGGCGCTGATGGGGCTGACCTATCGTGCCTGGCCGGATCTCTGCCGCAATCGCACGCTCTCCACGGCGCAGTTCGGCCTTTCTGCGGCCTCCGCCTTCGCTTTCCCCGCGGGTCTGTGGCTGTCCATCGAGCATGGCGCGCCGAGCCTGGCGATCTGGGCCGCGCTGGTATGGCTTGCGGGGGCGCTGCTGTTTTTCGGACGGCTCGTGACGATGCTGGTGGTGCGGCGGCCGCTGCGCTTGCCTGCGCTGCAGCCGGCGGAATAGCCGGCGAGTTTGCCGTTGACAGGGGCTTTAGAAATCGATTTCCTCCACCGGAATGCGGCGTGGACCGCGGTCAGGGAGGAAAACGACGATGGACCGAGCACCCGCACTCGGGCGCCGCGCGCTGGTTGCCGGCGCCGCCGGGCTGACCCTGGCCCGAGGCGCCGCCGGCCCCGCCCTGGCGCAGGGGACCAGGCGGGTTGACCTCTGGCACGTCTTCAACATCGACACGGACATGATCCACCCGGCGATCCGCGCCTGGAACGCGCGGAACGCCGACACGCCGATCGAGCCGCGCATCGTGCCGCTTCCGCAGATCGCGGCGGAGATCACCCGCGCCGTCGCGACGGGCGCAGTGCCGGACCTTATCACGGCGAGCAACGAACAGGTCGTGGCGCTCGCCGCCCAGGGCGTTCTCGACGACATCACCGATCATGTCCGCGCCAGCGTGGCCATACAGTGGGACAAGATCTATCCCGGCCCGCGCGCGACCGGGACCTATCGCAACCGCATCTACGGGGTGCCGCGCGCGGTCAACACGCTGGCGCTCTACTGGAATCGCGATGCCTTTGCCGAGGCCGGGCTACCCGACCGCGCCCCCACGACCTGGGCAGAGACGATGGCCTTCGCCGAACGGCTGACGAGCCGGGAGCGCAGCCGCTTCGGCTTCGGCTTCAGCGCCATCCAGACGGAGGAGGGAACCTTCCAGTTCCTGCCCTGGCTGCAGATGGCCGGCGCTGGTGTCGCGCAACTCGAGAGCCCCGGCGCGCTGGAGGCCCTGACCTTCTGGAAAACGATGGTCGATCGCGGCTTCGCCACCCGCGACGTCCTGACCATGCGGCAGTACGAGGTGGCGAACACCTTCATCGCCGGCAACGCCGCCATGGTCGTGACCGGCCCCTGGGATCTGCCGCGCATCGCCCAGGGCAGCCGCCATCGCTGGGCCGTCGCGCTGCTGCCCGTTCATCAGGACCGCAACATCCGCGCGAGCGCGCTTGGCGACTTCCTGTTCTGCGTCCCGCGGGGCGCCCGCAACCGCGCCGGCGCGCTGCGGGTGCTGGACCACATGCTCTCCGACGAGACGCTGGCGAATGCCTGGCAGGGCGGACGCCTGCCGCCGCGCCCCGGCCTGATCCGCAACGCCGAACATGCAGAGGCGCTGGCGGTGTTCGAGGAGCAGATGCAGTTCGCCCGCATGCGCGGTCCGCACACGCGCTGGCCGGAGATCAGCCGGCCGATCCAGACGGCGATCCAGGAAGCGCTGACCGGTCGCGCCACGCCGCAGCAGGCGCTCTCCCGCGCCGCGCAGCAGGTGAACGCCATCCTGGCGCGTGAGCCGCTGCTCGACAGCTGATGCACGGCACCGCACCCGCCGCCTTGGTGCATCGCCTCCCGCGCCGTGCGGCGGCGCTGGATCGGGAAAGCGTGCACCTGTGGGCCGCGCTGGCCGCGATCGGCTTTCTTGCCGTCTTCATCGGCTATCCGATCGCCGCCAACCTCGTCATCTCCGTCCAGGAGGTGACGCTCGGCAACATCGCGTCCTGGAACCGACCCTTCGTCGGGCTGGACAACTACCGGGAGGTGATCGCCGACCCGGTCTTCGGCCAGGTTGTGTCGAACACGCTGGTCTTCACGGCAGCGAACGTCCTGCTTTCCTGCCTGTTCGGGCTGGCGCTGGCGCTGTTCTTCGACCTGGGCTTTCCCGGCTCGGCCTTCCTGCGCGGGGTGCTGCTGCTCGGCTGGATCCTGCCCCCGATGGTGGTTGGCGCGGTGTTCAAGTGGCTGTTGGCCACGGAGTCCGGCTTGATCAACGCTGCGCTCGGCGAGCGCATCCACTGGCTGTCCGATCCGGACATGGCTCTGCTGGCCGTCACCCTGGCGAATGTCTGGTATGGCACGCCCTTCAGCATGATCCTGATCGCCGCCGGTCTCGCGGGCATCCCGCAGGAGCTGTACGAGGCGGCGGCGATCGATGGCGCCGGCCGCATCCGCCGCTTCCTGCGCGTCACCCTGCCGATGCTGATGCCCACTCTTCTGGCGGTGCTCGCACTCTCCACCATCTACACCCTGCGCGTCTTCGACCTGATCTGGACGATGACCCGCGGCGGCCCGGTGGATTCCACGAACATCCTGCCGCTCTGGTCCTTCCTGCACAGCTTCGAGCTGTTCCGCTTCGGCGCCGGCGCGGCGATCGCCTGCCTGTCGCTGCTGCTCGTTCTGGCGGTCGGGCTGCTTTACATCCGCAGCCTTCGCGGCGAGACGAGGCTGTAGCGCCGTGTCCGGCCATCTCGAACGCAGCCGGCTGCTCACCCTTGTGGGGATCGCGGTCGTCCTCGCATGGCTGTTCCCGGTGTACTGGATGTACGTCTCCGGCTTCAAGACATCGGCCGAGATCATGCGAGCCCCGCCCACCCTGTTCCCGGTGGAACCGACCCTCGACGCCTTCCGCTACGTGCTGGAGCGGGAGAGCCTCGGCCGCGCGCTCGGCAACAGCCTTGTCATCGCGGCCGGAGCGACCGCGCTCTCGCTCGCACTCGGCACCGCCGCGGCGCATGCGCTGGCGCGCGTGCATGCCGGGTGGGCGGCTCTCACGGTGCTGGCAATGCTGCTGGTCCAGGTGCTGCCGCCCGCCCTGCTTGCGACGCCCTTCTTCATCGTGTTCCGCCAGATGGAGATCATCAACACGCATCTCGCCGCGATCCTGGCAAATGCCACGCGGCTGCTGCCCTTCGTCGTCATCATCCTCCGTCCCGTCTTCGCCCTCATCCCGAGGGAGCTGGAAGATGCGGCGCGGGTGGACGGCTGCACCCGCTTCGCGGCTTTCCGCCGCGTCACGCTGCCCGTCGCGCGCGGTCCGGTGCTCGTCGCAGGCGCTCTCTGCTTCATCCTCGCCTGGGGCGACTTCGCCTACGGCCTCGCCCTCATCCAGTCGGCGGAGCTGCAGCCGGCCACCGTCATCCTCTACGGCTTCGTCGGTGGGGAGTTCGCCGACTGGCAGAACGTCATGGCCTTCTCCGCCCTGTTCGTGACGCCGATCCTCCTGCCCTTCCTGCTGCTCCAGCGCCAGATCGTCCGCGGCCTGACCGCGGGCGCCATCAAGTAGGAGACCGAACGGCCATGCTCACCGAGGCACAGATGGACGCCTTCCGCCGCGACGGCTTCCTTGCCATCGCGGAGTTCTGGACGCCCGAGGAAGTCGCGGCGATGCAGACGGAGCTGGACCGGCTGAAGACGGAGGGTCTGCTGCGCAACGTGGCGACCGGCAGCGCCAAAGCGAACCTGCAGATCACCGAGACGTGGAAGGTCAGTCCCGTGTTCCGTGCGGCGGCGCTGCAGCCGAAGATCGCCTCTCTTCTCGCCGCGCTGCTGGAAGGTGGTCCCGTCTTCCAGTACTTCGACCAGATCTTCCTGAAGCCGGGCCGCAGCGGCGCGCCGACCAATTGGCACCAGGACAACCACTACTTCAAGCTGCCCGATCCCGCCATGGCGGTGGGCGTCTGGACCGCCGTGCATCCGGCCACCGTCGCCAACGGCACGATGCGCTTCGTCCCAGGCGCGCATCGCGCGACGATGCCGCATCGGCGCGATCCGGAAAGTGATCATCACTGGCGCTGCGACCCCGACGAAGCGAAGGCCGTGCCGGTCGAGCTTCCGGCGGGCGGCGTGGTCGTCTTCACCTACGGTGCGCCGCACGCAACCGGCCGCAACGACACGGACGCCGAGCGTGCCGGCTTCGCGATGCACTTCGCCCATGCTGAGCATGGGCGGACCCAGGAGGTCCACCTGAACCGACACGGCCAGCCGATGGACTACACGCCGGGCCGCCCCGGCCGTCCCTTCATCCTCGGCCCGCAGGCCACCCACGGGCAGCGCGAGTACGGCGAGGACGCGCGCGAAACCTGGTCCAGGCTGATCGGCGCACGCGCCATCGCATGAGCCTGACAGGGGTGCGCCAGGCCTGGCAGCGCGACGGCCTGGCACACACTCCCCATGAACCGACCCCGCACGGAGCGAAGAGTTGACAATCATGCTGACCGAGGAGGCCGGCGGCCTCGTCTGCCGCTTCGCGGGAGAGGTGTTGCGCATTGAGCCGTGGGGCCCGGACGCGCTCCGCGTGCGCGCGCGCCCGAATGCGCGCGACGTCCTGCCGGGGCGAGTGGAGGTGCTGCTGCCCCCGCCCGCGGCACACGCCACGATCAGCATGGACGGCGAGCGAGGCTGCATCTTGCATGGCCGCATCGCCGCCGAAGTCCGGCTGCAGCTCCGCCTCGGCGCCGAGGTGAAGCAGGAGCCGGTGCTGCGCATCTTCCGTCCCGACACGGGCGAGACCCTGCTGGAGGAGGCGCGCGGCCACTTCGCCGGCCCTTCGCCGCGAGCCTTCCGGCCGATTGCGGGCGATTCCTGGCGGCTGGAGGCAACCTTCGCCGCCCAGGCGGGCGAGAAGCTCTACGGTCTCGGCCAGCCGCAGCACGGGCTGATGGACCTCAAGGGCGTGTCCACCACGCTGGTGCAGCAGAACAGCCACGTCGTCATTCCCTTCGTGCTGTCCTCCCGCGGCTACGGCTTCCTCTGGCACAACCCGGCGACCGGGCGGGCGGAGTTCGCCACCAACATCACACGCTGGACGGCCGACGCGACGGCGGGGCTCGACTACTGGGTCACCGCCGGCGACTCGCCGCGCGAGATCCTGTCGAGATACGCCGATGCCACCGGCCACTCCCCCGACCTGCCGCATTGGGCCAGCGGCTTCTGGCAATGCAAGCTGCGCTACCGCACGCAGGAGGAGCTGCTGTCCGTCGCGCGCGAGTACAAGCGGCGCGGTCTGCCGCTCTCCTGCATCGTCATCGACTTCTTCCACTGGACCCGCATGGGCGAGTGGAAATTCGACCCTGCCGAATGGCCGGATCCGGACGCGATGATGGCGGAGCTGCGCGCCATGGGCGTCGAGACGATGGTGTCCATCTGGCCTACCGTTCAGGTCAATGCTGAGACCTGGCCCGAGATGCGGGAGCGCGGTTTCCTGATGCGGACCGAGCGCGGTGCGCCGGTGACGAACGTCTACCCCGACAAGCACCCCCTCGCCTCGCATTTCTGCACCTATTATGATGCAACGAACCCGGAGGCACGGGCCTATGTCTGGGACAAGGCGCGGCAGAACTACCTGCGGCACGGCATCGCCAATTTCTGGATCGACAGTTGCGAGCCGGAGCTGCGGCCGAATCATCCGGAAGGCGTGCGGCTGATGCTGGGCACGGGCGCCGAGGTGCTGAACGCCTATCCGCATCTGCACATCCAGGGCTTCCGCGACGGCCTTCGCGACGCCGGCCACCCCGATGGCGTGCTGCTGGTGCGCAGCGCCTGGGCCGGCTCTCAGCGCCACGGCGTCATCCTCTGGTCCGGCGACGTCTGGTCCACGTGGCGCGACTTCCGTGCACAGATCACCGCGGGGCTGCATGCCGGCCTCTCGGGACTGGGCTGGTGGACCACGGACATCGGCGGCTTCTATGAAGGCGTGGGCAAGGATCCCCGTTTCCGCGAGCTGCTGGTGCGCTGGTTCCAGTTCGGCGTCTTCTCTCCGGTCTGCCGCCTGCACGGCTTTCGCATCCCGGACGACCTGCCCGTGCCGAACGGCGCGCCGACCTATGGCGACGACACCTTCCGCATCTTCACCCAGACCGGCGGTGCGAACGAGGTCTGGTCGTATGGCGAGGAGCTCTACGCGCTGTTCTGCGACCTCCTCTTCCTGCGCGAACGCATCCGCCCCTACCTGATGGCGCAGTTTGCCGAGCATGCGCGATCCGGCGCGCCGGTGATGCGCCCGCTCTTCTTCGAGTTCCCCGGCGATCCGACCTGCTGGGACGCGGCCGACAGCTACATGCTCGGCTCGGATCTTCTCGTCGCGCCCGTGCTCGAGCCCGGGGCGCGTCGGCGCGAGGTCTACCTGCCCCGCGGGGCGCGCTGGCGCTGCGCCTGGACCGGTGCGGAGCATGATGGCGGGACCGTCGTCGGCGCGGATGCGCCGCTGGATCGCATCCCCCTGTTCCTTCGCGACGGCGCGACGCTGCCGATCCTGCCATGAAGCTGAGGGAGTTCGCGGCCGCAATCGGCCTGGCTCCCGGCACCGTCAGCCGCGCACTGAACGGCTATGCCGGGGTGGGCGCGGAGACGCGTGCCAAGGTCCTGGCGGAGGCCGAGCGCCTGGGCTACCGCGCCGACCGGCTCGGGCGCATGTTGCGCACCGGCCGCAGCGAGACGATCGGAGTACTGCTCTCGCCGCCGCAGGGCGGGTTCAACAACCCCTTCTTTATCGACTGGCTGGAGGGGATCGATCGCGCTCTCGCCGCCACGCATTTCACCATGGTGGTCACCGCTGCCCACGGGCCGGAAGATGAGATGGCGCGGCTCGCCCGTCTCGCCGGCACTCTCGGCGTGGAAGGGGTGCTGCTCGCCCGGACGCGGCGCGACGATCCCCGCCTCGCCTTCCTGCAGTCGCGCGGCGTTCCCTTTGTCACCCTCGGCCGTACCGATGCGGCGCAGCCGCATCCCTGGGTGGACATCGACCATGCCGTCATGGGCCGTGAGGCGGCGCTGCGCCTCGTCTCGCGCGGCCATCGCCGGCTGGCGATGCTGAACACGGCCGAGGAGATGATGTACAGCCGGCACGCCCTGTCGGGCTTCCGTCAGGGCCTGGACAAGGCCGGCCTCGATCCCGGTCTGGTCGCTGTGCTGCACGACGCGCCGACCGAGACCGGCGGAGAGGCCGCCATGCGCGCCCTGCTCGCCCGCCCGGACCCGCGGCCAAGCGCGGTGTTCTGCGGCAACGACCTGATGGCGGCCGGTGCCATGCGAGCCCTGTCCGCGGCAGGGCTGCGCGCGGGGCGGGACATGGCGCTGATCGGCTGCAACGACCATCCGATGTGCGCCGTGCTCGACCCGCCGCTCACCTCGTTCACGGCGCCGGTCGCGCATGCCGGCGAACGCTGCGCGCAACTGCTGCTGGAGGTGCTCGAAGGAAGGACGCCCGAGCCGGAGCTCATCGCACCTCGGCTCATTCCCCGCGCCTCCGACCCGCCCCTGGCGGAGCTTCGTGCTGCATGAGTTGTCTCGGCCTCGATCTCGGCACCTCCGGCGTGAAGGCGGTGGTGGTCGATGAAGGCGGCGGGGTGCGCGCACAGGCCACCGCACCCCTCGATGTTTCCCGTCCCCGCCCGACCTGGAGCGAGCAGGATCCCGCCTCGTGGTGGCGGGCAGCCGGCATCGCCGTCGCCGCGCTGGGCGAGGCGCGGGGGGGCCTGCGCGCGATCGGCCTCTCCGGCCAGATGCACGGCGCCGTGCTGCTGGACGGGGCGCAGCACGTGCTGCGCCCCGCCATCCTGTGGAACGATGGCCGCAGCGGCGCCGAATGCGCAGCGCTCGACGGCGCTGCGCGCCGCATCGCCGGCAATCGCGCCATGCCAGGCTTCACCGCCCCCAAGCTGCTCTGGGTCCGCCGGCACGAGCCGGAGGTCTTCGCCGCCACGCGCCGCGTGCTGCTGCCGAAGGACTGGCTGCGCCTGCGCATGACGGGGGAGGCGGTGTCGGACATGTCGGATGCCGCTGGCACGCTCTGGCTCGATGTCGCCCGCCGCCGCTGGTCCGGGGAGATGCTCGCGCTGACCGGCCTCGCACCCTCCCAGATGCCGCGGCTGGTGGAGGGAACCGAGATCTCGGGCACGCTGCGGCCGGAGGTGGCCGCGGAGTGGGGGCTGCCGGAAGGCATCCCCGTCGCAGGCGGCGGCGGCGACAACGCGGCGGGCGCCGTTGGCATCGGCTGCGTCACGCCCGGCGCGGCCTTCGTCTCGCTCGGCACCTCGGGGGTGGTCTTCGTCGCGGATGCCGCGCCGATGCCCGATCCGGACCACACGGTGCACGCCTTCTGCCACGCCCTGCCGGGGCGCTGGCACCGGATGGCGGTGATCCTGTCGGCCGCCTCGGCGCTCTCCTGGGCGGCCCGAAGCCTCGGCGCGGCGGACGAGGCCGCGCTGCTGGCGGAGGTCGAGGCTGCGGGCGCCGCGTCCTCGGGCCGCGTCGTCTTCCTTCCCTACCTTGCCGGCGAGCGCACGCCGCATGACGACCCTGCCGCCGCCGGCACGTGGTTCGGCCTGGACGGCGCAACGGACCGCGCGGATCTTGCGCGCGCCGTGCTGGAGGGGGTGGCCTTCGCCCTTGCCGACGGGCTCGATGCGCTGGAGGCGCGCGGCGGGCGCATCCGCTCCCTTTCGGTCATCGGCGGCGGCGCACGCAGCGCGTTCTGGGGCCGCATCCTTGCCTCCGCGCTCGACCGCGAACTGATGTTCCGCGCGGATGCTGAGGTCGGACCGGCCCTCGGCGCCGCACGCCTCGGCATGATCGCTGCGGGCGCCGAGCCGGCCGCGGTGCTGACCGAGCCGCCCGTGGTGCGCCGGCAGGCGCCCGATCCGGCGCTGGCCGAAGGCCTCACCCGCCGGCGCGCGATCTTCCGCGCGCTCTACCCCGCCCTCAAGGACAGCTTCGCGAGGTCCCTGCCATGACCGACGCCTTCCGCGCGCTTCCCTCCGTCCCCTTCGTCGGCGAGGACAGCGACGCCGAATGGGGCTTCCGCTCCTGGCAGCCGGACCGGCTGATCCATGGCCGCCGCATGGCCGACTGGCTGCGTCCGGCCGTCGCCTACTGGCACGCCTTCTGCGGCGATGGCGGCGATCCCTTCGGCGCCGCAACCATGCAGCGGCCCTGGTTCCGTACGACGGACGCCATGGTCGCCGCGCGACAGAAGGTGGAAGGCGCCTTCGCCTTCATGGAGCGGCTCGGCACACCCTTCTTCTGCTTCCATGACCGCGACGTCGCGCCGGAAGGCGCCACGCTGCGAGAGAGCAACGGCAACCTCGACCGCGTGCTCGAGCACCTGGAAGCGGAGATGCGCCGGACCGGTATCCGGCTGCTCTGGGGCACCGCCAACCTGTTCAGCCATCCGCGCTACATGGCCGGCGCTGCCACCAACCCGGACCCCGAGGTCTTCGCGCATGCCGCAGCGCAGGTGAAACACGTGCTGGAGGCGACGCATCGCCTCGGCGGGGAGAACTACGTGCTCTGGGGCGGGCGGGAAGGCTACGACACGCTGCTCAACACCGATCTCGCACGGGAAGATGCGCAACTCGGCCGCTTCCTCACGCTCGTCGTCGAGCACAAGCACAGGATCGGGTTCAAGGGCACGATCCTGATCGAGCCCAAGCCGATGGAGCCGACCAAGCACCAGTATGACCGCGACGTCGCGACGGTGTATGGCTTCCTCGCGCGACACCGGCTGCTCGGCGAGGTGAAGGTGAACGTCGAGGCGAACCACGCCACCCTGGCCGGTCATTCCTTCGAGCACGAGATCGCCACCGCGGCGGCACTCGGCATCCTCGGTTCGATCGACATCAACCGCGGCGACGCCCAGAATGGCTGGGATACCGACCAGTTCCCGAACAACGCACAGGACCTGTCGCTGGCGATGCTGGAGATCCTGCGCGCCGGCGGACTCGGCACCGGCGGCTTCAACTTCGACGCCAAGGTGCGCCGCCAGTCCTTCACGGCGGAGGACCTGATGCATGCGCATGTCGGCGGGCTCGACACGCTGGCCCGCGCGCTGCTGATCGCGGAGCGGATCCTGGCCGATGGCACGCTCGACCGGGCACGGGCCGCCCGTTACGCGGGGTGGGACGGTCCGCTCGGCCGCGGCATCGCTGGCGGGGCGTTCGACCTCGCGACGCTGTCCGAACGCGTGCTGTCCGAAGGCATCGACCCGCAGCCGCGCAGCGGCGGGCAGGAGCGGCTGGAGAACCTTGTCGCACGATTCGCGCGTTGACGGGCGTGCTTGCGACTGCGCGCTGACGCTCACCGGGCGTCCAGGAGCCCCTGCCCGCCGAGCAGCCCGGCAACGCCGCTTCCCATGCCCATGGCACGGCGGGCGAAGAAGGTCTTGAGCGCCGGCATCCGGTCCACCGCCGCGATGCCGAGCCGGCGCGCCAGGCGCACCGGTGGCAGGCCATTGCCGAACAGCCGCTCCAACGCATGAGTCGCGCCGAGCATCAGCGCGGCGTCCGGCCTCGCCCGTCGCTCGTATCGCGCCAGCACGGCGGGGCTGCCCGGATCCTCGCCGGCCGCCACCGCCTCGATCACCGTCTCGGCCAGCGCCGCCACGTCGCGGAAGCCGAGGTTGAGGCCCTGCCCGGCGATGGGATGGATGCCGTGCGCCGCATCGCCGACCAGCGCCAGCCGCGTCGCCGCGAAGCGCCCGGCCCAGAGTGCCGAGAGCGGGTAGGACCAGCGCCGCCCGATCGGCCGCACGTCGCCCAGGTGGTCACCCAGCCGGCGCGCCAGCTCCCTCCCGAAGGCGGCGTCGTCCATTGCCAGGAAGCGCCGCGCCAGCTCCGTCCGGTCTGACCAGACGAAGGCCGAGGCATGCGGCAGTCCGGCCGTGCCGAAGCCGCCGGGGCCGGCCAGCGGAAGCTGCGCGAAGGGCCCGTTCGGCAGGAACATCTCGAGCGCGGTGGCCGCATGCGGCCGCGCATGGGCGAAGGCGCCGACCAGGCCGGTCTGGCCGTAGTCCCACCGTGTCACCGCGATGCCCGCCGCGCGACGCAGCGGGCTCTCCCGCCCTTCGGCGCCGACGACGAGGCGCGCACGCACCGTGGGGCCGCCCGAGATACGCACTTCGGCCCCCCCTGCCTCGCGGTGCACGGCGGCTTCGGCCGGGGCGAAGACGTGCAGCCCAGGCGTGGAGGGCAGGCGGGCATTGAGCGCGACGCGAAGCGCCCGCGCCTCGACCATCCAGCCGAAGGGCTCCTCGCCGATCTCCGCCGCGACGAAGTCCAGCTTCAGGCCTGACGGCCGGCGGCCCGGCGCCCCATCCGCCACCCGAATGCGCTCGATCGGCTGGGGCAGCGTGGGCAGCCGGTCCCACACGCCGGCCGCCTTCAGCAGCCGCTGGCTGGTCAGCGCGATGGCGTAGGCCCTGCCGTCGAAATCCGGCAGCTCCATCGGCGGCAACGGCGCCCGGTCCACCACCGCGACCGTCAGCCCCGCTGCGGCCAGCGTCGCGGCCAGGGTTGCGCCGACCGGTCCGGCGCCGACGACGCAGGCGGTGGCCTCAAGGATGTCTGTCATGGCGCGGAAGGTCGCCTCCCCGCCCCGCTTCGGCAAGGGCGAGGCAATTGCCCAAGAATAAGGCAGCCAAGCCTGCACGCCGCCCCGGAACGAACGGCCGGCCAAGCCGACCCGCGTGGCACGCGTCTTGGATTGCGCCCGGGGCGACCACCGCAGGCAAGGGGGACAGCGGGCCGATGAAGCTGGTGATGGCGATCATCAAGCCCTTCAAGCTGGACGAGGTGCGCGACGCGCTCACCCCGCTCGGCGTGCAGGGGCTGACGGTGACCGAGGTGAAGGGGTTCGGGCGGCAGAAGGGCCAGACCGAGATCTACCGCGGTGCCGAGTACCAGGTGAGCTTCCTCCCCAAGCTGAAGATCGAGGTCGCCGTCGCCGCCGAGATGGTGGACGCAGTGGTCGAGGCGATCGGCAGCGCCGCCCGCACCGGCAAGATCGGCGACGGCAAGATCTTCGTCCTCGACGTGGAGCGCGCCATGCGCATCCGCACGGGCGAGACCGACGCGGCCGCGCTGTGACCGGCACCAACTCACGACAGGGGACGAACGGGATGAGGACTTTCGCGCGCGCGGCGCTGCTCGCGCTGCCGGCGCTGCTCGCAGGCGGGGCGGCCTTCGCCCAGGCGGAGCCGCCGAAGATCGACACCGGCGACACCGCCTGGATGCTGACCAGCACCGCGCTGGTGCTGATGATGACGGTACCCGGCGTCGCCCTGTTCTACGCCGGCATGGTGCGCAAGAAGAACGTGCTCGCCACCATGATGCAGTCCTTCACCGTCTGCGCGCTCGTCTCGGTCCTCTGGATGGTCGTCGGCTACTCCATCGCCTTCGGCAATGGCGGGCTGTGGTTCGGCGACCTCTCCCGCGTGCTGCTCATCGGCATCGGCTGGGACACGCCCTTCGCCCTCGGCGCCGGCACGGAGGGCGAGACGGCGACCACCATCCCCGAGACCGTCTTCATGATGTTCCAGATGACCTTCGCCGTGATCACCGCGGCGCTGATCACTGGCGCGGTGGCGGACCGCATGAAGTTCTCCGCCCTGCTCGTCTTCATCGGCCTCTGGACGGTGCTGGTCTACGCGCCGGTGGCGCACTGGGTCTGGCACCCGAACGGCATCCTCTGGGCCTGGGGCGCGCTGGACTTCGCCGGCGGCACCGTGGTGCACATCAACGCCGGCGTGGCGGGTCTCGTCGCAGCCTACGTGCTCGGCAAGCGCACGGGCTACGGCACCGACAACATGGCGCCGTACAACCTCGGCCTCGCGGTGATCGGCGCGGCGCTGCTCTGGGTGGGCTGGTTCGGTTTCAACGCGGGCTCCGCGGTCGGCGCGGGCGCCCGCGCGGGCATGGCCATGGCCGTCACGCAGATCGCGGCCGCGGCCGGCGTGCTCGGCTGGCTGATCGCCGAGTGGATGACCAAGGGCAAGCCCTCGGTCCTCGGCGCCATCTCCGGCGCGGTGGCGGGCCTGGTCGCGATCACGCCGGCTTCCGGCTGGGTCTATCCCGGCCCGGCGCTGGTCATCGGCTTCTCCGCCGGCCTCGTCTGCTACTGGGGCGCCACCTGGCTGAAGCACAAGCTCGGCGCCGATGACAGCCTGGACGCCTTCGGCGTGCACGGCATCGGCGGCATGCTCGGTGCCCTGCTCACCGGCGTCTTCGCGGTCGGCACCCTCTACGTCGCGGATGCCGAGAAGGCGGTGGCCTATTCCGGTCTGCTGAACGGCAACCCCGGCATGGTCTGGATCCAGCTCAAATCCATCGCCCTGACCGCCGCCTTCAGCGCCGTCGGCACCTTCGTCCTGCTGAAGATCGTCGACGTGATCGTCGGCCTCCGCGTGACCGAGGAGGAGGAGCGCGAGGGCCTGGACGTCGCGCTGCATGGCGAGCGGCTGGGCTGAGCCGCCACGCGCCGCCACGCCTGGACCGATGAGGGCGCCGGGGGGAGCGACCCCCGGCGCCCTTTTCGTTTGCGTGCGCCGCGGTTCCACGCCATGCCGCGCCGCATGTCCCGCATCGCCATCCCGCCCGAGGCGCTGGAGGAGCGGTTCACCCGCGCCTCGGGCCCCGGCGGCCAGAACGTCAACAAGGTGGAGACCGCGGTTGAGCTCCGCCTCGACCTCGTCCGCGCCGGCCTGCCGGAAGGGGTCGTGCGCCGCCTTGCCGCGCTTGCCGGCCGCCGGCTGACAGCGGAAGGCGTGCTGGTGATCCAGGCGCAGCGCCACCGCAGCCAGGAGCGCAACCGCGCCGAGGCCCGCACGCGGCTGGAGGAGCTGCTGGCACGTGCCGCCGCGCCTCCACCCCCGCCGCGCCGCCCGACGCGGCCGACCCGCGCTTCGAAGGAGCGGCGGCTGGCCGGCAAGGCTGCGCGCGCTGCGGTCAAGGCCGGACGGGGCCGACCGACACCCGACTAGGCGCTCTTCTTGCCCGAGCCCGGCGCAGCCTGGTTCGCCGCCATCCGCGCTGCCACCGAGGCCGGCATCACATCGGCCATCGCCGTGGACACCTTGTTCTTCAGGCCGTGCACCACGTCGGCGTCGCCACGCTTCATCGCCTCCCACCCGGTCTTCGCCACCTCCGCCGGGTCGTCCTTCTTGGACTGGCCGAGCTTCGTGTCGTCCATTTCCGCGCGCTCGAAGAACTCCGTCTCGGTCGCGCCGGGCATCAGCAGCGTCACCGTCACGCCGCTCTCCTTGATCTCCTCCCGGAAGCCGATCGTGAAGTTGTCCACGAAGGCCTTGGTGCCGTGGTACACGGCCTGGAAGGGCTGCGGCGTGTAGCCGGCGATCGAGCCGGTCACCAGGATCCGGCCCTCCTGCGCGTCGCGCATCATCCGGCCCACCTTGTGCAGCAGGTAGACGGTGCCCGTGACGTTGGTGTCGATGACGTGCCGGATCTCCCGCCAGTCCTGGTCGAGGAAGGCGCGCCCCAGCCCGTGCCCCGCATTGGCGCAGAGCACCGCGACGCGCCGGCCACCGATCTTCGCCACCAGCCGGTCCACGCCTTCCGTGGTGGCGAGATCCTCCTCCAGCGTCTCGACCGCCGCGCCCAGGGCGCGCAGTTCCGCCGCCGCCTCCTCGTGCGGCCGGTCGGAAGCCAGGATCAGGTCATGCCCCTCTCCAGCCGCGAGCCTGGCGAGTTCAAGGCCGATGCCGGAGGAGGCACCCGTGACGATGCAGAGGGGGCGTGACGTGCCGGACATGGGGATCGCTCCGTTCCTGGACTTCTCGCGCCCCTAACCCGCCCACCCCTCACGCGTTCGTTGCCCCCTTCGCCTAGACCGGCCGCTTTCACCTTTCGGCGGGAGGTCAGGTGCAATCCGAAGGGGTTCCCGTGTATAGCTACCGCACCGTTTCAGGATCGGGGGGTCCATGCCGCGGGCAATGGAGGGGCGCAGCCCCGGGGTTGTGGGGGACCGTCTGGCAGCGGCGGGGCGGCGCTTCGCCTCTCCCGTGGTCAAGGCCGCAATGCGCCGGCGCGCGGCGGAGCTGCTGGCGCTTCTTCTGGTGCTGGCTGCCATCGTCGCTGCCATCGCCCTCGCCAGTTACGACCCGGCCGACCCGTCCTTCTCCACCGCGACGTTCCGGCCGACCGCGAACCTCGCCGGGCCGGCGGGAGCGCATGCCGCCGACATCCTGCTGCAGGGTGTCGGCTTCGCCGCCTGGCTGCCGGTCGCCTGCCTGATGACCTGGGCCTGGCGGCTGGCGACCCACAAGGGCCTGCAGCCTTTCCCGCTTCGCCTCGCCTGCCTGCTGGCGGGGCTGCCGCTGCTCGCCGCCACCCTGACGCTGCTCCCTCTGCCTGACCGCGTGCCGGCCCATGCCGGACCTGGCGGCGCGGCTGGCGGCCCCATAGCCGAGGCGGTGCTCGGACTTCTCGGCGACGTGCTCGGCCCTGTCGGTGCAGGCCTTGCCCATGTCGTGGTCGTCGGGGTCACCGCCCTCCTGCTCTTCGTCGCGCTAGGCCTCACGCTCGGTGAATGGCGCCGCGCGGGCGGTGCGGCGGGAGCGGTGGCAGCCAGCGCGGCGATCGGCGCCGGCCATGCGGCGCGTGCGGCGGCCGAGGGGGCGCGCCGCTCCGGCCTGCTGGCGCGGCTCGGTGCTGCCCTTGCCCTGCCCTTCCGCGCCGCCTTCGGCGCTGTCCGCCGACGGCGAGAGGCAACGCCCGCCCTGGCCGAGATGCTGCGCCGTGCCGACGAGGAGGCCGCCGGTCCCGCAGCCGGCCGGCGCGAGCCCGACTTCGGCGCCCCCGTCGTGACGCGCGGCCCGGCACACGACGCCGATCCGAACGCGATGCCGCCCATGCCGGCGGGCGCGCGCAAGCCGCCGGCGCCGCGTGTCGCCGACCGAGCGGCGCCGCCGAAGCCCGCGACGGGCGCGCGGCAGGGCAGCCTCGCGCTGGAGGAGGGCATCTGGCGGTTCCCGCCGCTCTCCCTCCTGGCCGCCGCGCCCACGCGGCGCGCCTCCGGCCCGTCCGAGGAGGCGCTGCAGGGCAATGCCCGCATGCTCGAGACGGTGCTGGAGGATTACGGCGTGCGCGGCCGCATCGCCGAGATCCGCCCGGGCCCCGTCGTCACGCTCTATGAGCTGGAGCCCGCACCCGGCACCAAGTCGGCCCGCGTGATCGGGCTGGCGGACGACATCGCCCGCTCGATGTCCGTCACCGCCGTGCGCATCGCCACCGTGCCAGGCCGCAACGTCATCGGCATCGAGCTGCCGAACGCGCGGCGGGAGACGGTGCTGCTCTCGGAGCTGCTCGCCTCGGAGGACTGGGCCCGCAATCCGGGGCGGCTGAACCTCGCCCTCGGCAAGGACATCGGCGGCGCGCCGGTTATCGCCGACCTCGCCCGCATGCCGCACCTGCTGATCGCGGGCACCACCGGCTCGGGCAAGTCGGTGGCGGTGAACACGATGATCCTCTCGCTCCTCTACCGCCTCAGCCCGGACGAGTGCCGCTTCATCATGATCGACCCCAAGATGCTGGAGCTGTCGGTCTACGACCGCATCCCGCACCTGCTGGCGCCTGTGGTGACGGAGCCGCCGAAGGCCATCGGCGCGCTTAAATGGACGGTGCGGGAAATGGAGCGCCGCTACCGTGCCATGTCCCAGCTCGGCGTCCGCAACATCACGGGCTACAACGACAAGGTCTCGGCCGCCCGCCAGCGCGGCGAGGTGCTGACCCGCCGCGTCCAGGTCGGCTTCGACCCCGAGACCAACAAGCCGCTCTTCGAGGACCAGCCCCTGGCGCTGGAGCCCCTGCCGATGATCGTCGTCATCATCGACGAGGTGGCGGACCTGATGATGGTCGCCGGCAAGGAGATCGAGGCTGCCGTGCAGCGGCTGGCCCAGATGGCGCGCGCCGCCGGCATCCACGTCATCATGGCGACGCAGCGGCCGTCGGTGGACGTGATCACCGGCACCATCAAGGCCAACTTCCCGACCCGCATCTCGTTCCAGGTGACGTCGAAGATCGACAGCCGCACCATCCTGGGCGAGATGGGCGCCGAGCAGCTCCTCGGTCAGGGCGACATGCTGCACATGGCCGGCGGCGGCCGCATCAGCCGCGTCCACGGCCCCTTCGTCTCCGACGCCGAGGTCGAGGCGATCGTCAACTTCCTGCGCGACCAGGGCGAGCCCTCCTATGTCGAGGAGGTGACGGAGGTCGAGGACGAGGATGGCGACGCGCTCGCCTCCGGCGTGCTCGGCGGCAACACCGATGGCGAGGCCTCGCTCTACGACCAGGCCGTGGCGATCGTGACGCGAGAGGGCAAGGCGAGCACGAGCTTCCTCCAGCGCCACCTCAACATCGGCTACAACCGGGCCGCGAAGCTCATCGAGCAGATGGAGAAGACGGGCGTGGTCAGCCCCGCCAACCATGTCGGCAAGCGGGAAGTGCTGGCGCCCGGGCCGAGGGACTGAGCGCCGCTACTCCTCCAGCCGCACCTGCCGGATCGCCGCCTGGATGTCGGGGCGGCCGGTGCCCAGGCGCCGCGCCTCGGTGAGCCAGAGCCGCGCATCCGAGGTCTCGCCCCGCTCAGCCGCCGAACGGCCGGCACGCAGCAGCAGGTCGGCCGCGCGCTCGCGGTCTCCCAGCCGTGCGGCGGCCGCGCCCTGCAGGGCGAGCGCGCGCGACAGGCCCCGATAGTCCAGCGCCACCTGCCGCAGGCCCGCCGCGCCGGCGGCCCGCGCCTCGGCAATCGCGGCATCGCCGCGCAGCAGGGCGGCGACGCCTTCCAGCTCCACCGCGTCGGCGCGGAAGGCGGGACGGTCATCCTCGCCCAGCGCGCCCCGCGCCGCGGAAACCCCGGCAAGATCCCCGCGGGAGGCGGCGATCAGTCCGAGCAGGAACCAGGCTCGCCGCCCTGCCTCCGGCGCCTCGATACGCGCCGTGACGGCGCGCGCCAGCCGCTCCGCTTCCGGCGCCTGATTCAGCCGGAAGCGCGCCGTCGCCTCGGCCAGCAGCAGGCCGGCCGAGGCGCCGCGCCCGCGGCGCGCCAGCCCCGCCCGCACCTCTTCCGCCACCGTCAGCGCGCCGCGGTTGTCGCCATGCGCCAGCGCCGCCGTCGCCTGCCCGAAGGCCATCGCGTCGATCGCTTCCGCGTCGTCCCGCTCCCGCGCGCGGGTCAGGGCGCGCGCGTAGAGCCGGGCCGCCGTCTCCGGCTGGTCAAGGTCAAGCGCGCCCTGCGCCGATTCCGCCATTCGCGTCAGCACCTCGTCCGGCGGCGGTCCGGCAGCCTCCGGCGGTGTGCGGCCGCCGCAGGCCGCAAGGGACAGAGCCAGCAGCAGCGCAGCCCCCGGCGGCACCTTCACGGGCGCACCCGCTCGGCGCTCGGCCGCGGCACGGCGCGGGGCGGCGCGGGCGCCGACCCGCCGCCGCCGAGCAGCCAATGGCCGCGGAGCTGCGTCAGCAGCAGTTCCAGCTCGCGTGCCGTTTCCTGCGCCTGGATGATCACCGCAGGCAGCGGCTCGGTCGAATCCTGCACGCTGCGCGCCGCGCGCGGCAGCGCCGGCGTGGCGCGCGCCAGGTCGGCGGCTGCCCGCTCCACCGAGGCCAGCGCCCGGTCGGCCCGCGCCAGCACGGATTGCACCGATCCCGGCGCCGGCGCGCCGCGGCCGTTGCGCCCGTTGCCCGTGCCGGAGAGCTGCGCCGTCAGCCGCTGGATGTCGCGTGAGGCACCCTGAAGCGTCTCCACCAGCGCGCCGGTGCGCGCGACGGCGCCCTCCGCCTCCCGCACCAGCGTGTCGTCGGTCAGCAGCCGCCCCACCGTGCCCTCGCCGCGTTCCAGCCGCGCGGTGGCCGCGGCGAAGGAGGCGACCCCGTTGCGCAACTCGTCGAGGATGGGAAAGACGCGCTTCTGCAACTCGTCGAGCAGCTGGCCCACCGTCTCGGTCGGCGCGCGCTCGCTCACCGCCTCGATGATCGCGTAGTCCCAGAGCAGCGGCGGTCCCTCGCCTCGCTGGATGTCGAGATAGGCGGGACCGGCCACGCCGAAGCGGCGTCGCACCACGGCGGTGCTGTCGGCCCGGATGAACGGCTTCGCCTGCTCCTCGATCGCCACTTCGGCGCGGATGCGCCTCTCGGGGTCGACGATGATCCGCCGCACCTGCCCCGCGCGGATGCCGAGCACCTCGACCTCCGCGCCCACCGCCAGGCCGGCGACGCCTTCCTCCGGCAGAAGCACGGTCAGCAGCGATTCGTTGGCGAACCACCGACGGATCACGCCCCGCTCGAAGAGCGCGCCGAGGAATATCGCCACGGCCAGAACCACCAGCAGGCCGACCAGCCGATCCGTATGGCGCAGCCGGACGCGATCCTCCTTCGTCATGGCGGCGACGCGCTCAGCGCGCCTCCCTCGAGGGAGAACCACTGCGTCGCAGGGAAGCCCGGCTCCTGCCACGCGCGCCGCGAGCGCGTGGACCAGACTGCGGCCGCGCCACGCTCCCGCGCCGGCCTCAGCGCCTCCAGCACCGGATCGGCAAGGGTATCGGCCGTCTCCCGGTCGAGCGGGCTTTCCAGGATCAGCAGGGCCGGCTGCCCGAGGAACGCGCGTACCAGCGCCGCGCGGGCCAGCTCCGCATCGCCATACTCGGATGGCCGCCTGTCCGGCAGGCGCGGCAGGCCGAAGACGTGGCAGAGCGCCTCCGCCTCCCGGCACAGCTCCTGCTCCGGCGTGGAGTCGTGGTGCAGGCGCGGCAGCAGGATGCCCTCCTCCACCGTGAGATGCGGCAGCCAGCCGCCATCGCCGGGGGCGAGGCCGATACGTGCGCGCTGCGCTTCCGCCTGCCGCCGCGGCAGCCCCGCCCAGTCCTGGCCGAGGAAGCGGACCGCCCCGCGTGCCAGTGGCGCGAGCCCCGTCAGCAACAGCGCGAGGGCCCGCGCCTCCTCCGGATCCTCCGCGGCGACCACCGCCAGCTCGCCCGCCTCCAGGCGGAAGGTGAGGGGGCCGCGCAGCCGCGCCTCCTCCGCCTCGCCGTCCGGATCGGCGCCGGCCACGTCCAGCACCGGCGTCATGCCGTCACCAGCGAGAGCGTGACGGAGATGCCGAGTACCGCGAGCAGCCCGCGCACGAAGCCGCGCGGCAGCAGGTGCGAGGGGGTTTCCGCGCGGGTGGAGGACATGCCGGTGATGCCGCACACCACGGCGACCAGACCGCCGATCAGCACGAGCTTCAGCGCAAACAGCGCATAGTCGGCCGTCCGCGCCGCCTCCATCAGGTTGCCGACCTGCTCCGCCCCGCTGGACTGCACCTCGCCCGAAAGCTGCGCGGTGAGGAAGCCGACGCCGACCGCGATCAGGAGGAACAGCATGCCGAGGGTGAAGCCCGCCACCGCCATGGCGACGACCCGCGGCAGGAAGAGCAGCGCGAAGGGATCCATGCCGCCGGCCTCCATCACGCGGAGCTGGCCGGACGCCTTGGTCTCTCCGAACTCCACCACAGTCACGGTGCCGCTTCGGCCGAGCAGGATCAGGCCGACGAGCACCGGCGTCACCTCCCGCACCAGGACGGTGACGAGCAGCCGGCCGGTCCATCCCTCCTGCCCCGCATAGGCGAGCCAGGTAAGCGCCTGGTAGATCATGCCGAAGCCGACGAGGGCGGCGGTCACCAGCACCGTGCCGAAGCCGCCGGCAAGGCACTGCCGAAGGCTGCGTCGCAGCTCCTGCCGGATGGTCCGGCGGGCCCAGGTGCGCGGGTGCAGCCCTTCGATCAGCACGCCGAGGCTGAGCGAGGCGGTGGACAGCACGACGAGCACCGCCCTGCGCGCGGCCCCGCCGATCCGCTCCAGCATCAGCAGCGGCAGCGCGCCTTCGCGTGCGGCGTCCATCGTTCCGACCCTGCGGCCCGTTTCATGCGGTCAGCGCGCTCGGACGGCGGAAGGTTCCCGCGGCCGGGCACCGGATCGCTTCCGCTGCGTTGCGGCGGCGAAGCCCCGGAGACACCGGGCAGGAGAGCACCGATGCAGCAGAGAACCGCCCGTCCCGTCTGGCGCCTGGCCGTCGCCGCGCTGGCTGGGTTGCTGGCTTTCGACGCCGCCAGCCGCCGTCCCGGCTCCGTCCGGACGCGTCCCGGGCACGCGCGTCGCGACAAGGGCCAGCCCGATGCGGGCGCGCCGGCCGCGCTGCCCCAGGGCAACGGGCATGACGCGGCGCGCCCACAGGACATTCCCGTCCGGGGCTGGAAGCAGATCCTCATGCGCGTGGTGAAGGAGGCGGGCGAGGACCGCGTGCTGACCGAGGCCGCGGGCGTCACCTTCTACGTCCTCCTCGCTCTCTTTCCCGGCATCGCGGCGCTGGTGTCGCTCTACGGCCTCTTCGCGGACCGCACCACGATCGGCGGTCATCTCGAACTGCTCTCCGGCGTCATTCCCGGCGGCGGCATGCAGATCATCGAGGAACAGGTCACGCGCCTCGTCTCCAAGGAGAACACCACCCTTGGCTTGTCTGCGCTGGTCGGCATCGCCGTCTCCCTGTGGAGTGCCAACCAGGCGACGAAGGCGATCTTCGATGCGCTGAACGTCGTCTACGAGGAGAAGGAGAAGCGCGGCTTCATCCGGCTGACCGCGACGACCCTGCTGTTCACCTTCGGCGGCATCCTTTTCGCGCTGCTCGCGGTCGGCACCGTCGTGGTGCTGCCGGTCGTTCTTCAGTTCCTCTGGCTTGGCCAGGCGGCCGAATGGATCCTCCACCTGGCGCGCTGGCCGCTGATGCTGGCCGCGGTGAGCCTCGTGCTCGCCTGCCTCTACCGCTGGGGCCCGAGCCGCGCCCGTGCGCGCTGGCGCTGGGTGACCTGGGGCAGCGCGGTGGCCGCGCTGCTCTGGCTGATCGCCTCGCTCGGCTTCTCCTGGTACGTGGCGAATTTCGGCAACTACAACGAGACCTACGGCTCGCTCGGCGCGGTGATCGGCTTCATGACCTGGGTCTGGATCTCCTCCGCCGTCGTGCTGCTCGGGGGGGAGTTGAACGCCGAGATGGAGCACCAGACCGCGCGCGACACCACCACCGGGCCGGAACGCCCCATCGGCACGAGGCACGCGACCATGGCCGACCGCGTCGCGACTGACGCGTGATACCATCGGCGCAGGTCCCCCGCCTGCGGCCGCGGGCGGCTTCACCGTCCAGGCGCGGAGAAGCCGATCCGCCGAGCGGTGATCCCGCCCCTTGACGGCACCGGGCAGCTGCGAACAGGTGGGGAACACAGGATGGACCCCATCGCCCATTCCCCCCTGGACCGACAGGCCCTCCGCGCGGCGCTCGCCGCGATGCCGCGCCGTGCCGGACCGACGCCGACGCCGGCGCCGACCCGGATCGCGCTGGCCGGACCGCTCGATGCGGCGCTGCCGGGTGGCGGCCTGGCGCGCGCCGCGTTGCACGAGGTGTCGGCTGCCGACATCGCGGCCGGGGCGGCCTTCTGCGCCGTGCTGCTCGGCCGGCTCGCCGCCCCCTGCCTGTGGATCGCGCCGGAGCCGACGGGCTGGCCGTCCGCACCCGGTCGCTTCGGGCTGCGGCCCGAGAGGCTGGTGCAGCTCCGCGCCGGCGGCGCCGACGCGCTCTGGGCGATGGAGGAGGCGCTCCGCTGCCCGGCACTCGGCGGCGCGCTGCTGCTGGCGGGTGAGGCGCCGACCGGGGACGCGGCCCGCCGCCTCTCGCTCGCGGCCGGCACGGGTGGGGCGCTTGCCCTGGTGCTGCGGCCCGAGGCACCGCCCGCCGCCACCGCGCTGACGAGCTGGTGCGTCGCCCCGATGCCGGGCGGCGCCGCACTCGGCGACCCGTGCTGGAAGGTGGCGCTGGTCCCGCTGCGTGGTGGCCCGGGCCGGCGATGGGCCGTCACCTGGCGCGCCAGCCACGACCGCCTGGACGCCGAGCCGCTCCAGCCCGAGGCGTCAGCCCCGCGCCGCGCCCGCCGCCGGTAGCGCGCCGGGCATCACTCCACGGTGACGCTCTTCGCCAGGTTGCGCGGCTGGTCCACATCCGTGCCCTTCAGCACCGCGACGTGATAGGCAAGGAGTTGCACGGGGATCGCGTGCAGGATCGGCGCGGCGAAGGGATGGATCGCCGGCAGTTCGACGACGCTCTCCGCGAAGCGGCGAAGCGCCGGGGCGCCGGCCGCGTCGGTGAACGCCATGATCCGCCCGCCCCGCGCCGCCGCCTCCTGCAGGTTGCTCGCCGTCTTCTCGAACAGCGGCCCGCTCGGGCAGAGCGCGATCACCGGCACCGCCGCGTCGATCAGGGCGATCGGGCCGTGCTTCATCTCCCCGGCCGGGTAGCCTTCGGCGTGGATGTAGGACAGCTCCTTCAGCTTCAGCGCGCCTTCCATCGCGATCGGCATCATCGCGCCACGGCCGAGGAACAGAACGTCGCGCGCCTTCGCCACCTCGGCGGCCAGCGTGCGGATCTCCGCATCCTTCTCCAGGATCGCGGCGGCGTGGCCCGGCACCTCCGTCAGCGCCGCGGCCAGCCGCCGCGCCTCCTCCTCGCCCAGCGTGCCCCGCGCACGCCCGAAGCCGATGGCAAGGCACGCCAGCACCGCGAGCTGCGCGGTGAAGGCCTTGGTGGAGGCGACGCCGATCTCTGGCCCGGCCACGGTCAGCACCGTGCCGTCCGCCTCCCGCGCCATGCTGCTCTCGGGCACGTTCACCACGGCCAGCACCTTCTGGCCGCCGGCGCGCAGCAGCTTCAGCGCCGCCATCGTGTCCGCCGTCTCGCCCGACTGGGAGACGAGGATGGCTCCGCCGCCCTCGGCAAGCGGCGGCTCGCGGTAGCGCAGCTCGCTCGCCACGTCGGCGTCCACCGGGATGCGGGCCAGCGACTCGATCCAGTAGCGGCCGACCTGCGCCGCGAGGAAGGCGCTGCCGCAGGCCGTCACCGTCAGCCTCGGCAGCGCGGCGGGATCGAAGGGCAGCGCCGGCAGCGCCACGCTCCGGGTCGTTGGGTCGAGGTACTGGTGCAGCGTGTCGCCGAGCACCGCCGGATGCTCGTGCAGCTCCTTCTCCATGAAGTGGCGGAAATTGCCCTTGCCGACGGCTGCGCCGGTCAGCGCGGTCAGCCGGATCTCGCGCGCCACCTCGCGGTCCGCGGCGTCGAAGAAGCGCGCGTCGCGGTCGGACACCACCGCCCAGTCGCCTTCCTCGAGGTATGCGATGCGGCGGGTCAGCGGCGCCAGCGCCAGCGCGTCGGAGCCGACGAACATCTCGCCCTCGCCGAAGCCGACGGCGAGGGGCGCGCCCTGCCGCGCGGCGATCAGCTTGCGCGGGTGGCCCGCGAACATCATCGCCAGCGCGAAGGCGCCGTGCACCCGCTTCAGCGCCGCCGCCGCCGCCTGCTCCGGCGTCGCGCCCTGGCCCAGGTGCCAGTCGACCAGGCGGGCGAAGGTCTCCGTGTCGGTCTCCGTCTCGAACTCCGCGCCCTTCGCCTCCAGCTCCGCACGCAGCTCGGCGTGGTTCTCGATGATGCCGTTGTGGACGACGGAAACGCGCGCCGTACCGTGCGGGTGGGCGTTGCGCTCCACCGGCGCGCCATGCGTCGCCCAGCGCGTGTGGCCGATGCCCGTCGTGCCTTCCAGCGGCAGCCGTTCCAGCACGGTGGCGAGGTTGTGCAGCTTGCCCTCGGCGCGCCGCCGCTCGATATGGCCGTTCACCAGCGTCGCCACGCCGGCGCTGTCATAGCCGCGGTACTCCAGCCGACGCAGCGCCTCCAGCAGCCGCGGGGCTGCGGGTTCGTTGCCGACGACGCCCACGATGCCGCACATCAGCGCCTATCCCTTTCCCTTGAAGCCGCGCCCGGCCTTGTTCACCTGCCGCCCGCGCGCGATCGCCATCGCGTCGTCCGGCACGTCCTCCGTCACCACGCTGCCGGCCGCGACAAGGGCGCGCGCACCCACCCGGACCGGCGCAACCAGCGCCGTGTCCGATCCGATGAACGCGCCAGGGCCGATTTCGGTGCGGTGCTTCGCCAAGCCGTCGTAGTTGCAGGTGATCGTGCCGGCGCCGATGTTCGCCCCGGCGCCGATCGCCGCGTCGCCCAGGTAGCTGAGGTGATTGGCCTTCGCCCCTTCGCCGAGCACGGCAGCCTTCAACTCCACGAAGTTGCCGACATGCGCCCGCGCCTCGATCACCGTGCCGGGCCGCAGCCGGGCGAAGGGTCCGATGACCGCGCCGCCCCGCACGATGCAACCCTCCAGGTGGCTGAAGGCGCGGATGTCGACGCCATCCTCCACCTCCACGCCCGGGCCGAACACCACGTTCGGCCCCACCGTCACGTCCTGGCCGAGCCGCGTGTCGTGGCAGAACACGACGCTCTCGGGCTGGATCAGGGTGGCGCCGCCTTCCATCGCCGCGCGGCGCAGCGCGCGCTGCGCCTCGGCTTCCGCCTCGGCCAGCTCGGTCCGGCTGTTGATCCCGCGCAGCTCGGCCTCCGGCGCCTCCACAGCGGCGACGCGCACGCCCTCGGCGGCCGCCAGGGCGACGACGTCGGTGAGGTAGTATTCCCCCCTGGCATTGTCGGCGCGCACCGCTCGCAGCCAGCGGAACAGATCCCGCGCCGGGGCGCAGACCACGCCGGCGTTGCACAAGCCGATGGCGCGCCCCGCCTCGTCCGCATCCGCCCATTCCACCACCCGCGTCACCGCGCCCGACGCATCGGTCAGCACGCGGCCATACCGGCCGGGATCGGCCGGCCGCATCGCCAGCAGGACGAGGCCTGCGCCCCCCTGCCGCGCCGCCAGCAGGCGCCGCAGCGTCGCCGGGGTGATCAGCGGGTTGTCGGCATAGAGCACCGCGACGTCGCCCTCATGCCCCTCCAGCAGCGGTCCGGCCTGCAGCGCGGCGTGGGCGGTGCCCAGCCGCTCTGCCTGCACCACCGTCGGATGTGGCGCCGCAGCCCGCTCAAGTCCCGGCATGCCGGGGCCTACCACCACGACGGCCCGGTCGAAGGCCGCCTCGACCGCCGCCAGCAGGTGGCGAAGCATCGGCCGGCCGGCGATCGGGTGCAGCGCCTTGGGCAGCGCCGAGCGCATCCGGGTTCCGAGTCCGGCGGCGAGGAGGATGGCGGCAGTCATGCGCCATCCGGTAGTCCGCCGGAGCCGGCACGGGCAAGGGCGCGGGGGTCAATTCACGTTGCAACGCATTGCGGCGGGGCGGCAGCACCGGTAAGCGGCCGCACCGATGGGCCGCACCCTCCTCCTCGACCTCGACGGCACGCTGGTGGACAGCGCGCCCGATCTTCGCGCGGCGCTGAACCGGCTGATGGCCGCACGCCGCCTGCCCCCCTTCACCCTCGCCGAAGTGACCGCAATGGTCGGCGACGGCGCCCGCGCGCTGGTCGAGCGGGCGCTGGCGGCCCGCGCACAGCCCTTCGACAAACCCGCTCTCGACGCCTTCCTCGACGACTACACGCGGCACGCCGCTGTCGAGACGCGGCCCTACGCCGGCATCGAGGCGGTGTTGGACTGCCTCGCCGAAGCGGGCTGGCGCCTGGCCGTCTGCACCAACAAGCCCGAAGCGGCGGCGCGCGAGCTGCTGGAGGCGCTCGGCCTCGCCGGCCGCTTCGCCGCGCTTGGCGGCGGCGACAGCTTCGCCACCCGCAAGCCGGACCCGCGCCACCTGCTCGCGACGCTGGCCCGCGCGGATGCGGCGCCGCAGGGTGCCGCGATGGTCGGCGACCACCGCAACGACGTCGCCGCCGCGCGCGCCGCGGGGCTGCCCGTGGTGTTCGCCGGCTGGGGATATGGACCGCTGGCGATGGCCGATGGCGCGCCGGTCGCCGCCACGCCCGCCGAGCTACCGCCCCTGCTGCGCCACCTGGGCTGAGAGCAGCACCGCGGTGGCGCTGCCGAACCAGCGGTTCGGGATTTCGACCCGCACGGGGATCGGCGGGGCGCCCGGGAAGGGCGCGGCCATCCAGGCGGTGCCTGCCTGCGGCGCGGCGGAGTCGCGCCGCTCCTCGCCCCGGCGGAAGCCGGCGAGCGGACGCCCCTCATAGGCGCAGCGCATCGCCTCCCCGTGCCAGGCGCGGCCCCAGGGGCGCAGCACCTCCCGGCCCTCGCCCCAGGCGCGGTAATCCACCCGGCGCCGCCCGTCATAGACCGGCACCGCCGCATCGCAGCCGCCGCCCTGCTGCACCGCGCGCGACAGCGCAGCGAGCGCGGAGAGGGCGTCCACCGTGCCGCGCTGCAGCGGCTCAGGCACCGGCTCACGCTCCTCCTCGTTCGGCGGCTCCAGCAGGCGGAGGCGCGGCATGCCTCCCTGCCACTCCATCGCGATGCGCCTCGGCCGCCCGCGCCACATGCCTTCGGAGAGGAAGTGGCGCGGTGCAGGCAGCGCCCCTGCCCAGCCGCCCGACGCCTCGGAGAGGTTCTCGCCCGGCACGATCGCCGCCACAACGCCACGCGTCCGCAGCCGCGTCTCCATCCGGTAGCCCACCGCGTCCACGGCGATGCGCGCCTCGAGCTGCAGCACCGTCATGCCCGCGGCATAGACCTCGTAGACCGCCAGGACAGGACCGGCCGCCGCGGGCGCGGGCGCGATCGCGATCAGGAGCAGGAGGAGACGGCGCATCGCCGCCCATATCGGCGGGGCTCCGCGTGGTGCCAAGCCGGCGCCGCTCGCTTGACACGCGGCCAGCCTGCCCCCTATCCAGCGCGGCCCGGGGATGGGTGCGTAGCTCAGCGGGAGAGCATCGCCTTCACACGGCGGGGGTCGCAGGTTCAATCCCTGCCGCACCCACCATCCCACCACTCCGACAGCCAACCGAGCACAGGACCCTGACGGCGCCGCCGGTCCGGCTGCAGCTTTCATGCAACAGGCGTGCGGATGGGTGACGGCGCCTTGCGAAAACCATTGGCATGCCAGTCGCGGACCGCCAGATCCTGCGGTTGTATACTTCGCTCGCTGTCCCTTGGGACGGACATCCTCTCGCCCCGCGCGCGTAATCGCGGGCGCGTGAGCTGTTCCCGACGGCTGAGCGCAGCTTTGCTGCTCACGACAGCGTCATAACAGACGTGAAATTGTTTAATTCGCTGTGATTTACGCTCGCATACGTTGACCAATGTCTTAATTCACCACTATAGGTTGCGAGACGGGACCACCACCGCGCACCTCAAGAGAAATGGCATGAGCGTCCGTATCGTTCTGATCGACCGCAGGCGCGAAGATGGCGCCGGTCTCGCCGCCTATCTTGCCCGGCACGGCCTGCCGACCGACACCTGCCATCAACCGGAACATGTGCTCGACCGGCTTTTCGCCGACCCGCCCGGTTTGGTGATTCTCCATCGCAGGTTGCAGAGCGATGCGGATCTCAATCTGCTTCGCAGGCTCCGTGGTGCCACCTCCGTGCCCATCATCCTTCGCGCCATGGACGGCGACGACGAGGTGGATCGGGTCATGGCCCTCGAAATCGGCGCCGACGACTATGCGGCGAGCGGCATCAGCCAGCGGGAAATCCTGGCGCGCGTGCGGACCGTCCTGCGCCGGGCCGGCGCCGTCGCCGGGCCGATGCGGGAGACACCTGCGGGCTGGCGGCTGTGCACCAAGCAGCGCGAGCTCTTCGCCCCCGACGGCTCGCCGCGCCACCTCACCTCGGCCGAGTTCGAGCTGATGCAGAGCCTGCTGCGCCACCAGGGCATGCCCGTGCACCGGGACGCGCTGTCCCTTCAGGTGCTTCGTCGCCAGCACTATCCGGAGGACCGCGCGCTGGACAATCTGGTGCTCCGGCTTCGCCGCAAGATCGGCGATGGCGGCGCCAGCGCCCGGCTGATCAAGTCGGTGCGCGGAGTCGGCTACGTCTTCACCGGCTTCGACAGCATCATGCCCCCGCGCCCCCCGGAGGCGACCCACGCCGTCGCGCTGATGCCCTGCTGAGGCACCAAGACCTCAACTCCCCGTGAATGGCGGAGCCGCCCGATCCGGGCGGTCCCGTCAAGCCTTGTCCGGCGGCGGCGCATGCCATCCTGTCAACCCTCAGTCGGTGCGCAGGAGAGGAGAGCGGCTGGCCATGCGGACTCCGCCAGGCGGGGTGCGCCCTCGCGAGGGGTGCCGGTGCACGGCCGCGGCCTGACCAGGGCCGCCCCCGGCGCGGCGCCGTGACGCGGCCCGTCGACCAGCCCGGGGCGATCGCGGCGCTCCAGGCCCGGATCGCGCGCCTGGAGGCCGAGAATGCATGGCTGCGCGCCGAGGCCGCGGAGCATCGCTGGACCATCGAGCTGAACCCACAAGTGCCCTGGACGGCCGATGCCGCGGGCAATATGACCGGCTTCGGCGGACGCTGGCCCGAGCTCACCGGACTTCGCGAGGACGAGACCCTCGGCCAGGGCTGGCACCGCGCCATCCACCCCGATGACCTCGCGGCGACCGTCGCCGCCTGGGACGGCGCCCTGCGCGCCGGCCGGATGTACGACATGCGCCACCGCATCCGGCTCGCGGATGGCAGCCATCGCTGGATGCGCTCCCGCGCCCGTCCGCGGACCGACGAGGCCGGTGCCATCCTCGGCTGGTACGGCGTGACCGAGGATGTCGAGGAGCTGCGGCGCGCCGAGGCGCGGCAGGCCTTCCTGCTCGATCTCGGCACCGCCCTGCAGGACCTGACAGATCCCGTCGCCATCACCGATGCGGCCGCCGCGCTGCTCGGCGGCCACCTCGGCGTCGCCCAGGCCGGCTTCTGCGAGGTCAGCCCCTCCGGCAGCCATGTCGTGGTCAGGCGCGACTGGAACGATGGGCGCATGGAGTCGATCGCCGGCACCTGGCGCCTCGACGATTTCGGCCCGGAGCTGATCGGGGAGCTGAAGGCCGGCGTCACCGTCGCGATCCCCGACATCGGGAAGGACCCGCGGACCCGCACGCCGGAGATCCTTGCGGCCTTCTCGGGCATCGGCATCGGCGCGCTGCTCGACGTGCCGCTGCTGCGCAACGGCCGCATGGTCGCGCTGCTCTTCCTCCACCATCCGGAGCCGCGCGCCTGGAGCGCGGAGGAGGTGGCGATCGCGGAGGAGACCTGCGCCCGCCTCTGGTCCGCAGTCCAGCGCGCCGGGGCCGAGGCGGCCCTGCGCGAGAGGGAGGCGCAGCTTCGCCGCGTGCAGCGCATCGGCCGGGTCGGCGGGTTCGAGATCGACCTGCTGACCGGGGAGAACCACCGCTCCGCCGAATACATGGGCCTGCACGGCATCCTGCCGCGCGCGGCGATCGAGCAGCACGAGGACTGGGTCCGCCGCCTGCACCCCGAGGATCGCGAACGTGCCGAGCGCCGCTTCCTCGAAGCGATCGCCGAGGGCTCGACCGCCACCGACTACGCCCAGGAATACCGCATCGTCACGCCGGAGGGCGAGACGCGCTGGATCGCGGCCCGCGCGGAGATCGAGCGTGACGGCTCCGGCCGGGCCGTGCGCATGCTCGGCGCCCATGTCGACGTCACCGAACTGAAGCGGACGGAGGCCGCCCTCGCCGAAAGCGAGGCCCGACTGCGCACGACGGTCGAGACGGTGCCGGTCGGCATCGTCATCGCGGAGCTGCCCTCCGGCCGCATCCTCGGCGGCAACTCCTATGTCGAGACCGTGCTCCGCCATCCGGTGCTGCACTCGGCGAACCTCGACGCGCATGGCGAGTGGGTCTCCTACCACCCGGACGGGAGGCGCGTCGCCGCGCACGAGTATCCTCTCGCGCGCATGGCCCTTGCCGGCGAGGAGAAGCCGGAGATGGAGGTGCTGTACCGGCGCGGCGACGGCACGCTCGCCTGGATCCGGATCACCGGCCGGCCCGTGCGCGACGCCAGCGGCCGGATCACCGCCGGCGTCGTCGCCCTCGTCGACATCGACCGGGAGAGGCGCGCGGCGGAGGCGCTGGAGGCCGCACGCCAGCGGCTGGAGGTGGTGCTGGACGGCGCCGGCCTCGGCTCCTGGCACTGGCGCGTGCCCGAGGGCGAGGTCGAGTTCGACGAACGCTGGGCCACGATGCTCGGCCGCCCGCCCCGCGCCGTCACGTACGATCCGCAGGGCGTCGAGGCGCTGCTTCACCCGGAGGACCGGCCCGGGCGCGCCGCCGCCCTCGCCGCGCACCTCGCCGGGCGTGCGCCGGTCTACGAGGCGGAGTTCCGCCTGCGCCGCGGCGACAGGGGGTGGCTCTGGGTGCTCAGCCGCGGACGCGTGACGGCGCGCGACACGGAGGGCCGCCCGCTCTCGCTCCACGGCACGCATCTCGACATCACGGCGCGGCGCGAGGCCGAACGCGCGCTGGCCAGCAGCCGCGAACGCCTCGCTCTCGCTTCTGCCGCCGCGCATATGGGAGTCTGGGACATGGACGCCGCGAGCGGCCTCACCCAGGTCAACGCCGAGTACCGTTCCGTCTACGGGCTGCCTCCCTCGGACGCGCCGGTGACGCAGGGCGAATGGCTCAGCCTCCTGCACCCGGAGGATCGCGCCCGTGCGGCCGGGGTCAGCCGCGCGGCACTGGAACGCGGCGGCGAGTACCGCGACGAGTTCCGCATCCTCCGCGCCGACACGGGAGAGGAGCGGTGGATCGCGGCGCGCGGACGCGCCGTCGGCGGCAATGGCCGGCCCCGCCGGCTGATCGGCGTCAACTACGACGTCACGGACCGGCACGCCGAGCAGGAACGGCAGATGCTGCTGGCGCGCGAGGTGGACCACCGCGCGAAGAACGTGCTCGCCGTGGTGCGGTCCATCGTGAAGCTGACCCGCGCCGAGGATCCGCGCGGCTTCGCCGAGGCGGTCGAGGGCCGCGTCGCCGCGCTTGCGCGCGCCCATACCCTCCTCGCCCGGGATCGCTGGACCGGCGCCTCGATGGCCGAGGTCATCCGCGAGGAGCTCGCCCCCTATGCCGGCGCCGGACGGCTGGAGCTGGACGGGCCGGAGCTGCGGCTGAAGCCGGATGCGGTGCAGCCGGTCTCGATGATCCTCCACGAGCTTGCGACGAATGCCGCGAAATACGGCGCGCTCTCCCTTCCCGGCGGCACGCTCCGTCTCGACTGGGCCGTGGGCGGCGACCCCGACGGACGGCTCCGCCTGACCTGGACCGAACGCGGTGGTCCGCGGGTGGCCGCATCGCCGACGCGCCGCGGCTTCGGCAGCACCGTCGTCGAGGCCACCGCCCGCGGCCAGCTCGGCGGCGCTGCGGCCTTCGCCTGGGAGCCTGACGGCCTGCGCTGCGAGATCGCGATGCCGGCCGACCGCGTGCTCGCCGCCCACGCGCACGGCGCGGAGGAGCCCAATGGCCGCGCCGCACCCCCTGCCCAGCCGGCCGAGCATGCCGCCGTCTCGCTGCACGGCCGCCGGGTCCTCGTGGTGGAGGACGAGCCGCTCCTCGCCATGGAGACCGCCGCCGCCCTGACCGAGCTCGGCTGCGAGGTGGCCGGCCCGGTCGGCACGCTCGAGGAGGCGCTGCGCCTCGCCGGCGCCGAGGCCGGGCACCTCGATGCGGCGGTGCTCGACGTGAACCTGGCCGGCGACGCCTCCTCGCCGGTGGCCGAGCTGCTCGGCCGCCGCGGCGTGCCGGTGATCCATGTCACCGGCTACGGCACGCTGCCGACGGCCGGCGATGCGGGAACGGCGACGCTGCTCAGCAAGCCGCTGCGCGACGGTCAGCTCGCCGGCGCGCTGCGCACCGTGCTTGCCGCGCGAGGCCGCCCGCCCGCGTCCTGACGCCGCCGCCACAGGCGCAAGGGCGTCGGGGCGAGCGGCCAGCCCGCGGCGACGACCGGCGCCTGCGCCACCTCCTCGAAGGCGTCGGCCAGCAGGGCAAGGAATGCGGGCGCCGCGCGCCACCCCGGCCCGGCCTTCGCCCGCTCCTCCTCCGTCGTCGCGCCCAGCCCGCCGGCAAGCAGAAATTCCACCTCCGGCGAGGCAAGGGCGACGAGCTGCCCGGGCCGGGCCGCGCGGAACACCTCCGCGAACCAGTCGCCCTCGTCCGGCTGCGGCCACATCATCAGCAGCGGCGGCGCGCCGCCGGCCTCGCGCAGCACACCGAGCGTCGCCGCCGCGTCGACCCCGTGCCGCACCGGGAAGGCGACGCCGACGCCCGCGCCGGCCGCCGCATCGCTCGCCGCGACGGTCGCGCCCGCGCGCTCCAGCGCCCGCGCGAACAGGCCGAAGCCGGCGCCGATTTCGCAGAGCCGGCCGAGCGGCGCCAGCAGCCGCACCGCCTCCTCCGTCGGCAGCGCATTGCCGAGCAGCCGGAAGGCGTGCGGCACCTCGCGGCATGCCTCCATCAGTGCGGAGGCGCGCGGCGGCCGCCCGGCATCCACCGCGCGCAGGAACGCGCCGCGCCGCGCCGCCGCGGCCGCCACCCAACCCTCGGCGCCGCCGAGCCGCGCCAGCGCCGCCGTCGCCTCCGCCGCCGCGCGCGCCGTGCCGTGCTGCCAGCGCAGCGCGCGCCCGGGGCGCGACAGGTCGCCGGGCACCGGCGGCGGCGCAGCCGGGATCATCTCGGCATCCGCCGGCCGGAACGCCATCCGCTCCCGCTCCGGCACGAGCCGCGAGAACGGGCGCAGCGCATCCGCCGCGTGCGTCACCTCCAGCACGCCGTCGAACAGCAGCCGCGGCCCGAGCCGGAAGGGCGGCAACCAGGGCACGGCGGCGAAGCTCGGGGGGCCGGAATCCTGCATCGGCGGGCAGAACGCCGCCGCGCTATTCCGGCTTCACGTCGTTGGCGCGGATGATCTCCGCCCAGAGCCGCGTCTCCTCCCGGATGCGCGCCGCCACCGCGTCCGGCGTGCCGCCGATCGGCAGCGCACCGGACGCCGCCAGCCGCTCCCGGAACGCCGCGTCGGCCAGCGCCTCGTTCAGCGCGGCGTTCAGCGCGGCGACCACCGGTGCCGGCGTGCCGCGCGGCGCCACGACCGCCATCCAGGAGCCCATGTCGGTCGGCCCGAATCCCAGCTCCGCCGTCGTTGGCACCTCGGGCAATTGCGGCGCCCGTTCCGGCATGGTGACGAGGAAGGCGCGCGCCTGCCCGCCCGCGATCAGCGGCGCCGAGGTCGGCACCACGTCCACCATCAGGTCCACGTTGCCCGCGACGAGGTCGGCGAAGGCCGGGCCGGAGCCGCGATAGGGCACATGCGTCCAGCGCACGCCCATCCGTTCCTGCAGGTGCTGCCCGATCAGGTGCAGCACGCTGCCCGTGCCGGCCGAAGCCATGGTCAGCGGCGTCGCCGCGGCGCGGGAGGCGGCGACCAGCTCTGCCGCCGTTGCCGGCAGGCCGCGCCGCCCGATCAGCACGCCCGGCGTGGTGGCGAAAAGCTGCACCGGCTCGAGCAGCGCGAGCGTGTCGAAATTGGCGTTGGCGAAGAGCGTCGGCGCGATGGTGAGCGGACCCGGCGAGCCGATGCCGAGGACGTAGCCGTCCGGCGGCGCCGCCGCGACAGCGCGCAGCGCCACCAGCCCGCCGCCGCCCGGCCGGTTCTCCACCACGAAGGGCTGGCCGAGCCGCGCCTGCAGCGCGGCCGCCATCAGACGCCCCACCACGTCCACCCCGCCGCCCGGCGCGAAGGGCACGAGGATGCGCACCGGCCGATCCGGCCAGGACGGCCGCTGCGCGAAGGCAGGAAGCGGTACAGCCGCCGCCGCGGCCAGCAGGTGTCGGCGCTTCATGCGGGCACTCCCACCGGTTCGGCGCCGCCGGTCGGGCGACGCATCGCTTCCAGGATGGCACGGATCTCCGGCACGCTCGGCGTGCGCGGGTTGACGCGCACCTGGCCCGAGCGGCTCGCCGCCTCGGCCAGCGCGTCGAGTGCTGCCGGCGGCACCACCTCGTCCAGCGGCCGATCGAGGCCGAGCGCCGCCCGCAGGCGCGACAGCGCCGCCGCGGCCGTCGCCCCCCCGAAGGCCCGCGCCACGACCTCGCCCTTCGCGCCGAGCGCCGGCGCGTTGAACGCGATGGTGAAGGGCAGCGCCAGCGCGTTGCCCAGGCCGTGCGGCACGTGGTGCAGCGCCCCCGCCGCGCCGGAGATGGCATGCGCCAGCCCGAGATGCGCCGAGTTGAACGCCATCGCCGCCAACGCCGAGCCCAGCAGGCAATCCGACCGCGCGGCGAGATCCGCACCGTCCCGGAAGCTGCGCTCAAGCCCGCCTGCCAGCAGCGCCATCGCGCGCTCCGCCAGCGCGTCCGTCACCGGGTTCGCGGCGCGGGAGGTATAGGCCTCCACCGCATGCGTCACCGCATCATAGCCCGAGGCGGCGGTGACGCCGGGCGGCGCACCGGCCGCAAGCTCGGCGTCCAGGATGGCGACGGCGGGCGTCAGCTCCGGCGAGCGGAAGATGGCCTTGTAGGTCGCGTCCGGATCGTGGATCACCGCGCTCTCGCTCACCTCGCTCCCCGTGCCGGCCGTGGTCGGCAGCGCGACGAACAGGCTGCGGTGCGGCGCCATCGGCACGCCTGCCGGACCTGCCAGCTCGCGCGGCGGCCTGGGGTTCGAGAGCAGGATGCGCGCCACCTTCGCGCAGTCCATCGCGGACCCGCCGCCGGCCACGACGACGAGATCCGGATCGGCTTCCGCCATCGCCGCGCTGCATGCGGCGACGGCGGCGAGGTCCGGCTCCGACCGCGGCCCGGCGATCACGCCCGGCGCCGCCCCGGTTCCCTCGGCGACCAGGGCCGCCAGCCGCGCCTCCACCGGGCCACCGAGGAAGGCGGGATCGAGGACCAACACCGCGCGCCGCGCGCCGCGCATGCGGGCCAGCGCCGCCAGCCGCGCCGCCGCGCCCGGCCCGCAGGTCAGCTCCCGCGTCGAATGGACGAAGCTGAAGGGCGTGCTCACAGCCGTCCTGCCTTCACGTCGTCCCGCAGCTTGAGGACGATCGGCATCGGGCGGCAATCCTCCAGCATCGCCACGAAGGCGGCGCGGTGCCGGAGATCGGCGCTCACGCTCGCGCGCGTCATCTCGGGGTAGCCCTGCCGCTGCAGCGCATCGAGCACGATATCGATGAGCTCGCCGCGCATGTCCTCGCCGAAGATCTCGGTGATGCGGCTCGGCGTGTCGGCGGTGGTCATGGGCAGCTCCGTCAGAGGGGAAGGGCCAGGGCGTTGCGGCGGTCATCCGCCACCGCGCCGCGGAGCCCGGATGGGGCGGCGAAGGCGAGGCCGAGCGAGCCCATCAGCCAGTCGCGCGGCGGCCGGAGCGCCAGCACGTGGCCGCGGCGGGCGAGGTCGCGCGTCACCGCCTCCTCCATCCCCGCCTCCACCGCCACGCCGCGTCCGCCGATGGCCGACCAGCGCGGCGCCAGCACCGCGCCTTCCGGGTCGGACGGGTCGGCCATCAGGTTCGCCAGGACCTGCAGCACCGTCTGGGTCTGGGCCAGCGCCCCCGGCGTGCCGAGCGCGCAGGCCGTGCCGTCCGGCGCTTCCGCCACCAGCCCCACCAGCGTGTGGCGCGGCCGCGCGCGCGGCGCCGGCGCATTGGCGCCGGAGGTGAAGGACCCGCCGCGGTCATTCGCCAGGATGCCCGTGGACGCGCTGAGCACCCGCGCGCCGAACGGCCGGTAGAGCGAGTGGATGAGCGTCGCGACGCCGCCCTCCGCATCCGCCGCGGCGCATTGCGTCGTCTCGCCGTAGTTGCGCGACAGGTCGGGGCCTTCCGCCGCCTCCGGCCCGATGCGCTCGCGCGCCGCGCGCGCCGCCCCGGCATCGAGCAGCGCGGCGACCGTGCCGGCCGTGTCGCCCGCATGGCCTAGTCCCTCCAGCGTGCCGAGCGCCGCCTTCGTCGCCTCGATCAGCATGTGCGTCCGGTAGCCGGAGGACGGCTCCAGCAGCGCATCCGGCCCGGCGCGCAGCGCGGCGCCGAGCAGCGCCGCGGCCCCGCTCGGCGGCGTCTGACCGAACAGCCGCCAGCCGGCGACCGTGGCGCTCAGCGGCGCCTCCAGCCGGATCTCGGCCGCCGTCAGATCCGCCTCCTCCAGCAGCGCGCCGCCGGCGCGCCATTCGGGCAGCGCGGCACGCAGGAGGTCGGCGGGGTCCGCGCCGTCGGCCAGCGCGCGCAGCGTTGCGGCGAGCGCCGGCCAGCGGATCACCGTTCCCTCCGCGACGCGGTCCACGCCCCAGCCGGCCAGCAGCGCGGCGCGGAACGGGCCGGCAGGCAGCGCCGCGAGCTTGCGCGCCAGCATCGCGCCGACGACCACGCCGCGCTCCGCCGCGCGGATCGCCGGCGCCAGCAGCACGGCGCGCGGCAGGCGCGGCAGCCCGCCGGCCTCGATGGCGCGGAGGGCGCCGGGCACGCCGGGCACCAGCGCCAGCGCTTCGCGCCGCGCGGCCACCTCGGGCCCGAACGCCGCGGGCGCCGGCCCGCTGCCGGTGACGCAGACCGGCGCGCCGCGCGCCGGCCGGTGCAGCAGGAACAGATCGCCGCCCGGGCCGCACATGTCCGGCATGCAGACCCAGGCGGTGAAGGCCGCGGCGAGGCAGGCATCCACCGCCCCGCCGCCCGCCGCCAGCGCGGCCTGCCCCGCCGCCGCGGCCAGCGGATGCCCCGCGACCACCGCGCCCGAAGCCCCGAGGGCGATGCGCCGCGCCATGGCCGCGGTCAGGCGCCCGCCAGCGCCTCGATGCGCGCCATGCCGCCGAGGCGGGGCGCCATCGCCGTCCAGACGTTCCGTGCGCCGGCCTGCCAGGCGGGCAGGTCCTCCGCCGCGAAGACGCGCGCGCCGGCGCCGCGCATCGCGTTCAGGCTCGTCGTCTCCTCCTCCACGATCAGCGCGTCGAAATGCCGCGCGGCCTCCGCCCCGGCTTCCGCGAAGGCACGCCGCTCCTCCTCCGTCAGCCCGCGCCAGAAGGCCTGCGAGACGGCGAGGATGCCGGCCGCCCAGATGTGCGAGGTCTCGGTGATGCAGGGCACCACCTCGTGCAGGCGGAAGCCGAAGGTGGCGGGGATGGTCAGGTCCATCATGTCCACCACGCCGCTGCGCAGCGCGTTGTAGGTCTCGGGGATCGGGATCGGCGTCGGCAGCGCGCCGTAGGACCGCCACAGCTCCGTGTGCAGCGGCGACTGGATGACGCGGATGCGCTTGCCCGACACGCCGGAGGGGCGCTGTACCGGCTCCTTCGTCAGCAACTGCCGCGCGCCGTAGGTGACGAAGCCGAGCGGCACGAACCGCGCCTCGGTCAGCTTCGCGCGCAGATCCTCTCCCACCGGCCCTGCCAGCGCGCGCGACAGGTGCGCGCGGTCGCGGAACACGAAGGGCATCTCCATCACCTGCGTTTCCGGCACCCAGCCGGACAGCGCCGCCAGCGTCATCAGGCTGCCCTGCACCGAGCCGAGGCGCAGCCCCTCTCCCACCTCGCGCTCCCCGCCGAGGGCGGCGTTCGGCACGATGCGGAAGGCGAAGCGGCCCGGCATGCGCGCCTGCAGCAGGTCCCGCACCCGGTTCCAGACGAGCGTCTCCGGCTTGTCCGCCGCGAGCAGCGACGCGACGGTGAGGCTGCGTCCCTGCGCCGCTGCCGGCCTCATCAGCGCCGGAGCCGCGAGCGCGGCCGCCGCAAGGCTGCGGCGCGAAATGGTCTTCATGCCCCTGACCTCCCCATTCCTGTCGTTCAGCCCCCCGCGCGCAGCGCGGCGAAGAGTGAGAGCGCGACGAGCGCCGAGAGCAGCGCGGCGAGGTGCGGCAGCACCGCCCGGAACACCGGCACCGGATCGAGCCGCATCACCCCCGCCGCCACGAAGACCAGCATGCCGACCGGCGGCGTGATCCCGCCGATCATCAGGTTGACGACGAGGATGACGCCGAAGGTCACCGGGTCGACCCCCGCCGCCGTGACGAGCGGCAGCAGGATCGGCCCGAGCAGCAGGATCGCGGCGCCGATGTCGAGCACGCAGCCCGCCAGGATGAGCACGAGGTTCGCCGCCAGCAGGACCAGCAGCGGGTCGTTGCCCAGTGCCGTCGCAATCCCCGCCACGGCGTCGGCAATGCCGTCGACGGCAAGCAGGAAGGCGAAGGGTGCGGCGCTGCCGATCAGCAGGCCGATGGCCGCCGCCTCAACCGCCGAATCGCGGAACGCCGCGGCGGTCGCCGCCCCGCGCAGCCGCCGCCCGGCGAGACCGGCGAACAGCGTGTAGAAGGCGGCCAGCGCCGCCGCCTCCGTCGTCGTCACCAGCCCGTAGCGGATGCCGAACACGACGACGAGGCAGAGCCCGAAGGCCGGCAGCGCGCCCCAGGCGCCCGCCAGCCGTTCCGCCACCGGCGCCGCCCGCCCGCTCGGCGCCTCGCGCGAGGTCAGGTGGAACGAGACGGCGAGCGCCGCCACCATCACCAGCCCCGCCCAGAGCCCGCCATAGAGCAGCCCGCCGACCGAGAGGTTCGTCGCGGTCGCCAGCAGCAGGAAGGCGATGGAGGGCGGGATGACGTTGTCGAGCGTGGAGGTCGAGGCGATGATCGCGGCCGATTGCGGCGCGCTGTAGCCACGGCGCTCCAGCTCCCGCCCGAAGGTCGCCGCGCCGAACGCCGCATTGGCGACCGAGGAGCCGGAGGCGCCGGAGAACAGGGTGGAGGTCAGCAGCGTCGTCTGCGCCAGCCCGCCCCGCCGATGCCCGACCATCGCCTGCGCGAACCGCACCAGCCGCTCCGCCAGGCCGCTGCGCGTCAGCAGGTTGCCGGCCAGCAGGAAGAACGGGATCGCCAGCAGCAGGAACTTCGACACGCCCGCCACCGCCGTCTGCACCACCGCCGCTTCCGGCATCGGCCCGCCGAGCGGCACGGTGAGCGCGGCCGCGACGAGGAAGGCGTGCGGCAGCGGCGCCCCAGCGAGCATGCCGGCCGCCGCGATCCCCGCCGCGATCGCCGAGGCCGGCAGGCCGAGCGGCACCGCACCCCATGTCAGAAAGCCGTGCCCCGCCGCGCCCAGCGCCAGCGCCGCCAGCGCCATCGCCGCGCCGCGCTCCGCCAGCAGCCGCAGCGCGCAGGTCAGCAGCGTCAGCCCGCCGCCGACGGCCACCGCGGCGTAGCGCCACCACTCCGGCAGGCCGAGGCTCGTCGAGGTGCCGCCGACCTCCGCCGCCACCTCCGCCGCGCCGAGCAGCAGCACCAGCCCCGCCATGACCGTGACGCCGGAGGCCACAGCCTCCGCCACCGCCTGTCCGGCCGGCGGCAGCGCCCGCGCCAGCAGCTCGAACCGCATGGCCAGCGCCGAGCCCGCGACCAGCGGGCTGCCCACCGCCACCAGCCCGACATGCAGCCAGATCGCCGCCTCGTCGGAACCGAGGAACGCGCTGCCGAAGACGTAGCGCTGCACCACCGCCGTGCCGACCAGCGCCAGCAGCACCGCCAGCACCAGGCCGGCGAGCCCCGCCAGCCCCGCCTCCAGCACGCCGAGCAGCCGTGCCGCCGCCGCGCGCGCCGGCGCCATCCCCGCCGGCGCCGGCGCGACCGCCGCCTCCCCCACGCGCTATTCCGCGGCGCGGGCGGCGGAAGCGGCCTCGCCCTCGATCTCCGGAATCACCGGGATCGGCACCTCGTAGGGCGCCACGTCGCGGCGGATGACGCCGAGCGCCTCGGCGATGATCTGCACCTCCTCGTCCGGGAAGGTCGCACCCAGCCCGAACTCCGCCGCCAGATGCCGCGCGCGGGCCGACCGCTTCCGCTCATCCTCCGGCAGGTTCACCACGGCATAGACGCCGTTCAGCAGGCTGCCCCGCAGCTTCTTGGCGAACTTGGCGCCCAGCATCCGCTTCTGGTCCGCGGTCAGCGTCTCGAAGAAGCGGCGCATCAGGATGCGGCCGAAGGCGATGTGCCGCGCCTCGTCCCGCAGGATCAGCCGGCAGGCGTCCTTGATCGCCGGATGCCGCGCATTCTTGTAGCGCGCGGTCAGCAGCTCGCCTGAAAGCTGCTCGAACAGCGTGTTGACCGCCATGCCCGCGTAGAAGGGCATCGCCTTCTCGTCCTTCTCGTCGTGGAACTTCGGGATCACCATCCTGAAGTAGTCCGACCGCGGCGTCGGCTGGTACTCGCCCAGCGCCTGCGCGATGCGGAACGACGCCTCGTGATGGCGCAACTCCTCCGCGATGAAGTTCACCACGTGCTGCTTCACCTCGAAGGGCAGGTGCTCGAACACCGCGTCGCGGTAGCGCTCCGCGCCATACGGCGTCGCGCCGTGCTCCATCCAGGCGCGCAGCGACCACCATTCGGCGCCGGCGTCCCGCACCTCCTGCGGCAGCCCCTCGGCATGCGCGCGCAGCGACGCCCAGTCGATGTCCTTCATCGGATCCCAGGCCAGCTCCCGCGCCTGGACGCAGAGCTGCCAGATGTCGTCGTACTGCAGCTCCGCCAGCACCGGGTAGGGGTTCGGGTTCTGGATGGTCTCCTCGAGCATGGAGGCGTCCATGGCGTCCGTTCCTTCTCCCGTCGGGTCGCGTCGTGGTAAGCCTGTACCTGTATGGTCGCAGATACAAGTCCGAACGGCGCGGCGGCGGAGGATGCCTTCGCCCCCGCCTGGGTCCGCCTGAAGCGCCGCCTTGCCGCCGACGCCGCCGGCTGGCCCGACCCCGCGCGCCGCTTCCACTCGGAGGCCGAGATCGCGCGGCAGTCCGGCCTCAGCCGCGTCACCGTGCGCCGGGCCCTTGCCGCGCTGGAGGCGGAGGGGCTGCTGCGCCGCGTGCAGGGCGCCGGCTCCTTCGTCCGCGCCGCCCCCCTGGCGGAGGACATCACGCCGACCATGGAGGTGGACAAGGGCTGGCGCGCGGCCGGCCACATCGCCGTTGCCCGCATCCTCGCCTGCCGGCCGGTCCGCGCCTCGGCCGGCGCCGCCGCGGCGCTCGGCCTCAAGCGGGGGGCGCGGCTGCTTTTCGTCAAGCGCCTCCGCGCTGTCGACGGCGTGCCGGTCGCCATCGACGAACGCCTGGTGCCCGCCACGGTCGCCGCCGCCTGCGGGCTGGACGCCGCCAGCGCCGCCGGCTCCATCATCGCCCTCCTCTGGCGCGCCGGCCCGCTGCGCGAGGGATCGTGGAGCGTCTCCGCCCGCCCGCCGAACGCCGAGGAGATGCGCCTCCTCGGCATCGGCCCCGCGCAGCCGGTGCTGCTGCGCCACATGAGCTACGTCGCGGCCGATGACCGCACGGTGTTGACCGGCCATTCGGTGCACCGCGCCGACATGATGCGCTACACTCTTTCACTGCCGCTTCGCCCCCAGGGCCTGGCGGAGGACACGCTGCGGGCCGAGATTGCCCCGGCATGACGGCACGCGGGAAAGCGGCCGCCAGGGGAGGACGGGAATGCTTCGGATGGGCAGGGCCGAGCGGTCGGCCAGCGAACTCTACCGCGACGACGCCGAGCGCGCCGACGCGCTCGTCTTCGGCCGCCGAGGCGCGCTGCGCGGCGCGGCCCTGGCGACGATGGGCGGCGCGGTCGGCGCCGGCATCCCCTTCGCCGCCTTCCTTCCGCCGGGCACCCTGCCCGCCCTCCTCGCCCGACCCGCCGCCGCGCAGGGGACGGCAGGGGGCGCCGACCAGCCGCAGGTCCTGCGGATGGACGGCAAGGGCCCGCTGATCGTGCTCGGCGAGCGCCCGCTCGTCGCCGAGACACCCGAGCACCTGCTGGACGAGCCGGTGACGAGCCACGCCAACTTCTTCATCCGCAACAATGGCGGCATCCCCGATCCCGTCTCCGGCGACCCGCGCGCCTGGCGCATCCGGATCGACGGCGAGGTGAACACGCCGCTCGAGCTCGCGGTCGGCGAGCTGGAGAGCCGCTTCCCCGTCGTCACGCGCCAGCTCCAGATGGAATGCGGCGGCAACGGCCGCGGCGCCTTCGCACCCCCGACGCGCGGCAACCAGTGGGGCAACGGCGCGATCAGCAACGGCGAATGGACCGGCGTCCGTCTGGGAGACGTGCTGCGGGCAGCCGGCCCGAAACCCTCCGCGGTCTCGACCGGACATTACGGCTTCGACCCGCACCTCTCGGGCGACCCCAACCGGCACTCCATCGCGCGCGGCATGCGCATCGCCAAGTCGATGGACGAGGACACGCTCATCGCCTTCCGCCTGAACGGCCAGCCCATCCCGCATATCCACGGCGCGCCGGCGCGGCTGGTGGTGCCGGGCTGGCCGGGCAGCCTCAGCCAGAAGTGGCTGACGCGGATCTGGGTGCGCGACCGGCCGCACGACGGCGCCGGCATGGGCGGCACCTCCTACCGTCTCCCCACGCGCCCGATCGTGCCCGGCAGCAACAATGACGGCCGCGACTTCGCCGACATGGAGAGCATGCCCGTGCGCTCGATCCTGTCGAGCCACGCGCACGGCACGCGGCTGCCTGCCGGCACCCGCGCGCTCGACCTGCGCGGCGCGGCCTGGGCCGGCGACCTCGTCGTCCGCGCCGTGCACGCCAGCGTCGATTTCGGCGCGACCTGGACGGAGATGGCCGTGGCGCCGCCGGCCAACCGCCACGCCTGGCAGCGCTGGACCGGGCGCGTCGCCCTGCCCTCCGACGGCTACTACGAGGTCTGGTACCGCGCGACCGACAGCGAGGGCCGGATGCAGCCGCACGCCGCGGCCAACTGGAACCCGCAGGGCTACGGCGCCAACCCGGTGAGCCGCGCGGCGATCCTGGTCGGCTGATGCGCCTGCTGCCCGTGCTCGCGCTGCTCCTCGCCCTGCCGATGGCATCCGCGGCCCAGACCGCCGCGGATTCCGCGCGCGCCGTCGAGCAGACGCCGGAGGAGGAGACGGTGCTGCCCGACGGCGAGGGCCGGTCCGAGACCTTCGGCTACTGCACCGCCTGCCACAACACGGCGATCATCCGCCGCAGCCGCTTCACGCGGGACCAATGGGACGGGCTGATGGACTGGATGACGGAGCGCCACGGCATGAACCCGCTGGAGGGCGAGCTGCGCACCACGGTCGTCGACTACCTCGCCCGCCATTTCGGCCCGGCCCAGGCCCCTGCGCGCGCGCGCAACCCGTTCCTCAACTGAACGGCCGCGGCGAGGGAGGAAGGGTGGCGGAGCCGGGACAGACCGTCCTGATCGTCAGCGGCGCGACGAGCGCGACCGGATCCATCTGGCGGGCCTGCCAGGCGCTCTGCCATGGCCGGCTTGAGCCGCTGAAGGCCGGCAGCCGGTTCTACCGCGAGGGCCGGATGGCGGATCTCCGTGCCTGGATCCCGCCGGAGCACGGCCACGTCATCCTCTTCAACGCGCCGCAACACCTCAACCCGTCGCTCGATCTCTCGCGCTACCGCTTCGTGGTGAATGCGCGCGATCCGCGCGACCTCGCCTGCAACCAGTTCCACTGGAAGCTCGTGCATCCCTCCCCCGCCGACGGACCCGGCGATCTCGAGAAGCGGGCGGAGGCGGCGCGCCGGATCGGCATCGACGCCTTCGCGCTGAAGGCCAACAACACACCGACATATCGCGCCCTGCGCGACCTGACGGACCGCGCCCCGCGCGGAAGCTGGATGTTCCTCGGCTACGCGATGTGGTGCCTTGCCTTCGACGAGGCGGTGGCCCGGCTCGCCGCCTTCCTCGGCGTGGACCTCGCCGCGCTGCCCCCCGCGCAGCGCGACGCGGTCGCGAAGGAGCGCACGCCCGACATCGCCGCCAATCCGCGCTGGATCGGCCGGAAGTGGGAGGGTGCCGACACCGCGCCCGGCCGCCACCGGCACGAGCTGCGGCCGGAGACGACCGCCGCCCTCGCCGCGAAATACGCCGAGGAGCTCCGCTGGCTCGCCGGGATCGACGATCCGCGCATGGCGGAACTCTACCGGTAGCCTCCGCTCAGCTTCCCACCTTCAGCGTGCTCGTCAGCCCTCTCAGGCAGGCGAGGATCGACAGCGGCGTGATCCTGCCGGTGCGCGGGTTCTCCTCGCTCGGCACGTTCTCGATGGTCATGGTGAGCCGCGCCGCCGCCGCCTCCACGCGGATCGTGTGCGTGTTGCGCGTCACGCCGGGATCGGCCCAGATCTCCACCGTCGTGCGCTCCGGCCCGATGCCGGCCAGCGCCAGCGCCGCGGCCACGTTGACGTTCGCCGGGAAGCCCTGCGCCGCGTCGAAGGCGTTGCCCGCGAACACCCGGCTCGGCGCGGTGATCGACAGCACGTCGATGCCGTGCCTCTCCAGGTGCGGCGCGCCGACGAGGCCGCGCGGCGGCTTCCGCGTCTCGATGGTGACGGAAGTCACCTCGCCCTCGGCGGCCGCGCGCACCGCATCCAGCCCGAGCAGCGCGCCCGTGGGCACGACGATCCGCGCGCCGGTCGCCCGCGCGCGCTCCACCAGGTGCATGCGCGGCAGCAGCGCGCCGACGGAGGAGGGGACGAAGATCCGCCCGCGCTCGACCGCGGCGTTCGCCACCGCCTCGAACACCGCGGCGGGCGCCGCCTCCACCACGATGTCGGCGTGCTCCGCCAGCTCGGCCAGCCCGACCAGCGCGGGCGGCGCGCGGAACCCGGCGAGGTTGGCCCTCGCCTTCGCCTGATCCCGCGCCGCCACGGCCGAGAGGCGCAGCCCCTCCACCCCCGCATCCAGCGCCTTCGCCAGGTGCAGACCGATCGCGCCGAGGCCGGCGATCGCGACGGTAAGGGGGGGCTTGCTCATACGACGGGGCTCCGTCCGCCATCGACGTTGATGGCGGTGCCCGTCACGTAGCCCGCCGCGTCGGAGGCGAGGAAGGTGGCCAGCGCCGCGAACTCCTCCGCCCGGCCCAGCCGGCCGAGCGGCACGCCCCGCGCCGCATCGCGCTTCCACTCCTCCCAGGACAGGCCGCGCGGGTCGGCGGCGTGGCGGCGCACCCACTGGTCGCTCTCGATGATGCCGACGAGCAGCGCATTCACCAGGATGCCGTGCGGCGCGCCCTCGCCCGCCAGCACCTTCGTCAGCGCCATGCCCGCGGCGCGCGAGACCGCGGTCGGCGCGCCGCCGGCCGGCGGCGCCTTGGCGCCGGTGTTGAGCACGTTGATCACCCGGCCCCAGCCGCGCGCCTGCATCCCCGGCCAGACCGCCCGCGTCAGGCGGATCGCCGCGAACAGCTTCAGATCGAGGTCCGCCTGCCACAGTGCGTCGTCCACCTCCAGGAACGGCCCGCGCTGGCTGGTGCCGGCATTGTTCACGAGGATGTCGATCGGCCCGAGCGCCGCCTCCGCGTCCCGCGCCGCACGCGCGCAGCCGCCTTCGGTCGCCACATCGGCCGGGATGACGGCGAGCCGCGCCGCGGGGAAGCGGGCGGCGATCTCCGCCGCCGCATGCTCCAGCGCCTCCGCCCCGCGCGCGACGAGCGCGACGGCGGCGCCGGCTTCCGCGAAGTGCTCCGCGATCGCCCGCCCGAGCCCTTTCGAGCCGCCGGTCACCAGCGCCGTGCGGCCATCGAGGCGGATCTGCATGCCGTGCTCCGTGGGGGCGATGCGGCAGGATAGGCCCGGACGGCCTGCCGCACTATCGGCCGGCCCAGGCCGCGAATGCGGCCCGCGCACAACCCGCCCGTGCCGCCCGCCCCGGCTGCCGCCTGCGCGAAGGCAAGCCGCCGGAGCCAGCGCCCGCCATCCGAGGGCCGATCAACCCAGGCCGCGAATGCGGCCCGCGCACAACCCGCCCGTGCCGCCCGCCCCGGCTGCCGCCTGCGCGAAGGCAAGCCGCCGGAGCCAGCGCCCGCCGTCTGAGGGCAAATAAAGATGGGGCGACCAACGGGACTCGAACCCGTGACATCCAGGACCACAACCTGGCGCTCTACCGACTGAGCTATGGCCGCCGCAGGAGCGGCGGCATGTAGGGCAGCGGGGGCCGCGTCGTCAACCGGCGGCGGCGGCCCGGACCGGCATCCCCGCCTTCCGCGCCGCCACCCAGCGCGCCATCCGCTCCACCGCCTCGTCCAGCACCTCGTCCGCCTTGCAGAAGGCGAAGCGGCAATAATGGTCCGGCGGCGGCGGCAGGCCAGGCGCCAGGGCCGCCGGCGCGTAGAAGGCGCTGACCGGGATCGCCGTCACCTTCGCCTCCTCCGTCATGGTGCGGCAGAAGGCCAGGTCGTCGCCGTTCAGGCCCAGCGCCGGCAGCAGCGGCGCGAAATCCGCGGTGATGAAGTAGCTGCCCTTCGGCTCCAGCACGCCGAAGCCCAGCCGCTCCAGGCCCGCCGCCAGCCGGTCGCGCTTCGCCTGGAGCGTATCGGCCAGTGCCTGGAAATACGCGTCGTCCTTGCGCAGCCCCACCGCCACGCCGCGCTGCAGGTTCGGCGGCGTGGTGAACGTAAGGTTGGTATGCGCCTTCGCCACCGACGGCGCGAGGCTGCGGTCGCAGGTGATGTAGCCCACCTTCCACCCCGTAAGGCTGAAGGTCTTGCCGGCGGAGCCCACGCGCATGCACCGCTCCCGCATGCCCGGCAGGGTCATCAGCGGCACGTGGCGCAACCCGTCGAAGACAAGGTGCTCATACACCTCGTCGCACACCGCATAGGCGTCGTGCCGGCGCAGCAGCTCGGCCAGGAAGCCCAGCTCCTCCGCCGTGAACACCTTGCCTGACGGGTTCATGGGCGAGTTCAGCACCAAGGCCTTGGTGCGCGGCCCGAAGGCGGCGGCCAGCGCCTCGCGCGGCAGCTCCCAGCCGGGCGGCGTCAGCCGCACCAGCCGCGGCACCGCGCCGAGCAGCTTCACCACCGGCAGGTAGGTGTCGTACAGCGGCTCCAGCAGCACGCATTCGTCGCCGGGGTTCAGCACCGCCATGAGGCAGCCGGCGATCGCCTCCGTCGCGCCGGAGGTGACGATGACCTCCGCCGCCGGGTCGATCTCCAGCCCATAGAACCGGCGGTTCGTCTCCGCCACCGCGGCGCGCAGCTCCGGCAGGCCGGTCATCGGCGGGTACTGGTTGCGCCCGTCCAGCAGCGCCTCCGCCGCCGCGCGGACCACGTCCGGCGGGCCGTCGTAATCGGGAAAGCCCTGGCCGAGGTTGATCGCGCCATGCTCCGCCGCCAGCGCCGACATGACGGTGAAGATCGTGGTGCCGGAGGCGGAGAGCAGGTCGTTCTGGGGCTTCACGTGGCGGTTCCAAATCGGCGGCTGGGCAGGAGGCGATATTTACGGCCGGCCGCGACAGGCGCAACCGAGGCCGGCAGGCTGCGCGCGAACGAGAGGCAGTCTGCACAGGAAATATGCAGCATTCCGCGCAATGTCGCGAGAATCCCGCGGGGGTGGCGTTGCCGCGTTGGCACGGCCCATGCAAAACGCACCCCGTGACGCGCCCCCGTGCACCTGCACGACGGGCCGGGCGGAAGCGGAGAACGCACCCGCCCGCATGCCGGGAGGGACGGCGCACGGCCTCGCGGCCGGCGCGCGGAGCGACGGAGCCGATGAAGAAGATCGAGGCCATCATCAAGCCCTTCAAGCTCGACGAGGTGAAGGACGCGCTGCACGAGATCGGCCTCCAGGGCCTCACCGTCGTGGAGGCGAAGGGCTTCGGCCGGCAGAAGGGGCACACCGAGCTCTACCGCGGCGCCGAATACGTCGTCGACTTCCTGCCGAAGGTGAAGATCGAGGTGGTCTGCCCCGACGACCTGGCGGAGCGCGCGGTGGAGGCGATCACCGCCGCGGCCCGCACCGGCCGCATCGGCGACGGCAAGATCTTCATCTCCGACGTGCAGGAGGTGATCCGCATCCGTACGGGCGAGCGCGGCGAGGAAGCCGTCTGAGCGATCGCGCCCCTGCCCCGCGGCAGGGGCGGGTGATGGGCCGGGGCGGCGCCGCCGCGCACGGCCGGGCGCGAGGCGGGGACCGGTCCCGCCCCGCGGCGATCAGGACCGGGAACACGCAGGGGAACAGGACCGCACACGATGGCGAAGAAGCCGGCAGGGGGCAGCGACGCAGTCTCCAAGGTCATGGAGATGATCAAGGAGCACAGCGTCGAATACGTGGACTTCCGCTTCACCGACCCGCGGGGCAAGTGGCAGCACACCGCGCAGCACGTCTCCACCATCGATGAGGACGTGTTCACCGACGGCATCATGTTCGACGGCTCCTCCATCGCCGGTTGGAAGGCGATCAACGAGAGCGACATGATCCTGATGCCGGACGCCGAGACGGCCTGCATGGACCCGTTCTCCGCCAAGCCGCAGCTCATCCTCTTCTGCGACATCATCGAGCCCTCGACGGGCCAGATGTACAACCGCGACCCGCGCAGCACCGCCAAGCGCGCGGAGGCCTACCTGAAGAGCACCGGCATCGGCGACACCGCCTTCTTCGGGCCGGAGGCCGAGTTCTTCGTCTTCGACAGCGTGAAGTTCGGCACCGGCGGCAACTACGGCACCTACCAGCTCGACAGCATCGAGGGGCCGGGCGCCAGCCTGAAGGACTACCCGGAGGGCAACATGGGCCACCGCCCGGTGGTCAAGGGCGGCTACTTCCCGGTCCCGCCCGTCGACTCCGAGCAGGACCTGCGCGCCGAGATGCTCTCCACCATGGGCGAGATGGGCGTGGTCATCGAGAAGCACCACCACGAGGTGGCGCAGTCCCAGCACGAGCTCGGCATGAAGTTCGGCACCCTCGTGCGCATGGCCGACCACCTGCAGATCTACAAGTACTGCATCCACAACGTGGCCCACAGCTACGGCAAGACCGCCACCTTCATGCCGAAGCCGGTGTACGGCGACAACGGCAGCGGCATGCATGTCCACCAGTCCATCTGGAAGGACGGCAAGCCGGTCTTCGCCGGCAACGGCTACGCCGACCTGTCGGAGACCGCGCTCTACTACATCGGCGGCATCATCAAGCACGCCAAGGCGCTGAACGCCTTCACCAACCCGCTGACCAACAGCTACAAGCGCCTGATCCCGGGCTTCGAGGCGCCGGTGCTGCTGGCCTACTCCGCCCGCAACCGCTCCGCCTCCTGCCGCATCCCCTACGCGACCAGCCCGAAGGCGAAGCGCGTCGAGGTGCGCTTCCCGGATCCGGGCGCGAACCCCTACCTCGCCTTCGCCGCGATGCTGATGGCGGGCCTCGACGGCATCCGCAACAAGATCCATCCCGGCGATGCGATGGACAAGGACCTCTACGACCTGCCGCCGGAGGAGCTGAAGGGCATCCCGACCGTCTGCGGCTCCCTGCGCGAGGCGCTCGGCGCGCTCGCCGCCGACCATGAGTTCCTGCTGGCCGGCGACGTGTTCTCGAAGGACCAGATCGAGAGCTACATCGAGCTGAAGTGGGGCGAGGTCTACCGCTTCGAGCACACCCCCCACCCCGTCGAGTTCGAGATGTACTACTCGGTCTGACCGGGCCACGAAGGCCGGGGCCGGATCGCGGCGCGATCCGGCCCCGGCTTGCCGCGTCGGACGCGTCGGACGGAAGCGGCAGCAGGATCGGGGCCTCGGCCGCTGCGCACTCGCGTCAAGCGCTGCGCGTCTGCGCCGCCGCTCAGCGCGACACGACCCGGCCCGCCAGCGACGGCACGAGGCGGCCGCTGACGAAGACCGGATCAGCCCGGCGCAGCACCCCGTGCTCGCGGCTCTCGAAGGCCAGGCCGTAGATCTTGTACAGCATGAAGCCCTGGTCGCTCATGAAGTCGAACACGTCCTGGAACGGCACGTGGAACCTGTTGTAGCGGTTCATGCTGACCTCGGTCTGCACGAAGTCGACGCGGGGAAACACGCCCGTCGCGCCCTTCAGCACCTCGAGGTCGTGGCCCTCCGTGTCGACCTTGAGGAAGTTGATCGCATCGATCCCCTGCGCAGCGCAGAAGGCATCCAGCCGGTCGATCCGCACCTCACGAACCAGCTCGGAGACCGGCGCGCTGGTGATGTGGTTGCGGGTCGAAGTGCTCTCCATCGTCATGCGCACCTTGCCGGCGGATTCGCCGAAGGCAAGCTGCAGCGGCCGCACGCCCGGCAGCGCGGCCGTCGCCCTCTCCAGGGCAGCGAAGCTGTCGTCGGTCGGCTCCGCCGCCCAGATCGTCGCATCCGGGAAGTGCCGCGCATACAGCATCGTCGACTGGCCGACATTCGCGCCGACGTCGAACAGGACGCGCATCTCCAGCCCCGGATAGTGGGCCTGGATCTCGCGGAACATCGGCGGAAGGGGCTCCTTCGCGCCCGACGCGGCTGCCGCAGGCTGGGTCATTCTCTGCTCCAGTCGGTTGACGTGTCGGGCGCCTCCCGCATCGGCCCGCAACCTGCCCGGCTCGGCTCCGCGCCGACCTTGCCCGGGCGGGCCGCAGCGCCCGCCGCCTTGGCCCGGGCGCGGCCTGCTCTCCTCGCCGCGCGCCGTGATATACGCGGCGGGCATCACGACGGGCAAGGCAGGCAGGCCATCGCGCGCGTCGGGCCGCGTGGCCGCACGCCGCCAGCCGCCAGTCGCCGCGATGGAGCAATTCCCTCCCGCCCGTCCCGCGGCCTAGGCTGACCGCCACCGAATCGAATCGCGAGGCCGCGCCGCCCATGGACCGCTTCTTCGAACTCTCCGCCCGCGGCACCACGCCGCGCACCGAGGTGATGGCGGGGATCGCGACGTATCTGACGATGGTCTACATCGTCGTGGTCAACCCGCAGATCATGGCCGCCGCCGGCATCGACCCGGGCGCCGCCTTCGTCGCGACCTGCCTTGCCGCCGCGATCGGCTCCGCCCTCATGGGCCTGCTCGCCAACTTCCCGATCGCCCTCGCCCCGGGCATGGGGCTCAACGCCTACTTCGCCTTCGTCGTGGTCGGCGCCATGGGCATCCCCTGGCAGGTCGCGCTCGGCGCCGTCTTCGTCTCCGGCGTCCTCTTCTTCCTCGTCTCCGTGCTGCGGATCCGGGAATGGCTGGTGAACGGCATCCCGCTCTCGCTGAAGCTCGGCATCGCCGCCGGCATCGGCTTCTTCCTCGGCCTGATCGGCCTGCGCGGCATGGGCGTCGTCGTCGCGAACCAGGCCACCCTCGTCGGGCTCGGCCCGCTCTCCGCCACCAGCACCCTCATCGCCTGCGCGGGCTTCGTGCTGATCGCCGGCCTCGTCGCCCGCCGCGTGCCGGGCGCCATCGTGCTCGGCATCCTCGCCACCGCCGCCATCGGCCTGCCCTTCGGCCTGACGAGCTTCGGTGGCATCGTCTCCGCGCCGCCTTCCCTCGCGCCCACCTTTCTCCAGCTCGACATCGCCGGCGCGCTCGGCATCGGCCTCGTCGGCATCGTCTTCACCTTCTTCCTGGTGGACCTGCTCGACAACACTGGCACGCTCATCGCCACCACGCACCGCGCCGGCCTGATGCGCCCCGACGGCACGGTGCCCAACCTGGGCCGTGCGCTGATGGCCGATTCCGGCGGCGCGATGGTCGGCGCCACGCTCGGCACCTCCACCACCGTCAGCTACATCGAGAGCGCGGCCGGCATCCAGGCCGGCGGCCGCACCGGCCTCACCGCGCTGACCGTGGCCGCGCTGTTCCTGCTGACGCTCTTCCTCGCGCCCCTCGCCACCTCGATACCTGGCTTCGCCACCGCGCCGGCCCTCGTCTTCGTCGCCTGCCTCATGGCCAAGGGGTTGCAGGACATCGCCTGGGACGACGAGACCGAGTATCTCCCCGCCATCGTCACCGCGCTGGCGATGCCCTTCACCTTCTCGATCGCCACCGGCATCGGCCTCGGCTTCATCACCTACGCGCTGGTGAAGACCGTCGCCGGCCGCCCCGGGGAGGTGCACGGCGCCGTCTGGCTGCTCGCCGCGCTGTCGGCCGTGAAGTTCGCCGTCGGCTGAGCGCCGCCCGCCTCGGCAGGACGGGCCGGCGCCGCCGTCAGACGACCTCCACCACGTCGTTCAGGTTGGCCAGCAGGTCGTTCCTGCTGATGCCCACCAGCGTGATGCTGTCGCCGTTGATGGTGATGACCGCGTTGCCCGACGACTCGCCGATGTAGGGTGCGAGGTCGGACGCGCTGCCGATCGTCGTCCCGTTGATGCCGGCGCGGATCTCCAGCGTGTCCTTCGCCAGGTCGAAGTCGAGGATGACGTCCTGGCCGAAGCCGTTGTCGAAGAAGAACACGTCGTCGCCGTCGTTCGAGCTCTGGAAGGAGCCTGTGCCCGGTGCATTGCCGCTCATGAGGCTGATCCCGTCGCCGGTGAGCACGTCGTTGCCGCTGCCGCCCTCGAGCCAGTCGTCGCCCTTGCCGCCGATCAGGCTGTCGTCGCCCGAGCCGCCGAACAGCTCGTCGGCGCCGTTGCCGCCGTCGAGGTGGTCTGCCCCGCCCTCTCCGTACAGCGTGTCCTGCGCTGCCTGCCCGTACACCGTGTCGCTGTTCGGCCCGGCATAGACGAGGTCCTTGCCGGAGCCGGCGTAGACCAGGTCGCTGCCGTCGCCCGTGTAGATGCTGTCATTGCCGTCGCGTGCGTAGATGACGTCGTGCTGGCCGCCATCGCCGCGCGTGTCGATCAGGTCGCCGCTGTCGGTGCCGTGGATGGAGGCGAAGCTGCTCATGGGGGGCTCCTGCACGCCGACCGCCCGCGAGTGCCGCGGTCAGCGAGCAAAGTCCTATATTTGAGACGTTTCGGCCGTCAACTCTCTTTTTGTACTTTTTCCGCCGACTTGGATGCGCCTTGAGGGTCGTCTCAGAATCGAGAGCGGCCCGCCACGCGCTCCTTCTTCCAGCGCATATCCACCACAGGTTATGCAACCGCCTGACCTGCCGCGCTTCCCGCCCATGGGTGGTGCGAGCCACCGCCCGCCCCGGGCGCCTCGCCGCCTGCAGAGACGACGATTTTCAAGAGCAAAGTCTCAATTAATGTCCGATCGAGACTCCGCGCTTGCCCGCCGCAGCTCCGCATCCAGCCGCCCAGTCGCCAGCAGCCAGGCCATCCGGAGGTCGCTCCACAGCGACCACAGCGGATGACGGAACGTCGCTGGCCGGTTGCGCTCGACGAGCAGGTGCGAACCCCAGGCGAAGCCGTAGCCGACCACCACCGCCACGAGCAGGAGCCACCACGTGCCGGTCAACACGCCCGCCAGCAGCACCAGCGCCGCCAGGCCGGTGCCCGCCGCATGGATGGCCCGCGTCAGCGGGTTCGCATGCTCCCGAAGATACTCGGGCCAGAATTCGGCATAGCTGCGCGGCGGCATGCGGCGGATCATAGCGGCAGCGGTCCGCGACGACAGCACCTGTCCCGCTTCCACCTGAACGGCCTTGGTCGGAAGTCCGGAGGTGCCGTAACCTGCCCCGCTTTGTGAACGAAGGCGGAACGATGAACCGTAGGGGTCTTCTTGGCGGGCTCGCCCTCTCCGTCCTCGCCGCGCCCGCGGCGGCGTTCGACTGGCTGACGCCGCGCCTCGATTCCAATCGCTTCGGCAACCAGCTCCGCCACCAGCAACGCCAGCGGGACAGGATGCTGGAGCGGCGCCGCGCCAATCCGCGGCCGAGCGGGGCGCAGCCCACCGCGGCCCAGCGCCGTGCCGCGCGGGCGCGCCACGGCGCCGAGTACAAGCGCCGCATCCAGATCGAGGGCGAGACAGGCGCCAACCGCTGGCTCGACGCGCAGATCATGGCAGGCCGCTGAACCGCCGGGCTTCGGCCCGAACTGCCGGCGTGCGAAGCTCCGCCGCCGATGCCCCTTCCCGCCGCCCTCGCGCCTCTCCGCCACCCCGCCTTCCGCCTGCTCTGGCTCGCCAATCTCTGCGCCAACACCGGCATGTGGATGCAGAACACCGGGGCCGGCTGGCTGATGACCTCCCTCGCCCCCTCCCCGGTGATGGTCAGCCTCGTCCAGGTCGCCTCGCTGCTGCCGGTCTTCCTCCTCGCCCTGCCCGCCGGCGCGATGGCCGACCTGCTCGACCGCCGCCTCTTCCTCATTGCCGCCCAGGCCTGGACGGCGCTGGCCGGCACCCTCCTCGCGCTGCTCACCTTTGCCGGGCTCACCGGTCCCTGGGGCCTCCTCGCCTTCACCTTTGCCATCGGCGTGGGCACCGCCATGACCTCCCCCGCCTGGGGCGCCACGACGCCGGAACTCGTGCCCCGCGCCGACCTGTCGCAGGCCATCGTCCTCAACGGCATCGGCTTCAACCTGTCCCGCGCGATCGGCCCGGCGCTCGGCGGCCTCGCCATCGCCCTGGCCGGGCCGGAAGCCACCTTCGCCCTCAACGCGCTCGCCTTCGCCGTCACCGTCCTCGCCCTGATCGCCTGGCGGCGGGAAGCCACGCCGAGTCGCGGCCCGCGGGAGCACTTCCTCTCCGCCATGCGCGCCGGCGTCGGCTTCGCGCGCGCCTCGCCGCCGCTCCGCGCCACGATCATCCGCGGCTGCGTCTTCTTCGGCTTCCTCGCCGCCATCTGGGGCCTGCTTCCGCTCCTGGTCCGGGAAGGGCTGGGGCTCGGCCCCGCATGGTACGGCGCGATGCTCGCCGCCATGGGCATCGGCGCCGTCGCGGGCGGCTTCCTGCTGCCCGCCATCCGCGCCAAGGCGAGCCGCGACACGCTCGTCCTCGCCGCCTGCATCGGCGGCGGCGCCTGCCTCGCCCTGCTCGGCAGCGCGCCGCATGCGGCCGTGGCGCTGCTCGCCATGCTCGGCTTCGGCTTCGCGTGGATTGCCGGCGCGTCCACGCTGCAGGCCTCCGCCCAGCTCGCCGCGCCGGCCTGGGTGCGCGCCCGCGCCATCGGCATCTACCAGCTCACCACCTTCGGGGCGCTGGCCCTCGGCACCGCGCTCGGCGGCTGGGCCGGCGAGGTCTTCGGCCTCGGCCCCGCGCTGGCCGCCTTCGGAGCCGCCTGCGGCCTTGCCGCCCTCGCCGTCCGCCGCCTCTCCATCGAGCCGCCGGCCGCGGCCGCCGAATCCGTCACCCCCATCCCCGCGCCGGAGCCGGCGGACGCCGCCTTCGCCCCCGTTCTCGCCACCTCCCGCGGACGCGTGCTGGAGGTGGTGCGCTACGAGGTGGCCCCTGCGGACCGCGCCGCCTTCCTCCGCGTCATGGGCGAGTGCCGCGGCGTCCGCCTCCGCTCCGGCGCGCTCGGCTGGCGGCTGTGCGAGGACGTCGCCCATCCCGAGCGCTGGGTGGAGCTCTGGGCAGTGGAGAACTGGTCCGACCACCTGCGGGAGGCCGACCGCCTCACTGATGCCGACCGCGCCGCCCTCGCCCGCGCCGCTGCCTTGCATCGCGGCGGCACCCCGCCCGAGGCCGCACGCTACCTCGACGTGGAGCCCTGACCGCCCGGATTTGTCATGGCTGCGGTGCCATCGGGGCATTGGGAAACGGCGCCGCCTGCCCCACGTTGCGGCACGCACAGCAACCGAACGGAGCCGAGCCCCTCATGGCCAAGCCTGCCGCCGAGCCGAAGACGCGCCTCGATCTCGACACCAACGCGAAGAAGACGTCGATCGCGGTGCTCCAGGCCGTGCTGTCCGACAGCATCGACCTCTACAACATGACCCGCCACGCCCATTGGAACGTGAAGGGCCCGCAGTTCCACTCGCTGCACGAGATGTTCGAGACCTTCTACACCGGCCTCGAGAAGGACATCGACGACATCGCGGAGCGCCTGGTCACCGTCGGCGGCATGGCGATGGGTGTCTCGCAGCACGTCCCCGGCGCCACCCGCCTCTCGCCCTACCCGGCCGAGATCCGCCAGGGCACGGAACACCTCCAGGCTCTGCTGGAGCGCTACACCGCGGCCGCCAAGGGCGTGCGCGAGGGCATCGACCAGACCGACGAGGCCGGGGACGCCGACACGGCCGACCTCCTCACCGGCGTCTCGCGCAACCTCGACAAGAACATCTGGATGATGGAAGCGACCGCCGAGCGCTGAGGTCATCCTTCGCGAACGTCCGGTCTCCCCCCTCTCCCCCGAACGGGGGCGTCCGGCGCCAAAGGCGCCGGACTTTCGGGGTGAGGGGAGACATGAAGCGCGGCAACCTCCCTCCTACCCGCCCTCCCGGTAGAACAGCACCCGCGCCCCCGGCCGGAGCTGCGTCAGCAGGTCGAAATCGGCGATGTTGGCGGTGATCGTCACCGCACCGCGCTCCTCCGCCGCCAGCAGGATCGCCGCATCCTGCAGCAGCCGCACATGCGCCCCCTTCGCCATGCCCTGGGTCCGCGCCAGGGTGCCCGCCAGCCGGCCCGCGATATCCCAGGCCGCGCGGCTCGGCGCGACGATCCTTTCCTCCGGCATGCGGGCCAGCATCGCCGCGATCCGCACCCGCGCGTCCGCCGTGCGCGGATCGTCGGGCGAGAGCTTCGCCGCGCCGGCCTGCAGCTCCGCCCGGCAGACCACGCAATGCAGCAGCACGCGGCCCGGCGCCGTCAGCAGCGCCGCGACCGCGGCCGGCAGCCTGCCCTTGCCCGCATCGATGTAGGCGCAGGAATCGAGCAGCACCGGCCGCGGCCCCACCGCGGCGGGGTCGAAGGGCAGCGCCGCGTCCTGCCGCCGCCTGAGCTGCCGCGTCTGCGCCTCCGGCTCAGACATCCACGTCCAGATCGGCCGGCAGCGTCCCCGCCTGCCCGACCAGCCAGGCGCCATAGGTGTCCACACCCGCCAGCAGCGCCAGCCCGGCCGCGACCACCTCGGACGTGTTCTCCGTCCCCAGCCGCCGCGCCGCCGCTTCCAGCAGGGCAGGCTCCACCCTCGCGCCGAGCATGCGGCTGCGCGGGCCGCTGCCGATGCCGGCCCGCGCCAGATGCGCCTCCGCGGCGCGCAGCATCGCGACCAGCCCCGGATCGCCGGTCGTGCTGGCGAGCGCCGGGGCCGGTGCGAAGGGAGCCTGCCCCTCCGCGAAGCCCGGGCCCGAAGCGCCTCCTCGTCGTGCCCCCGCCATCGCCGCCACTCCATGTTCTACATCTTTCCCATCATATGCTCAACATGCTCCATTCCACAAGCCCAATTTTCCAGATTTTTTTCCTTGACTCTTGCCAGACCTTCTTCCTATGGTCCGGGCAGATGTCAGGAGCCACCCATGTCCACCGCCGCCCCCTCCCTCCGCCCCGAAGCCCTCCCCTCCCCGACGCGGGACGCAGCCCGCGCGCAACCGGCAGGACACGCCGCGCGTCAGGCTTCCCCCGACTCGCCGCGCTTCGGTTGTCTCCTCCAGACCCCGCGGCTATCTTGGCCTGGGACACGAGAACACAGCATGAACGACCTGTTCGGCCGCGGCCGCGCCAAGCCGGCCGCCAAGGCCACGCCCAACTACACCCCTGCCGACAACAGCCCTTCCGCGGCTGGCAACGGCTATTCGGCCAAGGACATCGAGGTCCTCGAAGGCCTCGAACCGGTCCGCCGGCGCCCCGGCATGTACATCGGCGGCACCGACGAGAACGCCCTGCACCACCTCGCCGCCGAAATCCTGGACAACGCGATGGACGAGGCGGTGGCCGGCCATGCCGACCGCATCGAGGTGACCCTCGAACCCGACAACTGGCTCACAATCCGAGACAATGGCCGCGGCATCCCGGTGGACCCGCATCCACGCTTCCCGAAGCTCTCCGCCCTGGAGGTCATTCTCACGACCCTCCATAGCGGAGGAAAGTTCTCCGGAAAGGCCTATGACACCTCCGGCGGCCTGCACGGCGTCGGCTCCTCCGTCGTCAATGCCCTGTCCGAGCGGATGGAGGTGGAGGTCGCGCGCGACCGGACCCTGTTCGGCCACGCCTTCGAACGCGGCAAGCCCGTCCAGAAGCTGAAGAACCTCGGCACCATCCACAACCGGCGCGGCACCACCGTCCGCTTCCGGCCGGATCCGCAGATCTTCGGCCGCCTCGCCTTCTCCCCGGCGCGGCTGCACCGGCTCTGCCGCTCGAAGGCCTATCTCTTCCGCGGCGTCGAGATCCGCTGGTCCTGCGACCCGAAGCTCGTCGCCGGCACCGACACGCCCGCCGCCGCCACCCTCCACTTCCCCGGGGGCCTCGCCGACTTCCTCGCCGCCTCGATCGAGGGCCGCGCCACCGTGGTCCCCGCCGCCTGGACCGACGAGGTCACCTTCCCCGACGGCGCCGGCCGCGCCGAATGGGCGCTGACCTGGCTCGAGGGCGGCGAGGGCTTCCTCTCCACCTACGCCAACACCATCCCGACGCCGCAGGGCGGCACGCATGAGGCGGGGCTTCGCGCCGCGCTGGTGAAGGGCCTGCGCGCCTATGGCGAGCTGAAGAAGGAACGCCGCGCCGCGGCGATCACCGCCGAGGACCTGTTCGGCGGCATGGCCGGCATGCTCTCCGTCTTCGTCCGCGACCCGCAATTCCAGGGCCAGACGAAGGACCGCCTCACCTCGCCCGAGGCCGCGCGCCTCGTCGAGGCCGGGCTGCGCGACCACTTCGACCACTGGCTGGCCGGCGACCCCGCCACCGCCGACAACCTCCTCGCCTGGACGGTCGAACGCGCCGAGGAACGCATCCGCCGGCGCGAGCAGAAGGACACGCCGCGCAAGTCGGCCACCCGCAAGCTCCGCCTGCCCGGCAAGCTCGCCGACTGCACGCGCGAGAGCGCCGAAGGCACCGAACTCTTCCTCGTCGAGGGCGACAGCGCCGGCGGCTCCGCCAAGCAGGCGCGCGACCGGGAGACCCAGGCCGTGCTGCCGCTGCGCGGCAAGATCCTCAACGTCGCATCCGCCAGCGCCGACAAGCTCCGCGCCAACCAGGAGCTGCGCGACCTCATCGAGGCGCTGGGCTGCGGCGCCGGCGACCGCTTCGACGCCGCGCGCCTGCGCTACGGCCGGGTCGTCATCATGACCGACGCCGACGTGGACGGCGCGCATATCGCCGCCCTGCTGATGACCTTCTTCTACAAGGAGTTCCCCGAGCTGGTTCGCCAGGGCCGCCTCTTCCTGGCCCAGCCGCCGCTCTACCGCCTGCAGGCCGCCGGCAAGACCGTCTATGCCCGCGACGACGCGGACCGCGAACGCCTGCTGAAGCGCGAGTTCAAGGCCGGCCAGAAGGTCGATGTCAGCCGCTTCAAGGGCCTCGGCGAGATGCCTGCCGCCTCGCTCAAGGAAACGACGATGGACCCGCGGCGCCGCACCCTGCTGAAGGTCGTCATGCCGCCCGAGGAGCGCGCCCGCACGAGCGAGCTGATCGAGGCCCTGATGGGCCGCCGGCCCGAGCTGCGCTTCCGCTTCATCCAGGAGAACGCGGCGAAGCTCGACGAGGAGGCGGTGGACGCCTGACCGCCGTGGCGGGGCGCGGGGCTTGATGCCGCGCCGCCCGGCCCCCTTCTTCCGGCCATGCCGGCGGAGCTGATCGCAAGGGCCGAACGTGCCCCGTTGGGCGAGCGCCATCTCGGCCGCGCGCGCTCCGTGCTCGTCGCCGCCGGCCCGGGAGGCGGCGGCTTCTCCTTCGGCGAGGTCACGGTCGGCTTCGTCTTCCGCAGCCTGGCGCGGCACGAGGCCGCCTATGGCACCGACCGGCGCCGCGACGTGCCCCTCGGCCCCGGCGCGGGCTGGCTGCTTCCCGCCGGCATCGACGGGCGCTGCGCCTGGTCGGGCGACAGCCTCTTCCTCAACCTCCACCTCGACGGCGCGCTGCTCGCCGAGGTCGCGGGCGGCGCCGTGCCGGACTTCGCGCCGCGCTACGGCTTCTCCGATCCCACCGCGCTCGCCATCGCGCTCGATCTGCACGCGGCGGAGGAAGGCGGGCCCGTCGCGGCGACCTGGCGCAGCGCCATGACGCTCGCGCTGGCCGCGCATCTCGTCCGCCACCTCGCCGCGCCGCCGCCGCTGCCCGCCGCGCCCGCGCTCGATGACCCGCGCCTCGCCCGCGTCGCCGAGCGCATCGAGGCCGACCTGACCGGCGAGCTGACGCTGGACGCACTCGCCGGCGTCGCCGGCATGTCGCCCTTCCACTTCGCCCGCGCCTTCCGCGCCGCCACCGGTGCGCCGCCCCACCGCTACGTCATGCGCCGGCGCATCGAGCGCGCGAAGCTGCTGCTGCGCACCACCCGCCTGCCCGTCTCCGACATCGCCTGGCGCGTCGGGTGGGAGAATCCGGCCCACTTCACCGCCGCCTTCCGCAAGGCCGAAGGCGTCACGCCCGGCGCCTTCCGCGCCGGCTGACCCGCGCAGCAGGATTGCGATGGCGGACCGCAAGCCGCGGTCCTGAGCCGGGGCGCCCGCGCCGCTAGCTTCCTTCCCGTCCGCGACCGACGAGAGGAGACCAGCGTCATGACCGAGACCCTCCGCGCCGCCCTGCTCGGCGCCGCCTCCGCCGCCATCCTCGCCGCCTCCGCCGCGGCGGGGGAGATCCGCCCCGTCGCCTTCGAGGCGGCGGGCGAGCGGATCGCCGCCAACCTCTACCTGCCCGCCGGGGCCACGCCCGGCCATCGCCTGCCGGCGGTGGTCGTCACCGGCTCCTGGACCTCGGTGAAGGAGCAGAATCCGGCGCAATACGCGATGCGCCTCGCCGCGCGTGGCTATGCGGTGCTGACGATGGACCATCGCGGCTTCGGCGCCTCAGGCGGCGCGGTGCGCGGCCTTGAGGATCCGGCCGCGAAGGTCGCCGACATCCGGGCCGGCATCGGCTTCCTCGCCTCGCTGCCGATGGTCGACCCGGCCGCGATCCACGGCCTCGGCCTCTGCGCCGGCGGCGGCTACATGGCGCGCGCGGCGGCGGAGGACGGGCGGCTGCGCGCCGTCGCCACCGTCGCCGGCTGGTACACCGACGCCGCGCTCTACCGCGACTTCTTCACCGAGGACGGCTACCGCGCGCTGCGCGCCGCCGGCGAGGACGCCGCGCGCCGCCATCGCGAGAGCGGGGAGGTCGTCTCCCGTCCCGCCGTCTCGGATGGATCGGTTCCCGCGGCGATGCCGGTGCAGGCGGCGGTCGACTACTACGCCGGCCGGGCGCGGCTCGGCGCCTGGGCCGACACCTGGGCCGACATGAGCTACGCCGCGATCCTCGGCTTCGAGACCATCCCCCACGCGCCGCGCATCACGGCGCCCGCGCTGGTGGTGCATGCCGACAACGCCATCAGCCCGGAGGCCGCACGCCGCCACTTCGCCGCGCTCGGCTCGGAACGGAAGGAGCTGCTCTGGCTCGGCGCGGCGACGCAGTTCCAGTTCTACGACGACCCGGAGGTGGTGGGCCGCGCCGCCGCCGCGGTCGGCGACTGGTTCGACGCCGCGCGCTGACCGCACCCCGCACCCGAGGAGACCCGCCATGCGCCCCCTGATGCTCGCCCTCGCCCTGCTCACGGCGCCCGCCGCGAGCCTGCCGACCGCCGCCGGAGCCCAGCCTGCCGTGACCGACACCCGCCCCCTGCCCGCCGCGGGCGATCCCGAGACCGCCCGCGTGCTCTCCGTGGTCGGGTCGATCCCGCTCGCCGTCGATCTCGCGGCCTATGACCTCGCCGAGCGCGCCTTCGCCCCGCGCGTCGTCGTGGACTACACGAGCCTCTGGGGCGGCACGCCGGCGGAGATGGCGGCCGCCGATCTGATGGCCGCCTGGCGCGGCATCGTGCCGGGCTTCGACGCGACCTGGCACGAGCTGTCCGGACTGCGCGCGTCGGTCGCTGGCGACACCGCCACCGCGACGGCGTTTGTCGACGGCCGGCACTGGATCGGCAGCCGCCTCTGGCGCCCGGTCGGGCACTACGACTGGCGGCTCGCGCGGATCGAAGGCCGCTGGCGCGTCACCCACATGACCTTCCGGATGACGCAGGAGACCGGCGACCGGGCGCTCGCCGAGGAGGCGAGGCGGCGCGCCGCCGGGCGCTGAGCCCCCCGGCTGGCGGTGGATCGTCGCCGGCCCGCCCTGCCGCTTTCCGATGCAATCGCGCATCGCATTGCGCGCGCCTTAAGCACGCATTGCGCTCTTGCAATTTTGTCACCGAATTGCGATCTCCCGCCCCGCTGCGGCCAACGACGCCGCACGGGGAGACTGGGAGACAGGTGATGAAGTGGAAGAGCCTCGCCGCGGCCGCCGCGGCGTTCGTGGCCTTCGGCGTGGGCGACGCGCTCGCCGGCCGGGACCTCGACGGGATCAAGCAGCGCGGCACGCTCCGCTGCGGCGTGCAGGGCCCCTCCAACCCCGGCTTCGGCGTGCCCGACAGCCAGGGGCGCTGGTCCGGCTTCAACGTGGAGATCTGCCGCGCGGTGGCGATCACCATCCTCGGCGATCCCAACCGCGTGGAATTCGTGCCCGTCACCACGCAGAGCCGCTTCCCCGCCCTCGCGGCCGGCGAGGTGGACATCCTGTCGAACAACTCGACATGGACGCTGACGCGGGATTCGAACGTCAACCGCTTCAACTTCCCCGCCGTCGTCTTCTATGACGGCCAGGCGGTGATGGTGAACCGCCGCCTCAACGTCACCTCGGCGCGGCAGCTCAACGGCGCGACCGTGTGCGTGCAGCCCGGCACGACGACCGAGCTGAACCTCGCCGACTGGTTCCGCCAGAACAACCTGCGCTTCACCCCCGTCGTGATCGCCGACCTGGACGAGCTGCGGCGCGCCTACGATTCCGGCCGCTGCGACGTCTTCACCAACGACTTCGCCGTGCTCGCCGCGCAGCGCAGCCTCCTGGCGCGCCCCGCCGACCACGTCATCTTGCCCGAGCGCCTGTCGAAGGAACCGCTCTCCCCCGTCGTCCGCCAGGGCGACGAGGAGCTGACGAACATCGTCGCCTGGACGGTGTTCGGCCTGATCGACGCCGAGGAGTTCGGCATCACCGCCGCCAATGTCGAGCAGATGGCCGCTTCCGCCACCGACCCGCGCGTGCGCCGCCTGCTCGGGGTCGAGGGCAACATGGGAGAGAGCCTCGGCGCCGCGCGTCCCGACTACATGCGCCACATCATCCGCACCTTCGGCAACTACGGCGAGATCTTCGAGCGCCACCTGGGCACCGACACGCCGTTGCGGCTGGAGCGTGGCCAGAACGCCATCTGGACCCGCGGCGGCCTGCTCTACGCCCCGCCCGCGCGCTGACCCGCGGCCCCTCGTCCCTCCCTCCCCCGCCTGCGGGGGAGGGCCGGGGTGGGGGGCCTCGCTCGCGCAACCCGCATGAGCACCACCGCCGCCACCCTGCCGCCCGCGCGCGGCCTCATCCTGCTGCCCGGCGGCCGCACGGCGCGCGGCCTGGTGATCCAGGCCGCGCTGCTGGCGGCCGTGCTCGGCCTCGGCTGGTGGTTCTGGTCGAACGCGCAGGCCAACATGGCGGCGCGCGGCCTGCAATTCGGCTTCGGCTTCCTCGACCGCCCCGCCGGCATCCCGATCGGCGAGAGCGTGATCCCCTATTCGCCGTCGGACACCTACCGCCAGGCGCTGACGGTCGGGCTGCTCAACACGCTGCGCGTCGCGCTGCTCGGCATCCTGCTCTGCACCGCGCTCGGCCTCGTCCTCGGTCTCGCGCGCCTCTCCGCGAATCCGCTGCTGCGCGGGCTGGCCGGCGGCTACATCGAGGTGATCCGCAACACCCCGCTCGTGCTCCAGCTCGTCTTCTGGCACGCGGTGGTGCTGCAGCTTCCCTCCGTGCGGCAGGCGCTGAACCCGCTGCCGGGCGTCTTCCTCTCCCAGCGCGGCCTGAAGATCCCGGCGCTGCTGGCCGACCCGGCGCTCTACGCCACCCTCTCGGCCCTCGCCGTCGGCGGCGCCGCCTGGTGGCTGCTGCTGCGGCGGGAGCGTGCGCGGCAGGCCGCCACCGGCCAGCGCCGGCCGACCCTGCTGCCCGGCCTCGCCCTGCTGCTCGGCCTGCCGTGCCTCGTGCTCGCGGCCGGGCACGTGCCGACGGTGGAGGTGCCCCGACTCGCCGGCTTCAACTTCGAGGGCGGGCTCACCCTCTCGCCAGAATTCTTCGCCCTCCTGCTCGGCCTCGTGCTCTACACCTCGGCCTTCGTCGCCGAGATCGTACGCGCCGGCATCGGGGCCGTGCCGCGGGGCCAGTGGGAGGCGGCGCGTGCCCTCGGCCTGCCGCCGGGCCGCATCATGCGCCTGGTCATCCTGCCGCAGGCGCTGCGCGTCATCATCCCGCCGATGACCTCGCAGTACCTGAACCTGACGAAGAACTCCTCGCTCGCCGTCGTGATCGGCTATCCGGATCTCGTCTCCGTGGCCAACACCTCGATCAACCAGACGGGGCAGGCCATCGAGGTGATCGCCATCTTCATGGCGGTGTACCTGCTGATCAGCCTCGTCACCTCGGCGCTGATGAACTGGTACAACGCCCGCGTCGCGCTGCGGGAGCGATGAGGGGATGAGCGCGACCACAATCGCACCGCCCCGCGGCCCGACCCTGCCGGAGCGCATCGTCGGGTTCCTGCGCGGCTGCTTCGCCGGCCCGCTGAACACCGTGCTGACGGCGCTCTGCCTCGCGCTGCTCTGGCTCGCCGTGCCGCCCTTCTGGGACTGGGCGGTGACGCGCGCGACCTGGAGCGGCAACGCGGAGGCGTGCCGCGCCGCCGGCGGCGCCTGCTGGGCCTTCGTGCGGGAGAAGTTCTGGTTCTCCGTCTTCGGCCTCTACCCCTATGAGGAGCGGTGGCGGCCGGCGACGATGCTGCTCGTCCTGGTCGCGATGGTGCTGGCCTCCGCGCAACGGCGGCTCTGGGGGCGCGGACTGCTGATCGCCTGGGCGGTCGCGGCGCCCGCCATGTGGGTCCTGATGCAGGGCGGCGTGTTCGGCCTGCCCTTCGTGCAGACGCGGCAATGGGGCGGGCTGGTGATCACCGGGATCATCGCGGTGTACGGCCTCGCGCTCGGCTACCCGCTTGCCGTCCTGCTGGCGCTCGGGCGGCGCAGCGAGTGGCCGCTGGTCCGCTGGTCCTGCACCGCGGCTATCGAATGCGTGCGCGGCGTGCCCCTGATCTCGCTGCTGTTCATGGCGGCGATCATGCTGCCGCTGTTCATGCCGCAGGGCGTCACGGTGGACCGGCTGGTCCGCGTGCTCGTCGCCTACACGCTGTTCGCCGCGGCCTACATGGCCGAGGTGGTGCGCGGCGGGCTGCAGGCCATGCCGCGGGGCCAGTACGAGGCGGCCGACGCGCTCGGCCTGTCCTACTGGCGCAAGATGCGCCTCGTCATCCTGCCGCAGGCGCTGACGCTGACGATCCCGGCGCAGGTCAACACCTTCATCGGCCTGTTCAAGGACACGACGCTGGTGGTCGTGATCGGCGTGTTCGACTTCTTCACGACGCTCCGCGCCGCGCTCGGCGATCCGAACTGGCTCGGCTTCCCGACCGAGGCCTACCTGTTCGCCGCGGCGGTGTATTTCGCGCTGTGCCTCGCGATGAGCCGCTACTCGCAACGTCTGGAGCGGGAGCTCGGCGCGCCGGCGCGGTGAGGCTTGGCCCGCCGGCCCGGCGGGGCCAGGGCGCATTTTCCGAGTCGCCAGGCGATTCCGCTTGGCTTGAAAATGCTCTAGCCTCCGTGCCTCATGAACACGCTCATCGGCCGGCTCGGCCGCCGCAGCGGCCTGGGCGCAGACCCCGCCGTGCGGGGCCATCTGCTGACCCTCGACGACCTGCGGGCGAACCTGCCCCGCCACGAGCTGGAGGCTGCGATCCGCGCGCGCTGCCAGGCGGTGGCTGTGGATGGCGAGACGATCCTCTGCCGCATCCTCGGGCGCTACAAGTTCTTCGCGGATGGGCGGGACCACGGCCTCTCGCCGCATCTCATCCTCGACGGTTACTGGGAGTACTGGTGCACCGACTTCATGCTCCGGCGCATCCGGCCGGGGCAGGTCGCCTGGGATGTCGGCGCCAATCTCGGCTACTACGCGCTGCTGATGTCGGACCTGGTCGGGCCGGAGGGGCGCGTGCTGGCGCTGGAGCCGAATCCCCGCCTGGCGGATCTCGCGGCGCGCTCTCTCTCGCTGAACGGCTTCTGGCCGCCGCGGGCCGAGGTCCGCCGGCTCGCCGCCTCCGACGAGAGCGGCCGCACCCTGCGCTTCCGCGCCGCGCTCGCGGACCCGAAGAACGGCCGGCTGGTCGCCGGCGCCGCGCCAGCGGAGAGTGGCGACGCCGGCGACGAGCTGGACATCGCGGTGCGGGCGATGCGCCTCGATGACCTGACCGAGGGCGCGGTGGACTTCCTGAAGATCGACGTGGAAGGCGCGGAGGAGGCGGTGTGGCGCGGCATGCAGCGCCTGCTGGACCGCAGCCCGCGCATAACCGTGCTGATGGAGTTCAACGCGCTGCGCTGCCGGGAGCCGGAGGCGACGCTGCGCGACATCGCCGCCCGCTTCCCGCTGCGCGAGCTGCGGCTGGATGCCGCGATCCACGGGGTGCACATCGCCGACATCCTCGGGCGGACCGAGGACACGCTGCTGGTGCTGATGCGGGAGTAGCGCAGCCCGTCAGCCCCGGCCGACCTCCACCCGTGCGCCGTGCCGCGTCTCGGCAGGCAGGCAAAGGGCGGCGATCGCCGGCGCGACCTCGGCGGGCTGCGCGAGCGTGGCGGGATCCTCGCCGGGCATCGCCTGCGCCCGCATCTTCGTCGCCACCACGCCCGGATCGACGAGGTTGACGCGGAGCGGCGTCTTCGCCACCTCCTGCGCCCAGGTCAGCACCAGGTGCTCCATGCCTGCCTTGGTCGCGCCGTACATCCCCCAATAGGCGCGTGGCCGCACGACGCGCCCGGTGGTGACGAACACCGCGCGCCCGGCGTCGGAGGCCCGCAGCGGCGGATCGCAGGAGCGGATCAGCCGCCACGCGGCCGAGAGGTTCACGGCCACCGCCTCGGCCCAGTCGCGCGGCTCGACATGCGCGACCGGCGTGAGCTTGCCGAGCACGCCGGCATTGTGGACCAGCACGTCGAGCCGCCCGAACCGCTCCACGATCGACGGGCCGACGAAATCCAGCTGCTTCTCCGCGTCCTTCTGCAGATCGAGCGGAAGCAGCGTGGCGGAGCGGCCGGTGGCGGCGCGGATCGCGTCGTCGGTCTCCCCGAGGCCCCCCTGGGTGCGCGCGACCAGGACCGGATGCGCGCCGAGCCGCGCCAGCTCCACCGCCAGCGCCGCGCCGATGCCGCGCGACGCGCCGGTGACGAGCGCGACGCGGTCCTGCAGGGGAGGCGGGCTCACGAATTCGCCGCCTGGAGGAGGGAGACGGGCCGGTCCGAATTGTCCTGCGCGTCGGTCAGCGGGATCGCGTAGTCCCCGGTAAAGCAGGCGTCGCAGTAGCCGGGACTCGCCGGGTCGCGCCCCGTCCGGCCGAGGGCGCGGTAGAGCCCGTCGAGGGAGATGAAGGCGAGACTGTCGGCGCCAATGATGCGCGCCATCTCCTCCACGTCGTGCTTCGCGGCGAGCAGCTTGCCGCGTTCCGGCGTGTCGATCCCGTAGAAGCAGGAATGGGTGGTGGGCGGGGAGGAGATGCGCATGTGCACCTCCGCCGCGCCGGCGGCGCGCACCATCTCCACGATCTTGCGGCTGGTGGTGCCGCGCACGATCGAATCATCCACCAGCACCACGCGCCGGCCGGCGAGGATGGAGCGGTTGGCGCTGTGCTTCAGCTTCACGCCGAGGTGGCGGATCTGGTCCGTCGGCTCGATGAAGGTGCGGCCGACATAGTGGTTGCGGATGATGCCGAGCTCGTAGGGCAGCCGGGCCTCGGCCGCATAGCCCATGGCGGCGGGCACGCCGGAATCGGGCACCGGCACGACGACATCGGCGGCCACCCCGCTCTCCCGCGCCAGCTCGGCGCCGATGCGCTTGCGCGTGTCGTAGACCGGCGTGCCCTCGACGACGGAGTCCGGCCGGGCGAAGTAGATGTACTCGAAGATGCAGAAGCGGGATGGCGCCCCCGCGAAGGGCTTCAGGCTGCGCAGGCCGGCATCGTCGACGATGACGATCTCGCCCGGCTCGACGTCGCGCACGAACTCGGCGCCGACGATGTCGAGGGCGCAGGTCTCGGAGGCGAGGACGAATCCGCCGGCGGCGAGGCGGCCGATCACCAGCGGGCGGACGCCCATGGGGTCCCGCGCGCCGACCAGGCCGCCATTGTGCAGGGCGATGAGGCTGTAGGCGCCCTGCACCTGCTTCAGCGCGTCGATCAGCCGGTCCGTCACGGTGGAATAGAGGCTGATGGCGATGAGGTGGACGAAGACCTCGCTGTCGGTGGTGGACTGGAACAGGCAGCCGCGCCGCACCAGGGCGCGCTTCAGCACGTTGGCGTTGGTCAGGTTGCCGTTGTGCGCGACGGCGAGGCCGCCGAACTCGAAATCCGCGTAGAGCGGCTGGACGTTGCGCAACGCCGTCTCGCCGGTGGTGGCGTAGCGGTTGTGGCCGAGCGCGGCGCGGCCGGGCAGGCCGGCGATCACCGCGGCGTCGCCGAAATTGTCGCCGACCAGTCCGCGCCCCTTGTGCGCGTGGGAGATGCCGGACGCCTCCATCGCGACGATCCCGGCCGCCTCCTGCCCGCGGTGCTGGAGGGCGTGCAGGCCGAGCGCGGTCAGCGCCGCGGCGTCGGCGCTGCCCCACACGCCGACCACGCCGCACTCCTCATGCGGGTGGTCGTCGTCCTCCCCCCAGCGATCGGCCGCGATGTCGTCCATGGGTGGTCTTTCAGGCTCGGCTGCGCGCCGGCGGGCGGAGCAGTTGGTCCATGGCAGGATCGGCGCCGCCGGCGCCTTCCGGCAGCAACGGGCGGAAATCGGCCGGCAGGCGCGCCACCAGCCAGGCGGCGGCGCCCGCGGTGGGCGGCAGTGCCCGGGCCTGCCGGACCGGCTCCGGCCATTGCCGCACGTCGGGCAGCACCAGCCCGCCCACGATATAGGCGAGCACGACGATGAACGCACCCCGGGCGAGGCCGAAGACCATGCCGAGCGCGCGATCCACGCCACCGAGCGCCGAGCGCTGCACCTTGGCGGCGATCCAGGCGATGAAGACCTTCAGCACGATCAACACCACCAGGAACACCGCGCCGACGGCGATGCCGGTGGCGAGCCAGGTGGGCTGCACATGGGGGCCCACCATCGGGCGCACGGTGGGCTCCGCGAGCACGGCGAGCACGACCGCGCCGACCCAGGCGCCGACGCCCAGGACCTCCCGCACCAGCCCACGGAAATAGGCGAGCGCCGCCGAGACCAGCAGCACCGCCAGCACCACACCATCGACCCAGGTCATCGTGCCGGCGGTATAGCGGGCGGGAGGTGGGGTGTCATCTCGCCACAACCCCAGGTCCCTTGGAGACCGGAAGCGGGGCATGGCAATCTTCACCGGTCTAGGGGAGGCAGCCATGCGAGCACGCCGCCGTCCGAGCCTGTCCGCCCTGGCCGCAATCCTGGCCCTGTGCATGCCCGCCGGCGCGGAGACCGTCTCGCTTCGGCCGGCAGGGGACCTCGTCGAGGAGTTGACGGAACGGCCCCGCACGGTCGGCCTGCTGCTCGCCGGGCTGCATCTCGGCGCGGCGCGGGGCAGCTTCCGCCCCGACGACATCAGGCTCGTGGTGCCCGAGCAGCTGCGGGGACGGCCGATCTGCCTTCGCCTCGCCAGCCGCGACGGGCGTTACCGCGCGCTGGTCCCCTATGTCGTGGCGCCGGACGCCATCGCCTTGCCGCGGCTGGATTTTCCGAGCGAACACGCCCGCCAGCTGGCGCGGATCAGCGCCGAGGACGTCGCCGCCCGCATCATCGCTTCCGCGCATTGCGACGAGGGCGCGACGGGGCAGGTGGTCGCTGCGACCATCCGCGGCAGCGAGCCTCGCGCCGGCGCGCCCGGCAGCCTGACCGTGCTCGTGAATGCCAGCGACGCCCGGGTCAGCGTTCTGCTGGCGGATGGCGCCGGCGCCCCGCTTTCGTCCGTCAGCCCCTGCGCTCCCATCCGCGAGGGGGTGACCGTGGTCTTCACGCTGCGCTGCAACCTGCCCTTGCCCGCTGCCTTCCCGGGCGGCGAGGCCCAGCTGCATCTTCTGATCGTGGACCTGACCGAGGGGCGCTCGCGGCGGAGCTTCCCCGTCCTGCTGCCACCCGCCGCGGGCCAGTGACCCCCGAAGGTCTCTACGGCATGGCGCGTGCGTGGTTCCGGCCCAGCCCGGACCGGGCCAGGGCCTGGCGGCTGGTCGTTGTGCTGCTGTGCGCGGCAGGCCTGTTCAGCCTGCTCGTTGCCTCCATCCCGCCGCCCGAACTGCGCTCGACCCTGGCAGGTACGTCGGAACGGCTGGACGTGCTGCCATCCATACCCGACCACGCGGCGATCCGCGTGGGCAAGCTTCTCGCCGAGTCCGACGACGAGGCGACCGAGGGGCGCTGCGTCGCCGGCTTGCTGACGCCCGCCGCGGGCACGCGGATCACGCTGCACCGCGAAGGCACCGAGCCGCTCGTCATCCGGCTGGATCATGCGCGTGCGCCCGACAGCAACGCCCCAGTTGCCTTCCTCGACACCGGCGATGGCCGCCGCAACGTGCTCACCGGCGGGCATAGGTTGCGCTACTCTGACCAGTGTCCCGGCAACGCGGTCACGCGCCTTGCGCTGCAGGGCGACGTCGAATTCGGGCGGGAGATCCGGCCGGCCAGTCCGACTGCGGAAGCCGGCGTCGGCCAGCTGCGGGAGGCATCGCTCACGGTGTTCGCCCACGCAGTCGACGAATTCCTGGGCTTCATCCGTCTTCCGCCGACACTCTACCAGGTCCTGGCATGGCAGCTCCCCGCCGGCTCCCGCATCCGCGCGGAAACGGCAGATTTCCGCCGCAAACCCGTGTGGTGGGGGCTGGTGCGGGTGGAAAAGGACAAGCCCGGCCTTTCCTTCCATGCAACGACCAGCGCGCAGCGGCTGGTCGTCCTGCTGCCCGGCGCCGATCCGCGACGGACGGTGGTGCAGCTCGGCAGCTTCCGCCGGCTTGCCGAGGATCCCAACCTGCTGATCACCATCTCGCTGATCAGCTTCGCCGCGCCGTTGATCGCGGCGCCGCTCCTCGGCTGGCTTCGGCGTCTGGTGAGGCGCCTCCGCGCGGGCGACGCGGACGCGCCGCCAGACCGCCTGCGCGGCGGCAGCCTGGCGCTGCTGCTCCTCCTCGCTTCGCCGGCCGCGGCGGAACCTGTCCGGCTGCGGGTCGGCGGCGATGCCAGCGGCCAGGGCTGGATGTTCACCGATGCGTCCGGCATCTGCCGGATCGTGACCGCCGCGCATGTGCTGGAACGCGACGGGCGGCTGCTGCTGCCGAGCGTGACCGACCGCACCGGCAGCGAGCTTGCGGTGTCGGAGCCCTTGCAGCCCGATCGCGACGTGGATGTCGCCTTCCTGATCGCCCGCCCGGCGCGGCCCTGCGCCAGCGGGGGGTTGCACGAGGCAACGGTGGATTCGCGGCTGGCGGCGAGCCCGCAGGCGTTCCTGGAGTTCCTGGGCGAGCGCAGCGGCGGCACCCTCCCCCTGCTGCGGCGTGCCCGCGCCATGGACGAGGATGGCGGGCGCATCGCGGTGTTCGACCGGGGCTCGGCGGATTTCTCGATCGCCCAGGGCATGAGCGGGGGCATGGTCGTCGACCGCGAGACACGGCCGCTCGCGGTCATCATCGGCACCGACCCCGAGGCGAACCGCGCGCGCGGCGTGCGGGTGGACGTGGCGGCGGCGCTGCTGCGCGGCGCGACGACGCCACGTCAGGCGGCGGCGCTGCGCTGGTCGGTGCAGCATGGCCGTTCGGCCGATCCGCAGCGCGGTCCCGACCAGCTTGCGGAGGGCGGCGCCGGCTGGGTCGTCGTGCCGGATCGCGGCTTCGTGGTGGTCACGGTGATGCCGACGGAACCTCTGCGCCTGGATGGCGTGCTGCTGCGCGTGGAGGAGGATGCGCGCGGACGGATCGGCACCGTGCAACTGTTCGGCAGCGCGGATGCGCGGCAGCCCGCGGCAAGCTGGCCGGCGCTGGCCGCATGCGCCTTTCCGCCCGGCTCGGGCGTGCTGGCCTGCGATTTCGCGCCGCGCCGCGTCGCCGCGATCCGCCTGCAACTGCGCGTCGAGGCCCCGCAGGCGACGCTCGGCGGCCTGGCCCTGCTCGCGCGCTGATCAGAACATCGGCGCGACCAGCCGCAGGGGGCCGGTGAAGTCCGCATGGACACAGGCCAGCGTGCCGGTGATCGTCGCCTCCTGCGTCGGGCGCAGGTCGAAGTCGCAGGCAAATGTTGCGCCCCACCACGGCCGCGTACGGAAGGTGATGCGGTCGCCGCGCACCGCATAGGTCGTCACGTGACGATCATCGGTGCCGGCGACGCTTCCCACCCGGCCGACCGCATCGCGCAGCGACGCTTCGGCGAACCAGAGCTTCACGCGGAATTGCTGCTGGCCGAGCGTGGCCAGGTAGCGGAACGGGGCACGGATGCTGGCCAGGCCCTGCGGCGCGACACGCGCCTGATCGACCATCGCCTGCTCGTCGCGCGAAAGCTCGACCTCCAGCTCCAGCTGGCGGGTGACGCCGACATAGCCGCGCATCGCCAATCCGCGCAGCACCGGATCGTCGCTGGCCACCAGCGTGCGGATGGCGATGTTGATCTTCTGGACGTCGCCCTCCTGCATGATCCGCTCAAAGTGGGCGATGTTGAGCTCGCGATCGGGCGAGGTGACGCTCGCGACCACATCGCGCAGCGCCGCCGCCCGCTGGTCGACGCTCGAGGCGGAGCCCGAAGGCCGCTGCTGCGCCAGGGAAGGCCACGCCAAGCAGGCGACCAGGATGGCCAGCGCGAAGGAGGCGCGGTGCGGCATCGGCTTGCTCCCTGTCTTCCTGCAGGGCGAAGCCTACAGCATCGCTTCCGCCGGGCAACGCGCGCCGTCAGCGCGCCGCAGCGGCCTTGGGACGCGGCGCGAACTCCGCCACGAGGTCGGCCAGATGCCCGGCCTCCTTCAGCGTCAACCCCGGCACCGCCGCCGGCGGGGCGTTGCCGCGGGCGGCGCGGCGGGGCACGGTGGCGGCGCCGAAGCCGAGCTTCTTCGCCTCCCGCAGCCGCGTCTCGGCCTGCGAGACCTGGCGCACCTCGCCGGAGAGGCCGACCTCGCCGAAATAGACCGTCTCGGGGTCGGTGGGCCGGTCCGTCGCCGCGCTGACGAGGGCGGCGGCGACGGCGAGGTCGGCCGCCGGCTCGGCGATGCGCAGGCCGCCGGCGACGTTGAGGTAGACGTCGTTCATGCCGATGCCCATGGCGCAGCGCGTCTCCAGCACCGCCAGCAGCATCGCCAGCCGGCCGGAATCCCAGCCCACCACCTGCCGCCGCGGCGTGCCGCCGGCGCTTGGCGAGAGGAGGCACTGCACCTCGACCAGCACGGGGCGCGTGCCCTCGATGCCGGCGAAGACGGCGCTGCCGGAGACGTTGCCGCGCCGTTCGGCGAGGAAGAGGGCGGACGGGTTCGGCACTTCGACGAGGCCGCGCTCCGTCATCTCGAACACGCCGATCTCGTCGGTGGCGCCGTAGCGGTTCTTGACCGCGCGAAGGATGCGGAACTGGTGGCCGCGGTCGCCTTCGAAGTAGAGCGTCGCGTCCACCATGTGCTCCAGCACGCGCGGGCCGGCGAGCGTGCCCTCCTTCGTCACGTGGCCGACCAGGACGAGGGCGAAGCCGCGGGTCTTGGCGAGGCGGATCAGCTCGGCCGCGCAGGCGCGCACCTGGCTGACCGTGCCGGGGGCGGAATCGAGCGCGTCGAGCCAGACGGTCTGGATGGAGTCCATGACGACGAGGGCAGCCTCGGACTCGCCTTCCAGGCTCGTCGCGATGTCGCGCAGGCCGGTTGCGGCGGCGAGGCCCATCGGGCTGTCGGACAGGCCGAGGCGCGCGGCGCGCAGCCGCACCTGCTCCACCGCTTCCTCGCCGCTGACGTAGAGCACGCGCCGCCCGGCGGCCGCCACGCGCGCCGCGGCCTGGAGCAGGATGGTGGACTTGCCGATGCCGGGGTCGCCGCCCACCAGCACGGCGGAGCCGGGGACGAAGCCGCCGCCCAGCACCCTGTCGAGCTCGGCCATGCCGGCTTCCATGCGCGGCGGCGGCGGGGCGCTGCCGCGCAGCCCGACGAATTCGAGGCGGCGGCCGCCGCCGGCTTTCGCCGCGGGGCCGGGGCCGCGGGATTCGGGCAGCTCCTCGACGAGGGTGTTCCACTCGCCGCAGGCGTCGCAGCGGCCCTGCCACTTGGGATGCGGCGCGCCGCAGGCCTGGCAGACGAAGCGGGTGCGGTCCTTGGCCAAGCGACGCGGTCCTTCACGGGACGAAAGGGGAACGCGGCATAGATAGTGCAGCGGGGCAGGCGGTAGAAGCGGCATCTGCCGCCGGCCGGAGACACACACGAAACCTCTTTCGGCCGGGCGCCGACATCGCGCCGAAACCTCGCCCCCTCATCCTCCGGCCGCGGCAAGGAGGCGTGCGATGACGGGCCCGCAGCTCCGCTACGGATGGGTGGTGGTCGGCGCGGTGGCGACGATTCTGGCGCTCGCGATGGGCCAGCTCGTCAACGGGCTGTCGGTGTTCTTCGTCCCGCTGGAAGCGGAGTTCGGCTGGCCGCGCGGGCCGGTGGCGCTGATCAACTCGGCCGGCCTCGCGGGGCTGGCGCTGGGCGGGGTGGCGATGGGCGCGGTCGCCGACCGCACGGCGATCCGCCATGTGGCGCTGGCCGGAACCGTCGCGGTCGGCGCCTGCGTGACGCTCGCCGCGGGGGCGGACCGGCTGTGGCAGTTCTACCTGCTGTTCTTCCTCGGCGGCGTCTTCGGCGCGGCGCTCTTCGCGCCGCTGATCGCGCTCGTCGGAAGCTGGTTCCCGGCGGGCGCCGGGCTCGCCATCGGCATCGCGGCCGGCGGCCAGGCGCTGGGCCAGGGGGCGGTGCCCTTCCTCGGCGCCTTCCTCATCGAGGCGCTGGGCTGGCGGGGCGCCTTCCTCGCGCTCGGCCTCCTGTCGCTGGCGGTGATGGTGCCCCTCGCGCTGCTGGTGCGGGAGCCGCCCCGGCCGGCCGGCGGCGCCCGCATCCCCGCCGAGGCGCGGCCGCCGCTGCCGCCGGCCGTGGTCGTGCCCTGGCTGAGCGCGGCGGTGATCCTCTGCTGCGCCTGCATGTCGGTGCCGCTGATGCATCTGGTGCCGCTGATCCAGGGGCTCTGCATCTCCGGGACGGATGCGTCGGGCGTGCTGTTCGCGATGCTCGTCGCGGCGATCGTCGGGCGCGTCGCCTTCGGCAGGCTGGCCGACATGATCGGGCCGATCCCGGCCTACATGACCGCCTCCTCCTGGCAGGCCGCCGCGGTCTTCGCCTTCACGCGGATCGGCGACCTGGGGGGCTTCTACCTCTTCGCCCCGCTCTACGGCTTCGGCTATGCCGGGGTGATGACCACGCTGCTGGTCACGGCGCGGGTGCTGACGCCGGCATCCCGGCGCGCGACGCTGATGGGCGTGATCATCGCCTTCGCCTGGCTCGGCCACGGCATCGGCGGGTTCCAGGCCGGCTACCTGTTCGACGTGACGGGGTCCTACACGGCGGGCTTCGCCACCGCGGCGGCGGCGGGCTTCGCCAACCTGCTGCTGGTCGGCGGTCTGTTCGTGGCGGTGCGGTGGCGCCGCGCGGCGGCCCTCCGCGCCTGAGAGGAGGCGGATCAGATCGGCCCGCTCACCTCCGGCCGGGGATCGCCCGACCAGCTCAGCCGCCAGACCGCACCCTGGGCCGGCGATTGCACGGCATGCGGCCAGAGGGCGACGAGGCAGGTGCCGCCCGGGTCGCGCACGGAGGGATAGACGATGCCGTTGTGCCCCGCGGCCATCACCGCCGCGGCGAGCGTGTTGCCGGCCGGATAGCCGATGGCCGGGTCCGGGTGCAGGCAGTCCGGCACCGGCGCCGCGCCGCGCAGGTCGAGGAAGGCGCCTGCGAAGGCGGCGTGCATCTCGGCATACTCGACGACGGCCTGGAACGCGCCGGCCTCGGCCAAGTGGCCGGTCATGTGGAAGGCCACCTCGGCCAGCGCCGTCCGCACCTCCATCGCCGCATACCAGGCGCCGCGCTCCGGCCCGTTGAAGCGGTTCAGGCCGCGCGGGCGGGCATAGGCGAAGGCGGCGTTGACGAAGGCGGCATGCGGCACCCGCGCCACCAGATCCTCGGGCGGCAGGCCCGGCCGCAGGCCCGATGCCGCGCCGAGGCGCGCGCTCGTCATCCCCTCCAGCCGGGCGAGCAGCGCCAGCTCCTCCTCCGTGTCGGCCAGCGCGCGCAGCACGGCGTCGCGCAGGCGCGCGGTGGAGACGAGCCGCACGGTGCGGGGCAGCGCCTCGATGCGAAGGGGAAAGCCGGCGAGGCCGCCGGTCACAGGCCGCCGCGCATCGCGTCCACGTGGCGGCGGGCCTCGATCATGTGCGGGATGCCGCCGGCGATCATGGCGGCGACCGGGCTGGCTCCGCCGAAGAGGGGGTTGCGGTTCGGCAGCCCCGGCCAGCGATCGGCCATCGCATCGGCGAAGAGGAGGTGCAGGCCCTTGTAGAGGCCGGTCAGCGCCGAGGCGCGGGTGAGCTGGTCCTGCGAGAGATGTCCCGCCCAGCGTCCCGCGCGCATCCGGTCCCAGGTGGCGGGGGAGACGCCGAGCAGCGCGGCGGCCTGCTCGCCCGTCAGGCCCCAGGCGGCGGCAATGCGCCCGAGCGCCTTGACCGCCACGGCGGACAGGGCGGGGTCGTTCTCCGGAGCGGGTGGGGAAGCGAGGGCGAGCTGGGACATGACGGCATCTCCTGACGCCTAAGATGGCATCAGGAGATCCGATGCGCACTCACGAATGCGTGAGTGAAGCTACCGACGCAGCTCCATCTGGATCGGCCCCTCGCGCTCGCCGCGGGCGAACTGGTCCACCATCGGGTTGCCGGTCTGCCCGAGCGTGGCGGCCGCGCCGCGCCAGACGATCCGGCCCCTGTGGATCATCGCCGCGTCGTCGCCGATCCGCCGGGCGCTCGCCATGTCATGCGTGATGCTGACGGCGGTGGCGCCGAGGCGCTTCACCACGTCGACGATCAGCCCGTCGATCACCGCGCCCATGATCGGGTCGAGGCCGGTGGTCGGCTCGTCGAAGAAGATGATGTCGGGCTCCGCCGCGATCGCGCGGGCGAGGCCGACGCGCTTCTGCATGCCGCCCGAAAGCTCGGCGGGCGAGAGGTCGCCGACGCTTGGCGCCAGGCCGACCAGGGCGAGCACCTCGGCCGCCTTGTCCCGCGCCGCATGGCGCGTGATGCGGCGCTGGGCGAGGAGCTTGAAGCAGACATTCTCCCAGACCGGCAGGCTGTCGAACAGCGCGCCGTTCTGGAAGAGCATGCCGATGCGGTCGTTCACCGCCGCGCGCTCCGATCGGCCCATGGCGCCGAGGTCGCGCCCGTCGATCTCGACGGTGCCGCCATCCGGCGTGATCAGGCCGAGGATGCATTTCAGCGTCACCGACTTGCCGGAGCCCGAGCCGCCGAGGATCACCATCGAATGGCCGGCGCGGATGTCGAGGTCGACGCCGTCCAGCACCACCTTCGTCCCGAAGGCCTTGCGCAGGCCGCGCAGCCGGATCTTCGGCGGGACGGGCTCCGTCATCGGCTGAAGAAGATCGCCGTCAGGATGTAGTCCGTCGCGAGGATCAGGATGGAGGAGCTGACCACCGCCGAGGTGGTCGCCCGCCCCACGCCCTGCGCGCCGCCGCCGGAGGTGTAGCCGCACCAGCAGCCCATCAGCGTGACGACGAAGCCGAACACCGCCGCCTTGATGAGGCCCGAGATCACGTCCCAGGCCTGGAGGAAGTCGAAGGTCGCCTTCAGGTAGGCGCCGGAGGAGAAGCCGAGCTGCTGGGTGCCAATCAGCCAGCCGCCCATGACGCCGAGCGTGTCCGCCACCACCACGAGCAGCGGCAGCGCCGCCGTGCCTGCGAGCAGCCGCGGCGTGACGAGGTACTTCATCGGGTTCGTCGAGAGCGTGGCGAGCGCGTCGATCTGGTCGGTCACGCGCATCGTGCCGATCTCGGCGGCGAAGGCGGCGCCGATGCGGCCCGCGACCATCAGCCCGGCCAGCACCGGCCCCAGTTCCCGCGTGATGGACAGCACGACGACGTTCGCCACCGCGCCCTCGGCGTTGAAGCGGGCGAAGCCGGTGTAGGATTGCAGCGCCAGCACCATGCCGGTGAACACCGCGGTCAGCGCGACCACGGGCAGCGAGAACCACGCGATCTCGATGAAGGCGCGGAGGAAGAGCCGGCCGTGGAACGGGGGGCGGACGAGGTGGGACAGCGCCTCGGCCGCGAACAGCGCCACGGCGCCGGCGCCGCGCAGCACGCCGATGGCGCCGCGGCCGAGCGCCGCGGTCAGGTCAAGCGCGCGGTCCAACGCCTCAGCCGCCCTCATAGGCGCGGCGGTAGCGCCGGCCGAGCGAGGTCAGCACCTCGTAGCCGATGGTGCCGCAGCGCGCGGCCACGTCATCGGGCGTGTTGCCCGCGCCGCCGATCAGGAGGATGCGGTCGCCGGGGCTTGTCTGGGGCAGGTCGGTCACGTCGAAGGTGGTCAGATCCATCGAGACACGGCCGGCGAGCGGCACGAAGCTGCCATGCAGCCACCCGCCCGACCGGCCCGAAAGCGCGCGAAGGTAGCCATCGGCATACCCCGCGGCAACGGTGGCGATCCGCCGCGGTTCCGCGGCGCGCCAGCCTGCCCCATAGCCCACCGTGTCGCCGGCCGCCACCTCCCTCACCTGCAGCACCTCGGCCTCCAGCGTCACGGCCTGCCGCATCGGGTTGGGGGCGCCGGGCGTGGGATTGATGCCGTAGAGGGCGCAGCCCGGCCGCGCGAGGTCCGAGCGGAAGCCCGTGCCGAGGAAGAGGCCGGAGGAATTGGCGAAGCTCCGCGCCACGCCCGGCGCGACGCGGGCGGCGGCTTCCGCGAAGCGGGCGCGCTGGCGGGCGTTCAGCGCGTGCTCCGGCTCGTCGGCGCAGGCCAGATGGGTCATCACGAAGCGCAGGCCGATGCCGTCGCGCAGCGAGGGGTCGGCGGCGAGCGTCGCGGCTTCCCCCGCATCGAGGCCGAGACGGTTCATCCCGGTGTCGAGGTGCAGCAGCGCCGCACGCCCGCGGCCGCGCCACGCGGCGACGTCGCCGAGGTGGTTCAGCACCGGCGTCAGCGCCGCGTCCTCATCCGCGCCGGGCCGGAAGCCGTTGAGCACGGCGATGTCGGGGCCCGGGCCGAGCGCGGCGCGCAGCGCCATTCCCTCCGACAGGTGGGCGACGAAGAAGGCGCGGCAGCCCGCTTCGCGCAGCGCGCGGGCGACCGGCGCGGCGCCGAGGCCGTAGGCGTCGGCCTTCACCACGCCGGCGCAGGGTGCGCCGTGGCGGGCGACGAGGTCGCGCCAATTGGCGGCGATCGCGCCGAGATCGACCCGGAGAACACCCTGTCCGGGCGCGGTCATCGCCGGCGAGGCCCCCGCCCCCGTCCGGCGCCTTCGGCGTCGGACCCCCCGCTCCGCAGCGGAGGGAGGGGGGCATGCCGGAGCGACCGATCCGCGAGGCCCTGGCTCACCTAGTCCCCGTAGCCGCCATGCACGGTGTCGAGGTCGCCGAAGCGGGTGAACTCGCTCTCGAAGAACAGCTTGATCGTGCCGGTGGGGCCGTGGCGCTGCTTGGCGATGATCAGCTCCGCCTTGTTGTGCGCCTCCTCCATGTCCTTCTGCCACTTGTCCACGGCGTCCTGGAACTTGTCCGCGTTGTCGTAGGTGAGCTCCTTCGGCTGGCGCTGCGCGAGGTAGTACTCGTCGCGGTAGATGAACATCACCATGTCCGCATCCTGCTCGATGGAGCCGGATTCGCGCAGGTCCGAGAGCTGCGGCCGCTTGTCCTCCCGCGATTCCACCTGGCGGGAGAGCTGGGACAGCGCGATCACCGGCACCGCCAGCTCCTTCGCGATCGCCTTGAGGCCCTGGGTGATCATGCTGATCTCCAGCACCCGGCTCTCCGGCTTCGTGCCCGCCGCGGGACGCATGAGCTGGAGGTAGTCCACCACGACGAGGTCGAGGCCCTTGGTGCGCTGCAGCCGCCGGCAGCGGGTGCGCAGCGCGCTGATGGTGATGGCCGGCGTGTCGTCGATGAACAGCGGAAGCTGCTGCAGCTCGCGGCTCACCTCGACGAAGCGGTCGAAGTCGCGCTGCACGATGTCGCCGCGGCGGATCCGGTCACCGGAGATCCGGCTCTCCTCCGCCAGCAGGCGGGTGGCGAGCTGGTCGCAGCTCATCTCGAGGGAGAAGATCGCGACGCCGCCGCGCGGCACCGCGTTCGGATCGGCCTCCCGCGCCTTGCGCAGCACGGCGCGTGCCGCGCCGAAGGCGATCTTCGTGGCGAGCGCGGTCTTGCCCATGCCGGGGCGGCCGGCGAGGATCAGCAGGTCCGACCTGTGCAGCCCGCCCGTCTTCGCATCGAGGTCGCGCAGCCCGGATGAGAGGCCGGAGACGCCGCCGGGGTTGGAGAAGGCGGCCGCCGCGTGCCCCACCGCGGTGGCGAGCGCCTTCTCGAAGGGCACGAAGCCGCCATCGGCGCCGTTGTCGCGCGACAGGTCGAACAGCGCCTGCTCCGCGCTCTCCATCTGGCCGCGGCCGTCGAGCTCCGGCTCCGCGCCGAAGGCGCGGTTCACCATCGTCTCGCCGAGGTCGAGGAGCTGCCGCCGCAGCCAGGCGTCGTGCACCACGCGGCCGTATTCGCCGGCGTTGATCACGCCGACCATCGCCGAGAGGAGCTGCGCGAGATAGGCCGGCCCGCCCACCTCGTCGAGCGTGCCGTTGTGCTCGAACTCGGCGCGCAGCGTCACCGCGTCGGCAAGCTGCCCGGCCTCCACCCGCCGCTGGATGGCGGCGAAGATGCGGCCATGGATCGCGTCGGCGAAATGCGCGGGCGCGAGGAACTCGCCCACCCGCTCATAGGCCTTGTTGTTCGCCAGCAGCGCGCCGAGCAGCGCCTGCTCGGCTTCCAGGTTCGCCGGAGGAAGCCGCTGCGACAGGCCGAGCAGCCCGCCTCCCAGCCCGCCCTCCCCGTCGAATCCGCCCCGCCCCGGTCCGAAGGTGTTCATCGGCCCATTCTAGACCACGCGCCGAGTCGCGCGCCTCCCCCCCTCGCCTGGGGATTGGTGTGGAAAACGGGGAGTGTCGCCGCCGCGCCGCAGCGGGATGTCACCGCCGCGGCGGCGTCCTGACGAGTGTCAACGGCCGGCATGGGCGTCAGCGATGCGGCAGGGATCCTCCCATCTCGTGGTCCTCGCGCCGCGCGTCCTCGCTGTCGGCGGGTGCCGGAAGGCCGCGCTCGGCCTCGAACATCCAGTCGCGCGTGATCGGCAGCGCATCCACCCGCCGCGCGAGCTGCACCTGCCAGTTCATGTGGCCGCCGTGCCGGAAGGTCGCCTCGCAGCCCGCGAGGTAGAACTCGAACATGCGGCAGAAGCGCTCGTCGTAGAGGGCCTGGATCGCGTCGCGGTTCGCCGCGAAGCGGCGGCGCCACTCGCGGATCGTCAGCGCGTAGTGCAGGCGCAGGATCTCGACATCGGTGATCCAGAGCCCGGCGCGCTCCACCGCGGGCACCACCTCGGACAAAGCGGGGGAATAGCCGCCGGGGAAGATGTACTTCGCCAGCCACGGGTTGGTGGTGCCCGGCCCGTCGCTGCGGCCGATCGCGTGCACCAGGGCGACGCCGTCCGGCTTCAGCGCGTCCCGCACCGTGCGGAAGAAGCGCGCATAGCCGCCCACGCCGACATGCTCGAACATGCCGACCGAGACGACGCGGTCCACCGGGCGGCGCCAGGCGCGGTAGTCCATCAGCTCGAACCGCACGCGATCGGCGAGGCCGGCTTCCTCGGCGCGCCGCCGCGCCTCGGCGAGCTGCTCGGCGCTCAGCGTGATACCGGTGACGCGGGCGCCATGGTCGCGCGCCAGCGTCAGCGCCAACCCGCCCCAGCCGCAGCCGATGTCGAGCACCTCCAGCCCCGGCCGGTCGAGCAGGAGCTTCGCCGCGATGTGCCGCTTCTTCGCCGCCTGCGCCTGTTCCAGCGTCTCGGCGCCGGTCCGGAAGTAGGCGCAGGAATACTGGCGGTCGCGGTCGAGAAAGAGGGAATAGAGCCGGCCGTTCAGGTCGTAGTGGTGCGCGACGTTCTTCCGCGCGCGGGGGGCGGGGTTGAGCTGGTCCAGCCGCCGCCTTGCCCAGCGCCACCAGCCGAGCACCGCCTCCGCCGGGTGGGCGCCGCCCTCCATCTGGTTGCGCACGACGAGGTCGAGGACCGCGCCGATGTCGCCGCCCGCGGGCTCCACCGCGCCGTCCATGTAGAGCTCGCCGAAGGCGAGGCCGGGATTGGCGAGCAGCCGCCGCACCGCGCGGTCGTCACGCAGCCGGAAGCCGGCCGCCGGGGCGCCGCCGTCGCCGTAGTCCCGCGCCGTTCCGTCCGGGTAGCGGACGGTGAGGCGCCCGACGCGGATGAAGCGGGACAGCGCGGCGTGCAGCGCGGATTGCAGCATGGCGGACCCTCCGTGCAGGGGGACCGCCCTCCAGGCCCGTTCCGATCCCCCAGGCTCGGAGTCATATTGTTACGCGCGGGGGCGCTTTCCAACACCCGGTTCGGCGCGCCTTGCCGGAGGCGCCCGACCCGCGCTTCGCCCCTACCCCTGCGCCAGCCCTCTCCCGCCCGAAGGGGGAGAGGGGTCTTCACGCGGGGCCGGTGCAGCCTACCGCTCGGACGCCGCGCCCAGCTCGGCCAGCTCGGCGGCCAGCTCGGCCTCGAGGCTCTCCTCCTCCGCCATGTCGGAGGCGCGGACATCCTCGCCGCGGGCCTGCTTCTCGGCCTCCTCCTGAGAGCGGGCGACGTTGACGCCGACCGGGATCACCACCTCGGGGTGGAGCGCCACGCGCACCTGGCTCATGCCGAGCGTCTTGATCGGCTGCTCCAGCAGCACCTGGGTCCGGTCCACCGTCAGGCCGCCGTCGCGGCAGGCGTCGGCGATGTCGCGCGCGGTGACGGAGCCGTAGAGGCTGCCGGACTCGCCGGCCGAGCGGATGATCACGACGGCCATGCCGTGCACCCGCTCCGCCACGCGCTCCGCCTCCTCGCGGCGCTTGATGTTCTGGGCCTCGAGCTGGACGCGCTCGCGCTCCCAGCGCTCCAGGTTCTCCTTGCTGGCCCGGATCGCCTTGCCCTTGGGGAGGAGGAAGTTGCGCGCGTAGCCCGGGCGCACCTTCACCCGCTCGCCCATCTGGCCGAGCTTCTCGACACGCTGCATCAGGATGACTTCGATCATCGCCGCACCTTACCGGCTCGAATGTTGCGTCAGGAGCCGCGCGGCGGGGTGCCGCGGGCCCGGTTGAGGAGGTCGTAGAGGCCGAAGCCCGTGACGGAAAGCGCCACGGGCACCGCCCACCAGATCAGCGCGGCATAGGCGCCGGCCAGGACCACCGCCCGGCCGCGCAGCGCGCGGGTGATGCGGTGGAAGGCCGCCAGCCCGTGCAGGAACACCGGCACGAGCGTCGCCAGCAGGATGGAAAGCGGCACCGCATCCGCCCCCTGATCCGCCGCGAGCCAGAACCCGGCGGCGATCGCCGGCACGGCCGCATACCAGACCGGCAGCCGCGCCTCGCGCCAGGCGGGGGCCGAGGCGATGCCGGCGCGCGCCAGCAGGAGGCCGGCGAGCACGGCGTTGGCGAGCAGCATGACGACGAGCCAGAAGCCGATCGCCGCCGCCTTCACCCGCACCAGCGCGTCGAGCTCCGGCACGCCCGGCGCGCCGGCCGGCAGGCCCATGCGCTGCAGTGCCGTCTCGGCCAGCAGCCGCAGCGCGCCCTCGAGCCCGCCGGGCGCGTCGGCCAGCATCATCGCCGCAATCGCGATCCCGCCCGCGGGCATCAGCCCGAGGAGGGCGAGCGGCAGGCCGAGCGCGCGGCGCTCGCCCTCGCCGGCCGCGAGCACGAGCGCCGCCGACGGCACGCCGAAGACGGCGAGCAGGATGCCGAGCACGAAGCTGCTGCCCGAGAGCAGCACCGCCAGCGCGGCGACGGCGAGGGCGCCGAGCAGCGCCACCGCGCCGAAGCCCATGCCCGCCAGGAACAGCGGCAGCGGCACCGCCCAGAGCGCGACGGCGCCGAGAGGCAGGCCGCGCAGCGCCCAGAGCAGCAGGACGGCGGCGACGAGGCCGGCCGCGCCCGCGACGAGGGGACGCGGATCCGGGGCCACCGCCCCGCCGCCCCCTCGCCCGTCCGAGGCCTTCCCGTCGCTCACCGCACGCCCGCGCGCTCAGTCGTTGATGACGTAGGGCAGCAGCGCCAGGAAGCGGGCGCGCTTGATCGCCAGCGCCAGCTCCCGCTGCTTCTTCGCGCTGACCGCGGTGATGCGGCTCGGCACGATCTTGCCACGCTCCGACAGGAAGCGGGACAGCAGGCGCACGTCCTTGTAGTCGATCTTCGGCGCGTTCGGGCCGGAGAAGGGACAGGACTTGCGGCGGCGGTAGAAGGGCCGGCGGGCGCCCACGGCGGGGCGGCGCGCGGCCGGGGTCATCGGGCCCCCATCCTCGATGCGGTCGGACATCGCGCGTTACTCCTCCACCATCCCGTCCATCTCCTCGCGCGAGCGCGCGCGGAACTCCTCGCGGTCGTCGCGCTCCCGCCCGCCGCCGCCGCCGCTGCGGCCGGAGCCGAAGCGGCCGGCCGGGCGCGGGCCGCGGAAGCTGCGCTCGCGGTCCCGGTCCTCGCCGCGGCGGGCGAGGATGGCCGAGGGGCCTTCCTCGATGGCGTCGACGCGGAGCGTCAGGGTGCGCAGCACGTCCTCATGCAGGCCGAGCTGGCGCTCGACCTCCTGCATCGCGGTCGGCGGGGCGTTCACGCCGAGGAGCATGTAGTGCGCCTTGCGGTTCTTCTTGATGCGGTAGGCGAGGCCGCGCAGGCCCCAGTACTCCCGCTTGCGGACATCGCCGCCGCCCTCCTTGAGGGTGGCCTCGACGCCGTCGGCGATCGCCTCGACCTGCTGCTGCGTGACGTCGTTGCGTGCCAGCAGCACGCATTCGTAGAGCGGCATCGTGTCTCCCTTCGGCTGTCTCATCCCGAGGGCCTCGGGCACCATGCCGTCGGCCGCGCAAGCGGGCATAGCCGGGACCGATGCCTCGGATCCCGGCAGGGGAGCGGGCTTGAAGCACGGGAGGGGCGGCGGGGGCAAGAGGGCGATCCGCGGCGGAGGGTGACGCCTCCCTCAGTCGCCGAGGCGGGCGAAGGTCAGCTCATGGCGGTTGTGGGCGCCGTGGAAGAGCACGGCGCCAGGGATGGCGGCGAAGTCGGCGGCCACCGCGTGGTCGGTCTCGCCCTGGAACTTCACCGTGCAGACCAGGTGCCGCGCCGTTCCCGCCGCGATCCAGCGCCGCACCAGGCCGAGAAGCCGCGCCGGGTAGCAGATGACGTCGCTGAACAGCCAGTCGACCGGCGCCTCCCGCGCGGGATCGAGGGCGAAGGCGCTCTCCCGCCGGACCGATACGCTGTCCATCGCCGCCACCTCCGGCGCCAGCTCCGCCTTGTCCACCGCCACCACGCGGACGCCGAGCCGGGCCAGGGCCCAGCTCCAGCCGCCCGGCGCCGCGCCGAGATCGAGGCAGGTCTCCCCCGGCGCCGGGTGGCGGCCGAGGCGCGTCAGCGCCTCCCACAGCTTGAGATAGGCGCGGGAGGGCGGGCCGTGCCGGTCCTCGACGAAGACCGGGCCGTCGCCGACGAAGGGGCTGGCCTTGGTCGGGGAGAACAGCAGCCGGTCGGGCGCCAGCAGCGTCCAGGCGCCGAGATGGCCGGCGGGCGGCGGCTCGGGGAAGGTGAGCGGCCGCGCCTTCACCGGCGGCAGCCGCGCGGCGATCAGCGCAGCGCGGCGATGATGGGCGAACGGGTAGGCGGCCCAGTTGCGCTGGACCGCCCGCAGCGCGTCCGCCGCCACCTTGACCGAGGGAGCCGGCACCTCGCGCGGCCGGGTCCAGACATCGAGCGCCCAGGCAGCGGGCGCCGGCGGATCGGGCGAGAGGGCGAGGCGGCCGTGCCATTGCGCGACGCGCCGGCCGGAAAGGCGCAGCTCCTCCGCCAGCTCGGCCCCGAACCCCTCGGCGGCAAGGTAGGCGGCGGCGGTCGCCTCCGTCATCGCCGCGGGGCGAGGATCGCCGCCGCGGCCAGCACGCCCCAGCCTGCCATCAGCAGGACGCCGCCGAGCGGCGTCAGCGCGCCGAGCGAGAGGTCGGCCAGCGCGCGCAGGTAGACGCCGGTGCAGAACAGCACGGTGCCCGCGGCGAAGAGGGCCGCGGCGGCGTGCGGCAGCCTTCCGGCGCGGCGCTCCGCCAGCAGCCCGGTGCCGATCAGCGCCAGCGCGTGCCAGGCCTGGAGGGACGCGCCCGTCATCGCCATCGTCGCGCGCGCCGGCTCCAGCCCGTGCGACGCATAGGCGGCGGCCGCGACGGCCACGAGGCCCGAAAACGCGCCGAGTGCGATCCAGAGGCGGGACATGGGGTGGCCTCTACTCCGCCGGCCTCCCTTGCGAAAGCCGCAGCCGGCCGGCGGCCTCGTGCGCCGCCTGCGTGGGCACCGGCAGGCGGCGGCCATTGCCGGTGGCGAGCACCCAGCGCAGCGCGGTGTCCTCCGACACGCGGTGGCCGGGCGAGACATAGAGCGGGTTGGCGCCGCGGCGCGTACGCAGCGCCGTGCCGATGCGCCGCCCCTTCCAGGCGAGCGGCGCGGTCGCGCCGGGGGCGTCGGGCAGCGTGCCCTCCACCTCGCCGACCAGGACCGACTTGGCGACGCCGACCGTCGGCACGTCGAGCACGAGGCCGAGCAGGCAGGCGATGCCGAAGCCGCGGGGATGCGCGAGGCCATGGCCGTCCACCAGCAGAAGATCGGGCCGGCGGCCGAGACGCGCCCAGGCCGCGGCCAGCGCCGGGACCTCGCGGAAGCCGAGCAGGCCGGGGACGTAGGGCAGGCCGCCCACGGTCACCGCGCCGGCTTCGTCCTCCGGCGCGAGGTCCGGCCAGGCGAAGCTGACGATCGCGGCGTGCACGCGGCGCGCCGGATCGAAGCGGGTGGCGGAGGCGTCGGCGCCGCCGATGCGCCGGACCTCGCCGATCCGGTCGGCGGTCTCGACCTGCGCGGCCAGCAGCGGCACCAGCACGCGCGCCTCGGCTGCCGTGGCGGGCCAGGGCAGTCCGCCGGGGAGCGCGGGAGCGGTGCTGGGGCTGGGCATCGCCCAGGCGTGCCAGCGGCGGCGGGATGCCGCAAGCAACTCACCGCCGCCCGCCGAGCTCCCGCGAGATCACCGCCAGCGCGGCGGAGGAGATCGTCACCTGGCTCAGCACCTGGGTCACGTCGCGGATGAAGCCCCAGGTTTCGAAAGGCGACGGGTCCTGCGGCACGACGAGGAGGCTGCCGGGCGGAACCACGGGGCCGCCATTGCCGAAGCTGGAGAGCCCGGCCGGCGTCGCCTGCCCGTTCGGCAGGACGAGGAAGGCGCGCGACAGGTCGGCGAAGCGGCCCGCGCCGCCGGAGGCGCGGAGGTACTCGGCGGCGCGCCAGCCCGGCTGCACCTGCAGGCTGCCAGGATTGAGCACGGAGCCCACCACCGTCACCTCGTTGGGCCGCTTCGGGATGACGATCACGTCGCCCGGCTCCAGCACCGTGTCGAGGTCGGGCCGGGCGGCGAGCATGACCGGGTTCGCCTCCACCACCATCCGCCCGGCCGCCTGCGCATTGCGCAGCGTGTTCGCCAACTCCCGCCCCGCGGAGATCGCGCCGCCGAGATCGCTTGCCGGCGCGCGCGCCCCGGCCACGGCGTGGCCCGCCGCGACCTGGATGAGCGACGTCTCGAGATCCTGCGCCGTGCGCCGGAAGCCCTCCTGCTGGCGGTGGCGCACGCTCTCGCGCGTGAAGACGGTGCCGTAGGGATAGGCGTGCGACGTCAGCCCGCCGGCGCGGGCGAGAAGGTCCGACAGGCGCTCGCCGCGGCGGATGTCGTAGTTGCCGGGGCGGACGGCCTCGCCCGCGAGCGTCACCGCGCCGGCCTCGCGCGCCGATGCGCCGCGCGGCACGCGGATCACGTCGCGGGGGAAGAGGCCGACGGCGCGCGGGGGCTGCGCGCGCAGGTCGAGGATCTGGCGGGTGAGCGCCCCGCCTGCCGGCGCCTCCCGCGTCAGCTCCGCCGCCGAGAGGTCGGCGCCGTCGGTCGCGCCGCCGGCGGCGACGAGCACGGCCTCCAGCGTCGCGCCCGGCAGCACGGGGTAGAATCCGGGCTGCCGCACCTCGCCCGAAAGCAGCACCGCGGCATCGAGCAGCCCGCCGAGCAGCGGCGGGTGCTCGCGGAACAGCTCCGGGCAGGCGGGCGCGCCGATCTCGGGGAAGCCGGCGGCGCGCGCATGGGCGAAGCGCGCCGGCGCGGCGCGGGCGGCGACGGCGAGCGCGACGAGGGCCGGGCAGGCCTCGCCCTCCGGCGCCTCGCCGCGGAGCGCGCGCTGGACCGGCGGGCTGGCGAGCCAGGCGATGTCGGTGCCCCCGAGCACCACCACCTCATCCCCTTCGGCAAGCGGCGGATTGGCGCCGCCGGCCATGACGGCGCCGAGATCGAAGGGAACGACGCGGCGCGCCCGCGTCGTCGGATCGAGGCGCAGCACGACGCCGAAGGGCAGGTATGGGTCGGGGCGCAGCAGGCGCGGATCGGGCAGCAGGGCGCGCAGCGTCGTGCCGCGCCCGGCGGCGCGGGTGACCGGCGCGGCGACGTGGCCTGCGAGGCGCAGGCGGTTCGCCGCCACGTCGGCCGAGGGCTGCACCAGCACGCTGTCGCCGCGCCGCACCGGATCGCGCGGCGAGACCTCGGCGAAGCTGCGCCGGCCGGCGGCGTCGGTGCCCTGGAGCAGGAAACGGTTGCCCGCCGGGCGGAGCGTGTCGCCGGCGAGGCGCAGGACGGCGGCGAGCGGCTGGGCCGCAGCGCCGGCCGGAAGCTCGTAGATCGCCGGCCGCGTCACCTCGCCGGCGAGGGCGACGACGCCGCCGAGCGGCGGCACGACGATCCGCTCGCCCTCCCGCAGCGCGAGGTCGGCGACGCCGCCCACCCCGGCGATCACCGCGTAGAGGTCGACGATCCGCACGCCTGACGGCCCCTCGACCCGGATGGCGCGGAGGCTGCCGCTCTTCCGCACGCCGCCGGCGCCGCCCAGCGCGTCCAGCACGGAGGCGAGGGCGGGAAGTGCCTGCGCGCCGGGGCGCGCCACCTCGCCGCCGACGAAGACGGCGATCTGCCGGACCTGCCCGATGGACAGGAACAGCTCCGTCCCCGGCATGTCGCGCGCCATGCGCGCCTCCATCTCGGCGCGGAGGTCGCGGAGGCTGCGGCCGGCGGCGGGGACCGGCGGCAGGTCGGGAAGGAGGATCGTGCCGTCGCGCAGCACGCGCAGGGTCAGCGTGGCGCGGGTGCGGCCGCGGAAGGCGAGCACCAGCTCGTCGTCGCGGCCGATGAGGTAGTCCTCCGGCAGGGCGCCGACCACCGGCCCGGGCGGCGCGCCCGCGCGGAAGCTGTCATAGCCGAACTGCCGCAGCGTGGTGCCGAGTCGCCCGGCGAAGAACGCCTCGGTGTGGGAGAGCGCTTCCTCGGGCGCTGTCTCGCGCGGCGGGGGGGACGGCAGGGCCGGGGTGAGGGGCGCGGCTGGCGCAGGTGCCCGGCCGGTCGCAGAATCGAGGATGCGCTGGGCGATGTCGGCCTGCGCCGCGGCGGGCAGCATCGGCAGCGGCGCGCCACGCGGCAGGGTTGGCGGGAGGGATGGCGGCGCGAGCGGGCCGGGCCCCTGCGCCGCAGCCCCGAAGCTGGCCGAAAGCGCGGCCGAGCCGAGCAGCCATCTCAACCAAAACATGAAAGATGGTTCCACGTTCCGCAATTTTCTGTACCATGCCGCATCGGAACATGTCGCAACAAGTGCCGCTTCCCGCCTCCCCTGCCCGCCCGGTGACGGAGGCCGGCGGGCTTGGCCACCCCCGGTTGCGGGCCCTGCTGTTGCGGGCGGATGCGGCGCGGCGGCTTGGGGCCCGCCCGGTGGCGCTCTGGCTCGCGCACCGTGCGACGCTGGCAGCCGGGCTGCCAGGGCGCGCGCTGCGGGACGCGGAGCCACCGGCTGGCCGGCTTCTTCCCGATTCGCCGCCGCCACCGCCGCCTGCGCTGCCCCCCGGCGCGGCGGAGCGGCTGCTCCGTGCCGCCGCCACGCTGCCCGATCGGGCCGACTGGCATGGCGGCTTCGATCCTGCCGCGCCGGCACTCGACATCGCTCTCCACGCCGGGGGCGGGGCCCGGCCCGTGTGGGAGGCGAGCCGGCTCGCCGCCCTGCCACTGCTGGCGCAGGCCGCGCGGCTCGATCCGGCTGGCGGGCACCTCGCGCGCGCCGAGGCGCTGCTCGGCAGCTGGTGCGCCGCCAACCCGCCCTTTCGCGGCCCGAACTGGGCCTGCGGGCAGGAGGCGGCGCTGCGGGCGCTCCACCTTGCCCTCGCGCTCGCGCTGCTGGAGGCGGACCGCGCGCCACCGGCCGGCGCGCGCGGCCTGCTCGCGCTGCTCGAAAGGCGGATCGCGGCGACGCCGCTCTACGCGCTGGCACAGGACAACAACCATCCCGTCTCGGAAGCCGCGGGCGCCTTCGCCTGCGCGCTGCTGCGCCGCCGCCCGACGGCAGGCCATGCGGCGCGGCTGTCGCGCGCGGTGGCGCGGCTGGTCGCGCCGGATGGCGGCTTCGCGCAGGTCTCGGCAGGCTATGCGCGGCTGCTGCTCGACACGCTCTCCGTCGTCGAATGGCTGAGGCGCCGGCACGGCGCGCGGCCTTTTCCGCCGCCGCTCGCCGCCCGCGCGGCGGCGCTGGCGCGGTGGCTGCACGACCTCGTCGATCCCGCCACCGGATCGACGCCCCCGCTCGGGCTCGAGGATGGGTCGAACCTCGCCGACCTCTCCCTCCTCGGGCCGGGCGATGCGCGCGGGGGCGTCGAGCGCGCGCTGCGGCTGTTCGCCGGGACGGGCGGCGACCTGCCGGCGGATCCGGGCTGCGCCTGGCTCGGCCTGCCCGCCGCGCCCGCCACACCCCGCCGCGCGCGGTGGCGCGCCGCCGGCACGGCCGGCTGGCGCGAGGCGGGCGCGCTGGCGGTGCTGCGAACCGGGCCGCTGCGCTTCCGCCCCGGCCAGTCCGACCTGCTGCACCTGTCGCTGCATGACGGCGAGGACTGGACCATCCGCGACGGCGGAACGGGCAGCTACGACCCGCCCGCCGCCTGGTGGTGGCCCGCGCTCGCCGGCGCCGCCGCGCATGATGCCGCGGTGTTCGACGGCGAGGAGCCGATGCCGCGCGCAGGCCGCTTCCTGCTGGCGCGCTGGCCGCGGCTTCGCGCGCTGCCGGACGGCGCGGCGCTGCGCGACCGCCGCGGCAACCGGCAGGCGCGGCGCGTGCATGTCGAAGGCCGGGTGTGGACGGTGGAGGATCGGCTCTCCGGCCCGTTCCGGCGCGCCGCCTTCCACTGGCGGCTGCGTCCGGGCGCCTGGACGCTGCGGGCGGATGGCGCCGCGGGGCGGGCCGAGATCGCGGTCGAAGCCGATGCGCCACTCCACCTCTCGCTGCGCGTCGGGTGGGAAAGCCCCGGCTATGGCCGCATCGCGCCGGCGCCGCTGCTGGTGGTGGAGGCGGCGGCGCCGGTCACCACGATCGTCACCCGCATCCGCCTGCCCCCGCCGGGCTGAAGGACGGCCATGCCGCTCGAGGATCTGCTCCGCTTGGTGTGGGCGCGCAGGCTGCGCGCGGCGATGCTCGCGCTCGCGCTGACCCTCGGCGGCGCGGCGGCGGTCGTGGCGCTGCCGCGCGCGTACCTGGCGGAGGCGGTGGTCGCGCCGTCGGAGACGACCGGCATCGCGACCTCCGCCCTGCTGTCGCCGACGCCCGTGCTCTCCTCGATCCTCGATCAGCGTCCCTCGGGCAATTTCGCGATCTATCTGGGCGCGCTGCGTTCGGCCGAGGCGGCGGCGATGCTGGCCGCGGAGACGACGCTGCTCGCGCGGATGGCGGAGCGGCGTGCGGCGGGGCCGGGCGGCGCGATCCGCAGGGCGCTCGGCCTGCGCGTCGAGGCCGATCTCGATGATCTGCGCGCCTGGCTGGAGCGCGAACTCTCGGTGACGCAGACGCTCGGCGCGGTGACCTGGACGCTCGCGCTGCCGCATCCCGAGCGGGATCTCGCGCTCGATGCGCTGCGGCGGCTGCACGGCTTCGCCGAGGCGAAGGTGCGCGCCGACCTGGCGCAGATGGCGCGCCGCCGCGTCGCGGCGCTGGAGGAGCGGCTGGCGCGGGAGAGCGACGTCTATCTCCGCCAGTCGCTCTACGAGCTGCTGGCGCAGCAGCAGCGCGCCGGCGTCGTGGTGGCCGCGGACGAGGCGGTGGCGGCGCGGCTGGTCCAGGCGCCGGTGGTGGGGCTCAGGCCGGCGCTTCCGAACCGCCCGCTGCTGATCCTGCTGCTGCTCGTCGCCGCGCCGATGGCGGCGGTGGCGCTGGTCGGCGCGGGCGTGCTGCTTGGCGCGGCGCGGCGCGGCGGGCGCCTGCCGGAGCCCGCCGAGTGATGCCAGCGATTGCGCTGCTGGCCGGCGGCAGCGCGGCGGTGCTGCAGCTGTCCGGCGCGCTGAAGACGGCGCCGCCGCTGGCGACGCTTCCCTTCGACCTGACGGGCCTCGCCTTCGGGGTGCTGCTGCCCGCAGCGGCGCTGCTGGCGGCGACCCGGCGCTGGCGCGTCGCACCGGAGCTGGCGGTGCCGGTCGCCGCGGCCTTCGGCCTGCTGCTCTGGCTGGTGGTGGCCGGGGGCTGGTCCTCCTCGCGCATCGTGCTCGGGCAGAAGCTGCCGGAACTCGCGCTGCTCGCGCCGGTGATGCTGGCGGCCGGGCTGCTGGCGGGCGCGGACGCGACGGCACGGCGCGCGCTCTGCGGTGCGACGCTCGTCGCGGGGGTCGCGGTCGCGGCGATCGTGGCCTGGGGCGCGGCCTTCGGCTGGGCGGCCCCGGGCGGAGCGGAGACGGAGGCGCGGCGGTTGCAGTACCAGCTCGCCGGCCTCGCGATGGCGATGGCGGCCGCGCTTGCCGCGGTGCGCGCGGCGGAGGGGCGGCGGCCATGCGCGCCGCTCTGGCTGGCCCTCGTCGCGGCGCTCGCCGCGGCGGCGACGCTGCCCGGCGGGCGGACGGCGCTCGGCGCGCTCGGGCTCGGCGTCGCGCTCGCACCCTCGATCGGGCTTCATCTCGCCGGACGGGGCGGCGCGGCCGCGCTCTGGCTCGGGGGCTGCGGCGCCGCCGGGCTGGCGGCGCTCGGCGGCTTCGCGCTGCGTCCCGACCTTGCGGACGGCCTGCGCACGCTGGAGCGGCTGGCGGAAGGTGGCGCGGGGCTGGAGGCGCGGACCGGCCTCTGGTCGGCCGCCCTGGCCTGGGCGGGCGATTCGGCGCCCTTCGGCCTCGGCACCGGCGGCTTCACCATCGCCGCCGGACATGGCGAGCGCCGCGGGCTCTATCCCCACAATCACGCGCTGGAAGCGCTGGCGGAAGGCGGCCTGCCCGGCTTCGCGCTGTGGGCGCTGGCCTTCGGCGGCGGCCTGCTGGCGGCGTTGCGCCTGGCGCCGCGCGTCGCGCCGGGCCGCGCGGCGCGCATCGCCGCGCTCGTCCTGCCCGTGGCGCTGACCGTGATGGTCTCGACGGATCTCGGCAACCGCATGGCGTGGTTCGCGCTCGGCCTCGCGCTCAGCCTGGGGCTGGAGGCGCGCGATGTATGAGGCCTGGGGCAAGCGCGCCCTGGACATCGTCCTCTCGGCGCTGCTGCTGGCGATGCTGCTGCCGGTGATGGCGGGCGTGGCGGTCGCGGTGTGGCGGTGCCTCGGGCGGCCGGTGCTGTTCGTGCAGCGCCGCGCGGGGCGCGCCGGCCGGCCCTTCCCGCTGCCGAAGTTCCGCTCCATGCGGCCGGGCGATGCGCCGGACGGCGAGCGGCTGACGCCCTTCGGGCGGCGGCTGCGGGCCTCCGGGCTGGACGAGCTGCCGCAGCTCCTCTGCGTGCTGCGGGGGCAGATGAGCCTGATCGGTCCGCGGCCGCTGCCGCCGCGCTACCTCCTCCACTACTCGCCGCGGCAGGCGATCCGGCTGCGCGTGCGGCCCGGGCTGCTGGGGCCGGGCGTCGCGGCGGGGCGGAATGCGGTGCCATGGACGACGCGGCTGGAGCTGGAAGCCGCCTATGCCGCGCGGCGCGCGACGCTGCGGGATGACCTGCGCGTGGCGACGGCGTCGGTGAAGGTGTGGCTCAGCGGCCAGGGGGCGGAGGCCCCAGGGCACGACACGATGCCGCCTTTCACCGAGGAATGAACCGCTACGGTTGCAACAACTCCTTCTGGTGCAGGCGGGGCTTGAGGCTGCCCGCAAATTTCAACTAAAAGTTAAATACCTAGGTCAGGACGACCAATCTGTCGGTTCAGATCAGCCTTTCCGACACAACTGGCGCAGTGCTGCCCTTCCCGGCGCGGGCGGCGCCGCGGCTGCATCTCTCGCCTCCTCACATGACGGGCGGCGAGATGGACGCGCTGCGGGAAACGCTCGAGGCCGGGTGGCTGGCCCCGGCCGGCCCGGCCCCAGCCGCCTTCGAGAAGGCCGTGGCGGCCGCCACCGGCTTCGCGGGTGCGGTCGCCACCTCCTCCGGCACGGCGGCGCTGCACCTCGGCTACCGGGTGCTCGGCGTCGCGCCGGGGGACGAGGTCTGGGCGCCGTCCATGACCTTCATCGCGACGGTCGCACCGGCTGTGCAGATGGGGGCCGTGCCCCGCTTCCTCGACGTGGTGGAGACCGGCTGGACACTCGACCCTGGCCTGCTGGCGGAGGAGCTGGCCCGTGCCGCGCGGCAGGGGCGGCTGCCACGGGTGGTGGTGCCGGTGGACCTCTATGGCCAGTGCTGCGACATCGAGGCGATCGTCGCCGCCTGCGACCGCTGGGGCGTGCCGGTGATGACCGACAGCGCGGCGGCGATGGGGGCGGAGGGGCGATCCGCCCATGCCGGGCGCGGCGCGCGGCTCGCCGCCTTCAGCTTCAACGGCAACAAGATCGTCACCGCGGGCGGCGGCGGGGCGCTGGCCGGCGACGATCCCGCGACCCTCGCCCGCGCACGCTCGCTCGCCGGTCAGGCGCGGGAGGTGGCGGCACATTACGAGCATGAGACGACGGGCTACGCCTACGGCATGTCCTCGGTGCTTGCCGCGGTGGGGCTGGCGCAGCTTCCGGCGCTGCGCGCCCGTGTGGCCCGGCGCCGCGCGATCTTCGAGGGCTACGTCGCAGGCCTGTCGGACCTGCCGGGCCTCAGCTTCATCGCGGAGCCAGGCTGGGGCCGGGCGAATCGCTGGCTTTCCGTGCTGATGGCGGAGCCCGGCACCTTCGGCGCTGACCGGGAGGCGCTGCGCCGCGCGCTGGAGGCCGCCGGCATCGAGAGCCGGCCGGCCTGGAAGCCGATGCACCTGCAGCCGGCCTTCCGCGACGCGCCGCGTGCCTGCGGCGCGCTCTCGGCAACGCTGTTCGAGCGTGGCCTGTGCCTGCCTTCCGGCACCGGCATGGGCGCCGCGGAGCAGGCGCGCGTGATCGAGGTGATCCGCTCCTGCGCGGCGCCATGACGCGGCGTGGGCTTCGCATCCTCTATCTGCACCAGCACTTCTCGCTGCCGGCCGGCAGCACGGCGACGCGGGCCTTCGTGCAGGCCGGCGCCCTGGCGGCGGCGGGACATCGGGTGACGGTCGCCTGCGGCCGCTATGCGGGAGCGGAGACCGGCGTGACAGGCCCGTTCCGCCGCGGCTGGCGGGAAGGCGCGCCGGCGGGCTTCGTGATCCGCGAATACGACATCCCGTGCGGCAACGCGCAGCTTCTGGCGGCGCGGAGCCGCGCCTTCCTGCGCTTCGCGGCGGCCGCCGTGCCGCTCGCGCTGCGGCGCGGCTGGGACGTGATCCTCGCCTCCTCCACCCCGCTTACCGTCGTGCTGCCGGCGCTGCTGGCGCGGCGGCTGCGCGGCACGCCCTTCGTCTTCGAGATCCGCGACCCCTGGCCGGAGCTGCCCGCCGCCCTCTCGGCACGCGGCGAGGTGCCCCGGGCGGCGCTGGCGGCGATGGGGCGGCTGGCGGACGCGGCATGCCGCGGCGCGGGCGCGGTGGTGGCGCTGACCGAGGGCATCGCCCGGACGGCTGCGGCGCGCGGCGCCGACCCGGCGTGCCTTGCCGTGCTGCCGCAGGGCGCCGACCTCGGGCTGTTCGGTCCGCATGTCGCGCCCTGGCGGCCGCCCGGCCTGCCGGCGGGCGAGGTGCTCGCGGTCTATGCCGGCGCGCATGGGCGGGCGAACGGGCTCGACGCGCTGCTGGATGCGGCGGCGCTGCTGCGCGGCGAGGGGGTGCGCCTGCTGCTGGTGGGCGAGGGATCGGAGAAGTCCCGGCTCGTCGCACGCACGACGGCGGAGGCGCTGCCCGTGACCTTCCTCGACCCGGTGCCGAAGCCGCGCCTGGCGGCGCTGCTGGCGGCGGCCGATATCGGCCTGCTCTGCCTCGCGCCCGTGGCGGCCTTTGCGGAATGGACCGCACCGAACAAGCTGGCCGAGGGGCTGGCGGCCGGGCTGCCGATGGTGGTGAACGTGCCGGGCCGCGCGGCGCGGCTGGTGCAGGGGGGCGGCTGCGGGCTCGCCGTGCCGCCGGGCGATGCGGCGGCGCTGGCGGCGGCGCTGCGGCGGCTCGCCGGCGATGCCGCCGCGCGCGCGGCGATGGGCCGCGCCGCGCGCGGGGTGGCCGAGCGCGAGCTGGACGGCGCCGCCATCGCGCGCCGCCTGGTCGCGGTGGTCGAAGCGGCGGCGGGCCCGCGATGAGGGGTCCGGACATCCTGATGCTGTCTGCCGCGCACCCGGCGGAGGATGTGCGGGTGGTGCAGAAGGAGGGCGCGGCGCTCGCCGCGGCCGGCTTCCGCGTGGCGCACCTCGCGCCGGATCCGGGGCCTGCGCGGCAGGCGGCCGGCGTCGCCATCCTGCCCTTCCCGCCGGCCCGCGGCTGGCGCGGGCGGCTGCGCGGGGTTGCCGCGCTGGCCCGGCGGGCAGCGGCGCTGCGCCCGGCCGCGATCCACGCGCATGAGCCGGATTCCTGGCTGGCCGGGTGGCTCGCCGCGCGGCGCTGTGGCGCGCGGCTGGTGATCGACGTGCACGAACACTACCCGTCGCGGCTCGACCCCCTGCTGCCCTGGGGGCTGCGGCCGGCGGCACGGGCGGCGCTGCGCCTGCTCTGCCGCGCCGCGGCGGCGGGCGCCGATGCGGTGGTGGTGGCGAAGGCAGGGCTCGACGCCGATTTCGGCGGCGCCGCGCGCTGCACGAAGGTGCGCAACTACGCCGAGGCGCTGCCGGTCGCGCCCCGCCGCCACGCGCCCGGCCCGCTGCGGCTGGTGCATCTGGGCGCGCTCGGCCGGGCGCGCGGCGCCTTCGCCATGCTCGAGGCGCTGGCGCTGCTGCCACCCGAGACCCGCCTCGTCCTCGTCGGCCGCTTCACCGACGGCAGCGAGGCGGCTTTCCGCGAAGGCGCCGCCGCACTTGGCCTCGGCGATCGCATCGAGGCGCATGACTGGATGCCGCGCGCCCATGCGCTGGCGGTCGCGGCGGGCTGCGACGTGGCGCTGGTGCTGTTCCAGCCCGGTGTGGAGAACCACCGCCTCGCCCTGCCGCACAAGCTGTTCGATGCGATGCTTGCCGGCCTGCCCGTGGTGGTGCCGGACATCGCCGAGGAGGTGGCGGCCGTGGTCCGGGAAGCGGGCTGCGGGCTCGTGGTGGATGCGGCTGATCCCTCTGGTGTCGCCGCCGCGGTTGCGACACTGGCCGACCCCGCGCGCCGCGCGGCGATGGGCGCGCGGGGCCGGGAGGCGGCGCTCGGCCGCTTCGGCTGGGCGGCGGAGGCGGCGCGCCTCGTCGCGCTGCACCGGCAGCTCGCGGCGGGCGGGGGTACGTTGCGGTCGCGCGACGCGGCGTTCCCGCCGGGGCTCGGGGACCCTATCTAGCGGGACGTCGCCCCTTCCCTCCCCGATGGCACAAGCACCTTGACCGATCCCACCGCACCCTCCGCCACGCCCGCTTTCCTGAACCATGACCGCCCGCCGGTGCCCGACCTGGTGGTGCCGCGGGGCGTGCAGCCCTTCCACCTGCACCACCGGCCGGTACGCGGACGCCTGGTGCGGCTCGGCCCCCTCGCCGAGGCGCTGCTCGGCCGTCACGCGGCGCAGCACGACGTCGTGCTGCGCCTGACCGGACAGGCCATGGCCCTGACCGCGGCGCTGGCGACGGCGCTGAAGTTCCGCGGCTCCTTCTCGCTCCAGGCCAAGGGCGACGGCGCGGTGCCGATGCTGCTGGCCGACTGCACCGAGGCCGGGGCGCTGCGCGGCTATGCCCGGGCGGAGCCCGAGCGGCTCGGCACGCTGCTGGCCGAGGAGCCGTCGCCCTCGGCGGCGGCGCTGCTCGGCGCCGGCTATCTCGCCTTCACCTGCGACCAGGGCGCGGAGATGGACCGCTACCAGGGCATCGTCGCCATCGAGGGCGAGACCCTGGCGGCCATGACCGGCCACTACTTCCGCTCCTCGGAACAGCTTCAGAGCCAGGTCCACCTCGCCTGCGGGCGCACACCCGCGGGCTGGCGCGCGAGCGCGCTGGTGCTCGAGCGCGTGGCCGGAGAGGGCGGCGTCGATCCGGCGGCCGATGCCGAGGCGCAGGAGGAGGCGTGGCGCACCGCCGGCGCGCTCGCCGGCACGATCACGGAGGCGGAGCTGCTGGACGACGCGCTGCCGGCGGACCGGCTGCTGCACCGGCTGTTCCATGCCGAAGGCCTGGCTCTCGACCGGCCCCGCGCCCTCTCCTACGGCTGCCGCTGCTCGCGCGCGCGGCTGGCCGGGGTGCTGGAAGGGTTCGGGCCGGAGGATCTGGACCACATGGCCGAGGGTGGCGCGATCACCATGACCTGCGAGTTCTGCAACCTCGACTTCCGCTTCGAGCGCGGCGAGGTGGCGGGGAAGGCCGGGCGCGCTTGACCCCGCCCGCCGCCTCGCCGAGACACGGGCAGGGCAGCGGGGAAGCGCATGGATGGCCGACGGAGTGACCACGGGGGGCATCGCGGCGCCGCGCGTGACCACCGCCGGGGTGCCGCCGGGTGGCGAGGCGCGGGCGGCCGTGCCGAAGCCGCCACGCCGCGTCCGCCGGGCCTACTCGCTCGACGATTTCGGGCGCCTGGCGCAGCGACACCTGCCGCGCATGCTGTTCGGCTACGTCGCCGGCGGGGTGGAGGACGACGTGGCGCTGCGTGGCAACCGCGCGGCGTTCGAGGCACTGGCCCTCGTGCCGCGCATGCTGCGCGACACGACCGGCCGCACCGCGGCGACGGAGCTGTTCGGCCGGCGCTGGTCGCAGCCCTTCGGCATCGCGCCGATGGGACTGTCGGCCGCCATCGCCTATCGCGGCGACAGCGTCATCGCCGCCGCGGCGCGGAAGGCGGGAATCCCGGCGATCATGAGCGCCTCCTCCCTCATCCCCATGGAGCAGGTGCGGGCTGAGGGCGCGCCGCCCTGGTACCAGGCCTACCTTCCCGGCGAGCCTGCGCGCATCGAACCGCTGGTGGACCGCGTGGCCGCGGCCGGCTTCGACACCTTCGTGCTGACCGCCGACGTGCCGGTGCCCGCCAACCGCGAGAACAACCTCCGCACCGGCTTCACCGTGCCGCTGCAGCCCTCGCTCCGTCTTGCCTGGGATGGCGTGTCGCATCCGGCCTGGCTGTTCGGCACGTGGCTGCGCACCTTCCGGCGGCACGGCATGCCGCATTTCGAGAACATGGACGCGCATCGCGGCCCGCCGATCCTGTCGCGCGATCTCGTCCGCGCGGTCGGCCGGCGCGACGGGCTGGTGTGGGAGCACCTGGCGCTGATCCGCCGGCGCTGGTCGGGACGGCTGGTGGTGAAGGGGATCCTCTCGGCCGAGGATGCGCGGCTGGCGCGGGAGCACGGGGCGGACGGCGTCATCGTCTCGAACCATGGAGGCCGGCAGCTCGACGGCACGGTGGCGGCGCTGCAGGTGCTTCCGGCGGTGCGCGAGGCGGCCGGCGGGATGGCGGTGATGCTGGACAGCGGCATCCGACGCGGCACGGACGTGCTGAAGGCGCTGGCGCTCGGCGCCGACTTCGTCTTCGTCGGGCGGCCGATGCTGTTCGCCGCCGCGCTGGCCGGGGAGGAGGGGGTCGCGCACGCGATCGGCCTGCTCGCGGCCGAGCTGGACCGGGACATGGCGCTGCTCGGCATCGGCACGCCCGCGGCGATGGAGCCGGGCATGGTGGTGCCGCGCCGCGTGTGACAGCTCAGGCCGGGAGGGCCTTCGCGTCGCGCAGGTCACCGTGCGGGGTGGCGGCGAGATCCGGCCCGTCCTCGGGCGGGAAGCGGATGCGGCAGGCGGCGCCCTGCGGGTCGAAGCGCAGCTCCACGGTGCCGCGGAGCTCCGCGGCGAGGGCGCGGCCGAGCAGCCGGCTGCCGAAGCCGCGGCGCGACGGCGGCTGCACCGGCGGTCCGTCGCTCTCGACCCAGTCGAGTGCCAGCTCGGTGCCGCGCACCTCCCAGCGCAGCGCGACGCGGCCGCCCGGGCGGGACAGCGCACCATGCTTCGCGGCGTTGGTGGCGAGCTCCTGCAGGCCCATCGCCAGGGCCAGCGCCTCCCGCGGGGCAAGGCGCACCGCGGGGCCGTCCATCGTGATCCGGCGCGCCCCGTCGAGCCAGGGCGCCAGCGCGACCCCGGCCGTGTCGCGAAGCGTCGCGCCCTCCCAGCTCTCCCGCGTCAGCAGGTCATGCGCGCGGGACAGCGCAAGGAGGCGGGCCTGGAAGGCAGGCACGAACTCCTCCGGACCTGGCGAGGACCGCAGCGTCTGCTCGGCGAGCGACTGGACGGAGGCGAGGGTGTTCTTCACGCGGTGGTTCAGCTCGCCGATCAGCACCGCGCGCCGCTCCTCGGCGCGCCGCGCCTCGGTGCGGTCGCGCAGGATCTTCAGGAAGCCGCGCACGGCGCCGCCCTCGCCGCGCAGCGGCATCGTCGCGCCGGTCGCCCAGAAGCGGCTGCCGTCGCGGCGCTGGTGCCAGCGGTCGTCGGAGGCGCCGCCGCTGCGGAGCGCCTCGGCCATCTCGGCGGCGGGGCGGCCGGAGTCCCGGTCCTCCGGGATGAAGATGATCTCCATCCTGCGGCCAAGGATCTCGTCCGCGCGGTAGCCGAGGATGCGCTGCGCACCGGTGTTCCAGCTCGTCACCACGCCCTCGAGGTCGGTGGTGAAGATGGCGTAGTCCCGCGCGCTCTCGAGGATCAGGCGGTTGCGCTCCTCGCCCTCCCGCAGGGCAGCGAGGGCCTGGCGCTGCTCCTCGCGCAGGCGGGCCTCGGCCAGGGCGCGGGCGACGGCGACGGGCAGGCGGGCCAGGCGCTGCTTCAGCACGTAGTCGGTGGCGCCGATGCGCATCGCCTCCACCGCCGTCTCCTCGCCGAGCGTGCCGGAGACGAAGATGAAGGGCGTCCCCGGCGGCAGCTCGCGCGCGATGACGAGCGCGGAGAGGCCGTTGGAGTCCGGCACCTGGTAGTCGGCCAGGATGATGTCGAAGGCCTCGCCGGCCAGGGCGACGGCGAAGGCGGCCTGCGTCTCGACCAGCTTGACGTCGCAGTCCAGCTCGCCGCCGCCGAGATGCGCGAGCACCAGCTCCGCGTCGATCGGGCTGTCCTCGAGGTGGAGCACCCGCCAGCGGGTGGGCACGGGCGCGGACATCGGCTCAGCCGTCATGCGGCTCGTCGTGGCCGTTCGGGTCGCCGCGCGGCGGCGCCGGCTCGTTCAGCACCGCCCAGAAGGCGCCGATGTCGCGGATCGCCTCGAAGAACTCGCGGTAGCCGACGGGCTTCACCACGAAGGCGTTGACGCCGAGGTCGTAGCTCCGCAGCAGGTCCTCCTCCTCGCGCGAGGAGGTGAGCATCACGACCGGCACGGCCCTGGTGCCCGGATGCGTCTTGATGCGCTCCAGCACCTCGAGCCCGTCGAGCTTCGGGAGCTTGATGTCGAGCAGCACGACGGCGGGCAGCACGACCGAGACGGCGTCCGGGTCGGTGTTGCTGCGCCGGTAGAGGAAGTCGAGCGCCTCCACCCCGTCGCGGGCGACGACGACGGGGTTGGCAAGGCGGCTTTTCTCCAGCGCGGCGAGGGTCAGCTCGATGTCGTTCGCGCTGTCCTCGACGAGGAGGATCGGCCTGAGCTCGGTCATTTCGGGGCGGACTCCGCGGCGCCGCGGTGAGGCAGCGAGAAGAGGAAGGTGGCGCCGCGGCCGGGGACGGCTTCCGCCCAGACGCGGCCGCCGTGCCGCTCGACGATCCGCTTGACGTTCGCAAGACCGATGCCGATTCCCTCGAACTGCTCCGCCCGGTGCAGCCGCTGGAAGACGCCGAACAGCTTGTGGGCATAGGTCATGTCGAAGCCGACACCGTTGTCGGCGACGCTGAACACCAGCGCATCCTGCGTGTCGCGGCACGAGACGGCGATCCGCGCGGGATCGCGGTCCCGCGTGTACTTGACGGCGTTCGAGAGCAGGTTCTGGAAGACCTGTCGGAGCATCGTCGGATCGCCCCAGGCGGTCGGCATGGGGGCGATTTGCCACTCCACGTTGCGGCCGGCAAGCTCCGGCGCCAGCAGGGCGCGAATTTCCGCCACCAGCGCGCCGGGGTCGAACTGCATGCGGACCAGGGCGGCGCGGCCCATCTGGGAGAAGTTCAGCAGCGCGTCGACCAGCTTCCCGGCGGTCTCGGCCGCCTGGATGATGGTGGCGACATAGCGCCGCCCTCCCTCCGAGAGCTTCGCGCCCTCTCTCTCGCGCAGCAGCTCGGCGAAGCCGACGATGTGACGGAACGGCGCCCGGAGGTCGTGCGAGACCGAGTAGGAGAAGGCGGCGAGCTCGCGGTTGGTGCGCTCCAGCCGGCCGGTCAGCTCGGCGCGCTCCTCGGCGGTCCGCAGCACGATGTCGACCACGGCGGAGCGGAGGTCCCGCGCGGCCTCGATCTCGGCCGGCGTCCAGGGCGTGGCGCGGCCGCGCACCGTCTCGGCCCAGGCGGTGAAGGAATGGCGGGGGTGCAGCCGGTCCGGCCCCGGCTCGGCCGGCTTGCGGGGATCGCCGCCCCAGGTGACGGTGCGCACCAGCTCCGGCCGGAACCACAGCACGTAGTTCGGACGGAGCCGGGAAACCGGGGCGGCAAGCACGCCGGCCGCGCGAGGGGCCAGCGTCTCGGTGCCCGGCATCTCGGCGGGCAGGCTGGCGGTGGCGAAGGGCTCGTTGCCCGTGCGCGCGGCGAGCCATTCGGCAACCTGACGCACCTCCACCTCGCGCGGGGTCTGCCCGACGAGGATGCAGGCGCCGTCCACCACCACCGCGGCGCCTGCCGCGCCGGTGAGGCCGAGCAGGTCCTCGGGCGCGGCGGTCAGGCCGTCCACGAAATGCTCGGCGCCGGCCATGCGGGCGAGCAGGCGACCGGCGACCCCCTTGAGGCGCGCGCGCTCCTCCGCATGGGCCATCTCCTCGCGCGCCGCGACGCGGACCGCGAACATCTGCCCCACCAGGTCGCACGCGTTGCGCACGGCGAAGGGCACCCGCCGCGGCTGCGCATGGTGGCAGGAGACGAGGCCCCAGAGCGTGCCGTCACCCCGCAGGATGGAGACCGACATCGAGGCCGGCGTGCCCATGTTGCGCATGTACTCGCGATGCACGGGAGAGACGCTGCGCAGAGCGGAGTAGGTCAGGTCGATCGGCGGCCTGTTGCCGTCCGCCAGGATCGGCACCTCGGCGTAGTCCACGTCGGCGATCAGCCGGAGCGGGTTGACCGCGTAGAGCCGCCGCGCCTGGGCCGGGATGTCGCTCGCCGGGAAGCGCAGGTCGAGGTAGCTCGGCAGGCGGCCATTGCCGTCCTCGGCGATGACGGTGCCGTCCCAGTTCTCCTCGAAGCGGTAGACGAGGACGCGATCGAAGCCGGTGATGCGGCGCACCGCGACGGCGGTGGTGCGGGCGAGTTCCTCCACCGTCGCGGCGCGGCCCAGGCGGGCGAAGGCGTCCCGCAGGCCGGGGTAGAGCGCCTCGAGCGTCGCGGGCGGCGCGGCGGTGCCGGGCTCCTCCTCCAACTCCAGCACGACGAGCCCGTCGGGCGAGAGGTGGGCGATGCCCTGCCAGGTCGCGCCATCGGCGCCCGGCACGCGGCCGACGGGGACCGGGCGGTCCGCGGGCAGGCGGCGGAGGGTGTCGCCGAACGCGGCGCGGAAGGCTTCGGGCAGGATCTCCTCGGCTTCGCGGCCCAAGGCGCCGGCGGGATCTCGGCCGAGCAGGACGCCGGCCCGGGCGCTGGCATGGGCGAGGCGCAGGCCCTCGCCCTCGAAGGCCAGAAGGTGGCCATGCGGCTGGATGCTGCCGGGGATGTGGATCGGCTCGCGGTCGCAGCGCGTCGTCGGATCCTCGGCCGGAGGGACGGGCACGGCATCCGTCATCGCGCGGGCGCGTCCAGCCGTGAGGCGAAGAGGCCGAAGGCGGCCGCCGCGGCGGGAGGCAGCGTCGCCTCCTCGGCGGCCGGCAGGGCGGTGTCCTCCAGCGCGGCTAGGAAGCCGCGCCACAGCGCGCCGCGCGCCGGACCGTAGGGGTCGAGGAAGCGGCCGCCGCGCTCCCGCGTCAGCCCGTGCGCGGCCATGCGCCGCGCCAGCACGGCACCGCCGAGCGTTGCGCCTTCAAGGACGTAGAGAACGCCGAGCGCAGTGCCGGGGCCCCAGGGCCGTGCCAGCACCCCGATGAGAGGCACCGGACCTTCCGCGGGTGCGTCGGCGTCGAGCGCCGCGAGATCGGCGCGGATCGCGCCGACCTTCGCCCGGCGCGCCCAGTCGGCGAGCACGGGCGGCGCGGCGGTGTCGAGGGCGCATTCGAGCGCGGCGTAGAGCGGCAGCATCCGGCGGAGATAGCGGCGGTAGCCCTCGATGCCGTCGAAATGCCCGGCCGCCTCCGAGCGCGCCTCGAGATCGGCGTGAAGGGCGGCGGTGGCGGCACGGAGGCGCTCGCGCCGGGGCGCGGGACGGACAGAAAGAGGCGGTCCCGGCTCACCGGCCCGGCCGTCTGCCGCGGGCCATGTCGCGTCGGTCAAGCGATGCCGCTCCAGCCTTCGGTGGTCGGGCGCCCGGTCGCGCCGGCATGATCCGATCCCGGCGCAGCAAGGGCGCGCAACTTGTTGCACGGGCCGGAGGGCGCCGCCAGAAGGCGCGCCGCATGAGGCATGCAAGGCCGGCGGCGCGGGGGGTCACGGCTGGTTGAGGTGGAGCGGGCGATGGGAATCGAACCCACGACATTCAGCTTGGGAAGCTGACGTTCTACCTCTGAACTACGCCCGCGCCGATGGCGGCTTATACAGGCGCGCGCGCGGCTCCGGCAACCCACCGCCTTGACCGCCGCGGGGCGCGCGGCCTAACTCCCGCCTGGTGCCCCTGCGGCGCCCCTCGCGATTTGTCCGGCCTGATTGCGGCGAGGTCTCCGGGGCCACAACCCCAGGGGCGGCGGTCCATCCGCCGAAAACAAGCGCGCTAAAGGGCCGCGGACGGCCATGCGCCGCCCGTCGCCCCCGGGAGGGGCCGGACGCCGACGCAAGCCCGCGCCGCAGGCGCCACAGGTGTCCGATCCATGGCCAAGCCGCCCATCGACCGCCCGCTCCGCCCCGCCACCACCCTCGTCCGCGGCGGGCAGCGGCGCACCGACATGGACGAGACGGCCGAGGCGCTCTTCCTCACCTCGGGCTTCGTCTACGACAGCGCGGCGCAGGCCGAGGCGACCTTCCTCGGTACCGTCCAGCACTACCAGTATTCCCGCTTCGGCAACCCGACGCTGACGATGCTGGAGGACCGGCTGGCCGCGCTGGAGGGCGCCGAGGCCTGCCGGCTCACCGCGACCGGCATGGCCGCCGTGCACGCCGCGCTGATGAGCCACCTGAAGACCGGCGACCGCGTCGTGGCCAGCCGCGCGCTGTTCGGCTCCTGCCACTGGATCGTCTCGACGCTGCTCGGGCGCTACGGGATCGCGCATGAATTCGTGGATGGCGCCGACCTCGATCAGTGGCGGGCGGCGCTGTCGCGGCCGGCGGCGATGGTGCTGCTGGAGACCCCGTCGAACCCGATGCTGGAGATGGTGGACCTCGGCGCGGTGTGCGACATGGCGCATGCGGCCGGCGCGATCGTGGTGGTGGACAACGTCTTCGCCACGCCGCTGCTGCAGAAGCCGCTGCAGTTCGGCGCCGACGTGGTCGTCTACTCCTGCACCAAGCACATGGACGGGCAGGGCCGCGTGCTGGGCGGCGCGGTGCTCGGCCGCAGGCGCTGGGTGGACGAGGTGCTGCAGCCCTTCGTGCGCAACACCGGCCCGGCGATGAGCCCGTTCAACGCCTGGGTCATCCTGAAGGGGCTGGAGACGCTGCACCTGCGTCTGCCGGCTATGTGCCGCGCGGCGCATGCCGTGGCCGACTTCCTCGCCGAACGCGGCGAGGTGGCGCGCGTGCTCTACCCGTTCCGGGCCGACCACCCGCAGCACGCGCTGGCCAAGGCGCAGATGGCGGCGGGCGGCAGCCTCGTCACCTTCGACGTGCGGGGCGGCAAGGAGGCGGCGTTCCGCTTCCTCGATGCGCTGCGCCTGATCGACGTGTCGAACAACCTCGGCGATTCGAAGTCGCTGGTGACGCATCCGGCGACGACGACGCATATGCGCGTCGGCGCCGAGGAGCGCGCGCGCCTCGGCATCGGCGACGGCACGGTCCGCCTCTCGATCGGGCTGGAGGATGTGGCGGACCTGGTCGCCGACCTGTCGGAGGCGCTCGACACCCTCGCCCCGGCGATCGTGCCGACGCGGCGCGCGGTGCTGCCGGCGGAGCCCCCCTCCCCCGCCGCGGCGCCCGCGCCGGAGCCGGCGGCGAAGCCGCGTCGTGGCCGTGCGAAGGTCGAGCCGAAGGCCGCGCCGGCCGCGCCGGACGCGACGCTGTTCGAGCTGACGGCGCCGCTGCCGGACGCGCCGCGGCGGAAGGGATAGGACGATGGAGCTGTCCACCTGGCTCGCCTTCGTGGCGGCCGCGATCGTCATGCTGCTGATCCCGGGACCGACCATCCTGCTGGTGATCGGCCAGTCGCTCGGCGGCGGGGCGCGGGTGGCGCTCCCGCTGGTGGCGGGCGTCGCGCTCGGCGATCTCACCGCCATCACGCTTTCCCTCGCCGGGCTCGGCGCGATCCTCGCCGCCTCGGCGGAGCTGTTCACCCTCGTGAAGTGGGCGGGGGCGGCGTACCTCGTCTGGCTCGGCATCCGCATGTGGCGGGCGAAGGTGGAGGAGGGCGCGACGCCGCCGCTGCCGCCGCGCCGCGCCCTGCGGGAGGCTTGGCTCGTGACCGCGCTGAACCCCAAGGGAATCGTGTTCTTCGTGGCCTTCGTGCCCCAGTTCATCGACCCGACGCGGCCCTTTGCCCCGCAGGCGACGGCGCTGGTGGCCACCTTCGTGACGCTGGCCGCGCTGAACGCCGGGGCGTACGCGCTGCTGGCGGCGCGGCTGGCGGGGGTGGTCCGCCGGCCGGCCACGCGGCGTCTGCTGAACCGCGCCGGCGGCACGGTGCTGGTGGGCGCCGGAGTGGCCGTGGCCCTGCGCCGGCCTTGATGCCGCCACCCGCCCGGGGGAAGAGTGGCGCCGAGTGGGGAGCCCGCCATGCCGGACGACTACAGCGCCACCACCCGCGACATCCGTGTCTCGGTTCGCGCCTTCTACCTGGCTGATCAGTCGGAGCCGGAACGGAGCAAGTTCGTCTGGGCGTACCGGGTGGAGATCCGCAACGGCGGGCGGCAGGCCGTGCAGCTGCTCAAGCGGACCTGGCTGATCACCGACGGCATGGGCCGCACGCAGCAGGTGCATGGCGAGGGGGTGGTCGGCGAGCAGCCGGTGCTGGAGCCGGGGCAGAGCTTCGAATACACCTCCGGCACGCCGCTGCAGACGCCGTCGGGCTTCATGCGCGGCACCTATCACATGGTGGTTGCCGCCACCGGCGAGCCGTTCGACGTGACGATCCCGGCCTTCAGCCTGGACAGCCCGCACCAGCCGACGCGCGTGCACTGAACGCCCCCGCCGGCTGACAGGCGACGGCGCGGATCCCATATGCGCGGGGGGCGGGGCGGACCTGACCGCCTCACCGTTGCGCGAAGCGAAGCCGCGCCCATGTGGCGCTGTCGAGGAAGGCGCCGTGGCGCGCCGGCGGGACTCGACCCGCCGCGGCGTCCAGACGCCCCGAGGGACCAGCCCGTGAACATCCAGGCCCCGCCCCGGCATCCTGCCGAGCCCGACGCGACGATCCCGCCCCGCCCGACGCAGGAGGAGGCGGAGGATGCGATCCGCACGCTGCTGCGCTGGGCCGGCGACGATCCGGCGCGGGAGGGGCTGCAGGACACGCCCTCCCGCGTCGCCCGGGCCTATCGCGAGTGGTTCTGCGGCTACGAGGAGGATCCGGTCGAGCTGCTCGCCCGCTCCTTCGAGGAGACCGACGGCTACGACGAGATGGTGCTGCTGCGCGACATCCGGCTGGAGAGCACCTGCGAGCACCACATGGCGCCGATCCTCGGGCGCGTGCATGTCGCCTACCTGCCGAACGGCCGCGTCGTCGGCATCTCGAAGCTGGCGCGGGTGGTGGATGCCTATGCCAAGCGGCTGCAGATCCAGGAGAAGCTGACCGCGCAGATCGCCAATACGCTGAACGAGGTGCTGAAGCCCAAGGGCGTGGCCGTGGTGGTGGAGGCGGCGCACCAGTGCATGACGACGCGCGGCGTGCACAAGCCCGGCGTCACCATGGTGACCAGCCGCATGCTGGGCGCCTTCCGCGAGGACCCGAGCACGCGGCGCGAGGTGCTGGCCATGATCGGCGCGCCCCGCCCGGGCGCGGAGGGCTAGCCCAGCTCGGCCGCGGTCGGCAGCGCCGGGACGCCGGCGCCCGAGACGGCCCTTGCCTTCAGCACCGCGCGCAGCACGGCCGCGGCGGTGACCTCGGCGGCCAGCACCGACAGCGCCATCATGTTGCCCGGCACGCCGGCGCGGCCGGTGGAGAGGGCGAAGAGGCAATCGCCGTCCCACATGGTGTGGACCGGGTTGATGGCGCGGGCGAGCCCGTCATGCGCCACGGTCGCAAGCCGCCGCGCCTGCGCCTTGGTGAGCTGCGCATCGGTGGCGACCACGCCGATCGTCGTCGCCATGCCGGCCTGCAGCGCGGGCGGCAGCTCGCCCCGCGCCACCGCGGCGGCGGCGCCGATGCGCTGGCGGCCATCCGGCGCGTTGCGTGCGCCGGCGATCACCGCGCCGGTCGCAGGATCGACCACGTCGCCCACCGCGTTCACGGCGACGATTGCGCCGACCGTGACGCGCCCGACCTTCGCCGCGGCCGTGCCGATGCCGCCCTTCATGCCGCGCGGCAGCCCGAACAGCTTGCCGACGGTCGCGCCCGCGCCGGCGCCGACCGATCCTTCCTCCGGCGCCGCCTCCGTCGCGGCCGCGCAGGCGGCGGCGCCGGCGGCGGCGTCCGGCCGGATGCGGTGGTCGCCCATGCCGAGGTCGAAGAGGATGGCGGCGGGCACGATCGGCACGCGCGCAGGCCCGGCGGGGAAGCCGATGCCGCGCTCCTCCAGCCAGCGCACCGCACCGGTCGCCGCTTCCAGTCCGAAGGCGCTGCCGCCCGAGAGCATCACGGCATGCACCCGCTCCACCAGGTTGGAGGGATCGAGGAGGTCGGTCTCCCGCGTGCCTGGCGCGGCGCCGCGGACATCCACGCCGCCGACCGCGCCTTCCTCCGTCAGGATCGCGGTGCAGCCGGTTGGCCGGCGCGGATCGGTGAAGTGGCCGACCTTCACGCCGGGTACGTCGGTGATCGCGCCGCCGAGGGTGCGGGCGAGCACATCCGCCACGGCGGGCTGCGCCATGGCGGCTCCCACACCGGCGGCCACGAGACCCATTGCCGCGCCGGCGGCGACCTCGCGTCGGTTCATCGGGGCGCGTCCTCTGCTGCGACCGCGTCAGCGTAGCAGGGCACCGGCCAGCAGGCCGAGCCCGAAGACGCCGGCGGCGTGGGAGATCGCCGGCCACGCGCGCATCGGCGCGAAGCCGCCGGCGAAGGCGAAGACGGCGCCGAGCAGGTAGGCCGCCGCGCCCTGCGCCACGCCGACCCGCACCATGACCACCAGCGGCCCGACGGCGGCGAGGATGCCGCAGAACGTGCCGAGCCCGCGCCAGAGCCGGTCCGAGCGCGGATGGGCACGCAGCAGGGGTTCGGCGCGGGCGCGGTATTCGAGCGCGGCACAGAGGGCGAGGAAGCCGAAGGCGAGGATCAGCACCGCGCGGCGCCGCCCCGCGTCAGACGTCCAGCATCAGCCGGCGCGGATCCTCCACCGCTTCCTTCACGCGCACCAGGAAGCTCACCGCCTCCTTCCCGTCGACGATGCGGTGGTCGTAGGAAAGGGCGAGGTACATCATCGGCCGCGCCTCGATCTTGCCGCCGACCACCATCGGGCGCTCCTGGATCTTGTGCATGCCGAGGATGCCGGATTGCGGCGGGTTGAGGATCGGCGTGCTCATCAGGCTGCCGTAGATGCCGCCATTGGTGACCGTGAAGCTGCCGCCGGTCAGCTCCTCCAGCTTCAGCGCGCCGTCACGTGCACGGCGGCCGAAATCGCCGATCGCCTTTTCGATGGCGGCGAATCCCATGCCCTCCACGTTGCGCAGCACCGGCACGACGAGGCCGGACGGACCGCCGACCGCGATGCCCATGTTGACGAAGTTCTTGTAGATGATCTCGTCGCCCTCGATCTCCGCGTTCACCGCGGGGAACTCCTTCAGGGCGGCGACGCAGGCCTTCACGAAGAAGCTCATGAAGCCGAGCTTCACGCCGTGCCGCTTCTCGAACTGGTCCTTGTACTCCGACCGCAGCGCCATGACGGCCGACATGTCCACCTCGTTGAAGGTGGTGAGCATGGCGGCGGTGTTCTGCGCTTCCTTCAGGCGGCGGGCGATGGTCTGGCGCAGGCGGGTCATCTTCACCCGCTCCTCGCCGCCTTCCAGCGCGCGCGGCGGTGCCTTGGCGGCAGGCGCCGGCTGCGCGGGAGCCTGCGGGCGCGAGAGGAAGGCGAGCACGTCGCCCTTCGTCACGCGGCCGTCCTTGCCGGAGCCGGCACCGAGCTGCGCGGGCGAGAGGTTGTTCTCCGCCAGCAGCTTCGTGGCCGCCGGGCCGGGCGGCAGGTCCGAGGCAGCGCCTGACGGCTCGGCCGGGCGCGCGACAGGGCCGGAGGGTGCCTTCGGCGCTTCAGCCTTGGCCGCGGACGGAGCAGGAGCGGGCGCGGCCGCCTTCGGCGGGGGCTTCGCGGCGCCATTGGCGGCGCCGGCGGCGATCACGCCGAGCACGGCACCCGGGCCGACCTCGGCGCCCTCATCGGCGGCGATGCTCTCCACCACGCCGGCGGAGGGCGCGTTGACCTCGACGGTGACCTTGTCGGTTTCGAGTTCCACCAGCGGCTCGTCCGCCGCCACCGCTTCGCCCGCCTTCTTCAGCCACCGCGCCACGGTTGCGCTGGAAACGCTTTCCCCCAGCGGGGGAACCACGATGTCGGTCATATTCCTGTCCTGCTTCTTCCCGATGCGCTCTCAGGCAAGCTTCAAGGCCTCGCGCACCAGGGCCTCCTGCTGCTGCTGGTGGATCCTGGCGAGGCCGGTGGCCGGGCTCGCCGCTTCCGGGCGGCCGACGTAGAGCGGCCGCGCCGCCTTCATCCCGGCCTCCTTCATCACCGCCTCGACCTTGCGGTCGATGAACGTCCAGGCGCCCATGTTCTCCGGCTCCTCCTGGCACCAGACCACCTCGGCGGTCCGGTACGGCGCCAGCGCCTCGGCGAGGCTGCGCTTCGGGAAGGGGTAGAGCTGCTCGACGCGGACGATCGCCACGTCCTTCACGCCCTTGTCGCGCCGCTCCTGAAGCAGGTCGTAGTAGACCTTGCCGGTGCAGAGCACGACCCGCTGCACCTTCTCCGGCGGCGCGATCGCGTCGGTCTCCGGAATGACGTAGCGGAAGGCGCTGCCCGGCGCGAATTCGGCGAGGCTGCTGACCGCGAGCTTGTGGCGCAGCAGCGACTTCGGCGTCATCAGCACGAGAGGCTTGCGGTAGTTGGCCTTGAGCTGGCGGCGCAGCGCGTGGAAGTAGTTGGCCGGCGTCGTCAGGTTGCCGACCCGCATGTTGCGCTCGGCGCAGAGCTGGAGGTAGCGCTCGAGCCGCGCGGACGAGTGCTCCGGCCCCTGCCCCTCGTAGCCGTGCGGCAGCAGCATCACCAGGCCGGACATGCGCAGCCACTTCGTCTCGGCCGAGCTGATGAACTGGTCGATGATGACCTGCGCGCCGTTCGAGAAGTCGCCGAACTGCGCCTCCCACAGCACGAGCGTGCGCGGATCGGCGAGGGTGTAGCCGTATTCGAAGCCGAGCACGCCGAACTCCGAAAGCAGGGAGTTGAACGCCTCGAACCGCGCCTGCCCGCTGCGGATGTTGTTCAGCGGCACGTATTCCGCCTGGGTCTTCTGGTCGATCAGGTAGGCGTGCCGGTGGGAGAAGGTGCCGCGCTGCACGTCCTCGCCCGACAGGCGCACGCGGTGCCCCTCCAGCAGAAGCGAGCCGAAGGCCAGCGCCTCGCCGGTCGCCCAGTCGATGCCCTCACCGGCCTCGACGGCGCCGCGCTTCGCCTCGAGCTGGCGGACGATCTTCGGGTTCGCGTTGAAACCGGAGGGCACGCGGCTGAGCGCGGCGCCGACCTCCCGCAGGTCGTCGAGGCCGACGGCGGTGTCGTGCAGCCGCTCCGTCTCCTCCCCGACCGTCACGGCCTTGAGGCCGGACCAGTGGCCTTCCAGCCAGTCGGCCTTGTTCGGCTTGAAGTTCTGCGCGGCGGCGAAATCGCCCTCCAGCCGGGCGTTGAACGCCTCGAGCACGGCGCGCGATTCCTCCGCCGGCACGCTGCCCTCCTTCGCCAGACGTTCGGCGTAGAGGGTGCGGGTGGTGCGCATCTCCCGGATGCGGCCGTACATGGTGGGCTGGGTGAAGGCCGGCTCGTCCGTCTCGTTGTGGCCGTGGCGGCGGTAGCAGACGATGTCGAGCACCACGTCGGTGGCGAAGGTCATGCGGAACTCGGCGACGAGACGGGCGCAGAACACCACCGCCTCGGGGTCGTCGCCGTTCACGTGCAGGATCGGCGCCTGCACGCTCTTCGCCACGTCGGTGCAGTAGAGGCCGGAGTAGGCGTGCGCCGGGACGGTGGTGAAGCCGATCTGGTTGTTCGTGACGATGTGGATCGAGCCGCCGGTGCGGTAGCCGATGAGCTGGCTCATCGCCAGCGTCTCGTACACCACGCCCTGGCCCGCGAAGGCGGCGTCGCCGTGCAGCATGATGCCCATGACGGAGCGGCGCCCCTTGGTGTCGCCCGCCATGTCCTGGCGCGCGCGCACCTTGCCGGCCACCACCGGGTCCACCGCCTCGAGGTGGGAAGGGTTGGGCTGCAGCGAGAGGTGGACGGTGCGTCCGGCGATCTCGACATCCGTCGAGGTGCCGAGGTGGTACTTCACGTCGCCCGAGCCCTGCACGTCCTCCGGATGCGCGGAGGTGCCCTTGAACTCCGCGAAGACGGCCGTGTACGGCTTCTTCACCACGTTGACGAGGACGTTGAGCCGGCCGCGATGGGCCATGCCGATCGTGACCTCGTTCACGCCGAGGCCGGCGGCGACCTCGATGACCTCCTCGATGGCGGGGATGGTGCTCTCGCCGCCCTCCAGGCCGAAGCGCTTGGTGGTGGCGTATTTCTTCGCGCAGAACGCCTCGAAGCCCTCGGCCTCCGTCAGCTCCTGCAGGATCTTGCGCTTGGCGTCGGTGTCGAAGGCGGTGAGCCAGGGCGCGCCCTCGATGCGGCGCTGGATCCAGGATTTCTGGTCGGGGTCCTGGATGTGCATGAACTCGACGCCGATCGGGCCGCAGTAGCTGGCGCGGCAGATCGCCAGGATCTCGCGGAGGGTCGCGTGCTCCTTGCCCAGCACCTTGTCGAGGAAGATCGGCCGGTCCATGTCGGCCGCGGTGAAGCCGTAGGTCGCGGGGTCGAGCTCCGGATGCGGCTGGGGCTTCACCAGGCCGAGCGGGTCGAGCTGCGCCTCCAGGTGGCCGCGGACGCGATAGCTGCGGATCAGCATCAGCGCCCGGATGGAATCGAGGACGGCGCGCTGCGCAGCGGCCTTGTCCACCGTGTCGGCGCGCGGGGCGGCGGCCGGCGCGGCCTTGCCGTCCTTCCCGTCCTTGCGGGGCACCGGCGGCGGCTCGGGGTCCGGACCGAAGCGGCCGCGGCTGCGCGGCGCCCAGCTTGCCCCGGTCGCGTCGGTTAGGACGGACCGCGCCTCGTCGTTCAGCGCGCCGAACAGATCGGCGAAGGAGGGATCGACGCTGTCTGGCCTCTCCACCCAGCGGGCGTAGAGATCGGCGAGGAAGGCGGCGTTCGCCCCCGTCATCGCGCTGGCGAGGATGTCCACTCCGGCCATTCATCTCCTCCCGGGCGGCCGGAGGCTCGGGCCGGTCGCCGTCGTTTCGGGTGGCGGGCGCGGCCCGCCGGATGCGCGACCGCCCCCCTTTCGGCAAGGAGGGCGGCCCTGTGGTCCTACATAGGCAAGATGGCGACGAAGGGGCAGGGCCTTTCGCCCGCAACCGCGGCGGGGCGGCCCTGCGCCGGGGCGAGGATCAGCGGCCGAGCGCCTTCACCATGGTGGAGCCCAGCGCCGCCGGGCTGTCGGCCACATGGATCCCGGCGTCCCGCATCGCCTCCATCTTCGCCTCGGCCGTGTCCTTTCCGCCGGAGATCACCGCGCCGGCATGGCCCATGCGGCGGCCGGGCGGGGCGGTGGCGCCGGCGATGAAGCCGACCACCGGCTTGTTCGGCCGCCCGGGGCCGAAATTCTCCCGCCGCAGGAACTCGGCGCCGTCCACCTCGGACTGGCCGCCGATCTCGCCGATCATGATGATCGACCTCGTCTCCTCGTCCTTCAGGAACAGCTCCAGCACGTCCACGAAGTCCATCCCCTTCACCGGGTCGCCGCCGATGCCGACGCAGGTGGACTGGCCGAGCCCGGCCGCCGTGGTCTGCGCCACCGCCTCATAGGTGAGCGTGCCGGAGCGGGAGACGATGCCGACCGAGCCGCGGCGGTGGATGTGGCCGGGCATGATGCCGATCTTGCAGGCGTCGGGCGTGATGACACCCGGGCAGTTCGGCCCGACCAGCCGCGTGCCGGAGCCGGTCAGCGCACGCTTCACCCGCACCATGTCGAGCACCGGGATGCCCTCGGTGATGCAGATCACGAGGGGCATGCCCGCGTCGATCGCCTCCAGGATCGCGTCGGCGGCGAAAGGGGCGGGCACGTAGATGACGCTGGCGTCCGCGCCGGTGCTCTCGCGGCATTCGGCGACGGTGTCGAACACCGGCAGGTTCAGCTCGGGGTGGCTGGTGCCGCCCTTGCCGGGGGTCGTGCCGCCCACATAAGTCGAGCCGTAGGCGATGCCCTGGCTGGCGTGGAAGGTGCCCTGGGCGCCGGTGAAGCCCTGGGTCATCACCCGCGTGGTTTTGTCGACGAGGATCGCCATCGCTCAGGCCGCCTTCTTCACGGCGGCGACCACCTTCTGGGCGGCATCCGCGAGGTTGTCGGCGGGGATGATGGCGAGCCCGCTCTCCGCCAGGATCTTCTTGCCGAGCTCGACATTCGTGCCCTCGAGCCGGACGACGAGCGGGACGGAGAGCTTCAGGTTCTTGCTCGCCGCCACGATGCCGGCGGCGATCATGTCGCACTTGGCGATGCCGCCGAAGATGTTGACGAGGATCGCCTTGACGTTGGCGTCGGAGGTGATGATCCGGAACGCCTCCGTCACGCGCGCCGCGTTGGCGGTGCCGCCGACATCGAGGAAGTTGGCCGGGGAGGACCCGTAGAGCTTGATGATGTCCATCGTCGCCATGGCGAGGCCGGCGCCGTTCACCATGCAGCCGATCTCGCCGTCGAGCGCGACGTAGTTCAGGTCGTGGCGGACCGCGTCGAGTTCCTTCGGGTCCATCTCGCCCTCGTCGCGCAGCGCCTCGAGGTCCTTGTGGCGGAACAGCGCGTTGTCGTCGAACGACACCTTGGCGTCGAGCGCGACGATCTCGCCGGCGCCGGTGACCACCAGCGGGTTGATCTCGACGATCGCGCAGTCGAGTTCGAGGAAGGCGCCGTGGAGGGCGGTGACGAACTTCTGGAAGCTCGCCACTTGCGGACCCTTCAGGCCGAGGCCGAAGGCAAGCTTGCGGGCGTGGAAGCCGGAGAGGCCGGAGGCGGGATCGACGGCGACCTTCAGGATCTTCTCGGGGTGCTCGGCTGCCACCTCCTCGATCTCCATGCCGCCCTCTGTCGAGGCCATGATCGTGACGCGGCCGGTGGCGCGGTCCACCAGCAGGCCGAGGTAGAGCTCCCGCCTGATGTCGCAGCCATCCTCGACATAGACGCGGGAGACGACGCGGCCGGCAGGGCCGGTCTGCTTGGTGACAAGCGTGTTGCCGATCATCGCCTCTGCGGCGTTTCGGACCTCCTCGACGGACTTGACGACGCGGACGCCGCCCTTGCCGCCCGGATCCTCCTTGAAGCGGCCGGCGCCCCGGCCGCCCGCATGGATCTGCGACTTCACGACATAGACCGGGCCGGGCAGCCTGCGCGCCGCGGCCTCGGCCTCCTCCGCCGTGAAGGCGACGTGCCCGTCGAGCACGGCGACGCCGTAGCGGCGCAGCAGCTCCTTGCCCTGGTACTCGTGGATGTTCATGCGGGAACTCCAATCTCCCTCCCCCGCTCGCGGGGAAGGGTCGGGGTGGGGGCGGGACCGTGCGCGGGCGCTTGCCCGGAGCTCAGACGCCGAGCTTCCGGAAATCCTCGATCAGCTTCTTCACCGCGTCGCACGACTTGTCGAAGGCGGCCTTCTCCTCGCCGGTGAACTGCACCTCGACGATCCGCTCCACCCCTCCGGCGCCGATCACCACCGGCACGCCGACATAGAAGCCGTTCTGGCCGTATTCGCCGTTCAGCAGCACGGCGCAGGGCAGCACGCGCTTCTTGTCCAGCAGGTAGCTCTCCGCCATCGCGATGGCGGATGCCGCCGGCGCGTAGAAGGCGGAACCCTTCTCCAGCAGCTTCACGATCTCGCCGCCGCCATTCGCGGTGCGCGCGACGATGGCGTCGATCCTCTCCTGCGTCGTCCAGCCCATCTTCACCAGGTCGGGGATGGGAATGCCGGCAACCGTGGAGTAGCGGGTCAGCGGCACCATCGTGTCGCCGTGGCCGCCGAGGACGAAGGCGGTCACGTCCTCCACGCTGACGCCGAATTCCTGCGCGAGGAAGAGGCGGAAGCGGGCGCTGTCCAGCACGCCGGCCATGCCCACCACGCGCTCCGGCGGCAAACCGGATTTCTGCTGCATCACCCACACCATGACATCGAGCGGGTTGGTGATGACGATGACGAAGGCGTCCGGGCAGTGGGTCTTGATGCCCTCGGCGACCTGGCCGATCACCCCGGCGTTCTTCGCCAGCAGGTCGTCGCGGCTCATCCCGGGCATGCGCGGAAAGCCGGCGGTGACGATGACGACATCGGCGCCCGCGATGGCGGCGTAGTCGCCCGTGCCGGTCATGTGGCTGTCGAAGCCGTCCACCGGGCCCGACTGCATGATGTCGAGCGCCTTGCCCGCCGCGACGCCCGGGAAGACGTCGAACATCACGACGTCGCCAAGTTCCTTCAGGCCGATCAGATGGGCAAGCGTGCCGCCGATGTTGCCGGCGCCGACGAGGGCGATCTTCTTGCGGGCCATGCGCTGTCCTGGTGTTCCGGGTGCGGGTCGTTGCGAGGGCTGGAGCGTGTCGCTCCCGCGCGGTTCCTACTCCCGCGGTGCAGCAGGGGCAAGGCAGCGGCGGCGGCGGGCAGGCCCGTGGCCCGGCCGCGTTCAGCCGATGTTCATCACGACCGGCACAGAAAGGCGCCGGGCGCGCCCTGCAGCGCGCGGAGCACGGCATGTCGTCCACCCATCGGAACGCCGCCGCCGGGGACGGGCTGGCGGACAGCATCTACACCTTCACCTTCACCGCCGCCTCGGGCGATGCGTGGGGCGGGTGGATGGTGGCGGACAGCACCGCCTTCTCCGCCGGCTTCACCCTCGTCACCGCCTTCGGCCACTACCTGCTGACCTCGGAACAGGAGACGGGCACCGACCTGGCGGCGGAGGGGCTGGCTGAGGGGATGGTGTTCGTCGAATGGTACCGCGACAGCCTCTCGGGGGGTTTCCTGGTCACGCGCAACGGTCCCGGCGTGGCGTCCGGCCTCGCCGGCCTGGGCAGCGAGGCGGATGCGGCCTGGAATGGCGCCGCCTGGGACGGCTTCGGCGGCGGCGGCGCCGACCAGGCGGATGCGGCCCGCCTGCCGGCCGATACGCGCTTCGCCTGGACCTTCACCGCGCGGTCCGGCGACAGGTGGGAGGGGGTGCTGTTCGACCTTGCCCCCGCCTTCGCGCCGGGCGACGCGGTGCAGACCGCGCACGGCACCTACCGCATCACGGCGGAGACGCCGCTGACCGCCGGCGAGGCAGCGCCGGAGCGCGGGACGGTGCGGCTGGCCGGCGAGTACCACGATGCCGGCAGCAGCCGCCGCTTCGCGGTACAGGGCCCCGGAACCGATGCCGGCACGGCGGGCCTGGGCAGCGAGACCGGGGCCGCCTGGAACGGGGAGGGGTGGGTGCCCTTCGGCGGCGGCGGCGCCTTCCAGGTCGAGCTGGACCGCGACAGCTCCTACTACTTCACCTACTGGAACCCGATCAGCGGCGACAGCTACGGCGGCTGGCTGATCGAAGACAGCGGCCGTTACGCCGCGGGCCAGGTGATCCCCGCGCACGGCGGCGAATACCGGATCTGGACGGAAACCGCGTTCGGCGGGCACAGCGGCTTCGACAACGGCACGATCTGGATCAGCTATTACCACGACGCGCCGACCAACCGCTGGCTGACGCCGCAGAGCTGGTCGAACGGGGCGCCGGTGGCAACGCGCGGCCTCGGCCTGGAGACGGACCTCGTCTGGGACGGGGACAACTGGGACTGGTTCGGCCAGGGCCAGACCTGGTGGGTCGAGCTGGAACTCGACAGCGTCTACCACTGGGTGTTCATCCCGTGGGGCGGCGGCGACGACTACCGGGGACGGCTGACCGAGGCGAGCAGCCGCTTCGCGCCGGGGAACGAGGTCTGGACCGATCAGGGCCGCTACGTGATCACCGCCGAACAGGAGCTGGGGCGCGCCGCGGAGACGGCGCGCGGCACGATCTGGATCGACGCCTATTGGGATGCCGGCTCCGGCCGGGCGCTCTCCGCGTATTTTCCCTCCGTCGGCCAGAGCTCCGGCACTGCCGGGCTGGGCAGCGAGAGCGACTGGATCTGGGACGGCGACAACCACGACTGGGCCGGCTTCGGCGACACGCGCTGGGTCGATGTGGAGCTCGACAGCCTCTACTGGTGGGTCTTCGTGCCCTGGGCGGGCGGCGACGACTACCGGGGACGGCTGATCGACGCCAGCAGCCGGTTCGCGCCGGGCAGCGAGGTCTGGACCGGCTGGGGCCGCTACCTCATCACGGGGGAGAGGGAGTTCGGCGGCGCGGGCGATGCGCCGCGCGGCACCGTCTGGATCGACGCCTACTGGGATGCCGGGGCGGGACGGGGGCTCGCCTCCTACTTCCCCTCGGTCGGGCGCGCCTCCGGCACCGCCGGGCTGGGCAGCGAGAGCGACTGGATCTGGGACGGCGACAACCACGACTGGGCCGGCTTCGGCGACACGCGCTGGGTCAACGTCGAGTAGCCCCGGGGGTCAGACGAGGCCGCCAAGCCCCTCCTCCAGCTCCACCCGTGCCGGGCTGGCCAGGAGCCGCAGCGAATGCGCGGGATCGCCCACGGAATGCCGGATGTCGCCCGCCCGCGCCGGGCCATGCGCGACAGGGGACCCCGCGCCGGCAAGGCGCGCGACAAGTCGCGCCAGGTCGAGGATGCTGGTGCCGCGCCCGGTGCACACATTCGCCACTTCCGCCCCCGGCGCTGCCTGCAGGCGGCGCATCGCCGCCAGCAGGCTGGCGACGACGTCGGAGACATGCACGAAGTCCCGCACCTGCCCGCCATCGCCGTGCACCAGCAGCGTCTCACCGGCGCGCGCGCGGCGCGCGAAGATCGAGATGACGCCGCTGTACGGTGAATGCGGGTCCTGCCGCGGGCCGTAGACGTTGAAGAAGCGGAGGCCAAGGCTCGGCACGCCGTGGATCCGCCAGCCGACCGCGGCGTGCAGCTCCGATCCCAGCTTGTCGGCGCCGTACGCGGTGAGGGGTGCGGGGCGCAACGCCTCCGTGGCCACCGCGCCGGCGGTGTCGCCGTAGACCGCGGCCGAGGAGGCGTAGACCACGGGAAGCCGCCCGGCGGCCCGCGCCGCCTCCAGCACCGCGACCGTGCCCGTCTGGTTGACGCGGTGGCAGGCCAGCCAATCCTCGCTCGCCCGCTGGACCGAGGCGACGGCGGCCAGGTGGAAGCACCCGTCGCTCCCGCGCAGCGCGGCGGCGACGTCCTCGGGCGTTGCCACGTCTCCGCGCAACACCCGCGCGCCTTCAGGCACGTTCGCATCCTGCCCGGTCGAGAAATCGTCGAGGATCGTCACGCCGTGACCGGCGCCGAGCAGCGCCTCCGCGAGGTGGGAGCCGATGAAGCCGGCCCCGCCCGTCACCGTGTAGCTTGCCATCCTTATGCCCTGTCTTTCGGCGCCGCCCCGGCCATCCGGCAGCGCGGCCGTTACCCGCGCAGGCGGTTGCGCAATCCCCGCGCGCCGCGCCAGACGGGCGCAAGCGTGGCGCGCAGCGCATGCCGCAGCTTCGGCTGTCCGTCGAGCGCGCGGCGCAGAAGGGAGGATGCGCGCCAGATCGTGCTCTGTTCGATGGCACGCAGCCGGACGACCTCGGCCGCCAGGTCCGCGTCGCCCAGGTCGCTCAGCCCTGCCAGCTCGTCGCCACGGAGCTGAAGGGCCCGCGCCAGTTCGCGCAGGTAGTGCAGCTCGCCCGCGACGGGCAGCAGGCGCTCGCCATGCGGCACCGAGGGGGTCCACATGGCGCGCAGCAGCGAGACGGCCTGCGCGCGCGGCATGCCCCGCAACGCGCCGGTCAGCCGCAGCCAGGCCGGGAACTCGGCGTAGCTGCGCAGCATGGAGCTGCGACGGACGCGGTAGAGCATCATCGGTTCGGGGATCACCCAGACCGGCTTGCCGGCGCAAAGCAGCCGCAGCAGCAGCTCCCAATCCTCCCACATCGCCTTGGTGCTGCCGTTCCAGCCGCCGGCCTCGCGCAGGGCGGAGACACGGAAGACGCCGGTGGCGGGACCGAGGCAGTTCATCCGGGCGGCGATGCCGAGATCGCCGCCGAGCGGCCGATAGCCGGCATCCCCCGTGCGCACCTGCCAGTCCGTGCCTTCCTGGAAGTAGGTGGTCCACGGCGTCACCGCGGCGACCTCCGGGTTGTCGTCCAGCGCGCGGCAGGCGATCTGCAGATAGCGGTTCAGCAGCACGTCGTCGTTGTCGTGCGCGCACACGTATTCGGTCGTGACGTGCTCCAGCCCCGCGTTGCGCGCGCCGGCGAGGCCGAGATTGGCCGGGTTGCGCACCACCTCCGTCGGAATGGAGCCGAAGGCCGCGCGCGACGCCTCCAGCGTCGCGAGCCCCTCCGGGGTGGATCCGTCATCCACGAGGATGACCTTGGCCGGCCGGTGGAAGGCGTTGCGCAGGCCGAGCGCCACCTCCTCGAGGTGCCGACGGTCGCCGTCCAGGTTGGTGACGATGACCGTCACCGCGCCGGGCTGTTCCGGCGGCGGCTTCGGTACCCCTCTCTTCAGCGCGGCGACAGCGTCCTGGAAGTCATGGCGATGCCGGCGGTACGCCTCGCCCACCAGCTGGCGCGTGCGCTGCACGAGGCGGCAGCGGTCCCAGTGGCCCAGCGTCACCGCCCTGGCCATGCCGGCCGCAAGGGCGCGGTGGTTCGGCGCGCAGAGCAGCAGGTCGTGCAGCTCCTCGGGCAGGATCTCCGGCACGCCGCCGATGTCGTAGGCGAGCATCTGGCAGTCGTGCTCGACCATCTCCAGCACGGAGAGCGGGTGGTTGTCGCCGCGGTAGGGCAGGACGACGAGGCTGTCGGGCGCGAGGCGCTGCAGCATCTCGACCGCGCCGGTGCGGGTGAAGGTCCCCGTCTCCACCGTCACGGGCAGGTTGTCGAGGCGCGGTTCCGGATCCGTCACGCCCATCAGCACCACGCGGCGGATCCGCGCCGCAGCCTTGACGTGCGCCGGATCGGCGAAAAGCAGGCGGACCGCCTCCACGAAGTCGTCATAGCCCTTCTGCGGCGTGCGCTTGCCGTAGAAGACGAGATTGTGGATCGGGCCGCGCTCCAGGTCGTCCAGCCCCCCTTCGGAGACGGCGACGGGATAGGGCTGGTGGCGTTCCGCACGGAGCTCGAAGCCGCCCTTCCCGACATAGAGATCGCGCGTGTAGCGCGAGGGGAAGAAGACGATGTCGGCCAGTTCGACGCAGAGCCGCTCCTGCGCATCCACCTCCAGCGCGCGGTCGCCGAGGATGCGGCCCGCGGCGGCGTCGAGATAGAGGTGGTTGCCATGGACGTACGCCATCACGGTGACGGTGGGCGGCAGCAGCCCGACGCGCTTGGCCTGTGCGACGCGGTGGCCGATGCCCATGAAGTCCTGGTATTCCACCAGGCGCACCTGGTCGTAGAGGAACAGCACCTGCTGCACCGCAAGCAGGATCTGCTCGGTGTCGACGGTTGCGACGCGATCGGCATCCCCATCCTCGACGCCGCAGATGTCGGCGGCGTGGATCCACTGCTCCGCCCGGCAGAAGGCGCGCCACTCCTCGGGCGGCAGGCCCATGGCGCCAGCGAACAGGATCAGACGCGGCAGCCTGTCCGCCTCCTGCGCGAGCTGGATGTAGGTGCCGATGCCGCCGGTCCGCCGACCGCGCATGTGCTCGGTGGTCAGCACGAGGTGATCCGCAGGCGCGGGCAGGCCGTTCGCCGCGAGGAAGCCGCGGTGGTGCTCCTCGGAGCAGGAGAGCTCGCAGCAGATGGTGCGGTCGCGGTCATCGTGCTGGTTCTGGGGCAGCATGCGGAGCTGCCGCAGCTCGAACCCGGCGGAACGCATGGCGCAGGCGAACTCGTCCGCTGTCCACTGACGGACGTGGCCGGCATTGTCGGGCTCGCCGTCCGCGCCCCTTCCGTCGGCCCGCTCCCGGTCGGGCGTGGAGATGACCAGCCGGTTTGCCGGGTGCCGCTTCAGCATGCGGCGCAGGACCCGCAGCGCGGGGCGGGGATCAAGCAGGTGCTCGATGACGTCGGACAGGATGAACAGGGTCGGCCGGTCGGGGTCGACCTGCGACTCCAGCCACTCCATGTCGCGGTGATCGTCGAAATTGGCGGTGACGAAGGGCGCCTGCGGCGCCTCGTCCGGGCGCGGATCCCGCTGGTCGCGCCAATCCACCTGCAGCAGCGCGGGGTGGCCCGGGAAGACGTCGTGCAGCTTCACCCCGGTGCCGGTGCCGACGTCCACCACCTGCTCGGCCCCGGAAGCCTCGGCCACCTGTTGCGCGAAGCGGTAGACCGATTGCTGCCAGACGATCACGTCATCATCGTAGTCGCGGTCCACCTCGGCCAGCCGGCGTGCCTTGCCTCCGGCAAGGAAGTTGCGCCAGGGGGCGAAGCCGCGCGGCGCGTCCCCGGCAGCAGCAATCTCATCCGACATGGCGTGCAGTCCTGGCCTGCCGCCCGGCAGAGCGGTTTCGATCCGCGGTCGGCGCGGCGTTAAGCGTGGTCATTCCGGCTACTTCCTCGAGAATGAGGCAGAAAATAAGGCCTCAGGGCCCGCGGTTCGTCTCTGGACGCCCCAACCGGAGCCGGCCCACGGGACCCCTTACTTGCAGATGCGGCCTTATGCTACGGCACGATGGCATTTGAATACGGAGACACGCATGCGGCTTTGCCTCACCGGCGCCGCGGGCAATCTTGGACGCATATTTCTGAGGCTTGCCGCACGCCAGCCCGGTCTGCGCATCCGGGCACTCGCCAGGCCGGGCGCCGTGCCGTCCGGCTTTCCCGGCGTGGACTGGGTGGAGGGCGATCTCTCCGATCCTCTCTGCTGCCACCGCCTGGTGCAGGACGCGGATGTATTCGTGCACATGGCTTGGCGCGGGGTGCCGCTCGCGACCACGGACTACGCCGCGGGGTTGAGCGCCGGGCTGCTGCCCACGCTTGGCCTGCTTGACGTGGCGCGGCAACGGCCCGGCCTGCATATTGTCTTCCCCTCGTCGGGGGGCACCGTCTACGCCGACCGCGGCGAGCACCGGCCGCACCGGGAGGACGACCTCTGCCTGCCGATCAGCCCCTACGCGATCCAGAAGCTGGCGGCGGAGCACTACCTGCAGGTCCTCTGCGCCTCCGGAAAGGCGAGCGCCCGCATCCTGCGCGTCAGCACGGCCTATGGCTGGCTGGCGACGGAGGGGGCGCAGCAGGGGTTTGTCGGCATCGCTCTCGCCGCCGCCCTCTCCGGACAACCCGTCCGGATCATCGGGGACCCTGACAATGTGCGGGACTTCGTGCACGGGGAGGACGTGGCGCGGGCGCTGCTGGCGGCGGCCACGAGGCCGATGGAGGCGGGCCGGGCGGAGGTGATCAACGTCGGCTCCGGCGTCGGCACCTCCGTCCGCGACGTGGTCGCCATGATCGAGCGTCAGCTCGGCCGGCGGGTCGCCACGAGGCAGGAGCATTGGGAGGTGGCGCGCGGCCTGCCGCAGCACTCGGTGCTGGATGTCGGCCGTGCCGCGGAGCTGCTCGGCTGGTCGCCGCGCATCCCGCTAGAGGACGGCATCGCCATGGTGCTCCGCGGTCGGGCCCGCGCCGCGGCCTGAGACCGGCCGGGGCGCTCAGCGCCCCTTTTCGGCCTGGAACCGCTCGAAGAAGCCGGTGCGCCGCACGATCCGGTTCTGCATGCGCACCAGCAATCCGCGCTCCGCCGCCTCCTTCAGGTACTCGCCCCAGGCCGGGTCGGCGGCCATGGCCGCGCGGCGGCGCTCCCGATCGCCCTGGTCGGCATAGCCCCAGAGATGCACCACCGTGTTCAGCTCCCCCTCCACGGTCGTGTACCAGCCCAGGCAGTTCTCAAGGTACTTGAGCTGAAGCGGCCAAGCCTTGGACTCGTACAGCGACACGAATTCGGGCATTCGGTTCGGCACGGTCGTGTAGATGCGAAGATCGACGATCATCGGTCCCTTCCCGTCTCGGGTCTGGCAGGATCGCAGCCCGTGGCCGCTGGCGGAAGCCCCGCGCGGCATGCTGCACTGCCGAAAGACATCCGGACGTCATCTCCGGTTCATCGGGGTGTCACGGCACGGCTGTAGAGGCGCGTTCGCAGAAGGACGGCGTGGATGCTGGAGCTGCAAGGCCTGACGCGGCGGTTCGGTCCGGTGACGGCGGTGGACGGGGTCCACCTGGCCATCCCCGAGGGCCAGATGGTGGGCGTGATCGGCCGCTCCGGCGCCGGCAAGTCCACCCTGCTGCGCATGATCAACCGCCTCACTGACCCCTCGGAGGGGCGGATCCTGCACCAGGGGCAGGACGTGACGGCGCTGCGCGGCGCCGCGCTCCGCGGTTGGCGGACCGACTGCGCCATGATCTTCCAGCAGTTCAACCTGGTGCAGCGGCTGGACGTGCTGACCAACGTGCTGATCGGGCGGCTGAACCGCCGGCACGGCCGCTTCTCCACCCTCACCTCCCTGCTCGGCCTGTTCGACGCCGAGGAGCGGGCGATGGCGATCCGCGCGCTGGACCGCTTCGACCTCGCCGAGGTCGCGATGCAGCGCGCCGACACGCTCTCGGGCGGGCAGCAGCAGCGGGTGGCGATCTGCCGCGCCCTGTTGCAGGAGCCGAAGCTGCTGCTGGCCGACGAGCCGATCGCCAGCCTCGATCCGCGCAACGCGAAGACGGTGATGGACGCGCTGCGCCAGGTGAACCGCGAGGACGGGATCACCGTGCTGACAAACCTGCACCACCTGAACACCGCGCGCGCCTATTGCGACCGCATCGTCGCGATGCAGGCCGGACGCGTGATGTTCGACGGCACGCCGGCGGAGCTGACCGCGGCGCGGGTGCAGGAGATATACGGCGTCTCCGAGGACGAGTTCGACGAGAGCGCCGACCCCTCCGCCACCCGTGCGCCGGCGCCGATCCGGATCGCGGGCGCGGCCGTGCCGGCCTGATCCCCCGTCGGGCCGGTTGACCCCCTCCCACGGAGAAACCGTCCCGATGCTGACCCGCCGGCACCTTGCCGCCCTCCTCGCGGCCGCTCCCGCGGCGCCTGTCCTGGCGCAGACCGCGCCCACCGCGCAGCACCCCATGCCGGCCGCCGGCCGCCGGCCCTGGGCGGACCAGGTGCGGGAGATCCGCATCGGGCTGCTCGGCGGCGAGAACGAGGCCGACCGCCTGGCGCGCTACGGCCGCTACCGCGACCTCGTCCAGGCCCATTTCGGTGTGCCGGCGCGCATCTTCCCCGCCGGCGACTATGCCGGCGTGATGCAGGGCTTCGCCGCCCGGCAGCTCGAGATGGCGGGGCTCGGGCCGCTCGGCTACGCGCGCATCTGGCTGGACACCCAGGGCAACATCGAGCCGCTGGTCATCGCGCTCGAGTCCGACGGATCGGACAGCTACATCTCCGTCATGTATGTCCGCGCCGATTCGGGCATCACGTCGCTCGAGCAGATGCGGGGCCGCAGCCTCGCCTGGGCGGACCCGAACTCCACCTCCGGCTTCCTCGTGCCGCGCAGCGAGCTGCGCGAGGCGGGGATCAACATCGACAGCTTCTTCGGCCGCACCGGCTTCGCCGGCGGGCACGAGCAGGCTGTCGTGGCGGTGCTGAACCGGCAGTATGACGGCGGCGTCACCTGGGCCTCCGGCATCGGCGAGGAGAGCCAGGGCTTCACCCGCGGGAACCTGCGCGCGATGGTGGACAAGGAGATGCTGCGGATGTCCGACATCCGCCTGATCTGGCGTTCCCGCCCGATCCCGAACGGGCCGATCGGCGTGCGGCGGGACCTGCCGCAGGCCTTCCGCGACGACATGCGCGCCTTCCACCTCGCCCTGCCGGCCGCCCATCCCGACATCTACCGCGAGATCGAGCGAGGTTCCGGCGCTGGCTACGCGGTGCGCGACCACGCATTCTTCGAGCCGATAGTCGCCATGGCGCGCGCCGAGGCAAGCGCGCGGCGGGCCCGATAAGGAACGATGCCGGCCCCCGGGCGGCGTGGCATGATCCGCCGCCCCGCCCGGAGCTCCGCCCGATGCTGATGCCGATGTCGATGCCATCGCTTACGCGCCGCGCCCTGGCCGCCGGCCTCGCCGCCCTGCCCCTCGCCGCGCGGGCCCAGCCAGCCATGCCGCCGGCAGGGCGGCGTCCCTGGGCGGAGGCGGTGCGGGAGATCCGCATCGGCCTGCTGAGCGACGAGAACCAGGCCGACCGCCTCGCCCGCACCCGGGCATACCGGGAGCTTCTGTCGGCCCATTTCGGCCTGCCCGCCACGATCTTCCAGGCAGCCGACTACTCCGGGGTGATGCAGGGCTTCGCCGCCCGCCAGCTCGAGATCTCGAACATGGGCGCGCTGGTCTATGCGCGCATCTGGCTCGACACCCAGGGCAACATCGAACCCCTGGTCGTCGCGCTGGCGGAGGACGGGTCGGCCACCTACCACGCGATGATGTACGTGCGCGCCGATTCGGGCATCACGTCGCTCGAGCAGATGCGGGGCCGCAGCCTCGCCTGGGCGGACCCGAACTCCACCTCCGGCTTCCTCGTGCCGCGCAGCGAGCTGCGCGAGGCGGGGATCAACATCGACAGCTTCTTCGGCCGCACCGGCTTCGCCGGCGGGCACGAGCAGGCGATCGTCGCCGTGCTGAACCGGCAATACGACGCGGGCGTCACCGCCAGCTCCGCGCTGGGCGAGGAGAGCCAGGGATTCACGCGCGGCAATTTCCGCCTGATGGTCGACAAGGGCATGCTCAACATGCGGGACATCCGCATCATCTGGCGGTCGCGCCCGATCCCCGGCGGGATGATCGCCGCCCGGGCCGACCTGCCGCAATCCTTCAAGGACGACATGCGCGCCTTCCACATGGCCCTGCCCGCCGCCCATCCGCGCATCTACGAGCAGATCGAGCGCGGCGGCGGCGCGGGATACGCGCTGGCCATGCACGCGATGTACGAGCCGATCATCGCGATGGCCCGGGCCGAGGCCGCGGCGCGGCGGCAGCGCTAGCATGAGCGCCTCCGCCGCTTCCGCCGTCTCGGTCTTCGAACAGCGGCGGGGCGCGTTGCTGGCCGCGCGCCGGCGCGCCACGCTTGTCTATGGCACGCTGCTCCTCGTCGCGCTGCTCGTCTCCGCCTGGGTGAGCGAGGCGAGTCCGGCGAAGATCGCCGAGGGCATCCCGCGCTTCGGGGAGTATTTCGCCCAGACGATCCCGACCCTGCGATGGGAGCACCTGTTCGCCGGCACGGAGCAGGAGGGCTCCCTCGCCTACTGGTTCTACCGCCTCGACGAATGGGCGCTGAAGCTGCTGGAAACGGCGAACATCGCCGCCTTCGCGACCCTGTCGGGCGCGGTGATCGCCTTCGCCCTGTCATTCCTCGCCGCTCGCAACCTGGCGACGCGGCCCTGGCTTGCCGCCGGCATCAGGCGGCTGCTGGAGGCCTGCCGGACGGTGCCGGAGATCATCTACGCGCTGATCTTCGTCTGGGCCTTCGGCATCGGACCGCTCGCCGGCATCCTGGCGATCGCGCTGCACACGGTCGGCGCGCTGGGCAAGCTGTTCGCCGAGGTCGTGGAGAACGCCGATCTCGGGCCGGCCGACGGCGTCAAGTGCGCCGGCGGCAACTGGGTGCAGCAGGTGCGCTTCGGCATCCTGCCGCAGGTGGCACCCAACTTCCTGAGCTACGCGATCCTGCGCTTCGAGATCAACGTGCGCGGCGCGAGCGTGATCGGCTTCGTGGGCGCCGGCGGCATCGGGCAGGAGCTGTATGCGGTGATCGCGCAGAACTACTACGAGGAGATCAGCGCCATCGTGCTGCTCATCATCGTCACCGTCGCGCTGATCGACCTGGTGTCCGAGCGGTTGCGGCGCGGCCTGACCGAGGGCGGGCGGCCATGACGCGGGAGGAGGTGGCGCTCGCCCGCGCCCGTGTCCCGGCCGCCTTCGCCGATCCGCTGCCCCGGCGGCTGATGCGCTGGGCGGGCTGGCTGGCGCTGATCGCCTGGATCGCCGCCTGCGCGGCGTGGTTCGACATCACGCCGCAGCGCATCGCCAACGGGCTCGGCAACCTCGGCGTCATCGTCGGGCTGATGATCCCGCCCTCGCCGGGCGAGCATTGGGACGAGATCCTGCACTCGCTGGCGCAGACCGTCGCGATGGCCTTCCTGGGCACCTTCGTCGCGGCGCTGGTCGCGGTGCCGCTCGGCTTCCTCGGCGCCGGCAACGTGGTCACGAACTGGCTCTTCCACTTCTCGTTGCGGCGGGTGTTCGACGGCTTCCGCGGCGTGGACCAGCTGATCTGGGCGCTGGTCTTCGTGCGCGCCGTCGGGCTCGGGCCGCTGGCCGGCGTGTTGGCGATCGCGGTCGCCGACATCGCCGTGCTGGCCAAGCTCTACGCCGAAGCCATCGAGAACGCGGAACGGCGGCAGGTGGAGGGGGTGAGGTCGGTCGGGGCAAAACCCTCGCTCGTCGTGCGGTTCGGGCTGCTGCCGCAGGTCTTCCCGGTCATGCTGGCGCAGGCGCTCTACTTCGTGGAGAGCAACACCCGGTCGGCCTCCGTCCTTGGCATCGTCGGCGCGGGCGGCATCGGGCTTTCGATCGCCGAGCGCATCCGCATCCGCGCGTGGGACGAGGTGGCCTTCATCATCCTCCTGCTGCTGGTCACCGTGGCGCTGATCGATGCCCTGTCGGCGCGGGTCCGGCGGCAGCTGATCGGCTCGCGCGAGGGTGCCGCGCAGCGCTGAGCCGAAGCGGGAACGCCGGGCCCGCAAGGCGCGTTCCGTTCCGCGATGATGCTCCAGCTCGACCCGCCGCTGCCGATGACCACGCCGAAAGGCGGGGGACTGGCGCACTTTGTCATCGATTACGGGCCGGAGACGCACCTGATGTGGGTGGTCTTCCTGGACGCCGATGGAAGCTGCTGGACGGTGCCGAACCCCGAGATCCGGATGGCGTCGAACTGGAGCATGGGCCGGCGCCTGCCGCGGCCCGGCGTGCTGAACGCGCCGCTGCTCAACGGCGGCCGGGCGGCGGATGACGCAGCCACCGCCGCCGCGAACGGCGTGCCGATCGTGCCTGCCGCGCCGGGGTGACGGCTTCCGGCGGCGTGGCGTGGCGCCGCCGCCGCGTGCGGACCGGGCGCCTACCGTTCCAGCGTGATCTCGACCCGGCGGTTCTGGGCGCGTCCTTCCGGGTCGTCGCGGCCATCCGGGCGGGTGTTCGGGACCGCGGGGTCGGCCTCCCCTCGGCCGTCCACGACGACGGCCGGCATGGCCCCGCCGGCCCGTTCCTCCAGCCAGCGCTGCACCGCGCGGGCGCGGCGCAGCGAGAGCTCGCGGTTCGCCGCCTCGTCGCCGACCGAATCGGTGTGGCCGGTGATGGTGATGCTCCGCGGCCGCATCTGGCGGATCAGCCCGGCCACCTCCTCCAGCCCCTCTGCCGCACCGGGCGCGAGCCGCTCCGAGCCGAAGGGGAAGAGCACGTCGCCCGAGAGGTTCAGCGTCACGCCTCGCGCCGTCTCGCGCCGGGCGGCGGGGCGAGTGGCGGTGATCGGCGCGGCCGCGCGCTCAACCCGGATCTGCCGGCCTTCCGTCGCGAAGCGCGGCGCCTCGCCCTCGCCCACCTGCGACCAGGCCAGGTCCAGTACCTCGCCGCGCAGCGTGACGCGGGCGCCGGGCGCGAGCGCGGCGCGAATCCGGCTCGCGTTGCCCTGCACCTCGAGGCTGCGGCAACCACCGGTGAGCGTCACCTCGTTCCGTTCGCCGCGCACCACCGCATCGCGGCCGGCGCAGTCGATGCTTCGGCTCTGTCCGTTTCCTTCGAAGACGATGGGTCCCCGGTCCTGCGCCATGACGGGCGCGGCGAGCAGCAACAGGGCGAGGGGCAGGGTGGCGCGCATGGGGTCCTCCGGATGGATCCAACGCGGTCACGGCCGCGCGTGTTCCCCGGCCCGCCCCGTCGCCGCGCGTCGCCGGATCGCGTATGAGGCGCGCCAGCATCCCTCCCCCATCCCGAGGTCCCGCCATGGACGCCGCCCCCGTCGCCGCCCGCACCAAGGTCACCGCCATTCCGGGCGACGGGATCGGCCCGGAGGTGATGCGCGCCACGCAGGCCGTCCTCGCCGCCGCCGGCGCGCAGGTGGAGTGGGAGGAGGCGGTGGCCGGCGCCGAGGCCTTCCGCAAGGGCATCGCCTCCGGCGCGCCGCAGGACACGCTCGACAGCATCGCGCGCAACGGCGTGGCCCTGAAGGGCCCGCTGGAGACGCCGGTCGGCTTCGGCGAAAAGTCGGCCAACGTGACGCTGCGCAAGGTGTTCGAGATGTACGGGAATATCCGCCCGGTGCGTGAGATTCCCGGCATCCGCACGCCCTTTGCCGGACGCGGCATCGACTTCGTCGTGGTGCGCGAGAACGTCGAGGACCTCTACGCCGGCGTCGAGCACATGCAGACGCCCGGCGTCGCGCAATGCCTGAAGCTGATCACCGAGGTGGGGTGCGAGCGCATCGTGCGCCTGGCCGCCTGCCTGGCGCAGGCCGAGGGGCGGAAGAAGGTCACCGTCTCGACCAAGGCGAACATCATGAAGCTGACCGAGGGCATGATGAAGCGCGTCGGCGAGGGGGTCCTGAAGGAATACCCGGAGCTGCAGCACGAGCACATGATCGTCGACAACTGCGCACACCAGATGGTGGTGCGGCCCGAGCAGTTCGACGTGACGGTGATGACCAACATGAACGGCGACATCCTGTCCGACCTCGCGGCCGGGCTGGTCGGCGGGCTTGGCGTCGCGCCCTCCGCCAATCTCGGCGACGGCTGCGCGATGTTCGAGGCGGTGCACGGCTCGGCGCCGCAGATCGCCGGAAAGGGGCTGGCGAACCCGACCGCGCTGCTGCTCTCCGCCGTGATGATGCTGCGCCACATCGGCGACTTCGCCACCGCCTCGGCCGTCGAGCACGCGCTCTACGTGACGCTGGAGGAGGGGAAGGACCTCACCGGCGATATCGCCGCGCCGGGCGAGGGCGCCTCCACCGGTGCCTACGTGGACCGCGTGATCGCCAATCTCGGGCGGCAGTCGGACAAGGTGCCGGCACGCGAGTACCGGCCGATCACGCTGAAGCGCTGGCCGCCGATCACCTGGTACCGGGCGGCCGCGACGCGCGAGCTCGTCGGCGTCGACGTCTTCGTCGAGAGCGAGCGCGACCCGCGCGCCATCGGCATCACCCTGCAGGCGGCGGCGGAGGGCTCGGCCTTCGCGCTGAAGATGATCTCGTCGCGCGGAACGCAGGTCTGGCCGGAAGGTGGCGGCAACACCTTCCTGGTGGATCATTTCCGCGCCCGCTTCCTGTTCCGGGAGCCGCCGAAGGGCGACGCGGTGGCGGAGATCACCGACCTGCTGACGCGCATCGGGCGCCAGCACCGGTGGATGCACCTGGAGAAGCTGCAGCGCTTCGACGGCGCCGATGCGTTCAGCAAGGCGCAGGGCGAAGGATAGGCGCGGGGGGCTCACCCCCCCGGCATCCACACCTCAAGCGTCTGCGGCGGCGGCTGCGGGACGTACGCGCGGAAGTCCTGGATGGCCCAGCCGCGGCCGAGTCGGGAGGCGAGCCGCGCCGCCGCGGCCTGGTCCTCCTCGTGGAAGTAGCGGACCACCGGCGTCGAGGGGACGAAGGGCACCGGCCGGGGCGGCTGAACCTCGAATCCGCCGCCGCGCAGGTTCCCGATCAGCTCCTCCGCCGCCGCCGTGGCGGCGGGTGAGCTGGCGCGGTGGTGGACGAAGATTCTCAGGCCGCGATTGGCCGCTGGTTCCGCCGCGGGCGCGGGACTCGCGGGTGCGGGCGTCGCGGCGGCTGCGGGTGCCGGTTGCGGGCCGGTGGCAGGCTGGATCGCGGCCGCCGAGCCGGTCGTGAGGCTGCCGGCGCCGACCTTGTAGCCGGCCTCGCGGCGGCGCTGCTCTGCCTCCTGCCGAAGGGTGACCAGTTCCTGCTCCAGGGCGACCCGTGCCTCACGCAGGCCGGCAAGCCGCGCCTCCTCCGCCGTGATCTCGGCCCGACGGGCGACGGAGGCGGCCTCGGCGCCGTGTGGTGGCGCGACACTTGCGCCGGCGGGGGGCAGGCTGGGCACGCCGCTCTCAGAGCGCCCGACCTCGGTCGGCACCAGGCCGACGGCCGGGTTGCGCGTACGCGGCGTGCTCTCCGCCACGATCAGGCCGAGCACCAGCATCGCGGCGGCGCCGCCGCCCGCGATCCAAAGCAACCGACGGGGCCGCCGGCCCCCACGCCGGGCCGAAGCCCGCACCCTGTCTCGTCGAAGCCGATCCAAACGGGGCCCCCTTCCCGTGCCGTCGCGCGCGAGGCGCCGGATGGAAACGCAGGCGGTGCCATCCGGGTTGCCCAGCGGCAACCCGGCGCGGCCGGCCTTGACCCGCGGACGTTCAGGACTGGCTGTCGCGCTCCGCCTGCGACTGGGCCGCGAGCGCGCGGGCCATCTGGCTCAGTGCTTCCTGGTGCTTCTCGTTGTCGATCAGGGCGAAGTTGCGCGCCAGTTCGAGGCACATGCGCTGGCGGGGCGATGCCTCCTGCCCGGCGGCATCGGGTGAAAGTCCCTCGAAGAACCAGGAGACGGGCACACCGAGTACCTGACCGATCTCGAACAGCCGGCCCGCGGAGATCCGGTTGAGCCCGCGCTCGTACTTATGAGCCTGCTGATAGGTGACGCCGATCATCTTCGCGAGTTGCTGCTGCGACAGGCCCATCATCACCCGCCGCTCGCGAATGCGGGCGCCGACGTGCCGGTCGGCGGCGTTGGCGCGCTGTCCCGGACGCTCGGCCGGTGCATCCCCGGCCTTGCGCCGCTCGATCTCGGTGGTCGCCATCGTGTGTTGCCTCGCCCCGCCTGCGCGATTGTCTGGAATCGTCATTGTCTGGAATGCGTCAATTAACCCTGCGTTCCACTCTGGCGCGCATGACAAAGCCGTGAGTTTCGCCTGTCCGGAGAATGAGCCCGAATCGCGAATATCGCAAAAAAGATGGATGAGATCGTTTTCTTTATTGCCGTTCCGACGTAATTTCGTCCTTGGCGCGTGCGGCCGCCCGCAGCTCGGCAACCTGGCGTCGCAGAGTTTCGTTCTCCGCTTGCAAGACTGCCAGCCTGTTCGCGTCAGTTCCGTCCGGCGCCTCCGCGCCGGGTCGGAAAGGTGCAAAGAGGCTCATCGCTCGCTCCATCATGGCAAGGTTCTGCTTGCCCATCTCCTCCAGGTTGGGGAAGGGCATGAACCCTCCCATGGTCTGCTGCATGGTGCGGCGCACCTGCTCCTGCTGCTGCGCGAAGGCTCCCATCATGGATTCGAGGTAGCGCGGCACGAGAGATCCCATGCTGTCGCCATAGAAGCCGATGATCTGCCGCAGGAAGGAGGTCGGCAGCAGGTGCCGCCCCTTGGACTCCTCCTCGACGATGATCTGCGTGAGGACGGAGCGGGTGATGTCCTCTCCCGACTTCGCGTCGTAGACCACGAAGTGGCGCCCCTGCCGCACCATCACGGCCAGATCCTCCAGCGTGACGTAGGAGGAGGATTCGGTGTTGTAGAGGCGCCGGTTGGCGTATTTCTTGACCACCACCGGGGGGGTGGCCGAAGTGTCCGACGTTCCCGCCGGCGGGTGGGTGGTGTCCTGTGACATGCCTCTGCCTTCCCGCGGCCGTGCCGCCGTATGGGACGAGTCTATCACGGGCAAGGGTGCAGTGCGAAATACCAGCTGCGCGAGGTGTTCAACGCGCTTTTCTACCCTCTGGTTCCAGCGGGCCGGGTCGGCGCGTGGGAGAAGTTGATGGGGGGCGAAGGCCCGGACCCGCCGGACGCCGAGTCGCTCGACCGGCTGGCAGAGGATTGGATCGCGCTGTGGCAGAGCGAGATCGCGGCCGTCGCGGCGGATCGCGAGGTGGCGGAAGGCTGGGCGGCGATGGCTGCGGCCTGGGCGGCCATGGCGAGCGCCTGGACCCGGGCGGCGGCGATGCCGGGCCGCCTGCACCCGTTCGAATCGCGCCGCGCTGATGACCCGCCCCGACCTGCCCGGGCCGCTTCGCCGCCGGGGCCCACGGCCGCTCGCCCTGCACCTGATGATGGGGGCGGGGCGCGGGATGGCGGCGATGCTGGCGAGCTCCGCGCAAGGCTGGCCGAACTGGAGCGAAGGCTTGCCGATCTCGAAGGCGGGGCGGGCGGAGGCCGCACGGATCCGCCGCGCGCTCGACGCCGGCGGCCACGCGCCTGAGGCGTTCCGCGCCGCCGTCCTTCGCCACCTGCTGCGGGAGGACCGGGCGCTGCTGGCCGGCATTGCCGCCTACCGCCGCCACCCCTGGCGGCGGGATGTGCCCGATCCGCCGGCGATCTGGACCGAGGGCGGCTCGCGCCTGCTTGACTACGGCAACCGCGCTGCCGGCCCCGCCGTGGTGTTCGTGCCCTCCCTGGTGAACCGCGCGCATGTCCTGGACCTGCTGCCCGGCCGCTCGCTGCTGCGCTTCCTCGCCGCGGGCGGGGTGCGGCCGCTGTTGCTCGACTGGGGCTGGCCGGAGGAGGCGGAGCGCGGCTTCACCCTGACCGACTACGTTGCCGGCCGGCTGGAGCGTGCGCTGCTGGCGCTGCCCGGCCCGGTGGTGCTGGCGGGCTACTGCATGGGGGGGCTTCTCGCGCTGGCCGCGGCGCTGCGCCGGCCGGACCGTGTGCGCGCGCTCGGCCTGCTCGCCACGCCCTGGGACTTCCACCCGGACCCTGCGACACGCGCACGGGCCGAGGCGCTCGCCGCGCTGCTGCCGGGGCTGGAGCCGGTCATGGGGGCTGCCGGCGCCTTGCCGGTCGACGTCATCCAGGCGCTGTTCACCGGGCTGGATCCCTGGGGGGTGGCGGCGAAATACCGCGCCTTCGCGCGGCTCGACCCCGTCTCGCCGCGCGCCGTGGGTTTCGTCGCGCTCGAGGACTGGCTGAACGACGGCGTACCGCTCGCCGCCCCGGTGGCGCGGGAGTGCCTCGGCGGCTGGTACGGCGCCAACACGCCGGCGCGCGGTGCCTGGCGGATCGCCGGTGCGCCGGTTGATCCGGGCACGCTCGACATGCCGTGCTTCGTCGCGATCCCGCACCGGGATCGCATCGTCCCGCCCGCCTCAGCCCGTGCCCTCCCCTCGCGCCTGCGCGAGGCGATCATCCACGAGGCGGAGGCCGGGCACATCGGCATGGCGGCCGGCGGCAATGCCGAGGCGGCGCTCTGGCGCCCGCTGCTGGCATGGCTGCGTGGCTTGTAGCCTCGCGCCCGCCACCCCAAGATCGCCGAACCGCCGGTTCCACCCAGCAAGGGGTCCGCAGAATGACCGAGATCGTCATCGCCTCCGCCGCCCGCACGCCCGTGGGCAGCTTCAACGGCGCCTTCGCCGCCCTGCCCGCGCATGCGCTCGGCACCGTGGCGATCACTGCGGCGCTGGAGCGGGCGCGCGTGAAGCCGGAGGAGGTGGACGAGGTGATCCTCGGCCAGATCCTGACGGCCGGCGCCGGGCAGAACCCGGCGCGGCAGGCCGCGGTCGCCGCCGGCATCCCGGTGGAGCGCACCGCCTTCGGCATCAACCAGCTCTGCGGCTCGGGCCTGCGCGCGGTCGCCCTCGCCGCCCAGCAGATCGCCACAGGCGACGCCGCGATCGTCATCGCCGGTGGGCAGGAGAGCATGACGCAGGCGCCGCATGCCGCGCAGCTCCGCGCCGGCCAGAAGATGGGCGGGCTGGAGCTGACCGACACGATGCTGAAGGACGGGCTGTGGGACGCCTTCCACGGCTACCACATGGGCAACACGGCCGAGAACGTGGCCGAGAAATACCAGATCACGCGCGAGGAGCAGGACCGCTTCGCGGCCGAGAGCCAGCGCAAGACCGGCGAGGCACAGAAGGCCGGCCGGCTGAGGGACGAGATCGCGCCCGTCACCGTGAAGGGCCGCAAGGGCGACGTGGTGGTGGAGGATGACGAGTATCCGAGGCCCGAGACCACGATGGACGTGCTGGCGAAGCTCCGCCCCGCCTTCAGCAAGACCGGCACGGTCACCGCGGGCAATGCCTCCGGCATCAACGATGGTGCGGCTGCGGTGGTGGTGATGTCGGCGGAGGAGGCGCGCAGGCGCGGCGTCACGCCGCTGGCGCGGATCGTGAGCTGGGCGACGGCGGGCGTCGATCCCTCCATCATGGGCACCGGCCCGATCCCGGCCAGCCGCAAGGCGCTGCAGAAGGCGGGCTGGTCGATCGACACGCTCGACCTGATCGAGGCGAACGAGGCGTTCGCCGCGCAGGCCTGCGCGGTGAACAAGGACCTGGGCTGGGATCCGGCGAAGGTGAACGTGAACGGCGGCGCCATCGCGCTCGGCCACCCGATCGGCGCGAGCGGCGCGCGGGTGCTGAACACGCTGCTGTTCGAGATGGCGCGCCGTGGCGCGAAGCGCGGGTTGGCGACGCTGTGCATCGGCGGCGGCATGGGCGTGGCGATGTGCGTGGAGCGCTGAGCGGCCGCGCCGCCTGACACTTCGCCTCCGGGACACGCGGCCGCCCCTGCCGCGTCACGCAGCCGTGACTCGGCGCCGCAACCTTTGCGTGTGCGATGCTCCGGCCCGGCCCCATGCCCGGGGCCGGGAGGGATCGCACCATGACGCATGCCACCGCCATCGCGCGGCGCGGGCTGCTCGGCGCCGCCGCCATCGCGGCCGCCCCTGCCCTCGCGCAGCGCCGCTTCGGCGAGGACGCTCCGCCGCAGCGCTACCCTGATCCCGACATCGTGGCGCTGGACCGGCGCCGCTTCACCATGACGCTCGGCAACAGCGCGATCCGCCGGATCCACACCGGCATGGAGTGGGCCGAAGGTCCGGCCTGGCACGCGACCGGACGCTTCCTGGTCTGGTCCGACATCCCGGCGAACGAGGCGCTACGGCTGACCGAGGAGGACATGAAGGTCAGCCGGCGCTTCCGCAGCCCGTCCGGCTTCTCCAACGGCAACACCTTCGACCGCGAGGGAAGGCACATCGCCTTCCGCCACCTGAACCGCGACGTCGTGCGCTACGAGCCGGACGGCCGCGTCACCGTGCTGGCCGCGCGCGGGCCGGACGGGCCGTTCAACGCGCCGAACGACGGCGTGGTGCACCCGGAAGACGGCAGCCTGTGGTTCACCGACCCCGGCTACGGCGCGCTGATGAACTACGAGGGCGAGCGCGTGCCGGAATCCGCGAACTCGCCGCGCCCCTTCATCAAGGAAGCGGTCTACCGCATCGACGCGGGAAGCGGGCAGGTGACGAAGGTCGCGGACCAGCCCTTCAAGCCGAACGGCCTCTGCTTCTCGCCCGACTACCGCACCCTCTACGTCGCCGACACCGGCGCCAGCCACTATCCCGAGGCGCAGCGGATCATCTGGGCCTTCGACGTGGACGGGCCGCGGCTGCGCAACCCGCGCACCTTCGCCTCCATGGTGCTGGAAGGGAAAGGCGGCATGGCCGACGGGATCCGCACCGACGAACGGGGCAACCTCTGGTCCTCCGCCGGCTGGGTGGGCGAGGGGTACGACGGCGTGCATGTCTTCGCGCCGAACGGCGACCGCATCGGCCAGATCCGGCTGCCCGAGATCTGCTCCAACGTCTGCTTCGGCGGCTCGCGCCGGAACATCCTGTTCATGACCGCCAGCCAATCGCTCTACGCGCTGCCGGTCGAGACGCGCGGCGCGCATTTCTGCTGAGCCTGCCGGGCGTGGGGCGGCGCGCCCCACGCCCGCCACGATCCTCCTGCATCCGGTGCGCGTGCCGACCGAATCCGCGCCGCGCCGCCGCGCCCTCTTTGCCCTGCTCGTCGTCGCCATTGCCGCGTCCCTGTTCTGGCTGACCTGGCGGACGCTTGCGCCGGGCGGGGTGAACGCCCCGGAGGCGGCGATCCTGCTGCTCGTCCTCCTGCTGCTGCCCTGGTCCGCGCTCTCGGCGGCGAACGCGCTCCTCGGCCTCGGCATCCTGCTCCTCTCGCGCGATCCGCCGGCGGCGGTGCTGCCGGCGCTGCGGCGGGCGCGCTCGGGCGCGCCGCGCGCCGTCACGGCACTGGCCGTGTGCATCCGCAACGAGGAGACGGGCGCGGTGCTGCCGCCGCTGGGGCGCCTGCTCGACGGGCTGGAGGCAGCCGGCGCGGGCGACCGCTTCCGGCTGTGGCTGCTCTCCGACACCGCCGATCCGGCCGCGGCGGCAGAAGAGGAGGCGGCGGTGCGGGACTTCGCCCTGTCGCGCCGGGCGGCGCCGACGGTCCACTACCGCCGTCGTACCGCCAACACCGGCTTCAAGGCCGGCAACCTGATGGACTTCCTCGACCACCACGCGGGCGACGCGGCCTTCTTCATCACCCTCGACGCCGACAGCGAGATGAGCGCGGCCGCGGTGCTGCGCCTGGCCGCGGTGATGGAAGCCGATCCGGGCCTCGGCATCGTGCAGCAGCTGATCGTCGGGCGGCCGGCACGCGCCGCCTTCCCGCGGCTGTTCCAGTTCGGCATGCGCGCCGGCATGCGCGCCTGGGCCACCGGGCAGGCCTGGTGGCAGCTCGATGCCGGGCCCTATTGGGGGCACAATGCGATCCTCCGCGCCGAGCCCTTCCGGCGCCATGCGCGGCTCGGGCCGCTGCCCGACGGGAGCACGATCCTCTCGCACGACATGGTGGAGAGCGCGCGGATGCAGGCGGCCGGCTGGCGCGTACGCTGCCTGCCGGACGAGGAGGGTAGCCTCGAGGCGAACCCGCCGGCCATGCCGGAATTCCTCCGCCGCGACGAGCGTTGGGGCGCCGGCAACATGCAATACTGGCAGCTCCTGCGCCTGCCCGGCCTCACCGCCATGGGGCGACTGCAGCTCCTCCAGGCCATCCTGCTCTTCCTCGGCGCGCCGGTCATGGCGGCGATCCTGCTGTTCGCCGCGCTGAACGCCGCGACGGGTGGGGGGGCGGAAACGCCGACGGGCCCGCTCGCCGCCTGCCTTGCCGCCTTCTGGCTCTGCCACTTCGCGCCAAAGCTCGCGGGCTACGCGCAGGCGCTGGTCCAGGGGCGCGTCGCGGCGCGCTACGGCGGCCGCGCCGCCTTCGCCCGCAGCGCGGCCGCCGAGCTGCTGTTCATGTCGCTGTTTGAGCCGCTGTCGACGCTCAACAAGGCGATGTTCCTCGTCCGCCTGCCCTTCGGCCGGCGCCCGGGCTGGGCGCCGCAGAACCGCGCCGACCGGGGCATCAAGTGGCGGGACGCCGCGCGATTGCTGTGGCCGCACACGCTCATCGGCGCCGTGCTGACCGCGGCCTTCGCCGCGGTGTCGCCCGCGGCGCTGCTGCTGGCCCTGCCCTTCACCCTTGGCATGGTCCTCGCCGTGCCGCTCTGCGTCCTGACTGCCGATCCGCGCCTTTCCGCCTGGCTCCACGAGCGGCGGATTGCCGCAACGCCGGAGGAGCTCCGCGCGGAATGAACCCCGATCGGGCATGGCCGCGATGCCATCCTGCAATCGGCACGATCCCCGCCAACTGGACGCGCCCGACCCGACCGGCTACCTCCGGGACGGGAGAGGCGGGAGCGTCAGGCGCGCATGATCAACAAGGTCGTCCGATCGATCGCCGAGGGCCTGGACGGCGTGCGCGACGGCGCGACCGTTCTGATGGGCGGCTTCGGCGCCGTCGGCCAGCCGGACGAGCTGATCGAGGGGCTGATCGAGCAGGGCGCGCGCGACCTCACCGTCGTCGCCAACAACGCTGGCGCCGGGAAGGTCGGCCTGGCGAAGCTCATGGAAGCCGGCCGCGTGCGGAAGATCATCTGCTCCTTCCCCCGCTCCGCCGGCTCCTCCGTGTTCGAGGAACTGTACCGTGCCGGCCGGCTGGAACTGGAGATCGTGCCCCAGGGCACGCTTGCCGAGCGCATGCGCGCCGCCGGCGCCGGCATCCCGGCCTTCTTCACGCCGACCGCCGCCGGCACCATCCTTGCCCGGGGCAAGGAGGTGCGGGAGTTCGGCGGCCGCCCGCACGTGATGGAGCACGCCCTGCCCGGCGACGTCGCGCTGATCGAGGCGTGGGAGGCCGACCGCTGGGGCAACCTGACCTACCGGGAGAGCGGACGGAACTTCAACCCGGTGATGGCGACGGCCGCGGCGCTCACCGTCGCGCAGGTGCACAACCTGCGCGAGATCGGCGAGATCGCGCCCGATCATGTCCACACGCCCGGCATCTTCGTGCAGCGCGTCGTGCAGGTGCGGCGCGGCGCCCCCTGGACCTGAGGAGCCCATCGCCATGTGGACCCGCCAGCAGATGGCCGCCCGCGTCGCCCGCGACATTCCGGAGGGCTGGTTCGTCAACCTCGGCATCGGCATCCCGACCACCGTCGCCGACCACGTCCCGCCCGAGCGGGAGGTGATCCTGCATTCCGAGAACGGCATCCTCGGCATGGGTCCTGCGCCGGCGCCGGACAGCGTGAATCCCTGGCTGGTCAACGCCGGCAAGCAACCCGTGACGCTGCGCCCCGGCGGCAGCTTCTTCCACCACGCCGACAGCTTCGCGATGATCCGCGGCGGCCACATCGACCTCTGCGTCCTCGGCGCCTTCGAGGTGGCCGAGAACGGCGACATCGCCAACTGGGCGACCGGCGAGAACGACACCGCCCCGGCGGTTGGCGGGGCGATGGACCTGGCGGCCGGGGCGAAGCGCACCTGGGTGGTGATGGAGCACGCGACGAAGGACGGGCGCCCGAAGCTCGTCGAGCGCTGCGCCTACCCGCTCACCGCAGCCGGCGCGGTGACGCGCGTCTTCACCAACCTCGCCGTGGTGGACATCATGCCCGGCCGCGGCTTCGTGGTGCGCGAGGTCGCGCCCGGGCTCTCGCTCGCCGAGGTGCAGGCGCGCACCGGCGCCGCGCTGCACGCCGACGCGTGACCGTCATGCGCATCGGCGAGGCACGGGACGGCGCCGTCCTCACGCTGACGATCGACCATCCGGCGCGGCGCAACGCGCTGGCGATGCCTCTGCGCGAGGAGCTGCACCGGATCCTGGAGGACGCGCAGGCCGACCCTTCGGTGCGGGCGCTCGTCGTCACCGGCGCGGGCGGCATCTTCTGTTCGGGCGGCGACATCTCGGGGATGGACGTGGCGGACACCGCGACGGGGCTGGAGCGCATGCGCCGCACCCATCGCCTGATTCGCCTGCTGGTGGCCGGCCGGCTGCCGGTGGTGGCGGCGGTGGAGGGATGGTGCGTCGGGGCCGGCCTGTCCCTCGCCTGCGCCTGCGACACGATCATCGCTGCCGAGGATGCGCGCTTCATGGCGGGCTTCGGCAAGGTCGGCCTGATCGCCGATCTCGGCCTGCCTTTCACCCTGCCGGCACGCATCGGCGCGGGCCGCGCGCGCCAACTCTTCCTCTATGGCAATGGGCTGGACGCGGCGGAGGCGGAGCGAATCGGCCTCGTCGACGGTGTCGTGCCGAAGGGCGGTGCCGTGTCGCGGGCGACGGAACTGGCGCGGTTCCTCGCGGCCCAGGCCGCGCTGCCGGTCTCGCTGACCAAGCAGATCCTCGCCGAGGGCCTGGACCGCGCGCTTGAGCAGGAACGCCACTTCCAGACCGCCTGCTTCCTCAGCCCCGGCCATGCCGAGGGCAAGGCGGCCTTCCTGGCAAAACGGGAAGCTGACTTCACCGGCCGTTGACGGCTGCGGGCCGGCGGGCCACAGGGCGGGGAACCGACGGGACCGAACCATGCCGGAACTCTGGCGCCTCCCCGCCACCGAGATCGCGACGCTTGTCCGCACGAGAGGCGCCAGCGCGGTGGAGGTGGCGCGCGACGCCCTTGCCCGGCTGGACGCCGCCAACCCCGCGATCAACGCCGTGGTGGACCACCGGCCGGAGGAGGTGCTGGAGGAAGCCGCCCGGATCGACACCGCGCTCGCCCGTGGGCGCGACCCCGGCCCGATGGCCGGCGTGCCGGTGACGATCAAGGTGAACGTGGACCAGGCGGGCTTTGCCACGACGAACGGCTTGCGCCTGCAGAAGGACCATCGGGCGGCGACGGACAATCCGGTCGTGGCCAACCTGCGCCGGGCCGGCGCGGTGGTGATCGGCCGCACCAACACCCCGGCCTTCAGCCTGCGCTGGTTCTGCCGCAACGGGCTGCACGGGCACACGCGCAACCCGTGGGACCCGCGGATCACGCCCGGCGGCTCCTCGGGCGGCGCGGCGGCGGCGGTGGCGGCCGGCATCGGCGCGGTGGGCCACGGCACCGACATCGGCGGCTCCATCCGCTATCCCGCCTATGCGTGCGGCGTGCACGGGCTGCGGCCGACTCTCGGCCGCGTCCCGGGCTGGAACCCGTCGCTGCCGGACCGGCACATCGGCGGGCAGCTCATGGCCGTGTCCGGCCCGATCGCACGCACGGTCGCGGATCTCCGCCTCGGCTTCCACGCCATGGCGGCGCGCGACGTGAGGGAGCCCTGGTGGGCCGACGTGCCGCTGAGCGGCCCCGCGGCGCCGAAGCGCGCGGCGCTCTGCATGCGACCCGAGGGCCTCGCCACCGTGCCGGAGGTCGAGGCCGCGCTGCACGACGCGGCGCGCCGGCTGGAGCGCGCCGGCTGGGCAGTGGAGGAAGCGCCGCTGCCGCCATTGCGGGAGCCGGCACGGCTGCAGGCGATGCTGTGGCTGGCCGAGAGCCGCCGCGGCCTGAACGCCGCGCTGCGCGAGGAAGGCGACGCCGATGCGAGCTTCGTCTTCGCGCAGATGGAGGCGCTCTGCCCCGCGCCCGACCTGTTCGGCTTCATGGATGCGCTGCAGGCGCGCGCCCGCTTGGTGCGGGAGTGGATGGAGTTCTTCGAGCGCTTCCCGATCGCCCTCTGCCCCGTCTCGGCGGAGCTGCCCTTTCCCGACCTGCTGGATGTGGAGAGCCCCGAGGCGTTCCGGCGCGTGATGGAGGCGCAGCTCACCCAGGTCGGCCTGCCGCTGATGGGGCTGCCGGGCCTGGCGGTGACCACCGGCCTGTCCGGCCGGGTTCCCGTCGGCGTCCAGCTTCTTGCCGGGCGCTACCGGGAAGACCTGTTGCTGGCGGCCGGCGCGGCGATCGAAGCCGCCGGCGTGCCGGCCACCCCGATCGATCCGCGATGAAGCCTCGCAACACGGGCCGCACGTCGGATGGCCGCCGGCACCGCCGCAGCCGGGCCGGCTGAACCGGCGCCGAGAATACCTCGCCGGCCGCCCGGCTGGCGGTGGGTGCTGGCGTTCGCGGCGCTGTGCGGTGCGGCGGTTTCCGCCTGGATCGGCGTCGCGACCTACCGCGATACGGTGAAGCTGGAACAGTTGCGCTTCGACGCGGCGGTGGACCAGCACGCCGCCGCGTTGCGCGCCCACGTCGCGGCGCGCGAGACGCTAGCCCGCGCGGTGGCGGCCGCCTTCGCGCCGCCCGAGCGCGTGGCGCCCGGCGCGCTGGCCGCGGTGGACCCCGAGCTGCTGGCGCTGGTGCCGGACATCTTCTCCTTCGTCTGGGTGCCGCGCCTCGACGCCGCGCGGGCGCCGGAGGCAATGGCCGCCCTTGCCGCCGCGGGCCGCAGCCCGGCGGCGATCCTGGGCCCCGGCGGCACGCCGCTGGCGGAGGCGCCGGACGGGCCGTTGCTGCCGGTCTTGGACATCGAGCCGAAGACCGAGGCGAACCTCCGCTCGCTCGGTCTGCACCTCGGCGCGCTGCCGCTGCCGCGCACCGCCTTGCGGGCGGCGGAGGTCCTGCGCGATGCGTCGGCCACCGCGCCGCTGGAACTGGTACAGCTGCCCGGCCAGAAGGCGCTCGTCCTCTACGTGCCGGTGTTCCGTCACGATGCGCGCGCCGCCGCACCGGTCGGCTTCCTCGGCTTCAGCTACCGCTTCGATCGGCTGATCGGCGCCGTGCAGGTGCCGAGGCCTGCCGCCGACTTCGTGTTCACCGTCTCCGACGCCACGGCAACCGAGTCCGGCGTGCTGTTCCGGGGCGGTCCGCCGGTTTCCGGGGGGGCGACGGTCGCGCCCCTCGTCCACCAGGTCGCTTTCGGCGGACGCGAGTGGCACGTCGAATATCGGCTGGTCGGGGATCCGGGCCCGGCCGCGCTGCGGCGTGCGCTGCTCACCGCGGCCGCGGCGCTGCTGGTGACCGGGCTCGCCCTTGCCATCGCCACCTACCTCTCCGTGGCGGGCGCGCGGCTGGAGGCGGCGCTGGGCGCCCGCGCCGCGGTGGAGGCGCAGCTCCGCATCGTGATCGACGAGCTGAACCACCGCACCAAGAACATCCTCGCGGTGGTGCAGGCGGTCGTCTCCCGCAGCCTGCGCGACGGCGGCGATCCCGCCGCGGTGAGGGATGCGGTCTCCGCCCGCATCCGCGCCATGGCAAGCGCGGCGACCCTGCTCTCCCAGAGCGAGTGGCGCGGCATCGGCCTGCGAGAGATGCTGGCCGGGAGCGGTCTTCCCTATGCCGAGCGGGTGCGGCTGGAAGGCGAGGACGTGACGCTGGCGCCTGGTGCCGCGCAGAACGTGGTGCTGCTGGTGCACGAGCTCTGGACCAATGCGGCGAAGCACGGCGCCCTCTCGGCCGAAGGCGGCGAGGCGGCGCTGTCCTGGCGGGTGGAGGACCGGACTTTCCATCTCTCCTGGGAGGAACGCGGCGGGCCACCAGCCTCGCTGCGGCAGGGCAAGGGCTTCGGCCGTCAATTGCTGGAACGTCTGGCGCCGCAAGGGCTTGGCGGCACCGGCACCCTGTCCGTCACGCCAGCGGGCATCCGCTATGACCTGCGCGCGCCGGCCGAGCGGGTGCTGGCGCCGCCGGGGCCGGTTTCACCGCCGGCAGCGGCAAAGCCGGTCTAGCTGATTGTCCTGACCTGTTCGCCGAGCCGCCAGGCGATGCCACCCGGCCTGAACATGCTTCAGGCCTGCCGCCGCTCGATGAGCTCGTGCCGGATCTTCCGGCCGCGGCGGATCCGGTCCTCGATGTAGTCCGCCTCGCCCCAGCGCACCGCACGGCCGAGCGCGTGCGCGTCCTCGACGAAGCGCGCCAGCATCTCGAGCAGCGCTTCGCGGTTGTTCAGGAAGACGTCGCGCCACATGGTCGGGTCGCTCGCCGCGATGCGGGTGAAGTCGCGGAAGCCGCCCGCGGCGAACTTCAGCACCGCCTCCTTCGTCTCCTCCGCCAGGTCGTCGGCGGTGGAGCAGATGGTGAAGGCGATCAGGTGCGGCAGGTGCGAGACGATGGCCACGATCTTGTCGTGCGTCGCGGGATCCAGCGTCTCCACCGCGCTGCCGCAGCGGCGCCACAGCTCCTTCACCGCCTCCACCGCCGCCGGGTCGGTGCCGGGCAGCGGCGTCAGCATGCACCAGCGGCCCTGGAACAGCTCGGCGAAGCCGGCATCCGGCCCGGAATGCTCGGTGCCGGCCATCGGGTGGCCGGGCACAAGGTGGCAGCCCGGCGGCATCAGGGGAGCCAGGTCACGCACCACGCTCGCCTTGGTGGAGCCCACATCGGTGACGATCGCCCCGCGCTTCAGGTGCGGCGCGACGACGCGCATCACCCCGGCGTTGGCGCCGACCGGCACGCAGAACACCACGCAATCCGCATCCCGCACGGCCCGGCCCGCATCGGCCTCGACCACGTCCGCGATGCCGAGTTGGCGCACGCGGTCGAGCGTCGCCCCGGTCCTGGCATGCGCAACCACGGTGCGCGCGATGTCGCCCCGCGCCCGCGCCACGCGCGCGAGGGAGGATCCGATCAGACCGACGCCGAGCAGGCAGAGCCGGTCGAACAGCGGCTCATCCGGCACGGGAGAAGTCCTGCAGCGCCTCGATCACCAGCCCGTTCTCCTCGGCCGTGCCGATCGACAGGCGCAGCGCGGAAGGCAGGCCGTAGGCGCCCATCGCGCGAAGGATCAGGCCGCGGCCGCGCAGATGCGCATCGGCCGCGCGGGCGCGTTCCGGGCTGCCGAAGTCGAGCAGCAGGAAGTTGCCCTCGCTCGGCCAGACCTTCAGCCCCGACGCGGCCAGCGCCTCCGTCAGGCGGGCGCGCCACTCCGTGTTGTGCGCCACGCTCTGCTCCACCCAGCCCGGCTCCCGCAGCGCCGCGATGCCGGCGGCCATGGCCGCGGCGTTGACGTTGAACGGGCCGCGCACCCGCGACAGCACGTCCACCACGGCGGGCGGCGCGTAGCACCAGCCCAGTCGCAGCCCGCCCAGCCCGAAGATCTTGGAGAAGGTGCGCGTCATCACCGTGTTGGACCCGGCATCGACCAGCTTCTGCCCCGGATCGTAGTCCGGCCGGGTCACGTACTCGGCATAGGCGCTGTCCAGCACCAGCAGCACGTCCTCCCGCAGCTCCCGCCGCAGGCGTGCGACCTCGGATTGCGGCAGGATGCTGCCGGTCGGGTTGTTCGGGTTGGCGAGCATCAGCAGCCGCGTGCGCGGCCCGACGGCGCCGAGCAGCCCGTCCACGTCGGCGGTCAGGTCGCGCTCCGGCACCTTGATGACGCGGCAGCCCGCCCAGCGGCCGCACAGGTCATACATGAGGAAGCCGTGCGCCGACATCACCAGCTCCGTGCCCTCGCCGCCATAGGCGAGGACCAGCAGCGTCAGCAGGTCGTCCGAGCCGTTGCCGCAGACGACCCGCGTGGGGTCGAGGCCGAAGCGCGCGCCGATCGCCTCGCGCAGCGCCGCCGCGCCGCCATCGGGGTAGCGGTGCGCCTCCCTCGCGGCTTCGGTCACCGCGGCCACCGCCCCGGGCGGCGGCCCGAAGGCGCCCTCGTTGGAGGAGAGCTTGATCACCCGGTTGACGCCCGGAACCTTCGACTCGCCCCCGACATAGGGCTCGACCGAGAGGATCGAGGGGCGCGGCATCACGGTCATGGCAGGTGGGTCCGTTCAGGAAGGAAGCGGAAGCGCGTAGGCGCCGAGCACCTCGGCGCCCGGCGGCAGGCGCGGGTCGCCGGCGGCGACGAAGCCTTCCAGTTCCGCCAGCACCAGCCCATCGTCGGATTTCAGCGACACTGCACGAAAACCCGCCGGAGGCTCGTCGTGCAGGCGCACGAGGCTGCGGTCCTCGCCGGAGGGATCGGGGGGCGCGGCGGAAAGCAGGAAGACGGTGGCGCCTTCGCCGAACACCGGGAGGCGCGCGCTGACGTGCAGGCGGGCTGGATCGAGCGAGCGCCACCATCGGCCCGGCGGCAATGCTGCCAGCGCCGCGGCGCCACGTGCTGCCGCGGCCATCGCGGCCTCCGCATCCGTCATCCGTGCCACGGGCGTGGCCAGGCCGAGATGCGCGCGCAGCACCTCCATCCCACCTTCGTCGAGGCAGGCGGCCACGGGCAGCGGCGCTTGCATCGCCGTGGTGGCGGCCAGCAGTTCCCGCCAGATCCGCACCAGCGCGGCGCGCGGCAGCGGGCCCGCGTGGCGTTCCAGAAGGCGCCGCAGGATCGCCGCCTCGCGCCCTGGGCGCAGCGCGGGACCGGCCCCCTTGGCGCGGCTCGCCGCCAGGCGCGCAACGACTTCAGCCCGGCGCATCAGCGTCTCGTGCAGCGTGTCGTCCAGCGCGTCGATCTCGGCGCGGAGCCGGGCGATCTCGGGGGGCTGCGCGGTGTCGGGCATCTCGGTCACGGTTCCCGGGGCTGCATAGACGTCGGCGCAGCCCTCGCCAAGGTTGCCCCGGCTGGCCCAGGCGGCTAGTGCTTCGCCCACGGCAGCTCCGCGCGGACCGATGACAGAGGCCCTCGCCCCCACCCGCAGGATCGAGCACCAGCGCGTCGTCTTCGCCGACGGGCTGGCGCTGGATTGCGGCGCCGTCATCCTGCCGCTGGCTGTGGCCTACCGCACCTACGGCGCGCTGAACGCGGCCCGCAGCAACGCCGTGCTGGTCTGCCACGCGCTGACCGGCGACCAGTACGTGGCCGAGACCCACCCCCTGACCGGCAAGCCCGGCTGGTGGGAGACGCTCGTCGGTCCCGGGAAGCCGGTGGACACCGACCGCTACTTCGTCGTCTGCGCCAATGTACTCGGCGGCTGCATGGGCTCCTCCGGCCCGCCGGAGGAGATGACGGACGAGGAGGGCCGGCCGCTGCGCCGCCCCTGGGGCACCGCCTTCCCCAACATCACGATCCGCGACATGGTGCGGGCCCAGAAGCGGCTGGTGGACCACCTCGGCATTCCGCGCCTCCTCGCGGTGATCGGTGGATCGATGGGCGGGATGCAGGTGCTGGAATGGGCGGCGACCTATCCAGACATGGTGGTCGCCGCCGCGCCGATCGCCGCCGCCACGCACCACAGCGCCCAGAACATCGCCTTCCACGAGGTCGGCCGCGCCGCCATTCACGGTGACCCGGACTGGGTCGGCGGCCGCTACTGGGAGGATGGGCGCATCCCGGCCAAGGGCCTGTCCGTCGCACGGATGGTGGCGCATATCACCTACCTGTCCGAGGCCGCGCTCGGCCGCAAGTTCGGCCGGCGTCTGCGCAACGCCTCGGCGCTCACCTTCCTGGAGGACGTGTTCGAGGTGGAGAGCTACCTGCGACACCAGGGCAGCACCTTCGTCCGCCGCTTCGACGCCAATTCCTATCTCACCATCACCCGCGCCATGGACTATTTCGACCTCGGCGCGGAGCATGGAGGGGACGTCGCGGCGGCGTTCCGCGGCACCGTCACGCGCTTCCTCGTCACCTCCTTCAGCAGCGACTGGCTGTTCCCGACGGAGGAGAGCCGCAAGATCGTCCGCGCGCTGAATGCGGCTGCGGCCAACGTCTCCTTCATCGAGATCGAGACCGACAAGGGCCATGACGCCTTCCTGCTGGACGAGCCGGTGTTCCACCGCGCGCTCGGCGGCTTCCTGCGCGGCGCGGCGGCACGGGCGGGATGAGCGCGGCGCTGCTCATGCGCGCGCAGGCGCGCAACAGCGCCTGGGCGAACCATCGGCTGCTGACCGCCTGCGCCAGGCTCCGCCAGGCGGAGTTCGAGGCGCCGCGCACCGGCTTCTTCCCTTCGCTCCGCGCCACCCTCAACCACATCCTGGTCATCGACCGCTTCTACGTCGATGCGCTTGAAGGCGGCACGCTCGGCCCCGCAGCCTGGGCCGACCCCGAACCCTGCGCCGACGTCGCCAGCCTGCACGGTGCGCAAGGCGCCGTGGACCGCCGGCTGATGGCGTTCTGCAACGCGCTGACCGATGCCGACATGGCGCGCAACGTCCGGGTGCACCGCGGCAGCCGCGTGCAGCGCGAACGCACCGACCGGCTGCTGCTGCACCTGTTCCAGCACGACATCCACCATCGCGGCCAGGCGCATGCGATGCTGTCCGGCACCTCGGTCCAGCCGCCGCAACTCGACGAATTCTACAGCCGCGACGAGGCGCCGCTGCGTGCCGCGGAGTTCGCCGCCCTCGGCTTCTCGGAACGCGACCTCTGGCCGGAGGACCGGTGATGCCGGACACGGTGGTCCAGTATGTCGCGAAGAACATGCGCCTCGATCTCCGCCTGATCGCGGAAATGGTGGAGCCCGGATCCCGTGTGCTCGACATCGGCTGCGGTGACGGCGCGCTGATCGAGCATCTGACGCGCGAGAAGGCGGCCGATGCGCGCGGCATCGAGATCGACATGGCCGAGGCGACGCAGGCCGTCGCGGCCGGCCTGCCGGTGATCCACGGCGATGCGGACACCGACCTCGCCTTCTATCCGGACGGCGCCTTCGACTACGTCGTCCTGTCCCGCACGCTGCAGGCCGTGGAGAAGCCGCGCGAGGTGCTGCGGCAGATGACGCGCATCGGCCGCCACGCCATCGTCAGCTTCCCGAATTTCGGCCACTGGCTGATGCGGTGGAAGCTGCTGACCACCGGGATGATGCCGGATACGGAAACCTGGAACCGGAAGTGGTACGACACGCCGAACATCCATCCCTGCACCATCCGCGACTTCCTCGCGCTCTGCACGCTGGAGGGCTACGTGGTGGAGCGGTGGCTGGCGGTGGACGAGGCCGGGCTGCGCGCACCCTGGACGCGCTCCGTCTGGCTCGCCAACCTGTTCGGCGAGCAGGCACTGTTCCTCCTGCGCCGGGGCTGACGGCGGCACGCTGTGGCTGGCACCGCTTTCGCATGCGCTGCCCCCCATGAAGCCCGATTTCGACCCCGAAGCCTATGCCGCCGCCGCAGCCGCGGCCCTCGAACTCCCGCTCGATCCGGCGCATCTGCCTGGCGTCGCCGCGAGCCTCCGGCTCGCCGCGCGGCTGGCGGCGGCGCTGGAACATGTTGCCGAGGATGCCGGACCCGGCGCGTGATCTCCGCCGTCCGCACGGCCGCCGGGGTTCGCGCCGGCCAGCTCCGCGCCGCCGCTGTGGTCGACCGCGCGCTGGACGCCATCGCCGCGGGGGATGGCGCGCTGAACGCCTTCACCGAGGTCACCGCCGCCCGCGCCCGGGCGGAGGCCGCGGCGGTGGACCGCGCGGTTGCCGCGGGCCGGCATGCCGGCCCGCTCGCCGGCGTGCCCTTCGGCGCCAAGAACCTGTTCGACATCGACGGGCTCGTCACGCTGGCCGGCGCGGCGATCCGCCGTTCCGCACCCGCGGCCGCGCGCGATGCCCATCTGGTGCGCAGGCTGCACGCCGCGGGGGCGGTGCTGATCGGCGCCACGAACATGGACGAGTTCGCCTTCGGTTTCACCACCGAGAACAGCCATTACGGCGCCACCCGCAACCCGCACGACCCCTCGCGCATCGCCGGCGGCTCGTCCGGCGGCTCGGCCGCCGCCGTCGCGGCGGGGATGGTGCCGTTGGCGCTCGGCACGGATACCAACGGATCGGTCCGGGTACCGGCCGCCCTCTGCGGCGTCTTCGGCCTGAAGCCGAGCTTCGGGCGCCTGTCGCGCCGCGGCGCCTTCCCATTTGTCGGCAGCCTCGACCATGCCGGCCTGTTCGCGCGCGACGTCGCCGATCTCGCCCTGGCGTACGATGTCGCGCAGGGCGAGGATCGCGAGGACGGAGCGCAGGCATCGCGCGCGGCGGAACCGGTTTCCGGCACGCTCGCCGGCGGCATTGCCGGGCTGCGCCTGGCCGTCGCCACCGGCCATTTCGCCAGCGGTGCCCGGCCGGAGGCCTTCGCGGCGGTGGAGATCGCTGCCCGCGCGATCGGCGTCACGACCCGCACCGACTGGCCGCTCGCGGCCGAGGCGCGCGCCGCCGCGATTCTCGTCACCCTCGCCGAGGGCGGCAGCCTCCATCTGCTGGAGCTGCGCCGTCGCGCCGCCGCCTACGATCCGCTGACGCGGGACCGCTTCCTTGCCGGCGCGCTGCTGCCCGCGCATTGGCTGCTGCGCGCGCAGCGTGCCCGGGCCGCCGCGCGGGCCGCCGCGCTGCGCCTGTTCGACGAGGCGGATGTGCTGCTGACGCCCGCGGTGCCGCATGTCGCGACCCCGATCGGGCAGGACTCGATCGAGATTGACGGTGCGGCGGTGCCGCTGCGCCCGAACCTGGGCCTCTTCGCCGCGCCCGTCTCCTCGCTCGGCCTGCCGGCGCTCGTCGTGCCGCTGGCCGATCCGGCGGCGGCGGACGCGCCGGGCGGCCTGCCTGTCGGCGTGCAGCTCGTCGCCGCGCCGTGGTGCGAAGACCTGCTGTTCCGCGTGGCCGCCGCGCTGGAGCGCGCCGGCATCGCCCGCTGCCCCGAACCGAGGAGCATGACGCCGTGACGATCGACGACCCCGAGGTGTTGGAGGAGGTCACCGCCGCCTTCCGCCGATACGAAACGGCGCTGGTAACCAACGACGTCGCGGTGCTGGACGAGCTGTTCTGGGACGATCCGCGCACCCTGCGCTATGGCACCGGCGAGATCCTGCACGGCTACGGGGAGATCAGGGCCTTCCGGGCCGCGCGCCCGACGCAGGGACTGGCGCGCGAGCTGCTGCGCACCGTCATCACGACCTACGGCCGGGACTTCGCCACCGCGAACACCACCTTCCGGCGCGACGGTTCGGACCGCATCGGCCGCCAGAGCCAGAGCTGGGTGCGCATCCCCGGCCTCGGCTGGCGCGTCGTGGCGGCGCATGTGAGCCTGATGGCGCCGGGCTGAAGGTCGCGTCAGGCGCGGCGGCGGCGCGCCGCAGCCTCCTCCTGCCGCATCTCGACGAACACCGCGTAATCCTCGTGCCGCACCTCGCGGTAGCCGGCGCCGGAACCACGCGCGATCGCCTCGTACACCGCCGGGTTCGCCCGCGGCAGGGCGAGGTAGAAGCGCACCATGTCCTCGCGGAACTCAGCTGGCGCGTCGGCGCGCACCACCAGCGGTCCGTTCTGGATCGGCCGGCTGCGCCAGATGATGCGGATGTCAGACATGCGCAGCATGCCCTTGTCCACCATCGAGCGCAGGTTGCCACGCGTGAATCCCTGCGACGGGTCACCGATGCCGGAAGCCCAGGTGACCATCGCGTCGTACTGCCGCTGCAGCATCGCCACCACGCCCTGCTCGTGCCCGCCGGCGAAGCCGGTGCGGCCGAAGAACTGCCCCGGCTCGACGCCGATGCCCTCGCGCCGCAGCTCGAATCGGGGGATCAGGAACCCGGAAGCTGAGTTGGGATCGGCCCAGGCCAGGCTGCGGCCGCGCATCTCCGCCAGCGTGGTGATGCCGCTGTCCGCCCGCACCACCAGGCAGGAGACATAGCTCGTGGAGCCGTCGACCTGCACCGTCGTCAGCACCGGCGCCAGGCCTCCGTTCGAATCGATCCAGGCCGCAGCGTAGGCCGCCGGGCCGATTCCCGCGACCTCGAGCTGCCGGGCGACGATCGCCTGCGTCACCCCGGCATAGTCGCTGGCCGGGAACAGCCGGACGGGGACGCGGAAGGTCTCCTCCATCAGCCGGCGCAGCCCGTCGAAACGCGCCAGCCTGTCGGCCTCGTTCTCGCCGCCCGGCAGGCCGACGCGGATCTGCGGCACCTGGTCGGCCCAGGCGCGGCGGCCCGGCTGCGGCAGGGCGATGCCCTCATCCACGCTGCTCCGCGGCGCCCACGCAGCAGCGGGCCGCGCGGCGAGCAGCCCGGGCAGGGCGAGGCAGGCGGCGAAGGAACGGCGGGCGAGGGGCACGGCATCTCTCCGGCAGGAGCGAGCCGTGCCTAGCGCCCTCGCGTGACAGGCCCGTCACCGTATGGTGACGGTGCGGCGAAGGCGCGGCGTGCGGGGCCGCGCCCCCGCACCTCAGATCACGTTCAGCCGCACCGGAACGTTGTTCCGCGTGGCGTTGGAATAGGGGCAGACCTGGTGCGCCTTGTCGACCAGCGCTTCCGCCTCGTTCCGCTCCACACCGGGCAGCGACACATCAAGCTGGATATCGAGCCCGAAACCGCCTTCGCTGCGCGGGCCGATGCCGACCGTCGCGGTCACCGCCGCATCGGCCGGCACCTTCGCCGTGCCGCCCTTTGCCGCCACGGCCTTCATCGCGCCGAGGAAGCAGGCAGCGTAGCCGGCGGCGAACAGTTGTTCGGGATTGTTGCCCTCGCCGCCCCCGCCGCCGAGTTCCTTCGGCGTCGCCAGCCGCACGTCCAGCGCCCCGTCCTTCGTGCGGGACCGCCCATCGCGCCCGCCCGTGGCGGTGGCGCTGGTGGTGTATTTGACCTCGACCGGCATGTCCTGTCCCTCTCTCCGTCATCGGTGCAGCGCCGCCTCGGTGCGGTTGCGGGCGCCAAGGCGCTGCAGCACGGCCGATACATGCAGCTTCACCGTGCCTTCGCCGATGCCAAGCCGGTTCGCGATGTCGCGATTGGAAAGCCCTTCCCGCAGCAGCCGGAGGATCTCGGCCTGGCGCTGGGTCAACCCCGGCGGATCGAGGGGAGCTGGCGAGGCGGCCTGCAGGAGCCCGGCGGCGCTGCCGATCGCCGCCTCCAGTTCCTCCAGCCGTCGCAGCACGGCCGCGCCGCGCCGCCTTCCGAGCGCCGCCACCTCCTCTCGCAGCGCGGCGAGCGGCCGGGCCAGATCGCGCAACGCCACCGCGGCGAGGCCGCTGCCCGAAGCCTCGTGCCGCCGCGCGGCCTCCAGCGCCGCATCCAGCGCCGCGCGTGCCTCGTGCCGGTCGGTCACGTCGAGGGCGACACCCTCCCACAGCACGGACCCGTCGGGCAGCCGTCGCGGATGGCCGATCGAACGCACCCAGCGCACCTGCCCGTCCGGCCGGGTGACGCGCACCTCTTCATCCAGCGTCTCGAGCGTGGCGGCCGAGCGCTCCAGCGCCGCGACGAAGCGCGTGCGGTCGGGCTCGGGGATCCAGCGGTGGTCAACGCTCTCGGCCGCCAGCAGCGCCTCGGGGTCAAGGCCGAAGGTTTCCCGCACGCCGACGCTGACATGCGAGTAGCGGTAGCGCCCTTCCGGGGTGCGGATGCGCCGCATGGTGTGGCCGGGGAAGTGACCGGCGAAGAGATCCAGCATGCCCTGCAGCGGAGGCGTCTGGGCTCGGCGTTGCATATGTCTTTAGTTATACTCTCCGCGGTGTGACGTCAAGGCGCAAGGGCGCGATTGACGAGATGGCATATGCCGTTAGACTAGGTTTCGGGAGACGTTCGGCGGAAAGGTCGCGCCTTGCGCAAGCTGATCATCGAGGCTCGCGTCAACGAGTACATGATGCGCGAACAGGGCAACCCGAACGTGCCCTACACGCCCGAGGAGATCGCCCGCGACGCTGCCGCCTGCCGCGAGGCCGGTGCCGCCGTGCTGCACTTCCACGCCCGCCGCCCGGACGGCGCGCCCGACCACGCCGCGGAGAGCTATGCCGAGACGGTGCGCCGCATCCGCGCCGGCTCCGACATCCTCGTCCATCCCACGCTCGGCTACGTCACGCTCGACGCGTCGCCGGAGGCGCGGCTGTCGCATATCCTGGACATGGCGAAGGATCCCGCCGGCGCGCCGCACTTCGCGCCGATGGACATGGGCTCCGTCAACGTGGACCGCTACAACGCCCAGGCGCGGCGGTTCGAGACCACGGAGCTGGTCTACCGCAACTCCACCGCCACGCTCATGCACTTCGCCGCGCACATCCGCGCGGCGCGGCTGAAGCCCTATCTCGTCTCCTGGACGATCGGCTTCACCCGCTACATCGGTGCCTTCATGGACATGGGGCTGCTCGATGAGCCCGGCTACGTCTGCTTCTGCCTCACCGACAACACCTTTCTCGGCGGCCATCCCGGCACGCTGCGCGGCCTGCAGGCGCATCTCGACTTCCTGCCGGAAGGCCGCCGCTGCGAATGGACGGTGGTGAACTTCGGCGGGAACCTCTTCGCCCTTGCCGCCGCCGCCATCGCGGGGGGCGGCCACATCTCGATCGGCCTCGGCGACCACACCTATCACGAGCTCGGCCAGCCCACGAATGCCGAGCTGATCCGCCGCGTCGTGCAGATCGCGCGCGATCTGGGACGGGAGGTCGCGACCCCCGAGGAGGCGAAGGCCATCCTTGGCATGCAATGACGACACGCGTCATGAACAGGGAGAGGGAACAAACCGCATGATCCGCCGCCGCACGCTCCTCGCCGCCGCGCCCGCCGCGTTGGCCCTGCCCTATGCCGCGCCGCCCGCGCTGGCGCAGGGCATCGCGCTGCGCATGCAGCACTTCCTCGGCACCAACGCCGCGCTGCACACCGTGGCGACGCAGTTCGCCGAGGAGGTGCGTGCCAGCACCGGCGGCCGCGTCACGGTCAACGTCCTGCCCGGCGGGGCCGTCGTCGCGCCGACCGAGCTGCTGGAGACGGTGCGCAACGGCATCCTGGACGGCCAGTTCGCCGCGCCCTCCTGGTTCGCCGCGCGCGACCCCGGCTTCGTCATCCTCGGCGACACCGGCGCCACCTTCCCCTCGGTCGACGCGCGCGACCGCTGGTTCGCCGAGGGCGGCGGCGCTGATCTCGGCCGCGCCCTCTACGACCGCTTCGGCCTCTACTACGTCGACCAGTTCTACTGGCCGGGTGAGCACATCCCGTCGCGCCGTGCGCTGAACACGGTGGAAGACCTGCGCGGCCTGAAGGTGCGCTGCCCGCCGGGGATGATCGCCGAGGTGTTCGGCCGCGCCGGCGCCAGCGTCGTCAACCTGCCGCTGCCGGAGCTGTTCAACGCGCTGCAATCCGGCGTGGTGGACGCAGCGGACCAGGCGAACCCGGGCCTGAACTACACCGTCGGCCTCTACCGCAACGCGCGCTTCAGCGTCGCCGCCAACCACTCCATGCCGACCTGCGAGATGAGCTTCAGCAAGCGTCGGTGGGACGGGCTGCCGCAGGAAGCACGACAGGCGATCTCCGCGGGGGTCAAGCGCATGTCCGCCGCCCACAAGGCCGCCATCGAGCGCGAGGATGCCGAGGCGCTGCAGAAGATGCGCCAGGAGGGCATCACGATCATCGAGTGGCCTGCCGCGGAGACGCAGAAGCTCGGCCGCATCACGGCGGAGGTGCAGGACACCTACGGCGCCCGCGGCGGCATGGGGCGGCAGATCCTCGACAGCCTCCGCGCCTTCCTGCCCCGCGTCTCCTGACGGTGGACCGGGTCGCGCTGGCGGTCGGGCGGGTTGCCGCCTGGCTGTTCCTCCTGGCCGTCGGCGTGACTGTCTACGAGGTCACCGCCCGCTACCTGTTCCAGGCGCCGACGAGCTGGGCGCACGAGACGACGACGACGCTCTGCGCCATCGGCTTCGCGCTCGGCGGCGCCTATGCCTTCGCCCGGGACGAGCACATCCGCATCACCTTCCTCGTGGACCGTGCCCGGCCGGCGCTGCGTCGCGCGCTCCAGGTGATGGCCCTGTTGCTGGGCGTGATCTATCTCGCCGGCCTCGGCTACGCCGCCACCGGCCAGGCGGTCGAGAGCGCCTGGCGCTTCGACGCCGCCGGCTGGGCGCCGGAGCTGACACCGGGGCCGCCGAACTGGCCGCTTCCCACCTTCGTGCGCGTCGCCCTCGCCGCCGGGACGGTGCTCTTCCTCGCCTGCGTCGTGCAGCGCCTCCTCCTCCTGCTCGCGAGGCGGCGCTGAATGTTTCCTGTCGAGACAATCACCCTCGTCATTGTCATCGGCATCCTGGCGACCGTCGCGCTCGGCGTGCCGCTTGCCTTCTCCTCGGGCGCCATCGCCGTGGGGCTCACACTCTGGTTCTTCGGGCCGGATGCGCTGCTGCTTCTCTCCTCCCGCACCTTCTCCTTCCTCGACAGCTACGTCCTCGTCTCCGTCCCGCTCTTCGTGCTGATGGCCTCCATCCTGGAGCGCAGCGGCCTCGCGCGGGACCTCTACACCGCCTTCTCCGTCTGGGCCGGGCGGCTGCGCGGCGGCATCGCCGCGATGACCACGATCGTCGGCGTGGTGCTGGCCGCGACCGTCGGCGTCATCGGCGGGGAGATCGTGGTGCTCGGCCTCGTCGCCCTGCCCCAGCTCCTCCGTTTCGGCTACCAGCGCAGGCTGGCCATCGGCACCGTCTGCTCCGCGGGGTCGCTCGGCACGATGATCCCGCCTTCCATCATCCTCGTCTTCTACGGCCTCACCGCCAACGTGCCGATCGGCGACCTGTTCGTGGCGACGCTGCTGCCCGGCCTGCTGCTGGCCGCCTTCTACATCGCCTACATCCTCATCCGCTGCACGCTCGACCCCGACCTCGGCCCCGCCCCGCCGCGGGAGGTCACGGACATCCCGCTTGCGCGCAAGGTCGCCATGCTGAAGGGCATCGCGCTGCCGCTCTTCGTCGCCTTCTGCGTCCTCGGCTCGATCTACCTCGGCGTGGCGAGCGTGACGGAAAGCGCAGGCATGGGTGTTGCCGGCACGCTGCTCGCCTGCGCCATCCGGGGCGAGCTGTCCTGGGCACTCCTGCGCGACGCGGCACGGCAGACCATGTCCACCTGCGGCGTGGTGCTCTGGCTCGTGCTCGGCACCAACGCGCTGATCGGTGTCTACAATCTGGTCGGCGGAATCGCCTATGCCACCGCGCTGTTCCAGTCCATCCCGCTGCCGCCGCTCGGCGTCGTGCTGGTGATGATCTGCGTCTGGATCCTGCTGGGCATGTTCCTCGACTGGATCGGCATCATGCTGCTGACCATGCCGATCTTCGTGCCCACGGTCACCGCACTGGGCTTCGACCCGCTGTGGTTCGGCATCCTGTTCAACATCTCGATGCAGATCGCCTACCTCACGCCACCCTTCGCGCCGGCCGCCTTCTACCTGAAGGGCGTCGCGCCGCCCGACATGACGCTGGAGGAGATTCTCGGCGCCATGTGGCCCTTCATCGGGCTCCAGCTCCTCGGCCTTGCCGTCGTCATCGCCTTCCCCGGCCTCGCCACCTGGCTTCCCAGCATCCTCGGGTGACCCGCATGACCGAACGCCGCATGATCGTGCCCCCGGGGATGGAGAACATCGTCGCCCGCTTCCGCTACGCCCCCGGCGTGCTGGTGGGCGACACGCTCCGCATCTCCGGTCAGGTCGGCCGCGACGAGAACCTGAACGTCGTCGAGGACCGCGAGGCCCAGTTCGACCAGTGCTTCCGCAACATGGCCAAGGTGCTCGACGCCGCCGGCTTCGCCTTCGCCGACCTGGTGGAGCTGGAGACCTGGTTCCTCCATTTCCCAGCCGACCTGCCACTGTTCATGGCGGTGAAGGACCGCTGGATCACCGGCCCGATCTTCCCGACCTGGACCGGCTTCGGCGTCGCCGCCTTCTCCACCCCCGGCATCGTGTGCGAGGTGAAGGCCACTGCCATCAGGGGCGGCCCACGGTGACTGCGCCCGACACCCCCGTCCTCGAGCGCTTCTACCACGACCTGTTGCGCATCCGCCGCTTCGACGAACGGGTCATCGAACTGTTCAACAAGGGCGTGGTGAAGGGCACCGCCCATAGCTGCGTCGGGCAGGAGGCGATCGCCGTCGGCGCCTGCGCCGCGCTCGAGCCGCGGGACATGATCGTCTCCCACCACCGCGGCCATGGCCACTGCATCGCCAAGGGCGCCGAGATGCCGCGCATGATGGCGGAGCTGTTCGGCCGCGCAACCGGCTATTGCGGCGGGCTCGGCGGTTCCATGCACATCGCGGCGCTGGACCGCGGCATCCTCGGCGCCAACGGCGTGGTGGGCGCAGGCATCGGCCTCGGCGCGGGCGCCGCGCTCTCGGCCGTGCTGCGCCGGTCAGGCCAGGTCGCCCTCGCCTTCTTCGGCGACGGGGCGAGCAACGAGGGCATCTTCCACGAAGCCGCGAACGTCGCCGCCCTGTGGAAGCTGCCGCTGGTCCTGCTCTGCGAGAACAACCGCTTCGGTCTCTCCACGCCGACTTCGCTCGCCACCTCCATCCCGCGCATCGCCGACCGGGCCGCCGCCTATGGCTTCCCGGGCGAGACGATCGACGGCAACGACGTGGCGGCGGTGCATGAGGCGGTGGCCCGCGCCGTCGCCCGCGCCCGCACAGGCGAGGGCCCGACCCTCATCGAGGCGATGACCTGGCGATGGGGCGACCACTCGATGCGCGCCAACCTCCCCCGCTACCGTTCCGAGGAGGAGGAGGAGCGCTTTCGACGGGAGACCGACCCGGTCAACCGCCTCGCGGAGGCGCTGTCGCAGCGGCAGATCCCCGGCGCCCGTCTGGAGGCGCTGCGCGCCGAGGCGGCGGAGGAGGTCGAAGCCGCGGTCGCCGAGGCCGAGCGTGCCCCCGAGCCCGACGAGGCCGCGCTGCTCCCGGCCGTCGCCGCCCCGCTCCCTGCGATCGCGGACGAGCCTGGCCCCGATCACCCCTCGGCGCGCGAGATCCCGATGACCGAGGCGATCCGCGACGCGATCGCGCAGGAGATGGCGCGCGACCCCGCTGTCTTCGTCATGGGCGAGGATGTCGGGCGCATTGGCGGCATCTTCGGCTGCACACGCGGCCTGATGGAGCGCTTCGGCGAGGCGCGGGTACGGGACACGCCGATCAGCGAGGCCGCGATCGCCAACATGGCGGTGGGCGCCGCGGTCACCGGCATGCGGCCGGTCGTCGAGATCCAGATCTTCGATTTCGTCACCCTGATGATGGACGCGATCGTCAACCAGGCCGCGAAGTTCCGCTTCATGCTCGGCGGCGGGCCGAAGGTGCCGGTGGTGTTCCGCGGCCCGCAGGGCGGCGGCATCCGCCTCGGCGCCCAGCACTCCCAGTCGCTGGAGGCGTGGTTCGCCCACATCCCCGGCCTCACCGTCCTTGCGCCTTCCACGCCATATGACGCGAAAGGCCTGCTTGCCGCCGCGATCCGCGGCGACAACCCGGTGGTGTTCCTCGAACACAAGCTGCTCTACGTGCAGGCTAGGGGACCGGTGCCCGCGATCGACTACGCGATCCCGATCGGCCGCGCGGCGACGCGGCGGCGCGGCGGAGACGTGACGGTCCTCGCCACCCTCGCCATGGTGCCGCAGGCGCTGCGCGCGGCCGAACTCCTCTCCCGCGAGCACGGCATCGAGGCGGAGGTGATCGACCCGCGTACGCTACGCCCCCTCGACCTCGAGACGATCCTCGAAAGCGTGCGCCGCACGGGCCGCATCGTCATCGCGCAGGAGGGATGGACGCGCTGGGGCTTCGGTGCCGAAGTCGCCGCCGCCGTCACCGAACAGGCTTTCGACTGGCTGGACGCGCCGCCCGAGCGCGTCGGCATGCGGGACGTGCCGATGCCCTACAACGACACGCTGGAGCGCGCGGTCATCCCGAACGCGGCCGATATCGTCGCAGCGGCGCGCCGCGCGGTGGGGCGCTGATGCCCCGCCGCGCCTTCGCCGACCTGCTCTGCCTCAGCCGCCCGGCCTTCGGCACCTGGACGCAGGTCGCCGCGCCAGAGCTGGTGGACATGCTCGGCGATGCCGGCCTCGACTTCACCATCGTGGATTGCGAACACGGTGCCTTCGGCCTGCATCAGGCCGAGGCGCTGTTTCGCGCCAGCGATGCCGCGGGCCTTGTCCCGCTCTGCCGCGTGCCCGCGCTCGATGCGGGCTGGATCGGGCGGACGCTGGATGCTGGTGCGCAGGGCGTGGTCGTCCCAGGCCTCGCCACCGCTGAGGGGGCGGCGCGCGCCGTCGCCGCCACCCGCTTCGCGCCGGAGGGCACGCGCGGCGCCTGCCCCTGCGTCCGCGCCGGCGGCCATTTCATCCGCGACTGGCGCGCGCATGAGGCGGCGGAGCGCGACAAGGGCATCATCGCGCTCGTCGAGACGGCGGAGGGGCTGGACCAGGTGGAGGCGATCTGCGCCGTGCCCGGCCTGAAGGCGCTGCTCGCCGGCCCGTTCGACCTCTCCGTCTCGCTCGGCCTGTCGGGCGATTACCGGCACCCCCGCGTCACCGCGGCGATGGACCGCATGGCGGCCGCCGCGCGCGCCGCCGGCCTGCCGCTGATCGCCCCGGTCTTCGACCCCGACCCTCAGGAGATGCGCCGGCAGAAGGCGGAATGGGCCGAACGCGGCGCGACGCTGTTCACCCTCGCCACCGACAAGATCCTGTTCAGCAGCGCCGCCCGCGGCTATCGCGGGGCGCTCGACTGACGCTCCCGCGCCCGCACCCTCTCCCGGTGCGCGGTGTACAGCCCAGCCGCGACGATCACCCCCGCGCCGACGAAGGTCCATCCGTCCGGCACCGCGCCGAACACCATCAGCCCGAGCAGCGTCGAGGTGACGAGCTGCGCGTAGCTGAAGGGCGCCAGCACGCTCGCCGGCGCGGCGCGGTAGGCCAGCACCACCAGCCACTGCGCCCCCGAGGACACCAGCCCGATCAGCAGCCCCAGGCCGAGCTGCGAGGGGGTCGGTACGACGAAGCCGAAGGGCAGCGCCAGCGTCAGCAGCAGCAGGCCGATGCCCGCTGTCCAGATCAGCGTCGTCGCCGGCGGATCGCCGCCTGCCATCTTCCGCGTCACCACCGCCGCCGTCGCCCAGAATGCCGCCGAGAGGATCGGCAGCAGCGCCGCAGCCTGGAACGCGTCGCCGCCCGGCCGCACCACGATCAGCACGCCCAGCAGCCCGACCGCGATCGCGCTCCAGCGCCGCCAGCCCACCACCTCCCCCAGCACGAGAATCGACAGCGCGGTGATGAAGGCGGGCGAGACGAAGTTGATCGCGGTCGCCTCCGCCAGCGGCAGGCGCTGCAGCGCGAGGATGAAGAACACCGCGGAGCCGACCACGCCCACCGCGCGCAGCGCCTGGAGGCCCGGCGCGCGGCTGCGCAGCAGCCCAGCCCCACCACGGCGCAGCAACGGCACCACCGTCAACGCGAAGAAGGCGAGGTAGCGCAGCCACGCGATCTCCAGCGCCGGCAGCGTTTCGCCAAGCTTCTTCGCCATCGCATCCGAAACCGAGAACAGCGCCACCGCGGCAAGCTGGATCAGGATGCCCTGGATGGGATCGTCGCGCCGTTCGGCCATGGAGCGCAGGGAACCACGCGCGGCGCGCTACATCCAGCGCCGCACCCGCGCCCTGTACGCCTCATAAGCCGGGCCGAAGCGTGCCGCCAGATACGCCTCCTCCCGCGCGATCACCAGCCGATCGAGCAGGCCATGCGTCACCGCCACGCCCAGCCAGCCCCACAGCGTGCCCCAGCCCAGCGCAAGCCCCGCCGCGATCAGCAGGAAGCCGAGATAGACCGGGTTGCGCCCGAAGCGGTACGGCCCCGTCTCCACCAGCGCCGCGTCGGGCCGGTCGGGCCGCGGGTCGTTGCCCGCGCGCGCCAGCGCCAGCAGCGCCCACCCGATCAGCGCGACGCCGAGGAACACCACCATCCCGCCGAGCGCCGGCGCCGGCGGCCCTATTCCCACCGTCCAGACGCGGTCGAGCAGCCACGCCATGCCCATCGCGCCTGCCGCCATCAGCGGCGGCGGTACGCGGACGCCCGGGCCCCGTTCCGGCTCAGGCGGATTCACGCGTCGGCAGCCTCATCCATCCCGGCACAAGCGGCGTCAGCACGGCTTCGCCGCTGCGCAACGCGCCGCCCGCCTCCACCGCCTCGATGCGCAGCAGCGCGAGGCCCGCGCCGTCGCGGCCTGAGCGCATCTCGCCCACCTCGCCGCCGTCGCGCATCACGGGCGTGCCGGGCGCCGGCAGCGGCCCCTCCACCGCCACGGGGAACAGCCGCTTCTTCAGCAGGCCGCGGTACTTCGTCCGCGCCGTCAGCTCCTGCCCCATGTAGCAGCCCTTGGACCAGGAGACGCCGGACAGTTCGTCGAAGCCGCCCTCCAGCAGCACGGACTTCTCCCGCTCCATGTCGGGCGCCCCATCGGGCAGTCCAAGGGCGAGGCGGTGCCGGTCATAGTCCTCGGACGTCGCATCCGCTGGCAGAGGCACCGGCGCCAGCACACGCCACCCGGCCTCCCGCAGCCGCGGATCGGGCGCGGCGATCACCCCTTCCGCCGGCACCGTACCGCCCCAGGCGGCGTGCACGGCGAATTCGCCCGAGGCGTCGCGCAGCGCCACCTTCGACCGCAGGCGGAAGCGCGACAGCGCGGCCACGATCCCGGCCGCCGCGTCGCGGGCGCAGTCCAGCAACAGCCGACCCTCCTCCGCCAGGATGAAGAAGTCGGCCAGCCACTTGCCCTGCGGCGTCAGCAGCGCGGCCCAGACCGCGGCGCCGGGCGCTGCCCCCGCCACATCATTGGAGACGAGCCCCTGCAAGAAGGCTACGCGGTCCTCGCCGCCCACCTCCACCACGCCCCGTCCGGGAAGATACGCGATCGGCATGGCGGGGAGGTGGGACGCCCCGGCGCCCCCTGCAACCGGGGTGGGGCAGGGCCGCCGGCCATGCTATGCGCGACGCGTCCATGCGCATCCTCTTCGTCACCGCCACAAGGATCGGCGATGCCGTGCTCTCCACCGCGCTGCTCCGCCACCTGCTGGCGATGCATCCGGCGGCGCGGGTCACGGTCGCCTGCGGGCCGGCGGCTACGGGCGTCTTCGCCCGCATGCCGGGGCTGGAACGCCTGATCCCGGTCGCCAAGCGCCCCCTCTCCGCTCACTGGCTCGACCTCTGGCGGACGGTGGCCTTCACCCGCTGGGATCTGGTGGTGGATCTGCGTGCCTCGGCGCTTGCCTGGCTGGTGCCCGCGCGGCGGCGTGCGGTCGGCCGGGGTGGCCGCCGTCCCGGCCATCGGCTGACCCATCTGGCGGAGGTGCTGCACCTTGCTCCGCCGCCGCTGCCGATCGCCTGGACGGCGCCGGAGGACGAGGCCCGGGCCGCCGCCCTGCTGCCCGGCCTGCCCTGGCTGGTGCTCGGACCCACGGCCAACTGGTCCGGCAAGGTCTGGCCGTCGGAGCGTTTCGTCGCCGCGGCGCGCGCCCTGACCGCGCCGGGTGGCGCCCTGGCCGGCGCGCGGGTCGCCGTGCTCGGCGGGCCTGGCGCGGCGGAACGGGACATGGCGGCGCCTGTCCTCGCCGCGTTGCCCGGCGCGCTCGACCTCGTCGGCACGCTGCCGCTGCCGGAGGCCGCCGCGGTGCTGCGCCGCGCCGCGCTGTTCCTCGGCAACGATTCCGGCCTCATGCATCTCTCGGCCGCGGCCGGCGCCCCGACGCTCGGCCTCTTCGCCCAGTCCGACCCGCGCGAGTATGCCCCGGCCGGGCCCCGCGCGGCCTTCGTGGCGGCCGACGGGGAGCCGTTCACCCTGCCGATGACGGCCATTCCCGTCGAAGACGTCGTCGCCGCTGCCGGCCGCCTGCTCGCCTCCGCTCCCTCCCCCGCCGTCGCATGGGGCTCGATGCCGACGGCATCGAACCGGGGTGGGGGCCTGGCCGCCAGCGCCACCCGATGAAAATCGCGCACGTCATGGCCGGCGCGCCGCATGGCGGCGCCGAGGCCTTCTTCGAGCGTCTTGCAGCGGCACAGCACCGGGCGGGGCTCGAGGTGCTCGCCGTCATCCGCCGGGATGCCGACCGCGCCGCGCGCCTCGCCGCCGCCGGCCTCTCGCCCGTCGAGCTCGCCTTCGGCGGCCCGCTCGACCTGCTGACGCCGCGCCGCCTGCGCGCCGTGCTTCAGGCCTTCCGGCCGCAGGTGGTCATCGCCTGGATGAACCGCGCCGCCCGCGCCGCGGCCGCCGCGACGCCGGCCGGTCGACCCTGGACGCTCGTCGGGCGCCTCGGCGGCCAGTACGACCTGAAATACTACCGCGGCTGCGACGTGCTGGTGGCCAACACGCGCGGCCTGATCGAATGGATCGCCGCGCAGGGCTGGCCGCGCGGGCGCACGAAGCACCTGCCGAACTTCGCCGCCGACCTCTCGGGCGCCGCGCCCGCGCCGCTGCGCGGACAGCGCCGTCTCCTCGCCATGGGCCGCCTCCACCCGAACAAGGATTTTCGGACGCTGCTCCGCGCCCTCGCGCGCCTGCCAGAGGACGCGCACCTCTCCCTCGCCGGCGAGGGGCCGGAGCGCACGGCGCTCGAAGCGCTGGCGCGCGAACTCGGCCTCACGACCCGCATAGACTTCCTCGGATGGCGCGGCGATGTCGGCGCGCTGCTCGCGGGTGCGGAGATGCTCATCGTCCCTTCGCGCGTCGAGCCTCTCGGCAACGTGGTGCTGGAGGGCTTCTCCGCTGCCCGGCCCGTGATCGCCGCCGCCGCCGACGGCCCGCGCGAGGTCATCGAGCACGATCGCACAGGCCTGCTCGTGCCGGTCGGCGACGACGCCGCACTTGCCGCCGCCATCGCTGCGCTGCTCGAAGACCCCGCGCGCGCCGCACACCTCGGCGCCTCCGGTCGCGCCGAATACGAGGCGCACCACGCCGAGGCGCCGGTGCTGGCCAGATGGCGTCTTTTCCTCGAAGCGGCAGCGCGGGTGAACGCCTGATGTGCGGAATAGCCGGCCTCGCACTGCGCCATGGCCTGATCCCCGACCCCGAGGTCCTGAAGACGATGTTGCGCGCGCTGGCGCATCGCGGACCTGACGGCGAAGGGCTGCACATCGCCGACAATGTCGGCCTCGCCCACAACCGCCTCGCGATCATCGACCTCGTGACCGGCGACCAGCCCCTCTTCGCCGGCCCCGCCGCTCTCGTCGCCAACGGCGAGGTCTACAACTACCGCGAGCTGCGAGAGGCGCACGCCCTTGGCTGCGTCACCGGCAGCGACTGCGAGCCGCCGCTGCACCTCTACCGCGCCGGCGGCATCGCCGCGCTGACCGAAGGTCTGCGCGGCATGTACGCGATCGCGGTGCATGACCGCGCAGCCCGTCGCCTCGTCCTCGCGCGCGACCCCTTCGGCATCAAGCCGCTCTACCTCGCGCCGGTCGAGGGCGGCCTGGCCTTCGCCTCGCAGCCTGCCGCCATCCTCGCGGCCGGGTTGGTCGCGCCGCGGCTGCGCACGCCGTCGCGCGACGAGCTGCTGCAGCTGCAGTTCACCACCGGTGCCGAGACGATCTTCGAGGGCATCACCCGCCTGCTGCCCGGCGAGACCGTGGTGATCGCCGACGGCGCGGTGGTGGAGCGCCATCGCCGCCCCGCCCTGCCGCAAGGCGGGCCTGAGGCGGTGACGGAGGAGGAGGCGCTCGCCCGCTTCGACGCCGCCTTCGAGGACAGCATCCGTCTGCACCAGCGCAGCGACGTGCCCTACGGCCTGTTCCTCTCCGGCGGGCTCGATTCCGGCGCGGTGCTGGCGATGATGGCGCGTCTCGCCGACCGGCCGGTGCGCGCCTTCACCGCCCGCTTCGCCGCGCCCGGCGCGGCTGACGAGCATGCGGCGGCCGAAGCGGCGGCGCGCGCCGCCGGCGCCTCCCACGCCACCATCACCGTGACCGAAGCCGAGGTCTGGCGTCACCTGCCCGCGATCGTCGCGGCGATGGACGACCCGGCCGCGGACTACGCCATCATCCCCTCCTGGTTCCTCGCCCGCCGCGCGCGGGAGGAGGTGAAAGTCGTGCTGTCCGGCGAGGGCGGGGACGAGATCCTCGGCGGCTACGGCCGCTACCGCAGCGCCATGCGGCCTTGGTGGCTCGGTGGCAAGCAACCCCGCGCCAGCGGCACCTTCGATCACGTCAAGGACGTGCTGCGCGAGGCGCCGCGCCTCTGGCGCGACGGCATCGCCGCCGCCGAAGCGGCCGCCGCGACCCCCGGCCGCACCCGACTGATGGCCGCGCAGGCCGCCGACGTTGCGGAGTGGCTGCCGAACGACCTGCTGGTGAAGCTCGATCGCTGCCTGATGGCGCATGCGGTGGAAGGCCGCACGCCCTTCCTCGACACCGCCGTCGCCGCCGCCGGCTTCCGCCTGCCGGATGCGTTGAAGGTACGGCGGCGCACCGGCAAGTGGCTGCTGCGCAGGTGGCTCGTCCGCCACGCGCCGGCGACGCAGCCCTTCGCGCCGAAGCAGGGTTTCACCGTACCGGTCGGCGCCTGGATCGGCGACGTGGGAGAGCGGCTGGGCCCGCTGGTGGCGGCCCAACCCGGCGTCGCCGAAGTGGCGCAGCCCGAGCGCGTCGCCGCGCTGTTCCGCGCTGCCGCCGGCGACAAGCACCGCGGTTTCGCCGCCTGGCACCTGCTGTTCTACGCCCTCTGGCACCGCGCCCATGTCGAGCGCCGCGACACCGCGGGCGATGTGTGGGAGGTGCTGGGAGCGAAGGGCTGAGGCGTTTTCGCGCCAAGCGGAAGCGCTTGGCGACGCGGAAAATGCGCCAAGACAATCAGCTCGACCGGTTGCGTCGCCGCCGGAGGCGGTGAAGCCGGTCTATCCCGCGCGCACCTCCTCCGCGCCGGCATCGCGGAACGCCTCGATGGCGGTCTCCACCTCGCCTTCCTCCACCTCGGCCGTCACGCGGATCGCGCCGGCCCGCTTCCCCTCGACAGGCTCGCCGCGCCGCTGGTCATCGGCGTCGGCACCCGAGACGACGGTGCCTGCACTGTTCTCCTCGCCTTCGGCGAAGGCGGTGATCCGGTTGCGGTCGAAGCCACGATCCTGGACCAGCCGCTCCACCGCGATCTCGGCCTCGCGCCGCGTCTCGAACGATCCGCTGACGTTCCGCGCCATCCTGCCATTCTCCTCTGCGATGCGGGCGGCAACGCGCCCGGCCGCGCGCCGTTGCCGTGACATGGAAGCCGCCCCCTTCGTCGCCCTGCTGCTGGCGGCCATCGGCCCGCTGCTCGCCGCGGCGAAGCTGCTCAACCTGCCGCAGACGCTCGTGCTGGCCGGCGCCGGCGCGGCGGTCGGCGCGCTCCCCGGCGCGCCGCCGGTCCGCCTGGACCCCGAGATCGCGATCGCGCTCTTCCTCCCGCCGCTGATCTATGCGGGCAACGTCCGCATCACGCCCCAGCTCCTGCGCGCCACGCTGCTGCCCGGCGGCCTCGTCGGCGTGCTCGTTGCCCTTGCTACCATCGGCGCCGTCGCGGCGCTCGCGCGGGCGCTGCTGCCGGGCCTCGGCGGCGCGCAGGCCGTGCTGCTCGGCGTCGTCGCCGCGCTGTTCGACACCCGCCTGTTCCACGAAGCGGAAGGCCGCCCGCACGTACCCCGTGCCCTCGCCGATGCGCTGAAGGCGCGTGAGATCGCCGCGCGGATCGTCGCCCTCACCGCCTTCGGCCTCGCGCTGGAGGCGCTGTCCGATCGGGCCGCGCCAGGCTTGGCAGAGGCCGCGCTCGACATCGCCTGGGGTCTCGCCGGCGGCGCGCTGGCCGGCTTCGCGATCGGCCGCGCGGTGCTCTGGCTGCGCGACCGCGCCCGCCCCGCACCCGTCGAGATCGCCGTCTCCCTCGCCGCGCCCTACCTCGCCGCGCTGGCGGCGGAGTGGCTCGCCCTCTCGCTCGCGGTCAGCGTCATCGCCGCCGCGCTCACCGTCTCCGCCGCCCGCGTTGATCCGGACACCGGCGAGGCCCGCTCCTCGGCCGAAGCACGAATCGCCGCCGCCGCCTTCTGGGAAGAGGCCAACCTTCTCGTCTCCTCCCTGCTGTTCTTCTTCGCCGGCCTCGCCCTGCCCGATGCGCTGGTCGGCCTCGGCGCCTGGCCGCTCTGGCAGGTCGCAGGCGTCGCCGCAGCCATCCTGGCGCTCGTGCTGGCGGTGCAGTGGCTCGGTTCGCTGCTGTCGACGCACCTGCCGCCGCTCTCCCGCGCGCTGGCCGAGGAGACGGAGGCGACGCGCGCAGCGGCCGCCGGCGTCATGGCCTGGTCCTCCACGCGCTCCGTCATCGGCCTGATCGCCGCGCTCTACATCCCGGCGACCCTGCCGGATGGGCAGCCGACGCCGGACCGCGACCTCCTGCTGGTCGTCGCCGCCTTCGTCATCCTCGGCTCCGTGGTGGTGCAGGGGCTCACGCTCCGTGCGGCGGTGCGCCGCGCCGGCCTCGCCGCGCCGGAGGCTACGAGGGCCGAGGAGGACAAGGCGAAGGGCGCCGCGCGTGAGGCGCGGCAGGCCGCCCCGGGCGATGACGTCGCGCCGGACTCGCTTGCCGCCGAACGCCGCGCGCTGCTCCGGCTGCGCGAACGCGACGAGATCGGCGACGAGACCCTGCAGAAGTCGCTGCGCGCGGCTGACCTGCGCGCCCGCGCGGCGGAAGCCGAGGGCGGCAACGCCGCCCCCGGTGCCGGGCCGCCGCAGCCTTGAGGAGGGTCAGCCCTCCCGCAGCATCGCGCGCTCCACTATAGGAACAGGGCCTTGCAGCTCCCCGGGGAAACGCCGCCCATGACCACCGCCTACGATCTCCTTCTCCGCGGCGGCACCCTCGTCCTTCCCTGGGGCGTCGAGGCAGCCGATGTCGGCGTGCGCGGCGGCCGCATCGCGGCGATCGGCGACCTGCGCACCGCCGCCGCGGCCGAGACGATCGACTGCCGCAACCTGCATGTCCTGCCCGGCCTGATCGACAGCCACGTCCACCTGCGCGAGCCCGGCGACCCCGCCGTCGAGACCATCGAGACGGGCACGCGGGCCGCGATACTCGGCGGCCTCTGCGCCGTCTTCGACATGCCGAACACCACGCCGTCCATCACCAGCCGCGAGCGGCTGGACTGGAAGCGCGACCACATCGCCGGCCGCGCCTGGTGCGACATGGGCCTCTACGTCGGCGCCGCGAAGTCGAACATCGCCGACCTCGCCGAGCTGGAGGTCCAGCCGAACGTCTGCGCCATCAAGGTGTTCGCCGGCTCTTCCACCGGCGATCTCCTCGTGGAGGACGACGAAAGCCTGGAGCGCGTCATGCGCTCCGGCCGCCGCCGCATCTGCTACCATTCCGAGGACGAGTACCGCCTGCAGGCGCGCAAGCCGGCCTACCGCGCCGGCATGCCGCACCGCCTGCATGCCGAATGGCGCGACGTGGAAACCGCCTTCCTCGGCACGCGCCGGCTGATGGCGCTGGCCCGCAAGACCGGCCGGCCCGCGCACATCCTGCACGTCTCCACCGCCGAGGAGCTCGACTACCTGAGGGAGTACCGGGACGTCGCGACCGTCGAGGTGCTGCTGAACCACCTGACCCAGACCGACGAGGCGTATGACCGGCTCGGCGGCTATGCCGTGATGAACCCGCCGATCCGCGACGCGCACCACCTGGCAGCCGCATGGCGGGCCGTGGCCGACGGCACGGTGGACACGGTGGGCAGCGACCACGCGCCGCATTCCCGCGCCGCCAAGGAACGCCCCTGGCCGGATTGCGGCGCGGGGCTGACCGGCGTGCAGACGGTGGTCCCGCTGATGCTGGATCATGTGAGCGCGGGCCGCCTCACCCTCTCGCGCCTCGCCGACCTCATGTGCGCCGGGCCGGCGCGGGTCTACGGCGTAATCGGCAAGGGCCGCCTCGCCGCCGGCTACGATGCCGACTTCACCGTGATCGACATGAAGCGCCAGCGCATGATCGAGGAGTCCTGGATCGTCTCGCCCTGCGGCTGGACGCCTTTCGCCGGGCACCGTTGCACCGGCTGGCCGGTCATGACGATCATCCGCGGCCGTGCCGCCATGCGCGACGATTCGGTGCTCGGCGCGCCCGCCGGCACGCCGGTGCGGTTCGCGGCCTAGCCTGCTCGGCGATTGAGGGGGTGCCGATCGGCTGGTAGGACGGCAGGAGTGGGTCCGGGGGGCAGGCCATGGCGTCAGGAGAAGGAGCCGACTGGGCCGCACGGCTGAGGGCTTCGCTCGGCGCGGCCGCCTCGTCGCAGCCCGCAGGAGACGAGCCGGGCGTCCCGCCCGAGGCGCCGCCCGCGGAATCGCCTCGGAACGCGACGGATGCCGCGCTGCCCGAGGAGTTGCCGGGGCAGCCTGCCCAGGAGGCCCCCGGCGGCCTGCTCGACGCGCTGCGTTCCCCCGCTGCCAGCGGCCTTCTCGCGAACCTCGCCCCGGCCGCGTCGCCCGCCGGCCCCGAGCCCGAGAACAAGCCTGACCCGCCGCGGCCGTCGCTGCTCGACGCGCTGCCGCAACCGGACGCCGCACCGCAGCCCGCCCCGGCCGCGTTGGCGCCTCCCCCCGCCTTCACCCTGCTCGACATGCCTGCGCCACCCCCGCCGACCCCGCTCCGGCCGGCAGCCGCGGCGCCGGACTTCTCGCTGCTCGACATCTCCGCTCTTCGCGCCGCCGAGTCCGCCGCGACGCCCGCCGAACCACGGCCGGCGCCCTCCTCCTCCCCCTTGCTCGACGCGCTCCGCCCGCCGGGCGCGGAGGGTGGCCCGGCGGTGCCGCACGCCCCGATGGGGGGACAGCAGGGGGCGGCCCCGGCTCCGGTCGAAGGTCGGGCGCCTTCGCCGCTGCTCGACGCGCTCCGCTCCGCCACGCCGCCCGCGGCGGAGGCCGCGCCCCCGGCGGCGCCCCGGGCGCCCCGTCCGGTCGACCTGCCGCTGCCGACGGCCGACCCTGCGCCCCGGATGCCGAAGCCCCTGCCGGAGCGCGAGGTGCGGGCGGTCTTCCAGCTCCTCGTCGGTCGTCCGCCCACCGAGGCCGAGTTCGCCGGGCTTGGCGGATTCACCGCCCGCATGGCGCTGCGCGCCTTCGTCATGGCCGGTCCCGCCTTCCGCGAGGAGGTGCTCGCCCCGGCCGTGGCCGCGGCCGGCCCGTTCCGCACCGCCGCCCTGGCGGGCGATCTCACCGTGCTGGACACGCTCCGCGCGTCGACCGAGGGGGAGGCCGGGGTGGTGATGGACTGGTTCGGCCTGCGCACGCCGCTCACCATCGCGCCGGACCTGGCGGGCCATGCCGGCGCCGTCCTGCCGCGCCCGGACCTCGACGATCCGCGCGCCCCGGTCGAGGAGTGGATCGGCCTCGCCGGAAGCGTCGCCGGCGCCACGGGCACCTGGCGGGCTCTGGCGGTCGGCGCCGGGCGCGGCGACCTGTTGCTGGCTGGCGCCGTCGCCGCCCGCCGCCGCGGCTTGGCACTCGACCTGCATGCGAGCGAGGCGCATCCCCGCGGCTTCGCCGACCTGCTGCGCCATGCGGAGGCCAACGGGATCGATCCCAGCGCAGGGCGCTTCCAGCAGGCGGTGGTCGGCACCGATCCCGCCGCGCCGCCGCCGAGGGGCGCCGCGGTCCAGGAGTGGCTTGCGGCTGCCACCGCATGGGATTGGGTGCGCATTGCCGCGCCCCGCGCGGTGGTGCCGTTGCTGCGCCTCTCGGTGCCGCTGCTGACCGAGAAGGTCCGCGTGCTCTCGCTCGTTACCCAGTCCCGCGGCGAGGAGGCCGCCGCGATCCGCCAGCTCGGCCGCAACGGATGGCGCCTGGTCGCGGAACTGCCGGTCACGCTCCGCCGCCGCAGGCCGGAGGCGGCGGAACGTACTGGCGTGCAGGTCTGGCGCGGCCCGCTGGTGTAGCCGCCCCGCCCGCCGCCCCGCCTACGGCGTCGTCCCGATGGTGAACGGGACCGGCTGTCGGCGCTGGATGTCTGTCCACCAGCGATGGAAGGGCGTGCGCGCCAGCGGCAGGTCGGGTGGCGGACGGAGTTCGGCGACCAGCGCCCCGAAGCCCACGACGGCGGATGGCAGCACGCGCAGCTCTGCCTCCGGGATCCGCGCCTGCAAGGCAGGGCGGAGCGCCTCGGCGTCCGGCGCGACCAGGACCAGGCGTTGCCCTGGCGCGCCCGCCGCCAGCCCGGCGATCGCCCAGGGGGGCATGGCCGGTCCCGTGGCCGGGGGCTGCATCGCTCCGTCAGGGCGCGCCCCGCGCAGCAACTGCGCCGGGTCGCCGGCCGCGGCCAGCGGGGGCAGGATCAGGAGCTGCGACACCTCCATGCCCGCCAGCCCGGCCAGCAGCGCCGGCAGGCCTGGCGCGCCGGCCAGCGAAGGTCCTCGCCCGCCCAGCGCGGCGAGCGCGGCGCGAACCACCCCGGCATGCGAGGCGACGAGCACGCCCGCCTCCGTCACCGCGATCCGCTGCGCCAGCCCGCGACCGGCGCCGAACGGATCGGTCCTGTCGCGCCGGGCAAGATCGATGCTGTCCTCCGCGCCGCCATTGCTCCAGATGCCGTCGGCGGCGCGCATGAAGCCGCGGGCGGAGAGCGCCGCGCCGATGCGCTCGGCGTCCCGCAACGCTGCCCCGCCGGCGAGCAGTCGGAGCGCGCCGGCAGGATTGCCTGCCACCGCAATCGGCGCTGCCAGCACCGCCTTCACCTCCTCGAACCCGAAGCCGAGCAGCGCCGGCCAGTGCTCGACGGCGGCGGTGTCCAACGGCAGCCGCGCCAGACCGAGCGCCACCGGGGCCGCCCCTGCCGGATCGATCCGCCCGAAGGCGGCGAGAGGCAGGACGCCCGGAGGCAGGCGCGGCGGCAGCGGAACGGCGCGCAGCATGCAGGGCAGGTCGGACCCCGCGGCGTGTCCCGCACCGCGGCGCGGCAGCGCGGCAGCCAGCAACAGGGCCGGAAGACCGATCACGTGGCGCCTGGGCGTCATCCCTCCAGCTCTCCCTCCCGGTCTTCGGCCGGAACGCCGTGACACCACTCAGGTTACGTGATTGGCGCCGGTGAAGGTGAAGGAGACCTGTGCAGGAAGCTGCCCGCTGGATCGCTTGTTCGTGGTGCGCAGGATGCGGTGCATCTTGGTGGACCAGTGCGTGCCGATTGCGAACCATTCATGGTACCAGGGGTCGCAGACCACGGCGAAGGCGGCGTTGAATGGCTGGCCCGGCGCGGCGTTCGGCGCCGCATTGGCCGTGGTGCCGTCGAGGTTGCCCGCCAGGCCGAGCACGACGAAGCAATGATTCGTGTCGTCGTCCGTGTCGACCATGTAGCTGGTGACGCCCTTGCCGTTCAGGTGGTGGCAGGCGAGCACGGCGTGTTCGAAGCAGTTGCCGATCCCGTCCTGCAGGATCGCTGCCGATTCCAGCCGGCGTCCGGCGTTGGTGCGTGCCGTCCGCGCCTCCTCGATGGCCGTCCAGCGATGCTGGTAGATGGTATTGCCGCGCGTGCCGATCGTGGTGCCGTTCAGCGCGCTCAGCACGTAGTCCTTCTGGACATCCGCATCGGTGAAGCTGTCCCGCGCGAAGGTGCGCAGCTCCTCGTGCAGCGTGTGGACGATGTCCTCCGGCCGGTTGGAGGCGCGGCCGCGCAGCGCGTCATGTGCGTATTTGGCCGCCGATTCGGCAAGCATCAGGTTGCGGTTCAGGCTCATCCAGGCGGTCCTCCGGGCAGCGGCGGAAGGCTAGCCGGCCTCCGTGCACGCAGCCCAGGGTTGAATCAGGCCGCCGCCCGGCCTGTCCGCTTCCGCTCGCTGTCCGTCTTGAGCTGCCCGCAGGCCGCCAGGATGTCGCGCCCTCGCGGCCGGCGGATGGGGCTGGAATACCCCGCCGCCTCGACGATCGCGGCGAACGCCCGCACCGCCTCCGGCGTGCTGGTGCGATAGGGGCTGCCTGGCCAGGGATTGAAGGGGATGAGGTTCACCTTCGCCGGGATGCCGCGGATCAGGCGCACCAGCTCCCGCGCCTCCGCCTCGCTGTCGTTCACCCCGCGCAGCATGACGTACTCGAAGGTGATCCGCCGCGCATTGCTCGCACCCGGGTAGCGCCGGCATGCCGCCAGCAGCTCCGCTATCGGATACTTGCGGTTCAGCGGCACGATCTCGTCCCGCAGCGCGTCCGTCACCGCGTGCAGCGAGACCGCGAGGTTGACGCCAAGCTCCGCGCCGCAGCGGTCCATCATCGGGACGACGCCGGAGGTCGAGAGCGTGATGCGACGCCGGCTCAGCCCGATGCCCTCGCCATCCATCAGGATGCGCAGCGCCTTCGCCGTTTCCTCGTAGTTGTAGAGCGGCTCGCCCATGCCCATGACGACGATGTTCGAGAGCAGCCGCGGCGTCCCGTCCTTCGGGCTCGGCCATTCGCCATAGGCATCGCGCGCCGCCATGAACTGGCCGACGATCTCCGCCGCGCCGAGGTTGCGCACCAGCTTCTGCGTGCCCGTGTGGCAGAACCGGCAGGACAGCGTGCAGCCCACCTGCGTCGAGATGCAGACCGCGCCGCGGTCCTCGACGAGGGAGGGGATGTAGACCGTCTCCACCTGCTGCCCGTCGCGGAAACGGAAAAGGAACTTCCTGGTGGTGTCCGCGGAGGTCTGCTCGGACGCAACCTCCGGCCGCCCCACCACGAACCGCTCCGCCAGCTTCGCCTGCATCGGCCTGGCGATCGACGCCATGCGCGCGAACTCCGTCGCGCCCTGATGGTAGATCCAGTGCCAGAGCTGCGCCGCCCGGAAGGGCTTCTCGCCCATCGCCACCATCTCGGCCGCCAGCTCCTCGCGCGACAGACCGACCAGGTCCCGCCGTCCATCCGGCAGCACCGCGGCCGGCGGCGCGAACAGCGCCGCCTTCGCGAGGATCCGCTCGCGCTCGGCGGCGGAAAGCCCGTTCAGCGCTCCGGACATTCGCGGGAGATCGCGTTGTAGGCAGCAGTGAAGCCGGAGAGCGAGAAGGTGTCGGTCACCGCGCCGCGCCCCGCCTGGGCCGGGCTGCGCACCTCGGCATCCCGGCCGCCGCGCAGCGCCCCGATCACCTGCTGTCCGCCCTGGAAGAAGGCGCTGGACTGGACGGTGGCGTAGGACCGGAATTCCTGGCTGCCGATCTCCATCACCACCTCGGCACCGCGCGCGTAGGGGACGCCAGCCGACACCGCAACCTGGTCCCGTCCGTTCGGCCGGTGCGTCACCGTCAGCGTCACGGGGCCCCGCCCCTGGGAGGCGCCCTCGCTGCGCGCCGCACGGGTGAAGGCGTAGCACACCTTCTGCCCCCCTTCCTGATGCGTCGCTGCCGTCCAGGCCTGGTGCGTGCCGAGCCGCTGCGGCTGCGCCGCGGGGCGCTGCTGCGCCGACACGGCCATCGGGGCGAGAAGGAAGACGGCGAGAAGCAGGGCGGTGCGCGGCATGGACGCTAGATACGGCGCGGGCCGGATTGCGACAACCGGCCCGCTTCCGCGCCGCCCGCCTCCCGCCTATGCAGCGCGGGATGGACGAGACCGACCGCCGCCTCGCCGCGCAGTACGAGGCCTACCCCTACCCCGCCCGCGACCCGCGGGAGGAGGCGCGGCGCCTCGTCGTCGGCAGTCCGTCGCACCTGCGGGAGATCGACCACTGGGTCTTCGGCGCGTGCCGCCCCGCCTCGCGCCCGCTGCGCGCGCTGATGGCCGGCGGCGGCTCCGGCGACGGCACCGTGATGCTGGCGCAGCAGATGGCCTGGGCCGCCCGGCCCGGCACCGTCACCTGGCTCGACCGCTCGGCGGCCGCGCGGCGGGTGGCCCAGGCGCGCGTGGCGGCACGCGGCCTCGGCAACGTGACGTTCGAGGAGGCCTCGATCCTGGATCTGCCCCGGTCCGGCCTCGGTCCGTTCGACTACATCGATTGCTGCGGCGTGCTGCATCACCTGCCCGACCCGGCGCAGGGGCTGGCCGCGCTCGTCTCGGTCCTGGCACCCGGTGGCGGGCTCGGGGTCATGGTCTACGCGCCGCACGGCCGCACCGGCGTCTACATGCTTCAGGATGCGCTCCGCCTCATCGCCCCGGCGGAGGAACCGCCGCCGGCGCGCGTCGACATCGCGAAGCGGCTGTGGCGGACGCTGCCGGACACCGCCTGGCTGCGCCGGAATCCATGGATCGACGACCATCTGAAGGGCGGCGATGCCGGGCTCTATGACCTGCTGCTGAACCCGCGGGACGTCGCCTTCACCGTGCCCGCGCTCGCCGCGCTGGTGGCCGGCGCCGGCCTGCGCATCGCCTGCCTCGTCGAGCCGGCGCGCTACGATCCGGACACCTGGCTGGCCGATCCGCGGCTGCGCGCCCGCACAGCCACGCTCGACACCGTCGCCCGCGCCGCCCTGGCCGAGGCGATCTGCGGCAACATGGGCATCCACATCGCCTACCTTGTCCGCGCAGGCGACCCGCCCGCGGTTCCGCCCTGGGCCTCCGACGACGCCGTGCCCATCCTGCGCGAGATCGACGGCCCGGCGCTCGCCCGCGCCCTGCCGAAGGACGGCACCCTCGCCGTGACCTGGGACGGGCTGCGCACCGCAGTCGCGCTGCCCCGGCTTGCCGGACCCATCCTCTCCCGCATCGACGGGCGTCGCCCCTGGGGCGAGATCATGGACGCCGTGGTGGCCGCGGGCGCCACGCGGGAAGCCGCTTCGCGCGACCGCGCGGCGCTGGCACCGGCGATGGAGAGGCTGAACCGCCTGCTTCTCGCCGCCCCGCCATGACCGCCCCGGCCGTCATCATCCTCGGCGCCGCGGTGCGGCCGGATGGCGGCCCGAGCCGCGCGCTCCGCGAACGCGTGCAGGCGGCGCTTGCCTGGGGCGAGCGCCAGGACCCGCCCGCCCTCTACATCCCGACCGGCGGCGTCGGCCTGCACGGCCCCGCCGAGAGCGAGGTCATGGCCCGCCTGCTGCGCGACGCCGGCGTGCCCGCCGCGCGCATCCGGCAGGAGCCGACCGGCACCGACACGCTCTCCTCCGTCCGTGCCTGCCTCGACCTGCTGCGCGCGCAGGGACACCGGGGCGAGGTGCGGGTGGCGACGCATGGCTATCATCTGCCGCGCACCCTCGCCCTGTTCCGGATCGCCGGCATCCAGGCCCGCGCCGTGCCGCCGCCGGGCCGCCCGCCCGCATCGCGCCGCTGGTACTGGCGCCTGCGGGAGGTTCCGGCCCTGCCCTACGATGCGGCCCTGATGCTCTGGTTGCGCCTGCGCGGGCGATCGTGACGGTGGCCTATCCCATGAACCGCGCGTCGCGCCGTTCCTGGATGGCGGCATAGGCGGCCTGCACCGCTGCGGCCCCGTGCAGCCGCTCCAGCCGCCGCACCGTGAAGTGCCCCTCGGCCACGCCACGGAAATGCTCGAGGAAGGCGAGGTTCACCGCCGCGCCCGCCGCCGCGCCGATCACCGGCGCCGCCTGGGCGGAGAGCTTCAGCGCCACCGGCCCGCCGAAGCGTGCCGCGATGGTGCCGATGAAGCCCGGCAGCAGCGTGCCGACCATACCGCGCCCGACCGCGGTCTTCAGTGCCTCGGCCAGCGCGACGCGCACGGCGAAGTAGCTGCTCTCGGCCGCGTCATCGCCCGGGTCCCGGCCGCCGAGCGCGAAGACCTTCAGGCACTCCGCCGCTGCTGCCGGACGCGACAGGTCCTCGCCGTTCTCCGCCGCCACCGCGGCAATCTGGCGCAGCAGCAGCGTGGTGGAGACCGGCAGTTCCATCAGCGTTCCCGGCAGCCCGAGCGCCCCGCCCGCCGCGCCGGAGGCCGCCGCGAGCCCGCGATGCACCCATGCCGAGGGCAACGGCAGCGGGTTGCGTCCCGGCTCGGACTTCAGCGCCGCCTGCATCGCGGTGGACAGCGCCTTGCGGACCGCGCCGTCGATCATCCCCTGCACCGGCCCGGGCAGCCGCGCCTTCAGCGCCTCGATCGGCTGCCCTACCAGCGCGGCAAGCCGCGCGGCGAGGGACAGGTCCTCAAGCTGCCGGACGGCGCGGGAGAGTTCCTTCAGCGCAGCCGGCGGAAGGGCATGGGAGGGAAGGGACGTTGCGAGGGACATGCGCGGTAAATGGGGAAGCGGCCCTTCGGTTTCGCCCCCGGCTCAGCCCGCCGATCCGTATGGTCCCCGCCGCCAGACGGCGAACTCCTCCTCCGTCGTCTCCCCCTGTCGCGAGGTCGAGCATGGCGACGCTGGCCATCGGCGGCTCCGCCGCCGGGTCCAGCCCGTTCAGCATCAGGAACACGCCGGCAGCCGCGAAGCCAGCCTACAGGATGAACCGGCTCAGATCCGCGCTCCCCGCCAGCGGCGCCACCCTGTCCCGCACCATCGCGCGGTCCACCACCACCGTCTCGCCGCCCCGGTCCGAGGCGGTGAAGGACACCTCGTCCAACAGACGCTCCATCACCGTCGCCAGCCGCCGCGCGCCGATGTTCTCGACGGAGGCGTTGATCTCCGCCGCCAGCTCCGCGATCGCGTCCGTCGCCTCCTCCGTCACGTCGAGCGTCACGCCTTCGGTCCCCAGCAGCGCCACATACTGCTTCACCAGAGAATGCTCAGGCTCCGTCAGGATGCGGCGGAAATCCTCCCGCGTCAGCGCCGAAAGCTCGACGCGGATCGGCAGCCGGCCCTGGAGTTCGGGCAGCAGGTCGGACGGCTTCGCCATGTGGAAGGCGCCGGAGGCGATGAACAGGATGTGGTCCGTCTTCACCGGGCCATGCTTCGTCGTCACCGTCGTGCCCTCGATCAGCGGCAGCAGGTCCCGCTGGACGCCTTCGCGGCTCACGTCGCCGCCGCGGAACCCGCCCTCCTGCGTCCGGGCGCAGACCTTGTCGATCTCGTCGATGAAGACGATGCCGTTGTTCTCGGCATTGGCAACCGCCTCCCGCGTCAGCGCCTCGCTGTCCAGCAGCTTGTCGGCCTCGTCGCGGATCAGGGCGATCCGCGCCTCTGCCACGCTCATCTTCCGCGGCTTGGTCCGGCCGCCGAACATCTTGCCGAGCATCTCCTGCATGTTCTGCATCTGGATGCCCTGGGCGCCAGGCAGATCCATCATGCCGATCGGCATGCCGCCGGCGGCATCCGCCACCTGGACCTCCACCTCGCGCGCCTCGAGCTGGCCCTCGCGCAGCATGCGGCGGAACTTCATCCGCGTCTCGCCGGACGCGCCCTCGCCGACCAGCGCGGTCACCAGCCGCTCCTCCGCCGCCAGCTCCGCCTTCGCCTGCACGTTGCGCCGCGCCACGTCGCGCGTCTGCGTGATGCTCGCCTCGATCAGGTCGCGGACGATGCTCTCCACGTCGCGCCCGACATAGCCGACCTCGGTGAACTTCGTCGCCTCCACCTTCAGGAAGGGCGCGTTCGCCAGCCGCGCCAGCCGGCGGGCGATCTCGGTCTTGCCGCAGCCGGTCGGGCCGATCATCAGGATGTTCTTGGGCACCACCTCCTCGCGCAGCCCGTCCGGAAGCTGCTGCCGGCGCCAGCGGTTCCGCAGGGCGATCGCCACGGCGCGCTTCGCATCCGCCTGGCCCACGATGTGGCGGTCGAGCTCCGAGACGATCTCCCGGGGGCTCAGATTCACCGCTTCGCTCATGTCTCGATCGTTTCCAGCACGATGTTGCCGTTGGTGTAGACGCAGATGTCCCCGGCAATCCGCATCGCGCGGCGGCATATCTCCTCTGCTGCCAGCCCCTCCACCGCCAGCAGCGCCCGCGCCGCCGCCAGCGCGTAGTTGCCGCCCGAGCCGATGCCGATCACCGCGTCCTCCGGCTCCAGCACGTCACCCTGGCCGGTCAGCAAAAGGCTGCGCTTCCCATCCGCCACCGCCAGCAGCGCCTCCAGCCGGCGCAGGAAGCGGTCGGTACGCCAGTCCTTGGCGAGTTCGACGCAGGCGCGCTCGAGCTGGTCGGGGAAGCGTTCGAGCTTGGCCTCGAGCCGCTCCAACAGCGTGAAGGCGTCGGCGGTCGCGCCGGCGAAGCCGGCCAGCACCTTGCCGCCCGCGATGCGCCGCACCTTGCGCGCATTGCCCTTGACGACCGTCTGGCCGAGCGAGACCTGGCCGTCCCCGGCCATGGCCACCCGGCCGTCCTTGCGTACACAGAGAATGGTGGTGCCGTGCCACCCGAGGGGATCATGTTGCGAGGGAAGCATGGCGCCCTAGATGGCCGCGGGGCCGGGCTGCGGCAATGTCCCTGCCGCAACCCAGCCCCGCGCATCGCCCGGCCTGCCCGTCCGGGCAGGTGCTGTCAGCCCTCCTCAGGCGTAGCGGCGGTCGCTCACCACCACCGCGCGCCGGGTGCCGGCACGGGCGCCGAACACCGCCGCCACCGCGCCCAGCAGCATGGCCGCGAAGATCCAGTAGGCGCTGGTCGCGGCCGCATTGGCCGCCGTGTCGGCCGCCTCGCGCGCCCGCTGCGCCGCCTGGTCCGCCGTCTGCTGCGCCTGCGTCTCGAGCTGCGCGATCCGCTGATTCGCCTGCTCGGGCGTCAGGTTGTACTCGGCCGCGACGAGCTGGGTGAGGCGGTCACGCGCACCACCCTCGAAGGTGCCGCTCGTCGCACGCGCCGTCACGATGCGGCCCATCTCCGCGACGCGCTGCTCCGAGGTCATCGCCCGCGGGTCGCCGCCGCTCTGCAGCGCGCTCTGCAGCCTGTCGGCCAGGGCAGCCGGATTCGCCTGGTTGGCCACCGCCGGGGCGGCCGCGGCCACCGCGTTGCCCGCGCCCTGCGCCGCGCCGCCGAGGATCGAGGACGCACCCGTGATCGCCGTGTTCGCCGTGCCCGCGATGATGTTGCCGAGCAGCACGGCCGAGAGCAGGAACCCGATCGCCCAGACGGACAGCCCGTGCAGCACCCCGTCCGTGTCATCCGCCGTGCCGGACAGCCGCGCCGCGACGTAGCCGCCCACGGCAAGCCCGATCAGGTTCGCCACCAGCAGCCAGATGCCGCCCGCGATGCCCAGCGTGGAGGCGGAGGGGGTCTCGCCCGGCACCGTCGGGTCGATGGTGGTCGCGCCGATCGCCAGGCCGAGGATGTTCAGCATGGCGCCGACCGCAACGGCGACCACGCCGCCGGCGAAGACTGCTCCCCAGGAGATGCGAGGTGGCAACGAGGGTGCGCCCTCGGTGGCGACGGTGCCGGTGGTTGCGGCATCCGCGGTGGCGGCTCGGGTCTGCATGATTGGCCTTCCTCTCGGTCCCAATGGCCGGGCAACGCCATGCGCCCGGCGTGGTTCGCCCCTGGCTCCGCACGGATCGCAAATCGCGACAGATTCTCCCCCGTCCCAACTTGCGGAGGAGGCGCGGAGGGTTCAAACCGCCGCAATCCCGCCACCTCCCTCGGGAAGTCTCCGGCCCCAGGATGCAGGTCTATCTGCCGATAGCCGAGATGTCGGTGGATGCCCTGCTGCTGCTGGGCATCGGCTTCGGAGTGGGCTGGCTCTCGGGCCTCTTCGGCGTCGGCGGCGGCTTCCTTCTCACGCCCGTCCTCATCCTCATCGGCATCCCCTCCGCCGTCGCGGTCGGATCGGGCGCGAACCAGACGCTCGGCGCCTCGGTCTCGGGGCTGATCGCGCAGTGGCGCCGCGGCAACGTGGATGTCCGGATGGGCGCGGTTCTGCTGGCCGGCGGCTTCGCGGGCTCGCTCGCCGGCGTGCAGCTCTTCGCCTGGCTGCGGCGCGCCGGCCAGGTGGATCTCGCCGTTGCCGTCTTCTACGTGGTCGTCCTCGGCACCGTCGGCGCGCTGATGGTGCGGGAGAGCGTCACCGCCATCCTCCGCCGCCGCAAGGCGCGCCCGGCCCGGCTGCACGAGCACCTCTGGGCGCATGGCCTGCCCTTCAAGATGCGCTTCCGCAAGTCGCGCCTCTACATCTCGGTCATCCCGCCGGCGGCCATCGGCTTCGCCATCGGCCTGCTCTCCGCCGTCATGGGCGTCGGCGGCGGCTTCATGCTCGTGCCCGCGATGATCTACCTGCTCGGCATGCCGACCTCGGTCGTCATCGGCACCTCGCTCTTCCAGGTGGTCTTCGTCACCGCCAACGTCACCTTCCTCCAGGCCGTCCAGGTCGGCAGCGTGGACATCGTGCTGACCATGCTGCTGCTGGCCGGCGGCGTGGCCGGCGCGCAGTTCGGCGCCGCCATGGGCACGCGCCTGCGCGGCGAGGAGACGCGCGCGCTGCTCGGCGCGCTTGTCCTCTCCGTCGCCGGCGCCCTTCTCTGGGACCTGCTGCGGGTGCCGGAGCAGCTCTTCGTCATAGGGCCGGCCGAATGAGGGCGGCCCTGCTCCTCCTGCTGCTCCTCGCCGCGCCCCCCGCCATCGCGCAGCCCGTCGCGCCGCCCTCCCTCACCGCCGAGCTGTCGCAGCGGCGCGTCGAGGTGACCACCGCCTTCACCGGCGGCGAGATCCTCGTCTTCGGCGCGACCGAACGCCTGATCCACGAAGGCGGCGACGAGGTGGTGATCCTCGCCACCGGTCCGATCACCTCCATGGTGGTGCGCGAGAAGGTCGAGTGGTTCGGCTTCTGGATCAACGGCCGCGCCGCGCGCTTCAACCGCGTGCCGTCCTACTGGGCGCTCGCCGCCACGCGCCCGGTGGCGGAGATGCTGGAGGCCGCGGCCCGCGGCGAGCTGCGCCTCGGCCTCGATCTCATGCCGCTCGTCCAGCTCGGCGCGCGCAGCCCGCGCTACCGGCAGGCGCTGGCCGAGGGCCAGCAGCGCGTCGGCCTCTGGGTGGACGAGGCTGAACCCGTCGAGGTCGCGGGCGGCCGCCTGTTCCACGCCCGCCTGCCGCTTCCGGCCATCGTGCAGACCGGCGACTATCGCGTCGAGGTGATGCTGGTCCGTGACCGCCGCGTGGTCGCCCGGCAGGAGCTGACCCTGCAGGTCGTCCGAACCGGCTCCGCCGCCCGCATCGCGAATGTCGCGCGCGACCAGCCGGTGCTGTATGGGCTGGCCTGCATCCTGCTCGCGGCCGCCGCGGGCTGGCTCGGCAGCGTTCTGTTCCGGAGGAGCTGATGGGCGAGACCGAGGCGGCGGCGCGCGCAAGGCGCGACCGCGTCTTCCTGGTCGTGGTGGACGACAGTGCGGAGCGCCGAATCGCGCTGCGCTACGCGGCGCTCCGCGTGCGCAACTCCGGCGGCCGCGTCGCCCTGCTCCGCGTCATCGAGCCCGCAGGACAGGTCGAATGGGCCGGCGTCGGCGCCATGCTCGCGGAGGAACGGCGCGACGAGGCGGAGAAGCTTCTGTCCGGCCTCGCCGCCGAGGTGAACGAGCTGACCGGCGGCCTGCCGATCCTGCTGATCCGGGAAGGCGAGCCCCGCGACGAGCTGCTCGCGCTCATGGAGGAGGACCCGAGGATCTCCATCCTCGTCCTCGCCTCCGCCACCGGTGGCTCCGGCCCCGGCCCGCTGATCTCCGCCCTGACCGGACGCTACGCTGCCAAGCTCAGCGTACCGATGACGATCGTACCCGGCGCGATGAGCGACGAGGAGCTGGAGCGCGTCACCTGACTGCCGCCCGGGAGCGCCGCACGGGCCGCTCCGCGGTTCCTTTCCGCCCTGCGGCGCAGTGTCGGACGGTCTCCGGCCCGACGGCACGTTGCAACTCGCCGAAAAACGGACCACATAAGTCGGGTATTCCGGACACGGACCCAGCCGATGTTCATCGAAACCGAAGCCACCCCGAACCCTGCCACCCTCAAGTTCCTGCCCGGGCTTGACGTCATGGGCGGTCGCGCCACGGCCGACTTCACCTCGGCCGAGCAGGCTGAGGGGCGGTCCCGCCTCGCAGCCCGCATCTTCGCCGTGGGCGACGTCGCCCGCGTCTTCCTCGGCAACGACTTCGTCACCGTCACCAAGACCGAGGAAGCCGAATGGCAGCGGCTGAAGCCGCGCGTACTCGGCGCCGTGATGGAGCACTACCTCTCCGGCCTGCCCGCCACCGACGAAGTGGGCGAGACGGGCGAGGAGGAGGATTTCGAAGCCGTCGACGGCGAGATCGTCGCCACCATCAAGGAGCTGCTGGACACGCGCGTCCGCCCCGCGGTGGCCGGCGATGGCGGCGACATCGTCTTCCGCGGCTATCGCGATGGCGTGGTCCGGCTGCGCATGCAGGGCGCCTGCAGCGGATGCCCCTCGTCCCGCGCAACGCTGAAGCACGGCGTCGAGACGATGCTGCGCCACTACGTGCCCGAGGTGGTGCGGGTCGAGCAGGTCGAGGCCTGACGCCCGGCCCCGCCCGGCGCCCCGGTCCTGGCGCCGGACGGGGCCGAACCCATCTCTCGCCGACGTCCAACCCCGCCGGATGATCCGCCCGTGCTCTCCGCCCCCCCGCCCCTAGACCGGCAGGCGCTCGACGATCGCGCGCTCGACCAGCTGTTCCGGGAGGCGCGCACCCGCTACCGCTGGCAGGACCGGCCGGTGCCGGATGGGACGCTGGAGGAACTCTACGGCCTGCTGAAGTTCGGCCCGACGAGCGCCAACGCCTCTCCGGCCCGCTTCGTCTTCGTCCGGACCCCGGAAGGCAAGGCGAAGCTGAAGGAGGTGCTGTCGCCGGGCAATGTCGAGAAGACGATGACCGCGCCCGTGACGGTGATCGTCGCGCAGGACGGCGCCTTCTATGAGAAATTGCCGTTCCTCTTCCCGCATGAGGATGCGCGCGCCTGGTTTGCCGACAACCCGGCGCTGGCGGAGACCACCGCGTTCCGCAACACCACCCTCCAGGGCGCCTATCTCATCATCGCGGCGCGGGCGCTCGGGCTTGATGTCGGGCCGATGAGCGGCTTCGACAATTACCGGCTGGATACGCTGTTCTTCGCCGGCACCCGGTGGAAGTCGAACTTCCTCGTCAACCTCGGCCATGCCGAGCCGGGCGAGGAGTTCCCCCGCGCCCCCCGGCTCAGCTTCGACGAGGCCTGCCGCCTGGAGTAGGCCGCATCTCAGGCCGCCTGGCCGACCCGCCCGGCATGCGGATCGAGCCGGTAGCCGCCGCCCTCGGTCAGCAGCAGCCGCGCCTGGCTCGGATCGGGCTCGATCTTCTGGCGCAGGCGATAGATGTGGGTCTCCAGCGTGTGCGTCGTCACGGCGCTGTTGTAGCCCCACACCTCGTTCAGCAGGATCTGCCGCCCGACCGGCCGGCCGCCGGCCCGGTAGAGGTATTTCAGGATCGCCGCCTCCTTCTCGGTCAGGCGGATCTTCCGGTTGCGCGCGGGCTCCAGCAGCAGCTTCGCGCTCGGGCGGAAGGTGTAGGGGCCGACGGTGAACACCGCATCCTCGGAATTGTCGAAGACGCGAAGCTGGGCGCGCAGCCGCGCCATCAGCTCGCTGACCCGGAACGGCTTGGCGATGTAGTCGTTGGCGCCGGAATCGAGGCCCCGCACGATGTCCTGCTCGCCATCCGCGCCGGTGAGCATGAGGATCGGCATGCGCACGCCGTCCTTCCGCAGCCGGGCGCACAGCTCCCGTCCATCGCCATCCGGCAGCCCGATGTCCAGCACGATGGCGTCGAAGCGCGAATCCTCGCCCTTCAGCTTCGCCAAGGCCTCGGCGGCGGTGCCTGCCTCGCTCGGCAGGAACTCGCCCTCATGGGCCAGCTGCTCGACCAACGTCTGCCGAAGCGCCTCATCGTCGTCCACGACGAGGATGGGTCGGGGATCGGCCATGGCTGCTCCTATCTTCGCTACTGGCCTCGCCCGACAGGGCGAAGCGACGTCTGCCGGTTGCAGCGCCCCCGGGGAAACCGCGGGCACTGCAACCGGCGGCGGCAATCTGCCTCACGGCTCACGGCGTGAGCAAGCGTCGTAAACCTTTGCAACGATCACTCCCAGGTGACTCCGAAACGTTCCTGCTGCGCGGGCCGCCCCCTCCCAAATGCCCTCGGCACGCCACATTCCGGCGGGCAAATCACGGGATGACGGACCGCTACGCCATGAACAGCACGGCACATCTCGCGTCGCCGCCGCGCGGCGACGCGGCGCTTCCCGACGCCCGGGCGCTCGCGCTCCGCGCCGTGCACCGCGCCGCTTCCGATCTCCGCCGCGGCACGCCCGTGCTGCTGCGCGGCCCCGAAGGCAGCCTGCTCGTCGCCGCGGCCGAGACCGTGTCCGCCCGCGGATTGGCCGAGATCGCTGCCGCCGCGCGCGGCCCGGCCGTGCTGCTGCTTGCCCCGACCCGCGCCGCGGCCGTGTTGCACCGTCCGGTGCCGCAGGGCAGCTGTGCGGCGCCCGAGCCCTCGACGGTGGCGCTCCGCCTGCCCCCCGCGCTGATGCGGCTGGAGGCGCTGCGCAGCCTTGCCGATCCGACGGCCGAGCGGCTGCTGCCGAGCGAGCCGGAGCGCACCGCTCCGCCCGCCGGCGCCTCGGCCGCGCTCGCGCTCGCCAAGCTCGCCCGGCTGTTGCCCGCCCTCGTCGCCGCCCCGGCCGCGGAGCCGCTGGCCGGCCGGCTCGATCTCCTGCCGGTGACCGCCGCCGAGGTGCTCGGCTATCCGGCCGGGATGGCCGCCTCCCTCGGTCGCGTCGCCGAGGCGCGCGTACCCCTGGAGGATGCGCCGGAGGCCCGCATCGTGGCCTTCCGCGCCGCCGATGGCGGCATCGAACACCTGGCCATCCTCGTCGGCGCGCCCGAAGCCACGATCGCTGCCGGACGCGCGCCGCTCGCCCGCATCCATTCCGAGTGCTTCACCGGCGACCTGCTCGGCTCGCTGCGCTGCGACTGCGGGCCGCAGCTGCGCGGCGCCGTCGCGCGGATGGCGAAGCACCCCGACGGCGGCGTGCTGCTCTACCTGGCGCAGGAGGGGCGCGGCATCGGCCTCGTCAACAAGCTCCGCGCCTACACCCTGCAGGATGCCGGGCTCGACACGCTCGACGCCAACCGGGCCCTCGGCTACGGCGCCGACGAGCGGAACTTCTGGATCGCGGGCGAGATGCTGCGTGCCATCGGCGTTCCCCGCGTGCGCCTGCTCACCAACAACCCGGACAAGCTCGCCGGCCTCGCCGCCGCGGGCATCGAGGTGGACGGGCGCGAGCCGCACCGCTTCGAGGCCAACGGCGTCAACGACGCCTATCTGGAGACGAAGGCCCGCCGCTTCGGCCACATGCTGGGCTGATATCCGGCGGACGAAGGTTCCACCTTCGTCGCCCCATCGCCGGCGCTTCGCCCGACTGCGCCGCATTTGCGCCAGGCGGCTATTCGCACCCTCGGCCGGCACGCGGCTTGCTGCGCGCCCGCGCAAGCCGCTGACGAGCCGAGCCATGATCCTCGCCTCCCCCCCGACCGCCGCTCCGCCGCCCCTCGGCCCGGACGAGCACGTGCCGACCCCAGGCACCCTCACCTTCCAGGAGGTGCTCGCCGCGCTCAACCCGCTGCACCACCTGCCGGTGGTCGGCACGATCTACCGGGCGGTGACCGGCGAACGCCTGCAGCCCGCGTTGCGCGTGCTCGGCGCGGGGCTGTTCGGCGGGCCGCTCGGCATGCTCTCCTCCGCCGTGATGGCCACGCTCGAGGAGTTCCGCGCCGCGCCGCCGGCGCCGCCGGAGGGTCCGCATGCCGGCTGAGGACGGCCACGCCCGGGTCCTGCCGGAAGGCCGCTTCGTCTTCGACGGCCTCGCGCTGCGTTGCGCCCTCGGCAAGGGCGGCATCCGCCCGGCGGCGGAGAAGCGCGAAGGCGATGGCGCCACGCCGGCGGCGCGCCTGCCGCTCCGCCGCCTGCTCTACCGCGCCGACCGCGGCGCCGCGCCGCGCTGCACCGTTCCGGTGGAGCCGATCGCGCCCGGGGATGGCTGGTGCGACGACCCGTCGCACCCCGCGTACAACCGCCGTGTCGCGCTGCCCTTCGACGGCTCGCATGAACGCCTGTGGCGTGAGGACAGCATCTACGACCTGATCGGCGTGCTCGGCTGGAACGACGATCCGGTGGAGCGCGGCCGCGGCAGCGCCATCTTCCTCCACCTCGCCCGCCCCGGCTTCCCACCGACCGAAGGCTGCATCGCGCTCGAGGCGCGCGACCTGCGCGCGGTGCTCGAGGCCGGGCTGCGCGGCGTGGACGTCCTCGGCGGCTGAGCCTCTGGGTCAGCGCAGCGCCAGCCAGGCCAGCATCACCGTCCCGAGCCCGATCCGATACCAGCCGAAAGGCGTGAAGCCGATCCGCCCGATGACGGCCAGCACCCAGCGCACCACCACCAGCGCCACCACGAAGGCCGCCGCGAAGCCCACCGCGATCTGGCCGAAATCCGAGACATCGAGTTCCGCCCGCGCCTTCCACAGGCTGTATGCCGTCGCCGCCACCATCGTGGGAATCGCCAGCACGAAGGAGAACTCTGCCGCCGTCCGCCGATCCACTCCGATCAGCAGCGCGGTGATGATCGTCGCGCCGGACCGCGAGGTGCCCGGGATCATCGCCAGCGCCTGACCGAAGCCCACCAGCAGCGCCGCCAGCGGCCCCATCTGCGGCACCGATCGGATCGTGGGCTCCCGCCGCCAGCGTTCGATGGCGATGATCGCCACCCCGCCCAGGATCAGCGCGACGCAGACCACGTAGGGGTTGAACAGCGCCCGCGTGATCGGCCCGTGCAGCGTCGCCCCGATCACCGCCGCGGGCAGGAAGGCGAGCAGCAGGTTGGTCGCGTAGAAGCGCTCGGGCCCTGGCCGCCACGCCTTCAGCACCAGGTCCACCAGCGTGCGGCGGAACACCACCACCACAGCGAGGATCGCACCAAGCTGGATGCAGATCTCGAAGGTCTTGCCGGGAGGGCCGTGAAAGCCGATCAGCTCGCCCAGCAGGATCAGGTGCCCTGTCGAGGAGATCGGCAGGAATTCGGTGATGCCCTCGACGATGCCCATGAGCAGGGCGGAGAGCAGGGAGGCAAGATCCATCGCGGCGTGTCGCTCCGAGGCCGCGCCGCTTATGTACTGGGGCGGCGCCGCCCGCCATCCGTCCCGTGGCTCAATCGAGCGAGACGCGCCCCAGAAGCGTCAGGCCGGAGGCCGAGGGGACCAGCAGCATCATCTCGCCCTGCAGCAGCTCGATGCCGGTCAGCGCCGCGATGGTTGCCCGATGCGTCACGAGGATGGTCGGCGGGCCGCCCGCCTCGCGCTCCGCCGCGGCCGCCAGCAGCGCCCGCCGCAGCGCCTCCGGCCCTGCGGAGATCTCCAGCGCAGCCTCGCGCCGCACCTCTCCGAAGCCGAGCAGCGCGCCGGTCTCCCACGCGCTGCACTGGCGGGAGGTCAGGACGCGGAGCGCCGAGAAGCCCTCCGCCCGCAGCCTGTCGCCCCAGCGGCGCATCTCCTCGCGCCCGATCTCGGTCAGCACCGCGCCCGCGTTGCAGTCGCCGATCGGCGAGGGAGTACCTGGCGGGGCCATCACTGCCCCGCCATGTCGCATCAGGCCGACGGCCCTGTCCCGCAGAGGGGCCAGCACGGTCCCCTCCGCGACGGCGCCGCCGGGCCAGGCCAGCAGGCCGAGCAGCAGAAGAAGGCGCTTCATCCGTCCAGATTAGGCTTAGACCGCTGGCATGCCAATCCGAAACCGGGATGATACATAGTCAGAACAAACTGATCCGCCCGTGTTCAGCGAACGGTCTGGGCCGCGGTGAAGGCGAAGTTGTCGAAGCTGTTCTCCGACACCCGGAACCACTGGTAGGCATCCGTCCTGAAGCGGTTGTAGCTCTCCATGATGCGCGCGAAGCGCGGGTTCTGCCGGGCGAGGTCGGCGTTCAGCTCCTCGTTCGCGCGCCACGCCGCCTCCAGCACCGGCCGAGGCCAGAAGCGGAGCTGTGCGCCGGCGCCCACCAGCCGCCGCAGCGCCTGCGGGTTCAGCGCGTCGTAGCGCGCCACCATCTCGGCATCCGCCTCGCCGCAGGCCACCTCGATGGCGTGCTTGTACTGGTCCGGCAGCGCCGCATGCGCGCGCTGGTTCATCATGAAGTGCAGCCGCGCCCCCGGCTCCCAGAAGCCGGGCGCGTAGTAGAAGCGCGCCACACGGACGTAGTTCGCACGCTCGTCGTCGTGCGGCCCGACGAATTCCGCCGCGTCGATCACGCCGCGCTCGAGCGAGGGATAGATGTCGGCCGGCGCGATCAGCGTCGGCGCCGCGCCGAGGCGCGTGAAGAGCTGCCCGGCCAGCCCCGTGATCCGGAACTTGAGCCCGCGGAGCTGCTCGACGCCCGCGATCTCGTTGCGGAACCAGCCGCCCATCTGCGCGCCGGTGTCGCCCGCCGTGTGCGCGACGATGCTGTATTCGCGGAACAGCTCGTTCGCCAGCTCGTTGCCGCCGCCGAAGCGGAACCAAGAGGTGAGCTGCCGGGTGTTCAGCCCGAAGGTCATCGCCGTGAACGGCGCGAAGGCATTGTCCTTGCCGATGTAGTAGTAGGAGGCGGTGTGCCCCGCCTCCATCGTGCCGGCCTGCACCGCGTCCAGCACCTGCAGCCCGCCGACGATCTCGCCCGCCGGGAAGGTCTGGATGCGGAACCGGTTGTCGGTAAGCTGCGCCACCCGCGCCGAGATCCGCTCCATCGTGCCGTAGAGCACGTCGAACACCCGCGGGAAGGAGGACTGCGCCCGCCAGCGCACCTCCGGCAGGGTCTGGGCAAGGGCGGGCGTCGCCAGCGCGGCCGGCGCAGCGGCGGCAGCGGCGCCCATCAGGGCACGGCGGTTCATGCGTTTCGTCTCCTCCGATCCGGGCGCGGCTCTCGGTTCCGCGGGTGAATGACGCTTAAGCCATCCGCCGCGCCGGGGGAACTGCCGGATGCGCCGGCTACAGAACGAATCCCGCCAGCACCACGGCCGCCGCCGCCATCTGCAGCAGGTTGGCCACCACGGAGAGGCGGTGCCCCCGCGCGAAGGCCCCTGACGCCGCCGCGTCCCCCGCCTTCGCCGCGTCCGACGCCGCGTTGATCCGCGGCATCAGCACCTGGCGCAGCCACACCGAGAGGCCAGCCACCGCCGCCATGATGCCGGCATCCGGCTTGGAGAGCGGAAACAGCGCCACCGCCGCCGCCCCGGCGGTCGCCGCCAGCCAGAGGTAGTAGCGCGGGAAGAGCGTCCGGATGAAGCGCCTACCCGGGCCGGCCTCCAGCACGCGGAACACCAGCGGCGCCACGATCGCCGCGAAGAAGGCCATGCCGCCCAGCAGCAGCGCCGTCGCGAACAGGGCGATGAGGGAGAGTGCCGTCACGCCCCTCGGCGTGCCCGCCTCAATGCGCGGCGCGGCGCGCCCGCCGCGCCGCGGGCGCCGCCCGAGACCCGGCCCGCCGCACTGCGGAGCCGAGCAACAGCAGCGCGAGGGCAAGCACGATCATCCCGCCCGACCAGAGCAACGTGTCGCGCAGGCTGGCCCCCGCCAGCCGCGGCCCGTGATCGGCGAAGACGCCGAGGACGAGGGCCATCAGCAGCCCGAAGACGCCCACCGCCATCGCGACCATCGCCAACCCGTCCGCCGCGGCGCCCATGAAGGCGACGGGGCGGGACGCGGTTGTGCCCATCGCGTCGCCCAGCGACCGGCCGACCAGGAACAGGAAGATCCCGGCCACTACGATGCCGACCCACATGCCGCAGCTTCTCCCTGGCACGCGCCATCATGGCCGGGCTCCGGCCTGGCAGCAAGGCGCACACCTCCGCAACAGCACCGGTTCCGAAATAAAAATAGCGACGTCAATGATTTTGAGTCGAATCGAACCGTTTTGAGGATCTTCACTTCTCGAGGAATTGCGATCTCTCGCTTGGTCAAGTCCGGTTCGGGACAACAAACCGCTATAGTGCCGCAATGAGGCACTCGCACGATCTGCGCGCGCCTCGTGAACCACACTGCCGCAGAAGGGAGTTTCTCGCATGCTGATTACGCCGATCGATGTGCCTGTCACAACCACCATGCAAAGTCCGTCCCTGCCGATGGGATCGTGCCCGCGTGCAGCGATGGCCGGCCGCCTGCCGCGCTTCGTGCAGCCCTTCCTCACCTGGCTGACCGCACGACCCGCGCCAGGCGAGGCGGCGAAGCCGCGCAGCCCCCTCTCCTTCGTCCTGGGCGCACTCGCCTGGATCCTGCTGGGCTGCGCCCTGACGGTTCTGCCCCTCCTCCTGCCCTCGGCCGGGCCGGCGGCCTGGCTGCTGCTTCCGCTCGGGCTGATCGCCACAAGCTGCGGCCTCGGCCTGTTCCAGGTTGTTGTGTTCCACCACTGCTCGCACGGCACGGTGTTCGCGACGCGCGAGGCGAACCGCCGGGCCGGCCGGCTCATCTCGGCCATCCTGCTCTTCAAGCGCTTCGACGACTACCAGCGTGAGCACATGATGCATCACAGCCCGAAGAAGCTGCTGACGGAGGAGGACGAGTTCGCCGATTTCGTGCTCGGCCTGTGCCGGCTGACACCGGGCCTGCCCCGGCGCGAGCTCTGGCGGCGAGTGCTGATCAACCTCGTCTCCCCCTCCTTCCACGGCCGCTTCCTCGTCAAGCGCGTGCAGTCCAGCCTGTTCACCGGCGACGCCGCGCATGATTGGACCGGCCGGCTGGCCTGGGGCGGCGCGATCGCCGCCACGCTGGCGACCGGCACCTTCGGCCTGTTCCTGGTCGCCTGGGTGCTGCCGGTCACCGTGCTGCTGCAGGTCGCGACGGTGTTCCGCATCCTCGTGGAGCACAGCTTCCCCGAACCCGCCCACATCGCCGCGCGCGACAAGGCGTTCGTCTGCCACGCCACCATCGGCGTCTTCCCGGGCCGCGAGCCGCCGCATGAGCGGGCCGACACGGCGCGCGGCCTGTTCGCCTGGACCGCCTGGTGGGCCGACATGCTGACCGTGCAGCTCTTTGTCCGGCTCTTCGTGCTGGTGGGCGACGCCCCCTGCCACGACTTCCACCATCGCCGGCCGGCAACCAAGCGCTGGACCAGCTACATCCATGCGCGCCAGCAGGACCTCGAGGCCGGATCGCCGGGCTTCCCCCTGGGCTATGTCGAGGCCTGGGGCCTGTTCCGCGCGGTGGACCGCAGCCTCGCAAGCCTCGCGGCGACGGCACCGGCGACCATCGGACGCTGACCGCCGCGGCGTCGGGTCAGCCCGCGGGCTGTCCCGACGCCGCATCGGCCGCGTCGATAGCCGGGTTCGGCGCCGGCGCGACGCGCACCGCGGCCGCAGGCAGCCGGATCGTCACCTGCGTCCCCAGTCCCGGCCGGCTCGCGATACCGAGCGCGCCGCCATGCGCCTCAACCAGCCCCTTCGCGATCGGCAGGCCCAGGCCGGTGCCCTGGAAGCCTCGGGTGTGGCCGCCGTCGATCTGCTGGAACGGCTCCAGCGCGCGCGGGATGTCCTCCTCCCGCATGCCGATGCCGCCGTCGCTCACCTCCACCGCCGCGCCGCCATCGGGCAGCAGCCGGGCCGAGAGCGTCACCCGCCCGCCCGGTTCGGTGAACTTGATGCCGTTGCTGATGAGGTTGCCGAGGATCTGCCGGAAGCGCAGCGCGTCGACGCGCAGCTCGACCCCGGGCGCCGGCAGCGGCCCGACCTCGAGCCGGACGCCCTTCTGGATCGCCTGTGCCGAGAGCTGCTCGACCGCGCTGCGCAGCAGCAGCTCGGCCGCGCGCCAGCCGAGCGACAGCGTCGGCGCCACCTTCGCCAGGCTCGAATAGTCGAGGATGTCGTTGATCAGCTCCAGCAGGATGTGGCCCGAGTCATGGATCTGCCGCGCATACTGCTCCTGCTTCTCCGGGGTCAGCTGGAAGTGGTCGTGGCGCATGATCATGTCGGAGAAGCCGATCACCGCGTTCAGCGGCGTGCGCAGCTCGTGGCTCAGCGTCGCGATGAAGCGGGCGCGGAGCGCGCTGGCCTCCTCCGCCGCCGCCTTCGCCGCCCGCAGGTCCAGCTCGGCCTGCTTGCGCAGCAGCACGTCGATGTAGACGGACAGCGCCCCCTCGACGAGTTCCTGGTCGCCACCCTCGAAGGGACGGCTGACATTGGCCTCCGAGCGGTTGCCGAGGATCAGCCCATGGCCGGATGTCGGGTCGTAGGCCCACAGGATGTAAGGCAGGCCGAGGATGCCGGTCAGCTCGTAAGCCGGCGATTCCAGCGGCGTGCGGGAGGTGGTCAGGAAGAAGGCGGGCGCCGAGGGGATGCTCACCAGCTCGGCCGGCGGCTCGGCGCCGAAGCCGATCGCATGCGTCACGCCGAACATGTCGGCCTCTCCGTCGTGGCGCCGCACGAAGGCGGCCCGGTCGCACAGAGTGTTCTCGGCGATGATCTCGAGCAGCGCCTTGCCGACCTGCTCGACGGTCGCGCACTGGTCGACCAGGCGGTGCGCCTCGCGGATCAGCTTGGCCACGGTCCGGCTGCGCCGCGCCTCGCGGAACGCCTGGCTCTGCTCCTCCTGCAGCCGGAGCAGCCGCGCGCCCAGGTCGTTGCACTCGCGCCTGTAATAGGCGAGCTCGCGCTCCAGCTTCGTGCTGTGCTCCACACGGGCGAGGCTCACCGGCGTCTCCGCAGGATGGCGAGGACGCCCGTCCAGTCGAGCGGCAGGCTTGGCCCGCCGGCGAAGGGCGCGACCTCGACGCCTGAGTAGAAGCCCAGCAGCGGCACGCGCGGGTCCAGCCCGCGGGCGACGAGCGCCGCCTCCTCCTCCGCGGCGCCGCTCCGCGCGCTGGCCCGTCCGGCGCAGTCGATGTAGAGGGCCAGCAGGTTGTCGCGGTCCGGCAGGCCGCGGTTCAGCGCGGCCACGCCCCGGCGGACCGAATCCAGCATCAGCCCGTTGTCGCGGCTCATGATCTGAACCTGCATCCCGCGTTCGAAGTCGGGCTCGAACAGCGTGACCGATCCGGCCTCGGGATTGGCGCTGAGGATCAGGCGGTTGACGTAGGCGTTCTCGTCGTACGGGGCGTAGGGGTCGCCCTGCTTGCGGCCGAGGGTGGCGATCAGCGAGAGTTCCCGCCCCCGGCCGCCGCCGATCGGCAGCCCCAGCATCCGCTCGATCACCTTCAGCGCCGGCTCGCCGTCCAGCTCGTAGATCGCCGCGCCGTCGATCCGCGTGATCTCCATGAAGGTGCTGACCGGGCGGCAGCCGTGCAGGATCGCCGTCTCGGCCGCGACCGAGGGCGGAAAGACCAGCGCCACCACCGCATGCTTGCGCACGCCGTGGCCGTCGAACACCCAGGCGCCCGACATGTTCATGTCGGTCAGCAGCCCGCCGCCGATCACCTGGATCGGTGCGTCGCCGACTGCACGGTTGAAGCCGGCCACGATGGAGCTCGCATGATGGAGCCGCGGCGGCTGCGCGCTGGCGACGCTGTCGAACAGCAGCAGCACGACCGAGTCCGCCCGCGTCGCCGCCCGCACGCGCGCGCCGACCGCGGCGCCCGCGGCCTCCTCTCCAAGATCGAGGTCGCCCCCGATCACCACCTCCGGCACCGTGGCCGGATCGTCGAAGGCGACCAGCGCCAGCTCGAACCCGCTATAGCCGAGCCCGTGGCGCGAGATGGCGCCGGCCGCCGACCCGCCCACCACGGGCACCGGGCCGAGCTCCCTCGCCATCGCCGCGCGCACCGCGAACGGGTCGAGCTTGCCGCCGACGAACGCCATGACGAGCTTCGGCCGCCCTGCGCCGCCAAGAGTGTCCAGCGCCTGGCGCACGACCGCAGAAGGTTCCGCGCTCTTGCCGTAGCCCACGCGCAGCGGCGGCGCCGTGCCGAGGCACGGTGCCACCTCGGCACGTATGGGCACGTTCATCGTAGTCCCCGCATTGTGCCGCGCCCCTTCGCCCTGCCGCTGTGGCCCGGACCTGACCTCGCGCGTCCGGACCAGGAAACCACGGACTTTCAATGCAGGGTAGCAGCTCTCGGTTGCCCTGCACGGCGAGTTGATACCGCACCCATGATCGTAACAACACGACGCGGCTCGCGCCTACGTCCGTCTCTGCCCGCCATGGCAGCCGCCGGGCAGAATCGGGCACCCGCCGCCCGGGGCGGCGGGCGGCGGATTGATCCCCTGTCCCGGGCCAGGGGCCCGTTCGCGCAGGGGGTCAGTAGCGGTAGTGGTCGGACTTGAACGGCCCCTGCTCCGCCACGCCGATGTACTCAGCCTGCTGCTTCGACATCCGCGTCAGCGTCGCGCCCACCTTCGCCAGGTGCAGCGCCGCCACCTTCTCGTCCAGGTGCTTCGGCAGCGTATAGACCTTCCGCTCGTACTTGCCCGGATTGGTCCACAGCTCGATCTGCGCCAGCGTCTGGTTGGTGAAGCTGGCCGACATGACGAAGCTCGGATGGCCGGTCGCGTTGCCCAGGTTCACCAGCCGCCCCTCGGACAGCAGGATGATCCGCTTGCCATCCGGGAACTCCACCTCGTCCACCTGCGGCTTCACGTTGTGCCACTTGTGGTTCTTCAGCGCGGCGACCTGGATCTCGCTGTCGAAGTGGCCGATGTTGCAGACGATGGCGCGGTGCTTCATCGCGCGCATGTGGTCGATGGTGATGACGTCCACGTTGCCCGTCGCGGTGACGAAGATGTCGGCCCTCGGCGCCGCCTGCTCCATCGTGACGACCTCGTAGCCCTCCATCGCCGCCTGCAGCGCGCAGATCGGGTCGATCTCGCTCACCATCACGCGGCAGCCGGCGTTGCGCAGGCTGGCCGCCGAGCCCTTGCCCACGTCGCCGAAGCCCGCGACCATCGCCACCTTGCCGGCCATCATCACGTCCGTGCCGCGCCGGATGCCGTCCACCAGGCTCTCGCGGCAGCCGTACAGGTTGTCGAACTTCGACTTGGTGACGCTGTCGTTGACGTTGATGGCGGGGAACAGCAGCCGCCCCTCCTTCGCCATCACGTACAGCCGGTGCACGCCCGTCGTCGTCTCCTCGGACACGCCCTTGATCGAGGCCGCCAGCTTCGCGAACCAGCCCGGCTTCTCCGTCAGCGTCCGCTTGATGAGGGCGAAGAAGACCTCCTCCTCCTCGTTCGTCGCCTTGTCGAGGAAGCCGGTGTCGCCCTTCTCCGCCCGCAGGCCGTAATGCACCAGCAGCGTCATGTCGCCGCCGTCGTCGAGCAGCATGTTCGGCTCGCCACCGTCGCGCCACTCCAGCGTGCGGCGGACGTACTCCCAGTATTCCGGCAGGCTCTCGCCCTTCACCGCGAAGACCGGCGTTCCCGCCGCCGCGATCGCCGCCGCCGCGTGGTCCTGCGTGGAGAAGATGTTGCAGGACGACCAGCGCACATCCGCGCCGAGCGCCTGCAGCGTCTCTATGAGCACGGCGGTCTGGATGGTCATGTGCAGGCAGCCGGCGATGCGCGCGCCCTTCAGCGGCTGTGCCTTGCCGTACTCCTCCCGCACCGCCATCAGGCCGGGCATCTCGTCCTCCGCGATCGCGATCTCCTTCCGGCCCCATTCGGCGAGGGAGATGTCCTTGACGACGAAGTCCTGCGTCTGGCCGTGGGCGTCGGGCATGGGTGTCCTGGTCCTGCTGCGAAGCGAGGCCGCGGCCCTAGCACGCGGCCAAGCCCTGGCCAAGGGGCAAGGACGAGACATAAGGATATGTTTATGTCTGCCGAGCCGCCCGTTTCCCCCGCCGCTGCGCCGGCCGCTTGGCAGCCCGCCCCGAAACCCCCATCTTCGGCGGCCGTTGGCCTTCCCATCCCTCTTCTGGACAAACCCCTCCACTCCCGGATGACCCCGCCGCCCCGCCACCGTCGCCGCCGCCTGCCCGAGCTCAACGGCGTCGCCGAGCGCTTCCGTGCCACCGGGCAGGATGTCCGCCACGTCCTCGAGCAGTTCCGCCAGCGCGGCCCCCGCACGCCGAGCAGCCGCGGCGGCGCGCCGGACGAAATCCGCGTCGCCTCCTGGAACCTCCACAAATGCGTCGGCACCGATGGCCGGTTCGACCCGGGCCGCTCGGTTGCCGTCATTGCCGAACTGCACGCCGACCTCGTCGCCCTGCAGGAGGCGGACCGCCGCTTCGGCCGCCGCTCCGGCCTGCTCGACCTCCAGGCCCTGGAACGCGCCACCGGCCTCGTCCCGCTCCGCGTTTCCGACCTCTCGGACGGCCATGGCTGGCACGGCAACGCCCTGCTCGTCCGCCCCGGCACCCGCGCCCGCTTCCGCCGCCTCGCCCTGCCGGGGGCCGAGCCGCGGGGCGCCCTCGTCGCCGAGCTCGATCTGCCGGCCGGCCATCTCCGCGTCGTCGCCGCGCATTTCGGCCTGCTCCGGCGCTGCCGCACCCGCCAGGCGGAAGCGATCATCCGCACGCTCTCCGAGGGCGAGCGCATGCCGACCATCCTGCTCGGCGACCTCAACGAGTGGCGGCCCGGCACCCGCTCCTCCCTCCGCGCGCTCGAGCCGGTCTTCGGCCCCGTCTCCCCCGCCCCCGCCAGCTTCCCCGCCCGCCTTCCCGTCCTCGCGCTCGATCGCATCCTTGGCTGGCCGCAGGGGCTGGTCACCGAAGTCGAGGTGCATGACAGCCCCCGTGCCCGCAGCGCCTCCGACCACCTTCCTCTGACCGCGCGCGTCCGCCTCTCCGCTGCAGCCGCCGCGCTCGTCCCGGCCGAGGCCGCCTGAGCGAACCCGGGCGCCCTCCGGCCGTTCCGCAGACGTGGTCCCCCGAGGACCGCGGAGGAGAGGGATGTCGGAGCCGCTGACGCGCCCCGCGCCCGGCATCATGCCGGGACCGCCCAGGCCGCAGGGCACGCGGCTGGAGCGCGCGGTGAACGCCGCGCTGCGCAGCCTCGGCGCCCGTGCGCCGGAAACCGGATTGCAGAGCGGCATCGCCCTCGTGCCGGACGCAGCGCGCGCCTTCGCCATCCGCGCCGCCACCGCCCGCGCCGCGGACCGCACGCTCGATCTCCAGTACTACATCTGGCGCGGCGACGTGACCGGCCGGCTCATGGCGGCCGAGGTGCTCCGCGCGGCCGACCGGGGCGTCGCCGTGCGCATGCTGCTCGACGACGTGTATGCCCTGGGGCGGGAACGCGTCCTGGCCAGCCTCGACAGCCACCGCAACATCGAGATCCGGCTGTTCAACAGCATCTCCTGGCGCCGCCTCGGCACCGCCGGCTACCTGTTCGAGATGGCGTTCGGCGGCTGGCACCTGAACCGCCGCATGCACAACAAGGCCTGGATCGCCGATGGCCGGCTCGCCATCGTCGGCGGCCGCAACATCGGCGACGAATACTACAGCATCGACACCGAAGGCTCGGACCTCGGGATCAGCTTCCGCGACCTCGACCTCGTCATTGCCGGCCCCGCCGCCCGCCAGGCGACCGAGGTGTTCGAGCGCTACTGGAACAGCCCGCTCGCCCGCCCCGCGCGGCAGGTCAACGCGGCCGTCGATGCGCGCGGCGGCCTGCCCGCGCTCCGCCGCGACTTCGCCGAGGCCGCGCGCAGGCCCGGCGCCGCCGAGCTCCTCGCCCCCCTCGCCGGGCCGGCCGGCCGCCACATCCGCCGTGGCCTGATCCTCGTGGGCGACGGCACCGTGCAGGTCCGGGCCGATCCGCCGGAGAAGGCGAAGCGCGGCCTCGGCGCCCGCCGCCGGGCCCGCCGCGCCGGCGGCATCCATGGCGAGATCGCAGACGTGCTGCGCGAGGCGAAGCGCGAGGCGCTGCTGATCTCGCCCTACTTCGTCCCCGGCCGCGCCGGCATGGACCTCCTGCTCGGGCTGCGCGCCCGCGGCGTGCATGTCTCCGTCGTCACCAACTCCCTCGCCGCGACCGACGTCGTCGCGGTGCATGGCGGCTACGCCAAGTACCGCATCCCGCTGCTCCGGGCCGGGGTCGAGCTGTTCGAGCTGAAGCCGCAGCCGAGCGGCGAGGACGCCAGCCTCCTCGGCTCCCGCGGCGCGGCGCTGCACACCAAGGCCTTCGTCGTGGACGGCATGCGCTGCTTCGTCGGCTCCTTCAACCTCGACCCGCGCTCCGCCGCCCTGAACACCGAGATGGGCGCCTTCGTCAGCCACCCGGTGCTCGCCCGGCAGGTCGCCGCCGAGCACGCCCGCCTGTCCGACCCGGCACGGAGCTGGCGCCTCGTGCTGGAGGAAGGCCGCCTCGCCTGGTGCGACCGGCACGAGGACGCGCCGCGCAGCCTGCACGCCGAGCCGGTCGCGTCCTTCTGGCGCCGCGCCATCGCCGCCATCGTCCGCCGCCTGCCGGTCGAGGAGCAGCTGTGAGTCCGGGCTGGAACGACATCGCCTGGCCTGCCATGCTTCGCCCCGCAACCAGCCGCTGGAGGCCGCGATGCGCGAAGCCGGACCGGATGAGAAGCAGTTGCCGAAGCGCATCCTCGCCGAGGAAGAGCTGGCGCGGGTGACAGGTGGACAAGGCAGCGACGGACCACTGGAGCCGCCTTCGACAATCGCGGTTCCAACCGGGCAGGAAAAAGACACGGACCTGCACATGGACCCGAGGCTGCCGGGCTGATGACCGCTTCGAGGCCGCGGCGGCCCTGACCTCGGCCGCTCAGGCCGGCCTGCCGTACTCCCCCAGCCGCGCCGCCGCCTCTGCCAGTTCCGCCTCCGTCAGCACCACCGGATCGAGCCCCGCCGCAAGCAGGTCGAGATACTGCCCCGCCAGGTTCTCCGCCTCCCGCGCCAGCGCCACCGCGCCCGCCAGCGTCGCGCCGAGCGCGACGACGCCGTGGTTGGCCAGCAACACCGCCCGCAGCCCGGCGCCGAGCCGCGTCACCGCCGCCTGCGCCAGCTCTTCCGTGCCAAAGGTCGCATGCGCCGCGCAGGGAATGCCCTGCCGCCCTCCATCGCCGGCCAGCGTCGCGGCGTAGTGGATCGGCGGGACGCCGTGCCGCGCGCAGGACAGCGCGGTCGCCCGCGGCGAATGCGTGTGCACCACCGCCATCGCATCCGGCCGCGCCCGGTAGATCGCCGCGTGCAGCCGCCATTCCGAGGACGGCCGATGCCGCGGGTTGCCGATCGGCGCGCCATCCGCCGCGCAGTCCACCAGGTCCTCCGGCGCCATCGCCGCATAGGGCAGACCCGACGGCGTGATGACGAACCCGCCGGCGGCGCGCAGCGACAGGTTGCCCGATTTCCCCGGCATGAACCCCGCCGCATCGAGCGCGCGGGCGGCCTCGACCAGTTGTGCTGCCGCGTTCACCATGTGCGCTCGTGGCAGACCAGCACGGCGTCCCCGTCCCTGCGGATCGAGTCGGGATGGGGCCAGAAGACGTCGTCGGCGCACAACTCCCGTCCGTCCTGCCGCAGCGTCACCGTCCACGGCATCCCGGTCGCCTCCCGGAACGCGGCCTGGACCGCCCAGGAGAAGTGGAGAGCCGGCCCGCCCCGCTGCAGCTCGTGGCTTCGCACGGGGAGGGCGTGCTGCCAGCGGGAGCCGACGATGATGAGCTGCGCGGGCAACCGGCCCTCATTGGCCCGAAGCACGTCCATGGCGATCATCTGCGCCCTCGCCCTGTCCCACTCGTTGCCGCGGATCTGGTCGAGCAGGATCTGCGCGCTGGCGCCGGCCTGACACAGCGCAAGGATGGTAGCCGAGCCGATGAAGGCCGCACGGACCGGCCGCGCCGTCTGCCCGAACAGCAGGGCGAGGGCGAGCGCAAGGGCGAAGCCGCCAACGAACAGCGCCCGCGCCGGCAGCCACAGATGCGCCATCAGCATCAGCGGGGCGACGGTCACCGCCGCGACGATCAGCAGCAACCCGGCCGCACCCGCCGCAAGCCAGGGTCGCCTCGGCGTGGCGGCCGCCAGTCCGACGACCACCAGCGCCGCGAGGCTGGGAAACAGGTACGGCTGCATGGTCGGTTCCCTGCTGCCGAAGACCAGCGGCAGGCTTGCCACGCCGAGGCGGAGCCGGTCGATCGCCTGCCCCGCCGGGATGAGCCCGCCGCGATGCTGCAGGTCCGTGCCCCTGGTCGGGATGAAGGCGAGGAGCGTGGCGGCGACCAGCGCCAGATAGAGCGCCGGGCCGAGGACGAGCCCGAGCACGCGTGGCTGGGTCAGCCGCGCTGCCAGGCCGCCATTGCCACGGAAGCGCAGCAGATCGATCAGGCCGACGGCGACGAACAGGCCCCATGCGGGCTGGTAGCTCCCCAATCCGATCGCGGCCGCCAGCGCCGCAAGAGAGACACGGGCCCAGCCTGGCGCCCGGATCGACGGTGCAAGCACGAAGGCCAGCAGCGCCGCCCACACCAGCAGCTGCGCCGGGATGGCCGTGCGGAACATGAGGAGGTCCGACCACATCGGCCATGTCGCCGCCAGCGCGGCGGCAGCGCTGGCCACGGCGGGCGACCGCTCCCCCCGTCCTGCCGCGTGCCACATGGCCAGCGCGATGGCCGCGGCCGCCACCGGCATCAGCAGAACCATCGCCGGCCACCACAGGGCCGTGAAGCCCGTGCCCATCATGTTGGCCATCTGCGCCAGCGCGGCTTCCGCGAACCGGCCCTGGGTGACATAGCGCCAGCCCTCGCTCGGCTGTTCCAGGCGATAAAGATCGTCGTTCTGGAACGCAGGCAGCAGCGCGGCACCCTTGCTCGCCAGCAACGAGACCAGAGCGACCGCGAATATCGTAAGGAATGTCCTGGCTGTCGGCAGCAGCACGGGATGGACCATGGTGCACAAGGCCATAGCTGATGGCCGGGCGCCATGAAATGCTCACCACCGACCGCCAGGATCTGGTGACATTCCACCTTGTTGTAATAGAAACGATTTCGTCGCGAAGCCGCGGCGCCGAAGCGCTACTCCGCCCGCGCGCTCGCTTCCGACCGCGTCGCGCCCACCCTGAGCGCCAGCGCGGCGGCCATGAACTCGTCCAGCTCGCCATCCAGCACCGCCGTCGGGTTGCCCTTCTCCACCCCGGTCCGCAGGTCCTTCACCATCTGATAGGGCTGCAGCACGTAGCTGCGGATCTGGTGGCCCCAGCCGATGTCGGTCTTCCCCGCCTCGGCCGCCGCCGCCACCGCCTCCCGCTTCGACAGCTCCAGCTCGTACAGCCGCGCCCGCAGCATCTCCATCGCGATCGCCCGGTTGCGGTGCTGGCTGCGGTCCTGCGTGCTCGCCACCACGATCCCGGTCGGGATGTGCGTGAAGCGGACGCCCGATTCCGTCTTGTTCACGTGCTGGCCTCCCGCGCCGGACGCGCGGAACGTGTCGGTCTTCAGGTCTGCCGGGTTGATCTCCACCTGGATGCGGTCGTCGATCACCGGATAGACATAGACGCTCGCGAAGCTCGTCTGCCGCCGCGCCGCCGCATCGAAGGGGCTGATGCGCACCAGCCGGTGCACCCCGCTCTCGGTCTTGAGCCAGCCATAGGCATTCGGCCCGCTCACCTGGATCGTGGCCGACTTCACCCCCGCCTGCTCGCCGTCGGACCGTTCGGTCACCTGCACCTTGTAGCCCCGCGCCTCCGCCCAGCGGACGTACATGCGCAGCAGCATTTCCGCCCAGTCCTGCGCCTCCGTCCCGCCGGCGCCGGCATTCACCTCCAGGTAGGCGTCGTTCGCATCCGCCTCGCCGGACAGCAGGCTCTCGATCTCGCGCCGCTTCGCCTCCTCGGCGAGGCGCCGCAGGTCGGCGACCGCGGCATCCGCCGTCGCCGCGTCGCCCTCCGCCTCCGCCAGCTCCACCAGCTCCAGCGCGTCCGCCACCTCGCGCTCCAGCCGCCGCACGCCGTCCACCTGGTCGGCGAGGCGGTTGCGCTCGCGCATCACCGCCTGGGCTTCCTCCGCCCTGTTCCACAGCTCCGGATCCTCGGCGCGCGCGTTCAGCTCGGCCAGCCGGACCACGGCGGCGTCCCAGTCCAGGTGGCGCCGCAGCAACGCGACGCTCTCGGCGATCTCGGTCTTCAGGTTCTCGGCATCGGCGCGCATGGCGCGGGGCTACCCCAGGACGACGATGCGCGGAAGCCCGCCGGCCCCGCGCATCGGAGCGAGGCTAATACAGCCCGCCCAGCCCGCTGTCCAAGCCGGCCGCCGCGGACGCCCCGGTCCCGCCCGCCAGCGGATCGACCGGCGGCCGGGCGCTGTTCTCCGTGCCCGGGCGGAACGCCTCGAGGATGTTCTGCCCGTTGCTCGCCTGCATCCGCACCAGCGCCACGCCCGGCGGCGCGCGGAACGGCACCGGCGGGCTGTCGCGCAGCGCCGCGGCCACCACCTCGCGGAAGATCGGCGCGGCGTTCGTGCCGCCCGTCTCCCGGTCGCCGAGGCTGCGCGGCTCGTCGTAGCCGACCCAGACCGCGACGACGAGGTCCGGCGTGAAGCCGACGAACCAGTTGTCGCGGTAGTCGTCCGTCGTGCCGGTCTTGCCCGCCACCGGCCGGCCCAGCCGGTCGCCGATCGCGTTCGCGCCGGTGCCGCGCTGCACCACGCCCTGCAGCATGCTCACCATCTGGAAGGCCGCAACGGGATCGGTGATCTGCCGCCGCTCCTCGGTCAGCCGCGGCGGGCCGCCCGCCGGATCCGCCGCCTCGCACGCCTCGCAGCGCCGCGCATCGGTCCGCCACACCAGCCGCCCGTGCCGGTCCTGCACCGTGTCGATCAGCGTCGGCGCCACCTGCCGGCCGCCATTGACGAAGCTGGCATAGCCCGCCGCCTGCCGCAGCACCGTCGTCTCCCCGGCGCCGAGCGACATCGCCAGGAAGCGCGGCATGTTCGGGATCACGCCGAAGCGGCTCGCCGTCTCCGACACCGCCGACATGCCCACCTGCTGCGCCAGCCGCACGGTGACGAGGTTGAGGCTGCGCTCCATCGCGCTGCGCATCGTCACCCAGCCCTGCGGCGCCGTCCCGCCATAGTTGCCCGGACGCCAGAGGCCCTGCGGCGTCATCACCTCCACCGGCGCGTCGAGCAGAAGCTGGTTCGGCGGGATGCCCTGTTCCAGCGCCGGCAGGTAGACGAACGGCTTGAAGGAGGAGCCGGGCTGCCGCATCGCCTGCGTCGCCCGGTTGTACCAGGACCGCTCGAAGGACCAGCCGCCGACCATCGCCAGGACCCGCCCGTTGGAGGGATCGAGCGCCACCACCGCGCCCTCCACCTCCGGGATCTGGCGCAGCGTCAGCCGTTCCGGCCGTGCCGGCGTGCGGCCCGCCGCCGGCGCCGGCGGCAGCATCTCCACCAGCACCACGTCGCCCGGCGCCATCACATCCTGCATGCGGCGCGGCGTGGCGCCGACGCGCCCGTCCCGCACCGGCCGCGCCCAGCCGGAGATCTCCTCCAGCGCCAGCGTCGCGGTGCGCGGCTGCGGCGCGGTGCGCGCATCCGGACGCTCCAGCCAGGCCATCCGCGCCTCGCGGTCGCGCACCTCGAGCGCCACCGCCACGCGCCATTCCGGCAGCGCCCCCGGCGGCCGCTGCACGCCCTGCAGCGCCGGCAGCCACTCCGTGGCGCCCGAGGGGATGCGCGCCACCGGCCCGCGCCATCCGCCGCGCCGCCGGTCGTAGTCCAGCAGCCCGCGGCGCAGCGCCCGCTCCGCCTCCGCCTGCAGCACGGGGTCCAGCGAGGTCCGCACCACCAGCCCGCCCATCGTCGTCTGGTCGGCGCCGAAGCGCGCGATCAGCTCGCGCCGCACCTCCTCGGTGAAGTGGCCGCCCACCGCCACCATGTCCGGCCGCCGGGTCGGGCGCGGCACGATCGGCTCGGCCTTCGCCCGCTCGGCGTCGGCGCGCGTGATGTAGCCATCCTCCGCCATCCGGTCGATCACCCAGTCCCGCCGCGCCTTCGCGGCTTCGGGGAAGCGCACCGGGTTGTAGTTGTTCGGCGCCTTCGGCAGCGCCGCCAGGAAGGCGCTCTCGGCCAGCGACAGCTCGTCGAGCGACTTGTTGAAGTAGTTCTGCGCCGCCGCCGCCACGCCGTACGCCTGCGCGCCGAGGAAGATCTCGTTCAGGTAGATCTCCAGGATGCGCGGCTTCGGCATCGCCCGCTCGATGCGCATGGCAAGGATCGCCTCCCGCACCTTCCGCGCCAGCGTCCGGTCGGCGCCCACCAGCATGTTCTTCGCGACCTGCTGCGTGATGGTGGAGGCGCCGCCCATCCGCCGGCCGGAGCCGAGCTGCTCGAAATTGGTGATCACCGTCCGCGCGATGCCGATCGGGTCGACGCCGTGGTGCGACCAGAAGCGCTGGTCCTCGGCCGCGATGAAGGCCTGCTGCAGCCGCTGCGGGATCGCCTCGATCGGCACGAACACCCGCCGCTCCTGCGCCAGCTCCGCCATCAGCCGGGAATCCGCCGCGTAGATGCGCGAGAGCTGCGGCGGCTGGTAGTCGGCCAGCCAGCGGTAATCCGGCAGGTCCGAGGCCGCGCCCCGGTACAGCGCCCAGCCCGCCGCGCCGCCCACCAGCCCGACCGCGACGGCCAGGATCAGGACGGTCTTGACCAGCATGCCAAGCGTGCCGGCCAGCCAGCGGCGCTTGCGGCGGGGCGGCTTCGGCGGCGGCGGCGCGGCCGTGGCGGGCTCGCCCACCATCCGGCCATCGGCGCGGAGATCCGGGGTATCCATGCGGCGCTCCAATACACGCTTTCCCCCCGGCCACCACATGCAACCGCCAGGGGGGTGATGCGAATGTCAAACGCCGCGGCGGCGCGGGGGTCGCGCCTGCGTGACGAATCTCAGCCCGGCACGCCGGCCAGCGCCTCCGCCGAGCCGGCCCGCGCCAGCCAGCCCTCCACCGCCCGCGCCAGCCCGCGCGCCACCTTCGCCCGGTGGTCCGCCCGCCGCAGCGCCGCCTCGTCCAGCGGGTGCGACAGGAAGCCGATCTCCACCAGCACCGAGGGGATCTCCGGCGCCTTCAGCACCACGAAGCCGGCCTGCCGGTGCGTGTTCGGCAGCAGCGGCACCTCCTCACCCAGCTCCGCCACCACCTGCCGCGCCATCCGCGCGCTGCCCGCCCGCGTCTCCGCCCGCATCAGCGACATCAGGATCGCCTGCACCTCCGGCGACACCGAGGGCATCCGCAGCCCGCCCGCCCGGTCGGCCAGGTTCTCCCGCCGCGCCAGCGCGTTGGCCAGTGCGTCGGAGCCCTGGCCGAGCGTGTAGACGCTTGCGCCCCGCGCGCCCGGCGCGCTGTCGGCGTGGATCGAGACGAACAGCGCCGCATCCCGCCGCCGGGCGAACTCCACGCGCCCGCCGAGCGGCACGAAGCGGTCGCCGGTGCGGGTCATCGCCACGCGGCAGCGCCCGCCGGCCTCGAGCAGCCGCCGCAGCTCCTGCGCGGTGGCCAGCACGATGCCCTTCTCCTGCGTGCCGCGCCGGCCGATCGCGCCCGGATCCCGCCCGCCATGACCGGGATCCAGCACCACGAGCGGCCGCGACGCCGCCGGCGCCGCGCCGCCGCCGCCTGCCACCACCCGGCCGTTCAGCCGCGCGAAGGCGGCCGCCGTGCCGGGAACGATGTCGATCACCAGCCGCCCGCCTTCCTCCGCCGCCCGGCGCACCGCCACCGGGCCGGTGAGTTCCAGCAGCAGCCGCCCGCGCTCCACGCGGCCCATCCGCACAGGGCCCGCGCCGGCCAGCCGTGGCGGCGCGCGCCAGGCCTGCCCCGGCACCTCCACCACCAGCCGCGCCGGCCGCGACGTCGCGGTCACGCGCCAGCGCCTCCCCGCCGGCAGCGTCAGCGTCAGCCGCGCGCCGCCCTCCGCCGGCACCAGGCTCGCGCCCGTGACGGCGGCCTCGGCGGGCGGCGGCGGCAGCGCGGCGAAGGCGGCCAGCAGGCCGGCCAGCGCCTGGCGTCGCAGCAGCATGGCGATCCCCCGATCCCCTGGCGGCGCCCCCCGGGCGCCGTCGCGCCCTGCATGCCATGGAATCCCGGGGCCCTGCCAGCGCAGCTTCACGTGAGGACTCAGCCTCCGCGCGGGTCCCCCGGCCAAGCCTTGTGACACGCCGGGCATCCGCCTATGGTGCGGTGCCCCGGTGGCGACGCCGCCGGCAGGCAGGGACCAGCGCGGCCACCCGGCGCCGCATCCCGCCGCCACGTGCGGCGGGCGGCCGCCGGGACAAGGCCGGCGATCCTGGCATGGGCCGGCCACGATGCCGCCGCCCGCGTTTCGCCAGGTGTAGCTGTCCCGCCCTGCCGGCGCGGAGCGCGCCCGCGACCCTCCCGTGCCGCATCAGGTCAAGGGAGGGGCCGTGCGCCCGCCGCCCGCCCGTTCGCGCCTGCGACCGGCCCGCCTCGCGCGGCCGTCCGAAGGGCCCCGGGGGCACCGCGAGGCGCAGCCCGCCGGGTCCGGCGGGGGCATCGCCCCCGCACGCCCATGACCGTCACCAGGGCCCATCGGCCCGCCGGAGGAGAGGAGGGGCCGCCGCATGGATCGCATCCGGCCGCGTCGCCCCCGCTTCCCGGCCTCCCGCAATCCCCTCCGCCGCCGGGCGCCCACGGCCCCGCGCGGCGCGGAGTTCCCCCTCCCATGACCAAGCGCATGCTGATCGACGCATCCCACCCCGAGGAGACGAGGGTGGTGGTGCTGGACGGCACCCGCCTCGAGGCCTTCGACATCGAATCGGCCAACCGCCTGCCGCTCAAGGGCAACATCTACCTGGCCCGCGTCGTGCGCGTGGAGCCGAGCCTGCAGGCCGCCTTCGTCGAATACGGCGGCAACCGCCACGGCTTCCTCGCCTTCGGCGAGATCCACCCCGACTACTACCAGATCCCCGTGGCCGACCGGCAGCGCCTCATCGAGATGCAGCAGGCCGAGGCGCGCGAGGAGCGCGAGCGCGAGGAGGCCGAGGAGGCCGCCCGCGACGGCGACGCGGCGCTGACCGAGGCCCTGGCCGCCGCCGGCGGCGAGGCCGGCGAGAGCGGCGAGGCCCCGCCCCTCTCGCCGCCCGCCATGCCCGAAGGCGTGGCCGAGGTCGTCGCCGTCGAGGCCGCCGCGGCCGAGGCCACGGTGCCGCACAACGTCGCGCCCCTTCCCGCCCACGGGACCGCCCCGGCCGACGCCGCGGCTGCCCCGTCCGCGAACGGGGAGACCGCCGAGGCCCCGGCCGCCGACGCGGAGCACGACGAGGAGACCGAGGCCGAGGGTGAACCCGCCGAGCCCGCCACCCCGCCCGAGACGGTCGGCGGCTCGACCGAGGACGAGGCGAGGGAGCGCCGCATCCCGCCGAAGTTCCTCCGCCACTACAAGATCCAGGAGGTGATCAAGCGCCGGCAGATCATGCTGGTGCAGGTGGTGAAGGAGGAGCGCGGCACGAAGGGCGCCGCGCTCACCACCTACATCTCCCTCGCCGGCCGCTTCTCCGTCCTCATGCCGAACTCGCCGCGCGGCGGCGGCGTCTCGCGCAAGATCACCTCGGCCGCCGACCGCAAGCGCCTGCGCGAGGCGATCGACGATCTCGGCCTGCCCGAGGGCATGTCGCTGATCGTGCGCACCGCCGGCGCGCAGCGCCCGAAGCCCGAGATCAAGCGGGACTGCGAGTACCTCCTCCGCCTGTGGGACAACATCCGCGAGCGCACCTTCGCCTCCACCGCCCCGGCGCTGATCTACGAGGAGGCGGACCTCATCAAGCGCTCGGTCCGCGACACCTACGGCAAGGACGTCGAGGAGGTGATCGTCGACGGCGAGGAGGCGTTCCAGGAAGCGCGCGAGTTCATGCGCATGCTGATGCCCTCCCACGCGGCCAAGGTGAAGCCGGTGCGCGACGCGGTGCCGCTCTTCGCCCGCTACGGCGTCGATGCGCAGCTCGACGCGATGCACAACCCGACCGTCGGCCTGAAGTCCGGCGGCTACATCGTCATCAACCAGACCGAGGCGCTGGTCGCCATCGACGTGAACTCCGGCCGCGCCACCCGCGACCGCCACATCGAGGACACGGCGCTCCGCACCAACCTCGAGGCGGCGGACGAGATCGCCCGCCAGCTCCGCCTGCGCGACCTCGCCGGCCTCATCGTCATCGACTTCATCGACATGGAGTCGTCGAAGCACGACGGCATGGTGGAGCGCCGCCTGAAGGAGGCGCTGAAGCAGGACCGCGCCCGCATCCAGGTCGGCCGGATCAGCCATTTCGGCCTGCTCGAGATGTCGCGCCAGCGGCTCCGTCCCTCGATCGTCGAGCACGCCTACGTCACCTGCCCGCACTGCCAGGGCCGCGGCCAGGTCCGCAGCGTCGAGAGCAGCGGCCTCCAGGTGCTCCGCGCGGTCGAGGAGGAGGGCGCCAAGCGCCGCGCCGCCGAGATCGTCGTCCACGTCGCCACCCCCGTCGCGCTCTGGCTGCTCAACCGCAAGCGCGACCGCCTCGCGATGGTCGAGGAGCGCTACGGCATGTCGGTGCTGGTCCAGCCCGACGACGCGCTCATCCCGCCGGCGCTGCGCATCGAGCGCACCCGCGCCCGCAACCCCGACGCCGCCTCCGAACGCCCGAGCGCGCTCCGCATGGACTACGCGCCCGAGCCCGAGGAGACGGCCGAGCCCGAGCCGGCGGAGGCCGCCGAGGCCGAGGACCGCGGCGGCACCGCCGCCGGCACCGGGCCGGAGCGCGCGCCGCGCGCCGAGGGCGACGCCGAGGGCGACGGCCGCCGCCGCCGCCGCCGCCGCCGCCGGGGCCGCCGTGACGGCGTCGAGCCACGCGCCGAAGGCGCCGCCGACGAGGCCGAGGGCCTCGAGGAGGGCGCCGAGGAGAGGGATGAGGCCGAAGGCGCTGCCGACCCCGTCGGCGACCCCGGGCCCGAGCCCGCCGCCGCCGAGGCGGAAGGGCCGGACGCCGAAGGCGCGCCCGAGGGCGAGGACACGGAGGAGAGCGAGGCTCGCCGCCGCCGCCGGGGGCGCCGCGGCGGCCGGCGCCGGCGCGAGGACGGCGACGCCCCCGCCGAGGCCGCCGCCCCGTCCGAGCCGCGCCCGGAACCGCGCCCGGAACCGCGGCCCGAGCCGCGCGCCGAGCCGCGTCCCGCACCGCAGCCGCGCCGCGCGCCCACGCCTGCCGACCCCTTCGCCGGCCACATGGACGAGATCTTCCTTGCCATGGAGGCCGCCGAGGCCGCGGCCGAGCGCGCCGCCTCCGCCCGCCGCGCCCAGCCCCCCGCCGCCGCGCCGGAAGCCGAGCCCGCCCCCCCGCCCGTCGTGGTGCCGCCCCCCGCCCCCGCCGCCGCCGAGCTCGCGGTCGAGGTGGCCGGCGAGGCGCCGCCCGCCCCGCCGCCCGCCGAGCCGGTGATCGGCGCGCCGGTCGCCCCGATCGTCCTCGGCGCGGGCGAGGCCGAACTGCCCCGCAAGCGCGGCTGGTGGAAGAAGTAGGCACGGTGCAGGGTGAGGGGTGAGGCGCGGGCACCGGCCACCCCGGCCGCCCCGCGCCCCTCTTCGTCCCCCGAACCCTGATCCCCGGAGCCCGACTTGACTCGACTGACCGTGCTTGAGCCGGAGGCGATGTATCCGGACACCGCGCTCGAGCAGCGCATCCTTGGCCCGGAGGTCGAGGTGCTGCACGGCGGCGCACCGCACACCGGCACCCTCGACGCCCTGCCGGACGAGCTCTGCGCCCGCGTCGACGGCCTGCTGGTGTTCCGCCACTGGCTGCGTGCCGCGCATCTCGCCCGCTTTCCGCGCCTCAAGGTCGTGGTGCGCATGGGCGTCGGCTACGACCGGCTGGACCGCGCCGCCTGCGCCGCCCGCGGCATCACCGTCTGCAACGTCCCCGACTACGGCACGCAGGAGGTGGCGGACCACGCCATCACCCTCGCCCTCGCGCTCCGCCGCGGCATCCTGCTGCACCACGATCTGCAGCGCGCCGAACCGCCCGCCGCCTGGCGCTACCTCGACCACAAGCTGATCCGCCGGGCGGAGGTGCAGGGCTTCGGCATCCTCGGCCTCGGCCGCATCGGCACCGCCGTCGCGCTGCGCGCCAAGGCCTTCGGCTTCCGCGTCCGCTTCTTCGACCCGCACCTGCCGAACGGCGTGGACCGCGCCCTCGGCATCGCCCGCGCCGGAAGCCTGGATGAGCTGATGGAAGGATCGGACGTCCTCTCGATCCACGTCCCCGACACGCCCGCGACCCGCGGGCTGGTCGGCGCCGCGCAGCTCGCCCGCCTGCCGGCGGATGCGGTGGTGGTGAACACCGCCCGCGGCACCAGCCTCGACCTCGACGCCCTGGCGGAGGGGCTGCGCGACGGGCGGATCGCCGGCGCCGGCCTGGACGTGCTGCCCGTCGAGCCGCCGCCCGAGCCGCCGCACCCCCTCCTCGAGGCCTACCGCGCGCGGGCGCCCTGGCTGCTCGGCCGCCTCGTCGTCACGCCGCACAGCGCCTTCCACACGCCGGAGGCCTGGGCCGACATCCGCCAGAAGAGCGCGGAGACGATGCGGGACGTACTCCTCCGGAGGCTTCGCACGAACGTGATTCCGCCTGAAAACGTGTAAGTCATCGAGGTTCTGCAAGCGGCGCGTGCGGAATTCTGACAGATTGTCTTATTGTATACCGATTTTGCTTTACGATTGCCACGTGATCGTGATTGATGTCATCCCCGCATCGCAGCATAATCGACCCACGCGTTAACGGCCTGGAAAAACTTCGCGCCGCCTGTCCGTCCGCCGCATGACGCTGGCGCGCCGGGAGTGGCTTGTCCGAACTGTTGCCAACCTGAGCGAGGCGTACCGGCGTGCACGTCATCCTGGACATCTCCCGGCTGCTGACCGTCGCCCACCGGCCCGCCCCCTCGGGCATCGACCGCGTTGAACTTGCCTACGCCCGCCACTTCGCCGGCCAGCCGGGCGGCCGCTGCACCTTCGTCGCCGAGCTGCCGCTGCTCGGCTTCTCCGCCCTGCCCCGCACCCTCGTCACCGACCTGCTCGCCGCGCTCGAGACCGCCTGGGACACCGGCGTCAGCGCCGCCAGGCGCGCCGCCCGCCGGGCCCGCCTCGCCCTGCCCTTCGGCCGCGCCGCGCTGGCCGAGGCGCTCGCACGCCCCGGCCCGAAGACCTTCCTCCTCGTCTCCCACCGCGCCCTGGAACGCCCCGGCCGCATCGCCGCGCTCCGCCGCCACGGCTGCCTCTTCGTTCCCCTGATCCACGACCTCATCCCGCTGCACCACCCGGAATTCGCCCGGCCCGGCCAGGCCGAGAAGCACCGCGGCCGCATCTCCACCACCGCCGCGCTTGCCGACGGCATCGTGGTGAACTCCGCCGCCACCGGCACCGAGCTCGCCCCCTTCCTGGCCGCCCGGCCGGAAGTCGTGCCCGTGGCCGTCGCGCCGCTCGGCGTCGCCCCGCCCGAGGTCGAGGCGCCGCCCGTCGCCCTGCGCCCCTACTTCGTCGTGCTCGGCACCATCGAGCCGCGCAAGAACCACCTCCTCCTGCTGAACCTCTGGCGGCAGTTCGCCGCCACCCTCGGCTCCGCCGCCCCGCGCCTCGTCGTCGTCGGCCGCCGCGGCTGGGAGAACGAGAACGTGCTCGACATGCTCGAGCGCTGCGCCGCCCTCGACGGGCTGGTGCGCGAGGCCGGCACCCTGCCGGACCGCGAGGTCGCCTCCCTCCTCCGCGGCGCCCGCGCCCTCCTCTTCCCCTCCTTCGCCGAGGGCTTCGGCCTGCCGCTCGCCGAGGCGCTCGCCCTCGGCGTCCCCGCCCTCGCCTCCGACCTGCCGGCGCTGCGGGAGGTCGGCGGCGCCGTCCCGGAATACATCGATCCCCTCGACGGGGCCGCCTGGCGCGCCGCCGTGCTCGACTATGCCCGCCCCGACAGCAACGCCCGACGCGCCCAGCTCGGCCGCCTCGGCGCCTGGAGGCCGCCGGCCTGGGAGCGCCACTTCGCGGCGGTCGAGGATCTGCTGCACGGCCTCGTCCTCCGCCCCGCCCTGAGGCCGCCCCTGCCCGCCGCCAACCCCTTCCGCGAGGTCGAGCCGGTCGGCGCGCCGCGCCGCGACGATGGGTTCGCCGCGCGCCGCGACGAGGGCCTCCCCTGAGCCGCGGCTGACGCGCGCCGTGCTGCATCCCGAGGCGCCCCACGGCGCCCTCCTCGAAGTCGGAACCCGTTGATGTCCGAAGGTGCCCGCCGTCCCGGCCGGGCCCGTCCGGCGCGCCGCCCCGCCGCGGCGCGCGGCCGGGCCGTTCCCGTCGCCATCCTCGGCACCGGGCTCCGCCTGCCCGGCGCCGACGGCCTCGACGCCTATTGGCGCCTCCTCGCCGCCGGCACCGACGCCGTCTCCACCCTGCCGGCCGACCGCTTCACCCAGGCCGCCTTCCACCACCCCCGCCGCGGCGAGCCCGGCCGCTCCTACACCTTCGCAGCAGGCCACCTCGGCGACGTCTCCGGCTTCGACGCGGCCGCCTTCGGCATCTCCCCGCGCGAGGCCGCCGAGATGGACCCCCAGCAGCGCCTGCTGCTCGAGGTGACGGCCGAGGCGATCGAGGATGCCGGCATCCCCGCCTCCGCCCTCGCGGGAGAGGAGGTCGGCGTCTTCGTCGGCGGCTCCTCCACCGATTATGCCGAGCTGCGCCTGCCCGACCATGCCGGCGGCGACCGCTACTTCATGACCGGCAACGCGCTGTCGATCCTCGCCAACCGCCTGACCAACGTCTTCGACCTCCGCGGGCCCGGCGAGACGATCGACACGGCCTGCTCCTCCTCCCTCGTCGCGCTCGACGCCGCCTGCCGCGCCCTCGCCGAGGCCCGCGTCCCCGCCGCGATCGCCGCCGGCGTCCAGCTCCTTCTCTCCCCCTTCGCCTTCGCCGGCTTCTCCCGCGCGGGCATGCTCTCCCCCACCGGGCGATGCCGCGTCTTCGATGCCGCCGCCGACGGCTATGTCCGCGCCGAGGGCGCCGGCGCCCTCCTGCTCAAGCGCCTCGACGACGCGCTGCGCGACGGAGACCCGGTCCGCGGCGTCATCCTCGCCACCGGCGTCAACGCCGCCGGCCGCACGATCGGCATGTCCCTGCCGAACCGCGAGGCGCAGGCCCGGCTGATCCGCCGCGTCATGCAGGAGGCTGGCGCCAGCCCCGCCCGCCTTTCCTACTTCGAGGCGCACGGCACCGGCACCCGCGCCGGCGACCCGGTGGAGGCCTGGGCCATCGGCACCGCCGCCGCGGAGGGCCGCGACGCACCGCTGCCGGTCGGCTCCGTCAAGACGAACATCGGCCACCTGGAGCCCGCCTCCGGCATCGCGGGCCTTCTCAAGGCGATGCTCGTGCTCGACCGCCGCGCCGTGCCGCCGACGCTGCACCAGTCCAGCCCCAACCCCGCCATCGACTTCGCCGCCCTCAACATCCGCGTCCCCACCACGCTCGAAGCCCTGGACGGGCCCGAGGACGGGCTCGCCGGCGTCAACTCCTTCGGCTTCGGCGGCACCAACGCCTGCGCCATCCTCGCCCCCGCGCCGAAGCCCCGCCGCGTCGCGGCGCCGAAGGCCGGCGGCGCGCCGCCGCCGCTGCTCCTCTCCGCCCGCTCCGCCGCCGCCCTCCACTCGCTCGCCGGGCGCTGGCAGGCGCGCCTCGACGGCGCGACCCCGGCCGAGGCCGCGCGCCTCGCCCGCGGCGCCGCGCGGCACCGCGATCTCCACCCGTATCGGCTGGCGGTGCGCGGCGGCGCGGCGGCGCTCGACGCCTGGCGCGCCGGCGATGCCGCCGCCGCCACCGCCGGCCACGCCGCCGCTTCCGGCGGGCTCTGCTTCGTCTTCAGCGGCAACGGCGCGCAATATGCCGGCATGGGCCGCGCCGCCCTCGCCCGCTCCCCCGCCCTTCGCCGCGGGCTGGAGCTGGCGGACGCCGCGCTCGCGCCGCTGCTCGGCTGGTCGCCCCTTGCCCGGATCGCCGACGGGCTCGCCGCGGAGGACCTCGCCGCCACCGACATCGCCCAACCCTGTCTCTTCGCCCTGCAGGTGGCGAGCCTCCCGGCACTCGCCGAGCACGGCCTCCGCCCCGCGACCGTGCTCGGCCATTCGGTGGGCGAGGTCGCCGCCGCCCACGCCGCCGGCCTGCTCGACCTGCACGCCGCCGCCCGCCTCGTCGTCGCCCGCAGCCGCCACCAGCACGCCACCGCCGGCACCGGCCGCATGGCCGCCCTCGGCGCCACGCCGGAGGAGGCCGAGGCGCTGATCGCCGGCACCGCCGTCGAGATCGCGGCCCTCAACGCCCCCGCCGCCGTCACCCTCGCCGGGCCGGCCGAGGCGCTGGCCGCGATCGGCCGCGCCGCCGAGGCGCGCCGCCTCGCCTTCGTCCCGCTCGATCTCGACTACGCCTTCCACAGCGCCGCGATGGAGCCGGTGCGCGAAGGGCTGCTCGCCGACCTCGCCGGCCTGCCCCTCTCGCTCCCCGCCCTCCCGATGCTCTCCACGGTGACCGGCGAGGCGCTGGACGCCGCCCCCGCCGCCTACTGGTGGCGCAACCTCCGCCAGCCCGTCCGGTTCGAGGCCGCGCTCCGCGCCGCCCTTGGCCGAGGCGCACGCCTGTTTCTCGAGGTCGGGCCCAACCCTGTCCTGCAATCCTACATCCGCGAGACGTGCCGCGCCGCAGGGGTGGAGGCGGCGAACCTCGCCTCCCTCTCGAAGCGCGACGCGGAGGAGCGCGATCCCTTCCCCGCGATCGCCGACCGTGCCTTCGCCGCCGGCGCCGATCCGCGGGGCGCCCCCGCCTTCGCCGGCCCGGCCGAGCGCCGCCTGCCCCTCACTCCCTTTGCCCGGCTCCGCGCCTGGCACGCCGCCACCGCCGAGAGCGCCCGGCTCGTCGATCCGGCCGAGGACCACCGCCTGCTCGGCCTCCGCCACGGCACCGAGCCCGGTGCCTGGTCGCGACTGCTCGACACCGAGCTGGAGCCCTGGCTCGCCGACCACCGCCTCGGCACCGATGCCGTCCTGCCCGCCGCCGCGATGCTGGAGATGGCGCTCGCCGCCGCCCGGGCCCGCCTGCCCGAGGCCACGGCCCTCGAACTCGCCGAGTTCCGCATCCTCCGCCCCCTGACGCTGGAGGGGTCGCGCGCGCGGGAAGTGCGCTGCACGCTGGAGCCGGAGGGCGCCTTCCGCCTGGAAAGCCGCCGCCGCCTGGCGGAGGAAGCCTGGACCCTCCACGCGGTCGGCGAGGCCCGCCCCGCCACCCCCACCGCCCTTGCTCTCGCGGCTCCCTCCCCCGCTTCGCGGGGCAAGGCCGGGGCGTGGGCCTCAACCAGTACTTCGACCCCCTCCCCCATCCCCGGCGAGGCGATCCGCGCCTTCGCCGCCCGCCTCGGTCTCGCCTACGGCCCCGCCTTCGCAGCCGTGGAGGAGGTGACGGCCGACCCCGAAGCCGGCACCGCCCTCGTCCGCCTCGCCCTGCCCGAGGCGGCGCCCGCCGATGCGGGCTTCCTCCTCCATCCTTCCCGCCTGGACGGCGCGTTCCAGGGCCTCTTCGCCCTGATGCTCGACAGCCCGCCGCCGCCCGGCACCGGCCTCGTCCCGGTGAAGGTCGGCCGGCTCGTCGCCAATCCCGGCGCGGCCCCGGCCGCCACCGCGGAGCTCGTCCTCACCCGCCGCGGCGTCCGCTCCGCCGCCGCCCGGATCACCCTGCGTGACGCCGCAGGCCGCGTCGCCGCGCGGCTCGACGACGCGGTGTTCCAGCGCCTGGCCCTGCCCGGCCGCACCGACCCCGTCGCCGCCGCCAGCCGCATCGAGCTGGTCCCCGCCGCCGAAGGCCCGCCGCCCCGCCCCGCCCTCGCCCCCGCCGTCGAGGCCGCGCGGGCCGAGGCCGCCGCCCGCGACCTGTCCGAGGCCTCGCTGCTGCTGGAAGCCTTCGTCGCCGCCGCCGCGGGGGAAGGCCCGCTCGCCGCCGCCGCGCCGGAGGCCGGCGCCTACCAGGCCTTCCTCCGCCTCGCGCTCGTCGAGGACGGCGCCGCCGAGGCGCACCCGGCCTTCCGCCTTCTCCCCGACGCCGCCCTGCCGCCCTCCGACGAGATCTGGCGCTCCGTCCTCGCGGAGCATCCCGACCTCGCCCTCGACCTCGCCTGGCTCGCCGAGGCGGCCGAGCGCGTGCCGGAGGCGCTGCGCGCCACGCGGCGCGGCGTCTTCGCCCCGCCGATGGCCGGCGCCGCCTTCGGCCGCCTGGCCGATGCGCTCGCCGCCGCCGTCGCCGCCTTCGCCGCCAACTGGCCCGAGACGCGGCCGCTCCGCATCCTGGAGGTGGGCGCCGGGTCGGACCTGCTGGCCCGCCGCGTGCTCGCCCGCCTTGCCGGACCAGGCCGCCACCTGCGCTACACCGCCGCCGCGGCCACCCCGCCGGCCCTGCCCGAGGCGCCGCCCGGCGTCGAGCTCGCCTCCCTCGCCTGGGACCCGCGCTCGGGCGGCCCGGCGCCGGTCGCCGACCTCGTCATCGGCCTCGCGCCCTCCGCCCGCGCCCGCGCGGGCTCGGCGCTCGCCGCCGCCCTGCTGCCTGCCCTCGCCGAGGGCGGCGCCCTGCTGCTGGCGGAGCCCTTGCCCGGCCGCGCCTGGACTTTCGCCTGCGGCCAGGACCCGGAATGGTGGACCGGCCTTGCCGATCCGGCGGGTGGCTCCGATGGCGGCGCCCTGCCCGAAGCCGCCCTCTGGCTCGCCCGCCTCTCCGAGGCCGGCTTCCGCGCCCCGATCGCCGAGCCGCTCGCCTGCACCCCCTGGCCCGCCGCCCTCCTCGCCGCCGAGGCCCCGCCGCCCGTTGAGGCCGCTCCCCTCGCAGGGGCCGCTCCCCTCGCAGGGGCCGCGCCGCCCGCGCCGCGTACGGTCCTGGTGGCGGACGAGGCCGCCGCGCCGCTGGCCGAGGCGCTCGCCACCCGCCTCGCCCGCCGCTTCCCGCCCCCCGTGCGCCTGTCGCTCGCCGAGCCCCCCGCCCCCCGCGCCCTGCACGGCGCCCGCGTGGTGGTGCTGGCCCAGCCCGAGGCGGACGCGCTGCCCGCGACCCTCGCCGCCCTCACCCGCCTCGCCGATTCCGCCGCTGGCTCGGCCGCGGGCTTCTGCGTCGTCACCGCCGGCGGCGCCCAGCCGCCCGAAGGCATCCATCTGCCGGAAGCCGCCGCGATCCTGGGCCTGATGCGCGTGCTCGCGAACGAGATGCCGGCGCTCCGCCCGCGCCGCATCGACCTCGCGCCCAGCCTCTCCGCCGCCGATGCCGCCCGCCGGCTCGCGGAGGAGCTGGAGGGCGTGGAGCCCGAGGTCTCGCTCGCTCCCGCGGCGCGCCTCGTGCCCCGCCTCCTGCCCGGTCTCGCCCTCCCGCCGCCGGGCGGGCCGGTCCGCCTCGGCATCGCCCAGCCCGGCCGCCTCGGCACCCTCCGCTGGGACGCGGCGGAGGAGCGCGCCCCCGGTCCCGGCGAGGTGCTGCTCCGCATCGAGGCCGCCGGCCTCAACTTCCGCGACCTGATGTGGGCCCAGGGCCTGCTGCCGGAGGAGGTGCTGGAGGCCGGCTTCGCCGGCCCGACCCTCGGCATGGAGGCGGCCGGGGTGATCGAGGCCGTCGGCCCCGGCGTGCCGCTCCGCCCCGGCACCCGCGTCTTCGGCGTCGTTCCCGGCGCCTTCGCCGCAACGGCGCTCACCCGCGTGGAGGCCGTGGTGCCGCTGCCGGAGGGCCTGTCCCCCGAGGCCGCGGCCACCATCCCGGTCGCCTTCCTCACCGCGACCCACGCGCTCGAAGGCCTCGCCGACCTCCAGCCGGGCGAGACGGTGCTGGTGCATGGCGGCGCCGGCGCCGTCGGCCTCGCGGCGCTGCAGCTCTGCCAGGCGATCGGCGCCCGCGTCGCGATGACCGCGGGAAGCGCCGCCAAGCGCGCCTTCCTCCGCGCCGCCGGCGCCGACCTCGTGCTCGACAGCCGCGACCCCGGCTTCGCCGACGCGCTCCGCGCCCACTGGCCGGACGGCGTGGACGTGGTGCTGAACTCGCTCGCCGGCGAGGCGATGGAACGCAGCCTCGGCCTGCTCAAGCCCTTCGGCCGCTTCCTCGAACTCGGCAAGCGGGACTTTGTCGAGAACCGACGCGCCCCCCTCCGCCCCCTCCGTCGCAACGCGGGCTACTTCGCGGTGGACGTGGACGAGCTGCCGCGCGCCCGCCCCGGCCTCGCCGCCCGCCTGCTCGGCCGCATCCGAGACCGGCTGGCCGAGGGCACCATCCGCCCCCTCCCCTTCGCCACCTTCGAGGCCGGGGAGGCCGAGGCCGCCTTCCGCACGCTCCAGGCCTCCGCCCATATCGGCAAGCTCGTGCTGCGCCCGCCCGCGCCCCGCCCGGCCGCCGCCGCGCCCGCGGCGCCCGACCCGGAGGCCGCGATCGTCGTCACCGGCGGCACGCGCGGCTTCGGCCTCGCCTGCGCCAGGTGGCTCGCCCGCCGTGGTGCGCGCCACCTCGCCCTGCTCGGGCGGAAGGGCGCGATGGACGCCGGCACCGCGCTGACCGACCTCGCCGCGCTCGGCGCGCATGCCACGATCTGGGCCTGCGACGCCGCCGACGCCGAGGCCCTGGATCGCACGCTCTCGAAGATCCGCGCCTCCCGCCCGATCGGCGGCGTGGTCCACGCCGCCGGCGTGATCGAGGACGGCGCCGCCGCCTCGCTCGACGCCGCGCGCTTCCGCCGCGTGCTCGCGCCCAAGCTTTCCGGCGCGCGCAACCTCGACCGGCTGACGGCGGGGGATCCGCTGACCCTCTTCCTGCTGTTCGGCTCCGCCACCACCGCCTTCGGCAATCCCGGCCAGGCCAACTACGTGGCCGCCAACGCCGCGCTGGAGGCGATCGCGCGCGCGCGCCGCGCGGCCGGCCGGCCGGCCCTTGCCGTCGGCTGGGGCCCGATCGCCGATGTCGGCATGCTCGCCGCCGACGCCGCCAAGTCGGAGACGCTGCACCGCCGCCTCGGCGTCGAGGCGATGGCCGCCGAGGAAGCGCTCTCCGCCCTCCCCGCCCTGCTCGCCGCGCCGCATCCCGCGCCGATCCTCGCGCGCCTTGGCGGCGAGGGGCGGCTGCGCCTGCCGATCATGGCCGAGCCGATGCTCGGCGCACTCGCGGCCGCCGGCGGCGCCGAGGCGTCCGGCGACCTCCGCGCCCGCCTCCTCGCCCTGCCCAGGACCGAAGCGGAGGCGACGCTGCTGCGCCTCGCGCAGGAGGAGATCGGCCGCATCCTCCGCCTGCCGCCCGAGGCGGTCGGGCCGGACACGCCGGTGGCCGGCCTCGGCCTCGACAGCCTCGGGGCGCTCGAGCTGCGCGGCGGGCTGGAGCAGCGCCTCGGCATCCAGGTCCCGATCGCCGCGCTGACCGAGGATCTGACCGTCGCCGCCCTTGCCCGCGGGGTCGCCGAGGCCGCCCTCGCGCCGGCGCCCGAGGCCGCGACGATCGCCGCGCTGATGGAGAGCTTCGAGCCGAGCGGGGAGGAGCACGAGACGGAACCCGAGGCCCGCGCCGCGGGATGATGCAACGGACGAAACCTTCCCCCGCTTGCAACCGGAGGGTGGGGAAGGGCACTTAGGGCAGTGATGCAGCATCGGCAGGTTTGATGACGCGCGGCTCCGCCTTCGGCCTCTCCACCACCGCGCGCCTCGCCCTCGTGCAGCGCCTCGCCCGCAGGCGCGAAGGGCAGGAGGCGGGGGCCGGTGCCGATCCGCGCGGCTTCGGCGCCATCCAGAACCTGAAGGATTGGGGCCTGGTGCGCGACGCGATGGACGCGCTCGGCATCGAAAGCCCCTTCTTCCGCGCGCATGAGGGCCGCGCCGGCGCGACCAGCCGCATCGCCGGGCGCGAGGTGATCAACTTCGGCTCCTACGACTACCTCGGCCTCAACGGCGATCCGCGCCTGCACGAGGCCGCGGCGGATGCGATGCGCACCCACGGCATCTCCGCCTCCGCCTCCCGCCTCGTCTCCGGCGAAAGGCCGGTGCACCGCGCGCTGGAAACCCGCCTCGCCGCGCATTACGGCGCCGAGGCCGCGCTCGCCTTCGTCAGCGGCCACGCCACCAACGTCACCGTCATCGGCCACCTGATGGGCCCGCGCGACGTCATCGTCCACGACGCCGCCATCCACAATTCCTGCGTCGAGGGCGCGCGGCTCTCCGGCGCGCGCCGCGTCTCCTTCCCGCACAACGACCTCGACGCCGCGGCGCGGGAGCTTGCCGCGGCGCGCCGCGGCGCCGCCCGCGCCCTGCTGCTGGTCGAGGGCCACTACTCGATGGACGGCGACGTGCCCGACCTCGCCGGCTTCGTCCGCCTTGCCCGCCGCCACGACGCCTGGCTGATGGTGGACGACGCGCACGGCCTCGGCGTGCTCGGCGCCACCGGCAAGGGCGCCTTCGAGGCCGCGGGCGTCGATCCTGCGGAGGTCGACATCTGGATGGGCACCCTGTCCAAGACGCTCTGCGCCTGCGGCGGCTACATCGCCGCGCGGGCGGAGCTGGTGGACTGGCTGCGCCACACCGCGCCGGGCTTCGTCTACTCCGTCGGCCTGCCGCCGCCGCTGGCGGCCGCCGCCGCCGCCGCGCTCGACGTGATGGCGGCCGAGCCCTGGCGCGTCGCGAAGCTGCAGCGCAACGCCGCCGCCTTCCGCGACCTCTGCCGCGCGCGCGGCTTCGACACCGGCGCCTCCGCCGGCCTCGGCATCGTGCCGGTGATCCTCGGCAGCTCGGTGCGCGCCGCGCGCGTCTCGGCCGCGCTGCTGGAGCGCGGCGTGAACGCGCTGCCGATCGTCTTCCCCGCCGTGCCGGAGAAGGCCGCGCGCCTGCGCTTCTTCCTCTCGGCCGAGCACGAGGAGCCGCAGCTCCACCAGGCCGTCGCCGCGCTGGCCGCCGCCACCGACGGCGTCTCGGCGACCGACGTGGCGATCTGATACCGCCGGGCCTTTCTGCTGACCTGCGGCCGACGCAGTCGGCCGAGGCCGCGAATGCGGCCCGCCGCAAGTGCGGCGCAGCCAAGCGAAGCGCCGGCGACTGAGGGGACGAAGGTGAAGCCTTCGTCCGCGTCCAGCATGACCTACACCGGATCCGCTTCCGCCCCGATCGCCTCGAACTCCGCGATGAAGGCGTCGTAGCCCGCGGGCGCGCGGTCGTGCAGCGTGCGGAAGGCCGGCTTCATCGTCCCCGCCCGCCCCTCCCGGATCGCCGCGACGTGCCACGGCTTCGGGCCGTGGAAGTGCACGATCACCGCCTCCTCGTTCGGCCCCCAATAGGGCTTCCAGTTGAACTCCGGCCGCATCCACTCCGCCTCCTCCAGCAGGAAGTCGTTGAGCGACTTCTGGTCGTGCGCCGGGTAGCGGAAATCGTTCGTCAGCCGGTGCCGCACCTGCCGCAGCAGCCAGGGCCGCACCGCGCGCAGGGCCGGCAGGTTCATCACCATGACGCCGCTGTTGAAGTGCCCCCGGTCGCCGAGCCGCGTCTCCTCGCACACCGCGACGTAGCGGGGCGAGAAGCCGTACGCCGCCGGGTCGCGGCGGAACATCACGTCGATGTCGGTGTAGAGGATCTGCGGATCCTCCGACTCGAGGATCGGGATGTCGATCCGCAGCCAGTGGCCGCGGAAGGTGTCGTACTTCTCCCCATAGCCGTGCCGCAGCTCCGGCTCGAGGCTCGGCGTCCATCGGATCACCTTCACGCCTTCGGACAGCAGCCAGTCGAGCTCGGTGCAGTCCTGCCCGTCATAGACGCAATGGGCGACGAGGCTCGTGTTGCGGCGGGCGGAGAGCACCGCCGTCCGGATCAGCCGGAACTCGTTCCGCAGCCCCCGCTCGTTGGCGCAGAAATACCACTTGCGCAGCGCCTGGTGCCCGCAGCCGACCGGGCCGTCCGGCTGCGTCGCCGGCGCCTCCGCGCCGGCGACGGCGGCCTGCAGCGGCGGCGGCGCGGCCTTCGCCAGCCGTTCCTTCTCGCGCCCAAGCCGGATCACCTCCCGCTGCGCAAGCTGCAGCAGCCGCCCCGTCCGCCGGTCCACCAGGCGCGACGGCACGGCGATGCCGAGGGCCTCCATCCGCAACAGCGTGTAGCGCGCCGCCTGCAGCGACGCGCGCAGCGCCGCCTCCTCGCCCGCAAGGCCGGCCGCGCCGAAGATCACCGCACGCCAAGGGCGCCGCCCGAGATCGAGCGCCGCGACGCCCCGCGCATCCTCGAGCACGAGCACGTCGGGCTGCGGCGGCTCCGCCGGCATCGCCCCGTCCGCCGCGGCCGCCGCGGCGTGCCATCCCCTCTCCCTCAGCCGGGCGAGGAGCGGGCCGTCCGGCGATCCGACCTGGAGAAAGGCCGGCTTCCTCCCCTCCTTCGCGCAGGCCGCCTCGACCCGATCCAGCACATCATCCCGGACGGCCTGCTCGATGCCCTGCACCTGCACCCTCTCTCACCGGCGGTCGCGCCGCCGCCGAGGGTGGCACAGGCCGCCATTCGCGCAAGCGGCGAGAGGCTATGCCGGCCGCCGCGCCCGCAGCGCCGCGGCCAGCGTGCCCTCGTCCAGCACGTCGAGCGCGCCGCCCATCGGCACGCCCTGTGCCAGCCGCGTCACCGCGATGCCCGCGGGCCGCAGCCGGTCCGTCAGGTAGTGCGCCGTCGCGCCGCCATCGACCGTGGCGGGCAGCGCCAGGATCACCTCCTCCACCCCGCCCGCCTCGATGCGCGCCAGCAGCGGCCGGATCGACAGATCCTCCGGCCCCACGCCGCCGAGCGGCGAGAGCGTGCCGCCCAGCACGTGGTACAGCCCGCGATGCGCATGCGCGCGCTCCAGCGCCCAGAGGTCGGCGACGCCTTCCACCACGCAGATCAGGTGCCGGTCGCGCCGCGGATCGCGGCAGATGCCGCAGGGCGAGCGCGCATCGAGGTTGCCGCACACCTCGCACGGACGCACCGCCGCCGCCGCCTCGGACAGCGCCTCGGCCAGCGGCAGCATCGTCTCGCCCGGGCGCATCAGCATGCGCAGCACCGCGCGCCGGGCGCTGCGCCGGCCTAGCCCGGGCACGCGCGCCAGCAGCGCCACCAGCCGCTCTATCGGGTCGTTCTCGATGTCCAAGACCTGGCGCCACCCCCCAGGCAGGCGGGGCTTGCGGCCCCGCGCCTGAGCGCATCCGGGATCAGAACGGCAGCTTGAGGCCGCCGAGGCCGCCAAGGCCGCCCGGGATGTTCATTCCCGCCGTCGCCTTCTGCATCTCCTCCGCCATCGCGGATTCGACCTTCGCCTTCGCGTCGGCATGCGCCGCCACCAGCAGATCCTCCAGCACCTCGCGCTCGTCGGCCGCCATCAGCGAGGGATCGATCGCCACGCGCCGCAGGTCGCCCTTGCCGGACAGCGTCACCTTCACCATCCCGGCGCCCGAGGCGCCCTGCACCTCCATCGCCTCCAGCTTCGCCTGCATCTCCTGCATGCGCGACTGCATCTGCTGCGCCTGCTTCAGCATGTTGCCGAGGTTCTTCATCGGTCTCAGTCCTCCTGCGAAAGGTCGTCGTCGGGGCCTGCCGGCTCGGCTTCCGGTGGCGCGAAATCGCGCCCGGACCCAGGCATGGCGAAATCGCGTCCGGAGTCCGGCGGCGGCAGCCCGTAATCGTCCAGCGACGCGTCGCGCACCGCCTCGATGCTCGCGCCCGGGAAGGCGGCGAGCACCGCCTGCACCAGCGGATGCGCCTGGGCCAGCGCCAGCCGGTCCGCCTCCGCCGTGCGGCCCTGCTGCGTCAGCGTCGGCTCGCCGCCCGCGCTCGCCAGCGCGATCGTCCAGCGCGTCCCGGTCGCCTCCAGCAGGAACGCCGCGAGACGCTGCGACAGGTCGCGCGGCGCGCCTTCCGCCGGGCGGAACTCCACCTGGCCGGGCGCCACCCGCACCGGATGCCCGAAGCTGCGCAGCTCCGCATGCAGCCTCGGCTCGCGCCCCGAGGTGAGCGCCACCACCTCGCGCCAGCTCGCCGGCGCGGGCGCGGGCGCGGCAGCGGGCAGGGCGGCCGGCGCCGGCACCACCGTCCCGCCGCCCGCCACCGCGCGCAGCCCGCCGCCCGCCGGCGCCGCCGGACCGGCCGGCGCGGTCGCGGCAGGAGCCGCCGCGCCGCCCTCCGTCAGGCGCCGCACCAGGTCGCCCGGCGTCGGCAGCTCCGCCACATGCGCCAGCCGGATCAGCACCATCTCCGCCGCCGCGCGGCGGTCCACCCCGTCCTGCGCCACTTCCTGCAGGCCCTTCAGCAGCATCTGCCAGGCGCGCGCGAGCACCGGGATGGACAGCCGGTCCGCCAGCTCCGCCCCCCGCCCGCGCTCCGCCTCGGTCAGCGCGGCGTCGCGCCGCAGCGCCGGGATCGACTTGAGGCGGGAGAGCAGGTGCGTCAGCTCCAGCAGCTCGGCCAGCATCACGCCGGGATCGGTGCCGCGCGCATGCGCCTCCTCCGCCAGCGTCAGCGCGCGCGCGGCTTCCCCCGCCATCAGCGCCTCCATGACCGAGAGCGCGAGGCCGCGATCCGCGAGGCCGAGCATCTCCCGCACCGCCTCCGCCGTCACCGCGCCGCCGCCCGCGGAGCTGCCTCCCTGGGCGATCCCCTGGTCCAGGATCGACAGCCCGTCGCGCACCGACCCGTCGGCGGCGCGCGCCACCATCGCCAGCGCCTCCTCCTCCGCCGCCACGCCCTCCTCGGCGCAGATCCGCGCGAAATGCGCGCGCAGCACCTCCTGCGGCACGCGGCGCAGGTGGAAGGTCTGGCAGCGCGAGAGGATCGTCGTCGGCACCTTGCGGAGCTCGGTCGTCGCCAGCATGAACTTCACGTCCGGCGGCGGCTCCTCCAGCGTCTTCAGCAGCGCGTTGAACGCGGCGGACGAGAGCATGTGCACCTCGTCCAGGATGATCACCTTGAAGCGGCCCTGCGCGGGCCGGAAGCGCAGCCTCTCGCGCAGCTCCCGCACGTCGTCCACGCCGTTGTTCGACGCGGCGTCCAGCTCCTGCACGTCCGGGTGCCGGTCAGCGAGGATCGCGCGGCACTCGGCGCAGGCGCCGCAGGGCTCCGGCGTCGGCCCGCCCGTCCCGTCGGGCCCGACGCAGTTCAGCGCGCGCGCGATGATGCGCGCCGTCGTCGTCTTGCCCACCCCGCGCACGCCGGTCAGCATGAAGGCGTGGTGCACCCGCCCCTGCGCGAAGGCGTTGCGCAGCGTGCGCACCAGCGCCTCCTGCCCGATCAGCTCGGCGAAGGTCTTCGGGCGGTATTTCCGGGCGAGCACGCGGTACGGCGCCGCCTGTTCCACCACGGCCGGCGGCGCCACCACCGGCGGCACGGCCGGTGCCGGCCCGACCGCAACGGCCGGCGCTGCCGGCTTCCCGAACAGCCCCGGCCCGTCGGGCGCGGGCGGCTCGGGCAGCGCCTCGTCCGGTGGGTCCTGCGGGTGGGTGTCGCCGAAGATGTCGCTGGCCATTGCGCGGGTCCGGCTCTGGTGGAGGCCCCGCGTCGGGGGAGGGTGGAAGGCCGGCGGGCGACCCGCGCGAGAACTCGTTACGGCTGCTTCCTTCCGGACCTGACCGGGTTGGCGAGGGGCACGTCCGTCGCCGACCTTCCGCCCGCGAATATCGTGCCTCCGCCCGCCCGGGGCAACCCGGTCACCCCCGCAGCCGGGCGATCAGCGCATCCGTCGACAGCTCCGGGGAGAGCAGCTCCCCGATCGTCAGGTCGGTGTCCTTGCGCAGCGGCCGCGGCGGCGCGTCCATCCGCATGTCGCGCACCGCCTCGAGCGACCGCGCATGGATCCTGCCCACGTCCAGCAATTGGGCCATGCTCGGAGAGAAGCCTTCGCGCGCATCGACCAGGAACGTCCGGATTTCGTTGCGCCAGGGCCGGGCGGTGCCGTGATCGGGCCAGGCGGCGACCTTCATCGCATGCTCCAGCGCGACCGAGCAGGGTGCCAACCGCGCGCGTCTCGCTCCGCTCCACGCTCTCGATCTCCTCGATGAGGTTCGCCCCGTCGAGGTCGTTCACCCGCTCGCCCGCCGCCAGACGGCGCAGCCGCTCCGCCTGCGCGATGCTCCAGGCGAGGATGTCGCGGTGATGGAGGTCGTCAGGCATGGCGGGCCTCCTCCTCCGCCAACATGCGCCCGGCGCGGGGGCGCGGCCACCGCCCTCCGTTGCCCGCCCCCCGCCCGCATGGCAGGGTCCGCCGCGATGCTTTCCGTCCCCGCCAGCCGGCCCAACGCCTACACCGGCAGCCCGCTCGACCGCGCCTCCGGCCGCCGCGAGGATGCCGACTTCGTCGCGCAGGCCCTCGTCGATCCCGACACGCTCTTCGCCCCGGTCTGGCGCAGCCGCAGCCTCCTGAAGGGCGTCGCCGAGGGCCGGCCCGAAGCCGTGCTCGTCACCGGCGCCGCCGCCGGCCGCCTGCGCATGGCCGGCGGCCCCTGGGCCTTCCTCGGCCTCTGGCACGACCGCCCGGTCTTCGCCGTCGACGTCTCCGCCGCCGAGGACCCGATCCCGCTCCTGCCCGACGAGACCACGGGCGGCCCGCTCGGCTTCACCGACCTCCGCCAGGTCGCCGGCCTGCTGCCGCCGGGCGAGGCGAGCATCCTCGCCCATGCGCGCGGCCTGATGCACTGGCGCACGCGCCACCGCTTCTGCGGCGCCTGCGGCGCGGCGTGCGAGCCGCGCTCCGCCGGCAACGCCGCCGCCTGCACCGCCTGCGGCACGCAGCACTTCCCGCGCACCGACCCGGCGGTGATCATGCTCGTCGTGCGCGACGGGCGCTGCCTGCTCGGCCACTCCCACCGCTTCCCGAACACGGTGATGTACTCGACCCTCGCCGGCTTCGTCGAACCGGGCGAGAGCCTGGAGGAGGCGGTGCGCCGCGAGGTGCGGGAGGAGACGGCGGTGGAGGTCGGCCGCGTCCTCTACCACTCCTCGCAGCCCTGGCCCTTCCCCTCCTCCATCATGCTCGGCTTCCACGCCGAGGGGCTGAGCGAGGAGATCCGGGTCGACAAGGAGGAGCTGAAGGATGCCCGCTGGTTCACCCGCGACCAGCTCCGGGAGCCCGAGGCGCACGGCTTCGCCCTGCCGCGCGTCGACTCCATCGCCCGCCGCCTGATCGAGGACTGGATGGACGCCGCATGAGAGCCGCCCCGCTACCGCTCGCAGCCGGCGCGCTGCTGCTTCTTGCCGGATGCGCCGCGCGCACGCCCGCGCCCACCGCCGCGCCGCAGACCGCGGCCGAGGCCGAATGCCGGCAGGAGGCGCGCAACAGCCCCGCGGTGCGCGACCTGGCGCGCCGCATGGTGATCGGCATCCAGGCGCAGATGGATCGGGTGCAGGAGGAGCAGCGCATCGCCGAATCCCAGGCCTACACCGACTGCCTGCGCCGCCGCGGCCTGTCGCGCGGCGGCGGGGTGGAGCCCGTGCGACGCCCCGGCCTGTTCTGATCGGAGGCCTGCCCGCGCCCTGTCATGCCCGATCGGCCCGGCCGATCGCGGCGATAGGCCCGGCGCGCTGGACAGCGGCGACACGGGTCGCACATCATTGCGGTCATGAAAGCGCTCGGGCTGCCACTCCTGCCCGCCGCCGCGCGGCTGCGGGTCCGCCTTCCCCTGTGCCTCGCGGCGCTGCTGGCGACGGCGCCGGCCGGCGCCCAAAGGCCGCCCGCGCCGCAGGTCGACCAGGTCCGCGTCTGCCTGCGCGTCGAGGGGGCATACCTCGGACGCCTCCGCCTGGCGTGGCACGATGGCCGGTCGCGCTGGCTGGACGAGCGGTTCGCCGAGGTCGGCGGCATCCGCGCGGGAACGGAGCACTGCCACCCCGTGTCGTGGGAGCGCGGCCGGAGGCTGCTGGTGGAGGCAAGGGTGGAGGCCATGGGCCGCATCTGCGACCGGGTGTTCGACCGCGCGCAGGAGGTCCGCGTGGTCGTGGGCGGGACATCCATCCATCCCACCTGCGCCATCTCCTGAGTCCCCCACTGAGTCCCGCCGCGGCGCTTCGGCACCCGCCGCCTGATCGAGGACCCGATGGACGCCGCATGAGAGCCGCATCGCTGCCACCCGCCGGGTTCCAGGTCCGCACCGACTCCCTGCGCCGCCGCGGCCGGTCGCGCGGCGGCGGGGTGGAGCCGGTGCGCCGCCCCGGCCCGTTCTGAGCCGTGCCGCAGGTGCCGGTCGGCTTCCTTGACGCGCTGCGGGACGGGGTCGTGGTCGGCTGGGCGCGCGACCCCGCCGACCCCGCCGCGACCGCCACCATCCGCGTCACGCGCGGCGCCGAGCTGCTCGCCGAGGGCACGGCCGAGCTGAAGCGCGAGGATGGCCTGCCCGGGTTCCGCCTCCGCCTCGCTGGCCCCGTGCTGCCGGCCGACCTGCTGGAAGGCAGGGTCCGCGTGCGCGCCCACCTCCCCGGCCGTCCCGCCCCCGTCACGCTCGCGATGACCGCCACGATGCGCGCCGCCCTCGAGGCCGGGCCCGCCCGTTCTCCCTTCTCCCCCCGAGAGGAGGAGAGGACGGATGAGGCGGGCGCGCGAAGCGCGGCAGGGATTACGGAGCGGCCCGACCTCCCCACCCCTCTCCGCCCCCTTCTCGCCCTCGCCGGGGCTGCCGAGGCCGCGGGCATCCCCGTCCTTCACCTCCTCCTCCCCGATCGCGACGCCGTCCTCGCCACATCCCGCCGCTTCGACGCGCTCGAATCCGCCGCCGCCCGCGAACCCCTCCTGGCGCGCGACTGGCTGCCGCTGCGCCAGGCCTTCGCCCGCGCGCCCCGCCCCGCCGCCTTGTGGCGCGCCGACGGACGGCTTGCGGTCGAGGGCTGCGAGGCCGCGCTGCGCCTGCTCCTCGCCGCGCTCCACCTGCGCCTGCCCGCGCAGGCCGCCGGCCTCCGCCGCGCAACGAGCCTCCTCGACCGCGCCGACCTCGCTGCCCGCCCCCGCCGCCCCGCCACCCCGTCCGACAGCGCCACCGCCGCCGTCGCCACCTTCCTCGGCACCGCCCCGCCGGAGACCGAGCCTGCCCTCGACGAGGCGATCTTCTCCGGCCTCCCGGCGCCCCGGCCCCTGCCGGCAGGGGCCGGCGTGGAAGCCTGGACGGCGCAGGGCGCGCCGCTGCCCCTGCGCCTGCTGCTGCTCGCGGCGCCCGGCCTCGGCGGCTCCGACCACCCCGCCCGCCCGGGCTGGTGGCTCCGCCACCTCTTCGCCGAATGCGTGATCTCCGAGGCGCTCGACACAGCCGCACCCGAGGCCGCCCTCAGCCTCGCCCCCGGCCTGATCCTCACCCTGTCGGCCGGCTGAGCCGCCACGACACCGCCGGCACGGCCCCGAGGGCCGGCGGCGGCGCGGGCATCGATGGCTTGGCCGGCACCGAGGCCCTTCCGGAGGCAGGCGGCACGCTGGACGGCGCGGCGCACGGCCGCGGACGCGTTCCACCCTCCATGCCTAATCCGCGCGCCGGACATGCCAGGCGAGCGTCTGCTCGTCCATGCGCGGCTCGTACTGCATCGGGCGACGCGTGGCCCAGACATTGGCCAGCATGTAGAGCGGGATCACCGCCACGTCCTCCATCGCCATCCGGACCGCCTGGCGCAGCAGCTCCTCCCGCGCGCGGTCCTCCAGCGTGCCGAGCGCGCGGACCGTCAGCGCATCCAGCGCCGGGTTGCTGTAGCGGCCGTGATTGCCGGCGCCGGTCCGCGCCGCGGCATCGAAGGTGTTGATGATGTTCACCAGCATCGGCACCGCATCGCCCGAGGAGCTGGCGAATCCCAGCACCCGCATGCCGAACTCCTGCCGGGCGGAGCGCGGGATGAAGGCCGTGAAGGGCATCACCTGCACCTGCGTCTGCACGCCGATGCGTGACCACATCTGCGCGATGGCCTGCGCGATGCGCGCGTCGTTCGGATACCGGTCGTTGGGCGAGGAGAGCGTGAGCCGGAAGCCCTCCGGGAATCCCGCATCGGCGAGCAGGCGGCGCGCCGCATCAGGATCGAAGCGCGAGACGGTGCCCGGGTCATGGCCGAAGCTTCCCGGCGGCAGCCACTGGCCGGTGGGCGACGCGGTGCCCTCCATCACGCGTTCGGTCAGCTGCTCGCGGTTGACGGCAAGCGAAAGGGCGCGCCGCACGCGGATGTCGAGGAACGGATTGGCCGGCAGCGGCCGCCCGGCGTGGTCCGACACGTCGGGCGGGGCCGCCCTGCGCGAGAAGTCGGGATAGATGTAGATGTTGCGCAGGCCCGCGATCTCGCTCATGCGGATGCGCGGATCGCCGCGCAGCCGGGCGAGATCCGCCGTGCTCACCTGGTCGATCACCTCGACGTCGCCCGAGAGAAGCGCGGCCGTGCGGGCGGCGTCGTTGGCGATGATGCGATAGCTCACCGACCGCCACGCGCCCGCGCCGGCCCAGTACGCGTCGTTCCGCACCATCTCGATGCGGTCGCCCGGCCGGTGGGCGGCAAGGCGGAACGGCCCCGTGCCCATCACGGCCGCGCCGGCGTTGTACTCCGCCGTGGTGGCGCTGGCGCCGAGATGGCGCGAGACGATGAAGAAGCTCGCCAGGTCCTGCGGCATCTGCGCATAGGGGCCGGCGGTGTGCAGCCTGAGCGTCAGCGGATCCACCACCTCCACGCGGGCGATCGCGCGGACATGCGCGGCGAAGCTCGCCGGGCTGTTCGGCACCTGCGGGATGCGGGCGATGCTGAACGCCACGTCTTCGGCGGTGAAGGGCTGCCCGTCATGCCAGGTGACCCCGGGACGCAGCCGCACCTCCCACACGGTGTCGCCGGCCGCGCGCACGCTCTCCGCCAGGCCCGGCTGCAGCCGGGCCTGCCCGTCCCGCTGCAGCAGCCGGTCGAAGAAGTGTCCGGCCACCATGTTGTTGGGCGAGGCGTTGAAGAACTGCGGATCGAGGCCCGTGACCGACCCGCCGACGCCGATCGCGAGCGTCTGTGCCGCCGCCGGCGCGCCCGCCAGCGCCATGGCCAGCACGCCGCCCGCCGCACATCGCCGCACGCATCCCCTCCGGCCGGCCCGGCCGCGCGCGCCGCCCGGGCTCACTGGATCACCACCGGCGCGAGCGATGCCGCCGCCCATGCGGCGATCGCCGAGGTCTGCGCATCGGCGTGCGGCTGGCCGACGAACTGGATGCCGAAGGGCATGCCCTCGACGGCCGCAAGCGGCACCGTCACCGCCGGGCAACCCAGGATCGAGGTGCCCGTGTTGCAGGAGACATCGCCGGTCGGCCACGGTTCCGGCGGGCGTCCCGGCTCGTCGCCGCGCCAGGGCGGCGCGGGGCCGGTGCAGGCGGGCGCGACGATCGCGTCGGCCATCGGGGCGAGCGCCGCATGGGCGGCGCGGGCCGCATCGCGCTCGATCAGCCGCCAGCGATACGCCTCCAGCGTCAGCGCGCAGCCGGCGCGCATGCGGGCGGCGAGACGCCCGCTGATCCGGTTGCCCGCGGTCTGCGCAAGGTGTTCCAGCTGGAAGCGCGTCTCCCAGCCGACGATGTCGTTCGAGAGGTCGCGCGCCCCGGCCACGGCGCGTTCGAAGGCCTCGATGGCAGGGTGGTCGCCGCGCCGCAGCACCTCGACGCCGGCGTCGCGCAGGCGCTGCAGCAGCGCCTCGAAGGCGGCGACCGCCTTCGGGCCCATGGCGGGCCAGCCCTCCGTCTCCATGACGATCAGCCGCGTCGGGCGGCGCGGCTCGGGCGGCGTCTCGGGGCCGTAGAGGCCGGGGCGGCCGGGATCGCCACCCGCACGCGCGGCGATCGCCGCCGCCACCGTCCACATGTCCTCGTGGCAGCCGGCATGCACGCCGATGGCGGCGTGGCTCATCATCTGGCGCGTGCCGCGGTTCAGCGCGCCGAAGGTCACCTTGATGGCGTGGTTGGCGCAATAGGCGGCTGGGCGGATCACCGAGCCCATCACCTGGCTGCCGATGGCGGCCGGCACCATGCGCGCGCCGATCACCGCCGCGGAGCCCGAGGAGGAACCGCCCGGCGTGCGCTGCGGGTCGAAGGGGTTGGTGGTCGGCCCTGGATGGGTCATGCCCATCTCCGTCGTCACGGTCTTGCCCAGCACCACGGCGCCGGCCTGCCGCAGCGCCTTCACCAGCGGGGCATCGAGCTTCGGCCAGTTCCCGGCGAAGGCCTCGCAGCCCATCTGGGTGGGCATGTCCTCGGTCTCGTACAGATCCTTGATGCCGATCGGCATGCCGTCGATCGGCGAGAGCGGCCGCCCCGCACGGTAGCGCGCGCCGGCGGAGTCGGCAGCCTCCCTTGCGCCGGCCTCGTTCATCACCACCCAGGCGCGCACGGCGGGCTCGCGCTCCGCGATGGTCTCCAGGCAGCGCTCGAGGTAGGCCCGCGGCGTGTCCCGCCCGGCGAGAAAGGCCGGCACCGCGTCATGGAAGGTGAGCGGCCGGAAGTCGCGGGGCGAGTAGGACGGCATGGAGATCTCCTCGGCTCTGGATTGTGGTGGGCTGGCGACCGTGCCGCACCGGCGCGTGGCGGTCGCCTGCCAGTGGCGGCAGAGGCGCCACGACGACGGCCCCGGCCATCGCTGGCTGCGCGGTCAGGCGCCGGCGCAGGCCTGTCCGCCCCGCACCTCGCCGAGCATCTCGCAGCGCGCGAGGTAATCCGCCCGCAGCTCGACACCCAGGCCAGGCCGCGTCGGCAGCGGCAGGTGTCCGTCCACGATGCCCCGCTCGAGCGGTGCATCCACCATGTCGAGCCTGTCATCCTCCGGCCAGACCGGGAAGATCTCCTGGATCAGGAAGTTGGGCGTCGCGAAGGAGAGGTGCGCGCAGGCCGCCGTGGAGACCGGCCCGCCGCAATTGTGCGGCTGGATGTACACGCCATGCGCCGCGGCGAGCGCCGCGACCTGCTGCACGCCCGTGAAGCCGCCGGCGATGCCCATGTCCGGCTGCGCCAGCGCGAATGCCTTCGCCTCGAAGTGGCGGCGGAAATCGCCGAGGGTGGACAGCCGCTCGCCGCCGGCCACCGCGATGCCGGTCTGCAGCCCGACCTCGCGCGCCGCGCCCGCATCCTCCGCGTCGGCGACCTCCTCCATGCAGAAGGGGTGGGTGTGGGCGATCCGCCGGCCGAAGCGGATGCTGTCCATCGGCCACGCATTGCCGTGCAGCTCGATGATCATGTCCACGGCCGGCCCGACCGCCTCCCGCACCGCCTCGACGCGGGCGACGGCGAGGTCCTCGTACCAGCGCTCGATGTGGCGGGTGACGTGGCAGGTGCGGCCATGCGCATCGAGCTTCATCGGGTCGAACTTCAGCGCGGTGAAGCCGCGCGCCTGCACCTCCTTCGCGGCGCGCGCATAGGCCTCCGGCGGGCCGAGGCCGCGGTACCAGCCGTTGCAGTAGAGGCGGAGCCTGTCCCGGCAGGCGCCGCCCAGCAGCGCGTGCACCGGCTGGCCGAGCGCCTTGCCCTTGATGTCCCACAGCGCCTCGTCCAGCGCGCTGATCGCGGCGCCGAGGATCGGGCCGGGAACATGGCCCCAGAAGCTGTCCCGGCGCAGCTCGTCCTGGATCTGCCCGCTCCGGAAGGGATCGCGGCCGAGCAGCTTCGCGCCCGCCAGCTCGAGCAGGATCTCGGCCGCGCCCCGGCCGCCATGGCCGTAGGCGAGGCCGATCTCACCCGCGCCGGCGATGCCGGCATCCGTCTCGACGAGGACGGGCAGCACCTTCTGGACGGCGCCTTCCTGCATCGCGGGGAAGCGGGTCCGCCAGACGCGGACGGCGGTGACCTTCATGGCGCCCCCCTTTTTTGATCAAGTCGACACTCCAGTGTTGACGCGAAGCGCCACGCTTGGCAACGCTCCGCGCGGGGAGGTCGGCACGTGTCGCTCATCCGCCCATCCGCGCCTGGCGAGGCCGCGGCGCTGCCCTTCGGCAGCACCGTCTACCAGCGCGTCCATGAGCACCTTCGCGCCGACATCCTCTCCGGCCGCATCGCGCCCGGCACCCGGCTCAAGATCCAGGACCTCGCCGCCCGCTTCGGCCTGTCCCACATGCCGGTGCGCGAGGCGCTGCAGCATCTGCAGGGCGAGGGGCTGGTCATCCTCGCGCCCAACCGCGGCGCCACGGTGCGTCGCATGGATGCCGCCTTCGTGCGCAACGTCTTCGCCATCCGCGAGGCGCTGGAAGGCTACCTGACGCGCCAGGCCGCGGGGATGATGGATGCGGCCGCGATCGCCGCCCTGCGGCGGCTCCAGGCCGAGATGCGACGGGAGCGGCACGGGCGCGACCCGGCGCTCATCGCGCGCCTGAACCGCGCCTTCCACCGCACCGTGGAGGCAGCGACCGGCAACGACGAGGCGATCCGGCTGCTCGACCTGCACAGCGGCCTGCTGGGCACGCTCCGCGCCCGCTTCGGCTACCGCCGGGGCCGCCTTCAGGCCGTCCTGCGCGAGCACGACGCGCTGATCGAGGCGCTGGCCCGCGGCGACGCGGACGCGGCGGGCACGCTGCACGACCGGCACATCCGCGGCGCGCGCGACGACCTGCTGCAGGCGATGGAGGAGGCCGGCGCCGTGACCTGACCGCGCGGCGCCCCGGCGCAGACCGAGGGAGGAGAAAGGGCATGCAACGAAGGGCCTTCATCGCCGCGCTGGGCGCGGCCGCGATCGCGCGCCCCGCTCCGGCGCAGCCCGTGCCGGCAGAGATCCGGATGATCGTGCCCTTCGCCGCCGGCGGCGCGACCGATCTCCTGGCGCGGCGCCTGCAGCCGGTGCTCGAGCCGCGCGGCCATCGGCTGGTCGTCGAGAACCTCGTCGGCGGCGGATCCATGGTGGGGATGAGCCGCCTCGCGCAGTCGCGGCCGGATGGCCGCACGCTCGGCATGGGTTCCTCCGGCCTGATCGGCCAGATCGTCGCCAACGAGATCCCGCTGCGCTTCGAGATGTTCGCGCCGCTGGTCCGCGTCGCCGTGGATCCGCTGGTGATCGTCACCGGCGGCGGGTCGCGCTTCGCGCGCTTCCAGCAGGTGGTCGAGGCGATGCGCGCCGGCCCCGGCCCGTCCATGGGCGCGGCCGGGCCGCGCGGCACCATCGGCCACCTGCGGCTCGCCGGCCTCGCCGAGCAGGCCGGCGGGCAGTTCACCTATGTCGGCTACCCCGGCGCCTCGCGCGTCGCGGCGGAGCTGATCGGCGGGCATCTCGACCTCGCCATCGTCAAGCCGAACGACGTCTTCGGCCAGATCCGCGGCGGCGCGCTCCGCGTGCTCGCGGTGGTGGAGGAGGAGCGGGTGCGCCAGCTGCCCGAGGTGCCGACCGTCGTCGAGCTCGGCCTGCGCGCCCACCCCTTCGGCCGGCTGACCCAGATGACCTTCGTCAGCGCCCCCGCCGGCCTCCCCGCGGAGCCGCGCGCCGCCCTCACCGCGCTGCTGCGCGAGGCCGTCCTCTCCCCCGAGTACCAGGCGAAGTCGCAGGAGGACGGCTACATCGCCGACGCCCTTGCGGGCGAGGCGCTGGAAGCCGCCATCGCCGAGACGGCGGACGCGATCCGCACCGCCCAGCAGAAGGTGACGTCATGATGGACCGCCGCACCCTTCTCGCCGCCGCCGCGCTGCCCGCCCTGCCCGGGGCGGCGCGCGCGCAGCCCTTCCCGACGCGCCCCGTGCGCATGGTGATCGGCTTCCCGCCGGGCGGCGGCTCCGACCAGGTCGGGCGGCCGCTGGCCGCACGCATGCCCGACCTGCTCGGCCAGCAGGTCGTGGTGGAGAACCGCGGCGGCGCCAACGGCAACCTCGCGCTGGAGCACACCGCGCGCAGCGCGCCGGACGGCTACACGATCTGCCACGTCAACAACTCGGTCATCGCGATCAACCCGCTGCTCTACCGCAACCTGCCCTTCAACGTGCTGGAGGACTTCGAGCCGCTGGGCACCGTCACGCTCGGCGGGCTGATCATCACCGTCCCCGCCACCCTCCCGGTGCGCAACCTGCAGGAGTTCGTCGCCCATGCGCGGGCACGGCCGGGGCAGCTCAACTTCGGCTCGGGCGGCCAGGGCAGCATCACGCATCTCGGCTTCGAGCTCTTCGTGCGCAGCGCCGGCCTGAACATCGTGCACGTGCCCTATCGCGGCAGCGCGCCGGCGCTCCAGGACATGCTCGGCGGCACGATCCACCTGATGGTGGACGGCGTGAACGTGTCGAAGGCGATGATGGATGCCGGGCGCGTGCGCGCGCTCGCCTTCCTCGGCCCGCAGCGCCACCCGCTGCTGCCCGAGCTGCCCACCGCGGCGGAGCAGGGCTTTCCCGCTGTGCTGGTCGGCGGCTGGCAGGGCTTCGTCGCGCCGGCGCGCACGCCGCCCGCGGTGCTCGACCGGCTGGAGGCCGCGCTGAAGCACGCCGTCGCGACGCAGGAGGTGCAGACGGTGTTCAACGCCGGCGGCACCATCGGCGTCTTCCAGGACCGCCGCACCATGGCCCGCCTGATCCGGGAGGAGCTGGCGCGCTGGCGCCCGATCATCGCCGATCTCGGCCTCTCGCTGGACTGAGCGCATGCGGATCGACCATCTCGAGCCGATCGTCGCGGATGCCGGATGGCGCACCTTCTCCTTCCTGAAGGTCGCCACCGCCTGCGGCATCGTCGGCTGGTCCGAGTACAACGAGGATTTCGGATCGAAGGGCCTGTCCGACGTCATCCGCGCCCTGGCGCCGCTGGTGATCGGGCAGGACCCCCGCCGCAGCGAGGCGATCGTGGCGCGGCTGCACGTGGCGACGCGCCAGGCCCGCGGGGGACTCAACCAGCAGGCCATCGCCGCCATCGAGAACGCCCTGTTCGACATTCGCGGCAAGGAGGCGGGCAGGCCCGTCTGCGCGCTGCTCGGCGGCCCCGTGCGGGAACGCGTGCCGGTCTACTGGTCGCATTTCGGCACCTACCGCGTCAGCCAGCGCGGCAGGGGCTTCCTGCCGGAGCTGCTGACCCGCGACGACCTCGCGCGCCACGCGGCGGAGGTGAAGGCGGCCGGCTTCCGCTGCCTGAAGACCAACACCATGCCGTTCCGCGAAGGCCGGCTGCAGTGGTTCAACCCGGGCTTCGGGCGCACCCCGGGCTGGCCGGAGCTGAACTGGGATGCGCAGGTGCTCGCCGACATGCAGGCGCAGCTGCGCACCATCCGCGACGCCGTCGGCCCGGGCTTCGGCATCATGCTCGACACCAACTTCCACTACCGGACGGAGGGCTACCTGCGCGTCGCCGAGGCGGTCGCGCCCTTCGACCTGACCTGGCTCGAGATCGACACCCACGACCCCGCCAGCCTTGCCCTGATCCGCCGCCGGGCGCCGTGCCCGATCGCCTCCTGCGAGACGCTGCACGGCCGCCGCGACTTCCGCCCGTACCTCGAGCACTACGCGATGGACGTCGCCATCGTGGACGTGCCCTGGAACGGGATCGGCGAGAGCGTGAAGATCGCGGCCATGGCCGACGCGTGGGAGGTCAACTGCGCGCCCCACAACTTCTACGGCCACCTGTGCAGCTACATCTCGGCGCATTTCTGCGCCGCGATCCCGAACCTCCGCATCATGGAGATCGACCTCGACAGCACGCCCTGGCGCGACGAGTTCGTCAGCCACCCGCCGCTGATCGAGGATGGCTGCTTCGTGCTGCCCGACCGCCCCGGCTGGGGCTGCGAGGTGAACGAAGCCGCGCTGCGCGCCCGCCCGCCGGGCGGCTGACGCGCGCCGGCCGGCGATTGCCCACGTCCCCGTGACGCGGCGGCGCGCATCCATGGTATGAACCCGGCGATGCAGAAGGGAGGCGATCCTGCAACCGCCGCGTCCCCCGCCGGATGCCGGGCGCAGCGCCCTGCGTAACCTCTGCGCCCCTCGGGCCGTAGCGGTGCGGTCCCGGCATGCCACGCCACGCGGGTGCGCGCCGGCCGGTCTGCGAAGAGTGAGATCCGGATGCCCCATGCCAGCGCACCGGCATGCCCGACGGGACCGTTCCGCGTGACGGCGGACGGTGCCGGCACGGCCACGGCGGCCGCCGAGCGCGATGCGCGCGACCTGCGCTGGTCGCGCATGATGGCCGCCGCCCAGGCCGGCGACCGCCGCGCCTATGAGGATCTGCTGCGCGAATGCCTGCCCCTGCTGCGCGCGATCTGCCGGGCGCGGCTGCGCGACGCGACCGAGGCCGAGGATGCCGTGCAGGACACGCTGCTGACGATCCACCGCGCCCGGGACAGCTACAATGCGGCGCGCCCTTTCCGGCCCTGGCTGGTCGCCATCGCCGACAGGCGCGCGCTCGACCGCGTCCGGTCGCGCGGGCGCCGCGGCGCGCGCGAGGTGCCGATGGACGCCACCGGCGAGATCGCCTCGGAAGACCGCGGCGCGGAGGCGGGGCTGGATGCCCAGCGCGCGGCCGCCAGGCTGCACGATGCGGTGGCCAGCCTGCCGACCGCGCAGCGCACCGCGCTCGGCCTGACGAAGATCGAGGATCTCTCGCTGGCGGAAGCCAGCCGGCGCTCCGGCATGAGCGTGGGCGCCCTGAAGGTGGCGACCCATCGCGCGGTCGCCGCGCTGCGACGCCGCTTCGGCGCCGAGGAGTGAGGACGGCATGCGCAGCGAAGACCTGATCCACCGCCTGGCCGCCGATCTCCGCCCGGTCCGGCCTGCCCGGCACCCGGTCGCGGCAACCGCCCTCTGGCTCGGCGTGGCGGCCGCCGTCATCGTCGCGGCGGTGCTCGTCTCCGGGCCGCGCCACGATCTCGCGGCGCGTCTCGCCGCGGGATTCGACCTGCCCCAGCTCCTGACCGCCGCCGCCACCGGCATCCTCGCCGCCTTCGCAGCGTTCCAGATGGCGCTGCCGGAGCGGAGCCGCCTCTGGGCGCTGCTGCCCGTGCCGCCGGCCGTCGCCTGGCTGGCGACGATGGGCTGGGGGTGCCTGCAGGACGTGGCGCGCCTCGGGCCGGAGGCGCTGCGCATCGGCGTCAGCCTGCCCTGCCTTGCCTTCATCGCCGGCTTCGGCGTGCCGCTGACCGCCGCGATGCTCTGGCTCGCCCGCCACGCGGCGTGGCTGCGGGCCGGCCCGGTGGCGGCACTCGGCGGGCTGTCCGCCGCGGCGCTCGCCAGCGTCGGGCTCAGCCTGGTCCACCACCTGGATGCGGCCGCCATGGTCCTGGCCTGGCACGGCGTCTCCGTGCTGCTCGTGGCCGGGCTCGCCGGGCTGCTCGGGCCGCGCGCGATGCGCCGCGGGCTCGCGGCGCCCTGACCTCGGCAGCGCTGCCTCGGCGGCGCTACCAGTCGAGCGTGACAGGCGCCAGCGGCACGCCGCGCCGCCCGCGCTCGGCCGGCGGAAGCACGTCGCAGGACGGCCAGATCCCGCTGCCGAGCGCGGCGGCGTAGCCCTCCGGCAGCCCTGCCGCGCGCATCGCCGCGGCCGCCTCCGCGTGCTCGTAGCGGAGCGGCAGGATCTCGGCCCGGACGCAGCGATCGCCCGGCGCCAGCACCGCGAACCAGACCCGCGGCGTGCCGTCATCGGCCGGCATGCCGACGGCGCCGGCGTTGATCCAGACGCCCCCTCCCACGCCCCGCGCGAAGGGCATCCCGCAATGCCCCGCCACCACGCCGTCGCAGCCGGTCGCCGCGATCTCCCCGGCCAAGTCCGCCTCCGCCGCCGAGGCGAAGAGGAACCGGCTGATGTCCCGCGCGCCGCCATGCAGCACGGCAAGGCGCCGCCCGTCCGGCAGGTCCAGCACCAGGCGGCGCGGCAGAGCGGCCATCCAGGCGCGGTGCGCCGCCGTCACCTCGCGGTCCGCATGCGCATACCACGCGCGGGAGAGCAGGTCGCAGGCGGTCCCCTCCTCGAAGCCGCAGCCGCAATCCGGCGCGCCGGCGGCCAGCTTCTCCTCGCAATTGCCGGCGATCACCGCGATGCCGCTGTCCATGATCACGTCGCAGCAGGCGGCCGCGTCGGCGCCGTAGGCGACGACGTCGCCGGTGCAGATCACGCGCCGCGCGGGGATGCCGCGCCGCGCCGCTTCCGCCAGCACGGCGCGCGTGGCCTGCAGGTTCGAATAGGGACCGCCGAAGACGAGCAGCGGGCCGTCGGCGGCAAGGCGGGTCACGCGCTCCTCAGGCATCCATCCTCCAGTCGCAGCAGCCGGTCGGCGTAGCGCCCGGCAAGCTCGTGCTGGTGCAGCGAGACGAGCACGGCGAGCCCGTCCCGGCGCGAGAGGTCCCGCAGCAGGCCGAGCACCTCCTCCGCCAGCGCGGGATCGAGGCTCGCCACCGGCTCGTCGGCCAGCAGGATGCGCGCGCGCTGGTGCAGCGCGCGGGCGATCGCCACGCGCTGGCGCTGCCCGCCCGAGAGCCGGTCCGCCCGGCGCTCCCCGAGCCCGCCGAGACCGACCCGGTCGAGGCAGGCCTCCGCTGCGTGCCGCTCCGCGCGCGGCCACAGCCGCAGCGCGGCGCGCCAGAAGCCGATGCGGCCGAGGCCGCCGACCAGCACGTTGTCCCGCGCCGTCAGGCGGTTCGCCAGCGCGTGCTGCTGGAACACCAGCGCCGGCCGGCCGCCGGCGAGGATCGTGCCGGAGGCCGGCAGCAGCCCGGCGATGGCGCGCAGCAGCGTCGTCTTGCCCGCGCCGGACGGCCCCGCCAGCGCCACCATCTCGCCCGCCGCGACCTCCAGCGTCACGTCGCGCAGCACCGCGCGCCCGCCGAGCGTCGCGCCGAGCCCGCGCACCACCAGCCCCGGATCGGCGCGCAGCATCAGAGCAGCCTGGCCCGCAGCGCGGCGGAAAGCCGGTCGGCCGCCAGCGTCATCGCCACGATCAGCGCGAGGATCGCCAGCACGCGGCTGAAGTCCAGCAGGTCCACCGCGTTCTTCAGCTCCTGTCCGATCCCGCCGGCTCCGACCAGGCCGAGCACGGTGGAGGCGCGGATGTTGAACTCCCACACGTACAGCGTGGCCGAGGCGGTCTGCGGCAGCGTCTCCGGCAGCAGCACCACCGCGGCCGCCTGGGCGCGGCCGCCGCCGGCGCTGCGCGCCGCCTCCATCGGCGCCGGATCGGCCGCCTCCAGCGCCTCCGACCACAGCTTGCCGAGGCTGCCGGCGGAATGCAGCGCGACGCCGAGCATCCCCGCGAAGGGGCCGAGCCCGACGGCGGCGACGAAGATCAGCGCGAAGACGAAGCCGTCCACCCCGCGCAGCGCATCGAGCAGCGTGCGGGCGGGATGGTAGAGCGCCGGGAAGGGATTCGCCGGCCGCGCCGCCGCCAGCGCCAGCGGCAGCGCCAGCACCGCGGCGAGCGTGGTGCCGAGGGTGGCGAGCGCCACCGTCTCCGCCGCGCGCGCCGCAAGGTCGCCGAAGCCCGAGAAATCCGGCGGGAAGCCGCCCGCGATCCAGCCCGCCAGCCGCGGCAGCCCCGCCCAGAGCCGCGCGAGGTCGGGCTGCACCACCCGGATGCACGCCGCCTGCAGCGCGAGGAAGCCGAGGATCCAGGCGGCGCGCCGCATCAGGTCGTGGAAAGCCGGCCGAGCGCGCGCCCCGCCGCCTCGATCGGTGCGTAGGTCTCCGCCGTCGCCGCCACCCATCCGGTGTAGCTCGGCGGCATCACGCGCCCCGCCTCCGCCTCGCCGATCGCCAGTGCCGCCTGCGCGATTGCGGCCTTGAGGCCCGTGTCGAGGTCGCGGCGCACCGCCAGCGCGTCGTTCGGGAGCGGCTCGCTCCGCCAGACGACCTTCACCTGCCCCTCCCGCACGCGTCCCGCCGCGATCATGGCCGCCAGGTTGCGGTCGAAGTCGGTGGCGAGGTCCACCTGCCCCGAGGCGACGGAGATCACGTTCGCCGCATGGCTCGCCCCGTCGCGGTAGCGGAAGAAGCCCCGGGGGTCGATGCCGCGGGTCAGGAACCAGTGGTGCGGAATCAGCCAGCCGCTGGTCGAGCCCGCATCCGCGAAGGAGATGGACATGCCCCGCGCCTCCTCCGGGAAGCGCGCGATCGCCAGCTCGGGCCGGCCGATGATGAGGGCGTGGTAGGTCGGGCGGCCCTCGTAGAGCACCGTGGCCAGCGCCTCCGCCCCGGCCCGCGCGCGCGCCAGCACGTAGCCCCAGGGCCCCATCCAGGCGCAATCCGCCTGCCCGCTGCCGAGCGCCACCGCGATGCCCGCCCAGTCGGTGGTCACCGCCAGCTCGTGCGGCCGCCCGAGCGCGCCGGCGAGGTGCGCGAAGAACGGCGCGAAGGCGCGGCGCGTGTCGCCGGCCGTCGGCTGGAACGGCCCGACGGCGAAGCGCAGCGGCGCGGACTGGGCGACGGCGGGGAAGGCCAGCGCGCCCAGCGGCAGGGACAGCAGGGTTCGGCGATGCATCGGGCGCATCCTCACCGGGAACAGGCGGCGCCGCCCAGCACGCAGAAGCGCGCGCAGTGCGGATGGTTGAGCGCGACCGGCCGCGCCGCCTCGGCGAGCGTCGCGCCAAGCTCGAAGCGCGGGTCGTAGGGCAGCAGCGTGCAGGCGACGATGGCGGGCCGGTCGGCGCCCTTGCGCTTCACCACCATGCGGGAGGAGGCGCACATGACGCTGTCGGGCGACTTCTTCAGGATGCCCCAGCAGCCCTCGCTGATCTCCGGCACCTCGGCGCCCTCGTCCATCTCGGGGAACAGCATCAGCGCGACGGGATCGCCCGCATCGACCGGGATGCCATGCGCGGCGAACAGCCCGGCATAGCCGGCGCGCATCGCCGCCTCGCCCGCCTGCCCGAAGCCGAGCCGGCCGGCGACATGCACGCGGAACCCCTCGCGCGCAAGCCAGCCGAGGCCGTCGAGCGTCTTCGCGAAGCTGCCCTCGCCGCGCTCCAGCTCGTGGCGGACGGCATCGTGGTGATCGAGGCTCACGCGGATCACCAGCCGCCCGGCGCCGAAGCGGTCGCGCAGCGCACGCAGCCCGGCGGCATGGCGGCGCATGGGCTGCATCGCGTTGGTCAGCACCAGCGCGGACAGCCCGGGCCGGCCGAGCACGTCGGCCAGCATCGCCAGGAGGCCGGGGTTCATGAAGGGCTCGCCGCCCGTGAAGCCGACCTCCGAGAGCGGTTCGCCGAGCGCGGCGGCCTCGTCCAGGAAGCGCGCCGCCTCCGCCGGCGAGATGTAGGCGAGCGCATCGTTCCGCGGGCTGCTCCCGATGTAGCAGCCGGCGCAGGCGATGTTGCAGAGCGTGCCGGTGTTGATCCAGAGCGTGCGCAGCCCCCGCGGCGCCACCGTCGCGCGGCGTTCCCCCTTCGCGGTCAGGACCGGATCCTGGAACCTGGCCGGGGCGGGCGGAGCGATGCTGCGGACGGACAAGGCGGGCTTCCCTTCGGCCAGGTCATGCGATGCGCGGCGCCCCTACGCCGGAGGCCCCGCCGGGGTTACGCGCCGCGGCATCCGTCCCGCCCGAAGCCCGTCCAGCGCTTCCGCCCCGATCACCCGGAGGATCTTCGCCCCCGCCCTGACCGTGCCGGACAGCGTGCCGGAGATCTTCGACCGCCCGATGCGCCGCCGGTAGCCGACCGGGACCTCGTCCGTGCGCAGCCCGAGGCGGGCCGCGCGGACCTGCATCTCCACCGTCCATCCCCAGGTCTCGTCGCGCATCCCGAGCCGCGCCAGCGCGTCGCGCCGGATGGCGCGGAACGGGCCGAGATCCGTGTACCGCACGCCCCAGATCCAGCGCACCAGCCGGCAGGCCAGCGCATTGCCGAAGCGCTGCTGGGGCGTGAGCGCGCCGCGCTCCACCCCGGCCGTGCGGGCGCCGATCACCAGCTCCGCCTCCCCCGCCGCGATCGGCGCGAGGAGCCGCGCCATGTCCTCCGGCCGGTCGGCCGCGTCGCCATCCATGAACAGCACCGTGTCCACCTGGGGCGAGAGCGCGGCGATGCCGGCGAGGCAGGCGAAGCCGTAGCCGCGCCGCGGTTCCGCCACCACGCGCGCACCGTGCCGGCGCGCCACCTCGGCGGTGCCGTCGGTGCTGCCGTTGTCCACCACGATGACCTCCGCGATCCAGGGCGGGATCGCCGGCAGCACATGCGGCAGCGCCCCGGCCTCGTCCCGCGCCGGGATCACGACGCCGACGCGAAGGCCGCCCGGCGCGCTCATCGCCGCGCCGCCACGCGCCCGCCCGGCACCGCCAGCATCGCCAGCACTCCCGCCAGGTGGATCGCGGCGACCCCATGCGCGAAGGCCGCCCCGAGGCCGGGCCCGCGCAGCGCGAAGAACGCGTAGTACAGCGGCAGCAGGACCGCCGGCAGCAGCAGCGCCCGGCAGCCGAGCGCCGCGGCGAAGGGCAGGAACCACACGGCGTACCACGGGAACTGCGCGGGCGAGAGGTAGAAGGTCGCGGCCGCGACGAGCAGCGCGCCGCCGACCAGCGCGGCCGGCTCCGCGGGCTGCCGGAACGCGACGCCGAGCGCCACCGCCGCGCCCGCCGCCGCCAGCAGCGGCCTGATGATCCCGTCCGCCTCCGGCCCGAACCCCGCCTGCGCCCAGGCGAGCGGCGCGTTGTTGGCGGCCCAGCCACCCGCATAGGCGTTCAGCCCCGCATCCGGCGCCGTCATCGTCGCCAGCAGCGGCCCGACCGTGATGGCGCCCGCCAGCCCGAAGCCGGCCGCCGCCCCGGGCCGGGCGCCTCGCGGCAGCCAGCGCGCCAGCAGCGGCGCCAGCAGCACCGGCCAGAGCTTCACCCCCGCCGCCAGGCCGAGCAGCCCGCCGGCCAGCGCGCCGCGCCCCGACAAGGTCGCCAGCAGCGCCCCGGCCAGCAGCGGCGGCAGCAGCGCGTCCACATGCGCCGCGTTGGTCAGCACCACCGGCAGCAGCGGGCAGCACCACCAGACCGCCGCGCGCATCACGGGAAGCCCGGCGCGGCTGAGCAGCGCCGCCAGCAGCAGGAGCCCCAGGATCTCGGCGCCCAGCAGGACGAGGCGGAGCCCCGCCACCTCCCAGGGCGCGATCCAGTGGGCCAGCAGGAAGGCCGCCTGCGCCGTGGCGGGGTAGATCGTCCGCAGCTCCGCGAAGGGCATCCGGGCGCCCAGCGCCGCGGCCGGCTCGCCGAGCCTGGGCGGCACCCCGCCGGCCGGCGGCGCGGCCCAGGGCCAGATCCCGTTCGCCGCCAGCCCGCCATCCCAGAGGTAGCGCAGCGCGTCGGTGTCGAGCACGACCGGCGTGCCGAACCACGCCAGCCGCATCCCGAGCCCGAAGGCAACCACCGCGAGGACCGCCGCCGGCCGCGGCGGCAGGCGCCCGAGCGGACCGGCCGCCGCGAACCACGCCGCCCCGCCGAGCAGCCCGAGCCCGACGAAGCCGAGCACCGGCAGCGCCGGCGCACCGGCGTCGTCGGACAGGACGGGCGACAGGGCGATCATCCCCGCCTGGGCGAGCGCGACCAGGAGCGCCGCGGCCGTGAGGCGCCGGACGCCGCCGATGCCCGTTGCCTCGGCAAGTCCGGCAGCGACGCCGGGGCGGAAAAGACCCGCGGAGCCGACCCGTCCGGTGTTCTCGAACGGCCTCTCACCTCCCACCGGCGTAACCCGGGCAGCGGCGCGGGCGAACCGGGGAACGGGCCGGCGCCGCAGGCCCCCCTCCGATGGATGAGACGACATGCCGCCGATCCCCGGTCCGCGCCGCCGCCACCTGCTCGCCGCCGGTGCCGTGGCCGCGGCCGGCGGCGTGGCGCTGGCCTGGCCCGGGCACCGCGGCCTGCCCGACCCGGCCGACCCGCGCACCACCCTCGCGGCGGTGGAGGACGCCGTCGCCCGCCTGCTTCCCGTGCCGGAGATCACCACCGCCGAGCTGGCGCGCCGGATGGACGCCGGTGCGCCCCTCCTGCTGCTCGACGTGCGCGAGCCCGCCGAACACGCGCAGAGCCGGATCCCCGGCGCGGTCCGCGTCGCGCCCGGCGCCCCGGCCGCGGCGCTGCTGGCCGAGCACGGCGCGCGCATGGCGGGCGCGACGGTGGTGCTCTACTGCGCGGTGGGCTGGCGCTCCGGCCTGATGGTGCAGGGCCTCCGGCAGGCGGCGGCGGAGGCGCCGGCCGCCGCGCTGCTGAACCTCCGCGGCGGCATCTTCCGCTGGCACGCCGAGGCGCGGCCGCTGGAGCCCGGCCCCGGCGCCGCCGGGGTGCATCCCTTCGACGAGTCCTGGGGAAGGCTGCTGCAGCGGATCACCGCGCGCCGGATCGGCTGGCCTCATGCGCCGGGCGGGGCGTCGTTCAGGGCCCAGTCATAGGCGTCCTCCCCGATCGCCGTCCGCTCCGTGAGGCGCGCGGCGAGCGCGGGCGCCGCGTGGCGGCGCAGATGCGCGACGACGCCCGCCTCGCTGCCGCCGAAATCCTCGCGGAACCAGGCGTAGATCGAGGAGACGCGCAGCCTTCCATCGGCCAGCACCGTCACGCCGCGCGGGTGGTTGACGAAGGCGGCCGCCGCCGCGTCCAGCTCCCGCTCCAGCGTCGCCGCCCGCCACGCGCGCGGCCACAGGTTGGGACAGCCGATCGAGGCGCAGTTCACCGCGTAGTGCACGCGCGGATCGCGGAAGGCCGGGCGCATCGTCTCGTGCTCGATGTCGTCGAGCGACATGCGCCGCCCCTCCACCGTGACCAGCCGCGTGCGCCACGGCCCGAACCAGCCCTTCGGATCCAGCGGCACGCCGGTGGAGCGGATGTCGCGGATCGAGCGGACCGGATAGCGCTCCAGCACCACCTTCAGCGTCAGCGCATTGTAGAGGTTGGCCCAATAGGCGAAGGCCTCCTCCCGCGCCATGGCGGAGGGGCGGCGCCCGGCGGCCCCGGCGATCCAGGCATCGAGCGCGCCGAGCTCGGCGGCCGAGGCCTTCCAGCCGGCATACCGCACCCGCGTCACGCCATCCGGATGCGCGACGACGTGGCGGGCGAGCAGACGGTCGAGCGCGTCGTCCGGCTCGGACCGGACAGGGCGCGGCAGCAGCAGCGCGGGCGGCAGGACGAGCAGGGCACGGCGCGGTGTCATGGCTGGCTCCGTCAGCTTCGCGCGAACCGCGCCTTCAACGGGATGGCGGCGAGCGAGAGCGCCGCGAGGCCGAGCAGCGCGCCGAGGATCTCCGGCGTCAGCACCGCGCGGGCATCGAAGGCGCCGCCCCTGGCCAGCACGTCGCCGAGCCCCGCCCCGGCCAGGCTGAACACGGCCGTCCCGGGCAGGATCCCGAGGGCGGTGGTGACGAGATAGGTCGGCAGCCGCACGCCGACGAAGGCCGGCACCAGGTTCACCAGGAAGAAGGGGAACAGCGGCACCAGCCGCAGCACCAGCAGGTAGGAGGCGGCGTTGCGCCGGATGCCCTCGCCCAGCGCGCGCGCCTTCGGCCCCAGCCGGTCCAGCGCATCCGCGCCGAACAGGCGCTGCGCGAACAGGAACACGAGCGTCGCGCCGATCGTCGCGCCGACCACCGTCAGCGCCGTGCCGCCGGCTGCGCCGAACAGGAAGCCGCCGGCCAGCGTCAGGAACACCGCGCCCGGGACGGAGAAGGCGACGGCCGCGACGTAGAGCCCGACATAGGCCAGCGCCGCCACGGCGAGGTTCGCCGCGACGAAGGCGCCCAGCGCCTCGCGGTGCGCCGCCAGCGTCGCCAGCGACAGGTGGTCCGAAAGCCCCGTCGCGCGCAGCGCGACGATCGCCGCGACGGCGCCGAGCCCGATCCGCACCCGCCGGTCGCGGAGCAGGGGGATGATCCGCATCGCGTGTCCTCCTCAGGGCAGCAGGCGCTGGACGAGGCCGACGAGCCGGCGCGTCCGCGCGCCGAACAGCCTCGGCGTGTAGAAGCCGCCCGCGGCGCGCTTCGAGATCTCCGACAGGGTCGGGTAGGGCGCGAGCGAGGAGGCGATCGCGCCGATCGGCAGCCGCCTCTGGATCGCGAGGCCCCACAGCCCGATCATCTCGCCCGCGCGCGGCGCGACGATGGTGGCGCCGAGGATCCGCCCGCGGCGGCCGAGCACGATCTTGGCCAGGCCCTCCGTCTCCCGCTCCGCCTGGGCGCGGTCATTGCCCGACAGCGGCTGCAGCAGGGTGGAGACCTCCCGCCCCGCCTCCCGCGCCGCCGCCTCCGTCAGGCCGACATGGGCGAGCTCGGGGTCGGCATAGGTCACCCAGGGCAGGGCCGCGTAGTCCGCCCTGGCCGGCAGGCCGAACAGCGCGTTCCGGATGACGATGCCCGCGTGGTAGCCGGCGATGTGCGTGAATTGCGGCCCGCCCGCGACGTCGCCGATGGCGAAGACGCGGCGGTTCGTGCTGCGCAGCCGCGCATCCACGGTGATGCCGCGCGGCGTCGTCGCGACCCCCGCGGCGTCGAGGCCGAGATCCGCGGTCCCCGGCCGGCGACCGGCGGCGACCAGCAGATGCGTGCCGCGCAGGACCACGGGCACGCCCTGCCCGCCGAGCTCCAGCTCCACGCCGTTGGCGCCGCGCCGCGCCGCACGCGGCTCCGCGCCCTCGTGCAGCACGATGCCCTCCTCCACCAGGCGATGGCGGAGGACGGCCACCGCCTCGGGCTCGTCCCTCGGCAGGATGCCGGCGCGCTCCACCAGCGTCACCGCCGCGCCGAGGCGACGGAAGGCCTGCGCCATCTCCACCCCGATCGGGCCGCCGCCGAGCACCAGCAGGTGTTCCGGGCGCTCGGAGAGGCCGAACACCGTCTCGTTGGTCAGGAAGGGGATGTCGGCGAGGCCCGGCACCGGCGGAAGGGCGGGCGAGGAGCCGGTGGCGACGACGAAGCGGCGCGCGCGGATGCGCTGCCCCCCGGCCTCCACCTCCTCCGGCCCGGTGAAGCGGCCGGCGGCCTGGATGACGTGAACGCCGAGGCCCGCGAAGCGCTCCACGCTGTCATGCGGCGCGATGGCGGCGATGACGCCGTGCACATGCGCGTGCACCCCGGCGAAGTCCACCGCCGGCTCGTGCCCGTTCACGCCGAAGCGGCCGGAGGCGCGCACCGCCTGCGCCGCATGCGCCGCGGCGAGCAGCGCCTTCGATGGCACGCAGCCCGTGTTGAGGCAGTCGCCGCCCATCCGGTGCTTCTCGATCAGCACGACGGCCGCGCCCATCTGCGCCGCGCCCGCCGCCACGGAGAGCCCGCCCGAGCCTGCGCCGATGATGCACAGATCGGCCTGCAGCACGCCGCCGCGCAGGACGGGACGACGCGCGGCGCCGGGCGGGTTGTCCATGCTCGTCGGCCTCGTTCGGTTCCGGTGCCATACGGGGCACCGGCGGATGAGGTTACGGTCGAGGCGCCGGGAGGCCGCCGCCTGCGCCACCCCGTGTCGTGGGAGCGCGGCCGGCTGCCGCCGCGCCACACCCGCCACGTGCCGCAGCCCGCGGCCCGCGCCTCGGCGGCTGCGATCACATGGTCAGAGCCGAGCCTCCAGAATGAGGTTGAAGGGCGTCTCCGCCGCACGGCGGAAGCGGGTGAAGCCGGCCCTGCGGAAGACCTCGGCCAGCCGCGCCTCGCCGGCCTGCGCGCCCAGCACCAGGCGCCCGCCGTCGGAGATCGCATGGGCGCAGCAGAGCGTGGTCGAGGCGGCGTAGTAGAGCCGGCCGACCGGCGAGATGTTTCCCTCGACGTGGTCCTGCGCGAAGGGCTCCACCAGCATCACGGTCCCGTCCGGCGCCAGGGCACGCGCGGCATGAGTGGCGGCGGCGACCGGGTCACCCATGTCGTGCAGGCAGTCGAAGAAGCAGATCAGGTCGTAGCCCGATCCGGGATAGTCGCTCGCGCGCCCCGGCTCGAAGATCACGCGCTCCGCCAGCCCCGCCTCCGACGCCAGCCGGCGCGCCTCGGCAATCGAGGCGGCATGCGTGTCGAAGCCGCGGAAGCGGGAGGCCGGGAAGGCCTCCGCCATCAGCATCGCGGAGTGCCCGTGCCCGCAGCCCACATCCGCGACCAGCGCCCCGGCGCGGAGCTTCCCCACGACACCGTCGAGTGCCGGCAGCCATTGCGGGACCAGGCTGCCGCGATAGGCGTTGCGGTAGAAGGCGGCGACGCCACAATAGAGGCGGCCGTCGTGATCGCCCCAGGGGATGCCCTTGCCGGTGCGGAAGGCCTCGACCGCCTTCTCCTCGTCGAACCACATGGAAGCCGGGACCTGCCAGGCGTTCGGGATGAAGGCCGGGCTGTCCTCGTCGGCGAGGACGAAGGCCTGCTCGGGCGTCAGCTCATAGGTGTCGCTGACGGCGTGGTGGGCGAGGTAGCCGCCGGCGACCTGCGAGTTCAGCCATTCACGCACGTAGCGCTCGGCGCAGCCGGCGCGACGCGCGACCTCACGCGCGGTCAGCGGGCCGGCCCCGGCCATCGCCCTGTAGAGGCCAAGGCGATTGCCAAGGCTCACCATCACGCCGCCATAGCCGGCCGAGAGGTCGCCGACCGCCCGCGCGATCATCGCGTCGAGCTTCGTCTGGTCGATGCCACGTGTTTCCATCCTCGTCATCTTCCCTGTGTGGTGATCAACGAACCGCCGGCAGCGCCTGCGCGACGGCCTGGCCGATGCCACGGCCCTGGCGGCGTCCCGCGAGCACTGCGTCGCGGAAGTGGATGCCTGCGTAGAGGCGCGACAGCCCGTTCTCCTCGGCCGCGAGGGAGAAGCCGCGGTAACGCCGCGTCACGCCCGGCAGCGTCAGGCTGGTCATGTCGTAGGGAACCTCGTCGCCGAACAGCGCGATCAGCACCTCCGCCGCCGCCCAACCCAGCACGGTGTGCGTCGAGGGGTAGTCGGGCACGGGCGGCGTCACCAGGAAGGGCTGCCAGCCCGCATCCGGCACCGTCAGCGGATTGCCGTCCTCCGCGGCCGCACGGATGGCGGTCTCCGGGCGCCAGAAGCGATGTTCGTACTTGTCGGCGAAGCCTGCGATGAAGCCGTCGGCCATGGCGAAGTGCAGCAGGGCGAAGGCGCGCGCCGCCTGCCAGGCGTCCGGGCGGAGCCGACGGATCACGAGGTTGGCGATGCGGTTCCAGCCGAGTGGCGAATCCTCGTACCAGAAGCGGGCGATCTCGGACTGCTCGGCCGTACGCGTCGTGCTTTCCAGGTGCCCGATCTCCTTCACCTCCGCGAAGTCGCGCGCGTACTCCGCGCTTGCCAAGGCAAGCGGCCCGGGCAGCCGGTGCCCGCGCAGCGCGATGGCGAAGGGCTCCACGCGGCCCCATCCAGGCTGCGCGGCGAAGGTGAAGGGCGGGGTGAACCTGTACTCGCCAGGGCCAGGCCGCGGCACGTATGCCTCGCCCGCCCGGTCGGCGCCGTCATGGCGGCGGCGCTCCATCGTCGCCAGGGCCGCGGCGCGGCCCAGCGCAATCCCGGCGGCCTTCGGCCCGGCCTCGCGGATCGCGGCGAGCGCGCCCGCATGGGCCGCCTCGATCGGCTCGGCCTGCTGCGGGATGGTTGCGACGAGCACATCGCGCGCTGCGGCGGCGACCGCCGCCTCGGCCGATGCCTGCCGTGGCGCGGATAGGCCCGGCGTGTAGGGCGCGTGGCGCGGCTCGATCGCGTTGAGCGCATCATGGATCGCGGCATGCAGCATCGCGAAGATGCGCGACTGCGCCATCGGGTTGGTGCCCTGGCTGGGCGCGAAGGCGTCCGACGCGACCGTGTTCCAGTGGATGACAGCCTGTGCGGCCCCGCTGCGGGCGGGACCTCCGCGCGCCGCTTCGTTGGCGCGCGCCTGACGGGACAGGGCCGGTGCGGCCGCCGTCAGGGCCGCGCCCTGCAGCAGCCGGACCGTGAGTAGGCGGCGGGTGGCGGTGAAGGGCGTCATCGGCTGGGCTTCCTTCCTCATGCGTGGGATGGCGCCCATGGTCGCGGCCTGATCGTGTTTACGGCAGAGCCGGCCTCGCCCAGAATCGGTCCAGTCGTGCCATCGGGGAGCAAAGGGTCATGGACGGACCTCCGGCCGTGTTGGAGCCCGGCGCAGGTGCCGCCCCACGTCACGTCGCCCTGCTGGCGCTGCCGGACGCGGCGGTCTCCACGCTCAGCGGCATCTTCGACGTGATGAACGCCTTCGCCCTGCTGGACTCCGCCGGCCCGCGGCCGTTCGAGGTGGAGATCGTCGGCCTGCGGCCGGGACCGCTGGAGGTCGCAAGCCGCGTGCCGATCGTGGTCCAGCGCGCGGTGGCGACGCTCGATTCGACCGACATCGTCATCGTGCCCTCCGTCGTGATCGGGCCGCAGGGATGGCGGAAGGGCCGCTACCCCGAGCTGGTGCGCTGGCTGCAGGCGATGCACGCGCGCGGCGCGCTGCTCTGTTCGGCCTGTTCCGGCATCTTCCTGATTGCGGAGACGGGACTGTTCGACGGCATGGATGCGACCGTGCATTTCGGCTACGCGCGGACCTTCGCGGAAGCCTATCCGGCGGTGCGCATCCATCCCGAGCGCGTGCTGGTCGTCGCCGGCCGGCGGGAGGAGCTGATCAGCTCCGGCGCCTCCATGACGTGGCACGACCTGGTGCTCTACCTGATCGCGCGTCACGCCGGGAGGACGGCGGCGCAGGAGGTGGCGCGGTTCTTCGCCCTGCAATGGCATCAGGACGGGCTGACGCCCTACATGGTCTTCGAGGGACGGCGCGATCACGGGGACCGCGCGATCCAGGCGGCGCAGGACTGGGTCGCCGGGCATTTCCAGGTGGCGGATCCCGTCGCGGAGATGGTACGGCGGACCGGGCTTGCCGAGCGCACCTTCAAGCGCCGCTTCACCGCCGCTGCGGGCCTTGCTCCGATCGCCTACGTGCAGCGCCTGCGGATCGAGGACGCCAAGCGCCGGCTGGAGCGGACGGGCAGCTCCGTGGACGAGATCAGCTGGCAGGTCGGTTACGAGAACGCGGCCTTCTTTCGCCGCCTCTTCCGGCGGCTCACGGGCGTCGCGCCCGGCGCGTACCGCAAGCGTTTCAGGATCCCCGACTTCGTTCAGCCGCGGCCGGCCGCTAAGGCCGACAGCTAGGGGCTGGAGAGCCGAATTCCACCGGGTCTCGCGTGGCCGAGCAACGATCCGGCGTGCCGTCGTGCCCCCGCGAGAGAGCCTGCACGGAACATGCTCCGGCACGACAGCCGCGTGCCGCCCCATTCGAAGCCGCCTTCGCTGCGACCGTCACGGCCGCCATGTCGCAAACGGCCCCGCGGCCGTCCGGTGCCTCGCGCGCGACATGGGCGTAGGCGAGGTGCTGCCCGCGCCGGGCCGGTTCTCGACGAAGAAGTTGCCTGCCTGGCGCTGGTTCAGTTCCTCCGCCAGCACGCGGCCGATCGTGTCGGTGGGCCCGCCCGGCGCCACCGGCACGACGATCCGCACCGGCCGGCTCAGGAAGTCCTGCGCAAGGCCGGGCACGGCGAGGGCTGCGCCGGCCAGACCGAGCAGGTGGCGGCGTTTGGCGAACCGGACCGAGGCACGTCCTCCACGCAACCGTTTGCGCGGCGAGGAGGCGGCCGCCCAGCAGCGCGCGTCAACGCGGGCGGGTGGGGCAAGGGACCTAATGTGCCCACGTCACCTCACGCCGCGGCTGATCTTTATCCTGGCGCGGGAGGGCTTAATCGTACAGCAGCAATGCCCATGGTGCCGTGGACCTCCGACGCATGACAGGCCTGCCAAGTTCGATTGGCAGCCAGCTTACAACGCGGCTGCCGTCATTCGAGGACATGATCGCGGATCGCCTGGGACAAGCGGCTGTCGCGTCCCCCACTGACAAGTCGAGGCTGCTCCAGGCCAGGGCGCTGTTTCGACTCGCACCGAGCCTTGACAGGGACTATCTGAGGCGTCGTGTCGTTCAGGAGGCGGCGACTTGGCCGATCTCGAGGAGGATAAGTGCCGTGGTCCGGGTGAAGCTTGACCAGCTTTTGGCTGCGATCGAGGCCCGAAAGGTCGCGATCGGCACACGCGATACGCCCGAGACGACCGACGCACTCCGGAACAAGGGTGCCCGTCGCACCCCCGAGAAGCGCGAACTGCTGAAGCGGATGGAAGACCGAACCCGCGCTGCGGGCAGGGAGCCGGTGCGGGCTTACTGCTGATCTTGGCGCGCCCGCCACAGCACCGCCGCGGCACCATACTAGCCGGCATGAGCATCCTCGTCACTGGTGGCGCCGGCTTCATCGGCCGCCGCTTGGTCCGCCGCCTCGTCGCTCTCGGCCACCGCGTGGCCAGCCTGGACGCCGACCCCGGCGCCCACCCCTTCGCCGACCTCGGCGACCGCGTCCTCTCCCTGCGTGGCGACGTGGCGTGCTTCGAACAGGTCGCGGCGGCAATGGCCGACGTCCGGGCCGAGCGCGTCGCCCACCTCGCCTACCTCATTGGCGGGAACCACCTGCCCCGCGTCGCCTTCCGCGCGAACGTGCTCGGCATGGCCAACGTGCTGGAGGCCGCCCGCGTCCTCGGCGCCCGGCACGTCGTGTACGCCGGCTCCTTCGCCGCCTACGGGCCGCAGTCCCGTCACGGCGAGCACCGCGCGGTGGCGGAGGACGACCCCCTCTACCCCGACGACCAGTACGCGCGCCACAAGGTCGCGAACGAGTGGCAGGCCTTCGACTACGCCGAGAAGCACGGCATGGCCGTGACCGGCGTCCGCACCTCCTACGTGACGGGCGAGGACAAGGCCCGCGGCTCCCTCCACCATGTCCGCTGCATCACCGAGCCGGCCCTCGGCCGCGCCGTTACCCTGCCCCATGCGGACCAGATGCAATGCGTCCTGCACGCGGACGAGACGGCCGAGGTCTTCGCCCGCGTCCTCCTCGCCGACGCGCCGGCGCACCGCGTCTACAACACCGGCGGCACCACCCTCAGCCTCGCCGAGCTCGCCGGGGTCGTCCGCGCCCACATCCCCGACGCCCGCATCGCATTCGAGAGCCGGACCGGCGCCCGCAACGAGACCTACCGCCTCGACAACACCCGCCTGCTCGCCGAATTCGACGTCCGGTACCGCCCGTTCCCCGAGCAGGTGCTCCAGGTGATCCAGGACACCCGGCAACGCGCGGGATTGCCGCCGACGGCGGCGTCGGCCTGACCCGGCGGCGGAGGCCGGCCTCAACCTGCGGCAAGCACGCCCGCCGGAATAGTGGAAGCACCTCCAACCCCCACTCTCACCCTCGCTTCACCCTTGATCCACCCAGCCCGACCCTACTAGGATCACTATCCTAGCGCCCGGATTCCCCGGCCGCGCAGCCACCGGGCCGCCACATGCGCACGGGCACCAAACCCACCGACCCCGCCCTCCCCACCCTCCGCCGCGCCTATGCCCGCCAGATGCTCGCCCTGGCGGAAATCGCCGAGGATCCGCCGCTCGAGGACGCCTTCGCCGTCATCCCCCGCGAACGCTTCCTCGGCCCGCCCCCCTGGCTGCTCGTCCGGCAGCCCCGCGGCTACGTCACCCTCCCCTCGGCCGATCCCGTCCTCGCCTACCAGGACGTCCTCTTCGCCCTCGCGCCCGAACGCCGCGTCAACAACGGCAGCCCCTCCCTCCACGCCGCCTGGCTGCACGCCGCCCGGCCCCGCCCGGGGGAAAGGGTGGCCCATATCGGCGCCGGCACCGGCTACTACAGCGCGATCCTCGCCCATCTCGTCGGCCCGGAGGGACACGTGGCGGCGGTGGAGGTCGATCCCGCCCTCGCCGCCCGCGCGCGCGACGCCCTCGCCCCCTGGCCCAACGTCACGGTGATCGAGGGCGACGGCGCCGCCTGGCCGCGCGAGGAGGCGGACCTCGTCTACGTCAACTTCGGCGTCGAACGCCCCGCCGCCCCCTGGCTGGAACGGCTGCGCCCGGGCGGCCGGGCGGTCTTGCCTCTCGGCGTCCGACGCCCGGCCGCCCGCCACGCCGCCGGCGCAGGCCTGCTGGTCGGGCGCGGCCGCACGCGGGCCCACTTCGCCGCGCGCACCCTCGGCCCCGCCTTCTTCGTCTTCGCCGAGGGCGAGGGCTTCGCCGCGCCCGAGGCCGACCACGCCGCCCTCGACGCCGCCTTCGAGGGCGGCGGGATCGAACGTGTCCGCTCCCTCCGCTGGGGCCTCCCCCCGCTGGAGGGCGGAAGCTGGTTCGTCGGCCAGGGCTGGTCGCTGGACGATGACGAGCCGGCCTAGGGAGGGGGGTTTGTCCAAGACCCGCACCCACCCCCGCGCCCGGGGAATTTGTCGGAACCGGGCGGATCGCCCGTCCCATCCCGCGCGACTCCCCGCTGCCGGCGCCCGGCCGGGGGGTTTGTCGACGCCCCGCGCCCGCCCCCGATCCCCGGGGTTCGTCGAAGCCGGGCGGGTCTTCCCTCCCGCCCCGCGCGGTTCAGCCCGGCCGCACCGCCTCCACCGCGCCGCCGATGCCCTCGGCCACCAGCGCCGCGGCCATCCTTGCATAGTCGGGCCGGCTCAGCCCCCGCCCCTCGCGGTGCCAGAGGTGGTGCCAGTTCAGCATGGCGAAGAAGCTCATCGTCAGCGGCACCAGCACCCGCCGCTCCGCCGCGCCGGCGTGCAGGGCGCCGACGATCCGCGCCGCGCTCTCCACCAGCTCCCGCTCCAGCCCCTTCAGCGCTGCCTGCCGCTCGGGCGAGAGCAGCCGCATGCAGTTGAGCTGCACGCCATGCACCGCATCCGCGTCGCGATAGGCATCGAGCAGCATCTCGGCCAGCAGCTCCAGCCGCTCCCGCGGCCGCCGCGCCAGCCCCTCCACCCCCCGCGCGATCTCCACCAGGTGGCGCAGGTGCCGTTCCAGCACGTCGAAGACGAGCGATTCCTTGTCCTTCCAGTAATGGTAGAACAGCGCCTTCGACACGCCCGAGGCCTGCGCGATCATCGCCATGCTCGCCCGGTCGTAGCCGTGCTGCGCGAAGGTTTCCGCCGCATGGCGCAGGATCGCCGCGCGCTTCGCCTCGTGGTCCTCGGCCCGGGGTCTTGCCATCGCTCAGGGAACCAGGACTGTGGCGGTTCGCGCAGCGAACCGAGGCCACGACGGGTTCCCATCCACGTTGCGGAGCAACGTGGATGGGGTCCCGGAATGTGGCCCGCCGCGCATGCGGCGAAGGCAAGCCGGCGGAGCCGGCGCCCGCCGTCTGAGGGCACGATGAAGACTCATCTCCGGTCGATCACCCGCCGCGCCTTGCCGACGCTGCGCTCGATCGCGCCGGGGTCGCGCACCTCGACCCGCGCGGTGACGCCGATCATCTCCTTCACGTGCCCGGCCAGCACCCGAGAGGCCGCCTCCCGCGCCGCGTCGTCGGTGCCCGGCTCGCACTCCACCGCCACCGTCATCGCGTCCATCGGTCCCTCCCGCGTGAGGAGGATCTGGTAATGCGGCGCGAGGTCGGGCACGCGCAGGATCTGCTCCTCGATCTGGGACGGGAAGACGTTCACCCCGCGCAGGATGATCATGTCGTCGCTGCGGCCGGTGATCTTCTCCATCCGCCGGAAGGCCGGCCGCGCCGTGCCCGGCAGCAGCCGCGTCAGGTCGCGCGTGCGGTAGCGGATGACGGGCATCGCCTCCTTCGTCAGGCTGGTGAACACCAGCTCGCCCGGCTCGCCCTCCGGCATCGGCCGGCCGGTCTGCGGGTCCACCACCTCGGGGAAGAAGTGGTCCTCCCAGATGTGCGGCCCGTCCTTCGTCTCCACGCATTCATTGGCGACGCCGGGGCCCATCACCTCGGACAGGCCGTAGATGTCCACCGCATGGATGCCGAAGGCGGCCTCGATCTCGGCGCGCATCGCCTCCGTCCAGGGCTCGGCGCCGAAGATGCCGACCTTCAGCGCGGTGCCGCGCGGATCGACGCCCTGCCGCCGGAACTCGTCCAGCAGCGCCAGCATGTAGGACGGCGTCACCATGATGACCTCCGGCCGGAAGTCGGTGATGAGCTGCACCTGCCGCTCCGTCATCCCGCCCGAGACGGGGATGACCGTGCAGCCCAGCGCCTCCGCCCCGTAATGCGCGCCGAGCCCACCGGTGAACAGGCCGTAGCCATAGGCGACGTGCACGGCCATTCCCGGCCGCCCTCCGGCCGCGCGGATCGACCGCGCCACCACCTCGGCCCAGGTCGCGATGTCGCGCTTCGTGTAACCGACCACCGTCGGCTTGCCCGTGGTGCCGGAGGAGGCGTGCAGCCGCGCCACCTCCTCGCGCGGCACGGCGAACATCCCGAACGGGTAGTTGTCCCGCAGGTCGGCCTTGGTGGTGAAGGGGAAGCGCGAGAGGTCCGGCAGGTCCCGGAAGTCGTCCGGCGTCACGCCCGCGGCGTCGAAGGCGCGGCGGTAATGCGGCACGCGCTCGTAGGCGAGGCGCAGCGTCGCCGCCAGCCGCTGCCGCTGCAGGTCGCGCAGCGCCTCGCGCGTCATCCGCTCCGCCGCGTCGAGAAGATCGGGGGGCGGAGCCTCGCCCAGAAGCCGCGTCATGGCGCCTCCACCAGATGCCCGTCGATCACCCGCGACAGGCCGCGGAACACCGCCACCTGCCGTTCCTCCGCGCCGGTGACCACCACGTCGGTGATGCCGCTGCGCCCCGCGACCGCGGTCTGGGTCGCGCGCGCGCGCAACACCTCGCCGAGCCGCGCGGGGCGGAGATAGGTGATGCTGTTGCTCTGCGCGACGGCCCGGCGGTTGAGGGAGTTGCAGGCGAAGGCGAAGGCGCTGTCGGCGAGGGCGAAGATGAACCCGCCATGGCAGATGCCGTGGCCGTTCACCATCCGCGCTTCGACGGTCATCGTCATCTCGCATTCGCCGGGCGCGACCCGGGCGATGCGCATGCCGAGGCCGGCGGAGGCGCGGTCCTCCGCCCACATCGCCGCCGCGCAGGCTTCCGCGAGTTGCTGGGCGTTCACTCCGGCGCCCCCTCGAACCGTGGCGGGCGCTTGCCCTGGAAGGCCGCGACGCCCTCCGCATAATCCGCGCCGCGGCCGAGCTCCGCCTGGATCTCCGCCTCGAGCTCCAGTTGCTGCGCGAAGGAGTTGCCCTCCGCCGCGTCGAGCGCGCGCTTCGTGGCGGCCAGCGCGCGCGCCGGCAGCCGCGCCAGCCGCGCCGCCAGCGCCTCGGCCTCCGCCGTCAGCGCGGCGGCGGGCACCGCGCGGTGGATCAGCCCCATCGCCGCGGCCTCCGCCCCCGTGATCCGGTCGCCGAGCATCGCCAGCGCGCGGGCCCGCTGCGGCCCGACCAAGCGCGGCAGCGTCCAGGTGGCGCCGCTGTCCGGGATCAGCCCGATCTGGATGAACGCCTGCACGAAGCGCGCATCCTCCGCCGCGATCGTCAGGTCGCAGGCGAAGGCGATGGAGGCCCCGGCCCCCGCCGCCGTGCCCTGCACCGCGCAGACCACCGGCTTCGGGATGCCGCGGAGCTTCGCCGCCAGCCGGTTCCAGCCGCGCTCCAGCACGCCGCGGAGATCGGCCTCCGGTCCGGTGAGCCCCGGCTCCGACAGGTCCTGCCCGGCGCAGAAGGCCCGCCCCGCGCCGGCCAGCAGCACCGCGCGGCAGGCCGGATCGCGCTCCGCCTCCTCCAGCGCCCGGAACAGCGCGGCGTGCAGCGCGGCATCGAAGGCGTTGAGCCGCTCCGGCCGGTTGAGGGTGAGGAGGAGATACCCCGCCCGCCGCTCGGTGATCAGCACCCCCGCCATCCGCCCCTCCCCCGGTTCCGCGCCATCGGGAATTCCCTGTGCATCGCCCATATTGACTGAACGCGCGTTCAGCTTATTTTCGCGCCCAACGCGGGTCAATCGCGGGTGGGAGCGGGCGGATGGCAGGGTTCTGGACAAACCATGCGGAGACCCTCCGCCAGGCCGTCGAGGCGATCCGCAGCCGCGGCCACTTCTCCGCCTACCCCGAAGCCCCCTCCGGCAGGATCTACGGCGAGACCGCCAAGGCCGAGGCGGAGGCCGCCTTCCAGGACCTGCTCGGCAAGCCCTTCGGCAAGGGCGAGCGGATGGTGGGCGACGAACGTTCGCCCTGGGGCCCGGCGCTCGGCATCACCTACCCCGCCCTCCCCGTCTCGACCCTCGTCGCCCGCGCCGAGGCCGCGGCGCCGGCCTGGGCGGGCGCCGAGCCGCGGACGCGCGCGGGCATCCTGCTCGAGATCCTGCACCGCCTGAACCGTGCCAGCTTCCTGATGGCCAACGCGGTGATGCACACCACCGGCCAGGGCTTTGCCATGGCCTTCCAGGCCGGCGGCCCGCATGCGCAGGATCGCGGGCTGGAGGCGGTGGCCTATGCGATGGAGGAGCTCGCCCGCATCCCCGCCGAGGCGCGCTGGACCAAGCCCGCGGGCAAGGACAGCCTGGCGATGGCCAAGCGCTACCGCGTCGTGCCGCGCGGCATCGGGCTGGTGATCGGCTGCTCCACCTTCCCGACCTGGAACGGCTACCCCGGCCTCTTCGCCAGCCTCGCCACCGGCAATGCGGTGATCGTCAAGCCGCACCCCGCGGCGATCCTGCCCCTCGCGCTGACGGTGCGCACCGCGCGGGAGGTGCTGGCCGAGGCCGGCTTCCTGCCGGACATCGTGCAGCTCGCCCCCGATACGGCGGAGGCGCCGATCGCGGCCGAGCTTGCGACAAACCGGATGGTCGGCATCGTCGACTTCACCGGCGGCCCGGCCTTCGGCGGCTGGCTGCGCAAGCATGTCGGCGCCGAGAAGGCGCTGCACACGGAGGAGGCGGGGATCAACCCCGTCGTGCTGCACTCCACCGCCGACCTGGCGGGCGCGATGCGCAACCTCGCCTTCTCGCTCTCGCTTTACAGCGGGCAGATGTGCACCGCGCCGCAGAACATCTTCGTCCCGGCCGGCGGCATCCCGACCGGGGACGGGCACAAGAGCTTCGCCGAGATCGGACGCGCGATGGCCGAGGCGATCGACGCGCTGCTCGCCGACCCGGCGCGGGCGGCGGGCGTCGCCGGGGCGATCCAGAACCCCGCGACGCTCGAGCGGATCGCGCAGGCGCGCGGCCTCGGCCGCGTGGTGCGGGACAGCGCACCGATCCCCGGGCAGGACGGGGCGCGCACCGCGACGCCGCTGCTGATCGAGGTGGACCACACGGCGCGGGAGGCCTGGGGCGAGGAGCGCTTCGGCCCGATCGCCTTCCTGATCCGCGTGCCGGACGCCGAGGCGGGGCTGCGGCTGGCGGCCGACAGCGCCCGGGCGCGCGGCGCGATCACCGCGCTGGTGCATTCGACCGATGACGGCTTCCTGGCCCGCGCCGAGGCGGAGTTCGCCCGCGCCGGCGCCGCGCTGTCCGAGAACCTGACCGGCGGCGTCTTCGTCAACCAGTCGGCGGCGTTCAGCGACTACCACGTCTCCGGCGCCAATCCCGCCGGCACCTCCTGCCTGACGGATGCCGCCTACGTGGCGAACCGGTTCCACATCGCCATGGCACGACGGCCCGTGGCAGCCTGACGCAACGAAGCAGGGATAGGGGAGACGACAAGGATGGGACTGACGACAACGCTCCGCCGCGGCGTGCTCGCGCTCGCCGCCGGCGCGATGCTGGCGCTGCCCGCGGCGGCGCAGCGGAACGAGCCGATCCGCATCGGCGCGGTGCTCTCGGTCACCGGGCCGGCGAGCTTCCTCGGCGATCCGGAGGACAAGACGCTCCGCCTCTACGTCAACCGGATCAACCAGTCGGGCGGCGTGAACGGGCGGCCCATCCAGCTCATCGTCTACGACGATGGCGGCGACGCCAACCGTGCCCGCACCTTCGCGACGCGGCTGGTGGAGGATGACCGCGTGGTGGCGATGGTCGGCGGCACCACCACCGGCACCACGATGGCGATGCGCCCGGTCTTCGAGGAGGCGCGCATCCCCTTCATCAGCCTCGCCGGCGGCATCGAGATCATCGACCCGGTCTCGCCCTTCACCTTCAAGACGCCGCACACCGACCGCATGGCCTGCGAGAAGATCTTCGCGGACGTCCGGGCCCGCGGCCTTTCCCGCGTCGCGATGATCTCGGGCACCGACGGGTTCGGGCAGTCGATGCGCGGCCAGTGCCAGCGGGTCGCCGGCGCGGCCGGCATTACGATCGTGGCCGACGAGCAGTACGGGCCGCGCGATTCCGACATGACGCCGCAGCTCACCCGCATCCGCAACACGCAGGGGGCGGAGGCGATCGTCAATGCCGGCTTCGGCCAGGGCCCGGCGATCGTCACGCGCGGCTACGCGCAGCTCGGCATCCGCCTGCCGCTCTACCAGAGCCACGGCGTGGCGAGCCGGGAATTCATCAACCTGGCCACGCCGCAGGCGGCGGAGGGCATCCGCATGCCGGCGGCCGCGCTGCTGGTGGCCGAGCAGCTGCCGGAGAGCGACCCGCAGCGGCGCGTGCTGATCGACTACAAGACGAGCTTCGAGCGCGAGTTCAACCAGCCGGTCTCCACCTTCGGCGGCCATGCCTATGACGGGCTGATGATCCTGGTCGAGGCGATGCGGCGGGCGAACAGCACGGACGGCACGCGGCTGCGCGACGCGATCCGCGGGACCCGGGGCTTCGTCGGCACCGGCGGCGTGGTGAACATGAGCGCCACGGATCACATGGGGCTGGATCTCAGCGCCTTCCGGATGGTGGAGATCCGCGGCGGCGAGTTCCGGCTGCTGGGGAACTAGGGACCCGCTCCCTGCCCTTCTCCCTCCCCGTTCACGGGGGAGGGCCGGGGCGGGGGAGCGAAGCAAGGCGCACTGATCGACCAGCCCCACCCCTCCCTCCCCCGCAACAGCGGGGGAGGGGGAAGAAGCGGGAAAGCCCAGGCCGCATGCTTGCCGAACTGCTGCAGTTCCTCGTCTCCGGCCTGACCGTCGGCGCGGTCTATGCGCTGGTCGCGCTCGGCTTCACGCTCATCTACAACGCGTCGGACGTGGTGAACTTCGCGCAGGGCGAGTTCGTCATGCTCGGCGGGATGGTGACGGTCTTCGCGACGGCCGCGGGCCTCGCCCTGCCGCTTGCCGCGGCGCTCGCGATCCTCGTCGCCGTCGCGGTCGGGCTGCTGCTGCACCGGCTGGCCATCGAGCCGGCGCGCGGGGCTTCCGCCGTCACGCTCATCATCATCACCATCGGGGCGTCGATCTTCCTGCGCGGCGTGGCGCAGATCGTCTTCGACAAGCGGTTCCACCAGCTGCCGGCCTTCAGCGGATCGGACCCGATCCCCCTGCTCGGCGCCGCGATCCTGCCGCAGAGCTTCTGGGTGCTCGGCGGCGCCGCTGCCGTCTTCGTCGCGCTGTTCCTCTTCCTGGAGCGCACGCTGCTCGGCAAGGCGGTGCTGGCGACGGCGGCGAACCGGCTGGCCGCAAGGCTGGTCGGCGTGGACACGAGCTTCGTGCTCGCCCTGTCCTTCGGCGTCTCGGCGGCGATCGGCGCCTTCGCGGGCATCCTCATCACGCCGATCACCCTCACCTCCTTCGATGTCGGGACGCTGCTGGCGCTGAAGGGGTTCGCGGCGGCGATGCTCGGCGGCATGGGCAGCCCGCTGGGCGCCGTGGTGGGCGGGCTGACCCTCGGCCTGCTGGAGAGCTTCTCGGCCGGCACGATCTCCTCCGCCTACAAGGACGCGGTCGCCTTCCTGGTGATCCTCGGCGTGCTGTTCGTGATGCCGCAGGGCCTGTTCGGCCGGCGGGGCGTGGAGCGGGTGTGATGGGGTGGTGGACCCCGCGCCTGGCGACGCTGCTCGTGCTGGCCGCGGTCATCGCCGTCATCCCCTGGTTCTTCCCCACGGGCTTCTACTTCCGCGTCGCCGCGCTCGTCTGGGTGACGGCGCTGGCCGCGGTGGGCCTGCAGATCCTGATGGGCCAGGCGGGGCAGGTCAGCCTGGGGCATGCGGGTTTCGTGGGGATCGGCGCCTACACCATGGCGCTCGGGCCGAAATACCTCGGCCTCGACGTCGCGCTCTGCCTGCCGCTCGGCGCGGCGCTGGCGGGCGCGGTGGCCTTCCTCGTCGGCCGGCCGATCCTGCGGCTGAAGGGGCACTACCTCGCCGTCGCGACGCTCGGCTTCGGCATGCTGGTGACGATGGTGCTGGTGAGCGAGGTGGCGGTGACGGGCGGGCCGGACGGCATCCGCGTGCCGCGGGCGGTGCTGTTCGGCTGGCCGGTCCGCGGCGGCGAGACCTTCTACTGGATCACCGGCGGGGCGCTGCTGATCGGCGTGTGGATCGCGCTGAACCTGCAGGACAGCCCCTCGGGCCGGGCGCTGGCGGCGCTGCACGACAGCGAGGTGGCGGCGCGCACCGTCGGCATCGACGTGGCGCGGCACAAGCTGCGCGTCTTCGTCATCGCCGCGGTGTACGGCGCGGTGGCGGGCGGGCTGCTGGCGCTGCTGAACGGCTTCGTCACGCCGGAGGCGGCGGGCTTCCTCGCCTCCGTCGAATACGTGACGATGGTGGTGATCGGCGGCCTCGCCTCCGTGCCCGGCGCGGTGGTGGGGGCGGCGCTGCTGGTGCTGCTGCCCCAGGCGCTGACCGCGCTGCACGACTATGAGCACGCGGTGCTCGGGCTGCTCATCATGCTGTTCATGATCTTCCTGCGCGCCGGCATCGTGCCGGGGCTGGCCGCGCTGCTGCGGCGGCGCGCGGCATGATGCTGAAACGCGTTTTCGTTCGCACGAAAACGCCCTCAGGCGCCGGCGCGCGCATCCGCGCGCTTGGCTGCGCGCCACTTGGCGCGGCGCCCATTCGGGCGCTCGGCCCGCGCGAAGTGCGCGGGCCGCCGTCGAACCACCGGAATGGATCGTCGGCATGACTCCCGAACCAACCCGCGGGGACGTGCTTCTCTCGGCCGAGGGCATCGGCATCGCCTTCGGCGGGCTGCGCGCGCTGGAGGAGGTCGGGTTTGCCGCGCGGACGGGGGAGATCCTGGCGATCATCGGGCCGAACGGCGCGGGCAAGACGACGCTGTTCAACATCGTCTCCGGCCTCTACCGCGCCGGGTCGGGGCGCATCACGCTCGCCGGCCAGGACGTGACGGAGGCGCCGCCGCACCGGCTCGCGGCGCTCGGCCTGTCGCGCACCTTCCAGAACCTGCAGGTGTTCTTCCGCATGACGACGGCCGAGAACGTGATGGCTGGGCGCCATCTGCGGGAGGGATCCGGGCTGCTGCCGGACCTGTTCCGCCTCAGCGCCAGCCGCCGCGCCAATGCCGCGACGCGCGCCGCCGCGCTCGGGCTGCTGGAGGAGGTGGGGCTGGCGGCGCAGGCCGACCTGCCGGCCGGGGCGCTGCCCTATGGCGCGCTCAAGCGCCTCGAGATCGCGCGGGCGCTGGCGACGGAGCCGCGCGTGCTGCTGCTGGACGAGCCGGCGGCCGGCTGCAACCCGGTGGAGACGGAGGAGATCGACCGGCTGATCGCCCGGGTCGCGGCGCGCGGCGTCGCCGTCGTGCTCATCGAGCACGACATGAAGCTGGTGATGCGGATCAGCCGGCATGTCGTGGTGCTGAACCAGGGCCGGGTGCTGGCGGAGGGAACGCCGGAGGAGGTGCGCGGCAATCCGGAGGTCGTCGCCGCCTATCTCGGCACGCATGGCGCGCGGGAGGCGCGCGGGGGCAGCAGGGCGGAGCCGCGCGGGGCGCAGCATGCTTGAGGTGACCGACCTGCGGTCGGCCTATGGCCGCATCACCGCGCTGAAGGGCGTGTCGCTGCGCGTCGAGACGGGCGGGATCACCGCGCTGGTCGGCGGCAACGGCGCGGGCAAGACGACGCTGCTGCGCTGCCTGTCCGGCGTGCAGCCGGTGGCGGGCGGGCGGGTCGCCTACGGCGGCGAGGACATCACGGGCTGGCCGGCGCACCGGCGCGTCGCCGCCGGCATCGCGCAATCGCCGGAGGGACGGCAGGTGTTCGGGCCGCTGAGCGTGGAGGACAACCTCCGCCTCGGCGCCTTCCGCCGCGGGCGGGCGGAGGCGGAGGAGGGCATCGCCCGCGCCTTCGCCATGTTTCCCGTGCTGGCGGAGAAGCGGGCCTTGCCGGCGGCCGGGCTCTCGGGCGGGCAGCAGCAGATGCTGGCGATCGGCCGCGCGCTGATGTCCCGCCCGCGGCTGTTGCTGCTCGACGAGCCGAGCATGGGCCTGGCGCCGGTGCTGGTCGATCAGATCCTCGACGCGGTGGTATCGCTGCGGCGGGACGGGGTGACGGTGCTGCTGGTGGAGCAGAACGCCTCCGCCGCGCTGGCCATTGCCGACCAGGGCTACGTGCTGGAGACCGGGCGGATCGCGCGCAGCGGCACCGGCGCGGCGCTGCTGCGCGACCCGGCGGTGCGGGAGGCGTATCTGGGGGTGTAGCGGTTCGTGCCCTATACGGCGCCGGTGCGGCCCATCTCGAGGAACTTCTCGCGGCGGCGGGCGCGGAGGGTGGCGCCGTCGAGCGCGAGCAGCGGCTCCAGCAGGTCGGAGACCTGGCGGCCGACCGCGGCCATCACCGACTCCGGGTCGCGGTGCGCGCCGCCGAGGGGTTCGGGCACCACGCCATCCACGAGGGCGAGCTTGCGCAGATCCTCGGCGGTCAGGCGCAACGCCTCGGCGGCCTGCGGCGCCTGGGCGGCGTCGCGCCAGAGGATGGAGGCGCAGCCCTCCGGCGAGATCACGGAATAGACCGCGTGCTCCAGCATCAGCACGCGGTCGGCGGTGGCGAGCGCGATGGCGCCGCCGGAGCCGCCTTCGCCGATCACCGTGGCGATGAAGGGCACCGGCGCCTCCAGCCCCGCCTCGATGGAGCGGGCGATCGCCTCGGCCTGGCCGCGGGCCTCGGCCTCGATGCCGGGGAAGGCGCCGGCGGTGTCGACGAAGGAGAGGATCGGCAGGCCGAAGCGGCCGGCGAGCTCCATGATCCGGCGCGCCTTGCGGTAGCCCTCCGGCCGGGCCATGCCGAAATTGTGGCGCACGCGGCTATCCGTGTCGTTGCCCTTCTCGGTGGCGAGCACGGCGACGGCGCGGCCGCGGAAGCGGCCGAGACCGCCGAGCACGGCGGCGTCGTCGGCGAAGGCGCGGTCGCCGGCCAGCGGCGTCCAGTCCTCGATCAGCGCGCGGACGTAGTCGGCGCCCTTGGGGCGTTCGGGATGGCGGGCGACGAGGGTCTTCTGCCAGGGCGTGAGCTTGGCGTAGGTCTGGCGCAGCAGCGCTTCGGCCTTGTCGCGCAGCTTCGCCACCTCGTCGGCCACGTCGATGCCGCCGGCGTCGGTGGTGCGGCGCAGCTCCTCGATGCGGCCCTCGAGCTCGGCGATCGGCTTCTCGAATTCCAGGAAGTGGCGCATGGGCCGGGGCTTAGCCCGGAACCGGGGGCCGGGGAAGCGACCCGGGGCGCGGGTGCGCCCCGCCCTAATCCACCGTGGCGCCGGTGGCGCGGATGATCGGCGCCCATTTCGCCGTCTCGTCCCGGATGAAGCGGGCCAGCTCCTCCGGCGTCGAGGGCGTGGGCTCGACGCCGTGCGGGGCGAGGTGGCGGCGCACCTCGGGGTCCTCCAGCGTGGCGCGCATGGCGCCGGCGAGCCGGTCCACGACCGGGCGCGGCAGGCCGCGCGGGCCGACCAGCGCGTACCAGTTCGCCACCTCGTAGCCCGGCAGCGTCTCGGCCACCGAGGGCACCGCGGGCAGCAGGGGCGAGCGGGACGGGGTGGGCACGCCGAGGGCGCGGAGCCGGCCCGATTCGATCTGCGGGATGGCGGTGGGGGCGGTGGCGAAGGCGTAGTCGATCTTGCCGCCGACGAGGTCGGTCATCAGCGGGCCGCCGCCGCGATAGGGCACGTGGACCGTGCGCACCCCTGCCATCTGGTCGAACAGCGCACCCGCGAGGTGCCCGGCGCCGCCGATGCCGGAGGACCCGTAGGTGACCGTGTCCGGCCGCGCGCGGGCGGCGGCGAGCAGATCGGCCACGCTCCGCCAGGGCCGGTCGGCCGGCACCACCAGCACGTTCAGGATGGAGCCCGACTGGCTGATCGGCGTGAGGTCCGTCGCCGGGTCGAAGCCGAGGTTGCGGTAGAGCGTGGGGTTGATCGCCAGCGCGGCGATGGTGCCCATCAGCAGCGTGTATCCGTCCGGCGCGGCGCGGACCACCTGCTCGGTGGCGATGTTGCCGCCGGCGCCGGGACGGTTGTCCACCACGATCGGCTGGCCGAGGAGCTGCTGGAGCTTCGGCTGCAGCGCGCGGGTCGTCAGGTCCGTGCCGCCGCCGGCGGCGAAGCCGACGACCACGCGGACGGGCCGATTCGGATAGTCGGCCTGCGCGAGGGCGGGGCGCGCCAGGACAACGAGGCCCGCGGGCAGCGTCAGGCCGAGCGTGCGGCGGCGGAGCATCCACTTCCCTCCGTGGCGTTTCCTTGTCGCCGAGGGTAGCGCCGCCGCTACCCCTCCCGCCAGGGATGCTCGTTCCAGAGCGCCTGGTAGCGGGCCTGGAGGGCGCGGAGCTCCGCGGCATAGGGCTCGGGCGCGAGGAAGCGCAGCGGCAGGTTCTGCTGCACGGCGGCGGCCTGGAACTCCGGATCCTCCACGGTGCGGCGGACGGAGAGCGCCAGGCGTTCCAGCGCCGCCGGGGGCATGCCGGCGGGGGCGGCCATGCCGCGCATCGAGCCCTCCACCACGTCGAAGCCGAGCTCGCGGAGCGTCGGCACGTCGCCGACCGGGGCCCAGCGCGATTCGCCCATCTGGGCGAGGCCGCGCAGCAGGCCCTGGCGCTGCTCGATGACGCCCTCGGCGACGTTCATCACGGCGACCGGGATGGCGCGGGAGAGGAGGTTCTGCTTGACCTGGGCGGAGCCGGCGAAGGGCACGTGGAGGAAGCGCACATCGGCCCTCCGCTGCAGCGCGAGCATCGCGAGGTGGTCGTCCGAGCCGATGCCGGTGGTGCCGTAGCCGATCGCCTCGGGCCGGGCGCGGGCGGCGGCGATCAGGTCGGCGAGGCTGCGGTACGGGCTGCTGTCGGCGAGCACCCAGAGGCCGCCCGGATCGTCCACGATGTTGGCGATGAGGGTGAAGTCCGAGAGCTGGAAGCGGGTGCGGCGCTCGATCGGCAGGGTGACGATGTGCGGGGTGTTGATGAAGCCGATGGTGTGGCCGTCCGGGCGGGCGCGGGCGAGCTCGGTGAAGCCGATCTCGCCGCCGGCGCCGGGGCGGTTCAGCACGACGACGCCGACGCCGAGGTCGCGCTCCATGTACCGCGCGATGGTGCGGGCGGCGAGGTCGGTGCCGCCGCCGGCGGCGAAGGCGACGACGAGGGTGATGCTGCGCTCCGGCGTCCAGGCGGGCTGGGCGAGGGCGGGCGCCGGGAGGGCGGCGGCGAGCGCACCGGCGAGGCGGCGGCGGGTGAGCATCGGGGCGTCTCCCTGCGTGACGGTTGCGTGACAATTACCGCCGGCCGGGACGGCTTGGAAGCTTGACCGGGATCAAGGCCGGCGCGGGCCGGCGGTGGCAGGGTGGCGGGACAACAGCGGGAGGATGCCCGTGATCTCGCTCGCCTGGCTGATTCCCGTGACGCTCGGACTGGGGCTGGCGGGTCTGTGGCTGTTCAACTGGACGGTGCGATCCGGCCAGTACGAGGACCTGGAGGGCGCGGCGGAGCGGATCCTGGACGAGGAGTGACCCTCTTCCAGGGCCGCGCCGCGGGCGTCACAGCCGCAGCGTCGCCTCCGCCGTGCCGCCCGGCCCCTGGGCGCGGACGGCGACGGACCAGTCGCCGGCGGCGGGGGGCGTGACGAGGGCGCGCCAGCTTCCGTCGGGCGCGGGTTCGAAGGCGATCGGCGCATCCTCCCGCGCATGGGTGACGCGGCCGAGCGTGCCGGAGACGGCCTCCGCCCGGGCCGGCCTTCCATCGGGGCCGCGCAGCCGCACCTCCACCACGAGGCCGGCCTCGCCGCGCGCGGCCACGCGCAGGTCGAGCGCCGGCGCGGGCCCGGTGGGCATGACCTGCGAGCCGGCGAGGCGCATCGGCGCGCCGGCGACGAGGCCGGGATCGCTGCGCACCGCGATCACCGACATGACGACCGAGAGCAGCAGCAGCATCCCGAAGCCCAGGCCGAACGCCCAGGGGATCCAGAGGCTGCGGCGGGCGGGGGCGTTTCTCACTCGGCGCCTCCCAGCGTGCGGACATAGACCACCAGCTTGCGGATCGTGTCGTCCGAGAGCCGGCCGGCGAAGGGCGGCATGACGCCGTTGCGGGAGTTGTGGATCGTCTCCAGCAGCGCCTCCCGCGTGCCGCCGTAGAGCCAGATGTCGTCGGAGAGGCGGGGCGCGCCGACATCCTGGTTGCCCTCGCCGCGCTCGCCGTGGCAGGCGGCGCAGTTCTCGGCGTAGACCGGCGCGGCGCGGGCGGCGGCCGCGGCGTCGTGCGGCCGGCCGGCGAGGCTCCAGACCCCGTGCACCATGTCGGAGACCTGGGCGGGGCTCAGCACGCCCATCCGTCCGAAGGCCGGCATCTGGGAGGTGCGCGTCTCGTCCGAGCCCGGCCAGCGGATGCCGACGCGGATCGTCTGCTCGACCGCGTCCGCCGTGCCGCCCCAGATCCACTCGCCATCGGCCAGGTTCGGGAAGCCCGGGCCGCCGGTGCCGTGGCGGCCGTGGCAGGCGGCGCAGTTGGTGCCGAAGGCGGCGCGACCGGCGGCGGCGGCATAGGACCGGAGCGCGGGATCGGCCTCGATCTCGGCGTAGCCTGCCGCCTCGAACCGGCGCTGGATGTCGGGCTCGCGCGCGGCGGCACGTTCGGCATCGGCGGCGAGGTCGGCGCGGGATGTCCAGCCGAGCAGCCCGACCTGCCCCTGCTCGCCGCCATGGCTCAGCCAGGGGATGGAGGGATAGGCGACGAAGAGCCAGAGCGAGGCGAGGAAGGTGGTGACGTAGATCACCGTCCAGACCCGCGGCGGGCTGCTGTCCAGCTCGCGGATGCCGTCGAAGGAGAGCGGCCCCTGCCGTTCCGGCGCGTGGGGATCGACCTCCGGCGCGCCGGAGGCGGGATCGGGCACCTTGCCGGGGATCGGGAAGCCGGGGGTGGAGGAGGTCATGGGCGCTCCGGCCGGTCGTCGTCGAGGATGATGCGCGCCTCGGCCTCGGACCGCTGGCGCCCGGCGGGCGTCATCAGCCAGAAGGCGATGGCGGCGAAGGCGGCGAGGAAGACGAGCATGGTCGCCGCGCGCAGCAGGGTGACGATGTCGGGCATCTCGGGCATGGCGGCCTCAGCGCAGCATCGCGGGATCGGGGCGCCGCCAGTCGAACTCGGCGAGGGTGCCGAGCATCTGGAGGTAGGCGACGAGGGCGGTCATCTCCGTGGGCTGCGCGGAGAGGCCGAATGCGCGCTGCTGCGCGCCGGGGTAGCGCGCCTGGAGGCCGGAGGCGTCGGCCTCCGGGTCCGCCTGGGCGCGCAGGTCGGCCTCGGCATTGGCGATCTGCTCGTCGGTGTAGGGCACGCCGACGGCGCGGTTGGCAGCGACGTGGCGGGCATAGTGGCGCGCGTCGAGCGGCGTCGTCGCGAGGAAGCCGTAGCGCGGCATCACGCTCTCCGGCACCACCTCGCGCGGGTTGATCATGTGGCGGACGTGCCACTCATCCGAGTAGCGGCCGCCGATCCGCGCAAGGTCGGGGCCGGTGCGCTTGGAGCCCCACTGGAAGGGGTGGTCATAGGCGCTCTCGGCCGCGAGGGAGTAGGCGCCGTAGCGCTCCACCTCGTCACGGAAGGGGCGGATCTGCTGGCTGTGGCAGGCGTAGCAGCCCTCCCGCACGTAGATGGCGCGGCCGGCGAGCTCGAGCGGCGTGTAGGGGCGCATGCCGCGCACCGGCTCCACCGTGTTCTCCAGCAGGAAGAGGGGCGCGATCTCGACGAGGCCGCCGACGGAGACGACGCCGAGGATGGCGAAGACGAAGATCATCGCGCGGCGCTCGATGCGGCCGTGCAGGCGGGCGTAGCCGCTCTTCGGGTCGGTTGCCATCTGCGTCACTCCGCGGGGGCTGCGTGCGCGGCCGGCGCGGGCTGCTCGGCCGCGGTGCGCACGACGTTCCAGACCATGGCGAGGAAGCCGGCGAGGTAGAGCAGCCCGCCGAGCATGCGCAGCGCGTAGTACGGCCGGCTCGCCACCACGCTGTCGAGGAAGGAGTAGCGGAGGAAGCCGAGCTCCGTGTAGGCGCGCCACATCAGCCCCTGCAGCACGCCGGAGCCCCACATGGCGGTGACGTAGAGCATGATGCCGGCGAGGCCGAGCCAGTAGTGCCATTCGACCGCCGCGCGGGAGTGCATGGCCGGCCGGTTCCAGAGCTTCGGGACAAGGTAGTAGACGGCACCGAAGACGATGAACCCGTTCCAGCCGAGCGCGCCGGAATGCACGTGGCTCACCGTCCAGTCCGTGTAGTGCGACAGGCCGTTCACCGTGCGGATGCCCATCAGCGGGCCTTCGAAGGTGGCGACGCCGTAGAACAGCACGGCGGTGATCATGAAGCGCAGCACCGGGTCGGTGCGCAGCAGGTCCCAGCGGCCGGAGACGGTCATGAAGCCGTTCAGCGTGCTGGCCCAGGACGGCATCCACAGCATGATGGTAAAGGCCATGCCGAGGGTCTGCACCCAGTCCGGCAGCGAGGTGAAGTGCAGGTGGTGCGGCCCCGCCCACATGTACATGAAGATCAGCGACCAGAAGGAGATGATCGAGAGGCGGTAGGACCAGATCGGCGCCTCGGCCTGCTTCGGCAGGAAGTAGTACATGATCCCGAGGAAGCCTGCGGTGAGGAAGAAGCCGACCGCGTTGTGGCCGTACCACCACTGGGTCATTGCATCCTGCACGCCGGCGAAGAGGGAGTAGGACTTCGACAGGTTCCAGGCGACCGGCCAGCCGAGGTTGTTCACCACGTGCAGCACGGTGATCGTCACGATCATCGCCAGGTAGAACCAGTTGGCGACGTAGATGTGCGGCTCCTGACGGCGCAGCAGCGTGCCGATGAACAGGCCGGCATAGGTGAGCCACACCACGGCGAGGAAGAGATCCGTCATCCACTCGGGCTCGGCGTATTCGCGGCCGGCGGTGACGCCCATGACGTAGCCGAGCGCGGCCAGGACAATGAAGAGCTGGTAGCCCCAGAAGACGAACTCGGCGGCGAAGCGCCCGGGCAGGCGGGCGCGGCAGGTGCGCTGCACGACGTAGAAGGAGGTGCCGATCAGCGCGTTGCCGCCGAAGGCGAAGACCACCGCGCTGGTGTGCACCGGCCGCACCCGGCCGAAGGTGGTCCAGGGCAGGTCGAAGTCGAGGCCGGGGAAGACGAGCTGCGCCGCGATGAAGACGCCGGCGGCGAGGCCGACCACGCCCCAGAACATCGTCGCGATGACGAACATCCGCACGATGTCGTCGTCGTACTCCACCGCCCCGCGCCGTGCCGGCATGCCTGCCGCCATCGTAGCCGCCGCGCTCATCCCGCGCTCTCCGCCTGTGTCGCGGCGGTGGATCGCATGCGGCGGGAGGTGCGGCATTGATCTGGCGCAAGGACGCGCAGCGCGGCGCGTGCGAGATACGCCGCGGTGACGACGGAGGAGCGGCGATGCCGGAGGTTCGGGACGGGGGCGACGATGCCGGCTTCCTGCTGCGGTGGGGCGTGCTGGTGGCGGCGCTGGTGCTCGGCGGGCTGCTGCTCGCGGCGCGCGCGGGGGACGCCTACACGACGGCGTTCGGGCTGCTGCTCGCCGGCTTCGGCGTGCTGCTGACCGTGCGCCTGATCGCGCGGGTGCTGCCGTGAGCGGCGCGTCGGAGCGGCGGGACGACGCGCCGGTCGGCGCGGCGGTCGATCCGGCGAGCGCGACGGCGGAGTTCCGCACGACGGGGCCGGCGATCCGGCGCGGCGTGCCGCTCGGCGCGCCGTTCCGCTGGCTGGCGCTGGGCTGGGACGACCTGCGGCGCACGCCCGGCCCCTCGCTGCTGGTCGGCGCGCTCTGCACGCTGGCGGGGTGGATGATGATCGCCGCGGCGGTGGTGTTCGAATACGCGGTGCTGCTGCTGCCGCTGGTCGCCGGCTTCATGTTCGCCGCGCCGATCCTCGCGATCGGCCTCTACGAATCCAGCCGGCGCACCGAGGCGGGCGAGGCGCCGGCGGGCCATGCCGCGACCTGGGCGGCCTTCCGCCGCAACCGCTTCGGCATCGCCTTCATGGGCACGCTGCTGATGATGTTCCTCTACGGCTGGCTGCGGGTCGCGACGATGCTGTTCGCGCTGTTCTTCGGGCTGGAGGCGCCGCCGCTGGAGCACCTGCTCTCCTCCGCCTTCCTCTCGCCGGAGCTGATCCTCTACGGCGCGGTCGGGACCGCGATCGGCGCGGTGCTGGCCGCGATCGTCTTCGGCATGGCGGCGGTGAGCCTGCCGATGCTGGTGGACCGGCCGGTCGATGCGGTGACCGCGGCCGCGACGAGCATGCGCGCGGTGACCGCGAACCCGATGACGGCGGCGCTCTGGGCGGCGGTGATCGTGACGGTGATCGGCCTCGGCGCGCTGCCGCTGCTGCTCGGCCTCGTGGTCGCGGTGCCGGTGGTGGGCCACGCGACCTGGCACGCCTACCGCGAGCTGGTGGAGCCCGCCGCGGCATAGGCCGCGCCGCGCAGCCAGGCGCGCAGCTCCGCACGGCGGTCGCCGGGCGCGGCGCGCTCCAGGTAGACCGCCAGATGGCCGGGGCGGCGGTCAGGGACCACGCGGTAGGCATGCGTCCAGGTGCCGTGCCGGCGATGCAGCACGAGCCAGAGGCGCGAGGCCTCGACGCGGCCGGCGCGCGTCGTCCAGCCGCAGGCCGCGACGAATTCCGCCTCGTCCTCCGGCGAGAGCAGCAGGTCCAGGTCCGGCGCGGGCCCCGAGGCGTCCAGCATCGCAGCACTCCTCCACCGAGGGGTCGACGCTGGCGGCGCATCCCGTTTGGTTGCCGGAGTGGCCGCATCCCCCCTCCGGGATGGAGGGGGACGCCACCTTGCCCGGGAAGGCAGGTTGGCGCCGGGCGCCGGCCCGACTCTTGATGCGGGCGGGAGAAAGCCACGGCGGCACCCGCAGCGCAAGCGGCGCGGGCAACCCGGTCCGTCAGGCGCCGGGCGGCGCCTCGCGCGTCCAGGCGATGCCGGCCTCGGCAAGGCTGCGTTCGAGCATCGCCCGGTCCAGCCGCGCATGCCGCACCAGCAGGCGGAGATAGGCGGCGACGAAGTCGGGGCCGTGACCGGCGCCGTCGCCCTCCGCATCGGTGGTGAGGGCGTGGGCGATCTCGTGCAGCAGGATCCAGCTCGGCAGCTCGGCCGGTGCCTCGATGGCGGTGCGGGTGGCGCGGGCGACGGTGGCGCGGGCGCGGCGCGTCAGCGGGCGCACCCGTGGCGGCCAGCGGCGCCCCTCCGCCGCCCAGACGTGATCGACGAGGGATTGCAGCCGCGCGAAGGGGACCGGCGCCGTGTCGCGTGGCGCGACGACCGCATCCTCCCAGGCGTAGAGGCGGGCCGCGGCGGTGCCGCCCCCCGGCGCGTGCCGCACGGCTAGTCCCGCCCGGTCGGCCGCCGGATCACCGCGGTGACGGGCGCGAGGACCACGCCGCGCTCCTCCAGCCCCGCGCTCCAGGCGGCGAGGGCGGCGACCACGCTGGGGACGGGATCGCCGGCATAGCCGAGCGCGGAGCCGGCCTCGCGCGCCATCGCCTCCAGCTCCGCCAGACGGCGCTCCACCTCGCCGCGGGTCGGCGGTTCGTCCAGCACGAGGTCCACCGCGCGGCCGAAGGCGCGGGAGGGCGCCGGCGCGCCCGGGCGCGGGTCGATGTAGAGCAGGCCGCGGTTGGTCAGCGTCGCCTGCAGGGTCAGCAGCAGCTCGGGATTGGCGGCGAAGCGCTCGCCGCGCATTCCGCCCTCGGCGCCGACGACGCCGACCTGCCCGGCGATGCGCGACAGCGCCCAGTCGAGCCTGTCGAGGTTCTCGCCGACCGGCAGGGCGGTGAGCAGCGCGCGGTCGCCGGGATCGGCGCGGGCGCCGAAGCCGGCGGGCTCCATCGGCAGGGCGGTCAGCACTTCCATCCCGCGCGCGCGGGCGCGCTCCAGCAGCGGTTCCGCGCGCGCGGCATAGGGGCTGAAGGCGAGGGTGACGGCGCCGGGCAGGCGGCGGATCGCCTCCTCGGAATACTGGCCGTTGAGGCCGATGCCACCGAGGATCACGGCGACGCGGGGGCGGCGGTCCTCGCGGTCGAAGGGCCGGGCATAGGCGCGGATGGAGGAGCGCTCGCCCGGCCCGAGGCGGGGGACGAAGCCGTGGCGCGTCGGCTCCATCAGCGCCGGGTCGGGCGGCGGGATCCCGGGATCGGGGGCGGGCGGCCTGGCGGCGGGTTCGGCCAGGGGCGGCGGCGGCGGGGCGACCGGCAGGGCCGCGGGCGTGGCGGGCGCCGCCTGCGCCGGCCGCGGCGTCGGAGAGGCGATGACGAGGGCAGGCGGCGGCGCCTCGGTCGGGGCGGCGGCGACAGGGGGCGGCGGCGTCTCGGGCGGGCCGAGCCAGGCCAGATAGCCGGCGCCGCCGCCCAGCAGGGCCAGCACCGCCACCCAGAACAGCCCGAGCGCCCGGAAGCTCAGCAGGCTCATGGAGTGTGGCGGCGCCCCTTTCCCCTCGACGCGAGGATCAGCGTTGCGCGCGCCGCTGCGGGCCTCCGCCGGCGGCGGCGAGGTTGCGCAGGAAGCCGACCGCCTGCTGGAGCTGGTGGTCCGTCTCGGGCCTGGTGGGGTCGAAGGCCGGCGCGCCTTCGGGCGGCAGGCGCACCACGCGCTCCTGCACGCCGGCGGGCAGGTTCATCGGCGGCGGAGGCGGCGCGGGGGCGGCCTGCTGCTGGCGGCGCTCCGCATCGTTGCGCAGCGATCGCCGCAGGTCGGCCTCGCGGTCGCGGTTCGGGGCGTTGGCGTCCGGGCGCTGGGCCAGCACCTCGATGTCCGGCTCGATGCCGGTGGCCTGGATGGAGCGGCCGGAGGGGGTGTAGTAGCGCGCGGTGGTCAGGCGGATGGCGCCCTGGCCGGGAATGGGCATCACCGTCTGCACGCTGCCCTTGCCGAAGCTCTTCACGCCCATGACGACGGCGCGGCGGTGATCCTGAAGGGCGCCGGCCACGATCTCGCTCGCCGAGGCGGAGCCGCCGTTGATCAGCACCACCATCGGCAGGCCCTGCGCGATGTCGCCGGCACGGGCGTTCCAGCGCTGCGCATCCTCGCTGCGGCGGGCGCGCGTCGAGACGATCTCGCCCTGGTCGAGGAAGTCGTCGGCGACCTGGACGGCCTGGTCGAGCAGGCCGCCCGGGTTGTTGCGCAGGTCGAGGATCAGGCCGCGCAGCGTGCCGCCGGCCTGCTGGCGCATGGTGGTGATGGCGCGGCGCAGCGCCGCCTCGGTCTGCTCGTTGAAGGCGGAGAGGCGGACATAGGCGATGTCGTTCCCCTCCAGCCGGAAGCGGGCGACCTGCGGGCGGATCACGTCGCGCGTCAGGCTCAGCTCGACCGGCCGGGCCTCGCCCTCGCGCCGGATGGTCAGGCGGATGGCGGTGCCGCGCTCGCCGCGCATCTGCTCCACCGCCTCCTGCAGGGTGAGGCCCTGGGTGGACTGGCCGTTGAGATGGGTGATGAGGTCGCCGGGACGCACGCCGGCGCGCGCGGCGGGCGTGTCGTCGATCGGCGAGATCACCTTGACGTAGCCGTTCTCCTGCGTGACCTCGATGCCGAGGCCGCCGAACTCGCCGCGCGTCTGCACCTGCATGTCGCGGAAGCTGCGGACGTTCATGTACGAGGAGTGCGGATCGAGGCCCTGGAGCATGCCGTTGATCGCGTTCTCGATGACCTCGCGGTCGTTCACCGGCTCGACGTATTCGGCGCGCACGCGCTCGAACACGTCGCCGAACAGGTTCAGCAGGCGATAGGTCTCGGCACGCCCGCCCTCCTGCGCGAAGGCACCGAGGCTGGGCAGCGCGACCGGGCCGATGGCGGCGCCGGCGACGAAGGCGGCCACCACCACGCCGGCGGTGCGCAGGCCCCGCCGCGACCGCCGCGCGGGCCTCCCCGCGGTGGTCCCGGTCTCCGGCATCCGTCCGTCCCGTCCAGCCTTGCCGCCCATCCGCCCACTCCCTGGCCGGCGGCGCGAGCGCCGCGGGCCTGACCACGATATCACAAGACCCTCACCCGCGCGCGGCGAACCAGGGGCGCGGATCGACCGGTTGGCCGTTGCGCCGCAGCTCCACGTAGAGCGAGGCGCCCGTGCCACCAGTGCCAAGCACGCCGACCGGCTCGCCCGCCAGCACCCTCTGTCCGGCCGCGGCGTCGAGCCGGTCCAGCCCGGCCAGAACAAAATGGTATCCCCCGCCGCAGTCCACAATCAACAGGAGCCCGTAGGACCGGAAGGGTGCGGCGAAGGCGGCGCGGCCCGCGCAGGGGGAGACCACGCGCGCACCGGGAGCGGCAGCGAAGGTGAGGCCGCGATGCGGCCCGCCGGCGGCGGCCTCGCCCCAGCCCGTGACGATCCGGCCGGCGACCGGCAGGGCGCGCCCGGTGGAGGGGGCGACGGGAAGCGCGGCCTCCCGGGGGGGATCGGCGCGGGGGCGGCCGCGCGGCTCGGCGGGCCTTCTTTCGCGCGCCTCCTCGGCGGGCCTTCTTTCGCGCGCCTCCTCGGCGAGCCTTCTTTCGCGCGCCTCCTCGGCGAGTCTTCTTTCGCGCGCCTCCTCGGCGAGCCTTCTTTCGCGCGCCTCCTCGGCGCGACGCCGTGCCTCCTCCGCGGCGCGGGCGGCGGCGCTGGCGCGCTCCTCCGCCTCGCGGCGGGCGCGCTCGCGCTCCAGCCGGCGCACCGCCTCGGCGATGTCGCGGGCCTCGGCGGCGGCGGCCTGGGCACGCTCGGCGGCACGGTCCCCGGCCTCCTCGGCGTCGGCGCGGCGGCGCCGTGCCTCGGCAAGCTGCGCCTCGACCTCCTCGGCGGCAGCGCGGGCGCGGGCCTCGGCGGCGTCCAGCGCGGCGGCCTCGGCGGCGGCGGTCTCGGCGGCGCGGCCCGCCTCCTCCTGCGCGGCGCGCAGGCCGGCGGCCTCCTCCTCCAGCCGGCGGACCATGCCGCGGAGGACGAGGGCACCGCGCAGCGCCTCCTCCGGCTCGGCGGGAATGGCGAGCACGGTTTCGGCCGGCCAGAGGGAGAGGCGGAGCATGGCGGGCAGCAGCGGCCGCAGCGCCTCGGCCCTCGTTGCGACGGCGGCGGCGGCCTCGGATTGGCGACGCAGCGCCTCGGCATGGCGGTCGCGGGCGGCCTCGCGCTCGGCCTCCGCGGCCTGGGCGGCGCGCGCGGCCTCGACGCGCCGGTCGGCGAGGCGGACCTCCTCCTCCGCACGGAGGGCGAGCTCGGCGGCGGCTGTCTCGGCGGCGCGGCGGCGTTCGGCGGCGGTGCGCTCGGCCTCGCGCAGCTCGCGGGTGCCCTGCGCAAGGGCATCGGCCGGGGCGGCAAGCAGCAGGAGGGCGAGAAGGAGCGCACGCACCGCGGTGGTGTAGCGCAACCCGCCGGCGCGGCGCAGCGTGACCCGACCGGGCTTCCCGACTACCCATGGGCCATGACGGCATCTCTGCACCTCTCGGGCGGCCGGCTGCGCCGGGCCGACGGACACGCCTTCGACGCCGCGTCCCACCGCTGGGTGGCGGCGGAACGGACGGAGGGGCCGGACATGGGCGCGGAGGCCGCGGTGGCGTGGCTGCTGCGCGAGGGCGGCGGGCGGCGGCTGCCGGCGGCGATCATCGGCCCGCGCGACGCGCCGCCGGAGGCAGAGGCGGCGGCGGAGGCGGTCGGCGCGGCCCTGGCGCGGCTCGGCCTGCCGCTGATCTGCGGCGGCCGGGGCGGGGTGATGGAGGCGGCGTCGCGGGGCTGCGCCCGCGCGGGCGGGCTGATGATCGGGCTGCTCCCCTCGGACGACTGGCGCGAGGCGAACCGGCACGTCGCGGTGCCGATCGCGACCGGGATCGGCGAGGCGCGCAACGCGGTGATCGCGACGGCGGGCTTCGCCTTTGTCGCGGTCGGCGGCGCGCGGGACCCGGTGAGCTACGGGACGATGAGCGAGATGGCCTTCGCCCTGCGCCATGGACGGCTGGTGCTCGGCCTGGCCGATGCGCCGGCGCTGCCGGGCTGCGTCGCCTGCGCGACGGCGGAGGAGGCGGCGCGGCGCGTCGCGGAGCGCTACCTGGCGCTGGGGTGACCGGCGCGCAGCACGGCCACGCCGGCGGCGGCGAAGCCGGCGGCGAGGGCGTCGGGCGGCGCGCCTTCGGTCACCACGGCGGCGATCGCCGTGGCGGGAGCGATGCGGATCAGCGCGGGCCGGGCGAGCTTCGCCGAATCGGCCAGCACGAGGATCCGGCGGCTGGCGGCGATCATGGCCCGCTTCACCGCGACCTTCTCGGCGTCCCAATCCATCGGCGCGCCGTCCGCCGCGTCGAAGCCGGAGCAGCCGAGCAGCGCGATGTCGACGCGCATGGGCTCGAGCCCCGAAAGGGTCGCGCCGCCGGCGAGCGAGCCGTCCGCGCCCCGCAGCACGCCGCCCGGTACGATCACCTCCACGCCCTCGACCCCGGCGAGGAGGAGGGCGCTGCGCAGGCTGGCGGTGACGACGCGCAGCGGCCCGCCCCGGCGCGCAAGCGCGGCCGCGGCGGCTTCCACCGTCGTCCCCACGTCCAGGAAGACGGAGGCGCCGGGCGGCACCTCGGCCGCCGCGGCGGCGCCGATCGCGGCCTTCGCGGCGGCGCCCTGGGCGTGCTTGTCGCCCCAGCCCGGGCGGACCGTCCCGGCCGGCAGGCCGGCGCCGCCGTGGAACCGCTGCAACAGGCGCAGCTCGGTCAGGCGGGCGACGTCGCGCCGCACCGTCTGGGCGGAGACGCCGAGCGTCCCGGCAAGCGCCTCCACCGGGGCGAAGCCGCGCTCGCGCACGAGGGCGAGAAGGCGGGCCTGACGGGGCGTGGGGCTGGGCGGCTCGGCCATGAGGTCTCCGCGGTCCTGTTCATTATCCAACAGACGTGTCGTAAAACGATCAAGAATCTTCGCGTGCGCTGATCGTTTTCCGCCATATGCTCGCGGGCGATCCCCTTCCGGAGTTCCGCTTGGCCGCTGCCGTCACCGCGCTGTACCTCGGCTACCTGCTGGCGCCGATGCTGCTGCTGGCGGTCGGGTCCGTCGGCGCCGCGTGGAGCAACACGCCCCTGCCGACCGGCGGCCTGACCGATCGGTGGTACCTTCAGGTGTGGGAGGACCGGTCGTTCCGCTCGGCCTTCGCCACCTCGCTCGTCGTGGCCGGGGCGACGGTGGCGATCTGCGCGATGGTGGGCGCGCCTCTCGCCTATGCGGTGGCCTCCGCCGCGTCGCGCGGCGTGCGGCTGGCGGCGCGCGTGGTCTACCTGCTGCCGGTGGCGGCCCCGCCGATCGTGCTCGCCTTCGGGCTGATGCTCGTCTTCTCCTCCGACGCGCTGCCCTATCTCGGCGAGACCTGGGTGCTGGTCGGAGGGCACGTGGTGCTGTGCCTGCCGTACCTCCTGCAGGCGCTGGTCGCCGACATGCGGCACATGGACCTTCCGGCGCTGGAGCGGGCGGCGGAATCGCTCGGCGCGGGCTTCGCGCGCCGCTTCCTCGACGTCGTGCTGCCGTCGCTGCGCCATTCGCTGCTGGCGGGCAGCGTGACGGTGGCGGCGCTGTCGATCGGCGAGTTCCAGCTCTCCAACCTCGTCGCCGGTTTCCTGAACCGGACCTATCCGGTGGTGCTGCTGCAGGCCTTCTACGGCGCGACCGGCTTCGCCTGCGCGGCGACGGTGGTGCTGCTGGCGCTGGCGACCGTCGCGGCGCTGACCGGCGCGCTGGCGGCGCGCGGCGCGGCGGCGAAGGGGATCGCCGGGTGAGCGTGGCGGCCGAGGGGCTGGCCTATGCCTGGCCGGGCGGCGCGGGCGGGGTGCGTGGCATCGACCTCGCGATCGGCCGGGGCGAGCTGGTGGCGGTGATCGGGCCTTCGGGCTGCGGCAAGTCCACGCTGCTGAAGCTGGTCGCCGGGTTCCTCGCGCCCGATGCAGGGCGCGTGCTGCTGGAGGGGCGCGATGCGGCCGGCGTGCCGCCGCGGCGGCGCGAACTCGGCATCGTCTTCCAGGACTATGCGCTGTTCCCGCACATGACGGCGCTGCAGAACGTGGCGTGGCCGCTGTCGCTGCGCGGCGTGGGGCGCGGCGCGCGGCAGGCGCGGGCGGCGGAGATGCTGGAGCGTGTCGGGCTTTCGGCCCATGCCGCGCGGCGGCCGGGGGAGCTTTCGGGCGGGCAGCAGCAGCGCGTGGCGCTGGCCCGCGCGCTCGTCTTCGGTCCGCGCGCGCTGCTGCTGGACGAGCCGCTCTCGGCGCTGGATGCCGCGCTGCGCCTCGGCATGCGGGACGAGATCAGGCGGCTGCAGCAGGAGAGCGGCATCGCCACGCTGCACATCACCCACGACCAGGAGGAGGCGCTGTCGATCGCCGACCGGGTGGCGGTGATGGCGGGGGGGCGCGTGCTGCAATGCGCGGCGCCGCGCGACCTGTATGCGCGGCCGGCGAGCCGTGCGGTGGCGGCCTTCGTCGGCCACGCGAACCTGTGGCCGGCGCGGGTGGTGGATGCGCGCACCCTGCGCACGCCGATCGGCGCGCTGCGGGCCGAGGCGGGCGGCTTTCCGCCGGGCGCGGACGTCGCCGCGCTGGTGCGGCCGGAGCGCGTGCGGCCCGGCGCCTCGCCCGATGGGGTCAACGGCTTCGCCGGGCGCGTCGCGCGCGACCGTTTCCTCGGCGCCTTCCGCCGCGTGGACCTGGCGGTGGAAGGCGGGACCGTGGTGCTCGAGACCGCCTCCGACGCGCTGCCCGCGGAGGTGCACATCCCGCCCGAGGCCGTGCAGGTGCTGCCGGCGGATTAGCGCCTGATCCGCGAAGGCTGCATCGCCGGAGCGGTGAATCAGTCGCTCAGCAAGGAGGAGGATCGGACGATGCTCGATCGACGTGGACTGATCGGGGCCGCCGCGGCGCTGGCCGCGGGACAAGCGCTGGCACAGGGGGCGGGCCAGGCGGTGACCGACACGCCCGAGCTCTATCCGGGCGAGCGGGAGCTGTACGAGCGCGCCTCGCGCGAGGGAATGGTGGTGTCGAACAACACCGGGCCGACCTGGGCGAACTGGGGCGCGCTGTTCGCCGCCTTCGGCCGGCGCTACCCCAACGTCAACATCGTCTACAACGATGTGGGGTCGGGCGTCGCCGTGAACGCGCTGGAGCGGACGCGCAACCGGCCGCAGGTGGACACCATCTACTATTTCGGGGCCAACGGCGTGGACGCGCAGCGCCGCGGTCTGCTGGCGCCGTTCCGCCCGGTGAACTTCGACCGGCTGCCGGAGATCGCACGCCATCCCGAGGGCGAGTGGTTCACCATCCACCAGCTCGAGATCGTGTTCATCGTCAACCGCAAGCTGGCGCGCGGCGTGCCGCGGAGCTGGGCAGAGCTGCAGGCGCCGGAGTACCGCGGCGCGGTGGTCTACCTCGATCCGCGCACGGCCGGGGTGGGGCAGGTGCTGACCTGGGCGGCCAACTTCGCGCATGGCGGCACCTACGAGAACCTTCAGCCGGGTCTCGACTACATCGGGCGGCTGCACCGGGGCGGCAACGTGCTGCGGGTGGTGGGCACGACGCCGTACGCGCAGTTCGTGCGGGGCGAGATCCCGATCTGGGTGAACTTCGTCAATGACGGGCTGCGCGCCAAGTTCACCGACGGCATGGGCGACGACGTGGAGGTGGTCTCGCCCGCCGAGGGGACGGTGGCGGCGCCCTACACGATCAGCCTGGTGCGCAACGCGCCGCGGCCGGAGGCCGGGAGGCTCTGGCTGAACTTCATCATGAGCAACGCGGGCCAGGGGCTGTTCGCGGAGGGGTTCGTGACGCCTGCGGTGCCGGGGGTGCCGATCCCGGAGGCGGTGCAGGCGCGGCTGGTGCGGCACGCGAAGTCGGACCTGCTGGACCTTGGCCGCGCGGCAGCGCAGCTTTCGGCGCTGCAGCAGGGCTGGGCGCGGGCGGCGCTGGGATCGTGAGCAGCCGGGGCGCGCCGCCCTCGATGCTCGCCGCGCTGGCGGTGCCGGGGGCGGCGTGCCTCGTGCTGTTCTTCCTGCTGCCGCTCGGCGTGGTCGCGGCCGAATCGCTGGCCGGCGGCGGCGGCGCCTTCGTGCGGCTGGCACGGCGCGCCGAGTTCTGGGCGGGGCTGCGCAACACGCTGGTGCTCGGGGTCGGGGCGGGGCTGGTCTCGGTGACGGTGGGCTTCGCCGTGGCGCTGCACCTGTCGCGCCTCGGCGAGGCGCGGCGGACGGCGCTGCTGCTGCTGATCTCGCTGCCGCTCACCTTCTCCGGCCTGATCGTGGCGTTCGGCTTCATCCTCGCCTGGGGCCGCGCCGGCTTCTTCACGCTGCTGCTGGAACGGACGCTCGGCGTCGACCCGGCGGAGTTCGCGCGCTTCGTCTATTCGCCGGGCGGACTTGCCTTCGTCTATGCGTACTACCTGATCCCGCGCGTGGTGATGCTGATGCTGCCGGTGCTGGTGAATTTCGACCGCGGGCAGCTTGCCGCGGCGGAATCGCTCGGCGCGACGCGGCTGCGCGCGCTGGCGGAGGTGCTGCTGCCGCAGGTGGCGCCGACCGCGCTGGTGGGCTTCTGCCTCGTCGTCGCGGTGGCCTTCGGCGCCTACGGCACGGCGCTGGCGCTGGTGGGCTCCGGGCAGGTGAACATCCTGCCGCTGCAGCTCTTCGCCATGGTGTCGGATGCGGGGGCGGACTGGGCGGAGACGGCGGCGCTGGCTGTGGTGCTGACGGCGCTGTGCTCGGCGGTGATGGCGGCGGGGGAGGTTGCGTCGGTCGGGCACGAGCGGAAGGCGTAGCGAGCGGCTACTCCGGCGGCGCGATCGGCAGGACCAGGCGCGAGGGGCGTCCGGCGTCGACGAAGAGCGTGTTCGTCGCGATGCGCAGGCGGCGCCAGGCGCCTTCCGGCTCGCCGGTCTGCGGATTCAGGTCGTAATGCGGGAACTCGCTCGATGCGATGTCGAGGCGGATGCGGTGGCCGGCCCGGAACAGGTTGGCGGTGGGGAAGAGCTCGACGGTGATCCGCGCGGGCACGCCGGGCTGCATCGGGCGCGGATCGGCGGGGTCGTCGCGGTAGCGGAGGCGCAGGATGCCCTCGCACAGGTTCATCGCGAAGCCGGCGGGCCAGTCGGCCGAGGGCGGGTGGACGTCGAGGAGCTTGGCGGTGATGTCGGCGTCGGGCGCGTCGGTCGCGATCCAGAGCTCCGCGACGACCGGGCCGATCACCTCGACATCATGCGCCAGCGGTTCGGTCTGGAAGACGAGCACGTCGGGCCGCGAGGCGAGGGGCAGGAAGGGCGCGCGGTGGCCGAACATCTCCGACCGCTCCCGCTGGTCGTACGGGCCGCCGGTGCAGATCGGCTCCATCGAGGTGATGGCGCCGCCGATCGTGGGCACCGGGTGGCGCGGGTCGGAGTCCCAGGAGAGCGGCGCGGCGCCGGAAGGGGGCGCGGCCTCGCGCAGCGCACCGTCGGGGTGGAGGTGGAAGGGTGCGAAGCGCGTGCCGGGGATCGGCCAGTCCTCCGCCGTGCGCCAGCGGCCGCCATGCAGCAGGCGCCCCGCCTCGTCCCGGCCGCCGCTGCCGCCGCCCATGACGAAGACGCGGAGGCGCGGCTCCTCCGGTCCGCCGGGCAGGCCCTTCAGGTGGCGGTCGAAGAAGCGGAGGCGGTAGGCGCGCCAGTCGCCGGCCCAGGAATCGAGCGTCGCCGCGGGGCCGAACTCGACCTCGCCGAAGGCGGTTTCGCTGCGGTTGCCGTGCGTCCAGGGGCCGAGGATCAGCCATTGCGGGCCGCGCCCGGCTGCGCGCAAGCCGGTGAAATTCTCGGTCGCGGTGCGGGGGTACGGATCGTACCAGGAGGACATGTGGACCATCGCGGCCGGTGCATAGCGGCCGTGCCAGCGCGCGGCGTTGATGCCGAGGCGCGACCACCATTCGTCGCGGGCGCCGTGCTCCCACTGCTCGAACAGGTAGTCCTCGTAGTCGGGCGCGTGGCGCAGGGGCGAATGGCCACGCTTCCAGGGGAAGCGCGCGAACCAGGCGTGCAGGTCCTCCGCGGCGAGGGCCGCGGCGCGCACCGGATCGGCGACCGTCTCGGGCGCGAGGCGCGCCTGGTTGAACGCCCAGGTCGCCTGCTTCAGCTCGAGCGCGCCGCCGCGGCGGATGCCGCCGCTCCAGGCATCGGAGAAGCCGCCCGAATCGAGGATCTGCGCACGCAGGCCCGGCGGATCGAGGCAGCCGAGCGCGGCCTGGGTGTGCGCGCCGTAGCTCAGCCCCATCGTGCCGATCCGGCCGTCGCACCAGGGCTGAGCGACGATCCAGGCGAGGAGGTCGTAGCCGTCCTCGCCATCGGCGAGGTATTTCACGAAGGCGCCCTCGCTGGCGTAGCGGCCGCGGCAATCCTGGTAGACCACGGCGTAGCCCCCCGCGACGAAACAGGCGGCGATGTCCTCCCGCGGCCGCGGCACCGGGTCGGCTTCGGTGCGCTCGGAGCGAGAGACCTCGCGCTTGCCGTAGGGCGTGCGCTCGACGATGGCGGGCCAGGGGCCGGCGCCGTCCGGCAGGTAGACATCGGTGGCGAGGCGGATGCCGTCGCGGCAGGGAACCGCGTGCTCGGTGCGGCGCATCAGGGCGCGCGGGGGCGAAGGTTGTGGGCCAGCGTGTTCTCCTCGATGCCGCCGGCGTAGGTCATCGCGGCGCGATGCGCCCAGACGTTGTCGGGCACGTGCAGCGGCAGGATGGCGGCGTCGTCGCGGATGGCGAGCGCCTGCGCGCGGCGCAGCAGCGCATCGCGCACGGCGGTGTCCATCGCGCCGCGCGCCTCCTCCATCAGCGCATCGAAGGCAGGGTTGCTGTAGCGCGCGCGGTTGAGGCCGCCGAGGCCGCGGGCCGCGTCGAAGGAGTGCAGCACCTGCGACATGCCGAGCCAGGCATCGTTCGTGGTGTGGCCGAAGCCGATGAGGAAGGCGCTGAACTCCCGCCTGCCGGCGCGGGTGAAGAAGACGGCGGCGGGCATCACCTCGACGCGCGCGTCGAGGCCGATGCGGGACCAGAACTGCGCGACGGCCTGGGCGGTCTTGTCGTCCTCGACGTAGCGGTTGTTGGGGGAATGCAGCGTGATGCGGAAGCCGTCGGGGTAGCCGGCCTCGGCGAGCAGGCGGCGGGCGGCCGCGGGGTCCGGGGCCGGGGGCGCGAGATCGGGGTCGAAGCCGATCTGGCCTTCCACCGCGATCCCGCCGGCGGCGCGGGCGCTGCCCTGCAGCACGCGGTCCACGACCGCGCCACGGTTGATGGCGATGGAGAGGGCGCGGCGGACGCGCGGGTCCTTCAGCGGGTTGCGGTCGAGTGGCCGGCCATCCCGCGCCGCGACGAAGGGCGAGACCTCGTTCGCCTGATCGAGCGCGAGATAGATGAGGCGCGAGGAGGTGGCGGAGGTGACCGCGACGTCGCGGGTGCCGCGCAGGCGCGCGATCTCGCCGGGCGGCACCGCATCGATCAGATCGACGTCACCGGCGAGCAGGGCGGCGGCGCGCGCGCCGTCATTCGCGACGGGGCGGAGCGTCGCGCGGGCGAAGGCGGGCGCGCCGGCCCAGTACGCGTCGTTGCGGGCCAGGCGCAGCGTGGCGCCCGGACTCCATTCGACGAAGCGCCAGGGGCCGGAGCCGACCGTGGCGCGGCCGGCGTTGAAGTCGGCGGTGGTGGCGTTCGCCGCGACGCGGGCGGAGACGATGAAGGCCGTCATCGCGTTCAGCGGGACGCTCGGGTCGGGGCCACGGGAATGCAGGCGGATGGTGCGCTCGTCCACTACCTCGATGCGGGTGACGGAGCCGGCGAGGCGGATGTAGGGCGCAGGGCTGTTCGGGACGCGGGGCATGCGCTCCAGCGAGAAGCGGACATCCTCCGCGCCCACGGGCGTGCCGTCATGGAAGCGGGCGTCGGGGCGGATGCGGAACTCCCAGACATCCGGCGCAGGGTTGGAGAAGGTGGCGAGCCCCGGGACGGGGCGGAGCTGCGCGTCGGCGCCGACGAGGGAATCGAAGACGTGGCGGGCATAGGCCTGATTGGCGCCGATCAGCGCATAGTGGGGGTCCATCGAGGAGGTCTCGGTCTGGACCGCGACCCGCGCCTCCTGCGCGGCCGCCGGCCCGGCGGCGGCCGCAAGCGCGGCGAGGGCAAGCAAGCGCGGCAGGCCGCGCCGGCGGCGCGGTCGTGGCGGGAACGGCATGGCAGTCCTCCCCCTCGGCCGCGCATCGGGCCGGCCGCCCAGCATGTGAGCAGAACTCCGGCCGCGAGGCGAGCTACGCCGCGTCGGGCCGTCGCTTCCGGAAGGCGTGCTGCCAGTAGTAGCCCCATTCCAGGAACTCGATGTGGCGGCGGTGGATGTTGGTGAAGGCGTCGATGGCCAGCTTCGGGCAGCCAAGGATGTCGGCCTGCGCTGTCTCCTCGCGCGACCAGAGATAGTCGTCGCAGAGGATCACGCCGCCGGGCGGGACGAGCCGGAAGGCGAGCACGAGGTCGGCCAGCACGTCCGGCGCCTCGTGGGAGCCATCGACATAGACGAGGTCGGCGAAGGCGCCGCGGGCCAGCAGGGCGGAGAGGCCGGCGAAGCTGTCGCCGCGCAGCACTTCGACCTGTGCGGCGCGACCGCTTTCCTCGATGTTGCGCAGGAAGCGGTCGTGGAGGCCGTCGGTCTGCTCCGGCCGGTGCTCGGCACCGCCTGCGAAGGTGTCGATGCAGGTGATGCGGCTGTCGGGGTGGCGCAGCAGGTTGTCGAGGAACCAGAGGGTCGAGCGGCCCTCGAAGGAGCCGATCTCGACGACGCGCAGCGGTGCCTCGGCGCGCCAGCCCAGCTCGTCGAAGAACAGGCGGCGCCAATGCGGGATGTGGGGGCTGAACCAGTCCTCGGTGAAGTGCGGCATGCCGGCTCCCGTTGCGCGTGGCGGGGGGAGTTGGCCGGCATGGGCGCGGCAGGCCAAGGGGAAATGACGGGCGGAGGACGCACGTCGGGGTGATGCGGCCGCGTCAGGGCGGGTGGAGGAAGGGCTGGGCCAGCAGCCGGTCGAGCCGCTGCTCGCGCGCTTCGCGCAGGCCGGGAACGCCGATGACGGCGCGGTCGAGCCCGGCGGCGGGGCGCGCGACATAGGTGCCGAACAGCCGGTCCCACCAGGGCAGGCAGAAGCCGTAGCAGCTGTCCGTCTCCGCCCGCAGCTCCGAATGGTGGGTGCGGTGCATGTCGGGCGTGACGAGCACCAGCCGCAGCCAGCGGTCGAGGCGCGGCGGCAGGCGCAGATCGGCGTGGTTGAACATGGAGGTGGCGTTGAGCAGCACCTCGAAGACCAGCACTGCCTCGGCCGGCGCGCCCAGGGCGACGACCCCGGCGGCCTTCAGGGCGAGGGAGAGCAGGATTTCCATCGGGTGGAAGCGCAGGCCGGTGGTGGCGTCCAGCTCCGGATCCGCATGATGCATCCGGTGCAGCCGCCAGAGCGCGGGCACGCGGTGAAACGCGACGTGCTGGAGATAGACGAGAAGGTCGAGCAGCACGACCGAGAGAAGGAAGGCGAGCGGCGCAGGAACGGCGAGGGCACGGAACACCCCGACCCCGTTGGCCCCGGCCCAGACCGCGGCGCCGACCGCACCGGCAGGGGCGACCAGGCGCACCAGCACCGCGCCGATCGCGGGCAGGGCCAAGTTGGCGGGCCAGCGGCGCCAGCTCAGCGGCCGCGGCACGCCGCGCGCGAAGGCACGCTCCGCCAGCACCAGCGCGGCGAGCACGCCGAGGAAGGCAGCGAGGCGGATCAGCGGCTCGGCCGCGAGCATCGCCGCGCTCAGGCGGCGCGGATGGTCCGCGCAGCGAGGTGGACGAGCACCTCCTCGCGTCCCACCACGTCGCCGTACTTCGCGTTGATGTCGAACAGGCTGGCGTCGTGCGGCGCCTCGTGCCGGTCACCGACGCATTCGCGCGGAACGATGACGCGATAGCCGTGCTGCAGGCCGTCGACCGCACCGGCGCGGACACAGCCGCTTGTCGAGCAGCCGGCAAGGATCAGCGTGTCCACCCCGAGTGCGGTGAGCATCGGGGCGAGCGGGGTGCCGAAGAAGGGCGAGGGATACTGCTTGGCGATCACCACCTCCTCCGGCCGCGGGGCGACGGCGGGGTCGATCTCGGCCAGGGGCTCGCCCGCGACCATGCGGCGCAGCGCGGGCACCTTTCGGACAAACCAGCCGCCATCGGCGCCGGAGGGGTGGTAGAGCACCTTCGTGTGGATCACCGGAATGCCGGCGGTGCGGGCGGCGGCGAGGAGCGGCACCGTCTCCCGTACGGCGTGGACCACGCCTTCCGCGAAGAGCGGCGAGCCGGGGGTGGTGTAGGCGCGGGTGAAGTCGATCACCAGGAGGGCGGGGCTGGCGCCGAAGCCAACCCTGCCGTCGAAGACGCCGCTGTAGTTCTGCTCGCGCGTCGCGGTCATGGCGGGGCTCCTTGCGTCTGCAGAGGTGCAGGCGGTGGCCATGGCGCGCAAGGGCAACAAAGCAAAACCCGCCACGCGGCTCTCGCCGGGGCGGGTTCTGAGGGGGACAGGCAGCAGGATCCGGCCTGGTGGCCCGGCGACGACCGACTTTCCCGCACCTTGAGGTGCAGTATCATGGGCGCTGGGGTGTTTCACGGCCGAGTTCGGGATGGGATCGGGTGTGGCAACCCCGCGATGGCCACCGGGCCACCAGGCCGGATCCTGGGCTGGAACTGGTTGTGCAAGATCGTGCAGGTCTGTGTCGCGCGGCGCGGCTTGGTGCTGCGTGTGGGGCCCGTGCCTTTCGGCAGGGCGCGCAGTGGCGATGAGCCGAAGTCTCTCTCGGGTGATTAGTACCGCTTGGCTGAGATCGTTGCCGATCTTGCACGTGCGGCCTATTGACGTGGTGGTCTTCCACGGCCCTCGGCGAGGCCTGGTTTTGAGGTTGGTTTCCCGCTTAGATGC